>Ga0081606_1000004_pt1 | contig 517360 bp, 438 predicted proteins | sample EareggfetidaYelm_FD_71127 | JGI IMG/M metagenome (GOLD analysis project Ga0081606, IMG submission 71127) | Earthworm egg capsule microbial community from the University of Washington, USA - E. fetida Yelm (SPADES assembly) (version 2) | ecosystem: Host-associated > Annelida > Reproductive...
GCATACTCCTTCTTCCCCAAAAAACCTTCTATTAAAAAAGATATTGAGGAAACAAATCCTACACGGATTGCTCAACTTAATCAGCAAAAATTAATCGCAGCTTAACCCGAACTCAGGTTACTAAAGTTTTTTGGGACTTCCCTTTTGTAAATGGTCGGATGATAATTTTAAGACGGCGTATAATATGCCTAGTTTTTCTTCGGGACGGGAGCATTTGCCTACGGTAATCTTGTTCCAGCACTGTTGCGCTAACTCTCTACCAAACGAAGGTAGGGCTCGCTGCGACCAGTGTCGGGATCTGTTCTGCCACTATATTTGAAATACATATCGGCATCGAAGATACCCCCTAAGTGTCCCCCTGTATACTACAAACCTTGTGAATGCCTTGAGGATCGGATGCACCAAAAACATCTGTACCTATCCATGCAATGGACCGGCAAAATAATGCTGATTAAATCCAACCTTTAACATTTGAAGAAGGGAACTGCGCAAGTTGGGTTACCCCCTAGAGTTTGCGCCCGTGCCAGGCACCCAATAAAAAAGGCTGGATCAATCGATCCAGCCTTTTATGTATTCCGCAAATCAGTTTAATTCTTTATGAGTTTAACAGATTTGGAAGTATTAGCGGTTCTCAAGCTCAGGATATAAATACCCTTAGGCATATTCAGTGTGCTTGAAGGCAGCCTGTATATATATTCACCTTGAGGAACATCTCCAAGAGTTTGAGTATAAACTACGCGGCCTGCGAAGTCGCTCAGGATCAGCACTGCATTAGAAGCTTTTTCAGCGATTCTAACTTTCACAGATAGTGCACTGCTGAATGGATTCGGATAAGCTTCTACTAAGGTTTCGAGTATTATTTTTTCTTTTTCCACCAAAGCTCTGGCAGGAACAGTAGTAACAGCAGGCGCATCCTGTTTAGCAACTACCACTGTTTCGGTTGTTCCGTTTCCACGGGCAACCAGATCAGAAGCCCCTTCTTCGGTAATTGTCGTCGCGTTATAAGACTCAATAACCATTGCACCTATATAACCATATGTAGACAAACCACCGGCATTGATCGTGATCAATACTGATCCGTTTTCGTCAGCTTTAATACCGGTGATCTTCGCGGTCTGGCTGATATTGTTAGCAGCATTCAGAGAAGTGGTTTTGTCTTCTACTTTGTAGGTTGTTGTTCTATCCACACTTGCACCACCTGCATCACGACTTGCGAAGAAGGTAAAGTTGTAGGTCTTAGCCTGGCTCAGACCGTCGATCCTCAACATACCTGTTCCGCTGATATCCAACCACCATGTTTGCTTGATCACATTGTCAGGATAAACACCACTGTTGTTACCGGTATTCATGCCACTTGGATTATAACCGCTGAATCCTTTACCAACCACCGTCATGTTCAGGCCTGTGGGGTTGCTTGTTTCATCTTTGAAGTTATAGTAAACATCATCTTCTACCGGGTTAGCATTGGTATTATTCCAGGGCGTACCTGCTGGGTCAGTTGAGTTGAAATTTACGTATATAGCATTCTCAAGTGTTGATGTAGACGCTATATTGCTGTAAGAAGAGAACTCAGGAATTTTTTTCGCACGTACTTTATAGTAGTATACGATTCCTGCCACCGGAGTTGCGTCTTCATAGCTTGTAGCATTTGCAACTGTTGTTGTCAACAGGTTGTAGCCACTGCTCTGAGATGTAGATCTGTAAATTTCGAACCCATCTTCACCTGCGGATTTATCCTGCCAGCTCAGCTGAATAGCTGTTTTAGATTTAGCAAGCGCAACGAGGTTGCTCGGAGCCAAAGGAACTCCATTATCAACATAAGATTCAATCACTAGAGCATTCAGGTAAGCGTAAGCAGAACCAGAACCTTTTGTTACTGTAAACTCAATCTGACCGGAAGCATTTGGAGAAACACCTGTGATCTGTACGGTGTTACTTGTATTGCTTGCAGCGTTCAATGTTACCGATTGACCTCCATAGGCATAAACAGTGTTTCTGTTATCTGCCACCCCTGAACGGCTACCGAAGAATACAAGATTGTATTTAATGTCAGCAGCTGTAGATAGTCCGGCAATTCTTACACGTTTTGAAGTTGCCGCCGCAGTCCAATAAGAAGTCTGCATTACATCATCCGGATATACTCCGCTGTTGTTACCAGTAGTTGCGCCTACGTTGTTAGCGTCATCAAAAGCATCTACCAGAGTAACGCTTACTGCAGTCGCAGCACCCGAGTTATCTACGATACCAGAGATAGCTCTTCCGGCAGTTGGACTGGCATTGAAGCTATTCCATGGGCTGGCTACAGGCAGTACCGCGTTAAAGTTCACTAACATCTTGGTGACGTCTTTATCTAGTACGGTTAGTGTAATCGCCTTTCCAGTAGACGCACCATGGCTATCTGTTGCTTTAACTGTGAAATTGAACACACCAGTAACATTGCCAGGGGCAATTTGCAGAGTGCCATTTCCTCCACTATTGGTAAACGTTATAAAAGCAGGGAGGCCAATTGCACTAAGCGTTACTGCATCTCCCGGCTCATCAGTTGCAGTCACATTGACGCTTACTACTTGCTGAGTCTTCATATTTATTGCAGACTGAACAGTCAGCTGCGGAGCAACATTGGGAACAGCAATTGAAACAGTATCAGAGTAAGGTGATGAACCAACTGCATTGATAGCGCGTACACTATAATAATAAGTAGTGCTTCCTGCGATAGGACCATCCAGATACTGGGCTTGGTTAATCACATTTGTTGCACCAGAGTTAATCAGAGTGAACGGCCCCGCAAGGCTTGTAGCTCTGTAAACCTGGTAACCTGTTTCGTTATAAGCCGCATCGACCCAGTTCAACTGAACGTTAGCGCCAGACATAGCGGCAGTTAAATTACGGGCCTTTGCAGGTACAGAACCGTCATCATACAGAGACTCAATTATCATAGAGTTCAGGTACCCGTAAGCAGCTCCTGCACCAGCAGTCAGCGTAAGTATCAGTTGACCATTGGCATCAGCCTGCATATTATTCAGGCTTGCAGTAGTCTGACTGTTGCTCGCAGCATTCAGGCTTGCAGATACACCATTAATGGTATACACACTAGTCCTGTTATCTGTTACACCTGTGCGGCTGCCGAGGAACGTAAAGTTAGCTCTGCGGTTAGCTCCCAATCCGCTAATGCGGATTGTTTGAGCAGCACCAGATGTGGTATAGTAAGCAGTCATAATAACCTTATCAGGATAGATACCAGAGTTGTTACCGGTATTCACACCAAGATTGTTAGAGCCATTACCGATAGCAAGCCAGTTGCTGGTAAGTTCCATGCCGACAGCAGTGGTAGTGCCATCCTCATCTTTCAGTGCAAGGAATTTATCACCCAGAGCAGGATTGTTTTTATTTGTATTATTCCATGGAGCAGAAGCCTGGTTTGTACCATCATTAAAGCTTACGTAAATTTTTTTGTTTGGATTTACGTCATTAACAGTGATAGAGAAAGACTTCTCCATTTCACCGCCATGCCCATCATTTACTGTAGCGGTCACATTGTACGTACCGTTATCTGCATAGCCGGGGTTAAGTGTCAGTTGAGCCTGACCAGAAGTCTGACTAACCGTTACAAATGAAGGCAATCCGGCGAATGACCATGTCAATACATCAGAAACGTTTTCATCAGTTGCAATCAGGGTTACATTCGTAACCTGCAGCTCGTTAACTGTTACATTATTTACTGTTCCGATAACCGGAAGGAAGTTATCATTCACGATCAGATTGAAGCTTGTGCTTACAGTGCCCTCATGTTGATCGGTTACCACAACAGTAATATTATTGTACGTACCTTGTTGACCTGCTGTAGGGTTATTGAAAGTAATAGTACCTGTTCCGTTACCAGTAGAAGTATAAGAGCCAAATGCAGGTAGGTTATTGATCTGTACAGTCAGTGTCTCAGGATCAACGTCACTTGCCGATACATTTAACTGCAGCTGCGAGCCATAGCGCATTGTCTTGTTAGTCAATGCTATCAGAACCGGAATATTATTACCAGTTCTTGCACTATCCTCTTCTGAGAATGCAGACACACCACCTACATTGATCGCACGGACTTTATAGTAGTGTATAGAATTTGCGAAGAGACCCGTATCCACGAATGAAGTAGTATTTGCCGGCAATGAGGCAAACATTACATAACTCGCGTTGGTATTATTTGCTCGATAGAGTTCAAAGCCTGTTTCATTGCTGGAATTATCTGACCAGGTAACATTGATTGCAGAAGTATTAATTCCGCTTGCCAGCAAGCCTGAAGGAACCGAAGGAACTGAAGGTAGTGGCTGCGTTGTGGCATTTGGCAATATCTGACCGAGTACGCTTGCAGGAATCAATTGCTTGGCAATACCGCTTCCGCTCGGTCCCTGATATCTGACTTCCAGTACCTCGCCACCACCAGCTTCAAAAAAGCCTACATAAATCTGATGAAGACCAGCAGTCAGCGTGCGTACTCCGCTTCTCTCCTGCGTACCGTGCAGGCCATCATTGTCTACGACCAGGTTACCAGCAGCAGTACCATCAATCCACAACCTCGAGCCATCGTCAGATGATGTAAAGAATGTGTACGTCCCAGGAACTGTGATATTAACATAGCCCGAAAAATACATTGCAAAGTTGTCGCCTCTGTCGTTAAGACCGATGAAGCTCAATGTCGACGCACGACCCGCTTTTTTAGGGACCTCTGTAGCGAAATTAGGTAGTACGCTCATGTTCGAGATCTCATAGTATTTGTAGTCAACACCACTTCCGATAGCACCAAACGCTGATTGCCCATATTGATTCAACGCACGGATGTTATAATAATAAGTAGTATTGGCCTGGAGTGAGCTATCAGCAAATGTGGTTACATTTTCACCAACACTCCCTACAGTAACGAAACCATTCATAGGATCAGTAGATCTCCAGATCTCGAACCCCGTTTCGTTATTGCTGTTATCAGCCCAGCTAAGGTTGATACGCTTGTATGAAACTGCGGTCGCAGTAAGTCCTGAAGGGACAGCAGGTGCGGTACCGTTTACTATCGGAGCATCAGCATAAGCGCTTGCAGGGATCACTTCATAAGAAGTTCCAGTACTTGGAGTTCTCCAAGACACGATCATCTGCTCACCCCCCCCCTGCTCATAAAAAGCCATTGCTATCGGATAAGTACCGGCAGTCAGCGTCAGTGCTGCAGAATTTACATCCTGAGAACCGTGTAAACCATCGTTATTTACAGTTGGAGTTCCGCTGAAAGAATAAGGAGAACTTGTTCCGTTCAGAGTACCTAACCAGAGACGGCTTCCGTCGTCAGAGTTGGTTCTGAAATAGTATGTGCCAGAAACCGGAATATTAATATACCCTTCCCAGAGAAAAGCAAAGTTATCATCCTGTGTTCTTGGCGTCAATGCAATAGTAGGCATTGTTCCGGTTGCTACCGGAGTCAGATTACCGAAGTTTGGAAGATTATTCCATGTACCAGTGAAAGTGTAATACTTATAATTCAGCCCCATCAGAAGAGCCTGACCAGTTATCTGATTACTGAAAGGTGATGCATTGTTTGCAAGATCACGTGCCTTGATTGTGAATGCATAATTCTGGCCCGTTTGCAGGCTATACACAACAAAAGATGTATCGCTGGTCACATAAGATTTTTGACCATTAATATATATATCATATTTGGTTACACCAACATCATCAGTTGCTGCAGACCATGCCAAAGAGATAGAAGTTCTTGTTGAACCTGTCACATGCAGATTAGCAGGCGCTGTTGGAGGATTCTGATCAAAGTCAGTTTTGCCGCTGGCCACATTGGAAGCGGCAGCAGCACCTGAATTATTGACAGCACGAACCTTATAGTAGTAAGTGGTGCCCGCATTCAAACCGGTTACAGTATGAGTAAGAACATTAGCATTCTTAATTGCGATCAGTGTATAAAGCCCTTCAGCTTGAGCAGCCTGATAAACTTCAAATCCGGTTTCATCATACTGAGGATTCGGGTTATCATTCCAGTCAAGTTTCAAGGAAGTCTTAGAAACAGTAGTAACGATGAGGCTGCCGGCAGGGTCAGGCTTGTTTGGACCATTAGCGTTAACAACAGTGAATGGAGCAGAAAATTCGCTTGAACAGCCAAATACTTCAGTCACACGCACCCTGTAATCACCGGGTTCGATTGCTTTGTAGGTATTGGCAGTGCCCAGCGTAGTAGAGTTCCCTACTTTCTGCCACAGATAATTTGCGTAACCGGTCGGAACCTCCAGCGTAACTCCTCCAGCCTCATTAAGAGCTGGCAGTACTTTACTCTGTAAACCAGAAACAACGATATTGGGTGGAACCGTTGGATCCTTCATTTTTACGACTACAGGAACAGGAGACCACTCAGACCAGTTACTTTCTCTTCTTACACGCGCACTATAAGTACCTAACTGAGTAACCGAAATAGTATTACCTGTTGCTCCCGAGATCAGAATGCCATCTTTGCGCCATTGATATTCTGACATACCAGGAGTAAGGCCAATAGTTGTCGCAATTGTTTCGCCAGGACAGAATTCCGCCTTTCCGTTTAACGGCCATGGATTTGATTTGTAAGCCTTTATTACAAACGGCCAGAAAGTAGGCTCAGCCCAAACCGTGTTCCATACACCGTGTGCCAGATTAGGATATTCTGTATAATAATAATTAGAACCAGCCGCGAGATAAGAATCACGAACAGCCCTTGCCGCGCCAGGAGTAGGGGCTCCATCCAATCCACCCTGGAAATTCCACAGCGGCGTAAACTTCAATTTATTGACATAGTCAGAACCACCAAAACTTAGCTCGGCAGATGACATCGGCATTACCGCAGCATAATAAGTCGGAAACTGGTAAGCGCTTGCCCACGTAGCAGCACCACCACCAGAAAGACCATTGTTCACTACACGAAACGGGTCTGCCTTATTGTTTGCAACGAGATAGTCGATGATCTCTGATACAAATTGATAACCGCTGCCCCCCCATGAGCTCCCGCTCTGGCCAGCAATGATAAACCCATCAAATGTCCCGTTATCAACAACGCTGGCAAATGTTTGACCACCATGGTATAATTGGAATTCGTTGTCATAAATATCACCATTATTACCTTCCCCAACACCGTGGTAGAAGACAAATACTGGATATTTTTTGCCATCATTTGCGGTTGTGTATGATTTAGGGAATTTTATCCGAAAAGGAAATCCTTTCCAGATATAACACTTATACGAATCAGTGTTCCAATTAAGCCTTTTCTTCCTTACCCATTTACCCATCTGCCCCCAGGCTGGCTGGGACGGAGGCGTACTAGCATTGTAAGTAATAACCGAATCTGAAGGATCAATTACACTCTGTGCATTTGTTCCCAACGACAGCATGCTCACAAGCAGAGTCAACATTGCAAAGCCGAAAATTTTGGCAACTTTAGTTTTCATAAACTAAGGCAAAATTTAATGTTTAATAAAAAAACTGTTAATCGGTTTAATGCAGGAAAGGAGGATTCGAGGTATTTCCCAGACAGTGAAGTGGTTAATCTCCCTGTCTAATTATAGGCTTGAAAGTGGTGGAATTCAGAAGGAGATTGAATCGGAACGACTCTTTTATCGAAACATAGTGCGAAGATATTATAAAAAAAATCATAAATCCAAGCATTCGCGCAACTTTCTAGTATACCTCAAAGAGGTGATATTTCCTCAATGACATGAAAATCAAATAATTAGAATTATTAATTCAAAGTTATCCACCGGAATTGCTAAAATGATATGCTACTCTCACCATCATTTACACCCAAAAATTCTTAAAAAACACTCAAATCGGTCGGGGTATTCTAAATGAATACACTTAATTTTCGGTAAGATAAACATATTAGAAAACCAAACATGCGACAAATCTATGCAATGGTTTATTTCAATAATTCATCAATATATACCAGGCTGGAATGTTGCGTTTTCAGGAAAGACTTCTTCGCCTTTTTGATCTTTAGCAAAGCTAGCACCTGTCGCCACATAAACAAAGGCAGCTTAAAAAATGTACCTAAAAACCGTGGATCTTTCCCTTTGATCAATATGATCGCAGCAAACGCTACAAAGAAAGACACCCAGATACCAACCCAGCTCCAGAATAAAACAGGGGAAATAAAGAAGTTCAACACCATAAATAAACCAGATAACCCCAGTACGATGAACAGTGGTGGCCTTAACAATATGTAGCCGAAATACATCAGGTTGAAATTGAAACTGAACAACCCTTTGAAGAATAAAAGAAAGGATTCTTTAAAATATTTAAAGTAAGAACTGATCCATCTTGTACGCTGATTCTCCAATGAAGCACCACTACTGATCTTTTCATCAAACAGGATCGCCTCTTCCGCATAAGCAATACGGTGGGTATTCAATACAAGATAATACTGCAGCTTCTTATCAAAGCCGCCAAGGAAATCCTTATATTCAACTGCATTATACAGATCGATATCCATAGCAACACCGGCCCCCCAGATTGCAGAAGAGATTCCGAGACGCATGCGCATGTCACGCTCTACAAAGAAGTTGAACATATCCCCTATCGCATCCATTCTCGCGAAATCTGTATCGATGTTCTTTGGCTTGAATTCGGCCTGCACCACCCTGTATCCTTTGCGGAAATATTGGTTCATCGTTTCAAGGAACGACGGATGGATCAGATTGTCGGCATCAAGAATGATTAATGCATCGGGCTTGCAATCAAATTTTGAGATGCCATATTTGATCGACTTGATCTTTGAGTGAAGCGGTGTTTCAGGTTTGATCACCCTGATTCGCGGGTCTTCAAATGAAATCTCCTGGCCGGCACAATCATCTGCCACCAGGTAAACGATAAAATTCTTATACGACTGCTTTATGATCGAATCGATCAGCGGATATACGAAACGAAGCTCCTGGTGAGCCGTCACAATCAACGCAAAATCAAAATTCTTATCTGTAAGAATCGGCTTACGCTGGAACGGCGTCTTAACTCCAAATAATTTCAGCAACAGATACAGCAATACAAAAAGGAATGGAATTATCATATATACTCCAAACACAAGTTGCAGAAACCACCAGATGCCGAGCCCTATTTTTTCAAGTATCTCCACTTGGTACGATTAGGATTTCTTTTGCCAAACTGTTACGAAACCTCCTGTAAAGCCGTACGGCAATATTTCCGCTACAGCACAGTCAAATCTTTGCAATGCTTTAATACGGCGTGAAAGAATAGAAAAAGGGAAAACGTCTTCTACAAAATTCGTTTTACCATATTCAACGATAGCGAACTTGTTTTTATCAGCAAGTTCAGATAATGTTTTTTTTGTAAAAAACTGAATATGCGTCAGATCATCCGCACTGCTCTGCGCTGTGGTTCCTTTATATCCGAACAGCGACTTTACTTTCTGGACAAATTTCCAGACCCAGTTATTCTTTTTCTGCATTTTGATCACCGGCTTGGTCACAAATACCTCGCGAGCTCCTTTACCGTTTGGCACTGTAACGATGAGCGTGCCTGTATCTGTTAAGATCTCGTGCAAAACAGTCAGCAATTTGCTGGGCTCATTCAGATGTTCCAATACTTCACTGCAAATCACTGCGTGATATTTACGGCCGTCAGATACGAGTTGCTCTGCGCTGACTACTTCAAATCTGACATTTGGATACTTGTTCAGTTCCTTTGCTCTCTCGATGGTTTTCTCGCTGATATCAATGCCCCGAACATGGAAACCAACAGCACCGAGGCTGCGGGAGATCACGCCATTCCCACATCCCACATCCAGCACTTCCGCACCTTCGGGAAGATTCTTTCGAAGCGTGTCAATAATAAAATTCAGCCTTTTGATGTCGGCGATCCTAACAAATTCCATCTCGCTAGTTTTGTCTTGGTTTAATTCAGCAGATCGAGGTATAATTTTTCGATCTGCCTTGTCATGCTTTCAGCATTGAAGCGGTCACGGACCGTTTCAATCGCTTTTTTTCCAAACTGCTCTCTTGAACGAGCATCTTGTGAAAGCCGGACCAGTGCGTCTCTCACGCCTGTTACCAGCTCTTTTGTATCGATCAGTAATCCGTTCTCTTCATTACGCACGACCTCAATGGTGCCATCAACTTTTGAAGCGATAATGGCTCTACCCATACTCATCGCCTCAAGCAAGCCGATCGGCAATCCTTCCCACAATGAAGGAAGAACGAAGATATCAGCCGCTGCGAGCACCGCAGGTACATCCTGGCGGAAGCTAACGAGCGTGATATCGTTTTTCAATTCCTGCGACTCAATGATCTGTTGTGCTTCAGCTTTCTGATCGCCATCTCCTACCATTAGTAAATGCATGGAAGGATTGATCTTAACCGCACGCCTGAACGCTTCTATCAATGTCAACGGTTGTTTATGCGAAGTGAATCTCGCGATAAACAATACCAGTATTTTGTCTTTTGGTAAATTCAGTTCAGCCCGGATATCCGCATATTGATTTTCCGGATTGAATTTTCTCCGGTCAATACCATTATTAATCACTACTGAATCAAAATCGGTGATCATTTTTTTACCGGACTCCTGGTTGGATTTTGATACCGAAATATTTAAATCCGAACGGCGGGTGAGATACTTCTCTCCCATTACGCGCACCGTTTTAACAAGCGGGTTCTGATCCTGATGAAAAGACCATCCATGTATCGTGTAAATGACCGGTATTTTTAATGACCTGGCCGCCCAAAGCACATTGGAATTGGCCCTTGTGCCATGGGCGTGAACCAGGTCAACGGACTGTTTCCGGAGATACTCCTTCACAGCTTTCCATTTAGAGATATCGAATGGTTTTTCGGTATAAATAACTTCTGTGTCGATGCTAAGTTCACGGAGACGATCCACCATTGGCCCGTCAGTAAAAGACAGCACAACGGGATCGAACTTTGAGCGATCGAGATTGGACACAAGACTCAGCAGATGAGATTCCCCACCGCCGATCTGCCCCTGCCTGATACACTCGAGTATTTTTATCCTTTTCTCCATGATAAATTGCTTGCTTATGCAGACACCTTCTTTTTGATGTCCCATCCTTCAGGCAACTTCTCGGTAATCTCGATGTTCCCAAATTCCTGGCTCTTACGCGCACCTACTCTTTTCGCCCATGCTGCCATCTTCTGGATGCCCTGCTCCAGTGTGATACCTGTTGCACCACCAAATACACGGTGTGCCTTTTCATGAGAAGAATAAGCGTGGAGCACCTCGTTACGTGCAGTCAGGTGTTTGATGTTTGGTTCAACACCAAACTCTTTACAAACTACAGTAGCCAATTCATTTACCTCGTAAGGTTTATCAGCACCGATGTTGAATACTTCGTTGTAGGCCTCAGGAATGTTCACGCATTTTGCAATAGGAATTGCAACGTCGTCGATATAGCTGAATGCTCGTGTTTGTGTACCGTCGCCGAAGATGGTCATCGGTTTGTCCTGCATGATCTGGTTCATAAAGATCCCGATCACGTTACGATATTTATCACCGATGTTCTGGTTTTCACCATACACATTATGCGGACGGAAAACAACATAATTCAGACCAAACATTTCATGTGCTGATTTCAGATCGAGCTCAGCTGCATATTTTGAAACCCCATACGGATCTTCTGGTTCCGGAGTCATTTCTTCAGTCATTGGCAACTGGCCTTTACCATATACCGCGATAGAAGAAGTGAACACAAAGCATTTTACTTTATGCTTCACTGATTCGTTCACCAGGTTAATGGTACCGATCAGGTTGTTATTGTAGTTGAACCGGCGGATGAAGTGTGAAAGACCTTCAGCAGCATACGCAGCCAGGTGATAAACGAATTCGAACTTGTATTGATCAAACAGTTCGGTGATCAGTTCATGATCAGTTACGCTTCCTTTCACAAATAGAGTACCCTCTGGGAGATGATCTTCAAATCCACCGCTGAGGTCGTCAAGAACAACCACATTAAAGCCCATATCCAGACAATGGCGGGCAACATGGGATCCGATAAATCCGGCTCCCCCGGTTACAAGTACATTTTTTTTCATTGTTATCTTTATTAAGCTTCTTTAAAATTGATTGTTAGAGTTTCGCTACCCAGCGGTCATACCAAAGCTGGAACATCAGGATCTGCCACAGTTTCTGGTAATTCACCTTTTTGCCTGCCAGGAACTTATCTCTCAAATTCACGATCGGTGCAGGGGCGAACACGCCAGTCTTTGCCAGGGTGGTTTCGCTCAGGTAATATTCCAGCTGCTGACGCAGTTCATCTTTGAACCAGACCATCAATGGCGCTATAAACGGCTTTTTGGGCCTTTCCATTATCTCCTTGGGTATATATTTATGCACCACTTGCTTTAACAGCCATTTATTTGTATTATCCCGGATCTTCAGATTGGAAGGCAGCTGTGCCAGGAATTCGATCACATTGTGATCAAGCATAGGCTCACGTCCTTCAAGACTTACAGACATGGTAGCACGATCCACTTTCACCAGGTTATTATCAACCAGGAAAGTCTTGTAATCCACTGCCAGCAAGCGATTCGTGATGCCATCATGCTTTTTCAGATCACTTGTATCTTCAAAGAATGTCGGGTAACGCTCAAACTCATGACCAAGGAACTTCTGTGTATCAGACTCAGTGATATACTGACTGATATACTTCACGGTTTGCACCGGGTCATGCTTTTGCCAGATCAGCTTCAGCTTTTCGTAGCGCGTCGAGAAGTTGTATTTCGAATTGAAATAAGGTATGTAATCAGGATTTACCAGAGACATTGCTCCGCTGAGCATTGACTGAAGCGGCACAGGCAATTTAGTAGTCAGTCTCTCCGCATGGTTGAATTTGTGATAACCTCCAAAGATCTCATCACCACCATCAGCGCTCAGCGCAACAGTTACCTGCTGGCGTGCAAGTTTGCTCACCAATACAGTTGGTACTGTAGAGTTATCAGCAAATGGCTCATCATAGATCTCCGGGAGCTGGTGCAACACATCTCCTGCTTCTTTCGAAGTGAGATACCATTCAGTATGATCTGTGCCAAGATAATCAGCGATCTTTTTTGCCTCAGGAGCTTCATTGAACTCCTGCTCGTGGAAACCAATGGTAAATGTTTTCAGTTTCTCCGTGCGGCCTGTCTGTAACAATGCGGCAACGCTGGAGCTATCATATCCGCCACTCAGAAAGATTCCGACAGGGACATCAGCTACCATGCGGTATTCATATGCCTTTTTCAGAATGCGATCAGTTTCTTCAATCGCTTCTTGGTCAGAGATCGTGAGTTTTGGTTTGTTGTAATAATCATACACATCCCAGTACTGAGCTGTCTCCTGTTGTTTGGTAGCCAGATCAATTGTCAGGATATGCCCTGGTAACAGTTTGAATGTTTTTTTAAAGATGCTGTATCTGCCGGGGATGTAGCTGAACTGAAGAAAAAGCGCCAGACTGTTCACATCAATGTTCTTTTCAAATGCGGGGTGCTGATACAGTGCTTTCAGTTCAGAACCAAACAGGAAAATATCATTCTCATTCCAGAAGTAATAAACAGGCTTTACCCCTGCGCGGTCTCGGATAATGAAGACCTTATTCAGGTTCTTATCATAGAGTGCAATGGCAAACATGCCAATGAATTTTTTTACAACATCCAGCCCCCAGCAATCATATCCTTTTAATATTACCTCCGTATCAGACCATGAATTGAATTGGTATCCCTTCTCTTCCAGTTCCTTTCTTATCTCTTTAAAATTGTAAATCTCTCCATTGAAGTTGACGATCAGATGCTCAAAATGCATTGGCTGGTGGCCAAGCGGCGACAGATCGAGAATGGAAAGACGGCGCTGCCCGAATCCTATACGTGCGTGTGGGTTATCATACACTTCATGACCAGCGTCATCAGGTCCACGATGAGTCATGGCATCGGTCATCCGGCGCAGAATATCCAGATCAGTGTTTGACCTGAAATCAATAAAACCAGCTATTCCACACATAAAGTTTAATTAAAGGTAATCTTTCGGTTAAAATGCCACATTATACCTTTCCAGAACGAACGCAGGTGATGCGTTTGCTTTTTCGTGATAAACGTAGCTGTGTTTTTCGGTACCGTCAGGAATGTAAAATAGAGAAGGAATATTGAAAAATTTACCATAGACATATTTCTACGCATGAACAGAATCCTGTTCTTCGTATGATAGAAAGTCTTGAATGGGCTGGATTTGCCCGTTGTCATGGATTCTTTATGATAAATCAGGCCGTTCGGCTGATAATAGACTTTATAACCAAGGCGTTTGATCTGTTCGCACCAATCGAACTCTTCATAATATATAAAGAACTCTTCCGGCAAGCCACCTACTTTGTCCACCACTTCCCTGGAAGCCATCATACCACCGCCATGCGCATAGTTGGTTTCTTTGATCTCATTGTACTGACCATTGTCAATTTCTTTACATCCAACCATGGCATTACGACCGGTCATTACATTAACTGTTTGATATCCAGCATACTCAATGGTTCCTTTATGAAAGAAATAGTGAAATTTGGGGCTCACGATACCGGCGTCAGGATATTTATCAAAAATATCTATCAGGCTCTCGAGCAGTCCCGGAGTGAATTCTGTGTCGTTATTAACTATAAAAAGGAAATCTCCTTTTGCCTCCTTAATACCAACATTATTACCTCCGGTAAAACCGAGATTTTTTCCGTTCAGCAACACTTTTACGTCCGGGCGGATAGCTTTAAAGGTTTCTGTTGGGTCTTCTTTTGAACCGTTATCCACAATAATGATCTCAAGATTGGGATAATGGCAATGCTCATTGATCGAATGGAGGAATTCACACGTAACCTGAGTTGTGTTCCATGTCAAGGTGACAATGGAAATCAATGGATTAGGTTTATTATTCATTGTTAAACGTTAAGGGCACGAAAAATAATAAAAGAAATCCGAGATCTATAATGTTTACACATTTGTCTTTTGCAATAATGCAGACGGTGTGTGCGCGATGATCCTGATGTCTTTGATAAAACTCTTATTGCGGGCATAAGTAATGTCTAGATTGATACGTTCTTCCACAGACATTTCCGGTTTACCTCTTTTGTTGACCTGCCACAGACCAGTAATACCGGCAGGAGCCATGAACCGCTCAGCCCATTCGTTGGTTGTCAGTGTTGCAGCTTCATAAAGAGGCAGCGGACGGTTCCCCACGATAGACATGTCACCTTTCAGAACATTGATCAGCTGAGGTAGTTCGTCCAGGCTGGTATTGCGAAGAAAGCTACCCACTTTAGTGATGCGCGGATCATCTTTCACTTTGAAGAAGTTTGGTCCACCATCGGTGTTCGCATAAAGGTTAAGCTTCTGAAGATCAGCAACTTGCTTATCAGCACCGGTAATCATTGTACGGAACTTGAAGAAATTGAAGATCTTGAACCCTCTGCCTGCACGATGAGAGATGTACATAATCGGGCCGCGGGATTCAATTTTGATCGCGATAGCGATGATCAGGAAAACCGGGAGGAGCATGATCAGCAGGCTACCGGCTATTGCTATATCAACACTTCTTTTAATCAGACCTCTGATTCCATAAGCTGTTGATTCGATCAGTACTTTACTCTGCAGATGCTGGTTCACGCGCTTTCCTCCTTTTTCTTTCACCTTGCGGAGAAAATCCACCTTTTTTGCAAAAGTGGCAGGGTTCAACGTCATATCCATGATATCATCCACCAGGCCGAGTCTTTGCAGCTCCGTGAATTTTGATGGAGTCAGGAAGCGTTTGCTGAAGATCACCGGAATCTGGGAAAGAATCTCAGATTTGGCGACCCATTGCATAAATTTTCTAAACTCACTTTTATTAAACGCCTGCTCAATAATGATCGCACTTGGCAGTGTTTTTGTTATTACTAGTTCGTTCAGGCGTTTTTGCGCAATAGAGAAGCTTTCCGCAAATACATGCTGCACGTTCGTATTTACAGGGAGCATTGAAACCTCTTCCCTTTTGCAAATCCAGAAAAGCTCGCAATTCTGCGTGAACCTCGCGGTACTTACGATTTTAAGTGAACTCTTAAAATCCACAATAGCAGTAGTCATTGAACTCATTAGGTCCTGTTTAATGGTTAAATTAAAGACGAAAGGGACGATGGATTTTGATTGCTATTAACCGGCATTCTAACCTGCCTGTGTGGCTAGTTCATCGAGGTTTTTGGATAGTTGAAAAGCTTCAGGAAGTAATTCTTCCACACTTTCCAGTAACAGCCGGGGGTCAAATGGTTTGATAAAAACCTGTTCAGCCCCCAGATTCAAACAGGTTTGCTTCAGTAACTCATCTTCTTTTCTCAGTATCGCAATCACCGGGATACTCCGGTAAAGACTGCTTGACTTGAGATGACTTAAAAAGTCGAGATTGTCACAATTATAAGCGTCTATATTTACAAGGATCAAACCCGCAGTTGTACTTTTCAATTCTTCGCTTGCTTCGAAGCAGTTGTCGAATTCTGAAATCCGGACTTTTTTCTGAAGCACATTCGTTAATACATATCTAACTGCCGTATTTTCCTCAATAACAATTACTGTTTGTTTCATACATTAAATTTCTATTCACCAATAGTTGAATAATACATACGGTAAAACATAGGTGAATGAAATTCACAGGAAACTTGGGAACATTGGCAAGTCGTAAACAACATTATTCGAAGAACGGGGTCTTGACGAAAATAGATGATGTTATAGAGGGGTATTCAAAGGAAGGGTGGAATTGTGACTCGTAATCTTGAATTGAAGTCTAAAAGTAAACACTTACATCTGAAATTCAAAATTAATACTAAATAAACTTTCGGAAAATACTTATAAAGTGGTATTATTTCGATTTGAACCGGGTAAAATCCAGGGTGACAATGATCGGAAAATGGTCAGAGAATACTACGTTCAGGGCACGGTACTGTTTAACTTTAAACTCCTGACCTGCAAAGAGATAGTCGATCCGTAGGTTCTGAAAAAGGTGGGGGTAGGTCTTGCCCAGTCCAGCCCCCTTCTGCAGAAAACAGTCCTGCAAATCGCCTTTCATCCTAAAATAGGAATAGGAGTTCGGAATATCATCCAGGTCGGTGGCCGATATGACCGGATATGGGCATTCCTGAACCATTCTGGCCACAGAATCTGCCTGCAAACCCCGTAATGCATAAGAATTTCGGATTTTCCGGGCGATTATTCTGCTTCCACGGAAACGCTTTACCATGGCAAAATCTTCTTTACTAAATCCGATTGATTCTAAATGACTTACAACAACCCTCACGGTATCATCCCCTTTCTTTATATCGCTATATAGCACTCCTTCTGAATGAGAGCCTATCTGGTTGGGATACCACGCATCCCTCACCACCGGCCATTTAGAGAAAACGGCTAGCCCATACTGAAATGTATTTCCATGTAGTTGCAACGTCGGCTTAAAAGAGTAATACTGGTAACCCATTTTTTGCAATGCTTCGACCGTCGATTCAAAATGCGCGGGGTTTTTGCATTCAAAAAACTCCTGAAAGCATAATATATCCGCATCTTCCCGCTCTATCAGCTCAAGCATTTGCTTACGATAACTCTCTCCTCCACGCATTTGCTTATTTCGCTCATCCCATTTTGACACATTCCAGGATAACACTTTCAATGAAGAAGCCGTTTGTTCAGGCATTGATGAAAAGAAATTAAAGCCTACGGTTGCAAACAAACCCTTCAGATTTATTAATAAAATAATGATCGAAAAAATATAAACCAGCTTTGCTTTGCGGAAAATCCACACGATCAGAAAGAATATCTCCGCCAGAAACAGAAAAGGAAAAGCAAACCCGATAAAACTGATCGGCCAGAATACAGCCGGACTGATGAAAGGTATGAGCGCACTTAATACTAGTAAGATACTCACCAGCCCAAAACAACCTACGGCCGTGTATTTGATAAATTTTCTGAGGACCATGATTTATTAAAAAGAGAAGTTCAGGTATTCCCTATTTTTAGAAATTAATACTACATTTATCGCTAAACTCTTTTCCATGCTGCTTAAGGCTGAAAAAATAAAACTATTTCTCTTTTTTTTCGCTTTTTATATAATCAATCTTACCTACAATTTTTCATCCGCATCAGATGGAATTACTTACCTGAATGAATTTGAATCATCCACCAATTTATTTCAGCCTCACCACCTGTTCTATCATCTCACTACTTATGTGTGGTTCAAGATCGTTCATTTTATACTACCGTTTGTTGACAATAATTATATAATTGAATCGATCAACATTTTCTGGGGAGCGGGTGCATTGACGATCTTTTATCTCATTTTAAGAAATCGTTTTCAGCTTTCGGGTAAACATGCATTCGTCGGCACTTTACTTCCAGGGTTTTCTTTTGGGGTTTGGTTTTACAGCACTAACATCGAAGTGTATTCTCCCCCACTCTTTTTTATTCTGGCTATCATTTACCTTCTGGCAAAACCGGTATTGTCAAAAAGAGATATCTGGCTGATCATTATTTTCCACGTACTGGCTATCCTTTTTCACCAGGTAAGCGTTTTGTTGACGCCGGCAATAATCGTTTCGCTGTTTCTGCGTCGCAAAGAAATAAATTTTATCCGTTATTTTCTACAGCATGCAATTGCAGGCGGAGGTGCGGTGATACTTGTTTATTTTATTACCGGCTGGTTCATCCTCGGCAATAACGATACAAAATCGTTCATGGCCTGGCTCGAAGGATATACCAATGAATCAGGCTATTGGTTCCCGCTCAGCTTTCATACACTTGTAAATGCCTGCATTGGTTTCGGTCGTGCATTCGTTGGAGGGCACTTTGCCTTCAAAGTTGGTTTTGTAGAAACATATATGAACAAAAGTTTTTTCTATCATAACCTGGAAGATGAACTGTACCTGGTAAGAAACATGAATGGAACTTCAGCATTGCTGTTGCTTATTTTATCGGCATTGCTCGTAGCAATCACCTTATACATGATCTTCCGTATACTTGCGAAAGGCAGAATGCTGGCAGGGAAATTTGGTAAGATACTCGTTCCGCTATTCTCTGTATTAATAATATATGTAGGCTTTTTCTTTTTCTGGATGCCACAGATCGTGGATTTCTGGATCCCGCAGGTAACACTTGTATGGGCAATCCTCGCGGGATGCTGGTTCAATCTTCCTTCAGGCAAAAAGAAGTCTGCTATATATATTACCAGCGCAGCTGCAGGATTACTGCTTATCGTAAACTTTTTTGGAAGTATTCACTGGCTCAAGACAATAGACAACGATTATTATTATGCAAAAGTGAAGGAAGTAAACTCTATGTCAACGGATAAAGACATGCTACTTCTCCAGGACGGATGGCTCATTAAAAGCTATATCCGACGTTATGCAGTAGCTGGCAACGAGTTCATTCCGGAGCAAGGCGATGCAGAAAAACGCGCAGCAGTAGATAGCTCGATACGTAAATCAATAGACAATGGAGGGGCCGTGATCTTACTGACTGACAAGAAATCATTCTTTCATTCGATCAATAATGCAGACTATGTGGATTCATTATTGAACTCACCACAGAATGTAGTCGATTCATTAAAAACATCACTCAATTCAATAAAGATCATTCGAAAGAAACAATAAACGCTTCTTCCTCTTATAATTAAGCCGGGTTTATGTTCTCAGGAACTACACCCGGTTTTTCTTTTTTACCCAGACTCGATATTGACCAATTCATCCAGTCAATCAGTCATTTCAACCCATAACCGGTTTATCAGACTCTAAAGGCTGATTATTTTGCCAAAAATTGTTTAGTATGAGATATGGCATTACCACAATGATTCTATTCTTGTGCTTCTTTACAAAGTCAGAAGCGCAGTTGGGGAATCTGCTTAATAAGGCGAAAAATAAAGTTCAGCAAAGAGCCGATAACAAGGTTGACAAGGCAATGGAAAAAGGCCTTGATAAAGCAGAAGGTAAAACCGATAAAAGCGATAAATCGTCCGGCTCAGCTTCTGCCGGAGAAAAGACAGATGATTCCGGCGAAACAAAACAGGAGGAAAACCTCATAAAGAGTTACTCCAAATTTGATTTCATTCCGGGTGATTCACTCATTTATACAGAGGATTTCCAGCAGGACGAAGTGGGCGAATTCCCCCTTAACTGGAACACTGCAGGTAAGGGTGATGTGGTTACCGTAAATAATTATCCTGGCAAATGGTTGCGCCTGTATGAAAATTCATTGTACCTCACTTCAAATAAAAAAGAGTTCTCCAAAAATTTCACCATGGAGTTCGACCTGATCATGCAAATGAAATACACCGGTTATACTTATCCGATCATTTCATTTGGTTTCTTTGCAAGTGGTGAAGATTCTGCCACTGATAATAAATTTCTTTCTACACAAAACGAAAATCAGTCTGCTGAAATTTTCCTGCGCCTCGGAGAAAGCGGCACAAGCAATACTTACCTGGGCTCTTACATGAACAGGAAAAATATTTTCAGATCTGAAAACCAGGAACTGGGCAATATTGAAAAGTTCTATCACAAGATCTCACACATCGCCGTGCAGGTACAGGAACAACGCCTCCGCATCTGGGTGAATGGGGAAAAGAAATATGATCTGCCAAAAGCTCTCGGAAATCAGCATATTTTCAACCAGCTCTTCTTCCATCTCAGCAGTTCAAGTTATAAAGATGAGGAACTCGGCTTCTTCATCTCCAACCTGAAAGTGGCAACCGGTAAACCGGACACCCGTCACAAACTGCTCGAAGAAGGCAAGTTCTCCACCACCGGTATTCTCTTCGATTTTCAAAGTGCGGTGATCAAACCAGAATCATATGGCGTGATCAAAGAGATCGCAGGCGTATTAAAAGATAATAGTTCAGTGAAAGTAAAAGTTGTTGGCCATACCAGCAGCGATGGTGATGATAAAGCTAACATGGAATTATCGCAACACAGAGCCGCCGCAGTGAAAGATGCCCTGGTAAAAGAATTCGGCGTTGATGAAATACAGCTAACAACGGAAGGCAAAGGCGAAACACAACCTGTTGCCGACAACAAAACAAAAGAAGGCAAAACAGCCAACCGGCGGGTGGAGTTTATCAAACTCTGACCTGCGGCAAAACCTGAACGGAAGTGAGCGTTTGGGAGATTTGAAAGTCTGAAGTTTTTGCAACATATGCAGCCGTTGCGATTACAAACAGATCAACCTCCCAAACACTCAAACGTCCTCCCCGTTCCCCAACCTTAAACCTGATGAGAATTCATTTACAACTCGGAGCCCTCCTCGGAGGAGTACTGCTCCTGTCCTTTGCGAAAGAAAATAACGCATTGACTGCTGTTGCCGGTACTGATACCACCGGCAAAGGCGGGCCCGCACTGCGGATCTCCCTGCCATCTGCTGAAAACACGCTGAACGAACGGTTCTACACGATGCCGGATCTTGAATCATTGTTGCAACTTAAACAACCCGCGGGTATACAACTTGGCACAACAAAACAAGGCAGATCTGTGAACGCCTGGTACTTTCCAGGCATAAGCGACAGAAAGGCCCTGGTGATCGGTGGTGTCCATGGCTCCGAGTTATCTTCAATAGAAGTAGCACAGGCCCTGGTTGAAAAATTGATGGCACAGGAAGAAAAGACTTACTATTCTGTTATCGTCATCCCTTCACTGTTTCCCGACAACGCTGCCACTGCCACCCGTGAGCCCGCTCAAACCGGCAACTTGCTAAACATTGGCAGATATACAAATGACAATGCTGTCGATCCCAATCGTCAGATGCCTTCACCCGGTGACGATCTTGATGACGATATGCCGGAAGACCATCTTCATCGCGTGATTGAAAAAGAGAATCAATTCCTGCTGCAACTGATCCGGGAATTCAAACCCGAACGTATTGCCAGCGTACACGCGATACGCAATACGAACTATGGCGGTATCTATGCAGACCCACGCACCAACGCAAAAGGTCTCGCATTAGGTTTCGAAAGCGACAGCAGCCTCGCCGTAGACATGGCAACCGCCGTCGCTGAGCTGGATGGAAATGTGGCCGGCAATCATCTCGCCCGCAAACCCACTGCCCTCTATTATAAAGACCCGACTCCCGTAGCAAAAGGTCTTTTTCAAAAACGCAACATAACCGGCGCTGCACTCAAAGGTCATCGCGGAAGCGGCATCTCCATGGGCACCTGGGGTACCACCGCCATTGAAGATGAATCCGACACCTCTTCCAACCGTAACGCCATGCGGGTGATCACCATCGAAATACCCGGCGCCAAACGATCATTTGATTATAAAACGATACCCCAGCAACTATTTTTCAGAAAACAAATGCAGGCTTTCGTAAACGCAATTCATGAGGTGTTTTTGGGGGAGAAGTATCTGGAGGAGTGAAGGAATTTAGAGATTGGGAAGATTTGAACCATTTGAGAAGTTTTGCTATGCGGTCAGCCACGGCACCAGGTAGTTTCCCGAAGGAAACATTAACAGTGTTACTATTCAAACTGCGGAAACAACCCCTCAAACTTCCCAAACCGCCAATTCATCTTCGTTTTTTCCCAATCCACACTTTCGTTAATTGCTTCCTGCATCGTTTCGTGATAATTTCACAGCATTAAACCTTAACCTACAATGGAGATCAAGATCAGTCTGTTCATTACAATGCTGTTGTATGCAGTGGTGATCAGCCAGAGTTTTTTTTATCTGCTGGCAATGGAAAATGCCAGCAAAAATATGGAAGCAGCGACGTATATTGAATCCCGGAAACTGTTGGATAACCGTTTGAGTAGAACGCTGGCAAGTACCTATTACGGCGCATTGCTGTCATCGATTGCGCTGGCCGCCTTTTGTATTACGAATCCTTCAGGACTTCTGTTCATAAGTTCCATCATTTCTCTCGCTGCCCTGGTTGCTGATATTGCCCTTACATTAAAGGGCAACAAGCCACTTAATGAAATCATCAACAGCTGGACTGTATCCAATTACCCTGACAACTGGTATCAATACCGTTCGAAATGGTTTACGTTCTATAACCTGAGGCAGATCATCAATCTCACCGGCTTTATCGTATTGCTCGCCGGAATGGTATTCGGAAGTTAACCAGTCAAAACAATGTACCTATTCACTATCACTTATAACTATTAACAGAATAACAATCCCCATTTTATGACTATCATGAAGAAGAAATTCCTTTCCATCACAGCTATTGCATCAGGCATTATCATAGCACTGGTAGCCTGTAACAATGAAACAAAAACGGCCGCTGCGCAAACAACCGTGATCAGCAAAGACAGCCTGATCAAAAGAGGCGAATACCTTGTAAATGTCATCGGTTGTGATGACTGCCATTCACCCAAAATAATGGGACCAAACGGACCAATGCCAGATATGGAGCACCGGTTTGCAGGCTACATGTCAACCTTGCCCCTCGGCAAACCCGATCTATCTGTAATGAAAAATGGCTGGATGCTGATGAGCATGGACCTTACTGCCGCAAGCGGCCCCTGGGGAATATCTTATTCGGCAAACATTTCAAGCGACGAAACAGGAATCGGCAGCTGGACAGAAGAGCAATTCATTAAATGTCTCCGTGAAGGCAAGCTGAAAGGATTGGATAATTCAAGACCATTGCTTCCGCCAATGCCATGGCCAAATTTTGCAAAGCTCAGCGATACGGATCTGAAGGCGATGTTTGCTTTCCTCAAATCAACCAAACCGATCGAAAACGTAGTGCCTGCACCAAAAGCACCGAACGAATTATAAATCCAGCTGACAGCCGGATCTGACTAAAACAAAAGCCCGCTTTCTGCCAGCCCAAAAACGTATGTTAACACAGGGGCCGGATGACAGCGGGCTTTTCATTATACCGATTCAAAACCTTATACCTTATCAGATGAATAAAAAGATTCAATCAGCAGCATTCCTTCTTCTTTGCGCGGTAGTGATCGCACTTGCCATTCATGCGGGAGAGAAACACTCGCATTGCAGAGAGTGTTCCCTGGCCATCGCACACTAAGCACTTAACAGACACCCCGGTGCTTCTCTCACGCACCGGCACAGTCGACCCCTAACCTGTGATCGCCGGCGTTTCCCTCACACAAAGGTCTTTCTCCAACGCATCCAGTATAAATGATGCAACACTCGCCCTGCTGATAGATAAAGAAGAAGGCTTATCCCCCGGGTAACTCACTTTAGCGGGGACGATCTTTTTTGAATTCGTCAGCACCGTTGGCCGGACAGCTGTCCATTCAAGCGATGTCCTTTTAATCAAACCTTCCGTTCTCAGCAGATCTGCATAAGGATACCGCAGGTTGCTCTTCTTCACCAGCCATCTGAACCAACCCGGCAGTTCGGCTTCCGTTTCCCCAACGCCCCATGCAGAAGTAAAGATGATGCGACTGACATTATGTTCCGGAGCCAGGGAAATGATCTGCGACATCACATCTGAAAGAAAATTCTTCGGCGTGCGCAATGGCGTCCACGGAAAATCATTGTACCGTGAGATATTCAATGTGCTGATCACGGCATCGCAACCACCCATCACTTTCGTCAAGCAGGCTTTATCCGCAGGATGCCCCTGCAGCACGAACAGGTTGGGATCCGTAATTGTGATCTTATCGCGATCCCTCACCACAACGCGCACTTCATGTCCGCGTAAAATAGCCTGGGAAAGTAACAGCCTGCCTGTTCTGCCGGTGGCGCCAAGTAAAAGTATTCGCATCAGCAAATGGGTTTAGAGTTTCGAATAAGATTCCGGAGGGGGGCCATAGTTTTTATTTTGCGACGGATCATATACGCCCGCGTAAGCAGAGATCACCCGGCAACGCATTAAAATAAATTCTCAGACCTCCTGACCTTTTACACTACATTCAAAATAATAAAAAAGCCACCATAACGGTAGCTTTATCAAAACTAATTTGGAGGCTGCTGATTAACTGCAGGTTTCCGCTGAAAGGTCTCAGAGGTTTAACAGGCTTCACCGGCCAGGCAGATTGTGTTCGGCTGATCAGTTTAATAATAATGCAGGAGCTCCAATATCCGCTGCAGGTTTTTTGTGCTGATCGGTTCGTCATACTTGCAGCAAACTGCCAGCCGGCTGACTGAACCTCTTCAACCTGTTAAACGAAGAACGCTTATCAGCCCTTTATTGATAACGGCACGGTTATTCAGCAGTCCCTAAGTATCACAAGCAAAACCGGTCAATGCTAAAGCCTTGCAGACACATCGTCTTTTACGTCGCTTAAAGCACAGATCCAATACTTGTATACAGCTGTTGCTTTGGATTTCTTCTTACCATCAGGTTTGCCGCGATATAGGCAACCTCCAGTAATGTCAGTATATTCTTCATCGCTTACGTTTTGTTTTATATTACAATCCAGTTGCCACCAACCCCTACCATCTGTTTAAAAATTGTTATTGATCCAAAATTACCATTCAGCTCTTTTGAAATAATTCGCTGGCGCCGAAACATCATTACTAAACCGGATCACCAGCATTTCCTGGCCCTGGCTGTCTTTTTCCATGCTCCAGTAATATTTCGAAGGTTTCAGTTCTTCTGACCGGGCCGCACGGTTGAAATTGCTGCCGGATGCACAGGAATAAAACCCTCTGTAACTGCCGCTGGCCGGAACAAAGCTGAATGACTGTTCGCCCTGCGTGAATTGCACAGTTCCTTTCAGATAGGTAAATGCTTCCGTTGTGCAGTAACCCGTATTCGTTTTGATGATCAGGTAAAATTCAGATTTTCCTTTCTCCGAAAAATTGAATGCCGCCGATCTTGTATAAGGGTTGCCAACATACTGTTTGCCGTCATAAGTCCACCAGTTGCTCATAGAAAACGTCCCGTTCAGCCATTTCCCTCCCGGGAAAGCCTGCAAAGCAGTTTCGGCCGTATTCACCTGTTCCGGAGGAACTGGCTGTACCTTCCACCCGATCATCAACAGTAACGCAAAAGCGGCCAGCAATCTTTTCAAAGAAATCTTCATTGTAAAAGGTTTAACAGTTTATGCGTTTGCAACAACTTCGCTTAGTCCTTTTACAACCTGGCTGAAACGATGGTCCGGCAATTCATTTTCAGCCGTGGCCAGCAACGAATGATACACAAACTCTGGCGCATTCGCCTCCGTGTTTTTCAGCCAGCCGATGATCTCGCCTGTATGAAGACCGCGCAACATCCATTTGTTCATTTTTGCCATCACTTGTGCCGGCACCTGCGATACGATCTCCCGCGTTATCCCAAACAATTCCTCGTCACTGTAATAACGCCACAGAATTGGATTCAGCACTTCCTCTTCCTTTGTCATATGGTCAAGATTGAACGCGACAAAGCGATCATACAGCCGGCAGATCCGCGGTGCAATCAGCGCTTTGTCTGTAATGACAACTGCGGCCTCATAAGCGCTGCCTGCGCCAAGCAGTTCTTCGCCAAGTTGATGATCTTCTATATGTTCCTGTTCAAAAAGATCGGCCACAGATGGCTCGTACTGCTTTACCGCAGGAAATACATAACGGTCTTCTGCATGCGCATGTTTATCAAAAAGCGACACCACTTCCCGGATGCAGCGAAGCGCGTCAGCCGCTTCATCAGCATTCCAGAAATCAGTGTGCTGAACCTGCATTGCTGTATCGTACAAAAGCGCCCTCAGCCCCTTATGTACCTGGTTGAACATGTTATAACGTTGCATGGAATAAGAATAGGTTTAATGATTAATGATTTGACATTACAAAAATGCTGAACAGCCCGCGCGGTTGCAACCTTCAGGAGAATGAACTGAGATAATCATTTTGCGAATTGGGTAACGATGGTAAGGGACAGAAATTTGAGCAGTTTGATCGCCAAAACACCCCCAGCCCTCCCAAACTTTTCCAACCTCCGCCCTCGCCCTCACCCCATCCTTCCATTTCCACATTTCATCCGGCCCTCCCTCTGCAATTTGCACTGCGATCACTATATTTGGCTGTTAAACACACACATTTGTCCATATCCGGGTTGTATAGATTTCTACTCCTGCTTTTACTTGTTTCCCCGGGCATCGCCGCTCAGGAAACAAAACAATATTCCTTTACACACTATGGCCCGACCGGTGGTCTTGCCTCCAACGAAACCACCTGTGTTGCACAGGATGAAACCGGTTATATCTGGATCGGAACCAATAACGGCCTTCAACGTTTCGACGGATCGAGATACATCACCTTCCGCCGCTCAAAAGATGACTCGGGCACCATTCCTCATAATCTTATTCAACAACTCTTGTTTGACAAACAGAAAAGACTGTGGGTACTGACAGGCGACGGAAAAGTTGGGATATTTGATACAAAAAAATTCAGGTATAAAGAGGTTCCGGTAAATGACATTGGCGCCTGGGTAAAAACAGGCGAACGGCAACTCGCCGAAGATGATCTGGGCGATCTCTATATCTTTTTTTTCAGACAGGGTTTTCTTACACTGGACAAGAATAAGATTGAATTTTCAAAAGCAGCAAATATCGTTGCCATTCCCAATGACAGAAAAAATGTAAGCCTTAAATTTCAACCCGGCACACATCATTACTGGATCGGCCGCGACGATGGCTTTATTATATACGACACCGAAAAGCGGCGCTTTCTTCACCCCGGCGAAAATGTTCCCGGCAACCCACTGAATGCGAAAATGGGGAAACTGGCTTTTCCCAGAAATATGTTCTTTGATAAGCAAAACAGGCTCTGGTTTGATTGCTGGGTCGGCGGACATCCCGTTATTTTCCTCTATGATCTTGGCAAAAAAGAGTTCATACTGGACGGATATTCACTTAACATCAGGGAATACTACGAAACAAGAGGCTACCTGCAGCAGCGGGATGGCTCGATCTGGATCAGGGGTCTTGGCGTGCTGGCCCGTTATATAGAAAAAGAAAAAAGATTTCAACGCGTTGAGAACGCATACCAGAATGAGCAAAGCATTGCCTACGAACTGATCTGTGATTTTATAGAAGACAAAGAATACAATATCTGGCTTGCCTCCAGCAACAATGGCGTATATCGCTTCACTCCCGCCGCTCAGTTTTTCACAAACATCCCCCATAACAACCGCGAAACAAATGAGCGCGGTAAGGGATCATTATTGTCATTTGTTCTGACACGCAACAACGAATTGCTCGCCGGCACATGGAGTGATGGCTTATACAGATATGATAAGGCACTGAACCAGATCCCACTGAATATAAAAGGTAAAGCCATCAGCGAAAGGCCCAATCCTTTTATGTGGGGCATGACGAGATCAAAAACAGATACAAATATCATCTGGATGTCATCCCAGCCCGGTCTGTATAAATACAACGAAGCAACGCGATCGATCGAATGGATGAACCCTCCCGTATTTAAAAATCAAACACTCCGGCAGGTAGTGGAGGATCGTTTCGGCAACTTATGGATCGGTACACAAAACGCAGGCATTTTCAAATGGACCGCATCGAAAGGCAAAAAAAACTTCAGCGAAGGCATTACTCTTTATGACAGCATTCGCGGCCTGCAGATCATCAAAATGTTTGTTGACAAACAAGGGCTGATCTGGGTGGGCACAACCGGTAAAGGCGTGTATGTTATCGATCCCGCAACGGATAAGATCGTCATACACCTCGGAACGGATGAACCCGAAGAGCGCAGGCTTCTCTGGCATTCGGCTTCAGGATTGATCCAATATGACGACAGCACCATTGTGATCGGCGGCGGCGGTATACATTTTTTTAATACGATCAGAAACAGGATCACCACTGTAATAGACGCACCCCAATCCATACCCGGCCATATGACGGCGATAGAACGGGATGCAACCGGCTATATATGGATATCATCAACCAGCGGCATTTTCCGCCTCAACCCAAGGAATGGTATCTTCATTCACTTTGACCGGATCGATGGAATAGCCAATGATCATTTCATTGAAGCCGCTTCCTTTGTGATGCCGGATGGACGCATCATTTTTGGTTCAGACAATCAGATCGTCATCTTTGATCCCCGGGAAGTACAGATCAATACCCCCTCACCCGATATTGTGATCACAGGGATCAAAATAATGAACAAGCCCCTTCCTGTAGATTCATTGCTTGCGAGCGGTCATCTTCATTTGAACGCAGACGAAAACTCCATCACCGTCGATTTCTCCGGGTTAAGCTACAACGGCACCTACCGCATCAGCTATAAACTGGAAGACATCGACAATGATTGGCGTACCGCAGACATCAGCAACCAGGCAGTTTACACTTATCTGCCTGCCGGCAAATACACCTTTTATGTAAGAAGCGCCGATGCAGAAGGAAATATCGGCAAAAACATCACATCCTTCCCGATCACGATCACTCCTCATTTCTGGAGAGCCTGGTGGTTCTACTGCCTTCTTTTCCTTCTGGCCATCAGCATTCTCTACTGGATCGACCGCGAACGCGTAGAACGGCTGAAAGCATTACAGAAGGTTCGTTCCGATATTGCCGGCAACCTGCACAAGGATGTGACCACTACACTCAGCCACATTAACCTGCTAGGTGAAATGGCCAAGATCAAAGCCGACAAAGACATCAACCGATCAAAAGAATACATCGATCAGATCAGCAGCAAAAGCCACAATATGATCGTTGCAATGGATGATATCCTCTGGAGCATCGATCCCGAAAATGATAGCATGGAGAAAACCATTCTCCGCATGATGGAATTTACCGATGCACTAAAACAACGGCACGGTGCAGCAATCGAACTGACTGTAGACAAAAAGATCCGCTCACTGAAAATGGATATGAAGGTGCGCAATGAATTCTTCCTGATCTTTAAAGAAGGCCTGCGCATGATCGTGGAATATGCAGGAGGAAGGGATACGCTTATCAACGTTGATCTGTTCCGCAATAAACTTTCACTTAAACTGCAGGATGCCTCTGCCCGGATCGATGCAAAGGTGGATGAAATTGAAAGAAGCATCAGGGAGATCAATACAAGATCGGAGACAATAAAATCTGAAGCAGATATACAGTATGATAAGAATGGTATTGCGATCATATTGCTGATTCCGGTATAGCGCTAAGGTGCGTGTCTCACGCACCTTAGCGTGAGTATTTCACGCACCAGAACAGTCCGGCACTACTTCCCCATCCATTTCTTAAAATCGGTCACTTTTTCCCTGCTCACAATCGACTCCTTATCTACCGCCGGCTTCAGATGCAACAATAACCTGTTGCCAAAATATTCATGTATCTGCTCCACACTATTCACCGAAATATAAAAAGACCGGCTGATCCTGAAATATCTCTGCGGATCCAGCATCTCCTCCAGTTCATCCATCGTATAGTCGACCACGAATTTTTTATTGTCATTCGTCTTAAAGAAATTTAAACGGCCGTCACTGAAAAAATATGCGATCTCATCGGTATCGACCGATACAAGCTTTTGCGCATGGCGAACAAGAAACCGCTTCCGGTATTCCTTCAACTGCAGTTTTTCCTGCAACTCTTTCACCAGGCTTTCAATATTCATATCCTGCTTTGACTCCGGTTTCTTATAAATGTCTTTCAGCTCATGCATCTTCTGCAGAGCTGCTTCCAGGTCTTCTTTCTGGATCGGCTTCAACAGATAATCCACACTGTTCACCTTAAAAGCTTTCAATGCATATTCATCATAAGAGGTAGTAAAGATCACCGGGCATTTGATCGCAACACGATTGAATATCTCAAAACTTTGTCCATCCGACAGTTCAATATCCATCAGTATCAGGTCCGGCAACGGGTTCTCATTGATCCATTTTACCGTTGCCATAATACTATCAGCCACACCAACCACTTCCGCATCGGGGTCAACCGACGCAAGTGTCTTCTTCAGTTTTTTTACCGCCAGTTCTTCGTCTTCTACTATTAAAACCTTCATATGAGTTGAGAGTTAGAGATTAAGATTTTTATAAGTTTGAGGGGGGTGACAGGATCGAGAAATTTGAGAGGCTTGAGAGGTTTGACCGATTCGAGAAGTTGAATCATTACCTTCCGTTACAGCCCCCGCAACTTCTCAAACCTGCTTTTTCCCCTTCCCGCTAATTTAACGGTTTGCATTCATCCTCTCCTTATTTGTTTGCAGATTCACCCATTTTTTATCAATCCCGTTATCCCAGATCAGCGGAAGTACTACTGTAAAATTTTTATTATCCTCCATCACCTGGAAACCTTTTTGCTTCAGTAGTTCGTATTTCGCCTTTATATTTTCCAACCCAATCCGGTTGGAAGCGCTTTTTACCGTCCGTCGCTGAAGGTTGTTATTGATCACCAACCGGTTCCCCGCGGTAGTAAAGATCTCGATCGTCAGCGGAATGTTCCTGGAAAGCACATTGTGCTTTACCGCATTCTCTACCAGCAATTGCAGGCTCAGTGATGGCAATAAGTAATTATCATAACGCTTGTCCGTTTCTATCTGAAATTGCACCGCATCTCCGTGTCTTGTTTTTAATAACCCAAAATAAGAACGGATAAAACGCAGCTCATTTTGAAGGGTAGAAAGGCCAGATTCATTATTGCGCAAAAGATAACGGTACACTTTACTCAGTTCATCGAGGAAGATCTCCGCCTTAGCCGCATCTTCGGTGATCAGCGAAGAAAGCGTATTAAAACAATTGAACAAAAAATGCGGGTTCACCTGGCTTTTCAATACTTCAAACTCCTGCTGCAACGACATTTGCTTTAGGATCTCCTTCTCTGCCAGACTTTCCCTGTTCTTTTCCATGATATAGATCGCTTCCCACAGGGTAAGAAAGATCACGTTTATTCCGAACCCAACCAGCACAGTCTTTTCCATATCCCCCTTCCCTATCGTGTAGCCAAGAACATGAAAAGCGTCATACAGTAGCACGATTAAGAGATTCCCCGGCGCCATGATCAGGAAGATCACCAGGCTTTTCATCAGGATCCGTTTGTTACTTTGACTGATCTCCGGGTATCGGCGTTCAGCCCAACGGTCATACAACACGTGGCCTTGCCAGATCACCAGTCCTAACAGCCAGATCAGGGGGAATGAGATCAGCCAGATCTTTGCGTCATGAAATAACCTGTCGCCAAAAAGAATATGATTCAATCCAAGATCCATCAACGGCATGGACGACAGGAATGAATACCACTGCACTTTTGTTGCTCTTTTCCACCTCATAATGTCACCTCCTCTTTATGACGGATCAACGGCAGCCTGATCTTCCTGATCGTTGCTTCTTCGTCGATCTGTACAGGCGGTTGATTCATCAACTGGTATCGTTTTACCAGGTTATCGAGCCCTGCTTCGTACTCCACGATCTCCGTCATTACTTTACGTTGAACATTGTTGGTGATCAGTATCGCCTCGCCGTCAGTGGAAGCAATATGTATCACCAACGGGCTCTCCTTTGCTGTTTTATTTTGAAACAATGCATTTTCTATGATCACCTGCAGGCTCAAAGGCGGCACCATCTTTTCATAGTCCTCTGCCGTTATAGAAAGATGAAGCTCTACTGCCTCATTATACCGTGCCTTCAGCAATGAAAAATAGGATTGAATAAACTGAAGTTCCACCGCAAGCGTTACAAGCTGCATTTCTTCATTGCGCAGCATATAGCGATATACACGGCTCATTTCATCCAGGAACTTTTCAGCACGTGTTGTGTCTTCCTGTATCAATCCTGATAATGAATTCAGGCTATTGAAAAGAAAGTGCGGGTTTACCTGGCTTTTCAAACCCATCAGCTGGCTCTGCTTGTAAGCTACTTTCAGGTTTTCGGTTTCATTCAATTCATTCTTCCATCTCTCAAAACTGAAGATCCCTTCATTAAGAAATGCGAAGAAGATATTTACGATACCGACCACAAGGCAGGCCCAGGTGAATCTCGTTTCAAATCCCGTATTGGGCAACATACCGATGCTTACATAAAGACTAAACAACCCGAAGATGATCAGTGCCGACATCAACAGAAATAAAAAAATGAGCAGCATGGTGCGTTTGAAAAAATCGGCATCACGGGGGAAACGCTGCCTGAAGCCCTTTCCGATCATGCGGTAAAGCAAAAAACTTAATCCGATGACCGAAAAACTGATAACAGTAGCCGTGGAAAAACACAGGAAATCCGAAAAATAGCTTTTATCAAAAATGATAAAGTTGACGATCACGGACAGCGGTAATACAGCCCATAAAAGCATGAACAGGTCGGTGCGGCTATATCGGGGTAGTTTCACCATGTGACGCCCACAAAATACCGCGTTTTAACGGTCCCCGCATTTATCAGCCTACTGATTGGGGGTTTCTTGTCATGAATTGTGGAAAAGCGCACTTGAATTGTAACACCCAAAACCGCAAAAAAATCCCTCTTTAGACGTTGGATTTCAACAAATTCTCATATTTCAGGATTTGTCCGGGCCGCCATTTTTTTCAGTCCTTCTATTCGGCAGTTCATCGCGGTCTTTTTACAGGCCATGTACTGCTGCATTGACCGGAATGAACACGGCCCATAGTTTTACATCATCAAATCTTCACCTTAAACTTTATTTCATGAAAAGAAACCGCATATACCTCCCTGTCTGGACATTAACTGTTCTGCTCGTTGCAAGCTTTGTATTCTCATCTTTCAAAACCCGTCAGGCTGCTGATGACTTATGGAAAGCACTGGGGCTTTCCCAGCAAGCGGGAACAGATGGCATCAAGAATAGTTTTCTCAACGGATATCTTCAGTTCTATGGCGCCCGCAATGCAAAGAACATCGCATTGAATGAACGCAAGGCGGTGGCAACTGATCTGCTTAATTACACCAAACAGTATATCAACGGATCTGTTTTCAAAAAACAATACGAAGACTTGCGCAAAAGTGCTGAGCCGCACAAACCTGAAGCTGCAAAGATCAAAACACTTGAAGAAATCCGAAAAGAAGAGATCGCCAAAACCGAAAAGAGCATCAAGGAAATGGAAAAGTCGATGAAAGAAGTATCCGCCGACATTGCAAAGTCCCTGAAACCCGTACTCGACATGCAAAAGCAAACACTGAAGGACTACCAGGATCCCAAAAATCAGATGCTTGCCATTATCTATGAGAGCGAAAAACAGGCAGCGGAAAGAAGACAACAGGAATATCAGGAAGACCTGGTTTCCTGGCAAAAAAATTATCCCGCGGAGGTCAATCAGTTCATCAGCGATAAATTGAAAAAGATGCTCGATGCCACAAAAGGAATTGATTACAATGCCGCACTTGTAGAAAAATACAACAGGAAAAGATTCTCCAACCCCGCATATGAATCCAAAAACAGGGAATGGAAGCAGGGATTCCGTGCCGGCAAAGACGTGACAGAAACCGCACGGGCATTCGCACAGCAGTGGCTCAACGAACTCAAATAACCGCGGCCCGCAAACCGCAGCGCCATCACTCAATATGTAAAAACATTTGAACAACGAACAATAACAGCGAGGTTTCTAAGGGTGATAAGAGGTTGTCCATTTTATGGGCAGCCTTTTTTATTGTGCCGATCAGGTGAGTGAAGTAAGAGGCTGTGGCAAGCTGTTCTGCCGGAGATCGATGTCCGGAAAAGGAATGGCCCTTGAAATAATTTTGCCGCTACCGATTGATCATCCTGTCTTTGCCAGCCTGTTTTCGCTCTTAACTATACGCTTCTGCGAACGGACATCAGCAAGGTTTATACGCCCAAAAGAGTGGTTATGTTACACCTCATATTTATCAACCTGTTTTAATAGTAATTCCTGATATCATAATGCCGGATCAGCTTCGTTCCGCCGGTGAATTTAAAATTAATCACCCGATAAAATGTCAGATAGAGCTATCCGGAAGTGCAGAGATGTTCGATTTTCACGTGATGCTGATTACCGACAAGGGATGATTTATGAACAAGGTCAAACATTGCCGTAACAAAAAGACACGATGAGATCAGGAATAGAGAGGCAGTTAACGCATTAGGATAAGGCTAAAACACTTTTAAACCATTGCGTAAAATGAATACAGTTGCCACACTCGGGGCTACTGAATAAATATGCAGTCAGCCAGATGGCAATCTGCTGCAGCCATTACGAACCGATCAGCAGAAAAATCCTTCAGCAGATATCGGTGCTTCTGCACTATTATTTAACTGATCGGACAAACGCAGCCTGCATAACAACTCCCTGGTACTAAAGTTCCTTTCCGTCAAGATCATAGTTTTCAATTCTAAGCCCCGGCTTTTTTAATGGTTGTTTCAACTTTCCAAAATTATAACTGAACCTGAGGTCCATCTTACGGATAGGCATAAAGGTGTTAGATTGTTGGTAAAATACCGTATTGTCAATAACACCCTTCATATTTCTATGACCCTGAAAGGGATTATAAAAGGCAAGCAGCACACTACCCTTATTCCGGAATATCCGTTTTGATGCACCCACAGAGTTGTCGATCCACCAAAAGCCCTTCTCCTGCAAGCGTATTTTCGGACTGATAAACCTCATGTCGGAATAGAGGCTCCATCCTTTTTTCATCAGAAAGCTAACAGATGAATTCAGACCGAACTGGAAACCATCGTTCCTCATCAGGAGCATATTGCTTCCTGTACCCTCCTTTATCGTATAGTTTAGATAACTGTTAAGATTAACGTTGAGTTTTTTTGTTGCCCGCAAACTGCCATTGACCCTGAATGTTGCAACCTGATCCTTCCCGATATTTTGAAACGTTGTGATCATTGTATCCGGATTGTTGCTTAGAGAAACCGCTTCAATGCTGTTATTAATGAACTTATAGCTAAGATCGAATTTAAAATAATGCTTTTTCCCGGTCCCATAGGTCAGCACAAGGCTATGATCTCTGGCCGGTATAAGATTGGGATTTCCTATAGTTGCCAGATTTGGGTTGCTGAAATCAAAAAAATTATTAAGCTCCTGAATGGAAGGTCTGGTAATGCCTTGTTCATATCTAAAATTAAAGCGCCCCTTCCTGGTTTTAAGTTGCAGATCAATCATGGGCAGCAGATTATTGAAAACCGCATCATCGAAGTCCGGCAAGTCTGATTTCATCACGGTTCTTTCATAGCTCAGCAATAACTTAGCGCCAAAGTTTTTATATTGATAGTAATAGCTGTTGTACGCCGACAGGACATCCTGGCTATAATCCAGGTGGGAGTTGTATTCAGCATCCTTCACATACAACCCCGTCCGGGCATCATAACGCTGAAGTTCCCCATTACTGTACTTATCCCTAAAAATAGCTTTGGCGCCCGCCTCAACGGTAATATTCTTAACGGGAACGGAGTAATTAATATTGATCTGATGCTCTAAGTGCCCCAGATCATTATGGAATAAGTTTCTTTCACCTCCGCCACTACCTTGCGCACTTATCATGGACGAAGAACTTTCCTCAACCATTGGCTTTTCAAATCTATACCCCATTGTAAAAATCTTATCACGGTTTCTTCTACCTTCATTTTGAAAGTAGAACTCTCCAATAAACTTCTGGCTGTTCTTATCGAGGCTGCTTTTCAGGAACTGTTCTGCAGATGTTGCTCCATTGCTCTGCACGATATTCGTAGAAAGGTCATTGTTATAGGGGTTGCGCGTATAAGATCCGCTTAGCAGCAATAGATTTACGCTGTCAATTGAATAACTGATTTCCTGCAAGGCCGTCAGGAAAGAATAATCCACATCATTAAAGCCGTGCTGATGTATTTTGTCATTACGGCCGGTTCCTGAAAGAATGATGGTGTTGGTTTCATATTTTTTAAGGTCGTCATAAACACCGTTCACCAAAGTAGTCAGGCCAATCTTATCCCATTGTTTATTTATTACAGCACTCCCTTCATAATGATTAAGTGTGCTTGCGTTAAAATTTACGTTCCCCTGAAATCCTTCCAGCTTCTTTGCAAGGGTAATAATATTGATCACATCTGTATAGCCCTGCGTAAGATACCTTGACGGAGGCGTGGTAACAATCTGTATTTCCTTTACCAGGTTGGCTTTTAAGCTCCGTAAAGCTTCAGTCGGATTGTTTTTATAAAGCGCATACGGCTTACCGTTAAGCAAAACCAAATAGGTTTTTTTTCCGTTCACACTCATTTCGCCATTCATCTCTACTTGTATCAGGGGAACCTTTCTCATTATTTCAAGAGTAGAAGCCGTCTTACTTTCAACATCATTCTGAACGTTATAGGTGAGCCTGTCAAGTTGTTGTTTAACCAGTGGCTGAGCAGCGGTTACTACCACTTCCTTTAAATCCCTTACCTGCCTGTTTAATCCGATCTTACCAAAATCCCACTCATTGGAGCTGATCTCAGGGCCGGCAGGCAGGGCTATGGTTTTAGGTTCATAGCCACTTGAGCTAAATATAACTTTCTTCAGATCGTTTGATTTAGCTATCACCACGTTGATAACCCCATTTGCCCCGGAAAGCGCCTGTATCTTGAACTTATCTCCGGCAACAGTGACTGTAACATACGGTATAGGAACAAGGGTCGCACTATCTATCACCTGCCCCTTAATTTTAAATTCGGAAGATTGGCCAGATACAGTAAATGAGATGAATAGCAATAGAAATGGTAGTATCAAGAAATAAAAAAAAATCTTCAAAAGTTTCAAAGCGGGATGAGTTTTGGTGGTTCTACAAGTTTAAGGAAGAGCCCGGACCATTTTCCGTATATCTCAGCCTGGTCGCCTCCGTTTTAATGTCGCACTTCTTTTGCCTGTATGATAAATTCAGTGGCCTTAAGGTATGATTTTTGGAGAGAATTATTCAATTGAATAATATCAGTATATTCCGGAATGATTAACTCATTCTTCAGAAATTGGCTGGTTATCCCGGGATGTCTGCCCAATATGTAGCTGATGCCCGTCTGAAATTTTGCTGATGTCTTCCTGAGATTCACGAGATGTTGACCTGATGTTTACCTGATATTGGCCTGATATTTACGAGACATCTCTTCAGGGTATCTCCAGGGATTAAGCATTGTATCTCCATGTCGACTATAGCTTAAACTCATCATTGCCCCATCTCCTCATACCCGTAACCAGGTCAACTGCAAAACAACCAATTTTGATACGATCTCACAACTTTTGATCACCGACCCGTCGAAATTTGTAAAAAGCGCACATTCTTACGCCTTCCTGATCCGATGGAATCAAATTAAGTTTGCACCGGCCGTACCTATATTGAGTTTCAAGCGATCAAATTATCGGGGTAACCGAAGAAACCGGCTTACATTAATGATGGAAGACTGAATATCGATAACAATCCGGTAGAATGGTATACGCCCAGTGGCATTAGGACGAAAGAATTATTTATTTGCCGGCAGTCATGAAGCGGCATGCTATATTCTTTACCCGGCTCCGCGAAGACGCATGGAGTGGAGCCTTGTGGCTGGCAGAAAGAGGTATTGAAACGATCGCAGATCATCCGGATAAAAAAGTCGCTGACTTGCTGCCCCATCGATACAAAAGTAAGCTGGTTGGCAATGGTGTACTTGCGCGGGCGCTTACTTTGGAATATGCGTACAGCAAAACCCGAAATGATCGAGATCTCCGGCAAATAGAACTTTGGCAAAACCCGTCTCAACAATAATTGAGGCGTTTTTTATTTTTTGCAGAAATTTTTTTTTTAGCATCGCAACTATAGATTGCAATACTCGATCGGACTCATTCTCGTTTGTTTTTAAAATAAGTTCCAAAAAAAGAAAATCAGGAAAATTTGAAGAATTTACTACTCCTACAAAACATCTTTTATATAAGCATCCAATTCCCTGTTGTATTCATCAGCTATCGGGCTATTAGGGAAAGAATCAAAACCGTGTATTGCGCCGTTTACGATACGGGCAGAGATTTCATTGCCAGCGCGACTAAGGTCCTGGATGAATTTCAAATCTTCTTCAAAAAACAAATCCAAAGAACCGAACGAAATATAGGTCTTGGGCAAACTACTGAAATCTGTAGCATGAGCCGGCGAAAAATAAGCCAACTCATCCTGAGCAATAGCTTGTTTGCCCTGGTAAGACTTCCATCCATAAATATTCAAATCGTGTGTCCATACAAATTCACCAATGTATTTATTCGGAAAATTTTCAGGATCTACGGATGTTTGATAATCCAGCATTGGATAAATCAGAATTTGATTCTTAATATTAATTTCAGGAAATTTGTCCCGAACATAAAATGACAATGCTGCAGTTAAACCACCTCCGGCACTTTCGCCATATGTTGATATCCTATTTTTATCTATCGAAAATTCATCTGCATTATCATAAATCCATTTCAAACCTGCGGCAACATCTTCAATAGCTGCTGGAAACGGATTTTCCGGAGCCAGCCTATATTCTACAGTTGCATATATAGCGTTGTATTTATCTGCTTTTTTCTGATTCAAGCCCAAAAACGATAAAGCACTTCCAGATATCAAGCCGCCACCGTGCGTAAAGTAAATCACAGGCAGTTTTTCACCATCAGGCATTTTATTTTGCGGCTTTGATAAATAGATTGTTGTGTGCTCATTCACCTTTACCACTTCGGGCTCAATTTCAACTTTGATAAGAAATGGCTCAGACATTTTATCCATAGTTTCCCTAAGCATACCAACAGTTTCATCAGACACTTTAAATGCCGGAATAAAATCAGCAACAGGTCTGTACTCTTCCGCTACTAAATGCAATGATTTGTTCATAAAAATGAAATTTCCCCGATTAAAAATTAATATCGGAATCAAACATCATTGATTGATTGATTAAAATAATTTTATTGTTAGGTGATTTTATTGAGGATAAATCACAAAATCATTAAAATCAGTTCTTACTTTTTTCATTGGTTTCAACCAATCTCTTTCAGCGTCGCTGTAACCAAGATATAAAAGCGTAACACTTTTTAACCCCATTTCTTTCAAATTAAGCACTTCATCTATTAAATCATGGTCAAATCCTTCTGCCGGCGTGCTGTCAATTCGTAATGTAGCAGCCTGTGCCAATGCAAAGCCCAATCCCAAATAAGATTGGCGAGAAGCCAAAATATGATGTTCTTCCCGCGTTTGATTGCTCAAATGTTCTTTTAACCTATCAGTGTATCTATCATACCTACCTCTTGGCTGATCTCTTTCGTCAGAGATTTTATTATACATCTCATCCACTTTTTCATTGGTATAATCGGTCCAAGCGGCAAATACTAAAATATGTGAGCAGTCAACCATACAGTCCGGGTTCAGACTTCCTGCTTTTAGCTTTTCTTTCAGTTCCTGATTTTCAATCACAAGAACCCTGAAAGGTTGCATTCCTGATGAAGTTGGCGCCAATCTGGCTGCTTCCAAAATTGAATTTAGATCTTCCTGACTAATTTTTTTTGTTGGATCATAAGCCTTTGCAGCGTGTCTCCATTCGAAATCTTTAAGTAATGACATTCTATTATATATTTAAATGTTGTTTTTTATTTTAATAGTAAATCCTTTGCCTTATCTATCAAAAATGTAGAAGTTGTGCCTGGATTATACGCCAGATATAAAGGTTGGGAAATGGGTGTGTAACCTTCCCAAATCACTTTGATTTTCCCTTCTGAAATCCAACAATCCACCAAACTTCTCGACATTACTGAGATTGCATTCCCTTTAGAGATCCCTTGTAATAAGGTTTGCATATCTGGTATTACAGCCTGCGGTACAATCAATGGATTTTTCCTGAAATGCTCGGTCCAAAAGTTTTTAATATTCCCCAATTGATAATCATACGCATACCAATTCTGTTGCAACAGCCAGTCTTTGATATTTTCATTGTCTTTCGCCTGAATAAATCCGTCAAAAAGCCTGGTGTCAACAGAATGTGAACCCACAAGAATAAGATCGTCTTTTAGAACAACCTCCGAAGTCATTTTTTTATTCTGAAGTTTATCCGTTGTCAGCATAAAATCAATTTCGCCATTTTCCAATTTTTTCTGAAGAACCTCCGGCGAACCAATGATAGAAATAACCATCGCATTCAGCGTATTGATGTTTTCTTTGCCCAGCAGATACACATACTCCATCGGAAAACCGATATTGATAGCAGGTCTGTTCTTTCCAAGACAAACTCTTTTAAATGTTGCATCTACTGCTTCCAACTTATCCAAAGGTTCTATGATTTGATTGTAAATAATCTTTGCAAACTCTGTGGGTACCACTTTATACTTCCTTTCGAACAATGTTTTTCCAACATGAGTCTCCAGCGCAGAAATATGTTGCGAAACATTGGGTTGCGAAATAAAAAGCTTTTTGGCAGCAGCAGTTAAAGAGCCTGTTTCGTAAACAGCTTTAAATGTTCTATACCATTCCAGACTTACCATACCACAAATGTAATAAATATATTTATAGAGTTTTATTATTTTAATTATTTTTGTAATCGAGTTTATTGAAATTAATTTGCAACACATTAAGAAAGAACGATGTACCTGGTACCCTATTAATTTATGATAATGGAAAATAAAAATAATGACGCTTTGTTTCAAAGCTATAATATGTCAGGATTGAACCTGAAAAATAGAATGGTAATGGCTCCTATGACGAGAAGCAGATCTGATAATAAAGACTTGGCTGCTACAGAACTTACCGCAAAATATTATGAACAACGCGCAACCGCCGGCTTGATTATATCGGAAGGAACCTATATCAATCCAAGAGGGATTGGTTTTATTCACGTTCCGGCGATCTACACAGAAAAACAAGTGGAAGGCTGGAGAATAGTAACAAAAGCCGTTCACGAAAAAGGAGGGAAAATATTTGCTCAGTTATGGCATGTAGGTGCACTTTCCCATCCCGATTTGCAAGATGGCAAAATACCAATCGCAGCTTCAGCAGTTAATCCAAATATGCAAGCCTATACACTAAGTGGTTTTCAGCCTACGATTACACCAGAACCTATGACCTTGGAAGAAATCCATCAAACCGTTGAGGATTTTAAGAAAGCTGCCATTAACGCAATGGAAGCAGGATTTGACGGTGTAGAAATACATGCAGCGAATGGTTATTTATTCCATCAATTTTTTAGTAAAGGAACCAATTTACGAACAGACAATTACGGAGGAAGCATCGAAAACAAAGCCCGTATTTTATTCGAAACCATCGATGCCATAAAATCTGCTATTCCCGAAAATAGAATTGGCGTTCGCTTAAATCCAAGTTTAGATAGTATCGGAATTAAATTGGATGAAGAAGCAGTGCCAACATTTGAATATATCGTAAAAAAACTAAACGGCTACGATTTAGCTTACCTACACTTGACGGAGCCTTTTACCGATGTTAGCAGATTCCCATTCGCCATCAAGGAAGTCGCAAAACATTTCAGACCTCTGTACAACGGGACGTTAATCATCAACAAAGGTTTTGATAAAGTTTCAGGAAATAAAGTCTTAAATGATGATGATGCTGATTTGGTTGCCTATGGCGTTCCGTTCCTGGCTAATCCTGACCTCGTAAAACGTTTTGAAACCGACGCTCCATTAAACGAAGCAGATAAGAACACATTTTATACAACAGGAGAAAAAGGGTTTACTGATTACTCTTTTTTACAGGAATTGTAATTTAATAAAATTTAGTTTTTAACAAAAAAGAATATTATGACAAAGAAAACAGCTCCAATAATTACAGATTTAACGGATTCAGAAATCTCTCGATCTGCAAAAAATATCGAAGAGCATAAATATCTCACTGTTGAGCAGTTTGTAAAAGAAAAAATGTCGGGGGGAGATTCGTCAAAACCAGCTACGCTTGAAGATGGGCGAAAAATGATGGAGGCATACAGTAGTACATTGCCGATGCCTGACGGGTGGACATCTCAAAAAATTTCGCTGGGTAATGTGCCAACTTTAGCACTTACAGGTTCTGGTGCAACGACTAATGGTGCGCTTATCTTCTTTCATGCTGGAGGTTACACTTCTGGTTCTGCTGCAACTCATGCCGGTCTCGCTGCCCAGATTGCGAATGTTGCACATATTCCAGCCTATTCAGTTGATTACCGTATAGCACCAGAAAATCCTTTTCCTGCAGCAATAGATGATTGCTACGCAGCATACGCGGCATTGGTGGAAGAACTTGACGCGAATGCGCCAATTGTTCTGGCCGGAGATTCTGCCGGTGGTGCCCTTGTAATCACCATTACTCAAATGGCTATTACCCGTGGCATTCGTACCCCAACGGCAATCTACTCTATTAGCCCTTGGGCTAATCTTGAACTTACGGGTACCTCCTACGAAACAAGGCAAGCTGTACATATCGGTTCCAGTTACGAAGAATTGGTTCGTATGAAAAATGACTATTTGAATGGTCACGATCCCAAAGATCCATTGGCATCGCCAATATATGGAAGTTTCGAAAATTTTCCACCATTACTGATAGATGCGGGTGCGAATGAGTTGTTTTTAAGTGATGCGATTACAGTTGCAGATCGTGCTGCAAATGCCGGCGTTGATGTGCAGTTAAAAGCATGGAAAGGAATGATGCACATGTTTCCATGGTTTTATGCAGATTTAAAAGAATCCAATGATGCCATTGAAATTGCAGGAAATTGGATTCGCCAGCAGATTCAAAATGCATTGTAGCATCAGTCGGTTTGTTGATATATTTTGGGAGTTGTTTACTTTAAAGATACATTAAAGTGAAAAATTGAACGCTATTACAGCATTCTTGAAAATCAAATGACGATACGACTAATATAAATTTGCTTAATAAAAACATTAACAAAATGAAAAATATAACAATTGCAGGAACCGGTGTACTGGGAGCACAAATTGCTTTTCAAACAGCTTATTCCGGCTACAACGTCACCGTTTATGATATCAGCGACAAAATTTTAGAAAAAGCAAAGACAAATTTTTCCAATCTTGCAGAAAAATATCAAGCAAATTTAAATGCATCTCAGGAAAAATTAGAAGTCGCGTTTGCCAATCTGAGTTACAGTTCAGATTTAAAAACAGCAGTTGCCGATGCAGATTTGCTTATTGAAGCTATACCAGAAAATATAGACATCAAAACCGATTTTTATACAAAGTTAGCCACTGTAGCTCCTGAAAAAACAGTATTCGCAACGAACACCTCTACATTACTTCCGAGTGCAATTGCACCGTTCACCGGAAGGCCAGAACGTTTTTTGGCAATGCACTTTTCTAATGAAATTTGGCCGCACAACCTTGCTGAAATCATGGGACACAGCGGAACCGATCCTAAAGTATTTGACCAAATTGTAGAATTTGCAAAGTCGATAGGAATGGTTCCTATTCCAATATATACGGAACAACCGGGCTATGTAACCAATTCTCTATTTCTCCCCTGGGCGTTTGCAGCAATCAAATTATGGGCAGGCGGTGTGACCGACATGGAAACCATTGATAAGGTCTGGATGATTGCTACAGGAACAAAATATTTACCTTTCGCTACATTGGATACGGTTGGGATGAACACCATAATAAACGGACTTACCGCTATGAACCAAAACCTGAAAGACCCTGTGATAGACAAGGCAATAAAACTTGTTCAGGAAGATTATATCGATAAAGGAAAATTAGGCAAACTAGTCGGCGAAGGTTTTTACAAATATCCTAATCCCGCATTTGAAGATGAATCATTTCTATTAGGTTAATTTTTATGTCTCTTTTTTCGCCAATACGCGCCATGGCTCGTATTGGCAGAGAGCTATAATGTAGTCTGAACTTTATCTTTTTTGCGAGGGGGGTGTTTTTGATTGATTTTCCCCGGCTGTTATGCTGCTTTCCTCCTTAAGTTATGTGCGGGTGCCAGCAATCCCAACTCAATATTGACTTTCCCTTTTCCGCGCAGCATGAACCGCCTGAACTGATGGTTGTGTTTAATATTACCGAACACCGGTTTTATATCATGGTACCGTTGTTTGCGCTTTTTATCCCTCGTTTACACTTTGAGCGTTTATCCGCTTTTTTGTTTCAGCCGCCGGGCATTGATTCCGCTTGGATCGTATTAAGTTCAGGCAGACCGCGCCAGTATTGAGTTTCAAGCGATCAGATTATCAAGGTAACCGGATAAAATGGTTGATTTTGCAGGGTTTTAAAGAACTGATTTCCCCATAAACATGAAGCAAAACAAGCATATTTTGACAATTATATGCTATATATTGGTCATTTTCCATAACTTCAGGGTATGAAAAGAGTAGTCGTTATGAACTGGAAATCTCAGGCAGAAAACCCCATCGAAGTGTATTCAAATCTGAAAATACTATGTGAGAGCCATCCTGTGTTCAACTATAACACACTCAACAATTATTTGTCCAAAAGCAAAATTCCGTACGAAAATGACGTGGTAAGGATTGAACGGAAGGTCGTCCACACCGAGCCAATAAAAAGGCGGCAGATCGCCCTTATTGGCAACAAGGTGAAAGCCCAGGGACACGACGAAGAGAAACAGAACAAAGATTTTTGGCTGACCCGGCCTGTTGAAGAGCGACTGGAGGCCGTAAATCGCCTGCGGGCCCAGGTGGTAAAGAACGACCGGATGGATAAGACTTTTGGACTTAAACGCAGCTTATAATGAACCTCGAACCCGATTTTCGCGACTTTGTCGAATTATTGAATAAATACACCGTCGAATACATGGTTGTGGGAGGTTACGCCTTAGCCTTCCACGGAGAGCCTCGTTTCACCGGCGATATGGATATCTGGATTGACTGCACCGAAGCCAATGCTGAAAAGATGGTAACCGTTATGAAGGATTTCGGCGCTGCCTCGCTCGGTTTTACAAAAGAAGACTTTCTGGACGAAGGAATTATTAAACAGATTGGCCAGCCGCCTTTGCGAATTGATATCCTTGGCAAAATCGATGGAGTGAGTTATGCAGATGCTATAAAGGATAAACAGTATTTCAAATCGCAGGATTTGACTATCCCGTTTATTGGCGTAGCCGATTTTATTAAAAATAAAGAAGCTGTTGGGCGTAAAAAAGATCTCGATGATGTGAAAAAGGTACGCAAAGCTCAGCCTAAACTTATTGCGAAAAAGAAAAGCGCTGCGAAGAAGAAAGGAAAATAAAAAATTCCAATTGTGTAAATGCCGGTAATAAACGCGATGGAGATGTAATGCCAGGGTGGGCATCGGCAAGAAAAAGCATTTTTTTGTTTTGAACCTGTAAAATAAAGGCAATAGAGCTGCCATTTGTAACCGTATCACTTCATAAAAGGGTATTTTTAATAATTCTTCAAGCGTTTCTTTCGTAGCGGAAATTTGCTTTGGGGATACTTCAGCCTTCTCTTGTTCCCATGACAAAAGCATCTCAAATGCGTCATCATATAATTGTGAATGCCCGAATTGAAATTAGTGTCATACTTTTTTAATTCGTCAATTGTGTGATATACCGCTATTTTAGGAATTAATAACTCTGCAGCTATCGGCTTAGGTCATCAGGTACTGATTTTTCAGGATAAAACCCAGAATTGGTTTGTATACTCTATGGGTGCGGAAGATGGGGCTAAAGGTGCAGACTTAGTTTCAGGAAGAAGTGGTGGAGGCAAGGTTACTTTGTTGCCTTTAACACCTGATAACTTTAAGGGGTTACCAGAAGGGCCGTTATCCGCTAGTCAAATAACAACATTCCTGGCAGACAATAAACTAAGCGATACCAAGCTCTCAGATCCTATAGTTATCAGCACGACACCAAAACAAGACGAGCAAATTGCTGCAAATGCCACTGCCTCAAAAGCAGATTATGAAGGTGGAAAAAAATATAACCTGTATTCCAACAATAGCACCCATAACACAATTGGTGTACTTAATACGAATACAGGTCTTGATTTGCCAGTGAACATTGGGCACAAAAGTACCCATCACCTTATCAAAGAAACCATTATGCTTAGAGGAATGACTCCTGAACAAAGAAGAACATATTTGCAAAAACAAGAGAGCTATAGCGAAAAATTAAAAGCGGATGCGCTGATGAACTTCAATTAACGATAATGAGAAAAATAATTATAAAAATTGCAATTGTAGTGGTTGTTATAATAGCAATGATATATGTGTATCTGGTAATGGCTGTAAATACTAAAATAAAAGAGGAAGATCAATTTAGAAAAATTCAACCTGATAGCATTAAGATTAATGATAGTGTGATATACTTTAAAAGAAAAGATAGCACAGTGCATTAATGTTTATGCAGTTACCACATAATTAGCAAGAAGTTTGTAATGATGGCAGCGTGAAATGGCCCAATAAATCCGGACAGTCAGATAGCTTAACTTTACCAAGATGACTGACAAGAACAACAAGAAGGGTCGCCGGAAGTACGATGCTACTTTCAAGGAAGACGTTTTAAGAATGATCGCGGCAGGCCGCAGCGTGACAGAGGTGGCAGAGGCGCTTGGGATAGGCGCACATCTGATCTATCGCTGGATCAGTGTTGCCAAAAAGGGAAATGCGGATGCAGGCATTCCGGGCAATCCATTTATTGCGGAGAATGAACGGCTGAAAGCAGAGCTCCACCGCGCACAGCAGGAGCGGGATATTTTAAAAAAAGCCCTGGAAATCTTCAGCCATAAGAACCTGTAGGCGTGTGCCGGTTCATTGACAGGCCGCAAAAAGAGCATTCAGTCCAGCTGACCTGTGCGGTGCTGAAGGCGAAGTGCCGCTGCTACAACGCGTGGAATGAAAGACCTTCCGGGTTATACCGGAAGAGCTGGCCACCCTTTGATTGATTCCGATTGATGAGATTTGATGAAAGAGCTCTTGAAATGCCCATAAATACTGGGTATATGCATAAAAAAAGCAGGCTCTGCAGCCTGCTCTGTGATCCCGCTGGGACTCGAACCCAGGGCCCCATCATTAAAAGTGATGTGCTCTACCAACTGAGCTACGAGATCAACCTGTGTCGTTTCAGATGCTTTATCTGTAACGGGGTGCAAAAATACAGTTCTGATAGTTTCGCGCCAAAAAAAAAGCAAAATAATTGAAGATTTTTTTTGGGGGGAATTGATGGAAGCGACGCGCTAATTCCTTTAATATGTTTCGGTTGTAAGGGCAAATGCAATCAGGGCCTTTGTTTCAGTGAACGGGGCGCGGTTGAGGTGCCCGCATAACGCAACCAGGCAATCGCTAACATAATTGCGATAAAAGATGCAACCAGCACTGCAACCTTTGCCGCATCCTGCAATTGAGGGTCGGGAAACGCCAGCATTGCAATAAAAATCGACATCGTGAAGCCAATCCCCGCAAGCAGGCCAGCGCCTATCAACTGCATCCATGATACACCTTCAGGCATCTGCGCCTTTTTGTTTTTTACCATGATGTAAGCGGCTGTGACAACACCAACCGGTTTGCCGATCACCAACCCTAAAATTATACCCCAGGATAAACTGCCCGTTAATGTCTCACCGATATTTTCAGGAAGAATGATCGCGGTGTTGGCTAGTGCAAAAACGGGAACGATCAGGAAGTTGACAGGATAATGCAACCTGTGCTTGAATAATTCCAGTTTTGCCGCAGGGACCATCCAGGCAAAGATCACACCGGCAACAGTTGCATGTATGCCCGAATTGAAAACCGCATACCACAACAACAACCCCAGTAAAGAATGCCAGATCCCGAAACGGATTTTCTGACGGTTGAGCATGATCAATGTAAGTATGATCGCCATTGCACCAAATAAATAAAACAATTTCACCGGCTCCCCATAAAAAAGGGCGATGATGACGATCGCTCCAAGATCATCGATGATCGCAAGCGCTGTCAGAAATATTTTTAATGATACCGGCACGCGTTTTCCCAACAGCGAAGCAATGCCTAATGAAAATGCTATATCGGTCGACGCCGGAATGGCCCATCCACCTGCATAAGCTGTTCCTTTGTTGAACAGTGCATAAATGACTGCGGGTATCAGCATCCCTCCTATCGCCGCGGATACAGGCAATGCAGCTTTGCTGAATGATGATAATTCGCCACTCATCAGTTCCTGCCGGATCTCCATGCCGGCTAAAAAGAAAAAGATCACCATCAGCCCGTCGTTGATCCAATGTTCGATGCTGTGAGGAAGGTGAAAACTATGTGCCCATCCGATATCCATCTTCCAGAAATCTGTGTATGCCGCACCACCGGAGAGATTGGCCAACACAAGTGAAATTGCGGTGCAGATCAATAAGAGAATTCCTATTGTGCGGCTATCACGCATTAATGACAGGATCGATCTGGCGAGTCTTTGAATGGGCATGGGCCAAAGGTAAGGAAAATGATCGCCGGCCATGAACTGCCATGAATGAGGTTTGAGAAATGCAAAGCTTTTGCAAACAAAAGATCGTTCTTCAGGAACCAATTTCATGCGGCGGATCATTACGATCACATCCCGGCCCCGGAAGTCTGACAACGATAAATTACTTAAACCGCCGGCTTTGCGCCGGACACATTTCACCACTTGCCAGGGCAAAACAATAGAATCCTTATTTCATGAAAAATTCTATTGAAAAAACAACGCGGAAGAACTAATTGCAAAGGCAATCCAATTACACCGATCGTATTCTTTTCGACTACAACATTGCGCCTTTTGGCTACATCCGCTTACTGATCACGGCTAAACTTTGCAGTAACAGAATGGCAACACTTCAACCTATACAACCTAATATTAACCAGTCAATATTTTAGAAATGAAAAAATCAATTTTAGCAGTTATTATAATGCTGCTGTCTGTTTCATCTTTTGCTCAAAGATTGTCACCAGACCAGATCACAGGCGTATGGCAATGCGATGACTACAAAATAGAAGTCTTCAAATCGGGTAATACTTACTCAGCTAAACTTTTATGGGCGAAAGACATGTTTGAAGCTGACGGAAAAACGCCCAAGATGGACAGTAAAAATCCAAATGAAAAATTAAGAACCAGGTCTGTGCAGGGCATTACACATATCACAGCACTGGTATTTAAAGATGGTGAATATGTTGACGGCAAACTGTACAGCGTGCAGGATGGAAATACCTATAGCTTGAAAGGAAAGCTTAAAACCGCCAACGATCTTGAAACGCGGGGTTATAAAGGTATCCCGATGATGGGAAGAACCTTTAAGTGGAAACGTGTTCAATGAATAGCGGTTGCTGAATAACTGCGGATTTCTGCTGAAACGTTTGAGAGGTTTAACAAGTTTCATAGGTTTGGCAGGTTGCGTTTATTTGATCAGTTTAATAATGATGCAGGAGCACCGATATCTGCCATCTGACTGCCTGAACCTCTTCAACCTGATAAACGACGAGCGCTTATCAACTCCTTATTGATAACAGCATAGTTATTCAGCTGTCCCTATATAAAAGCCGCTCAGCAGCCACCCGGAACGCTGTATATGGGCTCGCCGGATAACTATGCTGCTATATGGCAGTCCCGCATGCAAACCTTACTCAAGTTTCAGGTTCACCTGCATTGTGTTGCCAGGTTTTTTAATTACGAGGTTACGGTAGATGCCATTCCTGTTAGCATAAACAGTCTGCGAGATTTCATATTTAAGTTTTCGGTCAAATTGTATGATATAATGATGGGTCAAATAATCGACCCTGACATCTCCCGCTTTTGCGCTAAGGTTACTATAAGCAAAGCCATCTGAAACCAGCAATGGCACAATAAAATATATTGAATCCACCGTTCGTTTTTCCGAAAGAACCGATGACATAACCCTCAGCTCATTGCCCGTAAGCAAGTAGCTCTGTTCAACACGGAGGCTGCCCGCAGCGGAATCTGCATAATCAAGACTGAAGTTCACGGTATCGCTGGTTAGCTTTAATATTTTTGTTTGGTGTACAAGATCAGTACGGGCGGCAAGCGAACTTTTCGTTGGTCCGATCTTCCACGCCGGTCCTATCGCGTATGGTTCGCAGGGCTTCAGACTGTCATGCATACGATAGGCAGGATGATTGGAAAAGGGCATACTTAAGCCCAGTTCTGCCGGCACATCCTTCACCTGAAATCTGCCCAGGCCCGTAGCGTCATAATGCTCATCCGCTTTTGTATCTATTTCAATATAACTGGTGCTGGTGGACGCGAATATTTTGTGGAAAGCAGGAAACAACTCCATCAGATAACCGCCGGCTTCGGAAGGGCATGGAGATTCCTCAATGGTGTCATCGGCATATAACACCGCCAGTCCCAATACAGATGAACAGTACAATGCATAAAGAGAATATTTGCCATAGTCATCAATTCCATGCATGGTTTGTGGCGGAAACCCATTCTTTATGTGACGCAGGGGCTGCATCTCCATGATCCATCTTTGCATTGAAAGCACTGAAATATGTGCTTGTCTTTTAAAAGCGCCCGCCAGTTTTGTATCGATAATTTTATATCGCCTTGCTTCCAGTTCGCATAAAGCCGCAATAATAGCTTCCTGAAATTGAAATTGCGCCGAACGGCCTCCAAAGGGAGCAAAGCCATCCGGCGATGTAAATAACAGCATTGTAAGTCCGCCTCTCCTGAGCAATTCGTCCAACGGCTTTTTCAACACACCATCATAACCGGAAGCGATCGCATGGCCAATTTGCAAACGGGTTGTGATGTCGTATGTTATTGGGTCATTCGGATCGCGATACATTCCCTCGCTGGTAAAATGCGTCAGTTGAGCAGGCATATATTTTTCAAAGAAGGCTCTGCCCTGGAGGAAATGATTCGAAGGCGAACTTAATCCCTGCGTTTCCCGTGTAAATTCCCCGCAACTTGAATACACCGTCCAGTTATATAATTTCTCCAGGGCAACGCCTGATTTCTTGATCTCCTTGTAGGTACTTTCAGGATCAACCTGCTTCAGCAAGCTTTCCCAGCGAAGCCAAAGCTCTTCTTCTGCAAGGGGCTTAAGACATGCAAAGGCCGTTGTCAATTCCCGCATCCAAAAATCCGGGCTCTCTGCCTTCCGGTATGCCAGCCGTAAACAACTATAGGTCATTGCGCGAAAGACCGTTGCTTTCAGATCTTCAATGTATCCGAACTTCAGTAGAATGGCTGCCGAAGAAACAAAACGCGGAGTCGTCTGTCCCGCTTCCGACTTGTAATAGGGATCTATAACCGCCCCGGAACTGTCCACCCATGCAGCCGATCTCCTTACGATTTTTTCCATCAGCAGCAGATACTCCTGCTTTGTAACAGCAGACTTCTTCCAGCCTGCCAGCTTCGCCGAATGCAGTATTTCATCAACTTTTCCTTCATAGGGATAGCTTTGTATGCCTTCATCCGTCAATGGATAGGGTGCAGAAGACAGCGTAAATTGCATTCCGGCCTTTTCGTCCTGGCAGTAACTCCGGACAACCGGGCCCAAGGCAGCGCAAAAGATCAGAAGGGTAATTTTTACCCGCATCAGATAGTGCTCATTAAGAATTATTTTTCCGTACGCCATATTCAAAATATTGAAACCTTTAAACAATTAAATCTTCATCACTTACCCTCCAAAACTTACGTTATCTGATGATCGATACCGTAACAGGATGCATTGCCATCTCTGCAAAGCGTTCAACGTACTTTACCCAACCTGACTGATCGGCAAACCTTCCGCCTTTACTCCATCCTGCACCGGCATAATAAACGACACTTTGTACTCGTGACAAAGGCAAAATCATCAGGTATTGATTTTTTTCTTCTTTGAGTTGATCAACTTTATGTTTCGGAACAAATACGCCCACCCCCATTCGCCCATTCAGTTTGTTGTCCGGTTCCCAGTATGTCATGATCCCTTTTGCTGTATCAGCATAGTATATACCGGGATCAGCTCTCTTCGCTAACCCGATTGCGGCAGAAAAAGGATGCACCTCTGTTTGGTAATATGCTTCCACTTTATTGAACTGACTGTTCGCATCGAGTGTAATACGCATTCTCTCTTCAACCCTGCCTCCCGGAACTTCCCATGGCTCATAGAACAATTCAAAAACAAACCTGAGAGGTCCGGATTCGAGTATCCTGTAATTTTTGTAATTATGCGGCTGAAAAACGCTATCCCTGAAAAATGGTGCAATGCCTCCTGCCCCTAAGGTATTGCCAACATCATAATAATCGCAGCCTTCCCCGTAATCAATATGGTAGCTCTTTTTATTTTCACTTCCTGAACCATCATTCCCATACGCATACCACTTGTTGATCACAAGATCTTCGGTACGTTTTGCCCAGACATCAAAACCGCAAGTGCGCAAGGGGCAACTGATCTCACATTCTTCTCCGTACACACGAAAAGCAATACGATTATTTTCCCACGCAAAATCGCCAAGCCGTTCCGGTACATATCTTCCATAAACCTTTGGAGGTATAAACAGTCTTGTTTCTTTTTTTATACAAACACGTTTTGTCTCGTTCGCCTTCAAACTGAGTTGAAAAAGCAATGTTTGAGGAGCTCCTTTGTCATCACGCAACAACTGGCCGGGCAACAACAGATTCTTTTCATCATATACTCCCCATTCCCCCGGAACCGGCCTGAGCAACGAAACTATCTGTCCTACGGAGAACTCAATAAGTGCATCCGGTCTGTCATAGGCAAGAGGATTGTTCAGCTGTAACCAGCATTCGTCACGCTTTTGCTGACCAATGCAGCAGACAAATGATAAGCCTGTCAAAAACGTAAAAAATATATACTTCATTCTGTCTTCATTTCATTCACAAATTTGTCATGCAGATCAAGCGACCGGCAGCTCAGCAAAGGACTTCGATAAATTGACTGCTTCTTGAAATCTGCTAAAACTAAAATCTCTGAACCGCTATCAGTTTATCTCTTTGCCTCCGGCAATGCGAAAGCTACATAAACATCAGACGATTTTGTACCCAACTTGCCGCCTCCGCATGCTATAACCAGGTACTGTTTGCCTTTTATATTATAAACGGTCGGGGTTGCAAAACCTGGCGCTGGCAACATGTATTCCCAGAGCAGTTCTCCTGTCCGCTTGTTAAAAGCCCTTATCATGCCATCTTTTGTTGCTGCTATAAATACCAGTCCTCCTGCCGTTACCACCGGACCTCCGTAATTATCTGTACCTGTATGGATTCCTTTTTTCTTAAACTCCGGTTCATCGCCCAAAGGAATCTTCCAGAGATCTTCGCCGGTATTCAGGTCAATCGCATTCAGGGTACCCCAGGGAGGTTTTACGCCCGGATACCCTTCCCTGGTGAGAAATTTATTATAACCGGTAATGCCATAAGGCACGTTTAAATAATCGTCTTCTTTCTTTTGCACAACCTCCGCTTGTTTGGAGTATTGATCTTTTTTTTCCAGTACAAAGCTGGCAATTGCATTTCTTTCATCTTCTGTCAAACGGTTAAATGCAGGCATCATGCCTCTGCCGCCAGATAAAAGCGAGCGAAATGCGGCCATGTCATATTTTTTGCCGGCGCCGATCAGTGAGGGATAATTACCCCCACCCTGCCTTTCAGGTCCGTGACAGCTTACGCAGTTCTGCATATACAATCTTGTGCCGGCCTGCAGATAGGTTTCTTTTTTTAATGCAGCCGTTTTTTTCCTGTCGATGGTAAGCAACCATGTTGCTTCCTGCGAATTGATATAAATTATACCCGTTGAAGGATCAAATGCGGGGCCACCCCATTCCGCTCCCCCGTCAAGCCCGGGAAATACAATAGTGCCTTTTGTTGAAAGCGGAGTGAACATCCGTCCTGCATCTGCAGCAGCAAATCGCTTCTTTAGGTCAAGGAAGGAAGATTCAGGTACAAGATCATTCAGGTCAGACTCTGTCAAAATCTGCCGGGCAAAAGGTTTTGGAAGCGTCGGCACGGGTTGTGTGGGCCAGGGCTTTTCACCCTCCAGTTCAGTTTGGACAGATACAGGTTTTTCCTCAACCGGATAAACAGGTTCACCGGTTTTTCTGTCAAACATAAATATGAATCCCGTTTTGGTCGGTTGTGCAATCACCTCCAGCTTTTTCCCATCCTTATTGATGGTAACCAGTACCGGCGCAGTAGGCAGGTCCCTGTCCCATATGTCATGATGCACTGTCTGAAAATGCCAGATCCGCTTTCCCGTTGCCGCATCGAGGGCCAGTATGCAATTGGCAAAAAGATTCTGACCAGTTCTTTTGCCTCCGTAAAAATCGGGAGCAGCAGAGCCCGTTGGTGCAAATACAATTCCCTTTTCTTCGTCCAGACTGAAACCACTCCAGCTATTCGCGCCCCCAACATGTTTCCATGCTTCGGGATCGTCCCAGGTTTCAAATCCAAATTCGCCGGGTTGCGGTATGGTATGAAAGATCCATTGCTGTGTACCATTCCGCACATTGAATGCGCGGACATGACCTGGGGCAGCTGCCGCTTCCTCGGCTACCCTGGTGCCAACGATCAGCAGGTCTTTGTAGATGATGCCGGGCGTAGTAGACGTAACATACAGATCCTTTACATCGCGGCCGAGACCATTGTGCAGATCTGTCATTCCCCCATCACCAAAATCAGTTACAGGCATACCGGTTAGCGCATTCAAACAAATAAGCAGGGATCCGGCTGTGTAGAATATTCTTTTATCAGCCTTGCCGTCTGACCAGTAAGTAACACCACGGGAAGTATTGGCAAATTTATGCGCCTGCCCAGCGTTTTTTCCTGTATCAGAAAACGACGCTTTACCCGGGTCAAAGATCCATTGCTGCTCTCCGGTTGCCGCATCCAAAGCAAATACTTTCAACCGTGGAGAAACACCATAAAGGATACCATCCACAACAATAGGATTACATTGTATCTGCGTGCCGGATGCCGTATCTGCATCTCCGGAATGGTATATCCAGGCTTTTTGTAATTGCTTTACGTTAATGGTATCAATCTGCGTTAAAGAAGAATAGTGACTGGCATCTTTGGCCCCACCATACACTTCCCAGTTTTCATATAGCTTTTGGGATGTATCCCCGCAGCTTTGAGTCACCATTACAGAAACCGCAATCAATAGAAACCATTGCCTTTCAAAAACCTTAAAACTTTTCATTCTGAACTTGATTAATTTTATACTGATCAGTACCCGGCTCCTTCCATTCCAAAACGAGTGTTTCCTCAGGCCCGATATATAAATTGTCAGCCCTTACCTCTTTGAGAGGCATTTTTCCAAAGAGTACAGCGCCTGCCCTGTTCTGTCCAATGCCAGTGAGAGAAACGGATCGCGCTGCGCCGGATTTGTTTATGATAACTGAAATATACTTGTTGCCTGACTGCATTGTCTTTATCAGCATTTTCTTTTGTGGTCTGGTGAAATGAAGGGGTGCAACTTCAATCGTTGCGGTTAACTCCCGCTCCAGCAAGCGGCAAAGACTGGTGTAATCTCCTTTTGATCTTGCCGCAAGTCCCAACAGAGATGGTATCCAGAATACTTCCCCCTTCCCGAATTTATTACGAGCGGCAATAATTTCATTACCATAGCGCCCTGCTTGTTGTCCCGTTGTCAAATGGATAACACCACGCCATCCGAGAGACGGAAGATCGATCGCGGGCGAGTTGAGACGGACCATAAACGTTGAATCTATTGCTTTGAATTCTTTGATTTGCCCGCCAAAAAGTTTTCCCAAAGGAAAATTCCCCTGTGCTATACAAAAGGCATTCTCATCATAATAGGCGGTAAGCCCATCCACCAGTAACCTGCCACCTTTTGCAACAAAGGCCTCTAATTTTGGCCAGTAGGCAGATGCTACACTTATCTGATGCGCGAGAATGATCGCCTTTCCTGTATAATCTTCCTCAGAAAAATCAAACTCCGCGATTTCCTTCAAGTTGGACTGCAAACCCATTTCACCAAGTGCTTCAAAATATCCAAGCGCCGATTTCATCACTGCTCCTTGTGACCGGCCTTCATATCCCTCTCCGCCGGCATGCATTTTTTTCTCCACCCACAGGCTTTCGCGGGTATAGAGAATATTGATGCCCGATTCGCACGGAATAGCAGCAGAAAACAGATCCGCGTTCTTTTTTAATACAAAAGCGATCTCCGATGCGGCCTCCATTCTTTCTGAGGGGTTACCCTGGAAATCGAGCAGGGCCCATTCACCTGATTCAAATCCAGAAGCGCGTGGATTGAGACACCAGAAGATAGATCCTTTACTGCCCGTGGCTACATTCAACCAAAGCCATTGGCCGATCTCCTGCGAGGTAGGGCACATTGGTATGCCACCGCTATAAGTGTTATTACCACCCTGCAATTCAGTCATAAGCCAGGGAATGTTTCCTGCGCCGGACTTGATCATCTCGCTATTGGCAGACATTGCCACGGCATACTGTTGCCTGTTGAAATAGCCAAAATGCCAGCTTGGATGCGCCGACCCTCCAAGGCTTGAAAGGAAGGAGCGCCATGCGGGAAAATCATACTCTGCCGCATTCTGAAAGATCTGGTGATTGTTAACATGTAAAGGCCTCCCCGGGTCATACCGCACAATTTCTTCAGCGATCCAATGGAGGAACCAGGTATTGTAATCCAACAGGAAACGATCAGCGGTAAAGTCGAGCGTATTAAATCCATTGCTGTCGTAAGGCCCCTGCTTTTTATTTTTTTTCCATTCAGCCATTTTCCGGAAAGAGAACTCATTGTTGGGAATGCTTCCTCCGGTGCCTGGTTCGTTTATCAGTACCCAGGCATAAAGTGAAGGGAATGTTTTGAAATGATTGACCAGGTTTTCGAGAAATACTTTTATCGATTGCAGATGCTCCTCGGAAGACGGAAACTTAATCCCTCCCAGATCACTGAAAGATGTAGCAGGAAATATGGACCCGAATATTCCGATGCCGTATTTTTCTGCGCTGCGAAAGGCAAGATCAAAAAGGGAATAATCCCAGGAACCATCTGGCTTATGCATGTATGACTCAAACATGCGGATCCGGCAATAATCCATGCCCTTATCCTTTAACACCCTGAACCAATAGTCAATTTCCTCCGGCGTTTGCCCGGGCTCTATGAATACTTCAGCACCTACAAAAGGTGTCTGTTTTTTAAGCGATAATTGAGCCTCGCTACTGATGACTATTCCCAGGGATACCAGTATGTAAATACAAAGCCTTCTCATTTACTTTTCTTATTAAGTTGCTTATACCTGACCATCGCTTCAATAAAATAATAATCGGCGTAAGTAACAGGTTTATCTATTTCTTCTTTATTTATCATTGACCCCACACTATGCTTTAAAAGAAACCCTTCATTGGTTCCTGGTGAGGCCATGTACTGACTGGTGGAAAGGGATTGAATGATCTTTTTTGCTGTTTCCAGGTACTGCTTTGCTTTTTTCCTGACTGGCTCATATTTGCTTAGTTCCACCAGTGCAGAAGCCATTATGGCCGCCGATGAAGCGTCTCGTAACGTATTTGGTATATTGGGATGATCATAATCCCAGTAAGGAATTTTATCTGCGGGCAGATTGGTATTATTCAGTATAAAGTTCGCTATATGCCGCGCCTGTTCCAGGTATTTTTTATCTCCCGTCTCACGATACATCATGGTATAGCCGTACAATCCCCAGGACTGTCCTCTTGCCCAGGCTGATTCGTCTGCAAATCCCTGGCCTGTTTGCTTTTTCTTTACGCCTCCGGTAAGTGGATCGTAAACAACGATGTGATAAGAGCTGTAATCAGGCCTGAAATGATTTCTTAGTGTTTTATCTGCATGCGATACCGCAGCGCGGTAAAAAGCGGAATCGCCTGTGGCTTTGGTTGCCCAGCATAATAATTCAAGATTCATCATGTTGTCTATGCAAACAAGATAAATACTGGTATCAGGCCGGTCCCAGGATTTAATACAACCAACTTTTTCATTAAACCTCGTCAGAAGAGATTTTGCGCTTTTGATCAGCACTTCCCTGTAATGAGCATTGCCTGTTAGCTGGTATGCATTGCCAAAGCTGCAATACATCATAAAACCAAGATCATGTGTGCTTTTATTAAACTGCTCCTTTTCAAGTGAGGACAATCTCTTTTCAGCCTCTCTTAGTAAGGTGCTATCACCGGTTTGTGAATACAGGTACAAAAGCGTGCCGGGATAGAAACCAGCAACCCAATCACCCGGTCCTGTTGTCATGAGCCTGCCGCTTGCATTGTCAATAGTGCGGGGAAATTTTCCGCCCGGAACTATTGACGCCAGGTATTTATATTGAGTAGCGGCTGTGTCTATGTCCCGGCTGATCAGCACCGCAATGCTTTCATTAGTTGCGCTTTTCTGTTGGGCATACGCGATCATTCCTGGAGCTCCCGTCAACAGCACCATTCCAATAAGCAAACATTTAAAATATACTCTCCGTTTCATACATTTATTTTTTTGATCAGATTGTTTATCCGCCGCTCAAAACCCGGCAGAAGAGAACTTCACATTGTTTTAATCCTGTCTTGCTTTCTCCGGTAAATTGATATTCGCTGTACGTTGTACCTCCGAAGGTTTCTCTCCTGTTTCAGGCGTCTTGCTGTTCTTTCCCACCGGAAGTGCCGTCGCCCAGTCATCTGTGCGGAAAGGCGCAGCAGGCAACCCTTCTTTATTGTAGAGGTTACAGCCTTCAGGATCGTCTGCCCAGGCATAGCGGACAGCTACCGGCACGGGAATATCTTCCCTCCAGGCAACAATAGTATTGCCTTCAATGCGCGCGTGTGCCCATTTAAATTTCCGGTCTTCCCCAGCGATGGCGAATTGTCTGAGCGTATCAACACCTTTTGCGTTCAGGTCACCGCCGGCTTCATCAAAAGAAAGAATGATCTTGCCCTGCCTCACTTTCATCGACTTATATACCGGACCTGAAGAGACGAGCCTCTTTTTGCCGTAAGCTATCTTTTCAGCCATCAGCGCCAGTCTTTCTCCAACAGTTTTTTTATCAGACGGATGTATGTCGTTCGCTTCACCGGCATCAATGGTAACGACCAGTCCGCATGATGGTAGCGTAGCAGCTACTTTTGCCTGCGATTCCCTCAGCAAAGCCCAGTAACTTTCGCCTGGGTCTTTGCGCGGTTGCATATAGTTTGGCAATTGCACAATAAGAAAAGGAAGATCGCCCTGCTGCCATTTTGCCCGCCAGTCAATGATCAGGTCAGTTAAAAGAGTGCGATATTGTAAAGGGCGGGCGGTATTGGCCTCTCCCTGGTACCATAACATGCCTTTAAGGGTATAGGGAATAAGCGGAGCGATCATACCATTAAACATGGATGCAGGTTGATACCATAATATGGTTGCGGCCGGTATTACAGGAAGTGAGGTGCCCACTTTATATTTCCAATTTCCTGAAAGGCTGATTGTTCTGCCTGCTGCCTGAAACCTGTAGGTCTTCCCCGGCACAAATCCGCCTTTTCCTGCCTTGCTGACGATTCTTACGGTGATAATATTTTTCCCAGTCTTCAGTATAGCAGCGGGGATCCTGTATTGACGGGCGAGGTAAGAGCTTTGATTAGTCCCCACCTGCACTCCATTGAAATAAGTTGTATCAATATCATTGATTGAACCAAGCTCAAGCAGAGCGTCGCCTCCTGTATCTGTGACGGATAAGTCTATTTCCTTTTTGAACCAGACAGCTCCATGCACACCAGTTGCACCCTGATCTTCCCAATATCCCGGTACACTGATTTCTTTCCAGGAGCTGTCAGCATTTATACGGGACCAGGTTTCATCACCGTTAATCAGACCCTTATCCGTTGATCTCACCTGCCGGAACCAGTTATCTGAACTCTCTTTGTTCCTCTGTAAAACAGACCGCACCAGCTGAGTATCTTTATAAGCATTAGATGTGGAAGCATAATCGGGAAAATGATGCAGCCCTTCTTCACTGATCCAGGCCTCGGCTGGTGTGCCACCCCAACTGGAATTTATCAGGCCAACCGGCACTTTGTATTTTTCGTACAGGTTGCGCGCGAAAAAATAACCTGCTGCGGTAAACTTCAATACTGTTTGCGGATTGGCAGACACCCATTGCCCCTGCACATCATCTTGCGGACTGAAACTGTATTTTTTTGCGGATATACCGAACTGCCTGATATAACTATTATCCGAACCGGCGATCTCTGCCGGATATTTATCCTTTATACGATCCATTATCATTTCCATGTTCGACTGACCCGAACAAAGCCATACGTCACCAGCAAGGATACCTTTAAGCATTATTTCGTTGCTGGCCGTTATTTTCATTTTATATGGGCCGCCTGCTTTTACCGGAGAAAGTGTCTGTATCCATTTACCCTCTGTGTTGGCTATGGTCTTGTATTGTTTGTTGTTGAACAGTATGACCACTTCTTCCCGAGGAGAGGCCCACCCCCATATTACCACGGGCCTGTCGCGCTGAAGCACCATACTGTCGCTCACCAGCCGTGGCAGCCTGACCTGTGCCTTCAGATTGTAAGCAGCTAATAATTGCTGCATAATGATCAACATCAAAAAGATCCTCCACTTATTTCTCATATCCGCATTATTTATTTTTCATTCAGTATAACCACCAATGACCGGGTGAATTCAGGCAATTTTATTTTATTGTTTTCAACTGTCGCCTTTGACCAATGATCTTTCCATGGATCATACACGCTGACCATACCACGCTTCAGGCTGACCTGAAAGGGTAATTCAAGAATAAAATTGTTCTTAGGTAACGTCCTTTTATGATCTCTTAACTCCGTTCTCCAGTTATTGGCAGCATCCCTGCACCAGATCAATGTTGTTTCCGTGCCTCTCAAACCATAACAGTTGACGGAATCAAGCTGAAAGGAAAAGGGAATCATTTTTTCCCTGACAGGATCAATGCCTTTGATAGCATTTGCAAAGCGCCTGAAGTGATACCATAAATGCTGCTTTTCTACATAAGAATCCCAATGCCACATAGACCCGCTGCCTGCCGCTCCGCAAAAAAAAGGAGCAAAGATCATATCATGGATCAGCACACCTTCGGTATCAGTTCTGTATAGCAGGGAAGGCCCGGTGTGATTGGCTTCTACCGCACCAATCTCGTTGAATACAACAGGTTTGGTCGGCCTTGTATCTTTTATAAAATCCAAAGCAGTAGCCACCAGACTATCAACAGGCATTTGTACAAACCGGTATTGCCCCCATGCTTCACCAGGATCGAGGTATCTGTGGATAGTGATATACTCGTCGCTCTTCAGGGCAAGTAACTTCCTGTACTTATCTTCCTGCAGTGGGGAATGCAGGCTACCCATCGTTTGTACGACCAGGTGCCTGGGAAATATGGCCTTTACAGAATCAAGCATAGCGGCCGTAAAGCTGAGCCAATCGTTTCCTCCAATGGATTCCATTTCATTCCACAGTTCCCAGCTGAATATTTGCGCATTGTCTTTATACTTTCCGGCCAGCGCCCTTGCCCTTGCCAGGTAAGAGGCTCTCCCCTTTTCGGTGCCAATATATTCGTGTATATCTTTAAAAGGGCCGCTATTGGAAGATGACAATACGCTGTTATTTGTCCACCAGTTATGCGATGTATCTGATATGCTTTTGAAATGCTGAAGTGTGAACCTGATCCTAATGCCATAATGTTCTGCCAGCAACAGCAGCCGGTCGATCCGTTCGAATTTTTTCGGATCGAATTTTCCGGGAAGCTGGTCCTCGATCTCCAGAAAAGGAGAACTGATCCAGATGCGCAATGCATTCACTCCATTGGCCGAGAAGTTCCGGAAATATGTTTCGGCAACGGAATACACTTTTTCCTCTTCTCCATCAGGAATGATAAAGTTGGCCATGACGGGTATCCAGGTCTGGCCGCCTGAAGTGGCAAAATAAGCAGGATCATCCCGGCTTATTTGTATAAACTGCCCCTTACTGCCGGATGAAACCCCGTTGCCGGTATTTTGTCCATAGGAATACAGGGTCAGGATCAGAAAATAAAGTAACAGTAGCGTTCTGAAATGTTTCATGTATTGTATCACTTTGGTCCATAGTTTCCGGATAAACTATTTAAGGGTTGCCGAATAACTGCAGGTTTCTGCTGAAACGATTCATAGGTTTCAAAGGTTAAGCACGCTGCGTTTGTCTGAACAGTTTAACAATAATGCAGGAGCGCCTGTATCTGCTGCGGGCTTTTTGTGTCGGTCTAACCCATAAGTCTTGCAGCAAAATTGCTTTTAACAGCCTGCATGAACCTCTCAAACCCTCGTATTTAGCGGCGCAGTCATTTAGCACACCTGGCTATCTTCTTTCATATTCTTCTTACCAGTTTGGATTTTGTGTCAGTGTTCCTTTTGACAATCCTATCTGCAGGGTAGGAATCGGCCATAGGTAGTGACGCTGCGGGTTAAAGCCCCTGTTAGCCGCTGCCTCATAAATAATAATACTGTCGGCATTCATCTGTGGAACCGAAAGCCCGGTCATTTCATTAGGAAAATACTTAGGCCCGAGCATTGGTTTGGGCAGCTCCGTTTCTGCCGTTTTCCAGCGGAGAAGATCCCAGTATCGAAATCCTTCCAGTGCCAGTTCAACATTCCGTTCCCTTCTGATCTCAGTAAGCATATCCAGATCATTTGCAGTTACGAAGGCATTTGTCAATAATACAAGACGCGCAGTGTTATTATTGGATGCCCTGTTACGGATGGCATTGATCGTTTTGTTCAGATCGGCATCACTAATGGAACCGTTCAACTCATATATGGCTTCTGCATAGTTCAACAAGACCTCAGCATACCTGAGCACAATAAAATCATTGAACCCATATCCCGAGTTGGATACGTGGTCAGCCCTCACATACCATTTGGCAGGTATGTACAAGGTGTAAGGAATTTTCACGTTGTAGATATTGCCGGCAGTCCGCTTATTGAAAATACTCATGCCTGCACGTGGATCACGATCCAGGAATTCCGTCATACTGCTGTCTTCATGTGCTTTGTAATAAGCAGATCTTTTTACAGGCAGGCCGTCTTTATACAGGTATTGATCCAGCAACGCTTTGGTGGCAATGAAACCGCGGGTACCGATCACTGAGGTGATATTATGCCTGGTAACGTAACTGGTATAACTGGCGCCATAATACAGTTTTGACAAAAGGCTTTCTTTGTTATTGCTGTAACCCAGGCTTCCATCTGATGCATATTGAAACAGGTAGAAGTAGCTGCTGTCTTTGATCGCCGTATAAGTGAAAAGAGTATGCTTTCCTTCGGTTATAATGGCGCTGCTGGCTGTTACGGCAATAGAGAGATGTTTGACCGGGTCGCCGCTTCCATGGTATTTATTCCAGGTTCCTTCAAACAAAGCTATCCTTGATTTCAGAGCCAGGGCAGTGCTGCGGGTGATACGGCCATACTCCGCGGCCGTTTGACTGCTGGCAACCGGGCAATGAGCCGCGGCATAATCCAGGTCTGCGTATACCGTATCCAGTATAATCTCCCGGTCGAGACGTGGCGAGTACAATTCCTCATCCGAAGTAGTGAGGGCTTTAAGGATCAATGGCACATCACCATAGCGCTTTACCAGCTCAAAATACGCGTAGGCTCTGAACCACCTGGCCTCGCCAAGATATTTATTAATGAGCGCGGTATCTGCGTTTACCTGCGCCGATTTTCCCAAAATATTATTGGCCACACGCACCAGCGTGTACAGGCCTGACCACTCCGGCGAATTGGCCGGTACAAGCCAGGTTCCATTGCTGATAAGACTGGCGGCTGTGCCATAAGCAAAGTCGCCATAGGCTTCCTGGTCGGTAGCCGTCAGGTAATCAGGATCATCCCTGTTGGGGCCAGGCAGGTAAGCATACAATGCATTACATGCAAGGGCCAGGTCATTGGCGGATTTCCAATAGGTAGCGTCCGTAATAGTAGTGGAAGGTTCCTGGGAAAGCTTGCGGCATGACCCGATCACAAGCGCTATGCAAAAAACTATTGTTGCCGTATATATTTTATAATTGCTTTTCATTTCTTTCTTTTTGACCGTTTGAATAATGATCATGTCTTTAATCTGCGCTGAATAATCAGAACGTTACATTCAGCCCGGCAGAATAAGTGCGGAAGAAGGGATAGTTCCACCCCGCAGTTGCCTGTGTACTTTCCGGATTGGTATAGGGGAACCACATTTTAACGCTTTCCCACAGGTCCTCCCCGCTAACAAAGATCCTCACCTTTTGCAGCTTCATTCTCCGCAAAAGATTTTGCGGCAACGAATACCCGATCTGCAGGTTCTTCAGGCGCAAATAAGCACCATTCTGCACCCAGTGCGTGGAAGTGCGGGCATTGAAAGCCTGCGAAACGCTGCTCGCGTTATACCAGAATAGCCGGGGAAACCTGGCGTCGGTATTTTCCGGCGTCCAGTAATCAGTGTGGACGGCCCATGGCTGCCGCCAGGTCTGAACAAAAGGAACAATGGTATTGGGATTTAACAACAGGTTTCGTTTGCCGATCCCCTGGAAAAATGCCGAAAGATCAAATCCTTTCCATTGAAAACCCAGGTTGATGGTATACTGGTATCGCGGTGTTGTGTTGCCCAGGTAAACCAGGTCTCCATGATCTTCTATCGTGTTCGATCCAACAGTGATCGTATTATCATGGTTCATATCCCTGTATTTGATATCACCCGGGCCATTCCTCGCGTCAAGGAAAGGTCCGGCAGCCACATCTGCGGCATCCTTAAAATAGCCATCATCAATAAAGCCGAAGATGGAATTAATAGGATAACCCAGTATTGCGGCATTGCGTCCTTCCAGGACGGTATTCTGCCCGGCGTAGCGTGTCACTTTGTTCGTATTGTCAGCTATGCCTACACCAATGCGATAGGTAAAATCTTTGCCGATCCTGTCATTCCAGTTAAGCGAAGCTTCCCATCCTTTTGTACGCATGGATGCTCCGTTGGTGGTTGGAGGGGTTACACCCAGCACTGCAGGCCAATTTACCGTAATAAGCATATTGTTGTTGGATCGCACAAAGTATTCAAAACTGCCTTTTAGCCTTTGTTTCAGTACGCCGATATCCAGGCCTATATTGGTGGTTTGCACTGTTTCCCAACCAAGCGCCTCTGATGGCAGGTTTGCCTGGTAATAAGAAGGATTAATCTGGTTATTGAAAGGATACTGACCGCCACTGACCAACTGTGCAATGTAGTTGTAGTTGTTGGTATTCAACGCTCCTAACTGCGCGTTGCCCAGTTTGCCCCAGGAGCCCCTGATCTTGAAGTCGCTAAAGAACGGAAGGGCCTTGCTGAACCACTCTTCTCTTGCCATATTATAACCCGCCGAAAAAGAAGGGAAAGCCTGTCCCCTATGGCCGGGTGCCAGTCTTGAGGACGCATCATAACGCAGGTTCACCTCGAATATGTAAATGCCCTTGTAGTTATAGTTCAGCCGCGAAAAGCCGGAGTACCATGTATTGGTCTGGATATTGTCCGAAACAGTGTAAACAGAACTGGGTGAAAAAAGATTAACGGCAGGAATATCGTTGGAGATAAGCCCTGCCACTTTTACATAGTTGTAGTTATAGTTGTAATATTTATACTCGAAACCGCCAAGAACATGGAAGCGATGATCTTTCTTTATGCTAAAATCATAATCCAGCAGCGCCTGCACATTATGTGTGTATTGAGTAGTTCTCGATTTTGCAATTGAATTGGTAGGATTGATATAAGACGTAGGTGATGATGTGGAGGCCTTTTGATAGGTTGGAATGCTGCGAACAAATATATTATTGGCATTTTGCAGAAACCCCGGACTGTATACCAGTCGAAGGGATATTTTTTTTGCCAGCGAAGCCGTCAGCGAGAATACACCGGTAATATTATGCTGGTCGGTATTGTTATATCCACCATCGTTGAGGATGGCGTAATCATTCTGAGCAAAAAGAGAAGAGTACTTTGTGTTGTTGGAACTGTCTGCAAAAATTGGATAAATGGTGCGCAAGCTATATATATTATAGAGCAGCCCATTATCTCCGTTCACGCTGGCACTTGGCGATTGTGTACCTGAATAGGTGTACGCAATGCGGGAATCAAAGCTAAACCGGGGATTGAGCTTAATAGTCGTATTGAACCTGGCATTGTAGCGTTTGGTACCATCCGGTCCGAGATCAAATACGCCATTCTGCTTGTAATATCCCAGCCCGATAAGATACACAGCTTTATCACTGCCGCCACTGATGGTCAGGTTCTGATTATAACTTTGTGACGTGTTTCGCAATACATAATCACCAACATTGATATCATAATATGGCTGACCAGCCACCACATTGGTATCAGCGTCTTTCATCCATCTGATCTGCTGATCGCTCCAGAGTTTGTTTACACCGGCGTTGGTCTGGGCCGCATTGGTCATTTCAGCCTGTTCCCAGGAATGCAGGACTTCCGGCACAGCATATCTTTTTAAAATTGAATTCAGGCTGGTGAGCGCCACGGTCACCTTGTTGGAAGCTGCGCCTTTTTTGGTGGTCACCAACAGCACGCCGCCAGCCGCTTTGGCACCATAGATAGAAGCGGCGGCAGCATCTTTCAATACGGATATATCCTGAATATCATTAGGATTCAGCAGGGAAAGATCCCCTTCCACTCCGTCTATAATTACGAGCGGATTGTTGGTTCCATTCAGCGAGGCAAAACCGCGTATATTAATATCGTAGCCTTCCTGGCCGGGCTGACCATTCAGCCGGGTAATCACCAGGCCTGGGGCAGTTCCCTGTAAAGCTCCCACAGCATTGGTGACAGGCCTGTTGTCCAGCATCGCCTTATCAACCGTTGAAACAGCCCCCGTCAGGTTGCTTTTTCTTTGTGTACCGTAGCCTATCACTACCACATCATCCAGTGAACTGACAAGCTGGTTCAGAACCAGGGTGGCATTTTTGCCCGCTGATACCGATGATTCCAAACGGAAATATCCCACCGCGGTAACAACAATAGTATTGACAGGAGTGCCAGATGCTATTGAAAAACTGCCATTCCTGTCTGATAAAACTCCTTTTGAAGTTCCTTTGATCATAATGCTTGCCCCTTCAACAGGGGTCCCAAGTGAATCAACAACCTTCCCGGTAATCAATAATTGCGTTGGGGTATTCTGAGCCTGGCAGAACAATGTAAAAAAGCACAAGGCAAAGATTATCAGCATAGCAGGGCCTGGCCCCCAAACGCCGGAAGTCAGCGGCTTTATGCCAGGAAATGGAATGAAAGGAAATATCTTTCTCATAAGCGCAATCGTTTTTTTGCATGCTAAAGATCTAATACGCCCAGCTTTTCTCCTTGCTGAATTGACAGTATCTTTTGCTTTTTTGGAATAATTGATGGCTTTTCCAGGTCTGGAACGCCGGAATAGAACGCTTTGCCACCTCAACTGATGAACATATCTTAATGTGATTGAGCATATTCCCATTTGAATACGCAGGCTCTGCTCAATTTTCTGTACCAAAGGTCTGCCTGCGATATGCTATATGGCAAGGAAGTTATCCGGCGGCTGCTATAAATGACTGTGTGTTTCAGTTTACAGATCCAGCTTACAAAAGGTTACATTTACTCGATTTTCAACAATATTTCAGGCAAAGGATAGCTGTACCCGCGCTTTTGCTCTTTTGACAATATTTTTTGCTCTTTTAAAGGAATAGTTTTTTTGTTATCGTTTTTTTATAGTTTTCCACACGCAAATGCCATATACCTTGAATGTTATTTTATTTGTCCGGCATGTCTTCATTGCCTCCACCAGAGCGGCGTTGTATTTGCGTCTGACATTTATTTTCCTCTGTGCGGCGGTATTCTGTACCTCACATGCTCAACCACCCGATCTCAGATTCAAATCCATTTCCAAAGAACAGGGGCTCAGCAGCAGCACGGTGCAATGCATCTACCAGGATAGCCAGGGTTTTATCTGGATAGGCACCAACGACGGATTGAATAAATACGACGGTTATAAAATTATCAGCTACCAGCATACTACGGACAGTAACAGCATCAGTAACGATAACATAATGGCAATATGGGAAGATAAACAGAATAATATCTGGATTGGCACAGGATATGGGCTCAACCGGCTCAATAAAGACAAGAATAATTTTTCCCGTTATACTCCCAGGCCCGGGCAATCAACTTTCCTCAACAATACCATCACCGGCATTTGCGGAGGACCGTCAGGGCAGCTATGGTTAGGCACAGGAGCAGGCCTGATGCTCCTGGATCCGGCACAGCGTTATTTTATCGATTCCCGACTCCCTGGACAACTTAGTTCGAGCTCCATTACCTGTCTCTATGTCGACCGGAAAAATAATCTTTGGGCAGGTACTGACGGAGAAGGCTTGCACCGGTACGAACCTGGTACAGGCTCATACCGTCAATTTATGATCGGTACCGAAAATACAAACGTCTCAACAGGCAGCATTAGCAGCAATTTTATTACCGCTCTTTCTGAAGGGCCGTCCGGTAATATATTAATAGGCACCAAAGATGCCGGAATGGATCTCTTCGATCCCGGAACAGGTGTCTTTTCACATTTCAGGCATGACAAAAAAATACCCGCAAGCCTTTCTGGCAACGTTGTAAAAAGTATCTTGAAGGACGAAAAAGGAAGGATATGGATCGGAGTAGAAAACGGAGGTATCAATCTTTGGGATCAGCCGGCTGACAAATTCTTTCACTATGAAAACACCTTGTCAGAACCATTAAGTCTCTCGCAAAAAACCGCCTCAACGATTTTCGAGGACAGGCAGGGTAACTTATGGGTAGGCACCCACCGTGGGGGTGTCAACCTGTACAGTCCCGATGCTAATAAATTCACAACCTACAAACAAGGCGTAGAGCACAACCGTCTTAGCTATAAAGACGTAAAGACTTTCCTGGAGGTTAGCAATAACACAATCCTGATCGGTACAGATGGAGGGGGCATTAATGAGTGGAACCGGGAGAAAAAGAAATTCAGCGTATTCAGGCATGACCCTGGAAATGCCAGCAGCATTGGCTCCGATGCGATACTCCATATTATCCGCGACAGAAGCGGTAATATATGGGTAGGCACATGGGGCGGCGGGCTTAACCTTTTTAACACAAAGGACGGCACCTTTCTGCGTTTTCTGCATAAACCAGGAAATGAAAACTCTATCAGTTCAGACAACGTATGGCGCATTTTCGAAGACAGCAAAAACAGGCTATGGATCGGAACATCTTATGGAGGATTAAATCTCTTTGATCGAAAATCAAAAAAATTTACGCGCATTACCACTGACACCTTACACAAAACCAGTTTTTGGGGAAACAATGTGACGTCCATTAACGAAGACACTAAAGGTAACCTCTGGTTTGGCTGCGACAATGGTCTCAATTGTCTCAACGTTGCTACGGGACAGTTCGAACATTATTTTGCACAAGGCAATAACACAATGCCTTATATGGGTGTGAGTGTGATATTCGTTGATTCCAGAAATCGTCTATGGGCTGCGGGAAGAGGACTGTATCTTTTCGATTACAGGAAGAAAACCTTTTCCAGGTATTCGCAGAACCCTGTTTTGTCCAACGCACACATTGAAGCCATTTCAGAAGACTCCAACGGCCAGTTATGGATAAGCACGGGAGGCAATGGCCTTATCCGCTTCAACCCCGAATCAGATACATTAAGAGTATTTACGGATGCAGATGGACTACAAGGACTGGAATTTAATCCAAACGCCTGCATCCGAACAAACAATGGAGAAATGCTGTTCGGTGGATACAATGGATTCAGTGTTTTCAACCCCGAGCATATTCAGGCAGAAAAAATAAATCTCCCCGTTTATATCACGGACTTCCAGGTATTCAATAAAAGTGCGGGAAATGTAACTGCACTCACAGGGAATGAATCTTCTAAAGGACTTGTACTTGATCATAGTCAATCAGTATTTTCACTTGAATATGCGGCGCTCAATTATGCATCTCCTGAAAAGATCCAGTATGCTTACAAACTGGAAGGCTTTGATAAGAACTGGAACTACGTCGGCAGGCAACGGAAAGCTACCTTTACCAATCTCGATCCCGGCAACTATACTTTTCGTGTAAAAGCAGGCACACCGGATGGTGACTGGAATGAACAAATCGCTTCCGTGAACATTGCAATCCAACCTGCTTTCTGGATGACATGGTGGTTTAAAACCTTGTCAGTGCTTCTTATTCTCGGCATAGTATATACGATCCTGTTTTATCGCCGGAAGTTTGAGTTAGAAAAACTGGACAAACAAAAAACAAAAGAGATCCAGCAATTACAACTTCAGTTCTTTACCAATATTTCACACGAATTCCGCACTCCCCTCTCACTGATCTCAGGCCCGTTGGAAAAGATACAGAAGAGTGACCCTTCTCCGGTTAATAAGCCTTATTACGAAATGGTGAAACGTAACATTAACCGGCTTCTGCAACTTATCGGCGAACTGATGGATTTCAGAAAAGTAGAGTCCGGCGCACTGAAATTGCATGTATCACCCGGAGAACTGAACAAACTGGTACATAAAGTAGCTGAAGATTTTGACGGGCTTGCCATTCAAAAAAAAATACATTATAGTGTTCAAACCGATGAAATTATTAAGGAGACATGGTTTGACCACCAGGCAGTAGAAAAAATCGTCGTCAACCTGGTACATAATGCGTTTAAGTATACGGACGATGGCGGCACCATTACGATAAGAACGCACAACTCCCTGGATTCATTTGTGCCAGCTTTCAGTAATGAACTGACACTGAAAAGCGACTACAAAAGCAGCCGCTATGTATATATCAGCTTAACTGATACCGGCATCGGAATTTCCAAAGAGAGCATTCAATATTTATTCGAACGATACTACCGCATCACACAGGAACATCTGGGCTCCGGCGTGGGACTGGCATTTGTAAAGAGCCTGGTCCTCCTGCATAAAGGAGAAATATATGTATACAGCGAAAAAAGTAAGGGTACTTCAATCGTTATTGGTCTCCCCGCCGAAAAGAAAGATTACGAGAAAGAAGAAAGGTGGTTACAGGGAAAACAGGGACATGTTCAATTGGAAAGCCTCGGCTACAATCAGGCTGTTGACCCCTATCCTGGTTTATCAATCCCACTGACGCAGGACTCCAACACCGACGCTGCCTCCACGGAACTAAAAAAACATGTCCTGATCACAGATGACAACGAAGAGATCCGGCTATTTCTAAAGGATAGTCTTGAACCATTTTACCATATAGAAGAAGCTTCCAACGGAAAAGAGGGATTGCAACAGGCAAAAGAAAAATTCCCGGACCTGATCATCAGCGATGTTATGATGCCCGTAATGGACGGTATTGAATTTTGCCGGCTATTGAAAGAGGATATCGAGATCAGCCATATTCCTTTTATATTGCTTACCGCAAAAGATGCGTTACAGTCAAGACTTGAGGGCGCAAGCTCCGGGGCAGACCATTATTTCAGCAAGCCTGTCAACACCGATCTCCTGCTCTATACAATACGCAATACTTTTGCACAGCGGGAAAAGATCAAAGAGCGCTATTCCAAAGATTATAAAGTACAAATAAAAGATCTTGTGCATACAGCCCTGGACAAGGAATTTATGGATAAGCTTCTCGCTCTTCTTGAAGGTGAGCTTGATAACAGCGAGCTTGGCGTGGATCTTATTTCCCACAAGCTTGGCATGAACAGAACAAAACTGAATAAAAAGATAAAAGACCTTTCAGGGCAAAGCACCAACGAATTTATCCGCAGCTTCCGCCTGAAAAAATCAATGGAGATCATGACCCATGAGAACATCACCGTCACTGAAGTGATGTTGAGAGTGGGTATACAATCCAATTCCTACTTTACAGCTTCATTCAAAAAGGAATTTGGCAGAACCCCATCACAATTTCAACAAGAGCTGAAAAAGCCCTGATACAGATATTCCGTGCGGAGCGCGCATTCCGGTTTGCTGAATAACGACGCTGTTATCAATAAGGGGTTGATAAGCACTCTTTGTTTAGTATGCTGAAGAGTTTTAAGCATTCAGCTGCGGGCATTATGAACCGATCAGCACAAAAGCCAGCAGCAGACACAGGTGCCCCTGCATTATTATTTAACTGATCGGACAAACGCAGCCTGCCTAATCTCTAAAACCTGTGAAACCTTTCAGCAGAAACCTGCAGTTATTCAGCAACCCCGAAACTACTTGCCCTTTTTTGTGATGGCATAAGATTGCGGCGGGGAACTATTACTATCCCGTAAAGACCCCTACTGAATCCAGAGACTGATCACACTAATGTCAAATCCAATAGGTCCGCGTTCACACGGCTGAAAAATGAGAAATCACCTCCCGCCATAAAAAAAGAGGCCATCTTTTAATGACCTCTTTCTTTTCAATCTCCGATGTTTAAACCCCGGATTTCCTGATATTCAAAAACATTAAAGCGCCTGACTATTCAGGGATATTGTAATATTTGCATACAGCAGTATAATCACTATAATCAGGAAGTGGCCCCCTGCCGCCGGAAACGCCGCCAGGTATGATAATGTAACGGTACTGCAGCAATGTACTCAAGGCAACACTGTTGGTGTTATCATGTGTGAATCGGGTAATAAGTATTTTATTCAGCATGGGAACAAATGAAATCGTATTGGGCTTCCCGCCCGCATAACTGGTATAAGGCAGGACAAAATTTCCTCCGCCATACGTAAAATACACAATCACGGTCCCTGTACTGAGAATGGAAGACGTAAGACTGGGAGCTGCTACGTATCCTACCTTCAATGAAGAATTATCTATCGTTGAATCATTGAAGCCAGTTGCATATTTCCAGGCAGAGTAGATCACATTGGCTGTACCGGCCGGACCTTGCGGACCTGCCGGGCCTTGCAACGACAAAGCGCTACTCCATGCTCCGGCTGTTTTAGGACCATATAGATTATAGGTGGTTTTATCCAGATAATAATCTCCGTCATTTCCAACCGAATTAGCAGGAGCACCATTACCGCTGAGTATCTTACTACCTGCAGCACCAGCAGCTCCCGTTGCTCCTGTCGCACCAGTTGCTCCTTTCAGACTGATGGGTGTTCCCCAGCCATTGGTTGTTTTAGGTCCATAAAAATTTGAGGTGGAGATATCCAGGTAAAAATCTCCGATAGCGCCAAGACTGGTCGCCGCTAAACCATTTCCGCTGTAGATCTTACTGCCCGCAGGGCCTGCTACACCCTGCGATCCATCCGCGCCTTGCGGACCAGTCTGCCCCGGATCCCCTTTTTGACAGCCCGCTACTACAAGCATTATAAAGGCGAAAAACATAGCTACATGTGATAACTTTTTCATGCTGATAATTGATTTTTAGGTTTGATTAAAATTGATTTGTGTTAACTCATTTGGGGTAATAATACTGTTGTCTTCAGACAAGAAAATTGATCAGCATCTGAAAAAATATTTTTACCGGTGGAGATAATCGTTGACATTTGGCAACAATATGCCACCTGTATCGATCGGCCATTGCCGAAAGACATTCAATAATTCCTGACGTTATCATTCAAACTGAAATGAATGAAATCTCTCACCGATGGATATGACAATACAAACAACAACACATACCCAAGCCGCTGCCGCTGCTTCAGGATCATTACTGCTACTATATAAAATTGCTTTTTTCTACGACTGCACAGGGTTTCCGCTGCAGGCTGACCCAGATCTGATTCTGGCTTTGCAGCATCTCACAACAAACATTTCTAACAATACTTATCAAAAGGACCCAGGCATATTGCATCATCACCGCCTGAATTTTTGTGTTAGCAAGATTAAATATATAATAAAAAAAATGAGCTTTTCACCTGAGAAACTATTTACTTTTCAACCAGAAAGTGACTCATCATTATGCTGCTCTTAAGCAATACCTCAAATGAGGGATCATAAAAAAATTCCGCAGTCTGCTATATAAAATGTCCCAGAAGTTTATTTACAGAAGAAAGCTCCGGACAATGCCGGAGCTTTCATTTTTTGTATTGATCAGCTACAGATTTCTGATGAACCGTTTGCCGGGCTTGAGAAGTTTGATAGGTCAGGCAGGCTTTTTTGCTGATCTGTTCATAATGCCTGCACCAAATACCATTTGACTGACTGAACCTTTTCAATGGATCAGGAGGTCCGTTGTTTTTACCAAAAGGCAAAAAACATAACAACAAGAAATGCTGCAGCAAATGTTTTTATACCGGATGGAGATTTAGTTTTCAGAAATTTTTATCTCTTTGTTTTTTCATCCATATTCAAATTATCATCAAACGGGCTCTTGGTAAAAGGGTATACGAGTTGCTTCATATATCCTTTAGGAAAATTCGCTTCGTGAAGACCCGTTCCTTCCGGCCATGTATTTCCGGGCAGATAATAGGTACCAAAGATCTTGTCGATAAAAGGAAAGATGGTTGCGAAGTTCTTCCCATAATACTTCGGATCCTCGCAGTGATGCCAGTGATGATACTGTGGTGTGGCGATGATATATTTTAGAAATCCGAAATTGATCCGCGTATTTGCATGGATCAGTACGGCATGAATGGCCATGAAGATGATATAGGTATTGAACGTGATCTCCGAAAATCCGAAAATATAAAGAGGAATAAATGTCATTGACCGCGTTACAAAAATATCCACGAAATGCGTCCGCGATCCTGCAAGCCAATCCATGTTCTTCGTGGAATGATGCACAGAATGAAATCGCCACAGATAGGTATGCGAATGAAAAAACCGATGCGCGGCATATTGAAAAAGATCTGTCACCAGGAATGCAAAAAGCAGTTCGATCACAAAAGGCAATTCCCGCACCCAGTGCTGAAGATCATCCAGGCCGATCCATCCGAAAAACATCTTTGCCGGCTTTTGTGTGATCACGCCAAAGAACTGGACGAACAAGTGACTTACCACAAAATACAGAAGGTCAGTTCTCCACTCCTCATGGAACCTGCTCTGTTTGGTATTTTTCGGAAACACCATTTCAATAGGAACGAAGATCACCGCCATCAGTAACAGATCGAGCAGCAGCCAGTCTACTCCAAGATGCCAGCTTGTCTTATCAACCGAACGTCCTTCTACCTGGAAGCCGCCGACAACGATCGCAAGCGTACAAAGCAGCAGACCGGTCATCGCCCACTTCTTTTGTTTACTAAGCATAAAACTGACCAGTGCAAAAAGAAACGATGCAATAATGGTGGCCGTGAGAACGATCTTCATCGACTCTCCCGTGTACACATTCCTGAACTCCGGCGTGGTAAGCCATTCAGGATATTTGAAACATACCACACCAATAACAGATAACAGGCCAAGAAAGATAGATGAATAGCCACTGATCTTCCCTTCGCCAATTTTTAAACGCTGGATTGATTCACTCATAGGCGCACAAAATACAACCCGTTCCTTAAAATACAAGGCTCAACAAGCGAATAGTGGTAAAACTGAAGTGGATGGCGGAAAATTGAAAAAGACCGGCACAATAAAATCAATTCCACCGGCAACCGCAGGGGCATCGGTTAATGAAAAAAGTCCAGGAATTTCAGAGCTTATTTCAGCGAAAATCTGATATGCGCTATCGCCTACTCCAAACCCGCTTTGATCGCGAACTTCACCAGCCCTACCGTACTCTTGCTGTTTGTTTTCTCCAGTATATTGGCGCGATGATTATCTACCGTCTTTTTGCTGATGCACAACTTCGCCGCGATCTCTTCACTTGTAAGTTCTTTTACGATTAAACTCAGGATTTCTTTTTCCCTCGCGCTTAACAGACTTAATTGCTCATCCTGCAATTTCTGTTTATTATACTGCCTGTAAATGATCGGCACAATATCCTGCGCAAAATAAGTTCCTCCATCCACGATCTTGCTCAATGCCTTCAGTAATTCTCCGCGCCCTGCATTCTTTAAAATATATCCATCCGCTTCCGCAAACACCGCCTCCTTCACTGCCGCGGGATTATCATACATCGACAAGATCAACACCTGTATATGCGGAAACTGAGCCTTTACCATTTTACACAGTTCCGTGCCACTTAACAATGGCATGCTGATATCGGTCAGCAGCAACTGGTACTGCTCCGGGTTTTCGGCAATGCGCTCATAAGCTGCCTGACCATTGTTAGCTTCGGCTTTTATGTGATAGCCCTGCTCTTTATCAAGCATGTCGCGGATACCATCGATCATCATCTGATGATCATCTGCTATCAAAATGTTTATTGTATTCATTGTAGCGGTATAGCAATACTGATTTTTGTTCCATTTTGCTGCTGCGAAGAAATATCCATTTTCCCTCTCAGCATATTCACACGTGCCGCAATATTCTTCCAGCCGATGCCGGATGATCTTGCAACAAGCGATGTATCCATTCCTTTGCCATCATCAGCCGTATTGATCAGAAAGCTGTTGTCGCTGCCGCTGATCGAAATATAAATATGCTGCGCTTCGGCATGTTTTACGGTATTACTGATGATCTCCTGTATGATCCGGTAAACGGACAGCTCCTGTTGTTTGGAAAAAACATACGCCCTCGAATATTCATCCACCGAAAGAAAGATCTGCGGACCGCCTTTCACCGTCATCTTCTCACACATCTCCTCCAGCGCGGTTACCCACCCGAATTGTAACGATTCAGGAAGGAGATTGTGGGAGATATTTCGTACTTCTTTAATCGCACCATCCAAAAACACTGATGCCTCGTCCACTTCCTTGCCGGCGGGCATCGTATTGAGTTTCATTTTAACAGCAGACAATTGCTGACCGATACTGTCATGCAGATCACGGGCAATGCGGATCCGTTCATTCTGTTCTCCCTCAAATAATGCCTCTGCCGCAAGTTCTTTCTGCGTGAATATTTCTTCCTGCAATCGTTTAACCCTTCTATACTGAACGTTTCTATAAAAAAGGTATGCAACGCCTCCTGCAAGTAAGAGGAATATTACCCCTCCTGTCAGCCAATAATTCTTTCTTGCAATTTCAAACTTCTGCTCCTGGATCATTTGCTGCTTTTTATCCGTTTCATACCGGATATTCAGTTCTGCAAGCTGACCATTCTTCTGCTGGTTAACAACACTGTCACGATAGTTGGCATATTGTTCATGGCTGGCAAGAGCAGATTTGAAATCACCGAGATCCCTGTAATATTCCGACAGGGAATAATAATAATCTTCCAGTTTTGTGAAATCCTTTGACGTGCTTACATAAGCACCTGCCTTATCAAAATAATAACGGGCGTTTTTGAAATCATGCACGCGGCCGTAAACCTGCGCAAGGTTCAGATATCCGCCGAACCATAGCTCAGTGTCTGCGGCCCCAGATATGAAATTCAGGCTTTGCCGAAAATAACTGATTCCCGCTACCGTATCTCCCATTTCAAAATGGATAGACCCGAGATTTTTATACCCTTTGAAAAGGCCTGCGGAATCATTAGCAATTTTCCTTTGCAATAATGACTTTTCAAAATAGCTAAGACTTAGTGAATCTTTTTCCAGCATGTAATACACATTCGCAAGTGAATTATACGCGTTGGCCAGCCCTTTGGGATCGTTTTGCTTTGCATAAAATCCGATCGCTTTCTTTGCATACTTTTCTGCTTCGGGATAATTTTCTGTTTCCATGAAAGTAGCCGCCAGGTTATTGTTATTGGCAGCAACCGTCAGCTGGTCGTTATATTTCTCCGCAATCCGTAACGATTGAAAAAAACATTCACTTGCTTTTACAAAATTGGCTTGCTGAAACCAGGCATTGCCCATGCGGGAAATAACCCTTCCGGCTTCCGCTGAATCTCCGGCATTTTTCAACTCCGTATTCAGGTCATCCATTGATTGAGCAGCGGCATTGAAGCTGAACGCAACAAAAAAGAGTAACGTTATCGATCGCATGAAGGTGGTGGCTTGTCAAACAAATATATTCTTTATGGACTAATGTGGTTAAGAAATCCAATCAGCCCCAGGCATGAAGCATTCAGATCCCCCGCGCCTGATACCCGCACCGGGGCTGCCAGCCATCGGCATACCCGAACTTAAAGAATCACCTGTTTGCCCGCCTTATTAATAACCAGCTTCTTATTTTCCAGCACCACTTTTGCTTTTCCGTCTTTGAAATCCTCCGCCTCATCATACGCTACCGGGATTACAATTGCTCCTTTCTCATTAATGTACCCCCACTTCCCCCCTTTCATATAAGCCCCCAGATCCCCTTCTGTTTTTACAGCACCGAGATTGATCTTCGCCATCCCTTCATGAAAGAACCCGGCATCATCAAACTTAACAGGAACAACAGCCTTGCCCGCCAGATCAAGAAACCCCCATTTGCCTCCGTAGAACACATCAAACAGGTCATCATAAGTAGCGCCGATATTCACTCTTACCAATCCATTTTCTTCGATATACATATCGGTATAGATCGTTTTCGTCAGCGGCTTGCCTTCCTTATTCAACAGACCGTATTTATTATCGTTCTGCACAACGTAAGCGTCTTTGTATATCTGCGTGATCTGATCATAGAGGATCGGGACAAGCTGTTTATTGACAGCGTTCACCAATCCCCATTTACCTCCTGCAAAACTTCCGAGGGCGCCGTCATAATAGCCTCCTTTGTTTACAGCAACCGAGCCTTCGGCAAAGTCGCCGATCATATCGTACATCAAAGGGATCGCCTCTTTTCCCTGCTTATCGATAAGCCCCCATTTTCCTCCTTCAAAATCACCGTACTGATCCCATTTACCACCTTTGTTCACCGCTGCAAAGCCATTCACAAATTTTACAACATAGTCGTATTTGAATGGAACGATGATCTTTCCGGTGGCATCAATAAATCCTGATTTTTCACCTGTCCTGCCAGCAGCCAGTCCTTCACTGAATTCATCTATAAAATCAAACTGTGCATTAACGACAATCTTACCTGCCGCATCCTTTACGCCGTATTTTTCTTTGGCATTTTTAAAGGGCTTAAATTCCTGGGCCTGCGATGTGATTGCAATCACAAAAGCCAATAGTGTGTTGATGATTTTTTTCATAAAGCAAACTTGCAAAGAGTCTGTGCAGTTTTCAATAGGAATGCCTACTAATAATAATGGGTATTTGTACCCATTGGAATGGCAGGAAACCGGCGACCTGTTTTGATAAAATAATTTCTTTAAAGGCCCTTACGTCTGCAGTAAGGCCGCAGAAGCTTCCGTCAAATGAACAAAGATCGGTCATCGGCAGCGGTCATAACCAGCAAGTTCGGTTATCTACCAACCTTACTAAAAAATCCCGGCCACTCCTTTCCGCCCTTGGTAACAATTTCATAACATCATTTTTTCCTGTTCCCGTGTCAACCTTAAATAGCTTTGGCGCCAATTTGAAAGAAAAGCTGAAATATTATTTTTCCAGACTGATTGTCTTATTCATCGCGCTGCAAACCCTCGACGCGAGTGTGGATATTGATTATCTCACCGCGCAGATGAACTGGCATAACAGCGAAGACTATGATGATATCGATACAATCTCAGAGTTCTTTATCGAAAGGGCACTGAATAATGATGATTATATCCCGGAAGGAAAAACAGATGATCATCATCATTCTCAAAAACATGTTCATGCCTTTCCGTCGCTCACTTTCTTCTATACAAATAACGCTGAGACCTCAGACGTAAACCCCGAGCCGGCGATCAACGCCACCACCTACCCTTCTTTAAGAAATACCGCTTTCAGAACGCAGGACTTTTCTCTGCTTAACTACACACCTCCCGATCAGGCGGCTATCTAAGCATGGTTGTAATTACGTTCGTATTGGAATGATCGACGGACGATGTTCGACGACCGATCATAGTCCGTCGACCTGCTAAACTACATTGATTCACAAAAACACATGGGATGGCTGCAATCACTGATTACAAGCACCGGTCCCTTTCCGCAGCTATTGAAAGCTCTGTGAAGAGATTTGAAGCGCTTGTAAGCTCCGAACAGGAAGTAATAAGCATCATTGCTGATCTGAAAAAAGAACAACTCTTACTGGAAGAAATTTTTGAAGAGTGCCAAAGAAAGATCGGGCAGTTGAGGCAACTCAATAATCATTATCTGGATGTACATAGAAGAACGCGCATCAAACTGCGCAATTATATAACAGGTGTCAAACCATAGCCATTGCAAATCAACTTTTATAATATGCAAAAACTACATGCTTTTTCACGACTATTCCTGCTGTTGTGTTTAATGGGCAGTGTGCCGGCGATCTACGGTCAGGAAACAACATCATCACTAAACGGCGTTATCAAAGACGCCAAAGGATCACCGCTGGAAGCAGTGACCATCACGTTAAAACATGAACCAACAGGGTTCACCGCCAGAACTACCACGAATAGCAAAGGCTATTATTTCTTCAACAACCTGCAACCCGGTGGACCTTATACCATCAACTTCAGCTTTGTAGGTTTGAGTGCTGATGAAAAAAGTGGTATTCAACTATCGCTTGGCAACAATGCGATCAATCAGGCGATGCAGGAATCAACACAGACGCTTGCAACAGTCATCGTTTCCGGTAAAAGCCCGGGGCAACGCACCGGTGCAAATGTTCAACTTAGCCAGAATCAGATCAAGACCATTCCTACATTGAACAGAAGTCTGCAGGACATAACAAAGGTCACACCGCAAAGCAATAACAACTCATTTGCCGGAACGAATTTCCGTTATAACAATGTAACGATCGATGGAGCGATCAACAATGATGCGATCGGCTTCAGCCCATCTCTTGGAGGCCAGACCAATGCATCCGGTCAACCCGGCAGCAGCACACGCACCAATCCCGTTTCGCTCGATGCAATTCAGGATATACAGGTATATCTTACCCCGTATGACGTGAAGATCGGCAACTTCCTGGGAGGCAGTATCAATGCGGTAACGCGCAGTGGTGGCAACCAGGTGCACGGCTCGGTTTACGGATATGGCAGAGCCGCATTTCTCATCGGGCCAAACAATGCTGGTGATAAATCGAAACTTCCAACCGATTTTCACGATTACCAGACAGGGTTCCGCGTTGGTCTGCCTATTATCAAAAACAAACTGTTCTTTTTTACGAATGAAGAGATCACAAGAAGAGTGGATCCGGTAATTCTTGCGGCAGGTTCTGCTGACAACAAGATCATCTCCCTGGCACAGGCACAGGCGATCGATGATGTAATGCGCAATAAATATGGTATAGAGAATGGAGCAGGATCATATGGCAACACATCTATCTATTCCAACTCCAATAAATTCTTCAACCGCCTCGATTGGGTTATCAACAACAAACACCGCTTAACACTGCGTAATAATACCATTACATCAAAAGCAACCAACCTCGAACGCGATCAGCAGAATTTCCGTTTTGGAGATATTGATTTCAAGCAGGTAAATAATCAGTCATCTACTGTATTGGAATTAAAATCAAACTTCAAAAGCAATTTATCCAACAGCCTGGTGCTGGGCTATTCCAATATTCATGATTACAGGGACCCGACCTCAAATCCTGCACTGCCGCAGATCGAAATCTCTTCCAATAACGGAACGATCTTTCTTGGTACAGACCGCGAAGCAGCAATATTCAACATGAAACAAAAAACATACGAGTTCACAGACAATGTTACCTGGGTAAAAGGTTCCAATACTTTTACCTTCGGTACGCACAATGAATTCTATGATATTACCTACGGCTTTGTAAACTCATGGAATGGCCGCGTTGCCTACAGCAGCGTAACTGACTTCCTGAACAATAATCCAAACCGTGTCCGCGCCAACTTCAATTACAGCAACAATACCCGTGATTATATCATGGACAATCCTCCCGCGGCGTTTAAAATCAATCTTTACAGCGTATATGCGCAGGATGAGATCAGACTTGGTAAATTGAAACTGACACCGGGCATCCGCGTTGATCTTGCCGATATGCCCAACAAACAACCATTAAGCACCAAAACAATTCAGGCGCCGGTTGACCCAAACTATGGAAACACATATACATATACACTTCCAAAAGATATCCGGAACGATTTCCTCGGGCAATTGCAGATCTCTCCCCGCCTGGGATTTAATTATGATGTGCTGGGTAATACAAAACTGATCGTAAGAGGTGGTACCGGTATTTTCACGGGAAGGATTCCATTTGCGTGGTTAGGCTATGCATATTATAACAACGGTGTCACCTATGGAGCGTTCGATCAGCGATCAAGCACTCCTTACGTCGCCGGCACCGACCCTGTAAAAGATGCAATCAGCGGAAACATTGGTGAAGCAAACTTTGTGAAGAATCAGGGTAAGAGCATCAACGATGTAAATGGAGCCACACAGGTTGACCTGATCGACAACAACTTCAAAATGCCACAGGCGTGGAGAAGCAATATCGCTGTTGATTACACAACGGCCGACAAATGGAAATTCACGATCGAAGGTATTTATACAAAAGTGATCTATGATCTGAAATTCCAGCAGATCAACTATGTTGATAATCCAACATACTACCCTTACGATACCAAACATCAGCAACCGATCTATTCTGGCATAAAGATCAATTCGCTTTACACGAACGCTTACCTGCTGAGCAATACAAAAGATGGCTACAGATACAGTTTAACTGCACAGGTAAGCAAAACTTTCAACTTCGGTCTTAACCTGAGCGCAGCTTATACCTATGGCCGTTCAAAAGATATCACCAACGGTATCCGCAACTCAATGGAATCAAACTGGCAGCTGAACCAGGCGCTTAGCCCCAATAGCCCGGGTCTGGCATTCTCGAACTTTGATATCCGTCACAGGATCGTGTCAACAGCAAACTACAGGGTTGATTGGAACCAGACCAATAAGTTCATCACTACATTCTCTTTATTCTTCAGTTCAGCTTCCGGCGTACCGTTCTCTTATGGACTGATCAATACAACTTATAACGGAACCGGTCAATCGCAAAGCCTGGTGTACATTCCCAAAACAGAAGACCTGTCCAAATTCTTTGCAGATCCGGCACAGGCTGCTGCCTTTGATGCCTATGTGAGCAATGACAAGTATCTCAAAACCCGCCGCGGTGAATTTACCGAACGAAACGGCGGCCGCACGCCATGGAATACGCAGCTGGACTTCCGTCTGGCGCAGGACTTCAACCTGAAAGTTGGAAAAAACAATCATACGATCACATTCACGTATGATATTATGAACCTCACCAATCTGCTTGACAAGAAATGGGGTTGGGTTTATTTCTCACCAAATACATTCAACTCAATGGCATCAACGGGTTTGAAAGTTACGGTACCAGCCACTCCGGGTGCTTATCCCGCTTATACCTGGGCAAATCCCGGTGTACCGTATTCACTGGATCTGTTCAGCTCAAGATACCAGATGCAGGCTGGTTTGAGATATACATTTTAAACCGGAATAGAAACAGGCAGGAATTGATGATGAATATAAAAGCCGTTCAGTTTTTGCTGAACGGCTTTTATATTCAATGGAGTTTAAGTCCGACTGATTATTCATTTCTGAGATTCTTTACCGGATTGACCATCGCGGCTTTAACCGACTGAATACTGACTGTCGCCAGCGCCAGCAATACCGTGGTTGCCGCCGCAATTGCAAATACCCACCATTGGATATTGATCCTGTATGCAAAATCCTGTAGCCATTGATGCATGCCCCACCAGGTAGCAGGAATAGCAATGAGGCAGGCAATCGCCACCAATCCCAGAAAATCTTTGGCAATCAAAAATATGAGCCCGGAAACAGAAGCACCGAATACTTTCCGGACGCTTAACTCCTTACTGCGCTGACGGGTGATATAGGCCGCTAATCCAAACAATCCCATACATGCAATTAAAATTGAAATACCCGCGAACATCGTGAACAACTGCACCGTCTTCTGCTCCTGCAGGTATAACGCAGCAAACTGTTCATCCAAAAAATTATAGGCAAACGGCACTCCTTTGGCAAACTGCTGCCATTTGTTCCGGAACATATCAATTGTGCTGCGTACATCGGCCTGTCTTACTTTCACAATAAATCCACTGCGATAACCAGTGCCCAGTTGCAGCACCAATGGAGCAATCTTTTGCCTGAGTGATGAATAATGAAAATCCTTTGCCACACCGATCACTTTAAATTCCCGCTGTCCGGAATAAACAATGGTCTTTCCTATCGGATCGGTATTTGACCAACCGAGGCTGCGGACGGCAGCTTCATTGATCACCACGCCAAAGGAGTCCGTGGAATAGTCACGCGAAAAGTTTCTTCCCTTCACGATCGGTAATCCCAGCGTGGGCACATAATCATAATCCACATGATAGATGTTGATGTGTATCTCCGAATGATTTTCATCACCGATCCTGTCCTTGCCATATGCCTGCGTACCATCCGCATCCATCTTGCCGGGAAGGTCGGTTCCAATGCTCACAGACAGCACGCGCTGATCCTGTAACAAAGATTGCCTGTACGCTTCCTGTGCAGAGTACTCTCCCAGCAACTGCGCATCCTGCAGATAAATGAGTTGATCTTTATCGTATCCCAGCTTCTTATCCTGCATGTAGTTCAACTGCTGGTAAACAATAAATGTAGCGATGATCAGCCCTGTTGATATGGCAAACTGAAATACAACCAGCACGCTTCTCAGCGGATTGCGGCTGCCGGTTGTATTGGATGAACTGCCTGCAAGAATCTTCCCAACCTTAAAGGACGTAATAAAGAAAGCCGGATAAATGCCCGCCAGCAAACCAGCAACCAGGGCAATCAGCACTTCAATTCCGATAGCGCCAGGAGAAAGAAACTGTACGAAAGAAATCTCTTTATCGGCAAGCTTATTTAAGAAAGGTAAACCCAAATACACCAGGAACAAAGCAACTGCCAATGAAAGAAAAGATATTAATACAGACTCCACCAAAAACTGGGCGATCAATTGTTTTCGTCCTGAGCCCAGCACTTTGCGTACCCCCACTTCCCTTGAACGTTTGATGGAACCTGCCGTTGACAGGTTAGTAAAATTTGCGCAGGCAAGTAATAAAATAAAAATGGCGAGTGCTCCAAATATGTAAATGTATTTGCTATCGCTATTGGCCTCCCATTCATATTTTGTATTTGAATAAAGATGAATATCCTGCACCGGCTGCAGAAAGAACTTGAATGTATTAAGCGTCTTACGCGCTTCCGCCAGGCTGACGCCCATATCACGCACTGTTTCGGGAACAACATATTTTTCAACAAGCTCGGGAAATCTTGACTCAAGTGATTTTGGATCGGCATCTTTTTTCAATCGCAGATAAGTAAAAAACCCAACATTGCTCCAGGTCTGTTCCCTGGTACCCAGGCTCGACATACTGAGTAAGGCATTAAAATGAAAGTGTGTGTTCGATGGCAGGTCTTCCACCAGGCCTGTGATCTTATAAGGACGGCTGCCAATGATCAACGACTGACCAACAGCATTTGATTCTCCAAAATATTTCTTCGAAAGATCTTTCGTGATCACAATGGAATTAGGATCTTTCAATGCAGTAGCTGTATTGCCCCTGACCAATGGCACAGCAAAGAAATCAAAGAAGTTTTCATCCGCGAAGGCAAGCCCCCGTTCTTTGAACTGCCTGTCTCCATTTTTGATAAACGACTCCCGAAGCTTTTGCAGACGGCAGTAGGCCGTCACATCGGGAAACTTTTCTTTGATGCCCGCCCCAACGGCAATGTCCACATCCGGATAAGTATCCGTTCCCCCATTACCCAAAAAACTTACCTGCACCCGATAGAGCTGTCCGGCGTCGGTGAAGCTGCTGTCATAACTGAGTTCGTCCCTTACGTACGCTGCGATCAACAGACAAACGGTCATGCCAAGCGCCAGTCCAAGAATGTTGATCAGGGAGAAAATTTTGTTTTTAGCCAGGTTCCGGAAACCGATCGTGAGGTAGTTTTTGAGCATTGCTGGAGAGTTGATCAGAATATTGATCCAAAAAAATGCCGTGAGATAATGCGTTCAATTCCAATGCGGATCACTTGCGGCAGTGATACCAACTGTCCAGTTTTGATACAACCGGTGATCGCAGCCGATACAATAGCCTGCCAATGTTTCTTCAGAATTTCTGCGAAACCGCCTTAACCCAAAAGGTACAGCGGCTATTGAAAATGCCCGGGCAGAATCCGTTCAAATTTTCCCCAGAATTGGCTTATAGGTTTGCGGCATGAAACAATTATCAACTCTGCCGATACCCTCATTCAGAACCTTCTTTCTCTGGGTTCTGATCATCACGCTCCACCTTTTTCAAACTCCCTTATGCGCACAGGGCAACAGCGTTTCGATAACCGGCAAGGTCAATGATGCTCTTTCAAAAGCGCCCATAGAATATGTAACAGTTACGCTGCTGGATTCATCCGGGAAAGTGATCAATGGCGTGGTCACCCCGGCCGATGGAACATTTAACCTTTCATCTGTAAAACCGGGAAAATACCGCCTTCAATTTGAATCCGTTTCCTATCAGCCGTACACCATCGACACCGTACAAGTCACACCTGATAAGAAAAATATCAGGTTAAAAGATATCCTTCTTACCGGTTCTTCCAAAACGCTGGCAGGAGTTACGGTAAGCGCTAAAAGCCGCCTGATTGAAAACAGGATCGACAAGATCGTGTACAATGCGGCAAACGATATTACTTCCCAGGGGGGTGTTGCCACAGATATCCTGAAAAAAGTACCGCAGGTATCCGTTGATCTTGATGGAAACGTGGAGCTGCAGGGCAGCAGCAGCATTCGCTTTCTGATCAATGGCAAACCATCTGCCGTGTTTGGAAATAACCTGGCAGATGTACTATCATCCATTCCTGCCAGTCAGATCAAAAGCATTGAAGCAATCACAAGTCCGGGTGCACGATACGATGCTCAGGGAACCGGTGGCATTATTAATATCATTCTGAAAGACAACAAGGCCAAAGGCATGAACGGCTCTGTGAGCGGCAGCCTTGGCTCAAGAATGGAAAATGGCGCCATTAATCTGAATATGCGGAATAACAATTTCGGGGTGAATGCCTTCTTCAGCGGCAACGCACAGCTCAGATCACATACACCAAATTCATATTCACGCTCGTCTCCCGGAACGCTGTTACTACAGGACGGTTACAGCGAATTCAGGCGCAGTGGATATCAGACAGGCGCCGGGATCGATTGGGACATCAGTAAAAAACAAAACCTGGCTGCCAACATCAGCTTTGATCGCTTCGGCAATGATGGCCGGGGGATGACAAATCAGCAACAGACAACAGATGATGGAATGTTACATCAGGAGCTACTCAGCAACCTCAATTCCTCCAGCAGCTCCTACACCAGGTCTGTAGAATGGACAGTCGCATATAAAAGGAAGATGAAGAAAGATGGTGAGGAACTAAGTTTCCAGTATAATGATGCGGCAGCCGTTCCGCATTCCAGCTATCAGCAGTACCAGGTATACAAAGGTCAGCCCTCCCCGTTTGCCGGTTCCATGAGCAGCAATCCCGGCCGTGACAGGGAAGCCGAACTGATGCTGGATTATACATTGCCCGTGTCTGAAGGATTTGAATTGGAGACCGGGTTGAAAACAGTTATTCAACGCATTCACAGCGGAGCAAATGTATTTCCCTACGACCCGTCCTACGGAGATTATCAACAGGATCCCTTGCAATCATACCTGTTGAATTATCACCGGAATATTTATGCCGCATATATATCCGGAAGTTTCTCGTTGGGAGATGTCATAGATATAAAAACAGGATTGAGATATGAGAATACAAGATCGACGATCGATTATCCGGGAACGATAATTCACCCATACAATACATGGTCACCGTCCATTATCGTATCGCATAAATTCAGCCAGGACAACTCAATCAAACTATCCTATAGCCGGAGGATCGAACGTCCGGATTACGGAGACCTCAACCCATTTATAAATCTCGCGGACCCGCATAATATCAGCACCGGGAATCCCGCGCTGTTAACAGAAATTGGCGACAACTTCGAGCTGGGGTTCAACAAAACCTTTGGCAAAGGCGGCAATCTTTATATTTCAGCATTTGGGAGGTTCAATACAAATGATATCATGTCATATGTAAATTTCTTTCCCGAATACCAGGTTGGCGATTCTGTTTATCAGAATGTATCGGTCACTTCCCGGGCAAATCTTGGATCGCAGGACCGGTTGGGCATCAACATCTCTGGCATGATCCCCTTCACAAGGAAATTCACCCTGCGTACAAACATTTTCAGTTCGCAGCTTAAGATCGTAAACAATCTTCACGCAAATGAAGTGATGAAAGGGCTGGATGCAAGAGTAAACGCAAACCTTACTTACGAATTTTCATCAAAATTTGTTGGAGAAAGTTTTCTTAACTATCGTTCCTCAAGCGTTACAGCACAGGGAAGACGCCCTTCATTTTTCACTTACACATTTGCGATAAGACAATTCCTTTCAAATAAAAAGGCAAGTATTGGCTTAACCGCCACCAATCCATTCAATAAATACACCAAACAAATATCCACTACCAAAACAGGTGAATTTGATAGCAGAAACATACGCTGGCAACCATACCAATCATTTGGTATCAGTTTTACGTACAAATTCGGAAAGCTCGAATTCAAAAAACAGAAAGAGGAAGACAAGAGTTTTTTGAATCCATCAGGTCAGGGAGGATAATGTGCGATCTCCCAAATCACTCCAGAATTGAAATATAGCTTACAGCTTATTCAACTATAAAAAAACAACTCATGAAAAAAATCTTATCAGCGGTCATTTTCATCATCAGCAGTACCGCAGGATTTTCCCAGGAAAAGAAAGACAGTCCGGTAAAACCACCGGCAGCTACAGAAGCGGCATTTAAGAAATCATTCCCATCGGCCATCGATGTTAAATGGACAAGCGAAAGCAAGGATTTTGAAGTAAGCTTCAAACTGGCAAAAAAAGAAATGAGCGCGGTGTATACAGCAGCGGGCGCACTAAAGGAAACGGAAACAGAGATCGGCGTTCCGGAACTACCGGCAGCTGTAACAGCTTATGTAAAACAACATTATAAAAGCCCTATCAAAGCCGCGGCAAAGATCACTGATGATAAAGGCAATATCACTTATGAAGTAGAGTCGGGAGAAATTGAACTATTCTTTAACAAAGATGGGAAATTCATCAAAAAAGAAAAAGAAGAGGGCGAGGAAAAAGAGTGACCACACAAGTGATCAGAAATCATTTCAAGCGTGCCCGCCGGCACTATTCCTACGGTATTTGATCAATACCGTTTAATGCTTTTAACACGTACCCTTTCCATCAAACCAAGCAGAAGAAGATGAAAATACTTATCGTGGAAGATGAAGTTGAACTTGCCTCCAGCATTTGCGAGTATCTCAGCGAAAAGAATTTTAATTGCGAAACGGCGCACGACTATTACAGCGCGCTGGACAAGATAGACGAGCAGGAGTATGCCTGCATTATTCTCGACATTACGCTTCCGAAAGGAAATGGACTTGACGTGCTCAGGCAATTGAAACAAGCCGGCAAATCGGACGGCGTGCTGATCATAAGTGCCAGGAGTTCCGTAGATGATAAAGTAAGAGGTTTACAGAAGGGCGCCGATGATTATCTCGCCAAGCCCTTTCATCTTTCCGAACTAAGCGCAAGATTGTCCGCCATTATCCGCCGGAAATCTTTTGACGGAAATGATATTATCCGCCAGGACGAACTCATCATGAACACAGGGAGCCGCACCATCACTTACCAGGACACGGAAATCCCGCTTACTCCGAAAGAATATGACCTGATGCTTTACTTCCTGAGCAACAAAAATAAAGTGATCACCAAAGAAGCATTGACGGAACATCTTTACGGAGACGGCATTGACATGCCGGGTGACTACGATTTTCTTTATTCTCATGTAAAAAATCTCCGGAAGAAATTTCAGAAAGCTGGCGCACCGGATTATATCAAAGCCGTATATGGCATGGGATATAAATTCTCTACCAAACCATGAAAACAAATGAAGCTCTTCGCCCGGTATAACCGTCTTACCCTTTCCGCCACGATAACGATCTTCCTTACAGCTGGTATCCTATACTACCTCCTGCTGAAGGCCGTACTTGTACATGAACTGGATGAAGCATTGATGGAAAATAAAAAACAGGTGACGCGTTTCATAAAAAACAATCACCAGCTTCCCCCGGCATCCGAAATAGATGAAACAATCTTCCACTACCAAATCAGCAATGCAGACCTGCACAAACCAATAATAAAACTATCAAAACGGTTCGACGAAGAAGAAGGGCACGAAGTTTCTTTCAGGGAATTGACGTTTACTGAAAACCTGGGCGGCCAACGTTATCAGATAACGATTGCTAAAGCCCTGGAAGGAACAAGATCACTTTTAAAATATATCATCGGGATCACCTTGTCGGTTATCCTGGTGATTATTTTTACGACGATCCTTATTAACCGGTATTTACTCAAAAAACTCTGGCAGCCATTCTATCTTACGCTAAGGACGATCCAGGATTTCAACCTTACGGACAGCCGGGACCTTCGGTTCCCTTCCACCAACATTGACGAATTTTCATTATTGAATCTGCATCTTACCCAAACAATCGGAAATGCCCGGCGGGAATACCGTCTGCTAAAGGAATTTACAGACAATGCTTCGCATGAAATACAGACACCACTTGCCATACTCCGGTCAAAGCTCGACCTCTTCATTCAATCGGAGAACCTGTCGGAAAAACAGGTCATTCTGCTGAAAGCGATGTATGATCCTATCAGAAAGCTGAGCAGGCTGAATCAATCACTGCTGTTGCTGATGAAGATTGAAAACAGGCAGTTCCCCTCAAAGGAAATGATCGGCCTGCGTGCAAAGGTTGAAGAAAAGATCGCACAGTTTGCAGAGCTTTGGCAGGACCGCGGGATAAAACTGACTGCAACGCTGAGCAATACATCCATTGAAGCAAACCCGGAGCTGACAGACATACTGCTGAACAACCTTTTCAGCAATGCCACACGTCACAATCAGCAGGGAGGAGTAATCCTTATTACACTTGATGCGCAAAAGCTCACAATTGGAAATTCAGGACCAGATCATGCGCTTGATCCGGATCGCGTTTTCCGCAGATTCTTCAAGGACAGACCCGAAGCAAACGGTAACGGCCTCGGCCTCGCCATCATCAAAGAGATTGCACAGGCCAGCGGTATCAACATACGCTACGAATTCCGGAACGGGCTTCATTATTTTCATCTCTATCTGAAATAAGAAGGATGTTTGGGAGTTGCTGAACATTTAGGGTCTGCTGAATAACTATGCTATCAATAAGGGATTGACAGGCGTTCGTCGTTTAACAGGCTGAAGAGATTCAGGCAGTCAGTCAGATGGCAGTTTGCTTCAGGCATTATGAGCAGAATTATTATTAAACTGATCAGCCAAACGCAGCCTGCCTGACCTATCAAACTTCTCAAACGTTTCACCAGAAACCTGAAATTATTCAGCAATCCTGTTTATCACAATACAGAACGAAGTTTTTCAAGATTTCTCTCTTTCCCTTCCCGCAGAAGATCTTTGCAATATGACGTGTAGAACTGATGCGCTTCCATGAACTGGATCGATTTTGCCACTCTGTTCAGGATCCTCTTTCCAAGCCTCGCTTCTATCTCATCCCACACCATTTCATTGCCGTGAAAAAAAGCGGAAGTTCCCAGGTGATAAGTATCTGCATCGCAAATGATCTCTTCGGGCAGATCAACCGGATGTACCGGCATTTTAGTGGCCATGATACATCGCCGCACTACATTCATCATATCGTCCGGAAGACCTTTATCATGCAGGTAGAACTGCGCCACATCCACACTTTTCTCTTCATGTTCTTCCCATGCGTTGTACAGATGCCCCGTATCATGAAACCATGCCGCTGTCAGCAAGGCAAACTCCGTCTCCTCATCCAATGCATAATAATCCGCCATCTCTTTTGTATGCATCACCACGCTTTGGGTATGCGCATAATTATGATAAAGCAGTTTTCTCATATCTGCATTTTCAAATATCGTTCCGACATAGGTTTCTATGCCGTTCAACAACGCCGGGATATCAAATTTCATACTCATCAGTAAAATGCTGAACAGATCAGACCTGTTTTCTTCGCCTCAATTTCTCCTGAAATTCTGTAGAAATTCTGAACCGCGGGGATAGCAGTCATTTTCCATCCTTCCAATTTTCTTCAGATTCAGCGGGTTTATTTGTGTTCACAAAGAGATTTACATGGTCAGGAATATTTTTATCCTCCTTATTATTTACAGTCTGTCTGCCTGCGGATCCGCGAAATACACCGCCGGGCAAACAGTTGCTGAAAGAATAAGGATGCAGTCTGGTTTCAATGTTCCGGATCAAAAGAAAGCGGGTGCATTTGATCAGCCGCCGGGCGTTGACCCAAAAGATGGTATCACTCCGGAAGAGGCGGTAAACATTGCGCTTTGGAACAATGCGCAGTTCCAGGCAGATCTCACCGACGCATTGATCGCGAACGCTGATGTGATCAATGCAAAGATCATTCAGAATCCCCTGCTCCGTTATCTCAGCCCGAATGCCGGCATCACCGCTTCCGGTTATATCAACTTCGCGCTGGATTTTATCTGGCAGCGACCGGCACGCATCGCGGCAGCAAAAATGAACGCAGCTAAAGTGAGAGATTCACTTGTGCAAAAAGGATTCGCATTGATCCGTGATGTACAGCTCGCCTATACTGATCTTTTATTTAACCAGGAGAAACTGCACATCAGTGAAGAGAATGCCGCAACACGCGCGGAGATCAACCGTCTTGCAAATGCGCGTTTGCGCAATGGTGACATCAGTGAGCTTGAAGCAAAAACTTCGCAGGCAGATTCGGCAAGTGCTGCAGATGATCTCGTAAAAGCAAAACTGGCATTCATCGCTTCGCGGAACCAATTCAATTATATGCTGGGCATTACACCGGTGGACAGTGTGATCATTTTGCAGGGCGCCTCTGTTGATACATTTCCTTCAAAGATCAATAAAGAAGATCTTATAACGCTTGCACTTGAGTACAGGCCGGATATACAAGCCGCCAAAACAGGTATTGCAGCGGCAGGAAAAACCCTTGGCTGGGAGCGATCGAAGATCATCAACTTTACTGCAACGCTTAACTATCAATATATCCGCGCGGCAAACGGATCAGGGAAACAATGGTTGCCGAATGCATCGAATCCGGGTTTCCAGGCAGAGATCCCCATCTTCAACCGCAACCAGGGAAACATTGCCAGGGCAAACGCATTACTGGAAAAAGCAACATTGCAATACTATGCCGTTTTGCAGAAAGCAATGCTTGATGTAACACAGGCATTTGTTCAATACGAGCAGACTTATGAAAGTTATCTTCTCTGGAACAGCAATATCCTTCCGCCGCTTGAAGCCGCAGTCGGACTTGTCAGGCAAACTTATGAACGCGGTGATATTTCTTATCTGCCAGTGCTCGAAGCGATCCGTCAATTGCAGAATGGCAGGCTTCGGCAGGCAGAAGCAAATGCGCAGCTACGCCGCTCTGTCAGCCAGCTTAATTATTCAATCGGTCAAAAAAAATAACGCATGCTCTCCGTGAGACACATTTCTTACTTTATTCCGGCTGTGGCGATCGCCGCACTTTCCGGTTGTTCATCCGGAACGGGTACGCCCCGGACTGTTGCGCAGGTGACAATGAGCAATCCGGTAAAGGAAACCTCGCTGAACACACTTACGCTGACAGGCGCTGCTGTCAAACGCCTCGGCATCGAAATCACCACTGTTGGCGAGGCCAGTACATCCGGCGGCCGTGTTTACAGCGGCGAGGTCATGACAGTGCCGGGTCAAACAGTAACAATCACTGCGCCGGTTGCAGGCACGTTGTTAGCTGCGGGCGGACATCAGGGACTGGACGCAGGTACACTGGTCAGGAAGGGACAACAGATCTACCGGTTGATGATCCTCCCTTCTGAAAAAGATCTGCTGAGTGCGCGCGAAGACATTGCACAAAAAGAAGTACAACTCGAAGTCAGCATGCAAAAACTTGACCGGGCAAAAAAATTACTGGAGGAAAAGGCAGGAAGTCTCCGTGCTGTGCAGGAGGCGGAGGCGGAACTGGCAGGCATCCGCGCCACATTGAATGTTGCGCGTGCCCGTCTCGAATTGTTGAAGGGAAATGCGTCAGCGGGTCTGGCCGGATCTCTTTCCACACTGGATATACAGGCTCCGGTAAGCGGCCGCGTACAGCGCGTGTTCAGCGCGCCGTCACAGGTTGTTGCGGCAGCGGCGCCAATCGCTGAGATTGCAGCGACCGATGCCTTATGGGTGCGTGTGCCGCTCTATGCCGGCGATATCAACCGGATCGAAAAAAATAAATCTGCATCTGTACAATTACTGAGTGAGTTTGGCGGCGCCGCGGAAACAGTGGCCGCACGTGCTGTGCAGGGGCCGCAAACTGCTGACCCGTTGAATAGTTCCGTCGATCTGTATTATGAGATCAGCAATGCAGGAGGAAGATTTCGGCCCGGCGAGCGCGTGAGCGTGAACGTGCCCTACAGGGGAAGCAGCAAAGGATTGGTTATTCCATATTCGGCGATCGCGTATGACATCAATGGAAATACCTGGGTTTACCAGCAAACAGATTCTTTATCCTATACACGTAAAAGAGTGGAACTGGAACGGGTTGCGGGCAATGACGCGATCATCAGAAGAGGTTTGTCCGGCGGAGAAAAGATTGTTATCACAGGTACGGCAGAACTCTTCGGTACCGAATTCGGAGGAGGTAAATAATGAAAAAGATCGTTCAGACATCATTGCAGTTGCGCGTAGTTGTTGTAATACTGATGATCCTGCTGATGGTTGCCGGCAGCCGCGTGATACAGGGTGCTTCCTACGATGTATTCCCTGAATTTGCCCCACCCTATGTAGAGATACAGGTGGAAGCGCCCGGCCTTTCAACAGCGGAAACCGAAGCATTGATTGCTGTTCCCATCGAGAATGCATTGAACGGAATTCCCTGGTCGATCCACCTCAAATCAAAATCTGTATTGGGCCTCGCTTCTATCCGTGTAGAATTTGAGAATGGTACAGATATCATTAAAGCACGACAACTGGTGCAGGAGCGTCTGGGAAGAGTATCTGCTCAACTGCCGGCCATTGCCAAACCACCGGTGATGTTGCAACCGCTTTCAACCACAAGCCGGGTATTGAAGATCGGAGTCAGTTCCAAAACGCTTTCGCAAATGGACATGACCACGCAGGTAAGATGGACGTTGCGACCAAGATTGATGGCTGTGCCCGGTGTGGCCAACGTAGCGATCTGGGGACAGCGTGACCGTCAGTTACAGGTGCATGTATTACCGGAAAAACTGTTTGCGCATAATCTTTCGCTTAATAAAGTGATCGCTGCGGTCACTGATGCAACGCGTCAGTTCGGTGGTGGTTTTATCGATATGCCAAATCAGCGGATGGCAATTGCCAATCTTCCGCATATCTACAATGCGGAAGACCTGGCGCGGATCACCATTCCAACAGCCAATGGCACACCCATACAGCTGGGTGAAGTGGCCGAAGTGCTCGAAGGTTTCCCGCCACCCATCGGTGACGCAGTGATCAATGATAAAGAAGGATTACTCCTGATCGTTGAAAAGCAACCGCAGGCAAATACACTCCGCGTAACACATGAAGTGGAAAAAGTACTGGAAGAAATGAAGCCCGGTTTTAAAGACATGGAATTCGATCCGACGATCTTCCGTCCCGCTACGTTCATTGAAATGTCTTTACACAACCTCAATAAAGCATTGCTGATCGGCTGCCTGCTCGTTATCATCGTACTATTTTTCTTTTTGAATGACTGGCGAACTGCATTGATCAGCGTACTCGCCATTCCGCTTTCGCTGCTCATCGCGATGATGGTATTGCAATACCAGGGAGGAACGATCAATACAATGGTGTTGGCAGGACTGGTGATCGCATTGGGAGAAGTGGTGGACGATGCGATCATTGACGTGGAAAATATTGTAAGAAGGTTGCGGCTGAACCGGCAACTGGCACAACCGCTGCCTGCCCTGCAGGTTGTACTGCAGGCATCGCTGGAAGTACGGAGCGCGGTTGTCTATGGCAGCGTGATCGTGGCGCTGGTACTGATGCCGGTATTCTTCCTTCCGGGAATTTCCGGCGCCTTCTTTCAACCCCTTGCGCTGGCATATATACTTGCGATCCTGGCATCATTGTTCGTTGCGCTTACGTTAACACCCGCACTTTCGCTGATGTTGCTGCCAAAACGATACAATGCCGGAAACAAAAAACCGGTGAAAGATCCAAAGCTGGTCATCTGGCTGAAACTGCGCTATGAAAAATTCCTGCAGCGTATCATCGCGCGGCCCAAAAGAAGTTTGGCAACGTTCCTGATCATTCTTATCATAGGAATCGGATCTCTGCCATTTCTCGGGGAAGAATTTCTTCCACATTTTAAAGAGTATGATTTCCTGATGCATTGGGTGGAAAAGCCCGGCACTTCGCTGGATGCTTCCAAACGAATCACGATGCAGGTAAGCAAAGAGCTGAGGGCAATCCCGGGAGTACGCAATTTCGGCGCACATATCGGGCGTGCCGAGGTGGCAGACGAAGTAGTTGGATCAAACTTTACGGAAAACTGGATCAGCATCAGCAAAGACGTTCCCTATGATTCAACGATCAATAAGATACAGGAAGTAGTGGACGGTTATCCGGGCCTGTACCGCGATGTGCTCACCTATCTTCGTGAAAGAGTAAAAGAAGTGCTTACGGGAACAAGTGCATCAATTGTCGTCCGGATCTATGGCGCCGACCTTACTGTACTGGAAGCAAAGGCCAAAGAAGTAGGAAAGACACTCGCGGATGTAAGAGGTGTGACGGATCTGAAAGTGCAGCCACAGACGCTTGTTCCCCAGCTCGCGGTTAAATACAATGCAGAAAAAGCATCACGTTTTGGGATCAATGCCGCAGATGTCCGCCGGACGATCAATGCCCTGGTGAACGGATTAAAAGTTGGTGAGATCTATGAAGACCAGAAGATCTTCGATGTAGTCGTTTGGGGTACGAAAGAACAACGTCATGATATTACCTCGATCCCCTATCTACAGGTAGATATCCCCACCGGGGGAAGGGCGCCGCTTAAAGATCTTGCTGATGTATATGTAACACCAACTCCCAACGAGATCACAAGAGAAGCCTCTTCGCGCAGGATCGATGTTACCTGCAACACAAAAGGTGTTGATCTGGGAACAGTGGCGAAGGAGATCGAAGCAAAACTAAAAACAATTTCGTTTGACGCAGGTTATCATCCGGAAATATTGGGGGAATATGCGGAAAGACAGTCTTCACAACGAACGCTGAATGCCCTTGCGGTGCTTTCATTGCTTGGCATTTTCATTTTGCTTTATGCCGATTTTAAATCGTACAGAACTGCTACGCTGATCATGGCAGGTCTTCCGTTTGCTTTAACAGGCTGTGTATTTGCGGCATGGATGTCCGGCGGTGTTCTGTCTTTGGGATCACTTGTTGGTTTTGTAACCGTGCTGGGCATCGCTGCGCGGAACGCGATCATGCTGATCAGCCATTACAGGCATCTGGAGCAGGAAGAAAACGAACCGTTTGGTATTCCGATGATCATACGCGGGGCAATGGAAAGAATGAGCCCCATCCTGATGACAGCTTCGGCTGCCGCACTTGCGCTTTTACCGATCGTGATCACCGGCAATATGCCCGGCCAGGAAATCGAATACCCAATGGCCATCATTATATTGGGAGGATTGACAAGTTCGACGATATTGAATCTGTTCTTCCTGCCGTTGATCTATTGGAAGTATGGAAAGCGAAGATAGGTGACCAATGGCCGGTCATGCCAGCCGAAGCTTCAGCGGGCCGGCAGAATCAGCTAACTTGCGCATAGTTTCATCATTTAAAAAATCTAAACCATTTATATGTGGTGGATATACGCATTACTCTCCGCCTTATTTGCCTCGCTGACGGCCATCTTCGCAAAACTCGGCGTGAGCAATATCAATTCGAACCTGGCGACAGGTATACGTACGATCATTGTACTGATCATGATCTGGGGTATTATTTTATTCCGCGGTGAATCCAAAGGATTGCTGACATTATCAAAGCAGAATATCATCTTTTTGGTAATATCCGGAATTGCCACAGGATTGTCCTGGATCTTTTATTTTAAAGCATTGTCTGTAGGAAAAGTATCACAGGTTGCGCCGGTAGATAAATTAAGTGTAGCACTGACGATCGTGCTAGCCGTCGTGTTTTTAGGAGAAGCGCTGACGTTAAAGACGGCGATCGGAGCGGCCCTGATCATTGCGGGAACAGTAGTGCTGATACTGTAACGACAGATTGGCCTGACAGGTTATCGCAGACAACACAAAATTTTGTCATCTGCGATAACCTCTGAAACTTCTCAAACCAACGTCCCTCTCACCTTCCACTCCTCACCGCCCTGTATTTCTTATTCTTCACCATCCACGCCGCCACCTGGTAAAAAGCGATCGCCTTATTTATCATATTTGTGTCACCTTTTATCAGGTTGGCTTCACCGGTTGAAAAATCAACGCGATATGCTGTAACATTTTTCTTTGGCGATTGAACGATCAATGTATCTCCCGAAATCAATCCCAGGCCCTGGTAAGTACTGATCACCGCTCTTGCTGCCGATGAGTCGTGAAATACATCGCGGCCAAAGAACCGTGAATCGTAGTCACTGTTCAGGAGGCCAAGTATTGAAGGCGCAATGTCGAGCTGACTGGTAAGTGTGGTGATCTTACCCGGCGCAATAAGAGCAGGCGCATACATGATCATGGGGATATGATAGCCCGTCACCGGGAGTGCCGTTTTACCGGCGCTGGATGCGCAATGGTCCGCCACAATAACAAATAAGGTATTGCTGAACCAGGGCTTCATTGCCGCCTGTTTCAAAAACCGGCCGATGCTGTAATCTGTATATTTCATCGCTCCATCCCGTGTTTGCGAAGATGGCGGAATATCGATCCGCCCTTCCGGATAAGTGAACGGGCGGTGATTTGATACTGTCATAATATGTGAAAAGAAGGGGCGGTGTTCCTGGTAGTTTGAATCCAGTTGGCGGAGCGCGAGGGCAAACAGGTCTTCATCCGCCACACCCCAGATATTTGCGTAGTGGATCTCATTACGTTTCAACGCACTTCTGTCTATCACCTGGTAGTGATTGGCGTTGAAAAAAGATTGCATATTGTCAAAATAACTGTATCCTCCATAAATGTATTGCGAAGTATAACCTTTGCTGTTAAATACACTGCCAAGGCTGAAAAAATCACCGTTATCGGGACGTTTTACCAGGCTTTGCCCGGGCAGCGGTGGTATTGCCAGGCTGATCGCTTCAAGCCCGCGGACCGTACGCGTTCCAGCCGCATAAAGATTGGTAAATAACAACCCGTGTTGCGCGATCGAGTCGAGATATGGCGTTAAATGATTCGTATTCCCAAACGCCGCCATGAAATCCGCACTGAAACTTTCCACGCTGATCAGTACGACATTCATTCTTTTCTCCGGTGCATCATAACTGATATGACGTAAGATATCCTCCGGGTCATTGCTGTATGACCGCACATCCGGCGTATTCAGTTCCTGTCTGACCAACTCAAAAGCCTCCTTATCAGGCAATGTTTTATAATACTGATAAAAATCCAGCTCATTCTTTTTGAAAGCCTGTACAAAATCGTAAAGACCATTTCCCGCCAGTTCGCTTTCATAGTTATTTTCGCTGAAATACTGCCATTCGGGAGGAATGTTTCTGGCCAGCAGCAATGTTGCTGCTATCATTCCCGTCGTCAACAAAGTTCGTTTGCCAAAAGAAATGCGTTTGGATATATTGAACAGGATACAACGCCGGAATATGATCAGCATGATCAACGTAAAGGCCATGATCACGGTAACGATCAATACAAGCGGATAGGATTCTTCAATATTACCCAGTACTTCATTTGTATATACCAGGTAATCCACTGCAATAAAGTTATACCTGGATGAAAATTCCAGCCAGAAAAATATTTCGCTGACAGCGTTGAACAGCAATCCAAAAACGGAAAGAGTAAAGATCATAGCGATCATTACGTTTCTCCAGCGTTGCCTGAATACAGGGCCACCTGCCGCAAGCAATCCGTAGATCATCCAGCGAACAGCCAGAAATATCAGGAAGGCTTTATAGAGATCTTTATTATAATCCTTTGGGATAAGATTGCTGAACAGCAAAATGCCAGTAAGCAAAGCTCCGGCAAGCAACACCCATTTGATATTGGCCCTTCTGTATATCCATTCATTCAGAAAAGTCATATAAAGGAGCAGCGGCATCATTACAAACCCGGCGACAACCATGTCATATAATAATCCGATAGCAATCCCGCCAGCTATTGCGGCGGGAGAACCTGCTGACCTGCCTGTTAAAAAAAGCAGAACGATCCTCGTTAACAGGGAAATAACAATTGATAGAATGCCTAACAGGTAAACCGGACGGAAAGTCCTCTGTTTCGTAACGGTGAATGAATACATCTGCAACTTCCGCTGGTTAATATTGAATAGATGATTGATGTTTACGGTTCCATTTATACTGATGCGTCCAGTAGGCCACTTTCATCGAAAGGATCCCGAGGCCTGCGCCCAGCAACACGTCAGACACGTAATGCCTGTTGTTGGCCATACGCATCAGGCCAACCGAGGAAGCCAGCCCATAAGCCGCATAAGGCATCCAGGGCAAACGATCTTTATATTCTTCATTCAGGAATGTTGCGGCTGCAAAGGCCTGCGCAGTGTGACCGGAAGGAAAAGAGTTATACCCGGAACCATCCGGCCGAAGTTGATGGGTTGCATTTTTTAACAAATTAACCGCACTGACCATCAGCAACTCCCCTTTGATCATGATGACCGTCCGGTTGACGATATCCGTTTTCGACCGGATACCTGCGGCATCCAGACCATACGCAACGGCAAACGGCGCATACTGCAGATAATTATCTATATGCGTGTGAAAACTACGTATGTATTCATTCCGCTCTTCCACGATCTCCTTCTTAAAGGACTCACTCCCATTGCCGTTGGCCAGTATTCCCATCAGGCTGAGCGTAACGGGAACATTCAACTGGCGGATCGCGAATGAGGTTCGGGAAACGGACGGCAGGCTGTCCGGCGGCTGCGCATCAGCGAAATAACAACTCAGCAAAAGACTGAGCATCCAAAAACATTTTTTCATACTAAGGAGCACTTGTGCTACAAAACTGAATACCGATTTGGGAGAAATTCTGAAGAACTGGTGATGGGCTGAGGAGCTAAGACCGTTGGCCGATGTTTGCCGGGTTTCCGGTCAACAGCATTTTCTTCAAAATGATTTCAGAATTCGCTGCTTAAATTGCAGCATGAAAATCCTGATCATAGAGGACGAGCCGGAACTTTCGCGGAGCATGGGCGCCTACCTGTCTGACGAAAGCTACCTGTGTGAGTATGCCATGAATTTTTCCCAGGCAATGGAAAAGATCACCATCTTTGATTATGATTGCATCCTGCTGGACCTGATGTTGCCCGGAGGAGATGGGCTCAAGATCCTGGAGGAACTGAGACGGCAGAAAAAAGATGACGGTGTGATCATTATATCAGCCCGCAATTCGGTAGACGACAGGATCAGGGGCCTGCAGATCGGAGCGGATGATTATTTGTCAAAACCATTTCATTTGCCCGAACTGGCTGCACGGATACATTCCATCATAAGAAGAAAACAATTTGGTAATGTAAACGTGATAGAACTGAACGAATTGAAAGTCGACCTGCTGGGAAAAGAAGTAAAAGTAAATGATCAGGCACTTGCACTGACCAAAAAAGAATATGATCTGTTAATGTATTTCATCAGCAACAAGAACAGGGTCATTTCAAAAGCAGCACTTGCCGAACATATCTCTGGAGAAATGGCGGATATGTTTGGCAGCTACGATTTCGTTTATGCCCATATCAAAAACCTGAAACGCAAACTAAGCGATGCCGGTTGTGACAATTACCTGAAGACGATCTATGGTACCGGCTATAAATGGGAAATATGAGTAAACTGCTAAATTACTCCCTTAAAAAGATCATCCTTTATGCAGGCATTATACTCGTCTGTTGTATTCCCGTATATTATTTTGCCATCAGCCGCTTGTGGCAATATGAAATGGATGAGCACAATGTGCTGCTGACACCGGAAGCTGACAGGGAAGACCGCTACCTGATCATAGGAGCAGTTACGCTATTGGGCGCATTATTCTTTGTATTGCTGATGGGAGGACTGATCTTGCTGAACCGGAGACTGTCCCGCAGAATGTGGAAGCCTTTTTACAAAAGCCTGGATAAGATCCGGAGCTTTGACCTGAGCAAAACAGACAGCGTACAATTAGGACGATCAGGTATTTCAGAATTTGATGAGCTCAATACCAGTCTCGAAAAACTGCTTTCCGCCAACATCACCGTTTTCAATCAGCAAAAAGAGTTTGCGGATAATGCTTCGCATGAATTGCAGACACCGCTGGCCATCGTTCAATCCAAACTGGAATTGCTCTCACAAAGCAAGAAACTGGATGACGATCAATATCAACTGATAGAAGAAGCGATGAGCGCCATTTCCCGTGCTGCCCGGATCAATAAAAATCTGTTACTGCTGACGAAGATAGAGAACAGTCAGTATTCGGATCGTGTGGATATAGATCTCTCCAAACTACTCCGGGAACTTATAGAACAGTTCCAGCCATTTTTCGAAGACAAGGAACTCGTCACCGATCTCCGGATCGATGAGCAGGTTAAAGTGAAGGGCAATCCGACCCTTACCGAGATAATGATCAGTAATCTTATCACCAATGCGATCCGTTATTCTTCAAAGAATGACACTATTGCCATATATCTTTCTGATTTCCGTCTGGTAATTGAAAATCCCGGCGAGTCTTCGCTTCAGCCGGATCAGTTATTCAAACGGTTCGCTTCAGCAAGTACAAGAAGCCCCGGCACGGGATTGGGCCTTGCTTTGGTAAGACAGATCTGTGCAAGACATGGATGGAAGGAAGAATATCATTGGGAAAATGGGAAGCATGTATTTGAGATCGGGCTTAAAATTTTAAAGGCCTAAACCCAATCCTTCATGGATCATGAGAACAATTTGAGTTTTTCCTTCAACGCAACAAAGTCCACGGGCTTTGTAAGGAAATCATCCGCGCCAAGTTTCTTTGCCATATTGTAATTTTCTGCATCGCCATAGGCCGTAACCATTACTACTGTTGGCGGTGGAGCGGAAAATTGCTGTTTGATCTGTTCCAGTAATTCCAATCCACTCATGCCGGGCATGTTGATATCTGAGAGGATCAGTGTAGGTTCCTTTTGATTTTTATCGAGATAAGCCAGCGCATCGGGGCCGGAAAAAGCAAAAGCAAGGGAGATCTCTTCATTTCTTATTTCTTTACGGAAACGTTGCTCGAACAACATCTTTACATCCGTTTCATCATCTACTACCAAAACTTTCATATTTGTCTTTCATTATGGGTTATAAATAATCGGCAACCGGATGGTAAATACGGCGCCTGTACCTTCTGACGTTTTTACGGAAAGTGATCCGCCATGCGCCTTTACAATATCATAAGCCAGCGAAAGACCAAGACCGGTTCCCTGTCCGGTTGGCTTAGTTGTAAAAAACGGCTGGAAGATCTTTTCAAGCACTGTAGATGGAATTCCGTCAGCGTTATCTTCAACGGTTATCTCTATATTCTTATCCAGGTTTTTTGTAGTGACGGTAACTGCAGGCGCATAACCTGATGGATGTTGCCTCTTCTTTTCACCTACTGCATAAAATGCATTCGTGATCAGGTTCAGCAATACACGACCAATATCATTCGCAACAATACTGATATTATCGATAGAAGGATCGAAATTGGTATTCAGGGTTGCATTAAAAGATTTGTCCTTCGCTCTTAATCCATGATAAGCCAGGCGGAGATACTCGTCTGCCAGTTTGTTGATATCAGTTGATTCCTTGATCGCATGCTGATTGTTGCGGCTATGCTGCAACATACTTTTGACAATACTATCCGCACGTCTGCCGTGATGGTTGATCTTTTCTTCATTGGACAAGATATCATCAGCCAGTTGTTTTGCGGAATTAATATCCCCTGCATCCATCTCCGCTTTCATATCAGCAACCAGTTCCCTGTTGATATCAGAGAAATTATTGATAAAGTTCAGCGGGTTCTGGATCTCATGCGCAATACCGGCAGTCAGTTCACCCAGGGATGCCATTTTTTCCGACTGGATCAGCTGGGATTGCGTAGCTTTCAATTCTTCAATAGATTGCTGCAGTTGATTTGTACGCAGCTCTACTTTTTCTTCCAGCACTTTATTTTCACGCAATAATCGTCTTGAACGGAATACGATGTATGACCGCAGGATCGCGGCTGCAAAGATTGTATACAGCAGATAAGCCCACCATGTTTTCCACCATGGCGGCAGGATGGTGAATGCAAATTCAGCCGGCGTCCCCCATTTCCCTTTATAATAACTGGCTACTTTAAATGTATAATGTCCCGGTGCAACACCCGGATAATTCTCACTGCTGATCCTGGCGGTCTTCTCGCTCCACTTCGGGTCAATGCCTTCAAGTATGTATTTATACCAGACCGTATCCTGTATACCCACATAGATCTGGGCAAAATGAAATTGCAGGTAATTCTGATTATGCCTCAACTGAAGGTTTACGGGTAACTGATACAGCGGAGACAAGCTATCCCAGCCCATATCGTTCTTACTTTTCGCCAGCATCTGCGACCGCGATTTACGTCCTGCATAAAAGCCGCCATTCCTCCCGTCTGCGTTCCAGATCGTATCATTATCCCCCCGGTTTTTCCAGGGATCGCTGATAAAGTTCTGCTGTTGATTATGAATATCAAAACCAGTGATGGCAGTCGCAGGTATCGTTGTATCTGAATTCCGGTTTTTCAGGTTGCTGATAATGGTAACGCCATCATCACCCCACCAGTATTGACCATTACTGGTGATCATATCTGATTTATAACTCCCGGCTACTTTTAAGATGCCGTCTGTTTTTCCAAGATTTTCCGCCTGCCATTGTTTATTCGTTGTTCTATCCGGCGGCGTTAAGATGGTCAATCCAAGTGAAGTGCCGACATAGATCCGCCCATCGTATTCTCCGATAGAAGTAGCTGCGTCTGACATCAATCCATTTTCTCTTGTAAAATGCGTTACAGAATCACTATTTGGGTTGATCATAAAAACGCCGTTGACGGAAGTCAATACCCACACATTACCTTTGCTGTCCGGCATCAGGATATTATCCTCCTGGTTTCCTGTGAGCGATTTGTACGTTGATTGCTCTATGTGTTTCACTGTTCGTTTATCAACATCGATCAGGCCGACGCCGTTTGTCCATGAATAAGTCCACATCCTGTCTTTACTATCCCTCTTGATATCTATAATAGCAGAATCTCTCAATCCTTCTGCCTCTGCAACTTTCTTTATCTGTTTATTTTTCTGATCAAGGATCATCAGTCCTTTATTGATCCCTCCTAACCAGACCTCACTGTTTTTATCTTTAGCGATGGTGATCAGATTAATATTAAGACCTTGCGCAACACCGATACGTTCTATTTTTTTCAATGATGTGTCAATGATCTCAATACCTCCGGCCTGTGTGCTAAGAAAAATATTCCCATCATATTCCACCATAAATTGGATCAGGTCATCACTCAGGCCATGCTGTCTGTCATACAACCTGATCTTGCCGGTGGTGGTATCAAGGATCTGAATGCCTTTATCCAGCGTTCCGATCCAGATCCGGCCATGACTGTCTTCCAGCAAAGTGGAGATCTGGGCATTGCCCACTCTGCGAATGGTATTTCTGTTTTTAGAAAGGATATTCAGCCCTGATCTTGTAGCGATCAGTATCTGGCCTGCCGCGTCTTCCACCGAGCTCTCACTCTCACTGTTCAATCCTGATGACCTGTCCAGTTTTCTAAAACCTGTTAGTTGCCTATCAATGACCTTCAGACCCTTCTCCGTGGAGATCCATACATCTCCCCGTGAATCCGGTGTTGCATCGAAGGTAACAAACCGCTCCATACCCTGTCGTTTATCAAATTTTGTAATGCGGTTATTTTTAACATCGATCCGGTTGATATCCCCAAAAACCTCGCTCACCCACACATTCCCGGAACGATCAATATTTACCCCAAGCAAAGTGTCGGAGATGATCCCCTGCGCCTGACGCATATAACGGATCCTGTTAGTTTTCGGGTTGATAATATTCATTCCAGCCTGTCCGAGGGCAACCCACATATTTCCCGAGCTGTCTTCCGCAACACCCGCAGGCGAATTCCCCGAAAGCCCCTGCTCCATGCGTATCAGTTTGATCTTTTTTGCCGACTGATCAATGATTGCCAGACAGCCGTCTGTTATAGTAGTTTTTGCCAGGTCAAAGTCAGATGGAAATAAACAGGCCCATACGCGGTTCTGCCTGTCGATCTGCATGCCGATTGCAAAATGATTGGGAAGACCAGTCTGTTTTGACAATTTCATGCTTACCCCATTTACGAAGTCGACCACAAAAATTCCCGACCTGGTGGAGATCCACATTTTATTATCCGCATCCTCCCGGATATAGCTGACAGAACCTTTGAACCCGTCTATTCTATATGCACTGAGAGATTCACCATCAAATTTGTAAAGCGCGTCAGAGGTAGTGATCCAGGTGAGTCCATTTTTCCCTTTGAACACAAACGTTATCCTTACTCCGTTCAGCTGATTACCAAAGTCAAAGATCACTTCGGGTCGTGTACTTTTCAGCGTGGGCCTGCTGACACGGGTGATCTCCGGTGTTGGCAACTCAGATGTTCTGTAACGCAAAGGAATTTCCGGAAGACTATCAAAATTGAAGCTGGCTTCGGGCAACGCATTAAAGTCAAAACTGATCTGCTGTGGTGGTTCACTAAAAGGCACGAACAGCGAACTGTCGAAATTGGCTTCCGGTAAATGCCGGTAATCGAATTGCGCCGGCGAAGACGTTAATGCCTTTCCCGTTTCCGGCCACCGCAATGACTGTTCCGCACCAAATTGTATCGGCTCCGCCACTGGCTGCGCATAAATATCTTCGGATGGGAATGGCGTGTTACGGTCATTACGACAAGACACGAATATGGCCACGGTCATTAACACGACAACCAGTCGCGCAATAACGGAAGAGGTTTGAATGATTAATGGCATGATTTGTTTGGTGGATAAATGCTTAAACGGTATGGTTCCTTTTACAGATCACATCTCCTTATACACTTCCAGTTCTATCTCGATCATCAGTTCAGGCAATGCCAGTTCTCTTACACCCAACCATGAACCTGTTGGAAATTGTTTTTTATAAATATCATTGCGGTAACCGGAGATCTTCAGAAATTCGGGCATGTTAGTGGTGAAGATGTTTTCCACCACCACATCATCAAAAGTGCAGCCATAATGTTTTAAGATCTTATCAAGATCGCTATAGCAATTCTTCATCTGCTGGTTCAGGTCACCTTTGGCAATTGGTGCTCCCTGGTCGTCGATGCTCACAGCACCTGAGATCCGGATCTCATTACCGATGCGAACAGCATGCGTGTAACCATATGTCTTCTCCACGGTGGGGCGAAGAGCAAAATATTCCGGCGTTTCGGCATGTTTGCCAGCAGGTGCGGTTGTTGTTTTTGCTGTGTCAGCATTGTTGCAACTGCCTGTCGGCAGTGACAGGATCAGTGCAGTAATCAGTAAGATTCGCTTTGTCATGTTGATAGTATTTATATATTGTGCAGTTAGTTTTATAAATAACTCAGCCACCATTTTTCTTTATGATTCGTTTTATAGCGATCATACCATTTACATAGAGGATACATGATGGCGATCACGAGCAGCCATACCAGATATACGCCAATCAGGTTAGTTCCGTAGCCTTTCATTTCCGGCATCTCAAGTATCCAATCCGGTAATACCAATAAGTTCCAGCCAAAGCCGGTGATCAGGCCATGTACCACTGCGAGGGCATGAACGACATATAAATGGAGGAGATAGTAAAAGAACGGAACACGGCCGAAAGTGCTGAGGAAATTGATGAACCGGCCCTTGACGCCCTCCGTATTCGCCAAAAAGATAAAAGCCGGTCCCAGCGTGATCAACAGGTAAAGCAATGAAGGCGGATACTTTGTCACATTCAGGAATGACAGGAACGTTCTGATGCCTGTTGCCTGTCTTGTCCACGGATGAAGATCTCCATACACATTTGACCATCTTAAGAGGAAAAATAACAGAATGGCTGCAATGCCCGTGAAGCTCAATATTCTTTTCCGTTTTTTGCTATCAGCTTCTTTGTCGTAGAAAGGTCCGAAACAATAACCCAATGCCATCACAGCAGCCCACGGAATGATCGGATAATCGACGTAAAACTTCACACTGCCAAACTGAAAGACTGACTGCCGGTGAATGACCGACCAAAGAAAACTTTCCGGCGGGCCGACAGGATCCAGCAGGTTGTGACCAGCAATGATAACACAACAAATAATCATCAGTAAGGTCCGTGGTAAATGAATAAGGCCGGCCAGCAGGATCATGCTCAGCCCCAGCGACGCAATCACTGCGATCTCATTGCTACGGAACTGTGGATCAAAACACCAGCCAAATATGACAAAGCTCAACTCCATTACCACCAGCCATAATCCCCGTTTTACAAGGAACCCTGAAACCGCAGTCTTTGATTTTTTTCGCCCGCTCATAAACGCAGAAAGACCCGCCAGAAAACTGAAAGCCGGGGCACAGAAATTCGTAATGAACCGGGTGAAAAAAATCGGAACTGTCGTCTGTGCCGGATCGACCGGATTGAAAAAATACGCTGAATAATGAAAATAGTCGCGGACATGATCAAGGGCCATAATGAGCATAACAATCCCTTTAAGCAGGTCTATAGACTCAATTCTTTTCTGCGATAGTGTGGTGGTCATCCGGCGGCTGGTAAAAGGGAGTGGTAAGATATCCGTCAGTCATCAAGGGAATGGGAACGGAATAAAGTTCTGACACTCACGAGTTTTATGTGAGTAGATTTTCATTATTTCTCTGACGGTTTTCTCCTGCCACCCGGACAAACTATGCGGAAACAGGATTTTTTCACCAAATTGCCCTGATAGCGGATTGATTTCAGGGCGGTTCGGTCATAAGAGTTTTTCTTTGGTCTATCTTTAGGAAGATGCCCACACCATCCACTGTTTTCAGAACCTTATTCCTCCTGTTCATTGCATGGACAGGCCTGCCATCCTTCGCCCAGAACTTGCAACCAGCCTGGCAGACTATTTCCACTGCTCAGGGACTTTCGCAGGGAATGGTGTTCGATATTCTTCAGGATCAGGAAGGCTTTATCTGGGTGGCTACGAAGAATGGACTGAACCGGTATGATGGCTACTCTTTCAAAGTTTTCTCCACTGATCCATATGATCCAAAAAGTTTAAGCAGTAATACCATATTAAAGATTTTCGAAGATTCAAAAGGACGGATCTGGATCGGCACACAGGATGCCGGCCTGAATGTATATGACAAACGATCCGGAAAGTTTGTGCGCATAGCCAATAAGATATCAGATCCAGCCAGTCTTTCCGGCAATACAATCCGGCTGATAGATGAACTCCGCGATGGCCGTATACTTGTAGCCGCTGATGGCGCGGGATTGAACATTGTCGACCTTCCTCCCGGCACAGGCGCCTTCCCGCATATCACACGCCTCGCGCTGCCCGACGACGTTAATGTCTTTGGAATGGGAAAAGATAAAGACCAGCAGATGTGGGTCGGCGGAATGAGCAGGTCAGTTTATCATTTCGATCCCGCGAGGAACAGCTTTATCAAACTGGAGAACGGCCAGTTGCTGCACACAGGAATACTGACACAGGATGGAAGCGTGGTGATCAACCGGAATGTTTATCTGTCGGATGGAAAGAAAATTCTTTCTCCCCTCTTTGACACCGCCAGATACGGCGCAGGCAATATCGTTTTGCGTGAATGGAGACCATTAAACGATAGCTACTACGGCGAATGTGGATCTTTTGATATCAGCAAACTGGAACCGGGCAAACCTCTTCAATGGAATCTTGAATTAGGAGAACATACACCGATCGCCTATCCATTCACCGTCGACCGGTCCGGGATATTATGGTCCGGATCTGCGGGATACGGCTTGCGTAAGTACAACGTCGCTTCCAGCAAATTCAAAACACTGCTTCCTGGCATAAGTGTAAGATGGATCGTCCCCAATGCTGCCGGTGATATTTTTGCCGGCAACTATCAGCATGAATGGATAAAACTAAAACAGGACTCCGCTCACAAAAATCCCTTTCCAACGAAGCAGCCGTTCGACGAACTGGATAATTTTGTTATTACCAGAACAGGTGATTACTGGTTCAGAACTGAAAAAAAAGGCATCCTGCATTATACACATTCCGGCGCGTTAACGGAATATTCTTTATTGACGCGTCATGTTGGCGCCGGAGAGAAGCAACTGATGATGGAAGATAACAAAGGCAGGATCTGGTTTCCGGGCCGTGGAGGAAATCTTGTATTCATCGATCCCGTTTCCAAAAGAACCGACAGCTTCAGCATTAATATAAACAACTCCAGATCTGTTCCGCCAATGGCCGTTATCACTGCATTGTATGACGACGGACAGGGCACTTACTGGATAGGCACGCAGGAAGGCTTTGTCAGCCTGACGCTGAACAAAGACAATCAACCGGATCAGTTAAAATGGTATTATAACAATAGCAACAGCCGCAATTCACTTAACTATAACCATGTTGCCTGCTTCATGAATGATCCGTCAAACCCGGACCAGTATATATGGATCAGTACAAAAGGCGGCGGCCTGAACCGGCTGGATAAAAAGACCGGCAACTTCTTTCACCTCACTGCTAAAGGAGGATTGCCGGATGATGTGGTATACGGAACCTTACCTGATAACGATGGCAATATCTGGGGCAGCACCAACAACGGACTGTTTTGTCTTATGGCGAATAAAACCGGCGACAGCACAAAATGGTCATTCAGAAATTTTACCAAAGCATACGGATTGCAGGATAACGAATTCAATACAGGTTCCTATGCCAAACTGAAAAATGGCAATCTTGCTTTCGGCGGTGTAAACGGCTTGAATGTATTTAACCCAAAAGAAGTACTTAGCCCTCACTTCTCTCCCAACGTATTTATTACAGGCATTCTTGTGAACAACTTACCTGTAACAGCAGGCGATGAATCCGGCGTATTACAGAATACGATCGAAGAGACAAAAAGCATCTCCCTGAATCATCAGCAGGACATACTTACGCTTGAATTCAGTTCACTGGACTACACCGCTCCTTCCCAAAATAAATACCGTTACCAGCTCGTAGGGATGGATAAAGACTGGGTAGAAAGCGGAACAAGACAAACCGCCACCTATCTGCACTTACCTTCCGGCAGATATACGTTCAAAGTGCAGGGCAGCAACAGCCAGGGGATCTGGAGCAATAAAATACATGAACTGAATGTACGAATACTTCCACCCTGGTGGCTTAGCTGGTGGGCCTATCTCATTTACGCATTACTGCTGTTACTCGGTATCAGGACGTATTTCAGATTCAGCGTAAACCGCGCGAAATTAAAAGCACAACTGAATTTTGAAAAACTGGAAGGTAAACGGGTGAAAGAATTGGATACCGCCAGGACACAATTGTATACCAACATCACACATGAGTTCCGAACGCCACTCACTGTAATCATCGGCATGGCGCAGCAGGTGATCAAAAAGCCGGATGAGCAATTTGACAGCCGGATGAACATGATCGTACGCAATGGTCAAAGCCTGCTCAATCTCGTGAATGAAATGCTCGACCTGTCAAAACTGGAGACAGGAAAGATGCAACTCCAACCGGCGAATGGAGACATCATCAACTTCCTGCGCTATATCGTGGAATCATTTCACTCGTTCGGCGAAGGAGAACAAAAGCAATTGCACTTCTTAACAGACATAGATGCATTATATGTTTCGTATGATCCTGAAAAAACAAGACAGATCATTGTAAACCTTTTATCCAACGCACTAAAATTCACACCGGAAAAAGGCAACATCTATATCAATGTATCAAAAACAGAAAACGCCGCGAATGACGCTAATATCATATTGATCATAAAAGTAAAAGACACCGGCGTCGGTATTCCTGAAGATCAGTTGCTGGACATCTTCGATCGCTTTTATCAGCTGGACAACAGTCATACACGTAAAGCTGAGGGCACCGGCATCGGCCTTGCACTGACAAAAGAACTCGTAAAGCTCATGAATGGCGAGATCACGGTAAAGAGTCCGCCTGCAGGCGCAAATAGAGGAACAGAATTCACCGTCAAACTTCCGCTCGCGAAAAGCGAAGCAGAACTGATAAATGTTGAAGAGCTGATCACAGAGAAAAAGCAACCGCCTGTTACAAGATTCAACGGCCAGCACGCTACTGCAATCAACAACACAATTGAAAACGCCCAACATCCGATGATCCTGCTGGTGGAGGACAATCCGGATGTAGTTGCCTACACAGCATCCTGTCTGCCCGACTATCGCTTAGCAGTTGGAAACGATGGTAAAGAAGGTATCGCCATTGCAACAGAGATCATCCCCGATCTGATCATTACAGACGTGATGATGCCGTTTGTTGATGGATTTGAACTCTGCCGCCAGCTAAGAACGGACGAGCGCACCAGTCATATTCCGGTCATCATGCTTACTGCCAAAGCTGACATGGCCAGCAAGCTGGAAGGACTGGAGCGGGGCGCTGATGTATATCTCGAAAAACCATTTCAGCAGGAAGAGCTGCAGCTGAGAATAAAAAAGCTGCTGGAGTTCCGCCAAACATTGCAGGCTTATTACCTGACAAAAGCGGGAATCGGCATCACCTCTGCTGAGGAAATCCCGGCTGAAGCCATAGCTATTCCCACTGAGGTTAAAACAGAAGATGCCTTCGTAATAAAGGTTCGTAAAGCAATTGAAGATAATCTTACCAACACAGATCTCACAGTTGAGCAATTGTGCAAACTGATATTTATGAGTCACTCGCAATTACATCGCAAGCTGGATGCATTGACGGGATATTCACCAAACAGGTTTATACGGATCGTAAGATTGAATAAAGCAAAGGAATTATTGAAGGAATCGGCAGACAGTATTGCATCGATTGCGCTTGACTGCGGCTATAGCGATCCCGGGTATTTCGCACGTGTATTCAAACAGGAAACAGGATCGGCACCGCAGGATTGGAGATCGGAAAATGCCGCCGGAGTGAAATAAGCCCTGAAGAATTGTATCCCTCGAATAACCACCGTCCCTTAAAAAGCAACAGAAGAATTTCCTTCAAATTGACCGGAGCAGGCCCCATAGATCGCGCGGACCTATTTCACCGATTTGAGAAAATGCTTTTGCCATTTAAAAAGTTCCCTGTTTGATTGCGCGGATCACGCTGACAATCTACTGTTGTCAGAAACATATCAGCGCGATCTGCCGGGAACTAGCCATACCTGAGCAACCATTCAATAATGAAAGCAAAATCGCTACAAGCAACAAACGCTGCAGAGGTGTCAGTTACGCTTGAACAAATAACAAGTGATGGTTTCAGACCAACACTCGCCATCGTTTTTATTTCTGTACAACAGGATATTGAAAGCCTGTGTAAAATTCTGAACAAAAAAGACATTGACATCATTGGCGCCACGTCAGCCGGCGAATTTATCGACAGCCGTCAAAGCGACGGCGGCATTGCACTCCTCCTGCTCGATATCAGCAAAGAATACTATCGTATCATCTTCAACGATACAAAACAAACAGACGTTACTCTTGCCGCAAGAAGAACAGTGGACAAAGCCCGCAATACATTTGACAACCCCGCTTTTATTTTATGCAGTACCTCCATCTCTGCGAAAGGGACAATGTATGAAAGCGATAAACTTATCCATGCAATTGTAAACATGGCCGGGAAAGATACGCCTGTATACGGCGCCATGTCAGGTGATGACTATCAGTTGGCAGGAACCTACGTCTTCAGCAATGAACAATCAACTGATGAAGGATTTATCACATTGATCATCGATAATGACAGGATCGGCCTGTATGGAATGGCAATCTCCGGATGGAAACCGCTTGGCAAAGTAAGAACAGTTACCAAAGCGGACGGCGAATGGTTACTCATGATCGATGATCAGCCCGCGCTTGACATGTATCTCCGCTATCTTGGTCAGTCGCTCAGTTCAGAGATTGGTTCATCCAACTTCAGGGAAAACATTGCTTTCTACTACCCATTCCTTTCGCTTGACGCAGGCGAGCCTTCACTGCGAACGCCAATAGAAACGAACAATGAACGAAAGGCCATCAAACTCGACTTCGCAATCCCCGAAGGAAGGCAATTGCAGTTCACCGTACCCCCGGATTTTGATATCGTGGAAACCGTATTGAATTCCGCAACCGAATTAAAGCAAAAACAAAATGCTTCCGCCGACGCATTACTGATCTTCTCCTGTCTTGGCAGACGCACAGCGCTCGGCCCGATGATACAGGAGGAAAATGATGGTCTCCACAAATTATGGAACGTACCTATGGCTGGTTTCTTTTCTTATGGTGAATATGGAAAAGATCCAGTAAACGATAATGTATTTCACTCAACTACCTGTAGCTGGGTAGCATTAAAAGAAAAATAAACCCTTTGCATGAAAGCTAAATCAATTAAAGGGACTTCGTCCGACGAAATAAGATCAGCCCTTGCACTGGAAATGGAAGACGGATTCCAGCCTACGCTTGCTACCGTTTTTATTTCAAGGAAACAGGACTTTAATGCCGTCGCAAAAATCTTATCAGATGCAAGGATCTTTGTTTTCGGCTCAAGTACCAATGGAGAATTCGTTGATGGAGACACAAGCATGGGAACCATCGCGATACTGCTCATGGAAATGAATCGTGATCATTTCAGTATTATCACAGCAGAATTCCCCGACAGGAATTATCGTGATAAATCATCCCAGGTTGCAAAAAAAGCGCTGGAGAAATTCAACAACCCGGCTTTCCTGATCTGCTCCAGCAATACAGAAACTGACGCAGAAGAACTGCTCCATGGCGTAGCCGATGTAGCAGGCCTGCAGGTAAATGTATTTGGCGGCGCCGCCGGAGATGACCTCACCTTTACGGAACAGTTTGTATTCAGCAACCATTTTGTAAGCGATCGCGGCATGGTTGTACTGGTACTGGATGAAGACAATATCAAACTGAAAGGCCGCGCCACCTGCGGATGGAAACCAATCGGCACAGTGAGAACTGTTACCAAAAGCGATGCTAACCACGTATACACCGTAGATGATATTCCTGTGCTCGATCTGACAGCCAAATACGGTGGACTGGAAAACGTAACACCAGATAATAAAACGCTCATACTGGAGATCGCCTCAACATTTCCTTTACAAATGCAAAGAGAAAAAGGTGATCCGGTGATGCGTCCTGGTTTGCAGATAGATTGGGAAGATCGTTCCTTTTATTGCAGCGGCACTGTTCCGCAAGGCTGCAAAGTCCGCTTCTCCCTCCCTCCCGATTTTGATGTAATGGAAAAAGTAATAAAAGCAGCACAGGATCTCAAAGACACAGAAATGCCCGAAGCTGATGCGGTGATCGTATTCAGTTGTGCCGGCCGGCAGGTAGCGCTCGGCCCAATGATACAACAGGAAATGGAAGGCATCAAAAATGTATGGAACGCCCCCATGGCCGGTATGTTCTCCAATGCAGAACTGGGAAGAGCAACTGGGGGAAATCTGGAAATGCATAATCTCACCATGTGTGTGATTGCACTAAAAGAAAAGTAGCAAATGAATATCTATCTGGAAAATATAAAAAAGATCCTCGACGGAATGTTCTTGCCGGAAACAGAAAAAGATTCGTTACTACAAGCCATTCAGAATGCCGATAAACAATGGACGATCATAGATTTCAAACTTGACCGCACAGAGAAAGTAAAGAAAACAACAGCCATTCTTTTGGAAGAAACGATTGAAGAACTGGAGCAGAAAAGAAAAGCGGTAGAGGAAACAAATGTTGCACTCGGGAAATCATTGACAGAATTAAAAGCCACACAACAACAACTGATCCAATCAGAAAAGATGGCCTCATTAGGAGAGCTCACTGCGGGCATTGCACACGAGATCCAGAACCCGTTGAACTTCGTCAACAACTTCAGCGAGATCAGTCATGAACTGATCGATGAAATGAAAGAAGAACTGCTGAAAGGAAATCATGAGGAAGCGATACAGATCGCCGAAGATATAAAAAACAATCTCGAAAAGATCAATCACCACGGCAAGCGGGCAGATGGGATTGTAAAAGGTATGCTGCAGCATAGCCGGACAGGCAGTGGTCAAAAAGAAGCAACTGAAATCAATGCGCTTTGCGAAGAATACATCCGCCTTTGCTATCACGGATTACGCGCAAAGGATAATTCATTCAAAGTAACTATTGAAACAGACTTTGATAATACGATCGGACGGATCAATATTATTCCGCAGGAGATCGGACGAGTGATCATGAATGTACTTACCAACGCATTTTATGCAGCGAATGAAAGGAAAAAAAAATCCCCATCGCATGAAGCAATTGTTTCTATCCAAACAAAAAGAACAGGCAATCAGGTTCAGCTGAACATACATGATAACGGGAATGGCATTCCAAAACATATCATCGACAAGGTTTTTCAGCCATTCTTTACCACCAAACCAACAGGGCAGGGAACGGGACTGGGTCTATCATTAAGCTATGATATCATTACTAAAGGGCATAGTGGCGAAATAACAGTAGCAACAACAGAAAACGAAGGATCGACATTCATCATCAAACTTCCTGCATAAAAAACAAACATGAGCCCGGAAAAAGAGATATCACTGAATGAAGCCCTTGACAAGGTATGCAACATCGGATGGGGACTGGAATCTGATGAATTGCTGGAGAACTATTTTGCTGAAAGACTAATGATCGTTGGAACCACCGAGGATGAATTATTCTTCAACCTGGATGGCATCCGGACACTGATCCGCAGGCAAAAAGAACAAAGCGAGGGAATGGGCCTGCACTTCACACGGAAGCCAATATTCCGTAATTTATCCGGCGACGAAAATATAGCGGTCATCGTTGAGAATGTTACGGTCGCCATCAGTATCAATAATGACACGATCAATTTCGACGTTCGTTCATCAGCCATCATGGAATATATGAATGGCGAATGGAAACTGATCCACTGGCATGCATCAAAACCGGAAATGGTACAGTCAGATACAGACACCTTCGGCATTGAAGGCTGGAAACAAAAAACCGATGCGCTCGAAAAACTCGTAGCAGAAAGAACGGCCGACCTGATCATAAAAAACCGGGAACTTGAAATCGAAGGAGCTCTCGAAAGAGTGCGCGCAAGAACGATGGCCATGCAGCACAGTAACGAACTGGCTGACGCATCTTTCCTGCTGGACAGTCAGATCCGCGCATTGGGAATACAAACCTGGGGATGCGCGTTCAATATCTACGGCGAAAACGAATCAACAGAATGGTTCAGCTCGGCAACGGGAACCATGCCCGCATATAAAACCTCAAGAGAGGATTGCTTCCTCCGCTACTACGAAGCCGGAAAAGCCGGCGAAAAAATCTATATCGAACAATTTGAAGGCAAAGCCTGCATTGACCACTACGAATATATGTGCACTCTCCCCGTAATGGGTGATGCATTGAAAGAAATGATCAGGAATGGCGGATCATTCCCCGGGCGGCAAACAGACCACGCCGTCTATTTCAAATACGGATACCTGTTATTCATCACACTGGATCCCGCTCCGGAAGCGCATGATATTTTCATCCGCTTTGCCAACGTATTTGAGCAAACCTATACACGCTTTCTCGATCTCCAAAAAGCGGAAGAACAATCAAAAGAAGCGCAGATCCAACTGGCATTGGAAAGAGTACGTGCAAGAACAATGGCCATGCAGAAATCCGGCGAACTGGCCGACACTGCTTCCGTTCTTTTTCAACAGATAAAAGGTCTTGGATTTGAAACCTGGAGCTGCGGGTTCTGCACCTGGCAGGACAACAATCTTGTTGAACTATGGATGGGCGCCGGAGCCGGCGGATTACTTCCACCGATGATGATCCCTTACCAGAAAGAACCCACGCACAGAGAGATCTATCAATCGAAACAAAGAAACGAACAAGCACATGAAAGGATCTGGAATGGAAAAGAACTGGATCTGCACTATGATTTCCTGCGGACAATTCCGTCGGTCGCTGCAGCAATTGAGCAGATGGAAGAAGCTGGATTATCCCTGCCTGATCAGCAATGTTACTACGCCGGTTTTTTTAGCTCAGGCTATCTGTTGCTGATCACCAAAGAACCGAACGCTCAACTTAGTGATCTGTGCATACGGTTTGCAAATGTGTTTGACCAGACTTACACACGCTTTCTTGATCTGCAAAAAGCAGAAGCGCAGGCATCACAGGCCGCTCATGACCTGAGAGAAATAAAATCAGCAAGGCAAAAAGCGGAAGCAGCATTGACCGAATTGCAGCAGACACAAAAGCAACTGATCCAGTCGGAGAAAATGGCTTCCCTCGGCGAGCTTACCGCAGGAATCGCTCATGAAATACAGAACCCGCTGAACTTTGTCAACAACTTCAGCGATATCAGCAAAGAGCTGCTGGAAGAAATGATGCAGGCGCTTGATTCCGGCGACAAAGCAGAAGCCAAAACGATCGCTGACGACCTGATCAATAACATGGAAAAGATCAATCATCATGGCAAGCGCGCCGATGCGATCGTAAAAGGAATGTTACAGCATTCCAGAACCAGCAACGGACAAAAAGAACCGGCGGATATCAATGCACTGTGTGAAGAATATCTGCGCCTCTCCTATCACGGATTAAGGGCGAAAAACAAAAACTTCAATGCAACACTCCAAACCGAGTTTGACAACAGCATCGGAAACATTGATATCGTTCCGCAGGATATCGGAAGGGTGATCCTGAACCTGATCACAAATGCCTTTTATGCTGTGGAAGAAAAACAAAGATCAGGTTCCGGAAATTATTCACCGACCGTTTTTGTCAGGACAAAGAAAAACCATCTTACTACACAGATAGAAGTGGAAGATAATGGAAATGGGATTCCCGCGGCTATCCTTGAAAAGATCTTTCAACCCTTTTTTACAACAAAACCAACGGGCCAGGGAACGGGTCTTGGATTGAGCCTTTCTTATGATATCGTGAAAGCTCATGGTGGCGAATTGAAGGTTGAAACCAAACAAAGCGAAGGATCTGTATTTATCATTCAACTACCAGTCAATTAAATGAAAAAAGCAAGATCATATATATACATCTTCCTTTTATTATTGCTGCCATTCTGGTCAGCCGGACAATCAAATCCCTATTGGCAGGAACCAGGCAGCGCACAGGTCGACAGTTTTAAGCAGGCATTGATCACTGTTAAAAACGATACGGTCCGAATGTATTTAAACAGGCAATTGGGATTATATTATGAAGAAACAAGAAGACAGCAGTCCCTGTCATATTACCAGGAAATGCTGGCACTTGCCATCAAAACAAAACAAAGGATCTGGGAAGCGGATGCACTAAGCAGGGTTGGTTATATCTTCGGGGCAATACAGCATTACGCCGGTGCAATCAATTCATTGTTACAAGCTCAAACCATCGCCGCCGACCCTGCAATTGAGCAGACCATGTGGAGACCGGACCTGCTGCACAAGACCGCAGCCCCACACTTAGTGAGACTGACCGTGCAGGCAAGCATACTCCAGCACCTCGGTATCATACACTCCTTTGCCGGCGATTATGCAAAGGCGCTGAACTATCACCGTGAAGTAAAGGCGTTGAACGAAATACTTAAAGATCCGGCTTTAGCCTCGCTAAGTTATCTGAATACAGGTGAGTCTTATGCAGGATTAAATAAGCCAGACTCAGCTAAAGCATCCTTCTTTCAGTCAATCAGATACGGCAACATTGCGGGCTGGAGAACGTACGAAGGTCTCACCTATTATTTTATTGGCAAGATCCATGAAAAGGAAAAAAATCTGAGCGAAGCAAAAAAATACTACCGCCAAAGCCTGGTCACAAATATTGAGTTGAAAAGTTCCGATTTTGAAGGAATGGATTATCAGGCGCTGGCCGATATCTCCGCCGGTGCCGGGCAGATCGATTCAAGTTTTTTCTACTCAAAAAAAGCATTAGCTATTTACCGTGCCATCAACGATACGATTGGTCTGATTGCTGCTACCAACTCCCTGGCTGCAGCTTTTGACGCCATAAAAAAAACTGATAGTGCACACTACTACCTGAAAGAAAGTGTCGCATTAAAAAACGGAATGAACCGGGAAGAGAGAGTAAAGGCTTTTCAGCTGATCGGTCTCAATAAACAAATAAAAGTACAGGAGCTGGAAGCAGCGCAGCTTCGCACACAAACAAGGATCAGGACATATTCCTTTGTAGCAGGGATCATCGTTCTTTTGTTATTCAGTGGATTCTTCTACAGGAATTATCGAAGACAAAGAAAAGACAAAGCGATCATTGAAAAATCGTATGCAGACCTGAAAGCAACACAATCGCAACTGATCCAGTCAGAGAAAATGGCATCCCTGGGAGAACTCACAGCGGGCATTGCACATGAGATACAAAACCCGCTGAACTTCGTCAACAACTTCTCCGATCTGAACAGGGAGCTGCTGGTTGAAATGAAAGAAGAGATCAGCAAGGGAAATTTTGATGACGTAAACAATATTGCGGATTCACTGATATCGAACGAAGAAAAGATCAATCACCATGGCAAACGCGCTGACAGTATTGTAAAAGGCATGTTGCAGCACAGCAGGAAAAGCTCAGACGAAAAAGAATCAACAGACATCAATACACTCGTGGATGAATACGTCCGTCTTTGCTATCATGGCCTGCGTGCAAAAGACAAAACATTCAATGCAAAAATTGAAACGGATCTCGACCCTTCTGCAGGAAAGATCAATGTGATTCCGCAGGACCTTGGACGGGTAATATTGAATTTGCTGACCAATGCATTTTATGAAGTTGACAGGAAAAAGAAGAAAGATGGTCAGGACCCCGCATTCCAGCCTGCCGTATCGGTAGCTACAAAAAGAACAGGCAACAAGCTATCCATCATCATCAGCGATAATGGCGGCGGCATCCCTGCTGAAGTAATGGACAAGATCTTCCAGCCGTTTTTCACTACCAAACCAACGGGTCAGGGAACCGGATTGGGGCTTTCGCTGAGCTATGATATCGTCACCAAAGCACATGGAGGTGAGCTAAAAGTGAAAACGGAACAAGGCCTGGGTACAACATTTACCATTCAATTAAACACAGACGCGGTAAGCTGATATGAAAAAGCTGATCATATATTTGTGTTTACTGACTATTGCGGAATCAGCATTCTGCCAGGAAGAAATTATCCGGAGCTCACGGAAATATATCGACTCCTTGCTTACGCTCATCAGCAATGAACCTGATCCGGATAAACGCCTTGACCATGTACTGTCAATATATCAGACATCATCCGAAGGATTTCCTGTATTGCTGCTGGAAACATACCAGAAGCTTTATGTGATCGGCGAAAAAAATAAAGACCGGGTTTCGCTTTCAAGCGCATGGAGTTTTGCCGGCCAGGGATACCGGCTGTTGGGCGATTACATCAAAGCACTGGAATGCCATCACAAAGCAGTAGCCATTGCGGAAACGACAGATAACCTTTCACTGCTGGGGTATGCGCAAAATCAGATGGCGCATATATATAAAGACCGGGAAGAAAACGAAAAAGCGTTCAAGTTATACAAGACTGCCGCTGCTAATATCGCAAAAGGTAATAATCAATCACTGCACCTGTGGCCCATGATGAATCTTGGCGCGGTGTATCTGAACGATAACCAATTGGATTCCTCCCTTACGTACTCTACCAATGCGCTGGAGCTGAGTGACAAATTTCATCTTCATGGATACCAGGATTATCTCCTCTCTAATATGGCAAGCGTATACAGCAGAAAAGGTGAACTGCAAAAGGCAAATGAATATTTTATGCGCGCGATTGCGATGGCGGAAGCTACCAGGTCACCAAGATTCATGAACAATATCTATCAGTCAGTTGCCGAGCATTTCTATAACCATCAATCATATGACTCAGCAGTCCTGTACGCAAAAAAATCGATCGCTGCGGTTCAATATACAACCGTATCCAATCTCGCACTGAAACCAGCAAAATTGCTCACAGATATTTATGAACACAGTAATGCAGACAGCACGTTGAAATACCTCCGTGTCTACAGGAATGCGAACGACAGTCTTTTCAGCACAAGGGCCAATCAGCAATTGCAGATGATGACGTTTGAGGAAGAACAACGTCAGCGCAATATTGCTGCTGAAAAACTGAATTACCAGCATAAGATCAGAACGACCTTCCTGCTGGCCGGGCTTGGCATTTTCAGCCTGATAGCGCTTGTACTGTATCGGAATAATAAACAAAAACAGAGAGCCAATAAAGAATTGAAAAAAACGCTTGCCGACCTGAAACAGACGCAGGCGCAACTGATCCAATCTGAAAAGATGGCTTCTTTGGGAGAATTGACAGCAGGTATCGCACATGAGATACAAAACCCGTTGAACTTCGTCAACAATTTCTCCGCGATCAATACAGAACTGATCGCTGAGTTGAATGAAGAAATGGAGAAGGGAAATCTGGACGAAGTAAAACAACTGCTCAGGGACATTTCTGCCAACGAAGAAAAGATCCATCATCATGGAAAACGGGCCGACAGCATCGTAAAAGGGATGCTGCAACACAGCCGTAAAAGCAATGGCCAGAAAGAACTGACTGATCTGAACGAGTTGTGTGATGAATGCATCCGTCTCTCCTACCATGGCTTGCGCGCAAAAGACAAAACATTCAATGCAGGTTTTGAAACGAATTTCGACAATAGTATCAGTAAGATCAATATCCTTCCTCAGGAAATAGGACGGGTTTTGCTAAACCTGTTCAACAATGCTTTTTATGCGACCAATGAACGGAAGAAGACTGCGGAAGAAGGCTACCAGCCAATAGTGACTGTACAGACTTATGAGGAAAACACAGACGGCATCTCGATCCGCGTATCTGACAATGGAGCAGGCATTCCTGCTGCCATCCGTGAAAAGATCTTTCAGCCATTTTTCACCACAAAACCAACGGGCGAAGGAACCGGACTTGGTCTTAGCCTGAGCTATGATATTGTTACCAAATCACATGGAGGCGTCATCAGCGTAACATCAAAAGAAAAGGAAGGCACCACCTTCACCATTTATTTACCATATCAACCATCATGACATGAAAATTCTTGTAGTAGACGACGAACTGGACGTCAAAACGTTGTTCGAGCAACGATTCCGGAGGGAGATCCGGAGTGGTGACGTTACATTTGCATTCGCTCATTCAGGAGAGGATGCGTTGAATTATCTGAACCAGCAGCACCAGGAAGCGATCCTTATCCTATCAGATATCAATATGCCGGGCATGAGCGGTCTGCAGTTGCTGGAAGAAATCAAGAAAAAATACCACAAACCGCCGCCGGTTGTAATGATGATCACTGCCTATGGTGACGAGCAGAATTATTCGATGGCGATGAAGCTTGGAGCCGATGACTTTCTGACCAAACCTGTCGACTTCGGCGCCTTAAAAGACAAACTCAAAATCAACCAATCATGATCAAGATACTTGTTGCCGACGATGAAACTGACCTCGAGTCCCTGATCAGGCAGAAATTCCGCCGCCAGATAAGAGAGCAGCAATACGATTTTGTATTTGCCATCAATGGAAAGGACGCCCTGGAAAAAATGAAAGAACATCCTGATGTATCCATCGTGCTGAGCGATATCAATATGCCGGAAATGGATGGCCTCACCCTGCTGAGCAAACTGAACGAAAGCAACCCGCTGACAAAAACTGTAATGGTATCTGCTTATGGTGACCTGGAAAACATTCGCGCAGCAATGAACCGCGGTGCATTTGATTTTGTGACAAAGCCGGTCAACTTCGACGATCTTGAGGTCACCATGCAGAAGACCATCAAATACGTTGCGCAGCTCAGAGAAACATTGCAGGCCATCAAGGAGAACAATATCCTGAAAATGTATGTCGATGCCAGCGTGCTGAACTTCATGGGCACCCGGGAATATGAAACATCGCTGGAAGCAAATGAAAACCTGGACGCCTCTGTTTGCTTCATCGATATCTGCAGTTTTACTTCCATCAGCGAAAAGGAATCACCAGATACAGTGGTGAAAATGCTGAACCGCTACTTCGATCTGATCACCAAAGAAATCATTGCACAGAACGGAGTTATCGATAAGTTTATCGGCGATTGTGTAATGGCTGTTTTCAAAGGCGACTATCACCTGGACCGGGCAGTGGATGCATGCCTCGCTATCCGGGACAAGATTAACAGTCAGCCGGCTGAGCATGATTTTTCTCCCAAAGTTTCCATCGGGATCAATAGCGGTGAGATGATCTCCGGCAATATCGGATCTGCCACATTAAAACGCCTTGACTATACAGTGATCGGTGATGTAGTGAATACGGCACAGCGCCTGCAAAGTGCGGCTGGTATGGGACAGGTGGTGATCAATGACGCATGTTATCAGAAGATAAGGCAGTCATTCAATTGCGTGGCAATCGGACCGGCAGCGCTGAAGAATAAGGCGGTGGAGATGATGCTGTATGAGGTACTGGATTGAAGCTCCCTCTAAACTTTTCCGCCGCGGCGGAAAGATTTAGAGGGAGCCCGATCATCGATTAAATGAGGTAAGTATCAAACTAAACGCAACTAATGAACTTTCAACAAGCTTATTCCTTTATCAGTCAAAAACTGAAAACAGAATTACCTTCTTATATTACTTATCATACCTGGGAGCATACGGAAAATGTGATCCATTCGGCGGTGGATTTGGCTAAGACAGAAAATATTTCCGGAGATGATCTTGTGCTGCTCAAGACAGCGGCTTTATTTCATGATACCGGCTTCCTTCATCACCACCAGGAGCATGAAGAAGAGTCCTGCAAGATCGCACGAAGATACCTCCCGGAATTTGACTATACAGAAATGCAGATCGAACATATCTGCCGGCTGATCATGGCAACACGTCTGCCGCAGCTTTCGGAAGACCACCTGGCCAGTGCATTATGTGATGCAGATCTGTATTACCTCGGCACGGATAACTATACGGAATTTGCGGAACGGCTGTTCCAGGAATCGAAAAAAACAAAATCCATTGCCAATGAAAAGGAATGGTTGATACGTCAGATTGAATTTCTTTCCGCCCACACTTATTTCACCCGCTCCGCGCAAAACAAATTGAATGCGCAGAAACTGGCAACGCTTGCGGCATTGCAGGCAAAACTTCAGCATACACAGGAACACAGAGAGTCTCCGCTCCAGCGGGTGCAGGATGCTGTGATTGCATTGTTCGGGGTTGCAGTATCGGCGACAGCGTTAAAACTTTTCCTTGTACCCAATCATTTCTTTGACGGCGGAGTTACCGGCATATCACTGCTCGTGCATGAATTGTATAATTACAATCTCGGCGTAGTCATCCTGTTCTTTAACCTGCCATTGATCGTACTCAGTTATTTCATTGTTGGACAAAAATTTGCGATCCGCACATTGCTATGTGTAATATTGCTTGGCATTTGCCTGCTGCTGATCCCCAACTATCCGGTCACCGCAGATAAGCTGCTGATCTCTATTTTTGGTGGAGCATTCCTTGGTATTGGTATAGGTCTGATCATGCGTGTTGGCGCCGCACTGGATGGCATTGAGGTGCTGGCACTATATGCGTTGAAAAGAACATCATTCACGATCACGGAGATCATTCTCGCGTTTAACATTCTGATCTTTACAATAGCGGCATTCAATTTTGGAATTGAAACAGCATTGTATTCAATTCTTACTTATTTCACAGCAACACGGTGCATCAATTATGTGGTTGAAGGTTTGCAGGCTTATACCGGCGTAACCATTGTATCAGCTAAAAGTGAAGTGATCAAATTCCAGCTCGTGAACAAACTGGGAAGAGGTATTACGGTCTACAAAGGCGAACGCGGTTTTCTGCCGGGTAAGTATGATATCAGCAACGATTGTGACATTATTTTTACTATTATCACGCGGTTGGAATACCGGAAGCTAAAGAATCTTGTTTATGATATTGATCCCCAGGCGTTCATTTTTACGAATGAGATCAAAGAGGCCTCCGGCGGGATCATTAAACGGAGAGGCCACTAGAAATGCAATAAGTAACTGCCGCCTTTCTGCTGAAACGTTTGAAATGTTTGAGAGGTTTCATAGGTTTGGCAGGCTGGATTTGTCTGATCAGTGTGCAACCTGATAACCTGTGCTATGCGGTTATGTGTAACTTCTGATCACTCATTAACATCAAAAAAAACATCCGCCTGCAAATTCCCGCACAAAGCGATCGTATTTTGCTTGTTTGAACTATCATACTTCAGTTCAACACACCACTTCTTTCTCATTAAAAAATACTTCCTATTTTAGCCTCTCATCTCTCATCAAACTGCATGCAATGAAACTTCTTACATTGTTATTTGCCTTCTTCGTAAGTATTATAACAAATGCAACAGATCCGATCTGCATCCGCGTCAACCAACTCGGTTATGTTTCCAATTCTTCCAAAGTGGCCGTGGCGGGTATCAAAGCATCAGGATCGATCAAAAGTTTTGAACTGGTAGATGTAATGACCAATAAGGTCGTATTCAAAAAAGATGCAGGAAAAGATTTTGGTCAATACGGACCGTTCACCCATTCTTACCGGCTCGATTTTTCAGTCTATAAAAAAAACGGTGCCTATTATATCAGATCCGGCAATGCAGTGTCTCCGCAATTTAAAATTTCCGATGAGGCTTATGCAGGTTCTGCAGATTTTGCGTTAAAGTACATGCGGCAGCAACGCAGCGGTTATAATCCATATCTCAAAGATTCATGTCATACAAAAGATGGCTATATTCTTTATGGACCTGATTCAACAAAGTTCATGAACGTGACCGGTGGCTGGCATGATGCATCCGATTACCTGCAATACAGCACCACATCAGCCAATGCAACTTATCATCTGCTGGCGGCTTACCGGGATTTTCCGGGAGTATTCGGAGATACACATAAAGCCAATGGCGACAATGGCGCCAACCGGATTGCAGACGTACTGGATGAAGCAAAATGGGGAATCGACTGGCTCTTGAAAATGCATCCGCGCGAAGACTATCTGTTCAACCAGATCGCTGATGACCGTGATCATACAGCCTCCCGCCTGCCCACGCTTGATTCGGTAGATTACGGCTACGGAAAAGGAAATGGCCGGCCCGTTTATTTTATCACTGGTGAGCCGCAAGGTCTTGGCAAATATAAAAATCGTGCAAACGGCACTTCATCTACTGCCGGGAAATTTACCAGCGCATTCGCATTGGCCGCCGGCCTGTTAAAAGATCAGGACCCTGAATTTTCAAAACTGTTAATGACAAAAGCTTTATCGGCTTACAGATTCGGAATGAAAAAAACAGGCGTTTCGCAAACCGCCCCTAACCGTGCTCCTTATTTTTATGAAGAAGATAATTGGGTAGATGATATGGAGCTCGCTGCCATCAATGTATACGCAATGAATCACGATACATCGATGTTGCGCCAGGCACTGCAATACGCATCCGAAGAACAGGTCACGCCGTGGCTGGGTGCCGATACAGCCAGGCATTATCAATGGTATCCCTTTCACAATTTTGGTCATTATGAAATTGCGGAGAATGCATCCGCAAATGCGAAAGAACAAATGATCGCATACTATAGACAGGGAATTGAAAAAGTATGGACCAAAGCGAGAGCCAACGCATTCTATCGCGGCATTCCATTTATCTGGTGTTCCAATAACCTGACCGTTTCATTTGCGATCCAGTGTTATCTGTATCGCCGTCTCAGTGGCGATAATACTTATCAGGAACTTGAGAATGCCTGCATCGACTGGCTGTTTGGCTGCAATCCCTGGGGAACCAGTATGGTAGTAGGCCTGCCATCATGGGGTGACAGCCCGACCGATCCGCATTCTTCCTTATCTCAGCTCTACAAATACCCGATAGACGGTGGACTTGTAGACGGCCCGGTTTACGGCACCATTTACAAGAGTCTGATCGGTATCAAACTGAGGAACGCTGATGAATACGCAGAGTTCCAATCAGACTTTGTCGTCTATCATGATGACGCCGGTGACTACAGTACGAATGAACCAACGATGGACGGCACTGCTTCACTCATATACCTGCTTGCTTCTATTGAACATCAGACACCGTCAAAAAAAATCAGGGACAATTATGGTGCGATAAGAAATGGCGATACTTCATCTAAAAAAATGGCGATCGTATTTACCGCAGATGAATTTATGGAAGGTGCGGGCCCCATTATGAACACATTTTCCAGAGAAAAGATCAAAGGGTCTTTTTTTCTGACGGGAAATGCCTACCGCAATCCATCATTTGCAGCCGCTATTAAACAACTCAAACGTGAAGGACATTATCTCGGCCCGCATTCAGATAAACATTTATTGTATGCCAATTGGGACAGCCGTGATAAAACCCTGATCAATGAAACGGTATTTCAAACCGATCTCGATAACAACTTCCATGAGATGGAAAAATTCGGGATCAGCAGAAGTGATGCATTTTTTTTCCTGCCACCCTATGAATGGTATAATGCGGATATTGCTGAATGGAGCAAAAAAGCAGGATTGACGTTGATTAATTTTTCCCCGGGAACAAGATCAACGGCGGATTATACATATCCTGAAATGGGTGGCAAATACGTTAACTCCGAAGCTGTTTATAAATCGATCACTGATTTCGAAGAAAAGAATCCTTCAGGTCTGAATGGTTTTATTTTACTGATCCATGCCGGCGCCGGCCCGAAACGCCCTGATAAATTCTTCAACAGTTTACCGGAACTGGTCAGGTGGCTGAAAAGTAAAGGATATGAACCGGTGAGAATAGATGAATTGCTGAACAGGTAACTTGATCTGCAAACGATCTGCGATCTGATAAAAACCAGGAAGAATATACTGGTCCTGCTCTCTTTGTTACCGGTCAAAACCGGCCGGGTGCACTCAGCGTACGTCAATTCAACGTCCAACCATCGAACATCGGGTGCCGGTTAAAATATCCGGCCCGGGGGCAACGTTATATATACCGCAGTACGATCTGGATTAATCAACGGTGAATTTTCCTTTTTAGAAGTGTAAGCATTGGAGCAATAAACAGCCGCCATTGAGCAACCGGAACTGCAATACATTTTCATAATCATTTATTCATATGCGTTTTATAAAGGGTCAGGCGCGGATTCCCGGGATAATAGTGCTATAGTAAAAGCACGTTTTCCGTTTTATATTCAACGCGCTGGAATTATGCCATAACCCGAACAATTGTTGGAGACGATTTGATAAAAAAGCAGATCTGTCGATTTTACCGATACTTCTGTCTGATTAAGCGGTATGTAAGTGAAAACCTTAAAAAATCCGGTAAATTTACACCCGATGCGAAAATTGATCATGGCGTTATTTTGCGGCCTTAGTTTTTGGATGGCTAATCCGTGCCAGGCCCAGTTGCAGACCTGCCCTGTTAATATTAATTTCTCTACCGGAGATCTTGCCAACTGGTCTGCCACGACAGGTCTTGTGGGAGGATCTCCTATCAGTTATCCTGCACCGAACGCCGGCATTTCCACTCTTCCCGAATTTAATATTCAGACCACGGGGATACGCGTGATCACTACCTCCTCGCAAGATCATTATGGAAAGTTTGAGACCGTTCCTGTTGTAAATGGCTATGCGTATAATTATTCGATACAGCTGGGGTCAACATCCAATTCGCATGACCTGAACTCGGGCAGTCCCAACCCCGGAGGATTCACCAGATCTGTTTCTTACGTGATCAATGTGCCGCCGGGGTCTACAGCCGTACCGTATACAATGACCTACGCCTATGCGCTGGTGCTGGAAAATGGTACCCACAATTCGAACGAACAGCCTTTGTTCAAAGCAACATTGCAAACAAAAGACAGCATTATCACCTGCGCATCGCCACAGTATTATCTGCCTACACTTAACGATGCTCAAAGCGGAGGCGGTGGCGGTGGCGGCAGCTCTACCGGCGCCACACTCGATTCAGCCGGGGCATTGGCCGGCGGATTTACCAATAGCCCGGAACTGTTCCTATCCTATTCCGGCCAGGCCGGCAACAATGGCACCTGGCTGCAGGACGTGTGGACAAAAGGCTGGACTGAAGTGACCTTTGACCTTTCTCAATATCGCGGACAACAGGTTACACTTAGTTTCGAAACAGACAACTGCCGTCCGGGCGCGCATTTTGCATACGCCTATGTGGCATTGCGTAATACATGCGCAGGCCTTGAGATCAGCGGGCCTGATGTGGCCTGTACCAACAGCAGCCTGACCTATTCCATTCCCGCCCTTGCCGGCGGCACTTATGCATGGACCGTTCCTTCAGGATGGACGATCATATCGGGTGCGAACTCAAACATTCTGACGGTTGAAGCAGGAGCAACTGGCGGAGAGATCATCGCACAACAATCCAATAGCTGCGCAAACCTGAAAGATACAATACAGGTAACAACAACGCCTCCGACTGTCGCCGGTCTGGTGAATGCCGACGCAACCGTCTGTAGCGGCAGCAATTCAACACTGCTCGCAAATGCCGGCGCAACCGGTAATGTAGTCAACTGGATCTCCTCCACCAACGGAACAAACTGGACCTCGTTGAACGTAGTGGCCAACCAATACACGGCACAAAATCTGACGGCTACCACTTATTACGCCGCGCTTGTACAGAATGGCCCCACCTGCCGGATCGATACTGCAACAGCCGCGATCATCTCAGTCGATGAAAAAACTGTAGCCGGCAGCATTCAGCCTTCCGATATTAATGTTTGCCTGAATCAACCTTTATTACCAACACTTCAATTGGCGGGCAATACCGGCGCAGTGGTAAACTGGCAACGCTCAGCCGATAACACAAGCTGGAACAATTTCAGCCCCGCAAATCAGCAATCAAGCTATCAACCCGCATCAATCAACTCAACCGTTTACTATCGCACAATTGTAAAGAATGGGGTTTGCCCTGCGGATACAACCGGTGCAGCAGTAATCCGTTTTTATAATACGGCGTTCCCATCGGCTACCATTTCGCCAGATAGCTCCTGGATCTGTTATGGAAAATCGGCGATCCTGAACGCGACGATCACCACCGGAACAAGCTACAGCTGGAGCACGCCTTCCATAGTCAGCGGTGGCAACGGAACAGTCACCTCGCTCCCCCGCAATCTGACAGTAACAGCAACACCGTCTGCTACAACCGACCTTATACTGAGTGTGAATAACGCCGGTTGCCCAAACCCGTTTACCGATACGTTCCATATTAATGTAGCTCCTCCGATCAGGGTATTTGCAGGAAATGATACAGTTGTTGTGGTTGGTCAGCCTTTGCAATTGAATGCTACGGTAAATGTTCCCGAGGCCAACGCATTTCTATGGATGCCATCAACAGGATTGAGTAATACGACGATACCCAATCCTGTCGCGCAGTATACAAACAACGATCCCTCATTGATCACATACAAGGTCTCCGCTACAACACCAGCCGGCTGCCAGGGAACGGATGAGATCAGGGTAACAGTATTCAAGACCGGTGCGGATATTTTTATGCCAACTGCATTCACGCCAAATGGCGATGGACACAATGATCAGATCATTCCCATTTGTGTTGGTGTACAGCAATTGAACTACTTCCGCATTTATAATCGCTGGGGACAGCTTGTGTTCAGCACTTCCGTCATTGGCAGAGGATGGGACGGAAGAATTAGCGGAACGATGCAGGCTTCTTCAAACTTCGTTTATATGGTGCAGGGAATTGATTACCTGGGAAGGGTGATCACCAAAAAGGGGAATTTGCTGCTGATTAGATAATTTGCCACAGGAACCTTGCCCTAACAGCTTATAACGGATCGAAAACAATTGCGCCATTCTGTCACAGCAGCCTTTCAAAACGGCTGGGAACAATTCGATCTTCTCCTGATCCGTTCGCTTTATAAACTGATGATCCTGACGAATTGGTGATCGTGTCAGCACACTAAAAAAGGGCAACAAATGCTGCCCTCAAATATCATTCAGAGAAAAGTTCCAAACCGCTCGAAGTGACAGGTATAACCATTTGGCCGTTTTACCAGGTAATCCTGATGCTCCTCCTCCGCCGGCCAGAAAGGCTTGTATGGCTCAAGTGTTGTCACCACCTTCCCATCCCAGCGGCCTGATGCGTCTACAATTTTGATCATTTCTTCCGCCACTTTCTTTTCTTCATCATTCTGAAAAAAGATCGCGGAACGGTAGCTGGAGCCGATATCATTTCCCTGCCTGTCAACAGTGCTTGGGTCATGGACCCGGAAAAAGTAATCCAGCAATTGTTTAAATGAAGTCTTTGAAGGATCGTATGTGATCTCGATCCCCTCCGCATGACCAGGGTGATTGCGATAAGTCGGGTGATCGTTCTGCCCGCCTATATACCCCACTTCCGTATCTGTCACACCGGGTTGGATACGAAACAGCTCTTCCATTCCCCAGAAGCAGCCACCTGCGATGTAAGCCTTTTTATAGTCACTCATAACATAAATTTTAAAAACATAAGTTTCCAACGTTTTGTTCAATACTGATCGTACATACATGTTGGACTGTTGCCACTACCGCGCAAAAACAGTTCCATCGTGAAAAAACAGACATTGTGGCCGGAAGATCACCGACCGCAGACGCTTCTTTGATTCACACCAATCTTCCCCGAAGGGCTCATTTGTCGTATGGACAGAAACGCCCTGTTATGGAGAGATAACCTGCGCGGATCGGACAAAGACTTTTTTCAGCTGGAGAACTATAAGGCGACCTTCTGTTATCAACGAATAATTCCGAAGCATTCTTTCATCTTATTCCCCTCTCCGCATCAAATATAAAGGGAGTGACCAGCAATTGCGGATCACCCCCTTTATAAGACTTACCCTCCGGATTTTATTTGTTAACCGGAAAACAATTGAGTTAACATACATACAACCCGCAGCGGCCATCACCTTTTAAAATGAATATCTCAACGTTGCGCCAAACGTTCTTGGGTCACCCAACACTGATGCATAATGCCCTGCATTACCGCCCGCCGCCAGCAATTGTTCATGATAGTTCTTATCAAAAATATTGCGGGCCCAGAGATAGGCGGACAATCCCTGTGTTGCTTTGAAACCGATCCGTCCGTTCAACAATGCGTAACCCGATACATTTAAATAAGCCGAGGGTGATGCGCTGGAAGAAAAAGATGACCTTGAAAATCCATCCAGCGCAATAAAGAATTTCGACGCATTACCCAGGAATGCTGACGGCGTGTTGAACTCACCACCCAATGAACCCGCCCATTTGGAAATACCAGGAAGCGCACCACCGGAAATATCCTTAAATGAAACCGAGGCACCTGTTTCTTCCAATGGCAATGGAGCGTTGGTAAACTTCACATACTTCCCGTCGGTATAAGCAAGTGCGCCATAAAATGAAAAGCTTGAACTGGCACGAAGATTTGCATCTACTTCAACACCTTTTACATTGACCTTATCCGCATTGGCTATATAACCACGGTTCACGCCCAGCTCTGCCGTCTGCACATTTGTCTGGTAGTCTTTGATATCAGAATTATGGAATGTAACGTTGAAAGTGAAATTATCAAACGGCGTTGTTTTTACGCCAACCTCATAATGCTTGTCATACTCTGGTTTGATGACGGCAAGATCCAATGCGGGCTGACCACCCACTGTTGGCAAACCAGCAACATTCACACCAACGGGCTTAAAGCTGGTTGAATAAGTTGCAAATGCATTGATCCTTTTATTCGGGCGATAAGCTACTGTCAATTGATAGGTCACATTATTTTCAGAAGCAGAAGACGCATAAGCCTGACTGCTGTATACACCGTTCTTCAATGCAATCAACTGCGGATCGCTTGTTTCAAGACCACCTCTTGCCACACGATTATAATCAACATCCTTTTCATCGTAATTATAACGGATACCGGGCAACACATGCAGGCCTTTCAATAATTCCCAGTCAACATTTGCAAACACAGCCGCGCTCAGCGATTTGATGGATGCATCTGTGTAGATCCCATATCCTTCAAACAACCCGGGTGTTTTCCATAATTCGCTTGTAGAACTTTGAGAAAAACGCCATTGCGCATTGCCTGATTCTTCCGTACCGGTGATATCTACCTTTTGTCCCAGCAAAAATACGCCTACCACACCACTCAGTTTCGGATTGATCTCCCCGGCATAACGGAATTCCTGCGACCAGTTCTTATGCTTTGCAGGGTTTTGCGATTTTGCCAACGCCTGCAAGCCTGTGAAATCCCTGTCATTGGAAGGATCCCAGTTCCAGAAACGATACGCTGTAGTGGAAGTCAAAGTGCCCGGGCCGATCTTAATATCTGCATTTGTTGAAACGCCGCCAAGATCATTACCCGATCTCCATGGCGTATCATGGTCCACTACCCTGTCAAATGCATTGTAGCTCGGCGGCGCATAATGCAGATCTGCAATAATGGCGCTGAACTGGCGATACGCGGCGCGCTGCGTCGGTACAACACCAGCCAGCACTTGCGCATATCCGTTCGGCCGCTGACGCGAATAATCGCCGGACACGGTAACCGATACGTCATCAGAAGGTTTATATAACAACTGGCCTTTCAAACCAAGGTTATTGATATCATTGATGTTTTGCTGTGTACGTTCATTATAAACGGTGCCATCACGCTGTGTTCCCGAAAACGAAAAACGACCAGCGATCTTTTTTGTCAGCGGGCCAGTAATGGAGGCTTTAGCCTGCACGAAACCATAATTACCATAGCTCACTTCAAACGTGCCGCCCGGTTTGAATGACGGCTTCCGCGTGGTGATATTGAATGCTCCGGCCGTTGTATTCTTTCCGAACAATGTACCCTGCGGGCCACGCAGCACTTCGATCTGCTCTACATCAATAAAGTCGAGCGTGGCAACCGCAGGACGGGCAATATATACACCATCAATATAAAAGCCCACACCAGGGTCAAGACCGTCATTTGTCAATCCAAATGGGGAACCGATACCGCGGATATTAACACCGGTATTCCGGGGATTGGAAGTATACATCTGAACAGACGGGATCACTTCCTTCACCCGTGTAACGTTGAAGGCGCCCGATTCATCCACCTGTCCGCCTCCGATCACAGAAATAGGAATCGGCACATCCTGCAATACCTCACGGCGCCTGCGGGAAGTAATGATCACTGTATCCTGCTGGTACAATGCCTGCAATACGATCTGCAGGCTGCCGGCCGGGGCATTTTTGACAGTTGTTTCATAAGGGCGGTAGCCGACAGATGTAACAACAATGGTAAATGGATATTTATCAGGAATGACCAGCGAAAAACTGCCGACAGAATCCGTGCTGGTACCGGTAGCAGTATTCTTTACCGTTACAGAAGCAAAAGGAATCCCCTGGCTTTTTTCATTAATAACACGCCCCGTGAGCTGCGCAAAAGCCAGTACAGGGAAAAAAGAAACAATAAATAATATAGAACGTTTCATGATGGTTTTGGTATGTTATAGTCTATATGTTTAATAGACTAATTAAGCAAAAAAATATCGATCATGCAGTACAGGATGTACTATAAATAAGCGACACAACATCGCCGAACGTTCTGTTTTTGAAAATTCATGTCCTGATTTTTACAATATAATGCGTGCAAACATACAGGGGAAGTTTTAGTCCACCAAATTTGTAGACTTATTTTATTAATTAAATTCTGTATACGGCACACCGTTGGTATCGGCTGAAAACGAACGTATTCATACTTAAATGACACCTGTTCACCCCGTAATAAAGACGGATCTCCCGACGAAAAGGCCGGATCACTGAGCTAACTATAATATCTATTGGATACGCGTATCGACGAACCTGCCTATGTCATCCTGCGGCCTTCTTCCCCCAACAGCCTCAGTCGCCAGCCAGTTTCGGACAAACGCGTGCAGACCGCAACATCAATCATCTCCCACCACTGAAGAATCCGCATTCGCCGGAGCCTGAGATGCAGAAAGCAATTTCTTCACTTCCTTCAATAACCTGCGGTGCGCAGAAGAATGATCTTTTAACCACTTGTATTGTACCCGAAAAAGCAATTGATGCTCCTTCAAATCAAAATTATTCAACCAATAAGTATCCAGGCAGGATAGCGACACATTCAGATCCTGGAAACTCCCAAGCCCGTCCAGCAAGGCAACAAGAGACTGTTCATCTTTTTTCAGCAGTTCCTTCTCCAATGATTGATACTGCCCGCCATCATATACCCTGAAAGAATAGTAAACATCCTTGAGACGTTTTCTTATTTCATGCAGATGCACATCTTCAATTCTTCGCCTGCTCACCAGAACAGTTATAGCTGACCATTGCTGAACAACAAAGCGCCGTAGATCATCAGGCATCAATTCTTTCGGAAATTGCCTGAATGCTTTATTTTTTCCGGATGATGATGCAGTCTTCAACAGTAGCTTTTTTAATCCTGCTGAACGTTTCCTGATCGTTTTCTTCAACGTCTTCAAATACTCTTTTTCTGTTAGCCCTTGATCACCCGCAATCTCTTTGACCCGTTCCTGTTGGTTCTGCAGATCCCTGATCCCGCCACAGGCTGCATACAATTCTTTCAGTTTTGAAGACATGCTGATCTTCGACGGAACCGACGGCACAGATGAAAGCAACCGGTAAAACGCACGCAGCTTTTTATATTCCACGCGGAATGCATGAATGGCTTCGGCATTCTTCTCCGAATCCATTTCATCCATCGATTGTTTCAGATTTTTGTAATAACCACCGGAAATATGTTTAAGCTCTTTTAACGTTATGGGCATTCAGAACCTGTTTATGAATATCAATAAACCCGCAGCACCACTTTGCTGTTTCACCAGATTAAATTTAAACAGAATTTCCATCAGAGAAGGATATATGATGATTTTCCCCATAAACCGGTAAAAATATTTTCTGCAAACAACAGATCAGTTGCTACAAGCCTCGGCTGTTCATCAGAAATCTCATCCTCATATATAATGCTCCGCAGCCTTTAGCCGGTCTGCGGCATCTGGCGCAAATCCGGCACCGCGACAAGAGGTTGACGGATCGCAGCGGTTTCAGAAAATAATGCTGATAATACGGACCTGCGGCACGATCCTTTCTTGCTTACAGGCAAAATCTGCCTGCTATGTATATCGTACTCGGAGCCACTGGACATGTAGGATCGGTTGTTGCTGATGAATTACTGGACAAGGAGGGGGATGTAACGATCATCACCCACAGCCATGAAAAAGCAGCAGATTGGGCAAAAAAGGGAGCAAAGACCGCTATTGCCGATGTGAAAGACACCGATCTTCTGACCAGCATTTTCAACACCGGAAAATATCTGTTCTTATTGAACCCGCCAGCACCGCCGGATACAGATACTGATAAAGAAGAGCGGCTTTCGGTCAAATCTATCCTGAAAGCACTGGTGAATACTCCCATCGAACGGATCATTGCTGCATCAACCTACGGCGCACAGCCGGGTGAGAACATCGGAAATCCCGGTACACTTTACGATCTTGAACAGGGACTGAAGGATCTGCATATTCCCTATACCATCATCCGTGCTGCATACTATATGAGCAACTGGGAAAACTCAGTAGCATCTGTTACGAAAGAAAACAGGCTCTATACATTTTTTCCGCCTGACTATAAATTACCAATGGTTGCCCCGGAAGATATTGGAAAAATTGCGGCAGCTCTTTTAACAAAGGAAATAGAAGATACCAGTGTCAGGCATGTAGAAGGGCCGGAACATTATTCTGCAGCTGATGTTGCCAATGCATTTGGAAAAGCACTCGGAAAACCGATCGGAGTAAAAACGATTCCCGAAAAGGATTGGATTCAAACAATGAGATCGATCGGGTTCTCTGAGCAAGCTGCGGCATCATTTGCCGGCATGATAAAACTTCTGCAATATGAAAATCCCGAAATACCGGCATCACCATTTAAAGGCAATACTACACTGGAAAAATATATTCGTACTATGATAGAACACCAACAGAGGTAAGAGGCTCAAAAGTTCCGGAGAATATTTCGCACGTTATTGAAAGACATCAGGGTTCAGAAAACCCTACCCGATAACCGACAACATTCCGTCAGGCCTCTGTCAATCCCCTACCCCTATCGGTTCATTCCTCCAACAATATCGACAGTTTTTGCCGATCCGCCGATCAGCGGCTTTTTCGACCCGTTATTTAAACCAATATTGTATCGTATTAAATAACCGGACATGCGAATCAATACAGCCAGGGCGATCCAACGCGCAATAATACTGTGCGCCTGGTTCCTGCCAATAATATTAAATGCCCAGCAAACAGGTGCTGACACCTTACACCTGAGCATCCCAAAAGCAGAAGAGATCTTCCTTCAAAAAAATCTTTCGCTCCTCAGTGCTCAATATAATATTGACATCAATAAAGCATTGGTGCAACAGGCAAAACTGTGGGACAATCCAGTTCTCAACACCGATCAGAATATCTATGACGGCAAATTCTTCCGCCACACCACGGAGAACGGACAATATTACGGGCAGGTGTATATTCAGGTACAGCAACTCATCCGTACCGCAGGAAAGATCAAAAAGCAAACACAGCTTGCACAGGATAATGTGAAGACTTCCGAAGAACAATTCAATGACGTGATGCGTAATCTCCGGTTCGTGCTCACAACAGATATGAACAATCTTGCTCAACTGCAAACCATTGCAGCTGTCTATACAAAAGAAATACAAACAATGCAAACACTTTCCGGGGGGATGGATGCGATGTTCAAACTCGGAGACATTTCCCAGAAAGAAAACATGCGTATCAAAGCATTGCTGTTTTCACTGAAAGCAGATCAGGCAGACAATCTGAATCAACAGCTCGAAATCCAGAAGGAGATCGGGATGATGCTGCAGCTGAACGATAACACCTGGGTCTCCGCAGATGCAAATGAGCCGGTTGATCAAAATACAATCAGCAGAATGAATCTTCCTTCCTTACAGGATTCTGCGTTGCAGCTACGCCCGGACCTCAGACAATTGAAATCCCAGAATATTTATGATCTGCATAATATCAATTACCAGAACGCATTGGCAAAACCCGATCTTACCGTTGGTACAGAGTACGACAGGAGTAACAGTTATGTCCCAAACTATTATGGACTGACATTGTCTGCTCCTCTTCCACTCTTCAATCGTAACAAGGGAAATATTGCTGCCGCAAAACTGGCTTACAAACAAAGCGGCCTGTTGATCGAACAGGCACAAACTCAGGTAAACAAGGATGTGATCACTGCCTGGCAGAAACTCGGTAATGCCACGCGGTTGCTTTCAGATGCCGAAAGTCCAACGAAAAGCGATTACGATCAGCTGATGCAAAATATGCTGAAAACATATCAGCAAAGACAGATCAGCCTGATCGAGTTCATCGACTTCTTTGACTCCTATAAAGACACGCGTATAAAAGAAGAGCAGCTGATCGCAAATCAACGGAATGCTGCCGCAGAATTAAATTTTACGACCAACCAGGTTAATATCCGTTTATAAATATATTGTCATGAAACAAGTAATCATACTTTCAGTCATCGCTGTTTCTGCAGCAATCGCGTTATCAGCCTGCTCAGACAGTGATGCAAATCCAACTCCCGGACAGGAGCCATTGATCAGTGACAGCACCATGAGCCTGATCAGGATCGACACAGCCACGATCAGGAATGTAGATGACGAGTTAAAGCTAAGTGGTGAAGTCAGCTTTGATGATAATAAGGTAGTGAAAGTATTTCCGTTCAGCAGCGGCCAGGTGCTGAACGTAAATGTAAGCATCGGTGATCATGTTAAAGCCGGACAGACACTTGCCACCATCAAAAGCGCAGATGTAGCAGGGAACTATGCAGACCTGTCCAGCGCAGGGAATGATATCTCTATTGCTAAACGCAATATGGACAATACAGAAAGTCTTTATAAAAATGGGATCGCCAGCGAAAAAGAATATGCAGAAGCTAAAGAGAACTACAACAAGTCTGTCACCGCTGCCACAAAGATCCGTGAACAGATACAGATCAACGGTGGAGGAAAGACAAACGCAAATGGCACTTACACCGTTACAGCCCCACGTGCTGGATATGTAGTGGAAAAACTGATCAACCCCGGCAATTTTATCCGGAATGACAACAGCAGCAATATGTTCACCATCGGAGATGTAAGCGATGTATGGATCTGGGCAAATGTATACGAAACCGATCTCGCAAAAGTAAAACCAGGCTACCAGGCAAGGGTAACCACGCTCGCCTATCCTGACAGTGTTTTTATCGGCAAAGTAGATGAAGTAAATAAAATGCTGGACCCGGAAACCAAAGTAATGAAAGTAAAGATCGTTCTGCAGAATGACAAAGGCTTACTGAGTCCCGAAATGTTTGCCAATGTGTACATCAGCAACACCGAAAGCAGGAAAATGGTAGCTATTCCCGCTACTGCAATCATTAATGATAATCAGAAGAACTACGTGGTCATTTATAAAAACAACAACAACGTATCCATACGTGAAATAAGCATATTAAAGACCGTTAACAACCTTGCTTACATTACTGCAGGCTTGAATAATGGGGAAAAAGTGATCACACAAAATCAACTGCTCATCTATAAAAAACTGCAGGACCTGAACAACCAGAAACCTGCCCGGAAATAACAGATACCATTCATTTCTATAGCCATGAATAAATTCATTAAAAATATCATTCACTTTTCCCTCCGTCACCGGTATTTTGTATTCTTCCTGACTGGCGTGCTTGCGGTATTAGGGATCTGGAGTTATAAAAATACACCGATTGAAACATTTCCCGATGTAACGAATACGCAGATCATCATCATTACACAATGGCCGGGAAGAAGTGCGGAAGAGATTGAGAAATTTATTACGATCCCACTGGAAACGGAATTGAACAGCGTTCAGAAAAGAACAAATCTTCGCTCCAATTCATCCTTTGGCCTAAGCTATATCACATTGATCTTTGATGACAATGTCGATGACGCGTTTGCGCGCCAGCAGGTAATGAGCCGCATCATTAATGCCGACCTGCCTGATGGTGTAAAACCTGAGGTAGAACCACCTTATGGCCCAACAGGCGAAATATACCGCTATACATTACAAAGCAAAACGACAAGTGTACGTGAGCTGACAGCCATCCAGGACTGGGTGCTGGACCGGCAATTCAAGAGTGTGCCGGGCGTAGCCGATGTCAACACCTTTGGCGGAGAAGAAAAAACATTTGAAGTAAGCGTGGACCCGCAATTGCTGATCAAATACAACCTGTCATCGCTTGACGTTTATAATGCTGTTTCAAGAAGCAACATCAACGTTGGCGGAGATGTGATCGAACGTAACGGACAGGCTTATGTAGTAAGGGGGATCGGCGTATTTAATAATGTTGATGAGATCAATAATGTGATCATCAGCAAAGCAGGCGGTGTGCCGCTGCTGGTAAAAAATGTGGCGAACGTTGTTGAAGCAAGCAAACCCAGGCTCGGCGCCGTGTCCAAAGACGGTATCCCCAACCAGGTAGAAGGTATTGTAGTAATGAGAAAAGGAGAAAATCCCTCTGAGGTACTGGATCTGCTCCATAAAAAAGTAAATGAACTTAACAATGGCGCCCTTCCCCGGGATGTAAAGATCGTTCCATTCTATGATCGTACGACGCTGATGAATTATGCAACAGAAACTGTGATCCACAACCTCGTTGAAGGTATTGTGCTGGTCACGCTGGTCGTACTTATTTTCATGGCTGATTGGAGAACAACTGTTACTGTAAGCATCATCATTCCGTTATCGCTGCTGTTTGCTTTTATCTGCATGCGTATAAAGGGTATGAATGCAAACCTGCTTAGCATGGGAGCGGTGGATTTCGGGATCATCATCGATGGCGCTGTGGTAATGGTGGAAGGCTTGTTTGTAACGCTGGACCATCGCGCGAAAGAAGTGGGCATGGAGAAATTCAACAAACTCGCCAAGCTCGGCTTGTTCAAAAATAAAGGCGCTGAAATGGGCAAAGCAATCTTCTTTTCCAAGATCATCATTCTCACCTGTCTTATTCCCATCTTCGCATTCCGAAAAGTGGAAGGAAAAATGTTCTCTCCGCTGGCATATACATTAGGGTTTGCATTACTCGGCGCACTGATCTTAACGCTCACACTGGTACCGGCATTATCAAGTATTTTGCTTCGCAAAAATGTAAGGGAAAAACACAACCCGGTTGTATTATTTTTCGAAAAAGGGGTCGGCAGATTATTCAACATAGTTTATAAACATCAGAAGAAAAGCCTGCTGATCGCCTTCTCTGTTATGATACTGACCTTTATCTCTGCAAAATTTCTTGGATCAGAATTTCTGCCGCAGTTAAATGAAGGAGCACTGTGGGTAAGCGCTGAATTACCGAGAAGCGTATCGCTGGAAGAAGCACAAAAGATCTCTGCAAATGTGGATGCGGAAATACGGACCTTCCCCGAAGTACGTCACACGATGGTGCAGGTGGGCCGTACAAATGACGGCACTGATCCCAAAGGTTTTTTCAATGTTCAGATCGCCGTAGATCTTACTCCGCAAAAAGAATGGAAAAGCAAACTGAATTATGACCAGCTGGTCGATCAGATGGATGGAAAATTGAAAAAATATCCCGGCATCGTTTTCAACTATTCGCAACCTATCCGCGATAATGTGGCCGAGGCTGTTGCCGGTGTTCCGGCAGCACTCGCGGTCAAGATCTTCGGGCATGATTTCAATGTGCTCGACAGCAATGCCAATGAAATATACAATGTTTTAAAAGATATAAAAGGAGTAGAAGATCTTGGCATCATCCGCAATCTTGGCCAGCCTGAATTCCGTATCGAGCTGAATCAGCAGAAAATGGCCCTGTATGGAGTAAGCACCGCAGACGCCAATGCCGTGATCGAAATGGCGATTGGCGGAAAGGCGGCAACACAATTATTCGAAGGCGAACGCAAATTTGATATCCGCGTACGTTATCAGGAACAATACCGCAATACACAGGAAGCAATCGAATCACTGATGGTTCCAACATTGGATGGATCAAAGATCCCCCTGAAAGAAGTATCGGATATTGTAACGCTTACCGGGCCAGCATTCATTTACAGGGACAACAACGCACGTTATATCACCGTAAAATTCTCTGTACGTGGCCGAGACCTGGGAAGCACGATCGCTGAAGCACAGCAAAAAGTAAATGCAGCGGTCAAACTCCCATCTGGTTATACAACAAGCTGGAATGGAGAATTTGAAAACCAGCAGCGCGCTACAAAAACACTGGGACAGGTCGTTCCCATCTGCCTGCTCCTGATCTTCCTGATCCTTTTCATCACTTTCGGCGATGTAAAAGATTCTGTACTGACGATCATGAACGTACCATTTGCACTGATCGGCGGCATACTGGCATTGTATATCACCGGTATGAATTTCAGCATCAGCGCAGGAATTGGTTTCATTGCACTCTTTGGTGTCTGTATCCAGAACGGAGTGATCCTGATCAGCGTATTCCGTAAGAACCTCGACGAAGGAATGCCTTTGGATACAGCTATCCGCAATGGAGTGATCAGCCGTGTACGTCCCGTGGTGATGACAGCATTGATGGCGGCCATAGGCCTGCTTCCTGCAGCCATTGCCACCGGTATCGGCAGCGAAACACAAAAACCACTCGCCCGTGTAGTGATCGGCGGACTTGTGACCTCTACAATATTGACATTGCTGATACTACCTGTTATGTATGCACTCACCAACAAGTTCATTCACAGAAGAAGCAACAGGAGGTTAAAAAAGACTGGATCGGTTGGTTAATACAAGGTGACACAGGTCACCCGCATGTCCAGACGCCCCGTCTTTTCAGACGGGGCTCTTTCTTACAATCCGATCATTCCGTTCTCAGACTGTTCACCGGGTTCTCCAGCGAGGCCTTATATGTTTGCGAAATAATTGTGATCAGCCCTATGGAAAGCAGAAACAGGAAACACATGAGACCATAGGGCAAGGCGTAATCTACACGGCTGGCAAAATTCTGCAGGAACAGAAAACCCATTATGTGTCCGACAGGCACCGCAATCGCACCAGCTATCAGCAGTAGCTTTATATAACCCCGGCTGAGCAACCGCACAACCTGTATCCTGCTTGCCCCGGACACTTTGCGGATCCCTATCTCTTTTCTTCGTGTTTCAACGGAGAAGATCACGAGGCCAAGCAATCCAAGCGTTGCAATACTTAAGGCTATGAAAGCAAGATAGCCTAACAGGGACACAGTCGCTGCCTGAGAATTATTGCGCGAAAGCTCTTCGTTCAACCAGGTAAATTCCGTATCAACCTTCGGAGCCACTTCACTCCAGGCCGCCTTTACCCGCGCTGTGATGGCAGCGTGATCGCTCGTCCCAACATCCGCCATCAGGAAATTGCAGGCCGCTTCTTTGTTGCGCAGACAAAGCGGATCTATTGGTTTTCCCACGTTCTCATAAGAGAAATCTTTGATCACACCAACGATCTCAAGGCTTGTACTATCATTTACAAAAACGCTTTTGCCGATCGCCTGGTAGGCAGCCGTCAGGCCAAGGACCTGCATGGCGCGTGTATTGATGATGATCTCGTTCTCCTTTGCGGAATCAGGCTTTGGTTGAAAATTTCTGCCTGCAAGCAACTCAAGTTTCATCGAGGGAACAAACGAAGCGGATGTATAAAGTGTGTTTAGTTTGACGGTTTGCTGCGGATCGCTCATCCAGGCATCCGAAGTTATACCGGAGAAATGTGGCGTGAACATTGCAGACATGGCTGTCACGCTCTGCACTCCGCTCAGCGCAGCAATTTTCTGCGAGGCGATCTCCGTTTTCGTTCCCTTCAACGGAATTACCATCACGTTATCTTTCTTAAAGCCAGGATCCGCAGAACCCATAAATGCAAATTGCCGGTAGAATGTAACCAGGAAAATAATGATCACAAGCGATAAACTGTATTGAAATACGATCAGTGTTTTCTGCAAACTTACTTTTCCAAAAATGCGCGCAGTAGAAAGGTTTTTTAATACGCGCAAGGGCTCAAAAGCAGACAGGGTCCAGGCCGGCGCAATGCCAGCAAGCAATCCTGTAAACAACGCAAAGCAAAACGAATAAAAAATGTATGCCGGATTTACCTTCCACGAAGAAGGAATAAATTCATACCCATCATTGAATGGCGCGTATTCGATGATAAAAGAAAGCAACGCCCATGAAATACCCAATGCCAGTAATGATTGCAGGATCGATTCGGTAAGATACTGGGTAAACAGCTGGTGGCGCTTCGCGCCAACGATCTTTCGGATCCCCGATTCTTTTGCACGCGTGAGCGCTCTTGCAATTGTAAGATTTGTGTAATTAAAACAAGCAGCGATCAGGATGACAAGACACACGATGATCTCAATCCATAATTTGTCCCAGGATGTACCACCACCGATATCATTGTAAATATCAGAATTAGCCGGACGGATATCATTGATTGACTGAAGATCGAATGACAACAAACCTTCCTTATTTCCTTTTGTCCAGCCGGCTGTTACTCCATTCAGCATTTGCTGAACAGAAGCTGATGATACATCTTTTCTTACCAGAACGTAGGTGTAGCTGACAAAAATATCAAACTTGCTCTCAAGCAAGTCCGGGAGTTTATCCGTTCGCTCCAGCACAGGAATAGTGGAAGCTGATGCATATGCATCAAAACTGATGTGCGAAAGACCGGGAGGTTCATTCAACACACCGGTTACACTATACAATCCTTTACCGCCGACTTCGATCGTTTTACCCATCGGATCTTCATGGCCAAAAAAACGTTGCGCCGTATTCTGCGTAATAACAATGCTATTCGGTTCATTCAGCGCAGTATGTATATTTCCTTTCTGCAAAGAGAAACCCAGTACATGAAAGAATGACGCATCCGTAAACGCTCCGTTTACGTTCAGCTCTTTTGAAGCTGCACGGGCCATACCATTTAGCGACGGATAAATATTTACCGCATCTTCTATCAGCGTCGTATCTCTTTTCACGGTCGTATACAGCGGCAACGAAGTACTTGCAAGCCTGTATACGCCACCATCTTTCTGCCTGAAATGGCTGGTAACACGATACGTTCTTTCCGGAAATGGATGAAAACGATCATAACTCAGTTCATGCTGAAGAATGATCAGCACCATCATCCCGACAGACATGGACAGCGCCAGCCCGAACAGGTTGATAAATGAGATCAGGCGGTTTTTGCGGAGATTCCTGAACGCAATCCTTATGTAACTCCTAACCATGTGATAATTTTGAAATAATGGAACCAATACCAGACCGGGTTAATAACAAACTGATTTAAAATCGTTTGTATTTATCCGTTTGCCAGGAGATCGTTTTATTTCCGGACACAGCTGTACGGTTCCGATACACGAAAATCTTCAACCTGGTCATAAAGATAAACAAGCCAGGAAACCGGCACTTCGATTGCTATTCTTCTCCGGACAAGTAAAGTTCAGAAAAATGGAAGATTCCAGACCGGCCATTCTGCCAAAACTCGTTTTATTTGATGTGTACGAAACCATTCTTGACATGAGCGATATCGAGCGGCGAGTAAACACATTGCTCGATAGCAAACGCGGTTACACGATCTGGTTCGAACTCTGTATGCAATATACGTTTGCAGATAACTGCACCGTTCAATTCCACGACTTTCAATCAATCGCGTCTGCCACATTGCGGATGACCGCTCAGCTATTAAAAGCATCCATCACAGATGATGAGATCGAAGGCGTTCTTGAACTGATGAAACACTTACCGGTAAAAGAAAATGTGCAGGAAGGCTTGTCCGGTATTGCCGATCAGGAATTCCGAATAGCAGCATTGACAAACTCTCCCGCATCGCTCGTCATGCATAGAATGGACGAAAGCGGTCTCATTTCCTATTTCGAAGAAGTGCTGAGTGCGGAAAGCGTACGCAAATACAAACCATCGATAGAGGTTTATCGCTGGGCTGCTCATAAATTGCAAGCAGAGCCGGCTGAGACAATAATGGTATCAGGTCATGGTTGGGATATCGCCGGCGCAAAAAATGCAGGTTTTCAAACGGCCTATATCCGTCAATCAAATCAGATGTTGTACCCGCTGGCCCCAACACCCGATCTGACTTGCGGAGATATTGTTGACCTGTGTGATCAGTTGAAAAATATTAAACTTTCACATCTTGTATTGTGATCCATCGTCATTACAGTTCAATAAAATTGCTCACGCCCGTTTGCTCTGAAAAATGCGCATCGTGGGAAACAACGATCAGCGTTCCTTTATATTCATTGATCGCCCGGGTCAGGATCTCCACGTTTTGAATATCCAGGTTGTTCGTTGGTTCATCCAGTACAATGATCTCCGGCGGCACGGCGGACAGTGTAAGGCAACAAAGCACCAGCCGCATTCTTTCTCCGCCGCTTAATACCGCCGCGGATCTGTTCCAGTCATCTTTGGTAAAAAGAAACTTTGTCAACCTGCTTTTTACTTCATGTTCAGGAAAATTAGCCGTATTGAACCGTTCTGCCTGTTCATACAATGTATAATTCGATGAGATGATCGAATATTCCTGGTCGATACAAATCGTTTGATTTGCTGCATTCGTGATTGTGCCATTCGCCGGTTCAAGATCTCCCAGCATAAGCCGGATCAACGTTGTTTTGCCGGAACCATTCGCTCCTTTTATCCCGATCCGCTCACCACTGTTCACCTGAAAATTGAGCGGATCCTTCCACAGCCATTGATCTTTGTACCGATGGTTGATCTCTTTTGCAATGATCAGTTCTTTTCCTTTATGAACAGTTGAATCATCAAACGCCATCTTCATCTTATCCGCGCCGGGAAGATCTTTCCGAAGTAATTCGAGTTCGCGGTAAATGCTATCTACTTTTTCTTCATGCACACCTTTCATACGTGCGGTGCTTTTCTCCGCACTATTTCTGAAAGTATTCATGGAAATGGTAGGAAGCCCGGCTTTCTCCTGCTTCTTTTTACCGCGCGCATCCAGTTTTTGCTGGCGTTCTATTGCGTCGCGTTCGGTTTGTTTTGCCTTGCGCAAAGCCTTTTCATGGCTATGCACATCCTGGTGCAATGCTGCCATCATAACTGATTTCTGTTCCCGGTAAAATCCATAGTTGCCGCCATATACATTGATCCTGCCTTTGTCCAGCTCAAAAACTGTAGAAAGCAGATCCAATAAGAACCGGTCGTGGCTTACTACAAACAATGTTTGATTCGTCTGTTTTATATAATCATACAAAATGGCACGGCTGTCAGCATCAAGATGATTAGTGGGTTCATCCAATAAAACAAATTCAGGCTGATGTATATCGATGCCTGCAAGAAATACTTTCGTTTTCTGCCCGCCACTCAGGCCTGCCATCGGCGCAAACAGATCTTTCACACCCAGTTGCCAGTGAACGAGTGCTTCATGACAACGGTCTTCGATCGTCCAGTCATCATCCAACGCACTCATATGTTGTTCACTTACATCACCGGCAAGGATTTGTTTCAGCGCATTTAATTTCCCGTCTGCTCTCAACGCTTCTGCAACGGATAGATGATCATACTGCCCGAATAACTGAGGAATATAATAAGGTATCTCATCATAACGGACAGATCCGGAAAAAACAGCAAGTTCGCCGGCAATGATCCGTAATAAAGTTGACTTACCGGCGCCATTATTCCCGACAAGAGCGATCTTGTCGTGCGCATTTATGGTGATATCAAGACCGGAAAATAAAACATCCTGGTTCGGATGTTTATACACAACATCTTGAAGAAGAAGCATACATTCTTTCTTTTATCAGTAAACAATTGCAAAGGCATCGCCTTTGTTTTCGTATTGACCCTTAAGAAAGAATATTCTACATGGATGCTTTGTTCGTGAGGAATGATGCAAAAGTAACACAATCCTCCGGAAATTAAAAGAAGGGATTTGTTAAGAAGAATTTGTCTATCGGGGAATTATGAATTCCGATCAGACAAACGCAGCCTGCCCAACCTGTGAAACATCTAAAACGTTTCAACAGAACCCTGCAGTTATTCAGCAATCCCTGAATAATCAGGGAAAGATGAGCATGATATTCCGCGTTCGTCTTATATTGGTTCATATAACCTGACCAACATGAACGATCAACGTACAGCGCTGGTAACTTTTCTACAGAACACATCGCATCTCACGAATGAGATGGCTTCGCAGATCGCGGAGCAATTTCAATACAGGGAAATAGAAAAGTCCGTGCTGTTCCTCAAACAGGGCCGTCAAAGCAACGAGTATCTTTTCCTGCAGTCAGGTTATATGCGTGCATGGCTGTCTGATGTGGACGGAAACGAGATCACCACCAATCTTTATTCACCCGGCGGCGTGGTATTTGAGGTCGCTTCTTTCTTTCAGCGAATTCCCGCACAGGAAAACCTTGAAGCCACCACCGACTGTACCGGTTGGGCATTGACATTTGAACAGTTGAATTATTTGTTTCATAGCACTCCCGAGTTCCGTGAATTCGGCAGAGCGGTCCTTGTGAAAGGATTTATTTCGTTTAAAATGCGTACACTATCACTGATCAATAAAACAGCGGAGCAGCGCTATGCGCAACTTCTGGAAACAAGGAGCGAGTTGTTCCAGCATATTCCTTTAAAATATATTGCTTCTTATCTTGGCATCACCGATACATCCCTGAGCCGGATCAGGAAAAATCAGAAAGAAAAAGGTTATTGAAGTATTTCTTGCCAAATGACAAGCCGGGTGGTTTAACTGTGTATGAGATTTGCGGTAACATATAACAGTAGATCATGACCACCTTATCCATTACAGTAAATGTGCTTTTCCTGATAATCACGGCTGCCGCGATTGCACTTTTTGTAAAAGCAGCAAATAGTTCAAAGAAAACCCTGTTCATCATTTCAGGATGGGCAATGCTGCAGTCAATGCTTGCATTCGTGGGGTTCTATAAGGATCTGACGGCAATGCCTCCACGATTTATCTTCCTGACCGGGCCTGCAATTATCTGTATCCTTATTCTCCTTCTATCGAAGAAAGGCAGTTCATTCGTTGATGAGCTCCAGCTGAAATCGCTGACGTTATTGCATGTAGTACGAATACCCGTTGAGATCGTTCTTTACTATCTGTACATTCAAAAACTTGTCCCTTCTGCAATGACGTTTGAGGGACATAATCCGGATATCTTATCCGGCATCAGCGCAATGGCAATCTACTATTTTTGTTTTGTTGCGAACAAATGGAGCAGAAAGGTCCTGCTTGTATGGAATTTCATTTGTCTCCTGCTGCTGCTCAATATTGTAGCGATCGCTGTTCTCAGTGCACAGACGCCCTTTCAGCAAATGGCATTTGACCAACCGAATATTGGCGTAACGTACTTCCCTTTTGTATTATTGCCGTCAGTGATCGTTCCATTGGTATTGTTATCACACCTGGCCGCTATCCGGCAATTGACAGGACAAGTTTCGGTCAAATAAACATTTCATAGGTTAAGCAGCCTGCCTAACCTGTGAAACCTGTCAAACCTATCACCAGAAACCCGCAGTTATTCAGCAACCGCTATGCAACTCCCTCTTATGATGAATTCCCACCCTCATGCCTTTCAAACCGGAAACTCCCTGCAGGTCTTCTATATCAAACTGCTCCACATCATTCTGCAATAATCCCTGTGATTGCAGAAGCGTGATATATCCAAGATATTCTTCCGCTTCTTCATCGCTTGTGTAAACGATCGTGAGCTTCCCTTCTTTTGTGATGCGCTCACTTGTGTTTCTTATATATGCTTTATCGATTCTTTTTTTAACGATCTCAAACCTTGCATTGTAACTGCCATCCACATCGAACCGTTTTTCATCCATGCGGAAACGGATGGCAATGGCTGACTGATAAACAAGGACGAGTGTTGTAACATCCAACGGGTAAGGCAATTTTGGTTTAAGTTCATTGTGCGCCAGTTCCATTTCGCAAAGCGCCTGCAGTTGCCAAAGCCTTAGCTCATACAGCCTTTTCATACTGAAGGGCTGCGATGGCGCAATAGACGGCCCTACATATAGATTATGCTCCACGCCATCTGTTTTGAAGCGCTCATAGTAGTGGGGATACAATGCCTGCGCCACCAATTGACGGCCATCGAGAATGCCAGCCACCCTATCATTAACCAGCTGGATCGTTTTTTCATATTTTCTGCGATAGATATGAAAAGCGCCTGTTTCCTTTTCTGTACCCTGGAAATAGGTATTGATAGCAGATTTCAGCGAAGCATCTTTAACATGCCTGAGGCGGTAATGAATGCGGCTTTCAAGATAGTTATTGACGAATTGTTCCGTACCTGCCTTTATTGTAACGGTCAGCTCTTCAAGATGAGCTGTTATAAATTCCATTTCGGCTTCAAAGGGTTCGTAAGGATTTATTCTGCGTAGCAATAACAGCAGTTCTTCCAGTTGCTGCTGCAGGTCCTTTTGCACACTTGTATTACGGGCCTCCGAAGACCCTTTGATATCTATCTGCCCGTACAATGGGTATACACCGGGAAATACGATTTCACCGGGATGAAATTCCTTTCCCTGTTGTTCACTATAGATCAGCTTCTGCGCCTCACTTCTGAACTTCCAGTATACGCTTTCATGGATCGTCGTATACCTCTCCTGGATAACAGCCTGTACCTGGTTTTGCAGTTCCGCGATCATTCTTTCCACAGTATCGGTCAGAAACGGCATTACCACTTCAAGCTTATTGGCATTGATGCTGTTCAGGTCTTTTTCCCTTGTCGAAACAAGTTCGAGTACACCCAGCAATTTTTCATTTTTCACAACCGGCGCCAGTATAAAACTTTTTATATCCTGCTCCATAAAACGTTTACCAAGCGGACTGTCAGGGTTATGGTTAACAAATGAGTTGATGTCGGCCACCGCAAAATATTTCTCCTCTTTTATAAGACAGTGATAGGATTCGGGACAAAGCATGTCGCGGGCTCTGCTTTGTTCCTCTGCTTCCAGAATAAAGCTTTGCATCTGGTGACCGAATGCGTCGCGTACAAATTTTTCTTCTTCCTCATTGTACACTATAAAGCCCACTTTCATATCCGGGATGCGGAAGATCGACCGGAAGATCGATGTCATGCTTGCCTGAAAATCGGCCGAATTCGATGTCAGCAGTTTTTCCTTGAAAATAGAAACCGCGTTCTCTACAGTAGAATCGATCAGCGTCATAATGGAAAAGCCACGAAGTATCCAGGTCTCGGGCGGAAATTTTTGTTTCCACAGAGCAAGATCATCGTAGCTGTTCATCAGCAATTCGATATCCTCCGGCGTTACAGGCAATGCCTTTTCTGTTGGAAAGATATCCAGGTTATCCGCGTTGTATAATATCTTATAATGACGGATGACTCCGTCGGCTGTTGGAATATCATAAAATAATGGCCGCGAAAAATCCAGCGAAGTTCCATAAAATTCGTTCAGGATGAGGCAACAGCTCAGTACATAAAACTGGTGTTCATCAAAGTCGCGGATCACTATATCAAAATCAGGCCCTGCTGCTTTGAGGATATTGAGAAAACGCTGGCTGTGATTAAAAATGATATTATTATAAGGAAGATTGACGGCCTTGATCTCATTCAGGGTCAGCAAAGGAGGAAAATAATCCTCCAGCAATCGCCTGATCAGGTCTGCATTTCCTTCTACCTGCGATGCGCCCGTAATGCCTTCAGCAAATTCAGGAAATGATTTCAGCTCTTCCAGCAACCCGATGGCCCGCACATGACCTTCCTGGGAAGGGTCAGCGGCCAGCTGCTCAAAACGCTCCACAACAGCGCCGAAGCTTAATTGTATTTTAAACGGTGTTTCAGCCATAAACGCGGATAAAGCCCTGATAAGCTTAAATGCTCACGAACGCCCTACGATTGAATGTGATGTGTGATGGCAAATTTAGCAACAGAAGAGATGCAACAAATCAACCAATTTGAGATGCTGTTCAAACATCTCAAACCATGGAACCTCCGCCCTCACTTCACCAACTGGCAATGCAACCTATCCAGCATCTCTCCTGCATCCACGCACAAGCCCGGATGGACTCTGGAAGCCTGCACAACAGTGCTTCTTGTAGCCGTGAGCCAGCGGAAGCGCCCTGCAAGATCAAGTTTTGCGATCGGGCCGGCATCTTTATTGGCGAGAGCAACCTGCTCGAAAGCGTAAAGATGCTCTCTCAGCTCTTCTATATCGAGCAAAGGGCAAAGCGCTTTCAGCCGTAGTTCATCAACAGAGATCCGGACTCCGAGGAAACGCTGATCACGGCAATACAGAATGATCCCCGCATTGATAAATTCCTCCCTTTCCACCCGTGGCACAACGCGGACGACGGCGTATTCAAACAAGTGCTTCTCTTGCATACTGGGCTTCTTTTACGAAAATTTCTGATGATGATATACGGGTTATTAAAAACTGTTCATACACTTCGCGGATTGCGCCGGCAGTGCTGTCCGGATGTTCGGCAGTCAGCAATTCATCCGGCACAACGGCCACGATCGATCTGATCTTTTCTGGTGTAAAGAGGGCTTTCAGTTGCTCGTCCGCTTCCTTCAGTTGAGCGGCCCGTGGCAACAGCACATGATCTTTTACCTGTACAAATGGCCGCACCGCCTGCTCTTTCCAGTTGCTCCACGAATGATGGAAATAAAGCGATGCCCCGTGATCGATCAGCCAAAGCTCTCTTTGCCAGATAAGCATATTTGTATTGCGGGCTGTCCGGTCTACATTGGTCAGCAGGCAATCCAGCCACACGATCTTTGATGACAGCAGTTCCTCGGGTTTGTTCACGGCAGGATCGAAGGTGATCGCGCCGGAGAGATAATGCAGGCCGAGGTTCAGCCCTTCGCTTTTGCGCAACAACTCCTGGATCTCTTCATCGGGTTCGGTACGCCCGAATGCTTCATCCAGATTGGCGAATACGATCTCGGGGATCTTCAGTCCGGCAGCACGGGCCATTTCACCGCCGATCAGATCAGCGATCAATGCCTTCACTCCCTGACCGGCACCCCGGAATTTGAGTACGTACAGAAAGCCGTCATCGGCCTCAGCTATAGCCGGCAACGAGCCGCCTTCGCGAAGCGGCGTTACATAGCGGGTAACGTTAACGGTTCTGATCTCAGGAGAATTCATAGGCGGCAAATTAGCGCATTGCGGGGGAATTGTGTGGCCGGGAAGGATTTTATTGAGCGGCTGACATTATGATGGACGATTGCAATCCGGATTCCCCGGTCTGATATGTCACAAATCTGTTGAATACAGCGACTGCAAAAGCAAAAATGCTTCTGAGCAGATATTCCGGGAGAGGGTTCGGGCTCATGCGTGGTTTCCTGCAAATACAGTGTTCCCTTTTATCGAAAAAAACAGTATACTCTGGCATTGATACAACCATCATCCAAACATTGCATTAGTTGTACATTAACCAATATCAACCCATGTAAGTTCCTAATTTTAAACTACGTTTGCATTTAGAAAAACACTTGCATGGATTCCTATTTCAAAGACAAAGTGATAGTGGTAACAGGCGGTACGGATGGCATTGGAAAAGCATTGGTGGATGACCTGTTGATGGCCGGCGCAAAAGTGGCGACCTGCGGCCGTGATCATGACAAATTATATCGTTTACAATCATCTTATCCTTCATCTCCCCTGCATACAATGGTGGCTGATGTGAGCAGTGAAAATGATTGTCGCCGTTTTATGGAAACGACCATCAAAATTTTCGGCGGCATTGACGTACTGATCAACAATGCCGGCGTTTCCATGCGTGCGTTGCTTAAAGATTCTTCCACGGAAGTAACAAGGAAAGTGATGGACATTAACTTCTTTGGCGCTGTTTATTGCACTAAACACGCGTTGAATTCACTTATCGAACGGCAGGGAACCATTGTTGGCGTATCTTCCATTGCAGGCTATCGTGGTTTGCCCGGCCGCAATGCGTATTCAGCAAGCAAATTCGCCCTGCAGGGATGGCTGGAAGCGATCAAGACAGAACTGATGCACGACAAAGTACATGTGATGTGGGTTTGCCCTGGATTCACAGCTTCGAATATCCGTCATGCTGCATTGAACAAAGACGGAGAGTCGCACGGCGAAACGTCGATGGATGAATCCCGGATGATGACAGCAGAAGAATGTGCGCGCCACATCCTTCGCGCAATCGAAAAAAAGAAACGGACACTGGTACTCACTTTCCAGGGAAAACAAACCATCTTCCTGAACAGATTTTTTCCTAAACTGGCAGATAAGCTGACCTACCGGTTCTTTTTCAAAGAAGGAAAACTTATTAAATAACCAATTAAAAAGTCAGAAGTCAAAAGTAAAAATGCCCCGTAAGTTGTGTTACCTTTTGCCAGACGTTTTTTTAATTTTTACTTTTGACTTTTTAATTCGAAGACCCTCATGCCGCTTCTCACCCTCACATCAGACATTGGCAGCCCGGATTACCTGGTTGGGGTGGTGAAAGCGCAGTTGCTACAGATCAATCCCGGTTTTCAGATCGTTGATATATCACATAATATTCCACCTTTCAATTATCCGCAGGCCGCATATGTATGCCGCAGTGCGATCCGGAATTCGCCGGAGTTCACTTATCATCTGATCCTTGTCAACCTGTTTGAGAAAAAGCCGGAGCAATTGCTGCTGGCTTTTCACAATAATCAATACCTCCTTTGTGCGGACAATGGCCTGCTGACCATGATCCTTGAAGAAACACCGGAAATGCTGATCGGGATCCCGCTGGACAAATCAAAACCGCGCAATACGATTTCTCTTACCGAAGCGATGGGCCGCGCTGTCAACCAACTCGTTCATGGTGAAGGTATCCGCGATATCGGCACACCCGATCCGGCCTATATGGAGAAACGCCATCTTCGTCCGGCACTGGACGAAACGTTTATTGAAGGGCAGATCATTTTTATCGACAATTTCGAGAACGTCATTGTCAATATCACCCACGAACAGTTTGAAGAACAACGCCGTGGCCGCGCCTTCCGCATAGTGTTCAAGCGTGACGAGGTGATCGACCGCATCAGTGAATCCTACGCCGACGTCCCCGAAGGCGAGAAACTCGCCCTATTCAACAGCGCCGGCTATCTCGAGATCGCCATCAACAAGGGCAATGCCGCCGGCCTCTTCGGTCTGAAAGGCTTTTCGGAAAAGAGCTCGCAGGCGTTCAGCAGGATGCAGGGGCAGTTGTCATATCAAACGGTAAGGGTGCACTTTGGATAGTCTTTGATTGGAGCGATGGCGTCGGCCGGATAATATTCATTTGGGTTGGATCAGACCGTCCCCCACACAATGGGATAACACAAGATAACAGCTGGTTTTTTAACAGAATATTATTGTTTGTTGTTTTCGATCTAAATACGAAAAGTTTCTGATAAAAGACTTTCATCTGGCCTGTCCATGGCGCTGCAAAACCAATTGCCGGACAGATATTTCGGCCTGCGGCCACCGGTCATTGGCCATCGATCAAACCACGGGCCCAACCCCTTGCAAACGACTTACGAAAGGTGTAATTTTCAGCCCCGTATCCCCTATTTTTGCTTTCTTTCAAAATAAACCCCTTTATGAACTTCAGAAAAGTCAATAACCTTACCGGTTGGGCGGTGTTCCTGGTTTCACTTGCTACATATATGTTAACCCGTGAGGCCAGAGGCAGCTTGTGGGATTGCGGCGAGTTTGTCGCCAGCGCCTACAAAGTACAGCTTCCACACCCTCCCGGCGCACCGGTATTTGTATTGCTGGGCCGCTTCTTCATCATCCTGTTCGGCAGTGATCCGATGACTGCAGCAAATGCCGTGAACTTCATGAGCGCACTGGCTAGTGCCGCAACCATCCTGTTCCTTTTCTGGAGTGTTACCCACTTTGCCCGTAAAATGTTTGTGACTGCCGGTGAGCAACTGAGCGGACAGCAGATCTTTACCGTTATGACGGCCGGTATCGTGGGTGCATTAGCCTATAATTTCAGTGATTCATTCTGGTATAGCGCTGTTGAAGGTGAAGTATATGCATTGTCGTCCTTCTTCACTGCGCTCGTATTCTGGGCAATGCTGAAGTGGGAACATTCTGATGAACATGCAGGAAATGATCTCGCAGCGCGCATGCGTTCTGACCGCTGGATCGTATTCCTGTTCTTTATGATGGGCCTTTCTATCGGTGTTCACCTGCTGAACCTGTTGACCATCCCAGCCATCGTAATGATCTATTATTACCGTCGCTATAAACCAACCGTTAAAGGTGCACTGATCGCGTTCGTGATAGGATGCCTTGTCACCGGCCTGGTACAGTTGGTGATCATCCAGTTTTCGATGAAAGCAGCTGGTATGTTTGACGTATTCTTTGTCAACTCCATGGGTATGCCATTCTTCTCCGGTTTCGCTATTTACTTCCTTATACTGGCAGCACTGATCGCCTGGGCATTGACGTTCAAAGAAAAAACATTGAATAAAAGCAAACTGGTGATCTGGTTTGCGCTTTTTCTTTTCATCTCAGCATTACCTTTTGTGATACAAATGGGAGGCTCAGGCGGCGCAACATTTCTCAAACTGATCCTCATATTCGGCCTTTCTGCAGTTGCCGGCTATTTTCTTAAGCCTGCGGCTTTGCGTGTATTGAAGCTTAGCTTGTGGTGTTATGCATTCATGCTGCTGGGCTATTTTATTTATTTCACAGCATTGATCCGCTCAAATGCCAACCCGGCGATAGACATGAACAATGTTGATAACCCGATCAACCTTGTTTACTACCTCAGCCGTGAACAATATGGCAGCGCGCCATTGATCTACGGTCCTCATTTCTCAGCAGAGATCGACCGTTCTGATCCTTATATCTACGGTGAAGAGAAATATGTAAAAGGAAAAGACAAATACGAAGCAATCGGAAAATCGCTCGAATACCGTTATCTGAGCACCGATATGCAGCTGTTCCCGCGTATCTGGGATTCAAGCAATGACCAGTACCACGCAACTTTTTATGCGCAATGGCTGGGACTTGGGCAGGATCCGCAAACCGGAAAATATGAAGCGCCTTCCTTCTCTGATAATATGACATGGTTCTTTACCTACCAGATGAGCGTGATGTACTGGAGGTATTTCATGTGGAATTTTGCCGGAAAGCAAAATGATGTGCAGGGAATGGGTAACGTGAGAGACGGTAACTGGATTAGCGGAATTTCATTCATTGATAATGCCCGTCTCGGCGATCAGAGCGCACTGCCTGAAAGCCTGAAAAATAATAAAGCGCATAATACACTTTACCTGCTCCCATTTGTATTGGGGATCGCCGGTTGCGTATACCAGTTCCTGAAGAACCGCAAAGACTGGATCGTTACATTCATCCTGTTCTTCCTGACGGGGATCGGAATTGTTCTCTACCTGAATCAACCGGGGAACCAACCAAGGGAACGTGATTATGCCTATGTCGGATCGTTTTATGCTTTTGCGATCTGGATCGGCCTTGCCGTTGTTGCTTTTGTAAGACTGGCTAGAGAGAAAGCTGATCAGCTTACGTTTAAAAACGTGCTGGCGTATGGTTCTGCATTGACATTCCTTGTTACGATCATGAGTTCATTGCGAGGTCCGACTATCGGCTCTGTGATCCTGATCGGTCTGATCGTAACGGCGATCTTCGCAGCCATAACTGCCGCGATAACACTGGTGGCCCGGGCCGTATCTTCCGCAGGCCAGAACTGGAGAGTATTGAATATCGTTACAGCACTGATCTGCATACTCGCGGTTCCTGCACTGATGGCTCAGCAGGAATGGAATGACCATGACCGCAGCAGCAAAACGCTCGCTCCGGATCTTGCCAAAGATTACCTCGAAAGCTGCGCACCAAACGCAATCATTTTCACTTTTGGTGATAATGATACTTATCCTTTGTGGTATGCACAGGAAGTGGAAGGTGTTCGTAAAGACATCCGCATTATCAATAACAGCCTGCTGGGCATAGACTGGTATATCAACCAGCTCCGCACTAAAGTAAACGATGCAGAAGCAGTTGACGTGATCTGGACACCTGAACAGATCGAAGGTCACAACCGCGAATACATGCGTTTTGAACAGGATCCAAGAGCTGATAAGAACCAGGCTTACCCGCTGATGTATATCATGAAAGACGTATTGGGCAAACCGGCTCTTGATCCCGAAACGAGAAGGGACGTAGGGCCAAGATCATTCCCTGTGTCTAAACTGCTTGTTCCCGTTGATGTAAATGCAGTAAGAGCAAACAAAACAGTAAATGCAAACGACAGCGTTGTGTCTCCCATGGTCTTTGAAATTCCTCAGGCAAAACAAAGCGAGGCATTCCTGCGCAGCGATCTGATGATCCTGAATATCATTGCAGCTAATAACTGGAAAAGACCAATCTACTTTACTTCACCTTACGGAGAACTTGGCTTTTATCCTTATCTGCGTAAAGATGGTATGGCTTACCGCCTCGTGCCGGTAGTCAACAAATACCCTCAGGCCAACTGGACAACCGATACAATGATGCGCAAGATCGGGATGGGTGGCAGCGCCGTCCGGGATAATAACACAGACTTCATGTATAATAACCTCATGACCAAATTTGATTTTGGCGGTGCCGGCAAAAATGGTGTTTATTATGATGAAGAAAACCGCCGTCATTTGCTGAATATCCGTTCTGTATATGCAGAAGCCGCAGGTAATATGGCCGACATAGGCAGAAAGAAAGAGGCGAATGAACTGCTGGACAAGGTAGAAGCGGGAATTCTTCCTGAAAATCTGCCTTATGCGATGACAGGCCGCTACGGCAGTCATAACCAGACAGGTCTGCTCTATCTTGAGGCAGCTTATAAGGCTGGTAAGACCGACCTGGCTGATAAGATCAGGAAAGATCTCCGTAAAGATATGGAGCAGCAGAAACGCTATTATGACAACCTGCGTGATAACCGCCCTGATCTTTATGGCGCTGACCTTGCAGGAACAGAAGCTCCAATCAATGATGCATTGCTGAGAGTCCTGGACGCCATCGAAGAACGTTACGGCAAGGCAAAACAGTTGAATCCGGCCGCAACTGAAGGCCCGGGCTCGATCATCAGCACCGCTCCAAACGATACAACACAAAAATAATACGGCCCTGAAGGGCACAAAAGGCTGTCTCGGATACGAGGCAGCCTTTTTTTATGCTGCAAACCGCCAATTTCTCCCCGGTGGGTCCGTTCACGAACCAAATCATCCTTTTGCTGTTCTATATAGGGATGCTGAATAATTTTACTTTTATTAATAAAGGGTTGATAAGCGTTCGCCGCTTAACAGGTTGAAGAGGTTCAGGCAATCAGTCAGATGGCAGTTCGCGGCAGGCCTTATGAACCGGTCAGCACAAAAAGCCTGCTGCAGATATCGGCACTCCTGCATTATTATTAAACTGATCGGACAAACGCTGCCTGCTAACCTGTGAAACCTTTCACCAGGAACCTGCAGTTATTCAGCAACCCGATACAGGTGCGGCTAAACTCCTGTATGCCATGCAATCGCAGGAGTGTTGCATTTTAGTATTGACTTTTGAAACTGTTTTTACGTAAATTGCTCTAAACCGGATTTTGTGAGAGGATTTCATTTTACGCGCTTTGACCCCAATGAAAACGGCAAAAGCCGTTTCGACCAGTTGCTGGATCTCTTTATGCAACTATTGACCTACACCAGTGGAGACGTCGGCGAAGCACTTCAATGGCTGAACGAACTCAACAATCAATATGAGCTCACCAATAATGAATATGGAATGGGTGACTTTATTGATGAATTGAAAGAGAAAGGTTATTTGACAGATGACAATCAACCTGGCGAAATAAAGATCACCCCGAAAACAGAGCAGGGTATCCGCAAAAGAAGCCTTGAAGAGATCTTCGGAAAACTCAAGAAAACAAAGAAAGGAGATCACCATAGTTTCAAACCGGGACAGGGGGACGAATTGAATCCGGAAACCCGTCAGTTCCGTTTTGGAGATATGCTGGAACAGATCGACTTCACTGAGTCCATCCGCAATGCACAGATCAATCATGGCATTGAAAGTTTCAGTATGCAGGAAGATGATCTCAGCATACGCGAAACGGATTTCAAAGCACAGACATCAACAGTGCTGATGATCGACATCTCCCACTCGATGATCCTTTATGGGGAAGACCGTATCACGCCTGCTAAAAAAGTAGCAATGGCATTGAGCGAACTCATCCAGACAAAGTATCCGAAGGATACGCTCGACATTGTGGTGTTTGGTAATGATGCATGGCCGATCGAAGTCAAAGATCTTCCCTATCTGCAGGTTGGCCCTTACCATACCAATACAGTTGCCGGTCTTGAACTGGCAATGGATATCCTGCGCCGCAGGAAAAATCCCAACAAGCAGATCTTCATGATCACTGACGGAAAGCCAACCTGTTTGAAAGTGGGCAAGCGTTACTACAAGAACAGCTTTGGTCTGGATCGTAAGGTCGTCAACCGCTGCATGAACCTGGCTGCGCAATGCAAAAAACTGAAGGTCCCGATCACCACGTTTATGATCGCAACAGATCCTTACCTGCAACGTTTCGTACAGGAATTTACAGAAACGAATAATGGTAAAGCATTCTTTGCATCGCTTGACAGATTGGGTGCATTTATCTTCCGTGACTTTGAGAACGGGAAGAGAAAAACGGTTTACTAAAAGAACTGTTCTTTTGTAAAAACATATTCGAACAGCATACTCCCTTACCGTTCTTCCCGACTTACCGGTAAGATTTGGCGATGGGTTAGGAGACGGCGATAAATGTTGTTTTAAACCGGTGAAGAGATCGACAGGATTTCACGGCGAAAAAAGAAAAATTTGAGTTGAAAAACCCCTGACTATTCATCGCTTCTTCCAGTACTTGCTGTAAAAGAAGAACGATGAAAAACAGGTACACGCTTAGCAAATATGAAGAATTTCTTTGTCAGGAAATTGTAGACTGCGCTTTCCAGGTTCATCAGGAATTAGGTCCAGGTGTTCTGGAAAAAATATATGAGGTTTGCTTTTGCCATGAGCTTGCAAAACGAAACAGTCCATTTCTCAGGCAAGTAAGACTTCCGATCTTGTATGATGGGTTGGTATTTGATGAAGGCTTACAGCTCGATGTTTTTGTTGATGATCTAATTATTGTTGAAATAAAAGCTACCAGGGAGGTTAAACCCATATATGATGCTCAATTGATTAGTCATATAAAGCTTGCGGGTCTTCATGTTGGGTTTCTAATAAACTTTCATGTTTCCTTGATAAAGGACGGCATCCGAAGATTTTCACAAGTGTAGCACACAGATAATTCAAATGTTATTATGCAGAAAGCAAAAACTTTAGGTGAATTAAGGAAAAGTGGATACAAAACAAGATCCATCAAAGAAGAGGTCCGGCAAAACCTTATTGGCAATCTTCAGAAAAGTGAAACATCTTTCCCGGGGATTGTTGGCTATGAGGATACGGTGATCCCGGATGTGGAGCGGGCCTTACTCAGCAAACACAATATTCTTTTTCTTGGCTTGCGTGGCCAGGCAAAAACAAGAATGGCACGGCAGATGATCAACCTGCTGGATGAATACATTCCTGTGATCCCCGGCAGCGATATCAATGATGACCCGCTGAATCCGATCACACAGTATGCGCGTGACCTGATCGCGGAACAGGGTGATGCCACTCCTATCGAATGGCTGCATCGCTCGCAACGTTATGGCGAAAAACTGGCAACACCGGATGTAAGTGTTGCAGACCTGATCGGTGATGTTGATCCGATCAAGGCAGCAAATCTTAAACTGAGTTTTGCTGATGACCGTGTAATACATTATGGTATCATCCCAAGAAGTAACCGTTGCATATTTGTGATCAATGAGCTCCCCGATCTGCAGGCAAGGATCCAGGTGGCGCTGTTCAATATTCTGGAAGAAGGTGATGTGCAGATCCGTGGATTCAAACTTCGGCTGCCGCTGGATATATTGTTTGTGTTTACGGCAAATCCGGAAGATTATACCAATCGTGGCTCTATTGTTACGCCATTGAAAGACCGTATCCAAAGCCAGATCCTCACGCATTATCCAAAATCACTTGAACATGCGCTGGAGATCACGGAGCAGGAAGCTGATGTCAGTGAAGAGCAGCAGGGCCGGGTGAAGATCAGTGACCTGATCAAGCGATTGATCGAACAGATCGCATTTGAAGCCCGTGCAAGTGAATTTGTGGATAAGAAAAGCGGTGTGAGTGCGCGTTTAACTATCTCGGCATTTGAAAATTCCATCAGTTCTGCTGAAAGAAGAGCGCTGATCAATGGAGAAAAAGAAACGCAGGTTTGGGTGGGTGATCTTGCAGGCATTATTCCGTCTATTACCGGTAAGGTTGAACTGGTATATGAAGGCGAACAGGAAGGCCCTTACCAGGTTGCGACGAACCTTGTGGATAAAGCGATCCGTACACAGTTCACACAATATTTTCCTAATCCTGATACATTAAAGAAAAGAAGATCCACAGGTAAACCATCGCAGCAGGAACGTGAGGCGGATAATCCCTATCGTTCGATCACAGGCTGGTTTGATAAAGGAAATCATCTGAATCTTTCATTCAACACAAGCGATAAAGACAAGCTGATAGCGCTTTATCAGGTGGATGGCCTGCATGCGTTGGTAAAAAAATATTTTGCCCACGTAAACGATACCCAGGCAGCCTTGCTGATGGAGTTTGTTTTGCATGGTCTTGCGTCCTATTCGCTCATCAGCAAGAAAGTCTTCGAAAGCAAGATCGAATTCAAGGATCTTATTGGAAGTATGATGAATCTTGGAGGCGGAAAGGAATTTGATGAAGAGTTTGATGAGGAAGCATGACACTAATTTAATAACGCGGATTTCGCGAATTAGTGTTTTGTAAAGGGGCGGTTTCGCACAATCGCAATCAGCAGGTCAGAAAAAATTCAATAGCTTAAACAAAATACAAGCCCGAATTACGCGGATCATTCTCCTTCTCCGGAGTCTAATTCGTGTAATTCGCGTTTTAAAATATCAGTGCACAATATTAACTTCCCGCTCAAGCTCTACTCCAAATTTTTCTTTTACACTTGCCATTATCTCCCCGCTCAATTGATAGATCTGGTCTCCAGTTGCATTTCCATAATTGACGAGCACCAGTGCCTGCTTTGCATGAACGCCGGCATCTCCTTTCCGGTATCCTTTCCATCCGCATTGTTCGATCAGCCAGCCCGCAGCAAGTTTTACGGTCCCGTCTGTATTGGGATAACCAACGATGGACGGAAACTGTTGCTTAAGTGTTTCATATTGCAGTGTGGGAACAGACGGGTTTTTAAAAAAGCTTCCCGCATTGCCTATCTCGGCCGGGTTTGGTAATTTGGAAGAGCGGATATGGATCACCGCATCTGAAATTGCGCGGATGCTTAAATCCCGCACTCCCATTTTGGATAATTCTTCTTCGATGGCTCCATAACTGGTGTTGAATACAGGAGATTTCCTTAAGCGGTAGGTGACGTCGAGTACAACAAACTGCCCCTTATATTTTCGTTTGAAAACGCTCTCCCGGTAACCGAATTCGCATTCTGCAAGATTGAATGTATGAATGGAATGCTCTTTCACATGAAAGGCCGTCAGCTCATGAAATACATTTTTGATCTCAACGCCATATGCCCCGATGTTTTGCATTGGTGAAGCGCCTACATTACCAGGAATGAGTGAAAGGTTTTCAAGGCCCGCCCTGTTATGATCGATACAATGAAGAACGAACTGATGCCAGTTTTCGCCCGCGCCAGCTTTTACGTATACAAAGTCAGCATCTTCATTTACTTTTTCGATACCCGTTATCTCATTCTTTAAGACCCATCCGTCGATATCCCTTGTAAGCAGCATATTACTGCCTCCGCCAAGGATCATAAACGGTATTCCCCCTGTTAACTGCAACAGTTGAGCAAGCTCATCTGCAGAACTGAAAGTAGCAAAATGGTGAGCGGTCGCTCCGATCCCAAAAGTGTTATATCGCTTTAAAGAGAAATTTTCCTGAACTTGCATATATCAGCAATTATACAGCAAAAATATGAGTGGAAAAACCGCGGCAATAATCGGAGCTACCGGCATGATCGGTCAGGACATTCTTGAGCTTGCATTGAATGACCCTTATTTCGAGTATATAAGGGTGATCGTACGCCGGCCTTTTGACAGGCAGCATCCCAAACTGGAAATAAAGCTGGTGGATTTTAAAGATGCTGAATCATATAAACTGGCCCTGGAAGGTGTTGACATGATCTTTTCGTGTATCGGCACAACACAAAAGAATGTGCGTGGTGATGAAGCCTTATACAGGGAGATTGATTTTGATATCCCGGTGAATGGAGCAAAGTATGGCAAAGAAACGGGTGTGCAAAAGTTCGCGCTTGTATCCGCTGTAGGGGCGGATACACATAGCCGTACATTCTATCTCAGGCTGAAGGGTGAAGTTGAAAAGGCGGTGATCGCACAGGAAATTCCGGCAACGCATATCATGCAGCCATCGCAGTTATTGGGCAAGCGAAAAGAGTACCGGCTTGCAGAACGGATCGTTATGCCGCTTATGAAGGTATTGTCGCCATTATTTGCAGGTAAAGCACGGAAGTTCCGCGCGATTGAGGGAGTGGAACTTGCAAAAGCGATGATCGCGGCTAATCAGAGTGAAAAGACGGGTGTATTCAGATATACCTATGATGGGATCAGGGAACTGGCCTCTTTGTGATCTGAGATAACTGTCGTATGGTTTGTGCAGTTGTTGGTGATCAGTCATTCCGCTGATGTGATGGTATTGGTTTACTGCATATGCATTTAATAGAGCGCAGCTAAAACCGTAGGGAGGACAAGGCCGTGCAACGGCGTGACTGATTTAGGGGGATCAGCGGGCGCTTACGCTGCACAACAGTTCAGGAACGTTGCTGCTACGCAGGCTGCTCTGTCCACCCAGCTTCATCCCATTTTCTGCCTGGTGGGTCTTCCCAAATGGGTCTTCCCAAAACGAAAAAAGCCTTACAGTTACCTGTAAGGCTTTTTCAATAAATATGGCAGCTACCTACTCTCCCGCATTGTGGTGCAGTACCATCGGCCATGAGGGGCTTAACTTCTCTGTTCGGGATGGGAAGAGGTGAACACCCTCGGCAAAACCACCATAAGATGATGAACAGTGTAAGAGCAATATCACCACAAAGTGACTGTCTTACCGCTGTTGCGCTTGCCGCGCAAATAAGATCATATTGGGAAAGTTATGAAGTCGTCTCTATTAACATCCATTTTTAAAAAATGAATAAAAAAATTAAAGCGTACGGGCAATTAGTACTACTCGACTTTGCTGTTACCAGCTTTACATCTATAGCCTATCAACGTCATAGTCTCTGACGGCCCTTAAAAGTAAACTCATCTTGAGGAAGGTTTCACGCTTAGATGCTTTCAGCGTTTATCCTGTCCGTACATAGCTACTCAGCATTGCACCTGGCGGCACAACTGATACACCAGCGGTACGTACGACCCGGTCCTCTCGTACTAAGGTCATGTCCTCTCAATTTACTTGCGCCCACCACAGATAGGGACCGAACTGTCTTGCGACGTTCTGAACCCAGTTCACGTGCCACTTTAATCGGCGAACAGCCGAACCCTTGGGACCTTCTCCAGCCCCAGGATGTGACGAACCGACATCGAGGTGCCAAACCTCCCCGTCGATATGAGCTCTTGGGGGAGATCAGCCTGTTATCCCCGGAGTACCTTTTATCCTTTGAGCGACGGCCCTTCCATACAGAACCGCCGGATCACTTTAGCCGACTTTCGTCCCTGCTCGACTTGTCTGTCTCACAGTCAAGCACCCTTATACTAATGCGCTCTACGTACGATTACCAACCGTACTGAGGGTACCTTTGCAAGCCTCCGTTACTCTTTAGGAGGCGACCACCCCAGTCAAACTACCCACCATGCACTGTTTCCGCTACGCGGATTAGACTCTAAATCAAAGAAGGTTGGTATTTCAACGACCGCTCCACAATGGCTGGCGCCACTGCTTCAAAGCGTCCCAACTATTCTACACATCCGTAATTCAAAATCAATGCAAAGTTGTAGTGAAGGTTCACGGGGTCTTTCCGTCCCGTGGCGGGTAACCGGCATCTTCACCGATACTACAATTTCACCGGGCTCGTGGAGGAGACAGCGTTCAACTCATTAGACCATTCGTGCAGGTCGGAACTTACCCGACAAGGAATTTCGCTACCTTAGGACCGTTATAGTTACGGCCGCCGTTTACTGGGGCTTCAGTCAGGAGCTTTGGCTTGCGCCGAACACCCTTCCTTAACCTTCCAGCACCGGGCAGGTATCAGGCTCTATACGTCATCTTACGATTTTGCAGGGCCCTGTGTTTTTGTTAAACAGTTGGTTGAACCATTTTACTGAGACCATCCGAAGATGGTACGCTTTATCCCGAAGTTACAGCGTCAATTTGCCTAGTTCCTTCTCCACGGCTCACCCGAGCGCCTTAGAATACTCATCCCGTCTACCTGTGTCGGTTTGCGGTACCGGCTGCTATACTCGCTTTTCTTGGAAGCACTTTCAGTACTACGCTTCACCCGAAGGATCCACTCTCCAATTCCGTCTGGATATGTACCTAGCATGCTCCGTCACTTTCATTGTATAGCAGGCGCAGGAATATTAACCTGCTTTCCATCACCTGCCCCTTTCGGGTTTGGCTAAGGACCGGGCTAACCCTGATCCGATTAACGTTGATCAGGAACCCTTAGACTTTCGGCGAATAGGTTTTTCACCTATTTTATCGTTACTTATGCCTACATTTTCTTTTCTAACCGCTCCAGCATACCTCACAGTACACCTTCGATGCAGTCAGAATGCTCCCCTACCGATCATCCGCTTAGCGGCGATCATAGAGCTTCGGTTCATAGCTTGATGCCCGATTATTTTCCGTGCGGGACCTCTCGACCAGTGAGCTGTTACGCACTCTTTAAATGAATTGCTGCTTCCAAGCAAACATCCTGGCTGTTATAGAAGTCCTACCTCGTTTGATCAACTTAGCTATGTATTAGGGACCTTAGCTGCTATTCTGGGTTATTTCCCTCTCGGCCACGGATCTTAGCACCCGCAGCCTCACTCCCGGAGATATCTGTTAGCATTCGGAGTTTGTCAGGGTTTGGTAGGCGGTGAAGCCCCCTAGCCCAATCAGTAGCTCTACCTCTAACAGACTTCATAATCCGAGGCTGTTCCTAAAAACATTTCGGGGAGAACGAGCTATCTCTCAGTTTGATTGGCCTTTCACCCCTACCCACAAGTCATCCCAAGACTTTTCAACGTCAACGGGTTCGGTCCTCCAGTTTGTGTTACCAAACCTTCAACCTGCTCATGGGTAGATCACAAAGTTTCGCGTCTGCCCCCACTGACTAAGCGCCCTATTTGGACTCGCTTTCGCTACGGCTCCGTATTTAAAATACTTAACCTCGCCAGTGAGGAGCAACTCGTAGGCTCATTATGCAAAAGGCACGCCGTCATCCGCCGAGGCGGACTCCGACCGCTTGTAGGCGCACGGTTTCAGGTACTATTTCACTCCCTTGTTTAGGGTGCTTTTCACCTTTCCCTTACGGTACTGGTTCACTATCGGTGTCTGAGGAGTATTTAGCCTTACCAGATGGTGCTGGCAGATTCAGGCAGGATTCCTCCGGTCCCGCCCTACTCAGGATACTGCGCGTCCAGCTCAATTTACGCTTACGGGGCTATCACCCGCTATGGCCCCACTTTCCAGAGGGTTCAACTTGATGAGCTCTTCTAAATGCAGTCCTACAACCCCGGTGCGGCACGCCACACCGGTTTAGGCTATTCCCATTTCGCTCGCCACTACTCAGGGAATCACTATTGTTTTCTTTTCCTCTCCCTACTTAGATGTTTCAGTTCAGGAGGTTGGCTCCTGCCTTACGGCAGGTAATACGCCTTCAGCGTACTGGGTTGACCCATTCGGACATCCAGGGATATAATACTCGTGTGCAGTTCCCCCCGGCTTATCGCAGCTTACCACGTCCTTCTTCGCCTCTCAGACCCAAGGCATCCACCATGCGCCCTTAGTTGCTTTAAAAAAATTAAAAAACTAGAATCCACTTATTGTTATTCTTGTAGTTGTTACCCGACCACATTTCTTCAGACCAACCAAAAAAAATTGGTGATTATTAAAATTGTGATCGAATCAGATAATAAATATCCTTCATAACATTTATTTTCCCAATATGTCAAAGAACTCTCCGCGAATGGAACACTAACGGCCACGAATGACCCCTAATCTTCGCTGACAACGCGACGTAGTTGATGATAAGGTTATGAACCTTCAGATCCTGGACTTTTCCAGATCAACATCAATATTTCAAAAGAACTTTTTGGTGGAGGATATCGGAGTCGAACCGATGACCCTCTGCGTGCAAGGCAGATGCTCTAGCCAACTGAGCTAACCCCCCAAATTACTTTGATTGAGGTGTAGCATTGTGCCCAACGCTGAACCTTCAACGCGAAGTGTAGACCCGAGCAGATTTGAACTGCTGACCCCTACATTATCAGTGTAGTGCTCTAACCAGGCTGAGCTACGGATCTGTCTGATCACGTGACCCCGGGCTCCGAACTGATGACCTTACATTTTCATGTACTGCCCCAACCAGTCCGCCGCGGCGGATACGGATCTGTGTTTGTAGCCCCCGTGATTACGGGTTACATTTTAAAGAACTAATAAATTAAAAGAAGGGAAACAATAGCCAGTAAGTCTGTTATCCGTAGTCTGAGACTACGAATATCTTGCTCTAAAAAGGAGGTATTCCAGCCGCACCTTCCGATACGGCTACCTTGTTACGACTTAGCCCCAGTCACTAGTTTTACCCTAGGCGGCTCCTTGCGGTTACCGACTTTAGGTACACCCAGCTTCCATGGCTTGACGGGCGGTGTGTGCAAGGTCCGGGAACGTATTCACCGTAGCGTTGCTGATCTACGATTACTAGCGATTCCAGCTTCATGGAGTCGAGTTGCAGACTCCAATCTGAACTGAGAAGAGGTTTTTGAGATTAGCTCCCTGTCACCAGGTGGCAGCTCTTTGTCCTCTCCATTGTAGCACGTGTGTAGCCCTGGGCATAAAGGCCATGATGACTTGACATCATCCCCTCCTTCCTCGCGTCTTACGACGGCAGTTTCACTAGAGTTCCCAGCGTTACCTGATGGCAACTAGTGATGGGGGTTGCGCTCGTTGCGGGACTTAACCCAACACCTCACGGCACGAGCTGACGACAGCCATGCAGCACCTTACAGACCGTGTATTGCTACAAAATGAGCTTTCACCCACGGTCGATCTGCATTCTAGCCCAGGTAAGGTTCCTCGCGTATCATCGAATTAAACCACATGCTCCACCGCTTGTGCGGACCCCCGCCAATTCCTTTGAGTTTCAATCTTGCGATCGTACTTCCCAGGTGGGATACTTAATGCTTTCGCTCAGACACACACTGTGTATCGCGTATGTCGAGTATCCATAGTTTAGGGCGTGGACTACCAGGGTATCTAATCCTGTTTGATCCCCACGCTTTCGTGCCTCAGTGTCAATATTCGTGTAGCCAGCTGCCTTCGCAATTGGTGTTCTATGTCATATCTAAGCATTTCACCGCTACATGACATATTCCGCTGACCTCCACGGTATTCAAGACTGATAGTATCAATGGCAGTTTCCAAGTTAAGCTCGGAGATTTCACCACTGACTTACCAACCCACCTACGCACCCTTTAAACCCAGTGAATCCGGATAACGCTTGCACCCTCCGTATTACCGCGGCTGCTGGCACGGAGTTAGCCGGTGCTTATTCCTCTGGTACCGTCAGTTGACCTAGAAAGGCCCGTTTTCGTCCCAGATAAAAGAAGTTTACAACCCAGAGGGCCTTCATCCTCCACGCGGCATGGCTGGTTCAGACTTGCGTCCATTGACCAATATTCCTTACTGCTGCCTCCCGTAGGAGTCGGGCCCGTGTCTCAGTGCCCGTGTGACTGGTCGTGCTCTCACACCAGTTACTGATCGAAGGCTTGGTGGGCCGTTACCCCGCCAACTACCTAATCAGCCGCACAGCCATCTTCAAGTGATAAATCTTTAAAATGAAAGAGATGCCTCTCACACTTACTATGGGGTATTAATCCAAATTTCTCTGGGCTATTCCCCGCTCGAAGGAAGGTTCTGTACGTGTTCCGCACCCGTTTGCCGGTCGCCGCCCATGTATTGCTACACTGCGATGCCCCTCGACTTGCATGTATTAAGCCTGCCGCTAGCGTTCATCCTGAGCCAGGATCAAACTCTCCATTGTAAATGTTGTTTGATTTACTGACTATTAACTTCAAAGTGTTATTCATCGTCCGAAGACCACGAACAACTCAAAAATTAACGTGTCAAATCGAATTTTATTCGCTTGACCTACCTTAGGTGTTAATTCAGTTTACTGAATTAACGTGCTATTGTTTCCCAATCTTTCAAAGATCTTGCGGCCTTACTTCACCAGATTCCCATCCGGCTTTTCTGCGCCCCGTTTTTAAAGCGGAGTGCAAAGGTAAGCGGCCTTTTTATTCTAACCAAATTTTTCTTCCAATTTCTTGCGATTTCTTCAGAGCCATTCGACTGATAATAAACTGTTTGTAAGAACTACACCCCAGTTTTTTGAGGCGGACTGCAAAGGTAAAGGTTTCTTTTTTACCACCAAATTTTTCTTCAAAATCATTTCTAAAAACCTGCTTTGGAGCCTCTCACATTTTCGAAGAACTATCCGCCGTTTCAAGCGGGTTGCAAAAGTAGGGGGTTTTATATTACCAACCAATTGTTATTGAATTATTATCAGCTTTTTTTTAAAATCGATTTATCAGCTTTCGCCCCTTCTTCCCAGGCCCGGAGGACGAACAGAGGTGGTTTCGGGGAGGCAAAGAGGAGAATCCGGGGAGAAACTAACGAACTCCACCAGCCGTCGGAGAGCCCGTCACGGATTTTGCCGCTTCCCGCCCCGGTTTTTGACAGCTTGAAAATGCAAAAACAGATCTGGGCTCCCGCTTTAATACTGAATCCGGCATAGCTTCCTATTGATACCACATACATGTAGCTATTTGCCGCGCAGGTAAAAGCGGCTTTCTGACAACCAGATGTGGGAATTTAGACCCGGAACCGATCAGTTGTCTACGTCCGGCACTACGATCACGCTCTTAAACCGGCTGTCCTGGTGAAGAACAGCGATCTGATCCATGATGTCCCGCTTGCAATTCAGGATCGTCTGATTGTCTTTTGGCAGCTTGATCAGCAATTCCATCAGGAACTGATTGCGGACCCTGCTGACCACCGGCTCGGCCGGACCAACCAGAAAATCGTTATAACGCGTTTTCAATGCATTGGTAAACTGATGCGCCGCCAGATCCAGGATGCCTTTGACCTTGTGTCTGAATGTTAATTGTATGATCCTCGAGAAAGGCGGATAAAAGAAATGCCTGCGCTTGGCCAGTTCATCCTCAAGCATCTTTTTATAATTGTGTTGTTTCACATATAACAGTACAGGATGTTGTGGTTGCGAAGTCTGGATCAGCACGGAACTGGTGGATTGCTTTCTACCCGCCCTGCCACTCACCTGCTCCATCAATTGAAAAGCCCGCTCATTCACCCGGAAATCGGCAAAATGCAACAAGCCATCCGCATCAAGCACACCAACCAGGTCCACGTTCTCAAAATCCAGCCCCTTCACCACCATCTGCGTACCTACGAGAATATCAATCCTGCGTTGCTCAAACTGCTGGATCAGCACATCATGTGCATTCTTTCCGCGCACGGTGTCAACATCCATCCTCGCCACTTTATGTTTTGGAAAGGTCTCCTGCAGGATCTCTTCGATCTTCTCCGTACCAAAATTCCGCTGTACAAACTCATGACTGCCACAGGCTGCACAGGTATGCAATGGCGGATAATTCGTGCCGCAATAGTGACATACCAGTTTATTCGACAACTTGTGGAACGTAAGCGACACATCACAATATTTACATTGCGGGATCCATCCGCAAACTTTGCAAAGCTGATAAGGAGTATAACCACGGCGGTTCTGGAACAGTATCACCTGCTGCTGACGTTCCAGCACCTGGTTCATTGCATTGATCAGCTGCGGCGACAACATGATCTTGGAATTATCCTTCCGCTGGATCGTTTTTGTATCGATGATCTGTATCGGAGGCAATTCTACATTTCCGTATCGCTCCATTAACTCAACCAACCCGTATTTGCCCCGCACGGCATTATGATAAGTTTCGAGTGAGGGAGTCGCGCTTCCCAATAAAACACGCGCACCGGTTTTATCAACCCCATTATGAAACAATGAAGCAAGGTAGATCGCCGAATCACGACCATTGTAACGCGGCGCGGGATCCTGCTGCTTATAGGATGTATCATGTTCTTCATCACAGATCACCAGGCCAAGATCCGCATACGGAAGAAAAATGGCAGAACGTGCGCCCAGCACCACTTTCATTTCCCCACTCTTGATCTTGTTCCAGATCTCCACCCGTTCATTCTGCGAAAATTTGGAATGATAGATCCCGATATAACCTCCAAAATGTTTTTGCAAACGCCGGATGATCTGCGAAGTCAGTGCGATCTCCGGCAACATATATAATACCTGTTTGCCTTTGCGGACAAACTCTTCGATCAATTTTATATAGATCTGTGTTTTGCCGCTGGATGTGATTCCATGCAGCAGGCAAACCGGCTTCGCTGTAAACGATTCCCTGATCAGTTCAAGCGATTGCTGCTGCGCATTGGTAAGTTCAAAATCCATCCTGATGTCTTTCGCTAAAACCGGCAGGCGATCGACCACACGCTTCTCCAGCCACAATATTTTTTTATCAACGAGCCCTTTCAGCTGCGCATCAGTTGCGTTTGATTTTTTGAGCAGCTCCATCTTTGTTACCTCCCCTGTTGTACGGATGAGGTATAAATAAGACAGCAGTAATTCCATTTGTTTCTCTGCCCTTTGCAACCGTCGGTCTTCATTCAGTAATTTCTCCAGCTCTTCTTCATTGTCGTACTGCGTACTCAGCACTACATATGTTTCTTTCTTCGCGGTATACGCTTCTTTCAATGCTTCCCAGACAAAGCAGACTTTTTTATGGATCAGCCGGTTGATAACGGGATAAACATGTGATGACTCAAGCAACTGCTGAACCTCATTCAGCTTAAGTTCTTTTTTGATCAGCAATGCTTCTGCTACGATAAATTCTTCTGAATCAAGCGCAGAAAAATCATCTCCATATTCATCGTTATAAACGAGTACTGTTTCGCTGGACAATTTGAAATGCGCAGGCAATGCCGCAGCCATCACCTCCCCTTCACTGCACATATAATAAGAAGAGATCCATTCCCATAGATGCAGTTGCTGGTCATATACCACGGGTTCGGCATCAAGTATATTCAGGATTTCTTTAGGATCGCCCCAATCAGGTTTTTCCTGGTGTATGCGTTTAACAACACCGGCGTACTTTTTATTTTTTCCAAGATTGACTTCAACGCGCATTCCCTGTTTCACTTTTTCTTCCAGATGGGACGGCACGGACCATGTGAATGTTTTGGGCAGGGCAAGCGGGATCACGATATCGGCGTACCAGGATATCGTTGGCTGGGTGATATGTGCGAGGGTAAGTTGTCCTTCCATTGATGATATTGCTGAAGCAAACAGCAAATTTAGTCTTAGTCCTGCAAATTTTAATGGTTGAGGGCGACGATGGTTGCCCGATGGCCGGTTGATCCAACATCGATCATCTAACATCGATCATGCTTCCGGGTTGATCCAGGCTGCGTTATACTCTGTAAGTTTCCGTTCCATCACCGTATAAACCTGTTGTTTTAACGCGGCAGTATCGGAGACTGTCAATCCGGCGACGGGGATTTCATCAAGATATATGATGCGGCTGATACCTGGCGTGAGGGTGAGCAGTCCGGTGGGTGGCATTCTATTGTAGGTATCGAGGAAAAGTACAGGTTTGATGGGTGTTTGCGTTTCGAGGGCGAGACGGAAGGCCCCGTCATAGAATTCTTTCAGAGGATTGTGGGTTGTATTAAACGTTCCTTCGGGGAAAACCAGCACAGATATGCCTTTTGAAAGGACGGAACGCATAATCCGGATACTGGCGGCCCGGTTGGCGGGATTACTGCGATCGACTGTAACGATCGCATTCCGGTAAATAAACCCGAATATGGGGATCTTTGCCATTTCCGCTTTGCCCAGCGGTCGTAGCGGCTGGCGATATGCCTTTACCAAAACAGCTGAATCGAGGTAAGAAATGTGATTGCTGACGAAGATGTATGGCTTTTTCCTGTCGTGGGGAGCTTCATATATCCGTTTATGAACGATGCCGATCAGCGGGAACCAGCAATCAGCCCACAAACGACAAAGCCCGAGGATCATATTCCCGCCTTTTATGCGTCCAAAAAAGCTGGCAATGATCACAAATGGGAAGATCAACAGCATAATGACAACGAAAACCACCATTGCATAGATGGAATAAAGCCAAACCAACGGTTTCATTAACGCTTGTTTTTGTATTTATCATCATCCCCCGGACAATGACATTCCCAGTCAGTCCCCAGATCGATCGTCGTCACCACCTTGGTCGTGTTGTCACATTGCGCAAACACTATTCTTACCCGCTGATCGTCCTTTGTTACCCCTTCAAGCGCATAGGTTGGGCATGGCCGGGCGTTCACATCTGATTTTTTGTAGTTGATGGTCCCCTCGCGCATGATCTGTTCCACTTCTGCCTGAGAGATATGGCGGCAACTCATCCGGCAATCCGCGTGTTTAGTGTATTCAATATAGGAAACCCTACGGTCAAAACCCCGGTTACGATCGGGCTCAGCTGCCGGATCCTTTGTTTTCCGAGTAGTCGTTTCCGTTTTTTTAACCGGCTCCGGCCCGGCTTTACGCTGAGATCTTTTGACAAAAAACAATGCAATCCCGAGCACGATAACAATTGCAAATGGTAGCCACTTCTTATTCAAGCTCAAATATTTGGATAAAAATAGGGAAGTAAGGGGAAAGGAGGAGGAAAGGTTTGAGAGCTTTTACACGATCGTGCTCAAACCATTGAAATCCCTGAAACCCTCACAAACCCTCCCAAACCTTTTTCCTACCTTCGCCGGTCTATGACCTCAACAAAATCAGTAGCCTTCCACACCCTTGGGTGTAAACTCAACTTCTCGGAGACGTCGGCACTTTCGCGACTGCTTGAGCAGGAAGGCTTTGAGAAGAAGGAATTTGAGGAGAAGGCCGATGTGTATGTTATCAATACCTGTTCCGTTACGGAAAATGCGGACAAGGAGTGCCGTGCACTGGTTCGCCGGATCCAACGGAAGGCTCCGGAAAGCCTGGTGGTAATCACCGGTTGCTACGCACAGTTGAAACCAAAGGAAATCTCTGAGATCCCCGGCGTGGACCTTGTGCTTGGGGCCGCTGAAAAATTCAATATTGCCCAGCATATCCGGGAACTGGCAAAAGGCGATTCTGCAAAGATCTGCTCCTGTGAGATCGGCGAAGTGACCGGATTCCATTCATCGTATTCATTGAATGACAGAACCAGGACCTTTCTTAAGGTCCAGGACGGCTGTGACTATAATTGCTCTTTCTGCACTATCCCAATGGCGCGAGGGAAAAGTCGCAGTGATACTGTTTCAAATGTGGTGAAAAGTGCACGCGAACTGGCGACCAATGGCGCAAAAGAGATCGTGCTGACAGGGATCAACCTGGGTGATTTTGGAAAAGGTCCCGATGGAGCTGGAGTGACAATCGGGATCAGTCAACGCGAAGAGAATTTCTTCGAATTGATACAGGAACTGGATAAGATCGAAGGTATTGAACGATACCGGATCTCTTCTATCGAACCTAACCTGTTAACAAACGAGATCATTGATTTTGTGGCAAATAGCGACAAATTCATGCCTCATTTCCATATTCCGCTGCAAAGCGGCAGCAATAAGATCCTGGGCATGATGCGTCGTCGTTACAAGCGCGAACTCTATGCCGAGCGCGTAAAACTGATCAAGACCCTGATGCCTCATTGTGCCGTCGGCGTGGATGTGATCGTTGGATTTCCAGGAGAAACAGAGGAAGAGTTCAAAGAGACCTTCGACTTTCTTCATTCTCTGGATGTTTCCTACCTGCATGTATTCACTTATTCTGAGCGCGACAATACTCACGCACTCACGCTTGACCCTGTTGTTCTGGTGCATACCCGTCATGAGCGTAACAAGACCCTGCGGAATCTGTCTTATATGAAAATGCAGTATTTCACTGAACTGCATGCCGGTCAAAACAGGAAAGTATTGTTTGAAAAGATGGATAAAGGGGGGATGATCGAAGGATATACGGACAATTATATAAGAGTGACAACACCGTACAAAAAGGAATGGGTGAATAACGTGGTAGAATGGAAACTCTGATCCCGGACTGAGTATTCCCTGGCTTAATCGTTGGCCATTGACCGGAAATCAGGAACGATGAGTCAATCGGAAATCAGTTCAGCAGTAAATAAAAAATAACCATAAAAAACGCTTTTCAGTTAAAGAAGGCCTCTTTTTTTATGGTTATTCCGACCTTACCCGGCCATCTGCCATCGTATCTCTGTGGGACGTACTGGACTCGAACCAGTGACCCCTACTCTGTCAAAGTAGTGCTCTAAACCAACTGAGCTAACGTCCCGTTAATTTTGCAAGAAATCAGCCTGATGAAGGGGCGGTAAAATTAAGGGGTTTATCTTTATAGTACGGTAGTATTTTATTTTATTTGCCGTGCAACTTTCAATGCCCCGATTTGTCTTTTTAATAGTGTTATGAAGAAGTACCAGGTAACGATACAATTTGAGATGAAGGATGATTTCAGCGACCTCATTCCACCGCACCGCACTTATATCAATTTTCTGATCAATAAAGACATTATCGACCAGTATATTGTAAGCATGGAAACACAGCGCGTATGGATCACCCTGAACGCGGCAAATAAAGAAGAAGTAGAGAAGCTGCTGATGAAATCCCCGATTTTCAAGTTCTGGACTTACGAAATTGATGAGTTGTTTGTATGGGACGGTCAGCATTACCGGCTGCCTGCGGTTCAACCGAACTGATGCAGAGAAATGACTGAACAGGGTTTTACAAACATCATCCGAAGATCATGGGGTAGATTTTTTTGCGGATCATTCGACAGCTGCCATCCTGCGCAGTGACCGTTTTTTTTATGCATTCAATATACCTGCTAAAACTTTTAACAACATCCCATGCGTCTTCCTGTATTACTCCTCTCCTTTTTAATTGCAATTACAGCAACTGCTCAACAACCATCAGCAACCGAAGTATTGAAAGAAGCAACGGCAACTGCCGCGAAAGAAAATAAGAAAGTGTTTATCATTTTTCATGCGTCCTGGTGTGTATGGTGTCATCGCATGGATACATCGATGAATGATAAAACGGTGAAAGCTTTTTTTGATGATAACTATGTGATCCGCCATCTTACCTTAAATGAGTCTCCCAATAAAAAAAACCTGGAGAATCCCGGCGCAGATGAAATGATGTTAAAATATAATGGCAAAGATCAGGGTATCCCTTACTGGCTGATATTTGACAACACCGGCAAATTTCTTTTTGATTCAAAAAGAAGACCCGAAGGCGGCGGGCCCGAAACCGGTAATAATACGGGATGTCCCGCATCGGAACCCGAGGTCGGTTATTTTGTGAGCGTACTGAAACAAACGTCAAAACTTACAGACAAACAACTTGCCGTCATCTTTGATGTATTCCGTAAGAACGATCACTAATAAAAATAACTATCCGCTCTACTCACTTTGAAATTATTCCGAGCGCAAACTCTTTACGGGATTGATCAACACCGCCTTTGCGGATTGAAAGCCGATCGTCAGAAATGCAACAACGATCACCACAAAGCCCGTCAATAAAAATACCAGCCAACTGATCTCTATCCTGTAAGTGAAGTTCTGCAGCCATTTGCTCACAACCAGCCAGCAGACAGGTATTGCAATAAGACCTGCAATCAACACCAGTTTCAGAAAATCTTTTGACAGCAATGCAAGTATTCCGGAAGGAGATGCCCCCAGTACTTTACGGATCCCTATCTCTTTGGTCCGTCTTGATGCATCGTAAGACGCAAGGCCCAATAATCCAAGAACGGTAATGAATAAAGTAAACCCGGCAAACAGGCTGATGATCTTTCCGAATTGTACATCCGTCTTATATTGTGCATTGAACATTTCATCCATAAAAAAATAGTCAAAGACATGGCCGGAGAAATTTTCCTTCCATGCACTTTCAATACCGGCAATCGTTTTTTGTACATCTGATGTATTCACTTTTATCGAATAAAAATCTGTTCCGCTTTCTGAATACCAGTGAACCATTGGCAATTGAGCTTCTTTTAATGAGACCTGGTGATAATCTTTCAGAATACCAATCACTGTTACTGAGCGGTCATTTTCCGGTGTGATCCTGATCTGTTGATTGAGTGCAGCAAGGGGTGATGAAAATCCAAGCAAGCGCGCCGCCTCTTCAGTGATCAGCACTTTGCCCTCATTTTCAGCAGCTACGTTACCGAAATTTCTTCCGGCCAGTAATTGCATATCCATTACCGGCAGAAAACCCGCATCCACTCCATAGAGATAAAAGTTACTGCCTGAATCGGTATCCTGATCAAGCCTTCTTACACTTGTGCGGGTATTGAGAGAGTTCAGCCCAAGCCCGGGTAGCGACGCTGACAATGCAACGCTCTGCACGCCCGGTATTGCACGCAACCTGTTCTTAAACATTCCGCCCACCTCGTCCCTTACTGAATCAGCTACATTCAGGTCCGGTCCTCTTAAAACCAATACCTGGTCTATGTTCATTCCAAGGTTCTGGCGTTTTACAAATTGTATTTGCTGATAAACGATCACTGATGCCGAAAGTACGATCAATGCAACGGCAAACTGTCCCACAACAAGTGTCTTTCTCAACAAGGTCCCGCGTAATGATCCGGTGAAGCTCCGGCTGGTGACTACCACCGCTTTTACAGATGACAAAACAAACGCGGGATAGATGCCCGACAGGAAAATATTCAGCAGCAGTAACATTCCGGTGAGGATCCAGAATTGTGCTGAATCAAACAAGGTGTCTTTTACGTCATCACCCACAAGAGATCCATAGAATGGCGTTGACAATCTGACAAGCAATAATGCACCTGCAAGTGCAAGCACATTGATAATAAATGATTCGGTAAAAAATAACTTTATTAATGAAGTTCGTGAAGAACCCAATACTCTCCTCAACCCGGCTTCCTTACTTCGTTCCGCAGCGCGTGCTGTGGTAAGATTAATATAATTGGCAGAGCCGATGAGAATGATCAACACAGAGATCATCAACAGGAAACTGACAGTTTTTGCATTTCCGTTTATTTCCGGTTCGAATGTCTTATTCGAATAAAGATGGATCGACCTGATCGGCTCAGCAGTTACGATCTCCTGTTTTAACCGCTCTTTGGAAAAGGCCTTTAACCGTTCATTGAATTTTACCAGGTTTGTCCCTGGCTTCATCAGCAGGTACGTATAGTTATTGTTGCCGCCCCAGCTATTGAGGTTCATACCCCAGCGCTCCAGCAATTTCATAGAGACAAGAAAATCAAATTTCAGATGGGTGTTACCGGGCATGTCTTTAATAACGGCCTCAACCTGCAGAGGCTCATTGTTGAGCATGACGGTTTTTCCAAGAACATCCGTTGTACCAAAAAAGCGGAGAGCTGTTGTCTCAGAAAGTACAGCCTGTGATGCAGTGATAAGCACGGCCCGGGGGTCGCCTTTTAGAAACTGAACATTGAAAATATCGAATATTGACTGATCGGCAGCATAAGCCTTCGATACAAGCAATGCCTTCTGCCCATATCTGACCTCTGATTCTCCCAGATCCTGGACCCGCACATAATCCGCTACTTCAGGCATGGTAGACTTGAATGTTGGCCCCATCGGCGGATAGGTCTCACAATCCGTTACGACAAACTCGGAACCTTTATAAAGATCAAGCGTAAGCCTGTAAATATTATCTGCGTTGGGGTTGCTGCTTTCATAACTACGCTCAAATCTGACATAATTGATCAACAACAAAAAAGCCGCCGTGGCAACCGACAAGCCAAGAATATTGATAGAGGTATAAAACTTCTTTTTCCAGATGCTTCTCCAGGCGGTAACAAAATAAACATTGAGCATAGGTGGTAATTATGATAATTGTTTGAGGCTGCAAGTCGGCCACTAGAAATATGCCAATTCGCATAATTATGATTATCAATTAATTATACAATATTTGCAGTAACCAGTGTTCGCTTCTGGTACAACCTGTGTTCATCTTTGATCAATGAACGTGAGTGGTGCGATATAACCCTGCTATTGGATCAGTTCAGCAGCCTTAAAAGCTATTTCATCCGCAGAAAGTAACCGCAGGTTATATTTAACTTTTAGCTGCTTTGAATATTTTGCATATTGGCACTGAATCAAAACCACCATCTTCAATGCTACGTGATCATTTTTTTATAGCTGCTGTTGTTGCAGCTGTCATTTCTGTTCCTGCAACCGGTATCGCTCAGGAAAATACAAGTACCACCGAAAATGTAACAACTATCAACATTCTTAATCCCGGCATCAGCCGCGAGTTAAAAATTGGGAACAGGCAGACTTTCAAGTTTTCCGCTATGATGAACCTGATGGTAAGCATTCTGATCTCGGATACTTTTGATGAAACGAATTTTTATGCCGATCCTGCAATGGAAGCTGGTTTTCGGCACTATTTCAATCTTGCCAAAAGACAGAATGCCGGCAAGCGGATAGAAAAGAATAGCGGAAACTATGTAAGCGGATATGCACAGCTGATCTACTCAAAGATGCCGGTTGACATAGATCTCTATAAAGAGAATAAACGTCGCCCGCTTACCGTGCTTGGGGCCTGCTGGGGTATGCAACGGAATTATAAAGGCCATTTTAGTCTTGACCTGAATCTTGGTGTTCAATACCGTTTTGCCAAATCAACTTACCCTGATTTCAATAACTCTGTAACTAAAAAAGTACAGGGTGAATTTTTACCAGCCGGCGGACTTACCCTGGGAATCTGGCTAAACTGATCATCTGAAGTCCGTTATTATTTACGGGGAGTGATCGCTGTCGCATCCACCTCAAGCATTATGCCCTCCCGGAATAAACGGGTAACTTGTACAGGCATGCTGGCACAACGGTTATTCAAAATTTTCTTCACGAGCTAACGCAAAGATTCTCAGCGACGGATCATGTCCATTTCGGGGAGCGATCTCCTTAACGCATAAATAAATTTGCGCAGCTACTTAACTGCGCGTATTTTTGCAGTCAAATAGCTGCACAAATGGAATTACGAAGAGATGTATTTCAGGCGATCGCCGATCCCACGCGAAGGGCGATCCTTACGCTGGTCGCCATCCAGGCGATGACGCCTACCGCGATCGCGGAGAATTTTGATTCAACACGTCAGACAATTTCTAAACATATACAGATCCTTACCGAATGCGAACTGCTGAAACAGGAACAGAACGGCAGAGAGATCTATTATCATTTTAATCCCGAAAAAATGAAAGAGATAGCTGACTTTATTGAACCATTCCGGACAATGTGGGATGACAGGTTCAACAAACTGGAAGGCATCATGAAAAAATATAAATCAAAAAAATAAGGCCATGGAAAGAAAAACGAAAGTGCATGCCGAAGACGGCCGACAGGATCTGACGATCACGAGGGAATTTGACCTGCCATTGGAATTGCTTTTTAAAGCGTATGAAGATCCGGAGATCGTAGCCCAATGGATGGGAACAAAAGTAGTGAAGCTGGAAAATAAAAAATATGGCGGCTGGGCATTTGAAACGTCTGATCCGAAAGGAAATGTTGCGTTCAGGGCCAGCGGAGTGATCCATGAATTTGTAAAAGACAAAAAGATCACGAGAACATTTGAAATGGAAAATGCCCCCTTCGATGTGCAGCTTGAGTTCCTGGAATTTGAAAAGCTGACGGATGACACAAGCAGACTTTCTATCCATACAGTATACAGAACTGCCGCGCTCAGGGATGAAATGCTAAAGCTGCCATTCAGTTACGGCATCAATATGGCGCATGATCGTCTGCAGGAAATTGTAAGTAAAATAAAATAAGAACCCATGTCAAAAAGAAATAAGATCATCTACTGGATCGCAACGCTCTGGCTGGCCCTTGGGATGACGTCCACAGGCATCGTACAATTATTTCAGATGAAGGAAGAAATTGGCTTTATATTGAAGTTGGGCTATCCTGCGTATTTTATATCGATACTGGGTGCTGCGAAGTTGTTGGGCGTAGCCGTGATTCTCGTCCCGGGCTTTACATTATTGAAGGAATGGACGTACTCGGGGTATTTCTTTATGATGACTGGCGCGGTAGTATCACATATTGTAATGCATAGTCCGGCAGGTGAATTGCTTCCAGCAGTATTATTGCTGGCATTAACGGTGCTGTCATGGCATTTTCGTCCGGCAAACAAAAAGATCGTATTGGTCAATCAAAAACAATTATCATGAATCCTGATGTAGACCTCTATTTTGATAAAGCAGCGGCCTGGCAGAAGGAGATCGGTCTTTTAAGAAAAGTCATTCTCGATTGTGGTCTTGAGGAAGAATTGAAATGGGGCTGTCCATGTTATGCTTATCAAAGCAGTAATGTGGTATTGATCCATACATTCAAGGAATACTGTGCCGTATTGTTTTTCAAAGGCGCGTTATTGAACGACCCGGAGGGCTTGCTGATACAGCAGACGAAGAACGTACAGGCGGCACGGCAAATGAGGTTTACAAATCCGAAAGAAGTGACAAAGTACGAACATGCGTTGAAGGCATATGTGTATGAAGCGATCGAAGTGGAAAAAGCCGGGTTGAAAGTAAAGATGAAAAAAACAAAGGAATTTGAAATGCCGGAGGAGTTCAGAGCAGCACTGGAGAAAAAGGCAGCGCTGAAAAAAGCCTTTGAAGCGTTAACTCCCGGGAGGCAGCGGGCGTATCTGCTGTTTTTCGGATCGGCGAAACAGGCGAAGACAAGAGAGGAACGGATAAAGAAGTATGTGCCGGAAATAATGAAGGGAAAGGGATTGAATGATGTTTAACTTATTCAATCCATCATTGCTTTTGCCCGCAAACAACTCCTTCTGTTGCGGATATCGCCACATTAAAACACGAAGATCGCACAACTCATAGCCAACCGGATTGAGAAATTGCCTGCGGGGCAGATATTTTCTTATACCGATGTTTTGAAGCAACCGGATCAGCGAGAAGCGGCAATAAAGGCACTGAACAGAATGGTGAACAGCGGTAAACTCAAAAAAATTGCGAAGGGAAAATATTATAAAGCAGAGCAAACCGTATTCGGTGCATTAGAGCCTGATCAGTACCAGGTAGTGAAAGATTTGCCTGAAGATAACGGCAAAGTAACTGGTTATCTTACGGGCTATTCGATCTATAACAAACTTGGCCTGACAACGCAGATCAGCAGCACCATCCAGATCGGCAAAAACGATGTTCGCCCGCGGTTCAAGAGAGGAGATATACAATCATGTTTGTCCGGCAAAAAAGCTGAAGAACACGCTTAATCCTGTAACCGTATTTAAAATGCCCGGTGTATCAAAAACTATTGCGAACGCGCAAAACTGGAATATCAAATGAGACTGCACGAAAATGAAGACCTGTTCAGGCAGGCTATACAATTTACCGCACAAAAGATGGGCAGGGAGCAGATGACAGACGTTTATACAAGTCAATTCAGGGAAATGATATTTGGCGATGAATTTTCATCCGCTGATCAAATCCTGCAAACGCTGCAACGTATAAAGAAACGCCTTTCCGACGTTGAATGGGCTGTCAAACTCCCGGAAGCATAACGATGTTGCAGATATGAATTTGCAAATAAAAAATTCTGTGCAAATAAAAAAGGTTCAGAAATTTTACTTTCTAAACCTTTGATTTTCTGTGGGAGTTGACGGGCTCGAACCGCCGACCCTCTGCTTGTAAGTCATATTTATAGATGTTGTTGCTTGTTGTTGGATGTAGTTGGATGTCGTAAAAAGCTGGTTATTAACGGATTTAAAGGAATAACATTTGGTAATATCTGCTGTATTCTGTTAGTTTTGTATGCAAATCGTATGCAAATTTTAGTTACCAATGAACATCACCACAGCCATTATTCTTGATACAAGACGTGAAAAAAAGAGTGGTAAATATCCAGTCAAATTACGGGTTACGTTCCACCGGAAACAGATGTTTTATCCATACGGATCAAAATATGACCTTGCGAAAAATGAGTTTGAGGAGGTTTTCAACCCCAAAGCTAAAGGGGATAAAAAGATCATTCAAGATGATTTGATCAAAGAGCGCAACAACGCGGACGAAATAATCAAGAATCTTGGTAGGCGGTTTAGCTTTCCATTGTTTGAAAAAGAATTTACAGTCAAAAAAGCTAAGACTAAGAATCTTTTCCAGCTAATAAAGGAAAGGGCATCCGAGTTGAGGGAAAATGGCCAAATCAGTACAGCTATAGTTGCTGAATGTGCCTTAAGCAGCCTGAAAAAATATTTTGATAGAGAGCAGTTTGATATAGAGGAACTCGACGTAAAAACGTTGGAAAAATACGAGAAATGGATGTATGCAAAGGATTCCAGTCCAACGACAGTTGGTATGTACATAAGATCGATCCAAACCGTCTATTTTGAAGCTATAGAATCAGGAATCGTAGCAAAAGAGTTATCACCTTTTGGTAAAGGAAAGGATAAGTATACCATACCTACTAGTAGCAATAAGAAAAAGGCCTTGCGCCATGACGAGATAGGTAGAATTTACCATTGTGAGACAGAGAGCGTTGAAGAGGAAAGAGCTAAAGATTTTTGGATCTTCATTTACTTGGCAAATGGCATCAATGTGAAAGATATAGTCTTAATGAAATTCAAAAATGTCCGAGAGGATCGAATAATCATTGACAGGGCAAAAACAAAAAATCAGACCAAGGATGATCCACGTCAAATCGAAATTGTTTTAACAGACGATTTAAGGCGAATTATAAACAAATGGGGGAATAAGTCAGTATTTCAAGGGAGCTATGTTTTTCCCTTCCTATCAGGAAACCCGACTCCTGAAGAAGTAAAAAGAACAACCTACAATACCTATAAGACCATAAATAAATACATGAAAAGAATCCAGAAGAGATTAGGAATAAATCAAAAACTTTTAACCTATGCTGCTAGGCATTCTTTTGCAACAATTATTAAGAACTCAGGAAGAAGCATCGAATTCATCAGTGAAGCCTTAGGACATTCTTCAATAAAAACTACTCAGCGATACTTAGGAAGCTTTGAGTCTGAGGCCAAAGAAGCAGCCGCAGCAATTCTGACAAACTTTCCAACTGCAAAGATTAAGCAGAAAGTCAGCTAAGAATTAATTAAAACGGAAAAAACAACTGAAATAGAAAAACAACAATTATCTTTACACTTCAAATCGCAACAGCCAACAACTCCGGCTAAACAATCGCAAATAAAAAGATCGCATTTACATGTATTCAAATGTCGAATCCATTTGCGGAACTCAATTCCCGTTTAGATCAGATTGAACACTTATTAAGCAAGGTATTAATCAACACATCTCTTAATGTTCCAAAGGCGAAAGAGGACGATGACTTAGTAACATTCAAAGAGGCTGCAAGTATCCTGCATATGAGCGAAGATCGCCTATACTACGTTCATAAGGATCTTTTCAAAGCTAGAAGATCAGGAAAAAGGCTTCTATTTTCTCGACAGGATCTTATAAAATACCTCAATAGGGATAACGGTTAATTTCATTTAAAAATCGAAAAGGATAATTGAAAAGAAATCGTGTTAATATGGTTCACCATAAATGCCAGTTGATGATATCAAGCTTTCATGCCAGCTAGACAATTACTACCGTTGGAAAGAGGATAACAAGAAAAAGATCAAAAGACCTTATTGCCGCGTCTTTGAGGATAATGGAAATGTAAAAACTGAAGAGGATGAAGGCTCATATGAGCAATTGGCAGAGGAGAAATACAGATGGCGGGAGGATAAAAACGGTCGCTATAGATACTGCACCATTATCCACTATACCGGCTTTCAATCTTACAGAATCGAGGTAAGGGAGACTATAAAGGAGTTTTACTCAACTGGTAAACGAGTAATTTCTTATCATCTCATCTTGTCAGGGAGTTTCAAATCAAATAAGGGAAAAGGCATCAATTGGGGACGTTTCACATATCAGGATCTCCAAGAGCAGATTGCATTGATTGAGAGTATCGGCTTGGATGCTAGTGTCGTTAAAATTGACAATATAGCACCTTCAATTTCTTTGAAGCTCCCTTTCCCTGTCCTTGAGTTTCTGGTAGACTGTCTTATTTCCTACAGAGGGGAGCAATTTAAGCAATATGACCCTGACAGTAATGGGAAAGTGGTCGGATATTATTGTCCCCTTCATCAGGTCGAAATAAAAATCTATGATAAGTCTCTTCAATTAGAAAAGCCCGGACATATCATGCAATTTGAAAAGCGATTTTCAAAGATGCAGAAACTTAGTACAAACTTTGGATTGAAGTATTTGTCTGATCTAAAAGACTTTGAAAAGGTTAGCAAGCTAGATGAACTATTATTATCTACATGGGCTGATATTCTACTCTTTGACAATGGTATCAGTGTTGCCGATCCCAGGTTAAATGATCGTCAACGAGAAATGATCAAATACGGCGACAATTACAAGTATTGGAAAAAGCTAAGAACAAACACAACGCAATCAACCTACAAAAACAGGGTTCGGGAATTTAAAAACCTTTCTCTTGAATTTGAAGGAAATAATCATCACGTTTTGATCTCAAATTTGATCAAAGATGAATGGGACTACTTAATGAAAATTTGCCCAAAGTTACCGGGTGCAAATTCGAGAACTAAATCTAAGAACTTGCCCAAAGTTACCAGTAAGGTAAGGGGTAAATATGGGCAAGTAGATGCTTTCATTACTTCAACGTCAAAAAAGATAAACATGGAAGAAAAATTAACTAAACGCAGTAAGAAGACAGAATTAAATAATTCAAAATCAAAAAAACAAATAGCTAAAGAAAAGAGAGAGCAGTCGAGCAAACTAACTGCATCATTCTTTAATGCCTTGTCAGTCACATTGAATAAATTAAATAATCAGGCAGCGTAATTTAATACTAAGTATTCTTTTAATTAAATACCATGAATAGTATAACCTATGAATACCTGAACGATACCTGTAAGCTACTTTCCAATTTATTAATCAAGAAGAAGGTAGTAAACAGAATAGCTAACAATGAAAAGGGTACCACTATGATGGAACCTGTTATAAAAACATACGCTGAAGTAAAAGCAGTAAGCGAATTGATTAATAAACAATTTCAAGATCTAAGAAGCGCCTTCACGAGGAAGAAAATAGCCCTAGGCGAATATAGACTTAGACTTACACCTCTAAGAGATCTGCTTACAAAGCATAAAGCCAGAAACGAACACCTAAATACAGAAGCGATCAAAAAGGAAGTCGATCTGTATTTCAAAAAATAGCTAAGAAAGATAGTAGTAAAAAATTGCACAAATAATCGAAATAAAACTCACAGAATGAGAAACAACAGTTATGATTACCTATCATCAACAGTTATTCAGTTAAAAGAAAGGATGCAATGGCATCAAGAAAAAATAGAGAAGGCTGATATTCATGACATGAACAGTTTACACGATTGTAAGTCCGCATTCGACGATGTGAACTTTCTTTGCAAATCTGCATTCACCCAATTTGAAGTATTGAGGCGAGACTACAATACTGGCCGAATTCCATTGACCCGATACAAAGATTTCCTTAAACCGCTCCATAACCTACTCACCGAGGGGGAAAAGAAGATCACTAACCCCGAACTCCATTCTGAAATCATTGCAATGGAACTCAAAAGATTCTTTTGACGATAATTAATTTAACAAAATAGATCGCATTTAAATAAACACGAAAATGGTTTTCACAAACGGAACAAGGAGAACACGAGAGTATGAATCACTTGGACACAGCCTTGAGTTTCTTGAGAGCAATATCCAGAGATATAACAATCATCTTGAACTTCTCAGTGCAGACATTTATCAGAAATTCAAAGAGCTGAAGAATGATTTTGATTTGGGGTTTATTAGCCTAGGTCAGTACACGGACTTTCTCAAGATGTTCAAAAGTTATTTAGAGAGATCTGCCGCTACTCAGTATCCTGAATTACAAGCAGACGAGATCCGGGAGGAGATCAGCAAGTATCTGAAATAGACAAACGATTTATTTTTCATCAGTACGGGGCTGCATTTCTATGCTGGCCCTTTTTATTTTCATCCATTCCTAATTAATTATTACTAATCATGGACTGTAAGTATTAATAATTAAATCTGGATTAGTAATAATAAAAATAAATACTTACTAAAGTGTTGGCGGAATGAAATCAGGAGGGTACGTTTGTCTTGTAACACGGAAATAGAAACAAAAAAACTAAGGATATGCAAGCGAAAATCATCAACATCAACACCGGAAACAATGGAGCTAAAGTGATCAAAATGTCAACTGTTTCAATTTTGGTTCCTTTTGGAAAAGAAATCAAAACGGTGGTGCTGACTGTTAGCGACAAAGGCCAAAGAGCTTGATCAATCAATCAACCAAAACTATATAACATGACAAGCCAGAGAGAAACATTGAAAAAATTCATTGAGATGGATTCTTCAGAAATTTTGAAAAAAATTGCATCAGGAAACATCCCGGAAGAAGAAGCCGCTATTGCTGCATTCATTTTGGAAAACCGTTATCCCACTCCCGATGAATGGAAGCGGATGAGGATAGCGAAAAATAACAGGCTGACTGCGATCAGAAAGAACATGGAGAGGGTTGAGAAGTGCTTCATGGTAATGAAAAGGGATATCGAAGCAATTGAAGAGTTTTGAAAGGAAAGGACGGTTTGATTAATACGTAGGCGGGTAGTGATACCTGCCTTTTTAAATTTGTACCTTTGTACTTAGTTTCAGATCGCATCTTTCCAATCGAGTTCGGTTGTTTTTCCCTAAATATGAATAAAACGAATAGAAAGCCGGTTATTTTAGACTATCTAATAGCGCTGCACATTATTCACCTCAACAAATACTTTGACTTGAAAAGCCTTGGAAATACGTCTAGGGTTGTAAGTCTTTGTTCGCTCAACCCACTCACAGGTAAAAAGGAAATCGCGATCAGAATAAAGGTGAACTTAAATATAGATACAGGATACGATAATGACTACGCCGATATCCAGTTTGTTTGTCAAGGTAGGTTGATTACCCAAAGAGTTGAATTGGTAGCGAAACCAAGCGGTCTAAGAAAAGGTACAGTATTTTTCTTCAAGTGCCCTGATACTGGCCAATATAGAAGAACACTATACCTGTACAACGGACTGTTTGTTTCAAGGAAGGCCATCGGGCATACAACATATCTCAGCAAGCTTGAGTCAAAAAAGCAATCCCTTTTCATGAAAAGTATCCGGAAAATAATGAAGGATCAGAAATTAATAGTCCTGTCTAAAAAGCCGTACTTCAAACGTTACCACGCCGGGAATCTGACAAAACGGTACATGAGGGTGCTGGATGCTGTAGACAACCTGAATAGATCGTGGTGATCTCATTTTCCTTTGAATTTTAGGGTACACTTGGCGGTGTGATTTTTTTTCATCAAAAAATCCTTTAAAAGCTAGGATTTCAATTTCACAATTCATATTTTTAGGGTCAATCATAAATTGTGAATTATGAAAATTCTTTACTGCCGTGTTTCAACACTCGATCAAAAAACGGATAGACAAAGAGTGAATGCTTTAGGCTATAACAGGATTGTTGAAGATACTTGTTCCGGGAAAGTTCCGTTTTTTGACCGGGACGGTGGAAAGACTATTCAGAATTTGGCGACAAAGGGCCAATTGAAAAAATTGGCTGTATGGACCATAGACAGGTTAGGCCGGGATCTGCGTGACATACTTGATACGATACATTATTTCAATCAAAAAAGCATTCCCATTCATTTCGTTTCTCAGAATTTGACAACAATAGATGAAGCGGGCAAAGAAAACCCAATTAGCAGATTGATCATTTCCATCCTTGGAATAGTTGGTGAAATGGAAAGAAACATGATTAGAGAAAGGCAATCTCAAGGCATTGAAGCAGCAAAAAGAAAAGGGGTGTATCAGGGAAGAATATCCGGCACCAAGGAAGATCTTCAAAAGTTCCTCTCCAAAGAAAAAAATAAAAAGGCTCTAACCTATCTCAAAAAAGGATACAAGGCAACAGAAGTGTCAAAAATCGTGGGGATACACATCAATACTATTACAAAGATCAAAAGGCTAGGTATCCCTCAAGACGCGTCATGATAGAGCTGCATATTTCTCCGTATGATTCCAGATGACTATCTTTGCAATATCATCACAACGTGGTGTAATTGCAAATTAAGATCGCTATTAAACCTAAACAGGTCATGAGCGATCATTCCCCTACTCAAAGACTAAGCCTCCTGTTGACTAGATATGAGGCGGCACAACAACTTCGTATCAGCCTCCCTTTTCTCGACAAACTCATTTCTGGCGGGGCAATCACAGCGGTGAAAGTTGGCCGAAGAGTTCTCATTCCAGAAAATGAAATTGTGAACCTGATCAATAAGGGAGGAAAAAAATGAATAACCATCCTCTATCTCCCCAAGACCATGAGATCCTCATCTCCCGGATCATTGTCTGGATCTTGGATGATGAAGTTAACAAAGTTGATCTCAGAGAAAGAATTATTGCTTTCTGCAATATTGATCTGTCAGAAAACGACATTACCCATTTCATTTTCGAAGCCTTTGACCGGATTAATGAACAGTGCAAAGAGCAGAATGACTATGAAAGTGTGGTCAGATTGCACCTCATTCTATATGAAGAGATCTACCGATACTTTAAATCCATCAATTACGCTCCCGGGTGCAATAAGGTTTTGGAGCGAAAAGAAAGACTACTGAACCTTTTCAAAGACGGCAATAGGTTTTCCTTCAAGAAAAGACAGCTCATTGTTCATGACTCGACTCCGAAGGTTGAGTATGATATGACGAAACTCACTCCTTATGAACGAAACGAGCTTGATGAATTGTTAAAATCAATAACTATCAATGAGTAGGCGTACAGAAGAGTTTTCAAGGCCACTTGAAGTTATCCCGATACATATTGAGCGGTATAATAAGCAAATTCAGCGTCTATTAGCCGTGTCAGACCATTCTAAGGACGATATATCAAGAGGCAGTGTAAGCAAGAAGGAATATTTCAGGGCAAGGGAAGAGCGTATAAAATCCTATAACGATTGCTTGAACACAATGTTTCAGAAGGAAAGGCTATTGCAGTTTCACAACTCAGGATTCCAAATTGAAGTAGTCGATGAAACCATACAGGTCAATATCAAGAAGTCAAAGTATGATTTTTCAAATTTATCAGTTGAAGAATTGTCCAGAATGAATCATCTTTTGACAAAGGCTAAGAAGAATGAGTTTGAGTTGATTGGTATCACAGCAAATCAGTCTCAGAGTAATCAGGTAACTGACACTGTGAATTTGGATAATCACATTGAGGAAAGAGCAAACATCGAAGATATCCAGCATGAAGATCCTCCAATAGAACCCACAATTCCACTTCTCCCTTCCCAGAGGTTAAAGGTAGCCTTAGACAAGCTGGCCGCTACTAAGTTCAAAGAGGCCGGTGCAAAACTTGACACAGAAGAGGAAGATTTAATTGGTAATTAATTAGCTTATCAAGATCGCGAAAAATGTACAATAAATAAAAATGCCGGAAAGTTTTAAATATAAAGTAGTTCATTCTTCCCCTGAAATAGATACAGTATGGAAGTATATCAATACTCCTGACTTACCTGCATACAACTATAGAGATGATATCAACCGATTTCTATCTGTTGTAGGCGATAATGGTTTGACAAACCGTCAACGTATCGAAAGTACTTTCAGCCCCGAAGAAAAATCATTGATCGGGGCTGAAGGAAACAGGTTGCCGATAAAGGTGGGAACGGTGTTGTATCTTGAATATGAAAAGGTAAATCAGGTATCATTTCTTACCGAAGGTATTGAGGTTGTATCTACCGATGATGTTGCCTTCAAGGCGGCTCAATTGGCTAGGCTGGAATCTGATAAGGGGTATGTGAGCGTTAACAAACCAATCAAATCACAATTGCAAGTAGGAAGCAGTAAGGATATTTTCCCGAATGTTACAGTCTGGATTTGGTGTAGATCTATTTCATCAAAAACTGATAAGGATGGAGAATTGCAGGGAGAGTTTTTCGACCTCACTCCATACATCCAAACCCTGACTACGAATATGGGAAAGAATGGCGGTAACTTTCAGGTTAGGCTACCATCATTGATCTGCAAGCTAGATGGTGATATGAAATGGGTATTCGATACGGACACCATTAAAAAGTATAATTCCGGTAAGGAATACATAGCGATAGGGCATTCACACAAGCTAGGAAATGAAGGATTGGTCAGAAGTCAGTTTTTGTTCAACAATATAGTAACGACCAACGATCTTGTTTTCATCAGATTCGAAACGTTGAAGTCCGAAACAGATCGCTACACAGATGACAGCCGTGATTATATCGATAAAAGCGTTCTGCCGAACAAGATCTATGATATGATTGGTTTGGTTGATGGAACTACAATGAGTACGACACCCGAAACTAATGAAGTTTCAATAAACATAGCAGGAAGAGATCTGAGTAAGCTATTTATTGATGATGGAACCTATTTCTACGCCTTAGAAAATTCAAAAGGTATTGTTAGAGTTGCTGGCAGTACAACTCTCAAAAACAGCTTATTGAGCAGGGTGGTGGCTGAGAAGGGTATGAAGTATATCGGTCTTTACAACTTCACTTCTATTGAATACATATTGAAATATATCATCCAACAGCTATCAAATATCAAAGTAGTCCCTAACGATCTTTTTTCGGCCTACAAAGACAGAAGAAATAAAAGGTTTAATGAGATCAATTTTGAACCTCTTGAGCAGCGCGGCACCAATTATACCCCGCAGTTTCAGGAAGAGGTGGCAAATGGGATTTGGCAGATCGTAAAGCTGGTCATTGACAAAAGTGTATCTCAGCGACGGCTTGCTGATACATCCTTTTCAACTGCACAAGGATCCCTACTTAATTTCATTCAATCAGCTATTCATGAACCCTTGTGCGAGTTTTATATGGATACTTACGGTGATCAGTACCACTTAATAGCAAGAAAGCCACCCTACGATCAGAAATCAGTTATCTCCCTGATAGAAGGAAAGATAAACACCGAAGATGGTGAGTTAGCCGAGTCTCCTGCAATTATTGATATTGAGGAAGATGATGTATTGAACGAAACCTTAATGATGGATGATAGTCAAGTTTACAGTTGGTATCATTTCTTTCCTAAGGGGGCGATGATAAATTCAAGCGTTGATTATTCCACATCAATACTACCGGCAATATTCTTTGACGAGTACGCTCAGGTATTTGGATCAAAACCATTTCAGCAGTCACATGCGTATGTGCCCTATGTTCCCAAGTCGTTTGATAGCCAATTCGGGAATTTGCTGTATGAGCAGGCTTTCAGCGATATGAAATATGTTATTGAATCAAACCAGTATCTTCCCTTCACTAGAAAAGGTACAATATCTATCAATAGAGATCGGCGGGTTAAGATTGGTAATTATATAAGATATAAGCCAACAGGTGAAATATTCTATGTAAACGGCGTTCAGCAAAACTTTCAAATCAGTGATTCAACAATTGATGCAACGACAACCATCAATGTCAGCAGAGGCATGATTGAACAGTTGATCTATGGAGTTCACTTGGTTCCTGAAAACGGCGATTCTTCAAACAGAATTTTCGTTAGTTATTTCAATTTGATTGATACAAGGCTAAACATCAAGTATAAGGAAATTCGGACACCGGTAGTAAAACAGAGGAAAGTAGGAACGAAAACAATTCCGGGATTTCAGCCAACCAATATTACATCTGATCAGGTAAAAGAATACGCGAAACTGCATAGTGATGGCAGTTACGGTCAGAATATTTTTAGCCCGTTGGTAAAGCCGACAAAAATTACCGCCGAAGAGCTTTCCAAGCTGATAAAAGTAAAGGGGCCGGATGCTGTTTTCAAGTGGGATAGCGACTTACGAAAGCAAAAATCATATATTGATCAGCTTTATGAGATTCAAAAGGAAAAGGAACGGAACTCAGTTCCTAAGTCACGTTTTTTTTATACAAATGTTTCTGATGCCGAAATTGAGAATCCAAGCATGGTGACCGGAAGTGCATATTTAGACAAGTATGATCCCTACCCTGAAAACAAAAAGAGGTTTATTGCACTAGTCAATTCCATAAATAAAAGAGGATACAATGTCATTCTCGTTGCAGGATCTACAAACAGAAGCTATGCAGAGCAAGCGGCGCTTAAAAAGGCAAATGATAACAATGCTAGGGCCGGACATTCCACCCATGAATTTGGAAAAGGAATTGACATTACCATTGTTAATCCAAAGACGGGTAAGGTATGCTCTAAAAGAACGTCTGAGGAAGAGTGGAGAGCAACCGGCGTTCCTGATATGGCAAATGACCTGGGCTTTCGTTGGGCGGGAAACAATGATGGAACTTTCGGTACAAAGGGAACAGGTAGATACTATATTGATCGGGTTCATTTTGAACTTGTGAATAATCAGGGTATACCCACAAGAACCGAAGACATTTTTGAGGAATATACGGAATGGATAACAACGAAAGGAATCGACGAAAGTTCTGTATTTCAGAATTTCAAGGTTAATAACTACACGTTCAATTTCTTCCTAAAAAAGCTCCAATTCAACCCGGAATATCAGCAGGTGAAGAGCCGACAGGTGTACAATTCGGATCAGGAAGGATCAAGGACTGATGGAAGGAAGTTCGGTGATCAGACTTTAGAAAACGTGATTATCAAATCCTCGATCAAGAATAGAAAATAGGTAAAACCACAATCACAAAAACTAGCCCTAACATATGGAAACCATATGCGAGTAATCTAATACGGCCAATTCCGTAATTCTTATTTCGTAGTTGGCTTGAGATAGTGTTATCAATATTTTTAGTTATTTTGACCTGATAGAATGAAAAAAGCGACCGAACTAAATGCAAGAAATAAATTTCAGACATGTTGCCGTTCAAGTTGGCGATATGCTCAAATACTCTACCACAGTAAATGAAATAGACAGGATTGGCTCTTCTATTTTAGGTATTAATAAGGATACCTTCCCTAATCCTTCAATTACTTCAGTAAGGGCACAGGCTATAAACAACTGGATATTATCGCTAGCCTCAACACCAATGGATACCTCTGAGCGTGTAAAACGATTGATTCGATTTACTCTCGAAATTGCCCCCAGCGATGATAAACGGAAGCTAATTGAGTTTTTAGAAAAATCAGGGTGTCCCTATAATTTGCTATACAAAGACAGTATGGAAGAGTTCTTAAAAAGAAACTTTCATCCTGAAATTGTAAAGCACTCACAGAAGCTCTTCTTGCAGGGAAATTTCTTTCATTCAGTATTTGAATCAGTTAAAAACTATAACAAGTCTGTAAAAGTCAAATCACAGAGTGAGAAAGACGGACAAGCCCTCATGCTTAGCGTATGGGGTAGCGAATCTGGGGTACTTAAAGTAACCTCCTGCCAGACTCAAACAGACAAAGACTATCAAGATGGGGTTAAGTTTATTTCGGCAGGTTTAATGAGTGCGATAAGAAATCCCACCGCTCATGAGCCTGCGATTGAATGGCCTATAGATAAGCAAGACTGTTTAGACATGCTCAGCTTGATTTCATTTTTATTTAGGCAATTAGATAAAGCAACCTATTTCAAATAATTCATCTGTCTTTCTTCAAGATCATTATTGCGGAAATAAGAAAGTGATCATAAAGGGTCATCATTTTTGTCCTTTCCAAAGCCGATCTTCCCACACTTGTCTTTAAGAATTTACCCGAAGAGGACATTAAAAAATTCAAGGTTAAATTGATCAACCAAGAAATAAAGCTTTATTCATCAGTTATCGATTTAAATGATCCTGCAAACATTGAGTTTAAGAATGCTTGGCCTGATGAAAAGTTGGAGAAATCTGACCCGAAAGTGGAGCTTACTTTAATTTTTCTTGCGGACTTATACTGGAAAAAAGATCGAAAAGTTGTGCAAATAAGCGTTGCGTCCCAATTCCGGGAGCAGGGTATACAAAATAATTTAAACGAAATTACTCCGATTTAGGGCCACATATTTTTGAAAAAAATAATGGAAGTTGTATGCAAATTGTATGCAAATCGCTAGAATAGAAAAAGGGTTTCATCTTCTGAAACCCTTTACTGTATTGAGTGGGAGTTGACGGGCTCGAACCGCCGACCCTCTGCTTGTAAGGCAGATGCTCTGAACCAACTGAGCTAAACTCCCTTATCCCTGTTTTCGATTGGGAGTGCAAAGATAAGGGCAACGGCTTTTCTACCAAAAAAAATGCAAACTATTTTTATAAAAAGATATGATCCTTAGTCCGTTCGCTGCCTGAACTGGAACTGGTTGGATCAGGTAAACTAAAAAGATTTCTGACTGATAATTGGAAAAAACCGGCTATCGCTGAAGGTAATAATTCCATCAATCCCGCAAATCTCCCTCAATGCTGCGAATCAACTAAAAATCAATATACTATGTAACTTTTACACATTCCTCGCCCAGCATTTCAGAAAAAAGAGTTTTCAAGCTATTTTTGTGGCCAAAGGTTCTAAACAATGGCTAAACACGAATTGGAGACCGGTACCGTTCACGAAACAGATACTTTGACGCTGGAAGACCAGGGTTGCAGTCTGATCGTATGGAACGATGAAGTCAATACATTCGAGTGGGTGATCGAAACGCTCATTGAAGTGTGCGGCCACACTGCGGAACAAGCCGAACAATGCTCACTCTTTATCCATTTCAAAGGAAAATATGCCGTTAAACAAGGTTCTTATGATGAGTTGAAGCCAATGTGCGATGCCATTACCGAACGCGGCATTGGCGCAACTGTTGAAGAACTGGCCTGATAATTCAAAATTAAAAAGTAAAAACTGGTCGTCTGTACTTGAAGGAGTATAGACAGGTCTGTCTCTTTTTAAATTTTGATTTTTTATTTTTTACACCGATGCCGCTGTTCGCTTTAGATAATAATGTACTCGATTTTCCCCCACCCCACCTGGCCGAACCGGATGGATTGCTGGCGATCGGCGGTGATCTTTCTCCTCAACGTTTACTGATCGCATACAGACAAGGCATCTTCCCGTGGTATGAAGGAGAGCATATTCTATGGTGGTTTCCTGACCCAAGATTCGTTCTTTACCCTGAACAACTGAAGATCAGTAAAACGGTAAGATCTTTATTGAACCGGAATGAATTTGAATTCACCACCAACAAAGCTTTCCCTCAGGTGATCCGTTATTGCCAGCAAATTGAAAGAGCCGGGCAGGACGGCACCTGGATCACCAATGAAGTAGAACGAGCCTATACAAAAATGCACGAACTCGGCTATGCACATAGCGCAGAGGTTTGGAAAAACGGCGAACTCGTTGGCGGCCTCTATGGTATGCGCCTGGGTAAAGTATTTTTTGGCGAAAGTATGTTCAGCAAAATAAGCAACGCTTCCCGCTATGCCTTTGCAAAGTATGTGCCGCTACTCAGATCCGAAGGAGTGGAACTTATCGATTGCCAGGTGCACACACAATACCTTGAAAGTATGGGCGCAAAAATGATCGAAGGAAAGGGATTCAGCCGATTGCTGAAAGAACTCATTGCTTAAGTAAAAATAACAGGTCCGGGATAAGGAGACATTCTCCGGAGAATCTTTTATTTGTGACCTTTTACTTTCTACTTTATCAGAATCGCGTTCCGAGGTAATGAGGCAGCATCGCCCTCCAGGTCTGCCAGTCATGCGGCCACTCCTGTCCCCAGATATCCAGTTCATACCAGATATTCTTATCGAACAATTGCCTGGCAAAATGACCAGCCGCATCCGGATCTTCATGCGCTCCGCGTCCGCTTAAAATATGAATATGCTTGCTGCTGCGGATCTGCTCCAGAATATTGTTGTCATTCATATTCGTTATGTAATGAGCAGGGCTATTGAAGTACACGTTATCATCATAATGCCCTTTTGTATATTCCATCAGGTTGTACACACCACTCATTGCAACAACACCATTGATAATATCCGGGCGTTTCAAAAACAAATTCATGCTATGCAAAGCACCAAATGATGCGCCGCAGGTAATGATCGGCGTTTGCCAGCTGCTTGTATTGCGTATGAACGGAACCACTTCATTGTACACGTAATCATTCCACTGCTGATGACGGATCGACTTGTACCAGGGATCCATCTGGTCATTCATCCAGCTTTCGCGGTTGATGCTGTCGATCGAATAGACTTTCACTTTCCCGCTGTCAACAAACGGCGCGATCGAATCGAGCAACTGGAAACGTTCGTATTCCAGGTAATCCGCAGCCGCGGTTGGGATCAACAACAATGCGAAACCATATTCGCCATAAGTGGCAATGGGCATTTCTTTCTGAAGGCCGGGACTGTACCAGGAAGTCAGGGATCGTTTCATTTGGATCTGTTTATTCCTGAAGATATGGCTTTTAACCGTTTTATATAAGCCAGTTCCGATTTCCCTGAATCAAAAAGAACAAATTTTCATTCAGCTTTCTCTCTTCCCGTCCGGGCGGGAGCCGGCGCATGGGATGACAACCGAACACAAAGAGCGAGCACCTGTTGCACCTACCTGCGGGAAGTTTACGTAAATTTGCAGCCTTATGGAACTGAGCAAAAATTTCGATCACCAGACCGCAGAAGGCAAATGGTACCAGCATTGGCTGGACAAGCGTTATTTCAACAGCAAACCCGACTCCCGTGAGCCATATACGGTGGTCATCCCCCCTCCTAATGTTACCGGTGTCCTGCACATGGGCCACTGTCTGAACAATACGATCCAGGACGTGCTGGTCCGCCGTGCCCGTATGCAGGGCAAAAACGCCTGCTGGGTTCCGGGTACCGATCACGCGTCCATTGCCACTGAAGCAAAAGTAGTGCAGATGCTGCGTGAACGCGGTATTGCAAAATCATCCCTCAGCCGGGATGAATTCCTGAAATATGCCTGGGAATGGAAGGATAAATACGGCGGTATCATCTTGCAGCAACTGAAAAAAATGGGTTGCAGCCTGGATTGGGACCGTACCACGTTTACCATGGACCCGGATTATTATCAATCCGTGATCAGCGTATTCATCGATCTCTACAATAAAGGGTTCATCTATCGCGGCAAGCGCATGATCAACTGGGACGTGAAAGCAAAAACAGCCCTGAGCGATGAAGAAGTGATCCGTAAGGAAACCGTTCAGAAACTGTATCACCTGCGTTACACAATCGATGGAACAGATAAATTCGTTACCATCGCAACAGTCCGCCCGGAAACGATCATGGGCGATACTGCTATCTGCGTTCACCCGGATGATGAGCGTTATAAAGAGCTGCACGGCAAATTTGCGATCGTTCCATTGATCAACCGCCGCATTCCGATCATTACAGATGAGTATGTGACAATGGATTTCGGAACAGGTGCATTGAAAGTTACGCCTGCGCATGACATGAACGACAACCAGCTTGGCGCAAAACACAATCTGGAAGTGATCGATATTCTTAACGATGATGGAACACTCAGCATTGATGCGCAAATCCTCATTGGTGTAGATCGCTTTGAAGCGCGAAAGAAGATCATTCCATTGCTGGAAGAAGCCGGCGCGCTCGTGAAGATCGAAGATTACACAAGCGAGGTTGGTTATAGCGAAAGAACAGATGTTGTGGTTGAACCACGCCTCTCCATGCAATGGTGGATCGAAATGAAAAAGATCTACAGTCCCGCACTGAAAGCGGTGATGGAAGAAGAGATCAAATTCTTCCCGCCGAAATTCAAAAACCTCTATCGTCACTGGATGGAGAATATTAAGGACTGGTGCATCAGCCGCCAGCTTTGGTGGGGCCAGCAGATCCCCGCCTGGTATACGGAGGATGGAAGTTTTGCTGTTGCGGCCACCCGCGAAAAAGCATGGGAAGAGTTGAAGGCGAAAAATCCGGCGTTGAAACCGGATGAGATCAAACAGGATGAGGATTGTCTTGATACCTGGTTCAGCAGCTGGCTCTGGCCGTTCGAAGTGTTCAAGGGTTATAGTCATCCAGGAAATGGGGACATCAAATATTATTACCCGACGAATACATTGGTGACCGCTCCGGAGATCATTTTCTTTTGGGTAGCACGGATGATCATGGCGGGATTTGAATACAAACATGAGAAGCCTTTCAGAGAAGTTTATTTTACCGGAATCGTGAGAGATAAGCAGGGAAGAAAAATGAGCAAGAGTCTCGGTAATTCACCCGACCTGCTGGGGCTGATCGATCAGTACGGTGCGGATGCTACACGCTTTGGTATTATGATCTCTTCCCCTGCGGGTAATGACCTGTTATGGGATGAGAGCAGCAATGGCCAGGGCTCATTCTTCATGAATAAAATATGGAATGCGCTGAAGCTTGTGAAGATGTGGGAAGGCCGTCAGGAAAAAGGTCTTGAAAAAGGTAAAGCAAACTTTGCCGTTAACTGGATGGGAAACCGACTCAGCCAGGTACGTCAGGAACTCGACGAACAGTTCAAGGATTTCAGGTTGAGCGAGGCATTGAAAACAATTTACTCGTTGATCTGGGACGATTTCTGCTCATGGTATCTTGAATGGGTTAAACCCGGTTTCGAGCAACCGATCGATGCTGATGTGTACAACAAAACTGTTTCGTTCTTTGAAGAACTGATGCAGTTGCTGCATCCCTATATGCCGTTTATCACTGAAGAGATCTATCATCTCCTGAGAGAGCAAAAAGATGATCTCACCGTAAAACAACTGAAAGCCTGCAATGCGCCGGACGCAAATACGCTCCACACTGCAGACCTGCTGAAAGATGTGATCACTTCAATCCGTGACGCACGTAATAAAGCACAGCTGAAACCGAAGGAAACAATCAAGCTTCATATCCTTACAACGGAGCCGGCATTGTATGCGTCTATTGAATCAATATTAGGCAAACAGGTAAATGCGGAGTCTATCACTTATACTTCAACAACAGTAAATAACAGCATCGCAGTTGTTGTTCAAAAAGATAAATTCTTTATTGAAACGACAGCTGAACTCGACACTACCGCTCAGCGTGAACAATTACAGAAAGACCTGGATTACCTGAAAGGCTTCCTTCTTTCCGTAGAAAAGAAACTGAGCAATGAAAAGTTTGTGGCAAACGCGAAGCCTGAGGTAGTTGACATCGAGCGAAAGAAAAAAACGGATGCGGAGGATAAGATCAAAGCGATTGAAGATAGTTTGGCGACACTTTAATCCCGTAACAGCATGTTTATTTTCGAAAATATGGTACAAAAAAGATCACGCTTGGCCTTCATGAGCCATTCACTTCTCAGTGCCCTCACTGTAAAGGAATAAACGCCATCACGTTCGCAATTACCGGTGAATACTATTATTTCTTTTCATTCCTCCCTATTTTCCCGTTTGAGAAAGATGGGTTTGCGATGTGTAGTGAATGTAATTTCAAGATAAACTCCGTAAAGTTTAATGCGGCAACAAAAGATGAGTTTAAAATGATCCGGAGAAAGTTCCGTTATCCATTCTATACTTATATCGGCGTTGCGATTTTTTTTGTACCTCTCGTTCTGCTTGTATTACTGGCAATCATTGAGTGGCTTATTTCATAGCTCATTTTGGCAAATCGCCTGGGAGGTCTTTAATAAAAGATCTCCTTTTTACTTAAGGAAACAATCCAATTCCCCCGGACTCAAACACACTTCTTTTTTATCTGTATCAATACGGTTGACAGAAGTAAAGTCATTTCCGATAAAAAGAAAAGTCTTCACTATTTGTGAAGACTTTTCTTTTTATCGGAAATCAGTTCGTGCAATTCACGTACTATAATTCGTGATCAATTCGCGCTATTAAGATTGCGGAAGTCCACACTCACCAGCTTACTCACTCCCGGCTCCTGCATCGTCACTCCATAGATGACATCCACAGTGCTCATCGTTGTTTTGTTGTGTGTAACAATGATGAACTGTGAGTTGTCGCTGAACTGGCGGATCATGTTGGTGAATTTACCCACGTTGGCATCATCCAACGGAGCGTCCACCTCATCCAGGATACAGAACGGTGCGGGTTTGATCAGGTAGATTGCGAACAGCAGGGCTGTTGCAGTCAGTGTTCTTTCACCACCACTGAGCTGTGTTAATGATGTAGGACGTTTACCTTTAGGACGGGCGATAACTTCAATGCCTGTCTCTGCAAGGTTCTCCGGATTTTCCAGTACGAGATCGCAATGGTCATCTTCGGTGAACAGCGTTTTGAATACGCGGATGAAGTTCTCTTTAACAGCGTTGAACGTCTCCAGGAATTTCAGGTTCGCTGTAGCTTCCACTTCTTCGATCGTTTTCAGCAGGCTGTCTTTCGCGGTAACGAGGTCATTCTTTTGTTCAACAATGAACTCGTAACGCTTTTTCATTTCGGTGAATGCTTCGATCGCCGTTGGGTTTACTTCACCCAGGTTTTCGAGACGCTTTTTCATCCGGTCTGCTTTTTCCTGCAGATCTTCCAGCGCTGTTTCGCTTGTACGCGCCTGATCGAGGATATCTTCCAGTTGAATGCGGAATTCCACATTCAATCTTTCCTTTGTACCTGCGAGTTGGAGCTTAAGTTCATTCAGCTTGTCTTTGATCGCTGCCAGCAAATGCTCTACCTGCTCTTTCTCTTTTACTTTATGACGCAGCTCGCTTTCTTTTTCGCTGAGCTGGTTGCGGATATTGTAATAAGCCTGGTCAGCTTCATTCAATACCTGCTGATCTGCTTCACGGCGGCGGATCAGTTCGATCAATCCTTCTTCCACATCTTTTAATGTAGAGGCAGATTCGTCAATATTGGTCGTTGTATCAGCCAGACTGGTAGTGTTGTTTTCTACCTGCTGATGAAGATCCTGTAGTTGATTGCTCTTAAACTCGAGTTCCTGCTTCAATGCATTGATCTTGCTTTGCTGTTTGGTCACGTTCAGGTTGAACTCATTGTATTGCTGCGTCGCTTCGTTGTAACCCGATTCTGCCGCACGGAAACTTTCGTTCGCCTCTTCGAGGCGCGCAGTTTTTTGCTGCAGCTCTTCATTGAATTCTGCGAGCTGTCGGCGTACGCTTTCAACAGATTCATATGTCTGCTGCATCTGGCTTGTCAGATCTTCCAGCCTGTTCTGGCTGTTACCCTGCATTGACTGCAGGTTCTCCAGTTTGTTTTGCAACGAAAACACCTGGTTGGTCAGTTGCTGAATCTCCTTCTCCGTCTCACGCAAAGCTGCTTCACGCAGGTCTTCGTTGAAAGCAATCACTTCATTGTGCCGAGCCTGGATATCCGCACGCAGTTTTGCTACGATAGATTCCTGCGCGGCGATCACATCCTGCAATTTCTCCAGGTTCTTCGCACGGCCGATCTTCTTTCCTTCGATCAGGCCAACGCTGCCACCCGTGAGAGAGTATTTACCTTTTACGTACTTACCTGATTTTTCAATCACCACAAATCCATTGCTGTTCGCCAGAACAGACTCGCTATCGGCGATATAAACATTGCCGAGCAAGTGCTCAGCCAGCTTGCGGTATTTATCTTCTACTTCGATCACGCTCAGTGCAGGTGTTGCACCTTCCAGCTGATGACCATTTCCTTCAGCCTTGCTGTCGTTTACCCTATCCAGTAAGAAGAAGTTGGCTTTACCTTTTTTATTCTCATCCAGCAGGTGAACGGCTTGCAGGCCTTCCTGCAGGTTGTTCACTACATAGTAGCTGAGATAAGGCTCCAGCACATTTTCCAGGGCGGTGCGGTATTCCTCTTTTACATAAAGAATATCGGAAAGGATCGGCGAAGTATGGCTCCATGCATTATTGTTATGCAGGAACTTTACACTGTCCGGGTATCCTTCCATGCTATCGATCATGCTTTTCAGCAGATCATGTTCATTTTTTTTGGCATCGAGCTTACGTGTTTCATCCGCCAATTCGTTGCGGAGTTCATCCAACATGCCCTGCGTTTGCAGGATCTGTTCTTTCGTGTTCTCCTGGTGGCGTTGCAATTGATCAAGATCTACTTTTTTGATCTCGAGTTCTTTCTCTTTTTGCAAACGATCTTCATCCAGTTGCTGACGCTGAGATTCGCGCTGCACTCGCTCTTCTTCGATCTGGTTGATCGCACGCTGCAAATTCTGCACAGAAGTATCTGCTACAGCTACTTTCTTTTCTGCATCAAACTGATTGCGTTGTACCTGTTGGTATTCCTGGCGAAGGCTGTCCAATGTACGGCGGTTCTCATCCAGTACATCACGTTTGACAGCGGCATCGCTTTGTAACTGTTGTAATTTTTCGCTGAGACCATCGAGACCTTTTACTTCTTCATCCAGTTGAAGTTTGGTAAAACCGATGCTTTCATCAATTCCCTTCAACTGTCCTTCTGCTTTCTGCAGGAATTGTTTCAGGCTGGTCTCGCGCTCACGCAGGTATTCCAGGCGTTGGGCAGCAAGGTTCTTTTCATTCTCACGGGTTCTTACCTGCTGCACAAGTTCATTAAAAGTATATTGCAGGCTTTGCAATGATCTTTCTTTTTCAATGAATCCGACCTTCTCTTGTTCCAGCGCAGCTTCTTCCGTAGCAATCTCCGCTTCCATGCGAATCCGCTTGTCGGTTTCTATTTCCTGTTGTTCGTTGAGTTCTCGGTAAGTAAGATTGAAACCTTCGAGTGCTGCTTTGGCCAGCTCAATGCTGATCTCGCGGTAGTCTTTCTTGATCTCGTGATATTTCTCCGCTTTACGCGCCTGGCTTTCCAGTGCTTTCAGCTGGTTATTGATCTCAAATAAAAGATCCTCGATCCGGTTCAGATCCTGTTCTGTTGCATCCAGTTTCTGACGCGCTTCTTTCTTTCTTGTTTTATAGATGCTGATGCCGGCGGCCTGTTCAAGCATGCGGCGACGGCTGTTGTCTTTGTCTTTGATCAGGTCATCTACCATGCCAAGCTCGATGATGGCGTAGCTATCTGTACTCACACCGGTATCCATGAAAAGGTTCTGGATATCTTTCAGACGGCATTGCACGTCATTCAGGCGGTATTCGCTCTCTCCGCTTTTATAGAATTTCCGGGTGATGGTTACGGTGCTGAATTCAGTCGGAAGGAGGTTTTTGGTATTTTCAAAAGTCAGGCTCACTTCTGCCAGTCCGCTCGCACTGCGTGTTTTGGAGCCGTTGAATACCAGGGCATCCAGGTTTTCACTCCGGAGGTGGCTGATCTTCTGTTCGCCGATCACCCAGCGGATACTGTCCACGATATTTGACTTACCGCATCCATTCGGCCCCACGATACCCGTGATATTATCGTCAAAATTAACAACGGTTTTATCCGCAAAACTCTTGAATCCCTTGATTTCTAGGCTCTTTAATCTCACTGTATTTCCAGTTTAAAGTCAGGCGGCGAATATAAGCAGAACCGATGACGCGAATACGCCATGTTATACACAGGAAGACTCAAAACATGTGGGTATCTTGTTAATAAACGCGGGTTTTGATACGCGAATTGGTGCCTGAAAATTGGTCATACCCTTTTTCCGGATCTCTTGAAAGATTATTATTTCTTGTAAAATGCCTTCAAATTAAATGCCTTATTCCACAGGCCGTTCAACTTCCAGCCACCAATTCGCGTAATTCGCGTCATTGCATGCCTCTTTTCCAAACTTTACCTACTGCCTCACCCTACTTTGTTCAGACTCTGCGCCATTCGTGTTGTGTTTACGCTGATCCGCAATCGTTTTTCCGAATCTCCAGCTAAAGGTCAGGATGAACTGCCGCGTGTCGAAACGGTTGAACCAGTTGGCATCCGTATTTGCGAGGTTGTTGATAATTCCGTTGTTGGCCTGTGAATAAAATATATCGTTGACGCTGAATTTCAGGGTGGTGGCGGCGGAGAGCTTCTTCTGCACACCGGCATTCGCGCGGCTGTAGCCTTTGAGAATGAACTGACCGCTGGTAATGTCGGTCCGGGACATGCCGCTAAGCTCGGCGCTCCAGCCTTTATTCAATTTAAACTGGAAGTTCGCACTGCCAAACCAGAACGTACCTTTCGTATCCAGCAAACCCGTGTAGAAATTACTACGGGAATGAATATTGGTGACTTCGCTGTACAAATTCACCGAAAGCCATTTTGTGATCTCCTGGCTGGCGTCTATTGAAAGGCTAATCACTTTTACAGTGGCGAGATTGCCGGGTCGACTGAAATAAGTACCGTTGGTGATCTCTATCGTTTCGCCCATATCGTCATGCGTCCGGCTGTATGAAACAGTAGCTGTATAACGCTGTTTTAATGTATAGGAAAGCTCAATATTGTCTACAAAAGCCGGATTGAGAAATGGATTACCTACATAGAACGTGAATTTGTCAAGCGGGGAGATGAAGGGATTCAGATCACGGTAAGCCGGACGGTTGATCCGTCGTCCATAGTTCAGACCAAGCTGATGATCTCCCAGGCTGTCAATTTTATACTGGAGATAGGCGGTAGGGAACAAACTGTTGTAATGCCTGCTGAACGAAGAGTCGGGTTTCATGGCATTGCCCAACTGGTTTCCTTTTGAAACTGTATTTTCAAAACGCAAACCTAACTGGAATGACAGTTTTTTAAACTCCTTGCTCAGATTTACATATGCCGCATTTATATTTTCCTTGTAAATAAAATGATTGCTTTTATCATAGTCAGGCGAGGTCACATTACCGACCGTGTAAAAATATTCAGCGAGATTATCTGTTTTTGTATAACTGGATTTCAATCCTGTTGAAAAACGATAACCATCTTTCAGCGGAAGGGTATAATCGGTTTTCGCAGAGTAAATATTGATCTTTGCCGGCAGGTTGCCCGAAAGAAAATCCCGCAGCTTGAGGCTGCCGTCTGCATTATAACTCGCATTATCAAACAACTGATTATTTCCTGTTGTATAATTAATATAATCAAGATCGAATGTCAGTTCATGACCACTTTTATTGATCTGGCGGCGATAGTTAAGATTTACCCCAGCGTTCTGGAATTTTGTTTTTTCGTTGTTGATCGCCCTGATCGAAGAATCTTTCTGCCCTGCAGGATCAAGCAGGTCACTGATATTGTTGTTATTGGTATTGCCACGTGTTGACTGACCCGTGAACACAATGCCCCAGGTCGTCTTTGCATCCTGATAATAATCCATTCCAAGTTTACCACTGAAACTGTTACCAAAGCGGCGGATATAAGTATTTTGGTTAAAGAAAGACTTCGTGGTCTCATCCGCATTTTTATACCGTCGGTTGATATCAAGATCATTGAATGAGTTAAGACGATTATAACCCATATTTGCAAAGAAATTGAATTTATTCTGCCGGAAATTCAGGTTGAGGCTGTTATTGCTTCTTGCATATTTTCCCTGGTTATAGCTTGCAGAAAGGTTTCCATTGAAACCACGAAGCTTGTTCTTCTTTGTCCTGATATTGATCACACCGCCTGTGCCGGCAGCATCATATCTGGCCGGAGGATTGGTCATGATCTCGATCGTTTCCAATGCAGAGGACGGAAGCGAACGCAGATAATTCTGCAGATCTGCGGCAGACAGATAAGTTGGTTTATCATCAATAAAAACGGTAACGCCTGATTTCCCCTTAAGCGTGATGGAGCCATTCTGATCAACAAGGATACCCGGAGATTTTTCCAGCACATCCAGCGCAGTAGTACCGGAGTTGGAGATCAGCGCATCTACATTTACAATCGTGCGGTCTATCTTTTTTTCGACAAATGGTTTGCGGGCTGATACAACAACGCCTTCCATTGTTTTTTCCTGTTTGCTTAGCTGAATAGCGGTCAATGTAATGTCTGCCACATCAACGGACAGATCCTCTTTATGAAGATTGAAGCCAACCGCAGAGACCTCAAGGCGATAATGATCCTTCAGAATATTCCCGAAATAAAAACGGCCGTCAGCATCGGTGAGTGCTGTTTTGGAAACAGATGAATCGCTTATCCGTCGCAGCACAGCGGTAGCGGATTCGATCGCCTTATTTTCAACGTCAGTTATCTGTCCCATGATCTTCACCACCGATTGCGCGTGCAGAAAAGTACAGGCAAAGCTCAGCCCTACGGCCAGGAAGGCCATCAAAAATTTCTTCATTTGAATTTGGTTATAGATTGATAAGACTTGCCGGGACATAGAAAGTTGCTTCTTCCGACAAGTTATTGGCAGATTATTTTAGATTATGGATAATGTGCTTCAACCAGCATTTATGCCGTTTCGAGTAATGGATTTGGTGGTTGAAATGTCAAAGTTGTAATAGATGGTCCATTTTGACCTCTTATCAGCCTTCACATATTTATCAACCAGGAGACGGTGAATTGAAGCCGGCATTTTTTTGCCATTCATGATCATCTGCCACGGGTTGATCATAAATGAACTTACGTCCTCTGATCTTTCTATGATGTTCTCTTCCCTCATGTGCGCAATCAGCTCTTCTACTGTGATCCATTTATCATGTTCGGATTCACCGTTTACATCCTGCTGATTGCCGGTTTTGGTGACCGAACGATATGTTTGGGTCGATTTATATTCTGTATAGCCGGGACCATACGCCGGATTGTATTCTTCTCTGTAACCGGAAGTTGGGTAGCTCAACTGATCAGTTTTTTCATTCAGTACTTTCAGCGAATCATGTGTAGCATTTACCCCCCGGAGTTTTCTGCCAAGCGCCATCCCCACTTCATCGATGGCACGTTTTGTTCTGTCCGCACCTTCGGAAAGCGTTTTTTCCGCAGCATCAAAAATATTTCTTTCATTCTTTCGCTTCTCACGACCGGATGCATCATCAGGCATGCGGCGAAATTGGGCAGCAATTGCCTTCACTTTTGTATCATAAACCTCCCAGTCTGACGAAGGAATGTTTTTCCCTTCAACCAATAACGATACAAGCGTATCACGGATATAATTTAATTGATACAGTACATTTTTCCTTTTCAGGATATAGGTTTTATACCCGGTTCTGTCTCCAATATCTCCTATATAACAAGATGTACCTTCTCCCACTTCCGCCGGTTGATAAGACCGGAACACTTTCAGCGCATCCTGATCCGCTCCGAAAGGCAATATTGATCCGGGTTTTGCAGTTGTGATCACTGCTTGTGTGTATTGATCTGCCTGCTTTGGTTTATCCTTTACCTGTTTGCCGGAAAAAGCAGCGAGCATTATTCCTGCAGCAACAAGGCAACACGCGAGCAGCGATTTTTCTATCGCCGACAATGAATGATTGTTGCTTGAGATCATCCTGCTGACACGAGCCAACAAGCTGCCTTTCCCGGATAAACCAACGGCCATCTGTGGCGTTTGCGATTGAAATTCCTGACAGGAGATCAGGGCACGGATATAAGCAGACTTATCATTTGTTTGTCCAAGCGTAATATCATCACAACAGTTTTCCCTTTCGGCTTTGATCAGCGATGAAACCCAAAGTACAGCAGGATTAAAGAAGAAAATGATCTCCATAAAATGCTGCAACATATTAACCAGGTAATCACGCCTGCGGATATGCGCAAGCTCGTGCACCAGCACGGCTTCAATCTCAGCAGGAGACATCGCAGTGAGCAATGCTGCCGGGATCAATATTACCGGCTTGAAATGACCGATCACCATTGGCACCCTGGCAATCACCGAGCCGGCGATCATCACATGTTGTCTGATACCCATACGCACTAAAAGAAACTGCAGCTTTTCTTCCCAGGTTCTCCCCATACTGACCGACTCACCGCGCAAACGACGGAGGCCATACAGGCCAGTGATCAACTGAACACAACGGGCACACACGATCAGGAACCAGATCATCACGATCATTTCTGCATGTGAATGGATATAACCGAGTATAGAGTCTCCAACCGATCCGTGAATGACAGCAGTCTTTGTATTGAATTGTTCGTTTGTCAACGCGCAGGTTGACAACGGGCCACCCATCGACGCAAGTTCGCTTTCCGTTGTATGGAGATATTGATAAACAAATGTTCCCGTTACGGCCAAAGAGAAAAGTATAAGCAAACCAACCATTAGGTTGTACCGCCGGGCTGAAGTTGATCTTTTTGTGAGCAGCACAACAAGACCCGCCAACGCGGCAAGTACTACTCCCTGCCACAGCGAGAAGATAAAGGTGCCGCTCAATGCCTGCAGGATCCCGTCTGGTATGATCGTTGAAAAATGCATGAAAGGTTTTACTTATCTGGTTTAGCTTTTGCCTTCTTTGTCTATTTTCTTCAGCAGATTCTTTATTGTATCGAGCTCTTCCTTTGAAGTTTTCTTATTCCCCAATAATTGTATTACAAGCTTGCTGACCGATCCTTTATACATTGAGTCAACAAACTTATCAAGGAGAAATGCTTTTGTTTTCTGCTCTTCTTCTGCAACGCTGTAAATATGCTTCATGCTGGTTTCATCTCTCACAAGTATCTCTTTTTCCCACATGATCTGCATGAGTTTTAATGTGGAAGTATAATTCACTTCACGTTGCATATTCAGCTGATCATTTACAAACCTGACAGTGGATGGGCCATGTTCCCACAGGACCTGCAGAATCTCCAGTTCTGCCCGGGTAGGCTCGATCTTTTTTCCGTGTTCCTGTTTTTCCTTCATAAAGCTAAGGTAGGAATTTTTTCGTACGAACAAACAGGTAGGGTTCTTTTTTTAGATTTTATGGTTCGGCGGAGGAAATCGATGTTCAATGGCCGGGCCGATAATTGAGGGGCGGCTTCCGTTCCAATGGTGAACGTTTGCTACGTCATATTACCGGACATCCACCATAAAAAAGCCGGCCCGAGAATCCGGACCGGCATGTATGTGTGTGCCGGAGAGATTACTGGTTTGTTTTTGTTTTGTGTTTTACACGGCCGTCTTTTTTATCTTCCCCATGGCCGATCAGGTAACCGGTACCTGCGCCAATCGCTCCGCCGATGATTGCTCCCGCGGGTTTGTTAGTACTTACGGCGCCGCCCACTAATGCACCTCCCGCACCACCGATGACGGCTCCTTTTGCAGCTTTACTCCAGCCTTGCTTCTGACTGACAGTTGAGCTTGTTGCAGCTGGTTGTTGCTGAACGGGTACATATTTTACTTTCTCTGCAACAACTGGCTTTTGCTGATTTGTTTCGGCAGCTGCTGCTGTTTTTTCATTCTTATTACCACAAGCTGTAAACAAAGCCGCTGCTAAAATAGCTATGATCGAATTTTTCATAATCCATGTTTTTGATCTGTGATAATGTTGCCAATATTCATACCAGCCGGTAATCATCATTCAAAATCAATTTCTTGAGCAGGGTTACCCGATCATTGTTTGTAGGATTATTTCCCCGTTACGTGCAAATAGGTAATAAAAAATGAATGCAACGTTTTTTTAACGCTGCTTGTCAGCGAGTGTGTATGAAACCAAAACAGATCCTGCTGGCACTGCCCTTGCTTTGCCTTGCTGCAACAACCTGTGCACAACAAACAACCTATTCGGCCGGGGTTAATTCAGGCTTGTTCAGTATCTCCAGCAAAAACTCTTCGATATCTTCCACTGTTGTTCTTCGGCCACTCATGCGATTTGAGGTAATGGGTCCAAGTAAAAGCTCAGCTGAATTTTCTTATGAGATCAATGGCCGTATGCAACGCAATACCAGGAATGGACTCATCTATGGAGCAGAGCTTGCGTTCCAGTCATTGCGATCATCTGTTGATATAACATATGCGATACCTTTCAGCTATTCGAGTGCACTGCTCCCCGCTAACGGAAAAGTAAAAATGCACAATAGTTTTATTGCCCTTACTCCTTATGCAGGTTTCAGAATACTGGATAAGAAGATAACGGTAGACCTGACCTCAGGATTAGAAATTGCAGCCTGCATAAAACGCGATGAACAAATCACGGTACAAACAACATACACTAATGATAGGACGGAAGCGATCAGCGAACTAAAAAAAACGACTGATTATCGCGTCAGGTTTCAGGTGATCACTTCCTTTAAAAAAATCGGCATTACGGCAGGCTATGCTGCAGGGCTGAAAAACTACTATCATAAAGATGATTTGCTTACAGGTCATTCAAGATTTATCAGATTGGGATTGACTTACCGTATCCATTAATTCGGTTTGACAGCTGCTACACTTCATGCCGGCGGATATATTCGTCGGCATGTTTTTTACCATTATGCGGCTAAACACATTTTATGAAGCCGCGTTTGCTGACCTGCCGGCTTATGGAACTGATCATCATATAAGACCTGTAGTAAGCATCACCGGTCCTGTGGAGTTATTTAGCAATCCCCAAACAGTCTCCTGTAAGACCTGAAAAGAGAACCCGCCCTCGCGAAAAATTTGCCCGAAAAGGATCAGCTTTTTTTATTTTAGCAATTAAACAGTTGTAAGCAAAAAGATTATAACGGTATCGTAAAAACACGATGTTGTTTAATTCATAAAAAACGCTCAAACACTTGACAGCAGGCACTTTATTGCTTAGGTTTGCATCATCTCCACCCCTTTGTAAAATCACAGAAGACTTATTTGTTTCGGCAACTCCGGTTATCCTCTGGAATACCTGAACCCCTTTTTTTATCGAAACTTAAAACTTTTGTGTATGAAAAAAATCAACACATTAATGAAGAATGAGAATGTTCAGGCTACAATTGCTATTGGAACTGTATTTCTCATTACAGGCCTGGTTACTTTATTTTTCGCGTACTTTAGCTGATACCTAAAAACGTGTTTGCATGAACCTGATTTAAACCAGCCCCCGGGCTGGTTTTTTTATGCCCGTAACAAAGCAGTTATGTACTACCGATGATCATCAGGTCAACCAAATCGTTTATCTTTCATACAATCAAAAACCAAACTCATGAGATACCTGATCTTATTGCTTTGTTTTGTTTGTCTTGATAAAACCCTGGCGGCGCAGAACGCTGATACAGGCAAGATCAATCAGGAACGGATACGGCAATTGAGTTTTCTCATTGGCAACTGGAAAGGCAAGGGATGGATGATGATGCAGGATGGAAAAAAACATTCGTTTGATCAGACAGAGAAGGTGGAATTCAAACTGAACGAAACGGTGCTAATGATCGAAGGAAATGGAACGGCAGCGGGACGTAATATCCATAATGCGTTAGCTATTGTTAACTATGACAGGAACAGCAATCAACTCAAATTCCGATCCTGGCTCGCCACTGGTGTTAGCGGTGAATTCAAAGCGGAAGTAAAAGACGGAAAATTTTACTGGTATCCGATGGAGAATATGCAATACATCATCTGGCTGAATGAAAAGGGCCAGTGGTATGAGATCGGTGAGATCAAAAGAAATAACGAATGGGTCCGATTTTTTGAAATGACATTGGATAAGGAGTAACTGCAGGTTTCTGCTGAAACGTTCGAAAGGTTTCAAATAATGCAGGAACACCGATATCTAATGAGATTCCTTATCTATCAGCTTTATTATTTCCCGCACTTTGGCAAGCGCCAGGGCATAGTTGCTCACGATCTCGTCTATATCCAGCATACGTGTAAGGCCATTGCGCATTTCGTTTGATCTCAATACCTGCTCCCAATTGCCCAGGCCGTTTCTGACATCAAGATTCTTGTTGACATATGAGCCGATATAATTGCTTTTATAAGTATTTATCCAATCATTGTTGAGGTTTACCATCGGAACGAATTCCTGGTAAAAATCGAGGATATCATTCCGCAGTTCCTTACTCTGCACAACGCCCAGTTTTCCTGATGCTTTCAGCCCTTCAAAACGTCCGCTGTTAGGGACAAGGTAAGTGGTGTTATAAAAAAGAAAGCCGTATGCATCCATACTGTCTTTGCTCAGCACTTCTCCCCCTGAAACTTTCAGGAAATATTTTATACCATTCAATGCCAGGGTGTAATTGGCACTGTCGCTGCTCATTTCTCCCAGATCGCTTTGCAGATCCAGTTTGAGACCATGCAGAAATTCTTCCTCTTCATGCCTGTCGTGCCTGCCCTCGCTCCAGTTATGCAGTGAAATGGATAAACTTACTGCAAATACTATGATCAGGATTTCAAGTATGATATCCTTGAGTTTGTGTTTCCAGCCTTTTTCGTTATCCCCTACAGTATCCATTACTTTTTTTGCATGTTTTACCACTTCCAGTTCAGCCATAAAATAAGTATTGCGTTTTTCTTGAACAGGTCGCAATAATACTAAAAAAAATGTAGCGGTGGAAGGGACAGCCGGTCCAGGGGTGAGAGGTTTCAAAGGTCGCTGCAGCAGATTGCCGGGCGTGATATATTATTCGAAGCTCTAATGAATCCTATGTCCGGCAAACTTATCAAACCTCCGAAACCTATGAAACTTTTTCCTCCTGCAATTATATCTTTCCTGTAAACCGTATCATTTCGATCTTACCATCCTCATAGCCGATAATGGCCTGGGCGGCCATATTGATGAAAAGGCCTGTTTCCACAACGCCGGCAATATTCTCAAGCGAGGCGTTGAGAAAAAGCGGATGTTCGATGGTGTCAAACCGGCAATCGAGTATATAGTGATGGTGATCGGAGACAAATGGCTGACCGTTCTTTTCCCGAAGTTTGACCTCGCGGCAAAGACCCGAGTCGAGAATACGCCGCATCACCTGCTTGTAACCAAAGGGGATGACCTCCACAGGAAGAGGGAATTTGCCAAGCCGGGAAACGAGCTTGGATTGGTCGGCGATAATAACGAGGCGTTCAGATGCGGCTGCAACGATCTTTTCCTGCAGTAGCGCCCCTCCTCCCCCTTTGATAAGATTACCATATGGATCGATCTCATCAGCACCATCAATCGCAATGGCCAGAGAATCGAGCTCATTCAGATCGGTGAGGGGAATCCCCGCTTCACCTGCAAGCTGAACGGTCTGTTCGGAAGTGGGAACAGCCCTGATCTCCAATCCCTGCGCAACACGCGCACCCAGTTCCTGGATGAGCCAGTAAACAGTGGTCCCGGTTCCGAGGCCAAAGCTCATTCCATTTTTTATAAGGTCAGCGGCGTAAAGACCTGCGTTTTTCTTGATTTCTTGAGACGACAACATATTCTGTGGTTTGACGGCACATAAAATTAAGATGATTTCATCTCACCATTGTGTTATTACATGGTTTCTTCCGGGTCTGAATGAGAAAAAAACATTTTTATCCGTTGTTTTTCCCATACCCACATTTACTACCTGTATTAGTTTACATCATGATCAAACGCAATGCATCGGACAGATGATGAAAATTTTATACAGAGCATACAGTGATTGTTCATATGGGATCAAATGGGTGGAACGGCTAATTGACACTAATCTTTCAGCCGCTTTTCAGGGATGAGGTTCCGCCCATTTATCCCACCCAATTTTCTAACGTTTAAATTTTATGTTAATGGACCAGTACGGGTATGGGCAATCTGATTTGCCAAAAGAAAAACCGCTGCCACAAGGCAGTTGCAGCAATCGCGTAAAATTGTGGCGGATCAAACGGATTTGTTTGTATAAAATAAATGGCCTGCCGGGAAAGAAATAAAAATGGCCCTGAATTAAAAGTAAGGAGCGGCATTACGGAAGGAAAATATTGCAGCTTTCCGCATATTTCCGATCATATAAAGGGCCTGCTGAATAACTATGCTATTAATAAGGGCCTGATAAGCGCTCGTCGTTTAACAGGTTGAAGAGGTTCAGGCAGTCAGGCAGATGGCAATTTGGTTCATGCATGAGGAACCGATCAGCACAAAAATCCGGCAGCAGCTACCGGTACTCCTGCATTATTATTAAACTGATCAGACAAACGCAATCTGCCAGGCTTTGAAACCTATCAAACCCCTGAAACCTATGAACCGTTTCATCAGAAACCTGCATTTATTCAGCAACCCAAATTTAGCCCTTGTTAAACATTGGAAACACAAAAAGGGAATCGCCCGGTGGCAATTCCCCCTGATTATTTGTATTGAACTTTATTTACGGGAGCCCGCAAAAACTGAAAAACTTTAGGCCGTAGTTAACCCAACTTGCTGCTATAACCTCTACCGTTGTTCGACGGCTGAGGGACGACCTGTGCTGGTTTAATGGAACACCCTGCGTCCTTTTGATCGGTTTAGCACGCTTTTTTTTAAGATCATCCCGAGGGTCTGGCATCAAACCGGCCAATGGCCAACAGCCACCGAGCAATTATAACGCTATACCTGCCAGGTTGCATTAGTTAAAGCTCCGCAACCGGCGATCCGTCATCTGCGGTCCGTCTGTTACTGCCAGCTCCTTGTATTATTCAGATAACTCGTCACTTCCGTGCTAAGTGGTGTAACATCGGCCGGGAAGACCTTGACCAGTTTTCCGTTCTCGTCCAGCAGGAATTTGGTAAAGTTCCATTTGATGATCGGATCATCCAATGCCATTTTTTTGGCTTCGGAGATCAGGTAAGAGAAGATCGGGTGACGCATTTCACCAACAGTGGTAACTTTCTCCGCCATCGGGAAAGTAATATCGTAGGTAAAAGTGCAGAAGTCGCTGATCTCACGGTTAGACTTCAGTTCCTGGTCGCCAAAATCGGACCCGGCGGGAAACCCTACTATTACCAGCTTATCATGGTAAGCACGATAAAGTTTTTCAAGCTCTTCCATCTGGAAGGTGTATGGCGATTTTGATGCGGTATTAACGATCAGGATCTTCTTGCCTTTGAAATCGGAGAAGTTGATCTGTGAATGCTCACGCTGCAGTGCGGCTACTTTAAAATCGTAGATGCTCGGTTCAGTACTGAACACAAAACAAGCAAGCAGTGTGCTGAGAACAATAAATTTCATCTTTCAGGGGTTTGGATTCAGGCTCTAAAGTAATACCTGCTCCATTCCTGTACAATAGTGGTCAACCGATACGGCAGTCGTAGTTTCACTATGCAACAATGCACTTCCGGAAAGTTTGTGGATTTCTTTTCAGTGATTTGGCTGATTAAGCAACATATTCGACGTCAGCCAGTTCTTCAACCGGTCGGTCCACTGATCGGTAGTTGTTCTGTTGTTCATGCCAAAACCGTGACCGCCTTTCTCATAAATATGCATTTCGGCGCCTACACCGTTTTTCAATAGCGCCTGGTAATACGCAATGCTGTTTCCTACGGGCACCGTCTTGTCATCGCCTGCATGTACAAGAAAAGCGGGAGGCGTTGCAGGCGTTACCTGCAATTCGTTGGAGTATCCGATCACTTTTGTGGGAGAAAGATCGGGACCAAGCAGATTATCACGACTGCCTTTATGCATCAGGCTATCAGTAAAACTGATAACGGGATATACCAGAATGGAAAAAGAGGGCCTCACCATTGATTTTTCAGCCGCAATAACAGGCTGGTTAAAATGGGTGGAGGCTGTTGCAGCAAGATGTCCGCCGGCGGAAAACCCCATGATGCCAACTTTCGCCGGATCGATCTTCCAGCCGGAAGCATGTTCCCTTATCAATGCCAGAGCAGTTTGTGCATCCTGCAAAGGTCCGATGGTCTTGTTTTCCATGATCACATCATTGGGCAGCCGGTACTTCAGCACGCAGGCGGTGATGCCCCACTCTGCCAATAGCTTTGCCACGTCCGATCCCTCATGACTGGCCGCCAGCAATGCATAGCCCCCGCCCGGACAGATGACAATCGCTGTACCGTTTGCCTTTACCGGATCGGGATGGTAAACGGTAAGCGTCGGAACAGACACGTTCCTTATCCGTAAAATCCCCGCTGTTGTATCAGCAGTTTCCTTTATAGCAACAGTTTTGCTGCCGGGTATTTTACCGTATAGCGGAATTGTCTCCTGCGCAAAAAGAATGTTACTCATAAGAAGGGCTGAAATGATGGCGACCGACGGTTTCATACAGAGCAGTGTTTGAGGTTTCAAGATAAGGAAATGTTGGTTGCGGACGCCGGTTGTCTGCCGCACAACCTGGATACCTGACGGATGGCCGGAGTTATTTCGATCGTCTGTTGTTGACTGTTGGCCGGAGACAACGAACATCCTTCCTATGCCCCATCACAGCCAATTTCAGAAAGTTCTCAAGATGCTTATTCTTTCTTTGCAGTGAGTTCTTTTTTCTGTTTCTTTGAACATAGGCCAAAAACTAACCATGCACATGAAAGATGTAATTATCCCGGTTGACTTTTCCGAAACTTCGTTGAATGCTGCGCGTTATGCCGCAGATATGCTTGCAGGCAAAGATGATGCCCGCGTTATTCTTTATCATATGTTTAAAGAAGCTGATGAAAGCGCAACGGCTTCTCAGTACCTGGAAAGCCTGAGAGCTGAGCTGGAACAGAAAGGAGTAAAGAACCTGGAAGTGGAAAAAGAGCTGGGAGACGATCTGATCGATAACCTCGGCAGACTTGCTTACCAGAAGACCGCTGAGCTCATCATCATGGGCATTTCAGAAAAAGATGAATGGCGGCAGCTCTTCATCGGAAGCAACACGCTTAAAATGGCTGATGCCAATATCTGCCCGGTGATGATCGTACCCGCTGATGCAAAATATACAGGCATTTCCAACATCGCGCTTACCTCCGACTTCAAAGAGGTAGATGCAACCACTCCGGTGCTTGCCATCAAAAACGTTCTCGAAATATTCAATGCAAATCTTCATATTGTAAACGTTGACAACGAACATTACGTTTCACTCACAGAAGAATTCCTGACGGAAAGAAGCAAGATGCTGAAGATGTTCGCCGAATTCAATCCTGAATTCTACTTCATCGGCATGAATGATTTTTATGACGCCATCGAACAATTCTCGCGCGACAAGAACATCGACCTCATCATTATCATTCCCAAAAACCATACATTCATCAACAGCCTGTTCAGCTTTAATACAAGCCATACGAAAAAACTGGCTTTTAACAGTACGGTTCCGATCCTCGCAGCACATGAGTAGAAACGATGGCTGAATGGCAATTGACCGGTTTTATAGTTGAAAAATCAAACTGATTAAAGAGACCTTCCAATTGAGGAAGGTTTCTTTTTATAAATGCTCTTCGAATAAATTCCTGACATCGGGCATTAAGCCATCGGACAATCCTGGACATTAACAGATCTGATCCGTCCACGCAGCCAAAACACTACTTCATCCCCTCTTTTTCTCCATTTGCCTTTTTACTCTTAGCTTTACCAAACATTTGTTAGCTTTTTTTAGCCAACGATCTATTATTAATTAAAAGAGAAACTGGTGGTCTCCCCTTTTTCGCTTGCTTTCAATTAACTTATGAATGATCAGATCCGCGTTAGCTCCGAAATAGGCGCGTTGAAACGCTTACTTGTGCACAGTCCCGATAGCGGCCTCGGAAAAGTGGTTCCATCCAAAGCTCAGGACTGGCTATTTGAAGACATCGTACATCTTGACACGATCCGTCGAAAGGAATATGATTTCTATATTAAACTCCTTCTTTATTTCCTGGATGCTCCAAAAATAAAGGGACGTCTTGACTTTGTGGATTCCCCGGAAAATCGTTTCAACTTTTATAAACCGGAACACAAAGATTTTTACCGTTCTCATAATGTTGTGGAGCTGCAATGGCTGCTCGGAGAGATCCTTGAGCAGCATGAGATCAAACTTAAGCTGGTGGCATCCGTATGCGCCATCGAAAACTGTTCTTATGAACTACAGGATAAACTTCTGGTGATGGATGGCCCGCAACTGGCAAAAGTTTTTATCAGCGGGACTACAAACGATAAAGTAATGTTGTTCCCTCCTATTCCTAACTTTATTTTCACAAGGGATATCGGGATCGTGATCAACGATTTTATCCTGCTAAACAAGCCTGCCAAGCAGGCACGCACGCGGGAAGCACTGCTGGTGAAATATATTTTCTACAATCATCCGATGTTCGCATTGTATCGCGATAACATTATTGAGCTGCCTAATACCTCACATTACTTCTTATTACCCAAAGATGGTGATGATAAAAAAGTAACGCTCGAAGGTGGTGACATTATGGTGATTACAAAAGATCATCTGCTGATCGGCATAAGCGAACGCACTTCCATGGAAGCTGCTCACCAGTGCATCAATATCCTTTTTGAAAGAAATGTGGTAAAGAAAATCTCGGTGATCAAGATCCCTAAGAAAAGGGACTTCATGCATATCGACACTATTTTTACCCAGGTAAAAAGAAATACCTGGGTGCTTCTTGGCACATTCTCCAAAAAAGCGATCAAAATGGAAGATGCGGATGAAGTGCAACGCGTGCTGGAAGGTGGTGGCGGAAAAAAAGATGATAAGATCCGAATTACACAGTTCAGAAGGAAAGATCCATCCAATCCCGAACATTTTGACAATCTTGAAGAGTTGCTGGCAGACATCAGTAAAAATGATCTGAAATCCGATGAGAAAGTTCAGTTCATTTATTCCGGCAACAATGAGTTTCCGTATGATGCGAGAGAGCAGTGGACGGATTCCTGCAATTTACTTGCACTGAAAGAAGGCGTTGTACTTGGATATGACAGAAATGACAAAACAGTGGAAGCATTCCGCGAAGCGGGATTTGATATCATTCACGCACATGACCTTGTACGGAAGTTAGAAACCGGCGAGATCAATGTTGATGAAATGGAGAACACACTTATCACCATGCCTTCGGCAGAACTTTCGCGTGCAAGAGGAGGATTTCATTGTATGAGTATGCCATTGATGCGCGAAGAGTTGAAATGACCGAAGATGGTCGTTTTGTAAGTAGAATCCTGGCGATATCGAAATTGATAGTTAACATTAACAAAAAAAATCCGCTGTAAAGAACCGTGGTCTGCGGTCTCTCTAATATGCAAACAACATCCCACATACTCATGATCAGGCCTGTCAGTTTTGTTTACAATGAGCAGACGGCAGTGAACAATGCGTTTCAATCAATGACGGCTGATGAACATGCCGTGCAGGAAAAGGCTCTCGCAGAGTTTGATGCGTTTGTCAATGTACTTCGTGACAACGGCGTGGAGGTGACCGTAGTGCAGGATACAGCAGAACCGCATACGCCGGATTCGATCTTCCCGAATAACTGGGTCTCTTTTCACTCCGATGGAACGGTGGTGCTATACCCGATGTTTGCTGAAAACAGAAGGGCTGAACGTAAACCGCATGTGCTGAACGAAATTGGAAAAAGATTTCTGATCGAGGGAACTGTAGACCTGACAGGGTTTGAAAAAGACAATATTTTTCTTGAAGGAACCGGCAGCATGGTGCTCGACAGGGATCACAGCATCGCATATGCCTGCGTCTCTCCACGTACGGACGAAAAAGTACTGGAAGAATTTTGCCGGCAACTTGGCTATACTCAGGTACTGTTTACCGCAGCTGATGGAAATGGGCATGCTATTTATCACACCAATGTGATGATGTGCATTGCTGATCGCTACGCCGTCATTTGCCTTGAAAGCATTGCTTCACCAACCGAACAGCAAAAAGTTGAAGAAGCGATCGCCGGTACTGGGAAAACGCTCGTGGCCATTACGTTGAAACAGATGAACCATTTCGCCGGCAATATGCTCCAGGTAGAAAATACATCGGGAGAAAAATTACTGGTCATGTCTACACAGGCATATAAATCTCTCACAGAAGAACAGATTGAAATGCTGACGTCTTTCAACCGCATTATCCACTCTCCGATCAATACCATCGAAACAAACGGCGGCGGCAGTGCAAGATGCATGATGGCGGAAATTTACCTGGGTGTAAAAGGTTAGCTGCAACGATCTGGCTTTTGTGGTTGTCATCCCCAAAAAAGCCATGCGCTACCTTATCCTTTTTATTATTTTCCTCACCGTTCTGAATGGTTGTGAACGGGACAAAGAGATGGACACTACAGGAGTGGTTATTGAGAAGAAAGGCTGCTATCCTGATTCATACCTCATTCAGATCGTGGGTGGAAATATGGCGGACAGATCCTTCATCTGTCCCGAAAACACACAGATATCTACAAATCTGAATTGCACCAATGCCGTATTTATTCACTTGCCCGATGAATTGGCAATTGCAGGCAAACGGATCCGTTTCGTTCACACGGGTAATGAAATATCTTGTCTGTCCTCAACAGGCGCCCCTGCGCATATCACTGTAAAATCATTACGGGCAGACTAAGAATCAAGCTGTAATTTCACGTTATGAAAACACTTCTCATATGTTTGTGCCTGACCTTTGTTCTCGGCGCCCGCGGACAGCAACCATACCCGGACTCGATGCAACATTATATTGATCAGTATGTGCAAAAACATGAAGTAGTGGTAGCTGAGGATAAGAAATACTTCAGATTTTTCCCCATAAATGAGTCATTCCGGATCAAGGCAAAGCTGAAGAGAACACCTGACAGTAAATGGTTCACGATGGAAACTTCCGGAGCGGTTAAGAAAACATTCAGGACCTATGGCGTACTGGAATTTCATATCCATGATACACTGGTGAGGCTGCCGGTCTATCAGTCACAGGGGCTGATCACCATTGAGAAATACAAAGACCTGTTATTCCTCCCATTTACAGATCTTACTTCCGGCGAAGCGACATATGCTGCAGGCCGTTACATCGACCTTTATACAACAGAGATAAAGAATGATTCAGTGATCATCGATTTTAATAAGGCATATAATCCTTACTGTGCGTATGTCACGGGGAAATACAATTGCCCGGTTCCTCCAAAAGAAAACCAACTGTCAGTTGCCATCAATGCAGGTGAGCAGAATTATGCGAAGCCGCATGAATGATCCTCATTGATCCTGTTTGGGGAACATTCTTTCCAGGCCTTCTCTGAAAGATACGGGTTCATATCCCAGGAGTGCCCGCGCTTTGCTGATAATAAAACTTGTGTTAGCTGGTCTCTTAGCTAGTTGTGAAAAATTTGCTGCTGTTACACGCCTGATCAGTTCTTTATCAAGTCCGAGATAGAGAGCTGTCTCCTGTGCCATCCGGTAAGGAGTGAGTTTCTCTTGTCCTGATAAATGAAATATCCCCGTTGCCCGTTGATCAATGATCTTCACAATGCCTTCCGCCAGATCTTCCACGTAAGTAGGCGTTCGCATCTGATCATCTACGACATTATAGCTCTCGTTTTTTTCGAGCTTATCTTTTACAATGGTGAGAATGTTTGACCGGCCGGATAAAGGTTGCCCATAAACAAGCACTGTTCTCACAATCGCCCAGCTTGCTTCGTATTCGCGGACCGCATCTTCAGCTTCCTGTTTTGTTTTGCCATAATAATTAACCGGCCCCGTAGCATCTTCCTCTATGTAGTCTCCTTTCTCACCGCTGAATACAAAATCGGTAGAGACATACACAAAGAAACTGTTGATCTCCGCAGCATTTGTCAGTAAAGTAACCGTCCCTTCAACATTAACGATATAGGTCTGCCACTGCTGCTCTTCGCATTCATCCGGTTTACCCATCGCGCCGGCGTGTACAACTACATCGGGTTTATATTTTTCAAACACATCATGCACGGCAAACGGATCCGTAAAATCCATTGGCTCGTACACAAAATTATCTGCTTCAAAAGACAAGCGACATTCACCTCTCCCTGTTGCTATTACTTTATGGCCAGGTAATAGTTTCTTTACAAGATAATGACCCACAAATCCATTCGCCCCGGTTACAAGTACATTCATTCAATAAAAAATTACGTTTTCAGGAATTGATCTTACTGATCTTTTTTTTTTGCCTTCCGCGGGATTCTTTCCTGCTTCATCTTCGGAAGACGAGTTACGTTTGGATGTTGGATCTGTGCCCTGCCGTCCGGCGTTGTCAGATCCGGTTACTGATTTTTCGAAGAAAGTCCCATGCTACCAACCTGCTGAAGCTTTCCATCCACCAACTTTTTACTGCCAGGAGAATTGACACTGCGTGCATCATTCGCTGGTACGGCCTCAACGAAGGGCATTCCAAGATTGTGCATCACAAAACTCCAGGTATCGGCAGCTTCATCGATGGCCTTACCGGTAGGTTTGCCCGCACCATGACCCGCATCTGTATCTATACGGATCAATACAGGGTTATCTCCCTTATTATATTCCTGCAGGCGAGCCGCAAATTTGAACGAATGTGCTGGCACCACCCGATCATCATGATCAGCCGTAGTGATCAATGTCGCCGGATATTTTGTTCCTGGCTTGAGATTATGATAAGGAGAATACCTGAACAGGTAAGGAAACTGGCTGGCGCTATCGGCACTCCCATACTCTGTTACCCAACCCCAACCAACGGTGAACTTATGAAAACGCAGCATATCCATCACACCAACTGCAGGAAGTGCAACTTTGACCAGGTCGGGGCGTTGCGTCATTACAGCCCCCACCAGCAATCCGCCATTGCTGCCGCCACGGATAGCGATCTTTGAAGGGCTTGTATACCCGGCCCGGATCAGATGCTCAGCAGCATTGATGAAATCATTGAATACATTTTGTTTTTTATCAAGCATGCCTGCCTTATGCCATTTTTCACCATATTCGCTCCCGCCCCGAAGAGTCACCACCGCATAAATGCCTCCTTGCTCTATGAAAAATGCATTGCTGACGCTGAATGCCGGTGTAACTGCAACATTAAATCCTCCATAACCGTATAAAAGCACCGGGTTGTTCCCATCTTTTTTCAATCCTTTTTTATAAGTTAAAAAGACCGGGACCTTTGTTTGTTTATGTGTATTAAAGAAAACCTGTTCGGTAATGAAATCACTGGTTTCTATGTTCACTTTTGTTTCACGGAATAAGGTTGATTTTCCTGTTGCGATCTCATAGCGGTATATAGCCGGGGGCGTCGCAAAGGAACTATAGCTATAGAAAAAATCTTTATCCGTTCTTTCGCTTCCGAAGCCACCTGCAGAGCCGATCCCGGGCAATGCGATCTCCCGTATAAATTTACCATCATAAGAATGCTGGTACACACGTGTTGACGCATCTTTCAGATAATCCGCAAACAGAAAACCGCCACCTGTTCCCACGGCCTGTAATGCATCTCCTTTCTCCTCAATGATCTCCCCCCAGTAATTTTTTTCCGGTTTTTGGGGATCGATGGACACCAGCCTGAAGTTGGGCGCGCCATCATTGGTTCTTACCAATAACCTTGCACCATCATTGTCTATCACTTCGGCATCGGTGTCAAAACCAGCAATCAGTTGTTTAAATATTTTTTGTGCCGGATCTTTCAGGTCTTTGAACCAGATCCCGCTGCCACTTGTCCCCTCGGCGACGTATATGATGAGGAAACGAAGATCTTCGGTTAGCGATGCACTGTGATAGCGCAGCGGATGCTGTTTATCTTCGTACACCAGTTTATCCTGCATTTGAGCAGTGCCGAGCTGATGATAGAACACCTTGTGAAATTTGTTTTGCCCACTCAGCTTTGTCTCTTCATCAGGCTGATCATAACCACTGTAATAAAATCCATCCTCCCCGTTCCAGCTGAATGAACTGAATTTTACCCATTGAATAACATCGGGTAATATTTTTTTTGTTGCCGTTTCCATCACATACACTTCCTGCCAGTCACTACCGGCTACGGCAATGGAATAGGAAAAATACTTTCCTGATTTGCTGAAACTAAATCCGCCCAATGCGGCAATGCCTTCTTTATTTAACGTATTGGGATTGAGAAACTCTTCAGGTTCATCATTTATGCTGCGCTGCCGGTATAAAACCGGTTGATTTTGTAACCCATCGTTCTTAAAAAAATAAAAGTATCCGTCTTTTTTGAAAGGCGAAGAAAACCTGGGATAGTCCCACAATTGTTCCAGTCTCGCTTTCACGCGATCCCGGATAGGAATGCTTGCGAGATAGTCGAAGGTGACCTTATTTTCTTCTTTCACCCAGTTCTTTGTTACTTCTGCATTATCATCTTCGAGCCAGCGGTAGGGATCGTCCACTTTGGTGCCATGATAATCTTCTGTAACCGGTATTTTTTTAGTGTCGGGATATTTTATCTGTGCCATAGGGAGTAAAGGGGTGCCATGATCAGTATGATGAATAGTTTTTTCATAGATGTTCCGGCAGTTTAAAGATAGGGAAAAAGGACCGGCGACGGCCGATCGCAGACCTCAGACGATTCGTTGTGACCTGATCACGCCTGGCTTAATTGAAGTAGGATTTTCCGGCTAATTAATGAATGACGAATCACAACGAATCGTCTGCGGCCGGCCGGCGGCAGTCTCCCTCACAAACGCCCACCAATATTAACTAACAGTTATTCGTGTCACCTATTATGTGTCAACCCTACACACAATGGGAACAAAACCTTACTTTTGATGCGCTGGGAAAACGTTTTCTTTGCGCCCGGCAATCAGGCATTATATAAATAAAAGTTATTTAAGAGTCAATGACACACAAAGTTACAAAGATTGGAGTTTTGACATCGGGGGGAGATTCACCAGGAATGAATGCAGCGATCAGAGCAGTAGTCCGCACTGGCGTTTATCATGGGCTGGAAGTTTTTGGTATTATGCGCGGATACCAGGGCATGGTGGAAGATGATATTATTAAAATGGAGTCACGTTCTGTGGCCAACATCATACAACGTGGCGGCACGATTCTGAAGACTGCCCGTTCCAAAGAATTTTTTGAGCACGAAGGCCGCAAAAAGGCATATGCCAATCTGCAGAAAAAAGGAATCGATGGTCTGGTGATCATTGGTGGAGACGGAAGTTTCAGAGGTGCGCAGAAGTTCAGTAATGAGTTTGAAATTCCCTGCGTGGGTTTACCCGGCACCATCGACAAAGATATGGCGGGCACTGATGTAACGATCGGTTTTGATACTGCAGTGAACACAGCAGTTCAGGCGATCGACAAGATCCGCGATACCATGGATGCGCATGACCGCGTATTCATCGTGGAAGTGATGGGCCGTGATGCCGGATACATTGCACTGCACAGCGGCATTGCCACAGGTGCGGAAAATATCCTGATCCCTGAAACAAAAACAGATATCGAAGCGATCATTCACGGATTGACTGAAAAAGAAAAACGCAAAAAGCTGGTTAACCTGATCGTAGTGGCAGAAGGCGAAGAATTTGGCGGAGGCAATGAACTTGCCAAAGTGATCCGCCAGCGTATGCCAGCCGCTGATGTAAGGGTAACAGTTCTTGGACATATACAGCGCGGTGGCGCTCCCACCTGCGAAGACAGGGTGGTGGCAAGCCACATGGGCTACTATGCCGTTGAAAGCCTGCTACTGGGCAGAAAGAATGTAATGGTTGGTGTGATCAACAACAAGATCCATTACACACCTCTCGATAAAGCCGTTAAGGAAAAACATAAGATCGGCACAGAATGGATGAAGATCCAGAAGATCCTTGCATCCTGATTGGCAGTAATCACTACTCTTAACAAGAACAAAGCAGCATACAATGGCTAAAAACGCAGAAAAGTATTTTCACAAACAAATGGATAAGGATGCGGGATTGAAACATACCTTTCACCGCACAAAGATCGTAGCAACTGTTGGACCGGCCTGTGATACATACGACAAATTACTGGAATTGGTACAAGCTGGTGTGAACGTTTTCCGTTTGAACTTCTCACACGGTACTCATGAAAACAAAGCGGAGATCATTTCTCATATCCGCAAGATCAACAAAACAGAACCTTACAACATTTCCATCCTGGGAGATCTGCAGGGTCCAAAACTCCGTGTCGGTGAAATTGAGAACGGCGCACTGAAGATCGAACCAGGCGATATCCTCACCTTCACATCCAAAGAGAAAGTAGTTGGTACAAAAGAAAAGATCTACATCTCCTACCCTAACCTTCATAATGACGTGAAAGTTGGCGAAAAGATCATGATCGATGATGGAAAGCTGGAAGTGGTTGTAGTAGAGATAACTGCTGCCGGCGATGTAAAAGTACGTGTTACTTATGGCGGCATGCTGTTGCCAAAGAAAGGCGTAAACCTTCCTGATACTTCAATATCTCTTCCGGCAATGACGGAAAAGGATATTGAAGACTTTGAGTTCATCATAAAACATGAACTGGATTGGGTGGCGCTTTCATTTGTACGAAAAGCAGAAGACATCATCGACCTGAAAAGAAGAGTACGGGAAAGGAACAGCGACATAAAAGTCATGGCAAAGATCGAAATGCCTTCCGCACTGGTTGATCTCCGCAACATTGTTGTTGAGTCTGACGCAGTGATGGTAGCGCGTGGCGATCTTGGCGTGGAACTTCCTGTTGAGAAAGTGCCGATGGCGCAACGGGATATCATCCGTAAATGTATCCACCGAGGAAAACCGGTTGTGGTTGCAACACAGATGATGGAAAGTATGATCGATCGTGTGAAGCCAAACCGCAGTGAGATCACTGACGTGGCAAATGCCGTACTGGAAGGTGCAGACGCGGTCATGCTCAGCGGCGAAACCGCTACGGGCAATCACCCTCCACTGGTGGTACAAACCATGCGCAAGATCATTCTTGAAGTTGAACATACTGAATACCGTTATGACCGTGAAGAAGATTTGAAAGCACTTGCGCACTCACCTTCCTTCCTGAGCGATGCGATCTGCTATAACGCATGCAAGATCGCAAGCGATATTGCCGCCAATGCTTTGGTCGGTCAGACGGAAAGCGGTTATACCGGCTTTATGCTGAGCAGTTACAGACCAAAATCACCACTGTATATCTTCACCAAAAAAAAATCACTGGTAAATCAGCTGAGCCTGAGCTGGGGAGTAAGGGCGTTCTATTATGATGAAGAAGAAAGCCTCGATAATATCATCTTCGATCAGATCGCAATTCTGAAAGAAAGAGGGTTTGTGAAAACGGGAGATACGATCGTAAATACAGGCAGTACGCCGGTGGCATCACACCTGCCAACAAACGTATTGAAGATTACGAAGATTGATTGAGTGGTCCGCCGTCGGCCGACCGCGGACGGGTATGACCGAAAGTAACTCGTTTTGCTTATTGAAAATAGTCGAAGCCTTCCTTAACAGGGAAGGCTTTTTGCTGTAAACCGGGCCCAGAGAAACGACCGACCGACGACGATTCATTACGATACAGAAATACCGCAATAATGGAAGAATGAGTATACGTATCACGTGATGAATGCTCAATCGCAACGAAACCCCGGCGGTCGGCGGTCCTTTCCCGCAGCTCACTGTCACATTTCCTCAATTGCTTCGGTAAAATTGCCAGTTTGGCTTTTCTGACCAAAAATGCTGCGTTTTACAACTACATTGTACCAGCAGGAAGTATGAAATGCAAGCTACCCCAGTATAGTGGAAAAGATTATGTGGTACTGGCCTTTTTTGTCGGTCCGTTTACGATCGGTATCAATAGCCTATTGTTAGGCGTTCGATATTTCACGGATTGGAAAGTGTTTCTTACGGCAACATTTTTTGCCGCAGCCGATTTCTCCATCGGCTTTACATGCTGCAGCACCATTGGCACCAGCCTACGACGTTTTTTTAAAGGAGAACAAGGTATTGGCAGCCGCCTGTTGCTGATGATCTTCATCTTTCTCATTCTTACCATCATCTTCCTGGTCATTCTGTTCCGTTGTTTTGAGTGGATTCCTTTTTTTCATTATCGGTTTGACAGTTTCGCATTCGCCTGGTCATGCATCGGCACAGGCATCTATATTGTGTTCATTACTTTCCTGCTGGAAGGAATGGCGAGATACAGGATCTGGAAGAATAAAATGAAGGAAAACGAACAACTGAGCAGAGCCAACCGGCAGATCCGCCTGCAAGGATTGAAAAGCCAGGTAAACCCGCACTTCCTGTTCAACAGCCTGAACTCTTTGTCCAGTCTTGTTGATGAAGACGAAGACAAAGCAGAAAAATTTCTCGATGAATTAAGCAAGGTCTACAGGTATATGCTGCGTACAGAGGAAGAAAAACTGGTAACGCTCCAGGAAGAACTTACATTTACCGGATCTTATTATTACCTGTTGAAAGCAAGATACGGCGATGGTCTGGATATAAAGATCACCGTATCACATAATGATCTGGGCAAATATCTGCCGCCATTAACACTTCAAACGATCATTGAAAATGCGTTCATGCAAAACGCAATGACGCATGATAAGCCGCTGATCATTCATATAGAAAGCGGCGGTAACAGCCTTGTTATAAAAAACAATCTCCAGCCAAAGATCATTGGCGCGGACCGCGATGTGGAATCCGGTATCGATAACCTGGTTGCGCGGTATTCATTGCTTCATCATTCGCAGCTCATTATTCATGACGATGAAATGACCAGAACGATACGATTGCCCTTATTCCATTTCAAAAAAGAGGCGGCCGTATGAAGATCCTGCCTGTGCCCAAACTGAAGGTTTATTCCTTTCTTTTTTCGATGCCCATCATCGATATTGCCGTGAACCAGATCCTCTACCGGGAACGACTATGGAAGGAATGGGAAATATGGGTGCTATCGTTTCCGCTCATTTTTGTATTCGGTTATATCTCATGGCATACGCGTATCACAGCCTCCGCAAAAGCTGAAAAAAAATTCCCCGAACTGAACCAGACATGGAAACGCATAAGAATAAAAATACTGATCTGCTGTGTGTCCGTGTTCACTGCCGTAGGATCCATCCTCACTGTTTATAGCATGTTTAATATACTCGGCTATGAATTCCGGTCTTCGGACATATGGAAAGGAGCAATTCTTGCATTTTGTGTGAACGTGATCTTTGAAACGCTTTATGATGCAGAATATGCTATTAATAAATATCGCGAAGCAGAAGAAGAAAAAGAAATGTTGAGACAGCAGTCATTCAGTTCTGAATTTGATACTTTGAAGAACCAGGTCAATCCACATTTCCTGTTCAATTGCTTTAACACTGTTTCTTCATTGATACGGGAAGACAAAGAGACCGCGAATCTGTTTATTAACGATCTGAGCAAGGTCTATCGTTATCTTTTAAAAAATAATGAAGAAGGACTGAGTACGGTGGCCGCTGAAATGCAGTTCGTGCAATCTTATTATAAACTGTTGCAAACGCGGTATGGTGAAGCATTCAAACTTGAAATAAGTACTGACCCTTTCTGCGATGAGCTGATGCTTCCTTCCCTGAGTTTACAATTGCTGATTGAAAATGCGGTGAAGCATAATATTGTTGCGCGTTCAACACCATTGGTGATAGAGATCTCTACCAGTTATCAGCCTTGCTGTTTGATCGTGCGGAACAATCTTCAGCTGCGTAATGCAAATGTTACGAGTAATAAGATAGGATTGAGGAATATACAAATGAAATATGAATTGCTGGATAAGAAAGGATTTGTAACGATGAGAGATGAGCAGTCTTTTAAAGTGGTGCTTCCATTGATTGGTCCGGAAAAAGATCCGCCGGGAGCCTGATATATCTTTCCGGAACAATATTGTTAAGGCCAGAAATGTGAGTCCTTCATCAAATAAAAAAGGTGTTGCACAGATATGTACAACACCTTTTTCATCTAATAAAGTGACGTTACAATTTTTTGATCTTAATGTTCTTAAACCAAACACTATTACCATGGTCCTGCAATGCGATCCTTCCGGTTTTGAAGGTACCAAAATCAGGCATAGATTTGAATTTGCTTCCGGCAATGAGTTGTTTCCAGTTGTCATCCCACATGGTAGTTGAAACAACATTCACTCCATTCAGGTAGAAATCAAGTTTGCCGTCCTTACTTTTGATCTCTGCGTGGTTCCATTCAAGCGCTGGTTTTACCGGTTCTGAGGAAGAAGAGATCAGGTCATACAGGTCACCTGCGCGATGTTTCGGGATCTTTGCATCAGGGTGTTTTGCATTGTCCAGCACCTGCATTTCAGGCCCCGTGTTGTAAGTGTTATCGTATTTGGGCTTGTCTTCTTTGACATAAAAGATTATCCCGCTGTTGCCACCGGAATCTACTTTCCAGTCGAGCGACAAATGGAAGTTTGTATATTCTGCGTCAGTGACCAGGTCACCGCCATTCTCTTTATTATCTTTTTTCACGGAAGGATCGAAGCGAAGCATGCCGTCTTCCATTCTCCAGGCAGCGCCTGCTTTTGAAGGGTCGCCGTATTTGTGCCATCCTTTTACACTGGCTCCATCAAACAGGAGTTCCCAACCATCTTTCCTTTCTTCATCGGTGAGGCTGTTATCTGCAGCGGCAGCAGCCACGGCTTTTGTTGTATCGTTATTCACAGCATCTGTTTTTGTTTCAGCATTGTTGCCGCAGGCAACTGATAAAACAACCGAAGAAGCGATCAGTGTTGTTTTTAACATGAATGATTATTTTTTTAATAATAGAATATATTTCACCATTGCCTCGGCATCTGCCTCTGAGATGGTTGCGTGCGGGATCATTGGCACCTGTCCCCAAACGCCGCTGCCACCCTTGATGATCTTTTCAGCAAGCTGCGGAATGATGCCGGGAGCCTGGGAGGCATATTTATCAGCTACCTGACGGTAGGTTGGACCGGTGTATGCTTCGTCTATTTTATGGCAGGTAAAGCAATCGCTTTGACCGATCAGTTCAAGTCCTTTTTGGTAATCAGGATTCGAAGAAAGATCTGCGTCAGCACCTGCAGATCCTGTTTCTGTGGCAGCTTCAGCTGGCTTTGTTTCCGCGCCGGAGCCTGTTTCCTTTGGTTTGTCTCCTTCTCCTCCGCAAGCTGCCAGCGTTGCAAGCACAGTAGCGGCCAAGATAAATTTTCTCATTTTTTTGAAGTGTTTTTAATGTTTGCTCATTATGTGGATGCAGCGATAAAATTAGGTCAATCCGAGTACTTTCCTGTTAAATGCTTCATCTGTTTTCACACCTGCAAAATCGTCGAAAGCTTTTTCTGTTACGCGGATGATATGGTCCTGGATAAATCTGGCGCCTTCTTTAGCACCATCTTCCGGGTGCTTGATGCAGCACTCCCATTCCATCACGGCCCAACCTTTGAAATCGTATTCTGTCAGTTTGCTGAACACCTGTTTGAAATCCACCTGGCCATCACCCGGAGAACGGTAGCGGCCGGCCCTTTTCAACCAGCTTTGGTAACCGCCGAATGTACCCTGTTTTCCGGTTGAATGGAATTCCGCATCCTTTACGTGAAAGGCCTTTATTCTTTCATGAAAGAAATCGATGTACTGTATATAATCCAGCTGCTGCAATACAAAGTGAGACGGATCATAGAGCAGGCAGGCCCTCGGGTGATTGTTTACTTCTTCGAGGAACATTTCGTAGGTGGCACCATCGAACAGATCTTCGCCCGGATGGATTTCATAGCAAACATCCACACCGCATTCATCGAAATAATTCAGGATGGGCAGCCATCTTTTCCCAAGCTCCCTGAACCCTTCTTCCACCAGACCTGCCGGTCGTTGCGGCCAGGGGTGAAACGTATGCCATAGCAATGCGCCACTGAAGGTGGGATGCGCGGTCAGTCCCATATTCTGCGAAGCCTTTGCACCGTATTTCAATTGCTGAACAGCCCACTCCTGCCTTGCCTTCGGATTCTTCTTTACCTCATCCGGAGCGAAAGCATCAAACAGGTCATCATATGCAGGATGCACAGCCACCAGCTGCCCCTGCAGATGCGTTGAAAGCTCGGTCACCTCCAGCCCGCATTCATTGATGATCCCTTTTACTTCTTCCGCGTAAGTTTTACTTTCTGCTGCTTTTTTCAGATCAATACAACGCGGATCCCATGTAGGAACTTGTGCTCCTTTAAAACCGAGGCTTTTCGCCCAGTTACAAATAGACCGCAGATCATTGAACGGCGGTTTATCTCCAAGAAATTGCGCCAGGAAAATGCCAGGCCCTTGTATGGTTGTCATAAAAGATTATGTTCGTTTTAAATAAAAGAGTAAAAAATAACCGGTGAATTCAGAAACTGTCTGTTCGGTCTAAAGTTTTTTAATCATCAAAATCTGTCCACTTCTCACTGCTCTTTCCACTCGCGATCACCTTCTCCACAAACGTCATTCCGCGTACGCCGTCTTCAGCACCGGGGAAATCCAGCATTTCAGCAGTTGGCGTGTCGCCGCTGATCTTTGCTTTTACAGTCAGCGCAAAATTACGGTAGAGATTGGCAAATGCTTCGAGATACCCTTCCGGATGACCCGGCGGGACACGTGTATTATGCCTTGAAAAACCGGTCGTATAGCCGGCGCCGGTCCTGTGTACTTCCATCGGCTTATCGGGCCATCTTACCAGCAGACTGTTCGCATCGTCCTGCTTCCATTCAATGCTGCCGAGTTCCCCATATACTCTTACTTTGACGTTGTTCTCTTCTCCTGTTGCAATTTGGGTAGCCATCAGCACGCCACTGGCGCCATTGCTGAACTTTAGCAGAACCGCACCATCGTCATCCAGCTGGCGGCCATCAACAACGATATTGATATCCGCACATAATCTGGTTGTCTGCAGTCCACTTACATATTCCGCAAGATTGAATGCATGTGTGCCGATATCGCCCATGGCGCCGGCAATGCCGCTTTGTTTCGGATCGGTTCTCCAGGTCGCCTGCTTATTCGCAGCACCTTCCAGGAGTGTGCTCAGCCAGCCCTGCGGGTATTCCACGTATACTTTTCTGATCTTTCCAAATTTACCGCTCAATACCTGCTGGCGCGCTTCCTTAACCATAGGATAACCCGTATAAGTATGCGTGAGGCAGAAATACAAGCCACTTTTCTCCGCGATCGCTTTCAGTTCCTTTGCTTCTTTGAGATCGAAGGTCATGGGCTTATCCAGCACCACATGAAAACCATTTTCCAGCGCCATCTGCGCCGGTTCAAAATGAACATGGTTTGGCGTTACAATGCTTACGATCTCCATCCGCTGATCCGGCGGCAATGCCTTCTCTGCACGGATCATTTCTTTATAGGAGCCGTAGATCCGCGCAGAGGGCAAATTCAACAGATCACCCGCCTGTTTTGACTTCTCCGGGTCGCTGCTGAAAGCTCCGCAAACCAATTCAATCTGTCCATCCATACCAGCCGCGATGCGATGCACAGCCCCTATAAAAGCTCCGGGCCCGCCACCGATCATACCCATTCTTAATTTTCGATTCAGCATATGTGTGTTGCGTTTTTTTTAGGTTGTTAGCACCATTATGTTGAAGAGAGACCGCCGCCCGCAGACGTTAAATAATTATTGATCTTTTACTGCTTATTTGAACATTGATTAATCACATTCTAATAATACTTTTTTAGCAAGACCCGATGCTTTGTTAGCTGCCTGATCCAAAGCATTGTCAGCGGCCTGTCTTCGGCCGTTGGCGGTCCTCCCAATTAAGTGTCATATCAACAATTAAGCATATTTTCCCCTCGTATTAAAATTATTGTCACTCAAATGTAAAGTGTGTTTAAAAATAGTACATTTAGCTTTTGTAGGAATATTAAATTGATAAAAACGAAAGGCTCTATATGAAATCGACGACCCGCTTTCAGCTTTCCCTGATGATGTTTCTGGAATTCTTTATCTGGGGAGGGTGGTTTGTAACTCTTGGTACTTTTCTGGAAAAAAACCTGCAGGCTTCGGAAGGAGCAAAAGCAAGTGTGTTCTCCACGCAATCATGGGGTGCGATCATTGCACCTTTTATCATCGGTTTGATCGCCGATCGTTTTATCAATGCCGAGAAGATCCTGGGGGCTTTGCATATTGCCGGCGCCATCCTGATGTATCAGCTATACAGCTCCGATTCGATCGCTTCTTTCTATCCTTATGTACTGGTATACATGATCCTTTATATGCCAACGATCGCTTTGGCAAATTCCGTTTCGTTCAATCAGATGAAAGATCCGGAAAAAGAATTTTCCCTGATCCGCGTATTCGGCACCATCGGCTGGATCGTTGCCGGCCTGCTGATCAGCTATCTCTTCCATTGGGATTCTTCTGAAAATACTGCCGCAGGCGCATTGAAAAATACTTTCCTGATGTCATCCATCGCTTCTGCTGCACTGGGCATTTTCAGCTTCACGCTGCCTAAAACCCCGCCGAAAGGCAAAGGCGAGAAAGTTTCTGTTTCGAGGATCATTGGCCTTGATGCACTGAAACTTTTAAAGGACAAAAACTTTGCGATCTTCTTTATTTCATCCGTACTTATCTGTATACCTCTTGCATTTTATTATCAGAATGCGCATGCATTCCTCACCAATACAGGTATGGAAAATCCAACCGGTAAGATGACCATCGGTCAGGTTTCCGAAGTATTGTTCCTGCTGTTATTGCCCGTTTTCTTTAAACGCTTTGGCTTTAAGAAAACGATCCTCATAGGGATGCTCGCATGGGCAGTGAGATATGCGTTGTTTGCATATGGTAATGGCAGTGAGCTCGGCTTTATGCTGCTGATCGGCATCGCGCTCCATGGTATTTGTTATGATTTCTTCTTTGTCTCCGGTTATATCTATACAGATTCCAAAGCCGGTGAACAATATAAGAGTGCGGCGCAGGGCCTGATCACACTGGCAACTTATGGCGTAGGTATGCTGATTGGTTTTGAAGTGGCCGGTATGATCACTGCGAATTACAAACTCGCTGACGGCGGCTATGATTATAAAATGATCTGGCTGATCCCTGCCGCTATCGCCGCAGCAGTATTCCTGATCTTCGCTGTTTTTTTCAGAGAAGAAAAAGCAACAAAAGCAACAGTTTAATAACTTCCGTCATCCTGTAAATATGGAAAACAGTTCATCCCGGAGAAAAATGCTGAAACAAATGGCGGCGGCATCATTGGCTGCTACAGCTTTTCCTTCTATAGAAGCATTAGCATCATCAGATATGGAAGAAAATTCAAAGCTGAAAGGAAATATCAATCAGTCTGTTTGCGCCTGGACCTATAGTTATCTTCCGCTTGAAGAGCTTTGTATTACTGCAAAAAAACTGGGCCTTGGCGCAATCGATCTGATCCCTCCGAAAGACTGGCCGGTCCTGCAGAAGCATGGCCTTTATTGCTCCATGTGCTATACGGCCGGAAAGATCAGCCTCACCGAAGGCTGGAACCGACCCGATCTTCATCCACAGCTCATCCAGGAATTTACTGAAGCGATTCCCCTGGTGGCGCAGGCTGGTTATAAAAATCTGATCTGCTTCAGCGGTAACCGCAAGGGTATGGATGATGAAACCGGTTTAAAAAACTGCGTAACCGGCCTGAAACAGATCATGCCACTTGCTGAAAAACATGGAGTGATCATCCAGATGGAATTATTCAACAGCAAAATTGACCACAAAGATTATATGGCCGATAAGAGTGCATGGGGTGTTGAATTATGCAAACGCCTTGGCTCACCCAACTTTAAACTGCTATATGATATCTATCACATGCAGATCAATGAAGGGGATGTGATCCGCACGATCAGGGACAATCATACTTATTTCGGGCATTATCACACGGCAGGCGTTCCCGGCCGTCATGAAATTGATGAATCACAGGAACTGTTCTATCCCGCGATCATGAGGGCAATCCTGGCAACAGGATATACAGGATATGTGGCGCAGGAATTTATGCCTACCGGCAAAACAGATAAAGAAAAAGTAGCAGCGCTTAAGAAGGCGATAAAGATTTGTGATGTATAGAAGAAAGAAAGATTTCATAGGTTCCAAAGGTTACTCCCGCAGATTCTGGAACTTTTCGAATCGCAGGAACCTCTGGAACCTTTTGACCACTGAACACTAATTGATCCACATTTTATTGATAGCAAACTTAAAATTACTCTATGGCAGATAACACTTATGACGCGATTGTAGTTGGCTCTGGCATCAGCGGCGGATGGGCTGCAAAAGAACTGACAGAAAAAGGGTTGAAAGTATTGATGCTGGAACGTGGCCGGAATATCGAGCACGTGAAAGATTATGTAAACGCAAACAAGGAAAGCTGGGAATTTCCTCACCGCGGTCAGCGCGTTTCCCGGAAAACATGGGATGAATATCCTGTGCTGAGAAGAGATTATCCGTTAAATGAAGTCGTACTGGATTACTGGGTAAAGGATACTGAATGCCCGTACACCGAAACAAAACCATTTGCCTGGTTCCGCGGATATCATGTCGGCGGTCGTTCACTTACATGGGGCCGTCAAAGTTACCGCTGGAATAAATGGGATTTTGAAGCGAATGCCAAAGATGGATTTGGAGTTGACTGGCCAATCCGTTATAACGATATTGCCTCGTGGTATAGCTATGCAGAAAAATTCGCCGGCGTACAGGGAAGCAGGGAAGGGCTGGATGTATTGCCTGATGGCGAATTCCTTAAGGCAATGGACATGAACATCGTGGAAAAAGATGTGGCCGCACGCTTAAAAGAATATTATAAAGGTCAGCGCCATATGTTCATCGGCCGTTCAGCAAATATCACCGAACCAAAGCCTGAACAAAACCGGACAAACTGCCAGTATCGCAACCGTTGCTGGAGAGGTTGCCCCTTTGGTGCTTACTTCAGCACACAATCTGCCACATTGCCTGCGGCAATGGCAACAGGAAATCTAACTCTCCGCCCCTTCTCTATCGTTACAAAAGTGTTGTATGATAAAGACACGAAGAAAGCGACAGGCGTTGAAGTACTGGATGCAGAAACAAACAAAACTTATGAATTCAAAGCAAAGATCATTTTCCTGAATGCTTCTGCTTTCAATTCAACATGGGTGCTGATGAATTCTGCCACCGACATCTGGCCGGAAGGACTGGGCAGTGCGAGCGGTGAACTTGGTCATAATGTAATGGATCACCACTTCCGTGTTGGTGCCGGCGGCAGTATGGATGGCTACCAGGATAAATACATTTTTGGTTACAGGCCAACAGGAGTCTATGTCCCACGGTTCCGTAACGTTTACAGCGACAAACGCGATTATGTCCGTGGCTTTGGCTACCAGGGTGGCGCCAGTCGCAGCGGCTGGGGACATGAAGTGGCAGAGCTTACCATTGGTGGGGATTTTAAAGAAGCGATCAGTGAACCAGGCAACTGGGGCATGAGTATGACGGGCTTTGGAGAAATGCTGCCTTATCATGAAAACAAGATCTCCCTGGATAAATCCAAACAGGATAAATGGGGCCTTCCTGTATTGAACATGGACGTAGAGATCAAAGAAAACGAATGGAAAATGCGGAAGGACATGATGGAAGATGCGAAAGAAATGCTGGAAGCTGCCGGGGTGAAAGATGTCCGGACATTTGACTCAGGCTACCAGGTTGGTATGGGTATTCATGAAATGGGTACGGCGCGCATGGGCCGCGATCCAAAAACATCTGTATTGAACGGCAACAACCAGGTATGGGATGCAAAAAATGTATTTGTGACAGATGGCGCCTGTATGACTTCGGCTTCATGCGTAAACCCATCACTAACCTATATGGCATTGACCGCAAGAGCAGCTGACTTTGCTGTAAGCGAACTGAAAAAAGGTAATCTCTGAACGTAATCGTTGGCCGTTGATTGAAAAATACAGGCGGCAGATAATAACAACGATTGGGTAAGCTGATTTCAGCAAAATCAGACCAACTAAACAAAATCGAATCTAACAACGAAAAATTATTATATGGATCGCAGAGAACTATTGAAGCTTGTTGCACTTGCTACCGGCGGTGCGCTAATTGGCGGAGAACTGTTTCTTACCGGCTGTAAAAACGAACCCGGGATCGGCGGCATTGATTTTTCCGCAGATGATATTTCTTTTTTGAATGAGGTTTCGGAAACGATCATCCCAAAAACAAAGTCACCCGGTGCAAAAGAAGCACAGGTCGGCGAATTCATGAAAGTAATGGTCAACGATTGCTACTCCGATGAAGACCAGAAAACCTTCCATGCAGGAATCCGCGAGTTGAACGATGCCTGCGAGAAAATGCACAAAGTTGGTTTCATGGAAGCAACACCGGAACAACGTCATGCATTACTGGTAGACCTCGACAAAGCCGCGAAAGAATATCAGCAAAAGAAAAATCAGTTTGACCACGAACAGAACAATAAGGCGAAAGAAGAAAGTGCGAAAGGCAATAAAGATTATAAGAAAGAACAAATGCCTTCCCATTACTTCACCATGATCAAGCAATTGACGATCACGGGCTTCTTCACTTCAAAGCCAGGCGCAACGGAAGCACTTCGCTTCGTGCCCGTGCCCGGTAAATATGACGGTGCATTCCCTTACAACAAAGGCGAAAAAGCATGGGCCGCCACAGGTTAACCTAAAAAACAGTACCAATGAACTATAATCGCAGAAACTTTTTGAGAATTAGTGGCAACCTTGCCCTTGGCCTCGCCGTTGCACCAGCAGCATGCAAAGCGCTGGCTGCCGGTGACGGGTCTTCAGCAAAACCATTGAGCAAATTTGGTTTGCAGCTGTATACATTGCGTGACGATCTTCCCAGGGATCCGGCCGGTGTTTTGAAACAGGTTGCATCATTCGGATACAAACAAATTGAAGGATACGAAGGATCACAGGGCCTCTGGTGGGGAATGGGTCATACCGGATTTAAAAAATACATGGACGATCTCGGTATGGAATTCATCTCCAGCCATTGTGATATCAATAAAGACTTTGAAACAAAGGCGGCAGAAGCTGCAGAGATCGGTATGAAATACCTGATCTGCCCTTACAAAGGACCGCAAAAAACACTCGACGACTATAAAAAGATCGCCGATGATTTTAATGTGAAAGGCGAGATCTGCAAAAAGAACGGGATCCGTTTTGCTTATCACAATCACGACTACACCTTCAAACAGGTAGACGGCCAATTTCCCCAGGACATATTGATGAAAGGCACCAACCCAGACCTTGTCGATTTCGAGATGGATATCTATTGGGTGGTAACCGCAGGCCAGGACCCGGAGTTATGGTTGAAAAATTATAAGAACCGTTTCCGCGCATGTCACGTAAAAGACCGTACAAAGAATGCAACCGAAGCTGCGGATACCTGCACATTGGGCAAAGGCAGCATCAACTATGCAAAGATCCTGAAGACGGCAAAAGCAACAGGTATGCGATATTATATCGTAGAGCAGGAAAAATATGCCGGCACGACGCCACTTGAAGCTGTGAAGGACAATGCTGAATATATGAAGAAGCTGAGCTTCTGAATGATGTAATAAAAAACAAAGGTTCCACAGGTTATAATCGGAATAACCTGTGGAACCTTTGTTTTTTGACGATACCGGATCCCGGTACATCAGCGCGATCATATACAAATCTCTTTGCCTACCGATCTGTCTTTGCAGTGATCCTATTGTACCAGTGAGCGAACATCTCCCCCACTTTTTCGTAATTGTATCTTTCCGCAGTTGCAGCTGCTATCTCTCCGCGATTGAATATAGTTCGGTTTGCAGCAAACCATTCAAGCCGTTCTGCCAATGCGATTCTGTCTTCTGACCGAACAAAGATCCCATTTATACCATCAATAATATTCTCGTGGAGAACAGGAATATCACTTGCCACCACCGGAGTGCCACAGGCATTGGCTTCGATGATCACGCAGCCAAACGTTTCGAAACGCGAGTAAATGATCAATGCATCAGCCCGGTTGAAATAAACGGCCAATTCCTGCTGTTTTTTTTCACCATGAATAATAACCTCGTTGCCGATATTCAGATCAACCGATAGCCTTATGTATTCTTCCTGAAAAGGACCAAACACATCCAGTGTAAAATCCATTCCCTTTTGCTTTAACAACGAAAGGGCATACAGTATATCTGTTGTATTCTTCTGATAATCCAACTGACTGGTCACAAAAACTAATTTCAGGATCTTAGATTCTTCTTTTCTTTCCTGAAAAAAAATATCCGTATTCACCACGTTGGGAATTATCGTTAACGGAAGATCCCTTCCGGTCAATTGTTGTAACGCATTTCCCAGATAATTTGACACAACATGCACGCCACTCGCCTGTCTCATCAACGAAAACCATCCCTTTCTGTATAAGGAAGGCAATTCACTGAAATGGGGCTTACCTTCTTTTAAAAAACCGGTCCATTGTTCAGAAACAACATAGGGAATATTTAACCCGGTGATCCATTTACCCACGACATTTGTCCGCATTCCTATGTAAAAATGAATGAGGTCGGGCTTTCCGTTTTCAGCAATATATCGTTTGATCTCTTTTCTTAACAGAGACTGATATTTCAGATAAGAAATTACTCTGCTGATCATCGCAGGTTTTATGCCTAATGCATAATAGATCTTTCGTTCTTTTAATCTGCCATGTACAGATTCTTCAACCGCTGTTTGATTTGTAACAAGAGAGTGCGCATCACGCATCACAAATAAAACGGTCACATCATGATAAATACCTGCAGCCTGTGCATGACGCTGTACAAAATCGCCGGCGAAGGGCTCCGTCTGATTGGGATACCATCCCGCTATCCAAAGTATTTTCATTCGCGGCCGGTGTATTTACCTAAATAATGTTTTATGATACGCCAATCATTCTGGTTGGCTATCACCAGTGACCATACGGACTGCTTCTTATAAAAAGCAAACCAGCAAAGATGATGAATGCCTGCGGCTGTATAAGCGATACTGCTGGCTATTGCTGCGCCTTTTATACCAAACCCCGGGATCAACAACAGATCCAATGTCAGTACAAGTACGAGGCAAAGCACCGATCCATAAAGATTTATTTTCAGCATGCCTCTTCCTGCGAACCATGCCGCAAAAATAATATTAAAGCAAAAGAATAATAATCCGGGCAAGAGGCAGATAAAAGGTATCACGCTTTCCTCAAATTTTTCGCCCGCAAAAAACGGAATGATCCAAAAAGAAGCGGGCATGGCAATGATCGCAATTACCAGGAAAGCGGCATTTGATATCCGCACCAGCGACAGCCATTTTGCTTCTTCTTCCGCATCAGCATTTCCTGCAATCCGCGGAAAAAGAATGCCCGCCATGAGCAGAGGGAGAAACCATAATAGCTGACCCAATCTTACAGACAGCGAATAATAGCCCAATTGCTGTGTCCCTTTATAGTAATCGATCAGCCAGTAATCGATCCTGTATGCAAGGAATTGTATGATGTTTGTGATCAGCACCACGAACGAATAAGAAAAGAACATTGTCCATTCAAACCGTCTTACAAAAGTAAAACGCAACGGTTGTTTTGTAAAAACATGAAATGAGATGGCCATCAGCAATGCCTGCAATGCGGAAGCAAGAATAAAGATCAGGGCGAATGTGTCTGCGGCCACTCCGCTTACACCGAAATAACAAAATGCATAAACGATGACAGATAGCAGGTTTACTCCAAAGACGATCCTGACGGGCCGGTTGTATTGATGTGCTGCGTTGAAGAAAGCCTGGTATTTATCGATCGTTACCACGCTTACAAAATAGAGCAGGCCATATAACATCGGTTCCATGCCTGCTTCGCTTTCGGCTAACAGGAATTTTCCCGTATAAAAATGATAAACTCCCTGGACAATGAGCAGCGCAAGTAACTGCAGCAATATGATCACATGGGCGATGCTGGTAAGCGCAGGTTTCGTCAGCGAGCCGGAAGAATAATGATAAGTGATCCCCGACTCAGCGCCGAAGCAAGTCAGCAGATTCAGCAGGGCAGCATTGGCGATCATCAATGAAAGCATACCAAAACCTTCCGCTCCCATTGCGCGGGTAAGCAGGAAAGTGATCAGCAATGTGCATGCAATGTTCAACGAACGGAAAATAATATTTCCGGCGAGAAGGCCAGCCAGTCCTTTTGTTTTTTCCGCCATAGGATCGTCTTCAAAAGTTTGAGAGGTTTGATAAGTTTGAGAGGTTTGGCCTGAGGGCTTGGCCCCGGATCGCTCAAACCTCCCAAACCTCTTTAAACCTCAGAACCCCTGGTCATACTCTGTTGCGATTGCAACAGGGGCTACTTGAGCGCCTTGATGATCTCTATAAAATCAGCAGCAATCAATGAAGCGCCGCCAACTAATCCGCCGTCCACGTCAGGGCTCGCAAACAATTCCCTGGCGTTATTGGCTTTTACACTACCACCGTACAGGATCGTTACCTGGTCGGCAATATCTTTTCCATATTGTGCCGCGATCACAGAGCGGAGATAGGCATGCATTTCCTGAGCTTGCTCCGTAGATGCAGTTTTACCCGTACCAATCGCCCATATGGGTTCATAAGCGATCACGATGTCCTTTACTTTTTCTGCGGAAAGATGAAATAAAGATTCTTTCAGCTGCTGTGCAACGAACTCATTTTGCGTACCAGCCTCACGGATCGAAAGCGGTTCGCCACAACAAAAGATCGGTGTGATAAAACTTTCGAGGCAAAGATTCAGTTTTTCCGCCAGCACAGCATTCGATTCGCCGAAGTACTCACGGCGTTCACTGTGTCCGATCACGCAATAAGGTATGCCGATGGAGTGCAGCATTTCCACCGATACTTCACCGGTATAAGCGCCTGACTTTTTATTGTAACAGTTTTGTGCGGCTGTATAATAATTCTTCTCCTCCTCCACTTCACTTCTTGTCATTAACAGGTACGGATAAGGCACCGCGAAGATCACCTGTTGATGTGCCGCCAGTTCAATTTCTGCGCCGAGGATATCATCCAGCAATTTTTCTCCCTGTTGAAACGTAAGATTCATTTTCCAGTTAGCTGCTGCGATCTGCTTTCTCATAAGTATGTTCTGTTTTAAAGTTTGCGGTTTGTTAAGTAAAAAGTCAAAATTAAAAAGTAAAAAACCGGCCGTTCACAAAGACAATTACAAGAGTCTTTTTTAAAACTTTTTACTTTTTAAAGTTTCTCAAAGATATACTTCAGCATACTTTTTTCATTATCAGAGATTGTATGCCCCTTTAATTTTTTCCAGCCTTCTATATCAATGATTGCCTTGTCAAATCCATAACGGGTCACGCCATCACTTCCCCAGGAAAATGCGGGAATGTATTTGGGTGTAAGGCCGCTGCCTGATACATGGCAACAAACGCTGATCACTGTTCCCGTATTGATGGACGTATTGATGGCAGTGCGCGAGTAATCACCCATCAGCACACCACATTTCATGCCTGCATCCAGTTGACCTTTTGGCGTCCACACACGAACATTGCCGGCGTTATTCTTCAGGTTGGAGTTGGTCGTACCGGCTCCCATATTACACCATTCACCGATCACTGAATCGCCGAGATAACCATCGTGGGCTTTATTGGAATAACCAAACATCACTGCATTCTTGATCTCACCGCCGCCAACACAGGAGGGGCCAAGCGTGGTGGCGCCATACACTTTTGAGCCAAGTTTCAGCAATGAATTTTCCCCCATGGCGAATGGACCACGGATGACAGATCCTTCCATGATCTCCGCATTCTTACCAATATAGATCGGGCCTGTTGAAGCATTGAGGATACAATGCTCCACCTTTGCTCCTTTCTCCAGGAAGATTTCTTTGGGATTGATGATCTTATTTGATTTAGGAATTGCCTGCGAGCGACGCTTATGCGTGATCAATGCGAAATCCTGCCGGAGAGCCCAGTCATTCAACTGAAAAATATGCCAGGGATAATTGATCTCTTTGATCCCTCCGGAAAATTCCACGGCCTTCGTTACCTGTATGCGATGCTTTTCCCTGATCTCCTTTTGTGTGAAGCAAAAGACGATCCCGGAGTTGCCGTCCACTGCAATAAACTCACCTGGTTTCAGGCGCTTCATCTTTTTAACGAGCATGGGCGTAGGCAGCAGGTTCCCGTGCACCATATAGCAGGTATCATTCTTTCCGATTGAATCGGGATTAACAGCCCGCTCAAGCCCCTTATAATCGTCTTCATTCTTATCTGCGGACGTAAAGCCGGTCATTCTTTCCCATTTTTCCCTGATGGTAAGAATACCCAGGCGGATATCCTGGCATTTGCGGGTCAATGTAAAAGGATAGAGATTTTCCGGCTGGCAGAATTCCTCTGTGAAGATGAGTTGGTTCACAGAGGCAAGATACTACAATTGGGGGAAGGCCGGCAGGTGTTTGTTCGATGGATGGTCGGTGGCCGTTGGCCGGGCTTCGCGCATTGATAAAGCCTGAGAGGTTTGAGAAGTTTCAGAGGTTTCATAGGTTACTACCGCAGATCGTATTTTCTGACAAACATGATATGACCTATCAAACCTCTCACCAGAAACCAGCAGTTATTCAGCAACCCCTGAACAAGCTAACAACCCTAAAACAACAAGCCCCGCCGAGGAATCAGCAGGGCTTAAAGTATAGCCATGAAAAACAAAACTTTTATGCTTAGTGCTTATAGTCTGCACTAAGCTAAAGAATTATTTTTTCTTTTCGTATTTCTTCTTGTATTTATCGATACGGCCAGCTGTATCTACCAGTACGTTTTTACCGGTGAAGAAAGGGTGAGAAGTGCTGGAAATCTCGAGTTTGATCAGCGGATATTCGTTACCGTCTTCCCATTTCAGGGTTTCTTTTGAACCTGCAGTAGAACGGCTGAGGAATGTATGACCATTGCTCATGTCTTTGAAAACCACCAGCCTGTAGCTGTTGGGATGGATACCTTTTTTCATAACTAAATGATTTTTAAGGCTGCACGGATTTTGCCGTACTTATGATTTAATTTTTTTAGAGTGTGCGAAGGTAGGGCGGAAAGGGAAGATTGCCAAATATTCCTGCACGGAAAGGGTTTCAATTCGCTCGTTGGCTGTTGACCGGGCTCCGCTTTTCGAACAGACCCGGGTAGGTTGTGATGTCAAATTTTGGAAGGTTCCATAGTTCGCATTCTTCATCGATCCCGCAGAGTCCGGCAATCGGTCAACGGCTTATCCTCCAGATATTCACCCGTTTTGCACCTGGTTATCCACCGGAAAATGGCGCTGATGGGGTTTTTTGCACAGGTTATGAACGCCCGATCAGGAGCGCATATTCTCATATTGAAGGGGAACGCCCAGCTCCCAGGTTTTGGATGCCTGGATAACCGTTTGAAGATCATCGATCTTCTTGCCTGTTACCCTTACCAGGTCATCATTGATGGACACCTGCACCTTCAGCCCCGCATCTTTGATCAGTTTTACGATCTTTTTTGCGTCTTCCTGTTTCAGGCCATTACGTACCAGCACTTCCTTCTTCCACACTTTGCCGCTTTGGGCCCCTTCTTTAGAAAGATCAAAAGCTTCCGGAGAAATTCCCTGTTTGTGGGCGCGGTTGATCAGCACATCGATAAGCTGCCGCATCTTCATATCATCATCGGTCTCGATCTTCAGCTTAAATTCCTTCTTGTCCAGGTCGATCACCACATGACTTCCCTTAAAATCAAACCGGTTGTTTATTTCCTTGGATACGACATTCACGGCATTATCAAGCGCCTGCGCGTCAACCTTGCTTACAAAATCAAATGAAGGCATAGCAAAATAGGTTTAAGTAAAAAATCAAAAGTAAAAATTAAAAACAAGAGCCGGAAAGAATCGTCCCTACTTCCCCCAATCTGTGCAAAAATAAAAAAGTCCTCCTTAGAAAAGGAGGACGATTAAGTACACATGAGAAAAGTCTTATTCTAAAGTCGGCAGGGCCGGCTGAATGTTGCATCATTCCCGTTGTCCCGGAGTGTTACGCTGTGAGTAAAATCCAACTCATCACTCCCGGACAAATGACAACCTACTAATTCCCTCCCCCACTTTTCACCCTGTTCTGCTCATCATTCGCACCACCCGTCTTTCTTCTTGCAGGGGCAATGTTCTTTTTGCCAAAGCGGTAGCTGAAGCTCATATTGAACTGGCGGCTGTCCCGGCGGCTGTCGATGGTTACGTCCACGTCGCTATATTTGGCATAACCGCTGAATTTTTGTGTCCACAGCACGTCACGTACACCCAGTTTCAGCGTGCCCTTACCTTTCAGTAATTGTTTGGTGATCGCGGTATTCATTGCTCCCATGGCTCTTGCCACAAGAATTCCTTCCGCCGCTTTGCTGCGATACCAGCCGCTGATCTCTGCATTCCATCCTTTACCGAGGGTAAAACTGTTGGTGATATTGCCGAGAAAACTCGTGAATTCAACATTGACCGGATCATTGTTATATAACCCTGAATAGCTGTTATGAAATACGTTTGTATAAATGTTCGCGTTCCACCATTTTCTTAAAGGAATATTCGCCATTACTGAAACACCCCACTGCTTCATACTGCTGAAATTATCTTTCGTCTGGTAAGTGGTATTCTTTTCTGTGTTCTGCTTCAACAGATCAGTAATGATATCGCTTGTATTCGTATAGTTTACGGTTGTTGTAAGGAACCTGTTGAATGTATGGCTCAGCTCAAAGTTATTGGTAAACTGTGGTGTCAGGTATGGATTACCCTGTCCGTAAGTCAATGAATCCAGGAAGAAGATGAACGGGTTCAGGTCATCGTAATCGGGACGCATAATTCGGCGGCTGTAGCTGAGGTTGAACTGATTCTTTTCATTCATGTTGAAACCCGCACCTACGTTCGGGAAGAAGTTGGTGTAATTGCGTTTGAATGAAGAATCATTGCTGAGCTGATGACCTTTTGCAATGGTGTTTTCAACGCGCAGGCCTGCTGTCAGTTCCCATTTCCTGATAGAGCGGGAAAGGATCGCATAAGCCGCATTGATGTTCTCATCATAAATGAAGTGGTTGTTACGATCGATGGCATCCACTCCATTACGCTGATAATTTACCTTATTATCCGTATTTACGAAGCTTGTTTTGGCACCTGCTTCCAGGCGGAGACCGCTTTTGAAAGGATGTACATAATCAACCTTTGCACTATAAATTTTGATCGTTGAAGGAATATTACCTGGCATCAATACGTCCTGTCCGGGAATATGCAGATTCTCTGCATCATAACTTTTTGTCAGCAGGCTTGTGCGGTTTTTATTATCATAAAATGCCCAGTCTGCATCAGCACTGATCTCACGGCCTGTTGAATCAAATGTGTGTTTATAGTTCAGGTTTGTTGTATAATTGGAAGATGTTCTTCTGTTATCAGCAAACGACTCCAGTTTATTCAGCAGTTTGCCATTATTATCTCTGATGTTTGTATTGCTGTACGGGTCTTCGTCATTTGTATTGAAGTTGCCGTTGAATACAAAACCGATCACATCCTTCTTTGTGAAATTATAATCCATGCCCATTTTTGTATTATGGTAAACGCCTTCAAAGTGTGGTCTTGATACCTGGTCGATCGTACGGAGCAGCGTCACCTTATCTGCATCATATAATTTACGATCGATCGTCAGACGGTTATATCCCTGGTAAGTGCCGCCATTATATCCACCAAAGACATTCACCTTATTATTGCGGTAGTTAAGATTCACTCCGCCGTTAAACCGCGCGTACAAGCCTTGCGTGTAACCCAGGTTCGCATTGCCATTCATTCCTTTTACAATACCTTTTTTGGTTTTGATATTGATGATCCCTGAGTTACCTGATGCATCATATTTTGCAGGAGGGTTTGTCATGATCTCAATCTGGTCGATACTGGTGCTTTGCATATTCTTCAGCAATGCGGCCAGGTCTGCGCCGCTCATATAAGTTGGTTTGCCGTCTACAAGGATCATTACGCCCTGTTTTCCCTTTACGCTGATGTTTCCATCATTGTCAACCGTTACGCCGGGAGATTTTTCCAGTAATTCCATCGCGGTCAGACCGGCATTTGTGGGTGATGCGTCCACATTTACTACCATCTTACCGGGCTTTTGCTCAATAGCCGGCTTCTTTGCGGTAACAGTTACTCCGCTCATCGCTTGCGCCTGAGGAACAAGTTCAATCGTTTTAACCACCACAGCCGGTGAAGCAGCGGAGATCTCCAGCGTTTCGGAGAATCCTTTGTTGTGACCGACCGCTGAGATCAACACCAGATAGCGTCCTTCCGCCACATTTTCGAATTCATATTTGCCGGTTTTGTCGGCCACCGACATTTTAACCACGGATGAATCCTTCGCTTTCAGAAGGGTAATAGTGGCCGATTCGATGGTCTTCGTACTGCCATCAATCACAGTGCCGCTGATGCGGCCTTTGGTAGTTTGCGCATAACTGACTAAGGATAAGAATGTTAAGGATAAGGTCAGCAGCGATAGAACTTTTCTCATTTCAATGGTTTTATATAATAAGTACTTTACTTTAATTATTACAATCCAAAGGTAGGTACTTTGTATTGCATAGATCATTGTTTTAAATTAAGCGGCCGTATTCTGGGATAAGCGGCCGTCTCCTTAATTGTACCAATTGGACGCAGCAACGGAAACCGGGTTACAGTTTGATATGGTTTTAGGATGAAGGGACTTTGAGCCGGATAGGCGGGATAATCAGGTATTGTTGAATAACTGCAGGTTTCTGATGAAGCGTTTGAGAGGTTTTATAGGTTTCAAAGGCCAGGCAGGCAGCCTGAGCCTCTTCAACCTGTTAAACGACAAGGCGTATCACCTGTTGATAGCAGGATAGTTACTCAGCAGCCTCTGATTATGTGAAGATCGATGGCCGGACATGATGTTCGATGCCGGAGCCTTAACTTAATCGCATTGCCCGGCCGGGACAACCCTTATCGGCAATAAAGAGCTAGAACATGCCTGTCAGCGTCAGATCCTGTATACGAAGTAACAATGCTACAACACAGAAGTAAATACCATTCCGCTAAAGGGCGGTGTATTGATGGTTGAAATGAGAATAGCGGCGATGGGCCGTGAGAGAATACCGCTCAGACTTATCTTCCTGAACGATCCTAAAAAGTCATTGCTGGGATCTGCCTGAAACTACAGACCAAATTCGGCTTTGATATCTTCATAATAAGTTCGGCCTGACGTGATCCTTGTATTGGCCTTATCATCCATTACGAACATGTATCTGCCGTTGAAATGACGGTGCATTTCCCTGATCCGGTCTTTATTAATAAGAAATGACTTCTGGATCCTGAAGAACTGCGCCGGTAGTTTTTCTGCGAGCGATGAAAGTGTTTGATCCGTGATATGTTTTTGCCCATCGGAGGTATATATATACACGTACTTGTCCTGCGCTTCCAGGAAAACGATCTGTTCATATCGCAGTAATATGATCCGGTCACCGATACGGATAGAAAGCGCTGTCGCTTGTTTTGGCGCCTGGATCTGTTTGATGATCTCGTGCAATCCTGATACATCGATCATTGTATTAAGCCTGCCGAATCGTTTCAGTTTTTCGATACTTTGCGCCAGCCTGTCTTCCCTGACCGGCTTCAGCAGGTAATCGATAGAAAATGTTTCGAATGCTTTGATCGCGTATTGCTCATATGCCGTGGTGAAAATGATATTCGGTTTATGGCGGAGCCGTTCGATCACTTCGAAGCCGGTCAGATCGGGCATTTGAATATCAAGAAAGATCAGGTCGGGCTGTAGTGCTTCGATCTGGCGGATCGCTTCCAGGCCTGTGCCCGCTTCCGCCACGACCTGTATTGTATCGGGATGATCCTGCAGCATATTTTTCATCAGGCGGCGTGCCGCTGGTTCATCGTCTACCACTATCGCTTTATATAGCTGGCTCATTTTTGATCAGTTTTTTAATATAGATCACCACTTCCTTTTCCGGATGATTTCCAAAATGTATTTCATAACTGTCCGGAAAAAGCAGATCGAGTTTATCATAAACACTTTTCACGCCATAACCGGGTTTCAGTTCATCGGGAAACAATGGACCATTATCCTTTATCCTCATCACGATCGCACCGTTCTGCATTTGAATGTCCAGGCCGATCCTTGTCATTCTTCCCGTTGCTTTTAACCCATGTTTGACCGCATTTTCCATCAACGGCTGTAACACAAAGCGCGGCACCAGGTAGTGCTCAGTATCTTCAGCAACAGTGATCTGGTAGGTCAGCTGATCTTCAAACCGGATCTTTTCAATCTGCATGTACACTTCAGCCATCTCCACTTCGTCCTTGATCGTGGAAAAATTATTCTGACTGTAATTGATACTATAGCGGAAGAGTTCAGCCAGTGCAATCGTCATGCTTCTCGCTTTCTTTCCATCAGTAATGGAAAGGTCTGCAATTGAGTTGAGCGCATTATAAAGAAAATGCGGATTCACTTTTGAGTGCAATGCGTCCAGTTCCGCCTTTGTTTTCAGTTCACGGAGCCGGCTAAGTTCCAGTTCTTTTTCATCAAATTTCCGTTGACGCTCCTGGTCGAGATAACTGACAAGGATATAGATAAAACCCGTTGCGCTTGCGAGGTAAACGCTCATGAGGATTGAAAATCCGGAGTATTCCTCCCTGTCTTCCGTGAACAGGTATTTGACCAGAAGATTGACTGCCACAAACGTAACGATCAGCGTGAGCAATACGAATATCTTCCGTTTGACAAATGGCAACCGGCGAAACCACCGGTGTTCTGCCACAAACCATGCAAGATTGAAAACGATCAGTGTATTGAAGGTGACGACGATACACTCTCCGATCAGTGCATAGATCCAGCCATATTTTCTTACTGCGTAAAAGAATTCCCCATTCATGGGTGTCACCGCAAGTACGATGCAGAAAGTGATCAGCCAGACGACAATATTCCGCCGCACCCATTCATTCCGGATGGAATTACGGAAAATACTTCTGAAATTGGCCAGGAAATAAAGCCCGATCAGCGCCAGCAGGATGCAAGCCCCGATCATTACCGCATAATCCCAGATGGTAAAATTCTTCATGTGTGTTGCCAAATTATGAAATCAATATAAGCCGGAACAGAGTTGTTCGCCAACTGTTTATTTTGAGGGGCGAACGGCCTGGATGATGGCGGATGAGCTTAAATCAGGAAGAGTGTTATAAAAACGACTCCATAAATGCAGATCCGGCCAACAGCCATCGGTCATCTGCCATCGCGCAAACCTGATACATTTCTCATAAGTTAATGACATTGCGTCTAACGAAGTATATTGCAAGTAAATTTCCTTCATGATCATCGATTTCAGATCAGATACGGTTACAAAGCCCACTCCGGCCATGCTTGAGGCGATGATGAGCGCTCCTGTGGGAGACGATGTTTTTGGCGAGGATCCTTCCATCAATCAACTGGAAACGCTTGCTGCATCTATGTTTGGCATGGAAGCGGCCATTTTCTGTCCTTCCGGCACCATGACCAACCAGATCGCCATTAAATGCCATACACAACCCGGCGACGAAGTGATCTGTGATGAAAGCTCGCATATTTATCAATATGAAGGCGGTGGGATTGCCTTCAATTCCGGCGCTTCGGTCAAATTGCTGTATGGCGACAGGGGCCGCGTTACTGCTGAGCAGGTAAAAGCAGCTATCAACCCGGATGACATTCACCGTGCGGTGACAAGGCTCGTTTCACTGGAAAATACGTCCAACCGTGGCGGCGGCAGCTGTTATGAAATGGAGGAGATTTTGAGAATCCGCGAAGTCGCCAGGTCGAACGGTCTGGCCTTCCACCTGGATGGTGCACGTTTGTGGAATGCGATGGTGGCCAAAAATCAGACGGCGAAACAATATGGCGAAGCATTTGACAGTATCTCCGTTTGCCTCAGCAAAAGCCTGGGCTGCCCTGTGGGAAGCCTGTTGCTGGGCACAAAAGAGCTGATCAGAAAAGCCCGCCGCATCAGAAAAGCATTTGGTGGCGGCATGCGCCAGGCCGGCTTTATCGCCGCCGCAGGCATTTACGCACTTGAGCATCATATAGAGCGGCTGCAGCTGGACCATGTGCATGCCCAACAGATCGCTGACTCAATAAGTACAAAAAAATGGCTGAAACAGCTATTGCCCGTTGAAACCAATATCATCATCTTTGAACTGAATGACAATACGGCACCACAGTTTGTGGCGCAATTGAAAGAACAGAACATACTTGCCTATGCCATCGCGCCAAATCGGGTGAGGCTGGTTGTACATCTGGATATCAGTCCTGAAATGGTAAAAGAAACAGTAAGAATTATATCATCATTATAAAAAACATCCTATGCTTCCAAAGATCAACCCGACGACTACCGCAACCTGGCAGTTACTGAAAGAAGAACACGCCCTGATGCAATCAGTAAAAATGAAAGAGTTGTTTGCTGCCAACAAGGAGCGATTTGAACATTTTCACCTGAAGCTGGAAGATATCCTTTTCGATTATTCCAAAAACATCATTTCTGAAAAAACAATTTCGCTTTTGCTGAAGCTGGCGGAAGAGTGCAAAGTAAAAGAGGGGATCCGGGCGATGTTCGCCGGCGATCTGATCAACGAAACGGAGAATCGTTCTGTACTGCACACAGCGCTGCGCAACTTCTCCAGGGAACCTGTACTATCTGAAGGTCAGGATGTGATGCCCGAGGTAAAAAAGGTATTGCGCAAAATGAAAACCTTCTCTGATAAAGTACATAGCGGAGAACACAGAGGGTATACAGACAAACGCATAAAGTATATCGTAAACATCGGCATCGGCGGCAGTGATCTCGGACCATTGATGGTAACCGAAGCGCTGAAACCGTACTTCGTGGAAGACATCGAAACATTCTTTGTTTCCAATGTTGACGGTACGCATATCGCCGAAACATTAAAAAAGGTAAAACCGGAAAGAACCCTGTTCCTGATCGCATCCAAAACATTTACCACGCAGGAAACAATGACCAATGCCCACACGGCGAGACAATGGTTCCTGAAAAAAGCAAAGGATGAGGCGCATATCGCCAAACACTTCGTGGCGCTGTCTACCAATGAAAAAGAAGTGGTGAAATTCGGTATCGATAAAAAGAACATGTTTGAATTCTGGGATTGGGTTGGCGGTCGTTATTCACTGTGGAGTGCAATCGGTTTGTCCATATCATTGAGCATCGGTTATAAGAATTTCGAGCAACTGCTGAAAGGAGCCTATAGTACCGATATTCATTTCCGCGATACTCCATTTGAAAAGAACATCCCTGTACTGATGGCGCTGATCGGCCTCTGGTACACCAACTTCTTTGGCACACAAACCGAAGCAATTCTTCCTTACGACCAGTATATGCATCGCTTTGCGGCCTATTTCCAGCAGGGAAATATGGAAAGCAACGGCAAAAGTGTAGATCGCAGCGGCAACCCGGTTGATCACGCAACAGGACCGGTGATCTGGGGCGAACCCGGAACAAATGGCCAGCATGCATTTTACCAGCTGATCCACCAGGGCAGCATAAAGATCCCGTGTGATTTTATTGCGCCCGCGCAATCACACAATCCGATCGGCGATCATCATGTTAAATTGTTGTCCAACTTCTTTGCACAAACAGAAGCACTGATGAATGGCAAGACAGATGCTGAAGCAAAAGCTGAACTTGAAAAACAAGGTGTTGCTGCAGAAAAGATCGCCAAACTTGTTCCATTCAAAGTTTTCACAGGCAACCGTCCGACAAATTCATTCCTGATCAAAAAGATCACGCCATATACATTGGGGCAGCTGATCGCATTGTATGAGCACAAGATCTTTGTCCAGGGTGTGATCTGGGATATCTTCAGTTTTGATCAATGGGGTGTTGAACTGGGCAAGCAGCTGGCAAATAAGATCCTTCCCGAACTGGAGGATGAGAAAGAGGTAACATCACATGATTCATCTACCAATGCATTGATCAATGCGTTCAAGAAGATGAGATAATTGCTGTGATATTCAAATAATCTGCCCCGTTCGGCCATCGAACGGGGCAGATTATTTTCCCACCATCCGTTCCGCTCTTCACGCAGATTCCTTATATTTATGAAAACCTTGTTTATGAAAATACTCCTGATCTCCGCAGGCCTGATATTTTCAATGAGTGCATTGGCACAGACCACAAGCAACCCCGCCCTGCAATCATTGATGAATAAATTCAATCAGCGTAACCCCGGAAATTTTAAGGTAACAGCTCCTTCCGCAGGTTTGAAAATTGCTGTACCAATAGAAAAACAACCTGCTTACTCGCATACACTCCCCTCTGGTGTAATAGTATATTCACTGCCGCAGGATAACATGCCCTGTATTGTGCCGCCAACATCCGGAGTCATGCCGATTGCTGGCGTCAATGTTAAGGCTGGTCAGCCTGGCGCTATTCCCAATGCCGGTTATGCACCAATGAACCTGAAAAGTGCTGATAAATAGGAGGTGCTTAATAACTGCTGGTTTCTGGTGAAACGTTTGATAGGTTAGGCAGGCTGCGTTTGCCTGATCAGTTTAATAATAATAATGCTGGAAGACCGATAGCTGCTGCAGGCTTTTTTGCTGACCGGTTCAGAAAGCTTGCAGTAAACTGCCATCTGAGTGACGGCCTGAACCTCTTCAATCTGTTAAATGATGAACGCTTATCAACACCTTATTGATAACAGTATGGTTATTCAGTTGCCCCTATATAACCATAAAAAAAATTCAGAGAAAGTAAAGACCGCATTGTCATCTTTTACCGCGCAGAACAGATACTAATCACGCCTTCCTGATTAGAAAATCATTAGATATTCCAGACATACTAAAAAACCCCGGCTGATAACAACCGGGGCTTTTTTATTTCGTTGAAATGGTTATTACCATTTGTCTACTTCTTCGCTTGATGCACTGGGTGCAGAAGCCGCCGGTGCTGATGTTTCTGCTACTTCAGCAGCTACGATCGGCTCAGCAACTGTATCTGCAAGTACTTCACCACCCTCTTCAGGGAGTTCATCATGATTAAATGCATCGAAATCGAAATCGGGCATTAATTCTGTTTTAACATAATCAACAGCTTCATTCAACGCTTTAATGAATTTATTAAAATCCTCTTTGTACAAGAAGACTTTATGCCTGTCATATCCATTATCATCAAACCGCTTGCGGCTTTCAGTAATGGTCAGGTAGTAGTCATTACCGCGAGTTGCCCTTACATCAAAAAAATAGGTTCTTCTCTTTCCTGCACGGATTCTCTTGCTGTAAATGCTCTCTAATTTTTTGTCGTTGTTCTCGTACGCCACAGTTAATGTTTTTGCAGATTAAGAAATTGCTTTGGTTTATGGAGTCACAAATATATAGATGTTTTTGAAACAGCCAAAAGAGAGTATATTTTGTTTGGGAGGCTGAAAATCCCTCGGGGTAAGGGTCCCGGCCAGATAGTTCGTTGCCGGTTGCTTCTTGCCTGTTATCCGTTGACGGCTCTTAACCAACATGTTCAACGAAGAGCCGGCAAGTGACAATGGACAACGATCTAAGTGGAAACCCTAGCAAAAATCAATCATCCTTCCCTATCCGTCTCCTGCTGCCGGGCATAGAGATTTGCGTAATAGCCATCGGGGATGGCGAGCAATTCCTGGTGTGTTCCCTCTTCTACGATCCCGCCGTCTTCGAGAACAACGATCTTATCGAAGGCAAAAAGGGTAAATATACGATGGGTGATAATGATGGCTGTCTTCCCGTTCAGGTAATCGTTGAGGTTGCCAATGATCTCTTTTTCAGTTTTGGCATCTACTGCGCTGAGACAATCATCGAAGATCACCATCGACGGATCCTTGATCAAAGCACGTGCAATGGAAATACGTTGTTTCTGTCCGCCGCTGAGCGTAACGCCCCGCTCTCCGATCATGGTCTGGTAACCTTTGTCAAAACCGGTGATCTCTTTATGAACGCTTGCCTGCAGCGCCGCTTTCTGCACGTCTGCGGAATCTGCCTGAGAAAGTCCGAAGCGGATATTGTTCTCAACTGTTTCGCTAAAGAGAAACACATCCTGCGGCACATAACTTACCTGCTCGCGCAGTTTGCGCAGACTCAGATCCCGTATATCAACGCCGTCCATCAGAATGCGGCCGGATGTAACATCCTGCATGCGCAGGAGCAATTGCGCCAGCGTGGTCTTGCCGCTGCCGGTACGCCCGACGACCGCGACCTTCTGCCCTTTTTTAACGGTCAGGTTGAAATGCTGAAGCGCATGGATACCGGTATCGCTATAAACAAGATCCACATTTTCAAAAACAATATTTCCCTGCAGGTTTGTTGCTTCTGCTTTCTGCGGTTCGCGGATAGCAGGCTTTATATCAAGAAACTCATTGATCCGCTTTTGTGAAGCTGCTGCCCGCTGGATCATACTGGCAGTAAGGCCGATCGCGCTCACCGGAAACATCATCATGTTGATATACATCACAAATTCCACGATCGTATCAATACCGATATTATGTGTCCCGCGGATATAATACAAACCGCCGATCATGATCGTCAGCAAGGTGCTGATCCCGATCAGCAAGGTGATCGAAGGAAAATAGATCGCTTCCACTTTCGCCAACCCGATCGCATTCTTCCTGTATTCTTCACTGTTGCTGGTGAAGAATCCCAGCATTGCTTTTTCCTGGACAAATGATTTGATCACACGAATACCGGAGTAAGACTCCTGCGCATTAGTAGTAAGGTCAGAAAGCGAAGCCTGGATTTTTTCGCTTTTTTTGTGAATGGTGTTGTTCACAAAATAGATCGTTACTGCCAGTATCGGCAGTGGCGCAAGCGTATACAAGGTGAGCAGCGGATCGCGCTTGTACATGAAAAATACTGCGAGCGAGATCAGGGAAATAAGATTAACCAGATACATAATGGCCGGGCCTGAGAACATGCGAACGCGGCTTACATCCTCCGCGATCCGGTTCATCAGGTCACCCGTACTGTTCCGTTTGTAAAAACCGGAATCCAGTTGCTGATAGTGCCTGTAGATCTCATTCTTCTGATCAAATTCAATGTGGCGGCTCATCACAATGATCGTCTGGCGCATCAGGAAAAGGAAGAATCCGCGCAGCAACGCCAGCAACAGGATAACGATACCACACCAGGCAACAACCTGCGTCAGGCCGGACATGCCCTGCATCCACTCAATAAACTTCGTGACAAGATAATCATACGAGGGTTCACGCTTCGGAGGCTGATACCCCGGCAGTTTCCGCTGTACAAAATCTATCACAAAACCCGTAACCTGGGGCGTGAGTACGTTGAAATAATTGGAAAGAAAGACGAAGATCAGACCAACACCCAATCTCACACGGTACTTCCAGAAATACTTTTGAACGGCTTTCAGATGCTTCATGGAAGGGCAAAAGTCCTGATAAAAAAGTGAAAAGGAAAAAATAAAAACCTACATCCAAATCAATGTAAACCTCCCCTGCCTCCCAAACTTCTCAAATCTTTCCTCCTCTACCGGAACTGATCAAAGTTCAGCATCACCGGCGTAAGTTTTGCTTCGATACCCGGGCGGTCCGGTTCGAACTGTTTGGGAAGCTTAAGTTCTTCGCCGAGATGATCGATGGATTCATCAATGGAGAAGCCGGGTCCGGAGGTGGCCACTTCGAAGAGAACGCCGCCGGGTTCGCGGAAATAGATCGAGGTGAAATAATTGCGGTCCAGGACGGGTGTTGGATTGAGCATGCGTTTGAGAATACGTTCGCGGATTTCGAGCTGAGCTTTTTGATGGGGCGTGGCAAAAGCGATATGGTGGACCGTGCCGCTGCCTGCAAGGCCTTTCAGACTATCCGGCGTGCAAACGATATCGATATAATTTCCGGGTTTGTCGGTGGCAGCAAACCGGAAGCGGTTGCCTTTTTCCGCGATCAGCCGGTGATCGAGCTGTTCAGTGAGCAAACCTGCTGTGCGTTCATACCCTTCTTCCCAGATTTCGGCGTTAAAAAGCCCCTTTAACGCGTGTTCGGCCGGAATATGTCCGTAGGTAAACCCGGCGCGATCGTCGCGGTCATTGAATACAAGCTCCAGCCCTAATCCATCCGGATCTTCAAAATACACCACCAATTCGCCTTCAAAACGTTCGCGGGGTTCTTTAAAATCGATATTGAATTGTTTGAACCGCCCAAGCCAGTAATCCACCGAAGCTATGCCGGCAGAAAACGTGGTGGTGTTGAGCATTCCTTTTCCCTGACGGCCGCCTGTCAGTCCGGTGTAGGGAAAGAACGTAAGAATGCTGCCCGGATTTCCCGCTTCATCGCCATAATAAAAGTGATAAACGCCGGGAGCATCAAAATTTACTGTTTTTTTCACGAGGCGCAACCCAAGAATACCGGCATAAAAATCGATATTTTCCTGAGAGCCGCTGCTGATTGCAGTTACGTGATGTATTCCTGTGATGAGTTTTTCCATAAAAAACAGGTTATGCTTGTTCTTCTTCCGCTGACTTGTTCCAGATATCCGCGTATTGTTCGGGGTGTCGCTTAAATTGCGCGTGCACAAACGGGCAAAGCGGGATCACTGAAAACTTCTTTTCCCGGGCATAAGCCACCATTTCCTCCAGCAGTTTTTTTGCAAGACCCCTGCCTTCTGCTTTTGGAGAAATCTCGGTATGATACACCGTCAGCACATTTCCGCTTATTCCGATCACCATTTCCCCGATCTTTTCCTGTTCCTCCATGATCAGAAAGGCGCCGTGGCCCTTATCATTTATTACAAACTGTACGTCGTCCATTTGTTTGGGTTTAACAGCGAATTTACGAAGATCGGCTTTCCCGGCACTGCTCATCGCTCATTATCCCGGAAAGCGATCCGCACCACAGCCCGGTAAAACCTGAATAAAAAATTTGATACCTAACACAATAAAAAAATACCTCTTTGTGGTATTGCAGATTTCAAAAAGGCTTCTATTTTTGTCTCGGTTTTTCATAGGATATTGGATTTTAAAAACGGGGTTGCATTTCAATGCTGACCCTTTTTTTATTTTAAGAGGCCAATAAGAACAGGAAGGACCCGGAGATTAATCGGTTTCTTCCCTTTCAGACTGAACGCAGATATAGAGAATACAGAATATCATTTGCCCTGAACGAAATTCTTGATCCGTTTGAATATATCTGTCTTCTTCGGCCTTTGCTTTCCATCATGCACCAATTGATGGGCAAAATTATATTCAATCTTATCAGCATAATCATTCAGCCCCCCGGCGCGTAGCAGCGGCGTATATCCCTTTACATTTTCATTGAACGTGCCGTTCGTAGATACCGTAAAATAACCGCTTCTATGAATGCCTGGTTCATTTTGATTGACCGGTTCATTACCGTTTTCGTTGAAATAATCGATATGGAAGATCTCCGGAGAAAGCTTTTTCAGCCGCTTCGTCCCCTTGCGTTCATTCCGCCAGGGATGTTCTCCCTTGTGCAGCTGCCGGATCAGGAATTCCCTGTTCCAAAGTGTCACCTGGTGCGACATCAGGAAGTCTGATTGTGCATTGTCCACCAGCCCAACATTAAAACCATCAATAAAAATATCCGTCGGTGTGGTTTTGTAAATCTCAGCACTGTGGAGCTTTACCTGTTGCCAGTTATTTTTTTCTGCAAGCTCAAATAACCGGTTAAAGAAGCGTGCATCTGTTTTTGCATTGAGCCACATATCTTCCTGGAAATAGATCACATATTTTTCCCTGATCTTTTCCTGCAGCAGGAACCGCAAACGATCCGCCCATTCACCTTTCCCTGATTGGATATTTAAGAATCCGTCTATATCTACCTGCTTATCTTCCGTAGCAAAATAATAATTACAGGATGTATTGAAATCCCAGTTTTGCGTAAACAGGAAATCGAAAGCCTTGTACAGAAATTCATAGCGGTCACATGCATGTACCAGCAAAGCGGTATTCTTCATAAGTAGAGAACAAAAATAGAACATAAACGACAAATGTCGTGCACCCCGCGCCTTCCGGGTGGACGTGCAGCGGGATAAGGATGTCCGATGGTCCCTGTCAAATATCTCTGACGCAAAAATCAATTTCAGACACCCGTTGCCAAAATGCGTTCCAAACCCCGGGATGGCCAGAACTGCTGTACATTTCAACAGGCGGAATGCAACCGGTATTGCCCGATCAGCAACTGCGCATACGATTGCTGTCCAGCCCGCGGGCCATGCTGCAGAATGTGAGATTGAATGTGTCAGAAGATGGCAGATTTGACTATTTTGAGAACAGGGAGAGCCTTTTTCCCGTTGCTTTTCTTTCCGGTAAAAAGGAAGGACGGGAAGAAAGAAAAATGCCTGACCCAACAACGCTGATAAAAAACGCCTGACAAATGCAAAAAACAAAACGCCCCGTTGAAAGCGCCGATATACTGATGATTGGTGCGGGAATAATGAGCACTACCCTTTCAATGTTATTGAAACAACTGGATCCTTCTTTAAAAATAAACCTGTATGAAGTGCTGGACACCGCTGCAGAAGAAAGTTCCAATGCATGGAATAATGCAGGGACAGGCCACGCGGCATTGTGTGAATTGAATTACACACCGCTGGAAGAAGATGGTTCTATAGACATCAGTAAAGCACTTGAAGTAAATACCGCGTTTGATCTGTCAAGACAATTCTGGGCTTACCTGGTCAGGAAAGGTATCATCCCCGATCCGCAGGCGTTTATTCATCCGGTGCCGCATTGCAGTTTTGTAACCGGTGAAGAAGATATCGCCTATCTCAAAAAAAGATTTGATGCGCTGACAGCACATCCGTTGTATAAAGAAATGGAATATACGACAGATGATCTTACACTCACAGAATGGATGCCATTGATCATGGATGGCCGCGCCCGCGATGAAAAAGTGGCGGCAACACGCATGCACACCGGTACAGATGTGGATTTTGGTAAACTCACGAGGCTGTATCTTGATCATCTCAAAAAAACGGAAGGCTTTTCCGCTTTCTATGGCAATCGCGTAATGGATCTGGAGCGGAATAACAATGGCTGGAATGTGGAGATCCGCGATGAAAAATCCGGCGATCACTATACGGTTCATGCTGGTTTTGTATTTATCGGCGCCGGAGGTGGTGCGCTTCGCCTATTGCAGAAATCAGATATCGAGGAAGGGCGTGGCTATGCAGGGTTTCCCGTAAGCGGCATCTGGCTGAGAACGGATAACCCGGCGATCACGTCAAGACATCATGCCAAAGTGTATGGCAAAGCCGGCGTTGATGCTCCTCCGATGTCTGTTCCGCATCTTGATACAAGATATGTAGACGGCAAAGTGTCGTTATTGTTCGGCCCTTATGCCGGCTTCTCAACAAAGTTCCTGAAGCATGGCTCTTATCTTGATCTGTTTGGCTCAATTGATATTGATAATATTCTGCCATTGCTTGCCGTTGGTCGGGATAATTTTGCACTGGAAAGGTACCTTGTTGGTCAGATTTTCGAATCTGACAGAAAAAAGTTTGATGCACTCCGTGAATTCTCGCCGTTGATCAATGAGGATGACTGGCATTTTGAACATGCAGGTCAGCGGGTACAGATCATCAGGAAAGATAAAGAACATGGCGGCGTATTGAAATTCGGCACAGAAGTTATCTGTTCATCCGATCAGACACTTGCGGCCCTGCTGGGCGCTTCGCCCGGTGCCTCAACCGCGGTATCGATCATGCTGGACGTAATCAGAAAATGTTTTGATAAAAGACCGGACAAAGAAGACTGGTCAAAAAAATTAAAAGACATCATGCCTTCCTATGGTGTTGATCTTGCAACTCAAACGGAGTTCTGCCTTGAATTGCGCAAAGAAACCGCCGCTACACTTCGGATATTATAGAAATGTCATTAGCAGTCACGCCCGTAAATTTATACGATCGATACACATCGTAAGAATATGTTGCAGAAATTGAATGTACACAATACGCCGGCTTTGCTGAAAGCCGCCAGTAAGCTGGGTTTGCTTTGACGGAACTAAAGCCTGCGTCATCAGCTTCTCCCTCCCACGGATAAACCGGTCCGGGCAGCCATGGATGCCTTTACATTGGTGATGGTGCTGCTCCCTGCAAAACAATGCCGGCCACGGCTTTACACAGATATGTATAAATGAAAACGATAGCATCTGAAAAGCAGGCAGCAGACAAATATCATAATCTCAGGCCAAAATGCCGGAAGATCAATTTTACATTGTATTTATTCGCTAAATTTGCCCATCATAAAAGCATCATGAACAGAACATCGCAACTTAGTCCTCCAGCAAAGTAAGCTTCCGTTACAGGTCTTCTCTGTATCGTCGCCGCATGAGTATGCCGGCGTGGTTTTATGTATAATTCCTTTTCGATCACTTTAATTCAACGCATTTGTCCTGACGGACAGATGGAAGACTTTTATGAAAAAATCATATCTCTTATTGCATACCGCCGTAATTCTGGCGGGGTTTACGGGCATTTTTGGCAAACTGATCACATTGAACGAAGGCTTACTGGTTTGGTATCGTGTATTGTTCTCCGCCATTTGGCTGTTCTTTATCGTGCGGCTTATTAAGGTAAATCCAGCTATCACTACGAAAGAAAAACTGAACATCGCAAAAGTTGGTCTGCTGATCACCCTGCACTGGGTCTTCTTCTACGGAAGTATCAAATATGCAAACATATCAGTGGGAGTAGTTTGCTTCAGCCTGACGAGTTTTTTTACGGCAGTTTTTGCACCGCTCATTAACAGAACAAAATTCATTTTATCTGAGTTGGCACTGAGCATGCTGATCTTACTTGGTATCGCATTGATCTTTCATTTTGATGCGGATTACCAGGTTGGAATTTGTCTCGGTGTGATATCATCGGCGTTTGGCGCGCTTTATACGATTTATAATGAACGATTGGTAAAACGATACGATAGCAAGCTGATCAATTATTACCAGATGATCGGAGGAACGATCGGTCTTGGTTTGGTATTGCCGCTTTATCTTCATTACTTTCCCGTTGAGCAGTTCTTTCCGGGAGTAAGAGACTTTTTGTATCTGCTGTTATTATCGTTGTTCTGTACGGTTGGTTTATATGTAATGTTTGCAGAATCATTGAAACGGTTTTCTGCTTTTACAGTGAACCTGAGTTTCAGTCTTGAACCACTTTATTCGATCATCATGGCATTTCTATTTTTTGGTGAAGGGAAGGATGTGAATACAGCGTTTTATATTGGGTTAGGATTGGTGGCGGTTTCAGTGGTGTTGCAGATGATCATTTCATACAGGAGCAGGAAACGGGTGCATTGAAATAATCCTTGCTGATTGTAATTAAAGAAACTAAAAACAAGTGTGATGCGAAGCGTCATGCTTGTTTGAGCTTCCGATCTTAGTCAAGTGTCGTTTAAATAGGGATTGCCGAATAACTGCAGGTTTCTGCTGAAACGTTTGAGAGGTTTCAAAGGTTAGGCATGCTGCGTTTGTCTGATCAGTTTAATGATAATGCAGGAGCACCGATAACTGCTGTGGGCTTTTTGTGCTGATCGGTTAATAATGCTTGCAGCAAACTGCTATCTGGCTGACTGCCAGAATCGCGTCAACCTGTTAAACGAGGAACGCTTATCAATCTCTTATTGATAACAGCATGGTTATTCAGCAGCCCCTAATTAACTGTCAACCAATACCCTATGACTCATGATAAATTTATTTCAATAATTATTTTTTAAAAAACAATCTATATTTATTGTTTTTCAATAAATATTTATCATTTTTACATTGTCATCAAAACAATGCATAAATGAAAATTCCAACCAGCTTTATTCTCAAAGCCCTTTATATCATCACCTGGATCATCTTTGTTGGTGTCTCTATAGAAGCGGGAGGGTTTATTGTCAACGCCATTATTTCGCTGACTAAGCCGGAAGTTGTGAACAACCTTTGGAAACAGGCGGATCTTTCTGCGCTGCTTCAATATGACCGCGGACAGTTTATTGCTCAGATGGCGATCATCATCATCGTAGCCATCGCCCGTGCCACGTTGTTTTATATGTTTATCAAATTATTGCATGATAAGAAATTCGATATCGAAAAACCTTTCAATATTCATGTTGTCCGGTTCATTCAGTTGTCTTCCTATCTCACATTCCTGATCGGCTTCTTTTCAAACTATGGTAAAGAGCGTGCCGCCTGGATGGTCGAAAATGGCGTGAAGATGCCTGATCTTGAACAAATGCGGCTTGGCGGTGCCGACGTATGGATCTTCATGGGAGTTTTTTTGCTGGTCATTGCACAGATCTTTAAAAGAGGAATCGAAATCCAAACTGAGAACGAATTAACCGTATAACAATGCCGATCATCGTAAACTTAGATGTAATGATGGCAAAGAGGAAAATGTCATTGAATGAACTTTCTGAAAAAGTTGGTCTGACTTTATCCAATCTCTCCATCCTCAAAACCGGTAAAGCAAAAGCGATACGGTTCAGTACGCTGGAGTCGATCTGCGAAGTGCTGGATTGCCAGCCGGCGGATATTCTGGAGTATAAACAAGACACATAGTTTTTAATTAACCTTCATCATAAAAAAAGCATATGAAAAAGCAAAGCACGCTTTTGAGGGGGATCATTATTGTCTTTACTTTTTGTATTGCGATCTTAGCTATAAGCAGTGGTCATTCCACGTCAGAATATTCTACAGGAAGTTGCTCATCACAGGACATGACAGACACTCCGGGTTCCCCCATTTTCCTTCTTCCCGGCAGTATCAAAGACCCCAAACAACTTATCACAACTGAAAGCGACCTGTCCCGTCGAAACTTGTTTGCGGACTCAAGTCCGTTGATCAGCGTATGTTTGTTTGTAAGAAATTTGCTACATCGGTAATAAGCCTCCGCTCAGGAAGAGACTTCCGCAAATGATCAAGTTCACCTAAGCATAACTGACGTCAAGCATTTGACATATTCAGAGATCTGAGTCCGGGTTAATAAACTTTTTGATGGTCATTTTCGCCAATTGAGTTTCATCTTCGACAAACCGATCAATACAGATAAGCTCATTGATCAGATCGAAAAAAAAGGAAAAGTAGCAGGTGTTAAATTGAAGTATAATCCAAATGATGCTTCCCAGGTAAGAATAATATTTCCCGGTTCAATTAATCAGATCGTGATTGAACCTCATTCAATTAATATTACCACATCCAAAGCTGTATCGCCAGCACAATTGGTAGATGTATATAAAGACACTAACCGATTGCCGGGCGGAGCAAAAATAAAACTGATAGAAGCGGCAAAATAGTCTATGATATGAGTAACGAACAACCCTTGCAGTTGACAGTACCGGAAGTGATCGTTCGATCATCTATTCAGGCATTTGATGGAGATAAAAATAACCCCAAACCGCAAGGTTTTGGTAGTGGCTGCATCCTAATAATCGTGGAACATGATAGGGGTTAAGATCATCGTTTAAAACGATGCTGCAAATGATTATTCTGCTATAACTTCTTTAAAGAGATTTTCTAATCGGTTATAGGTTAATTGATATTAGTTGAATTTGAAAACGCTGAGTACAAAAATGATAAGGAACATGCAGAGCTGGGAAATATAAAATAGATCAAGGCGGCTTTTCACCTTTATAAGATCCTCTTTGCCGCTTTCTTGCTCTGTTGAGAGGTCTTGATGAAATTTTGATTTTTCCAGAGATATTAAACGTTTGAGTTTCACATCCTGTCTTCTTCCAATCAACGATCCGTTAATAGCTATAACGACAATTAAGCCAATTTTTATTTGAAACCAGACTTGTTTACCAAACAGGCCTTGGGTGATAATAAACATGGTTGCCCCTGAGAGAACCAAAAGGACAATTCCAATATTTACCAGCAAGTGGAAGTTAAATCCGCTTTCATTGGTTGTAAGTGCTCTCGCGCCGACCCTCGCGTATAATTTCCAAAAACGTTTCGTAAGTAAATATTCCACCAAAGTGGTGCCTGCCATAAGGGTTATTCCAACAATATGGACGATAAGTGCTATTTGATATAATATTTGCATTGATAAAAATTTAAGGATTAAAAGCTAACCTGATCTGAAATAGAAACTGGCTATAGACATGTGCCAGCAGTAACATTGCATCCCCTGTCTTGTTAGTTTTCAGAGATAGTCGGTCTTTTTCTATCGTACTTATCGGATTTTACGATGTCGACTATGAATTTGGCCACACTTTGCCTGCTGATTTGTAAACTTGGTTTTGGAAAATTATTTAAACTCACCATTAACGTTTTTAGTTTTTGAGAATCATTTAAGGCAACAGGCCTTACAGCGGTCCAATTTAAGTTTGAATTTGTCAATAGTTTTTCCTGTGATTCGTGTTCCGCATAGACCGGGCGGAGCTTGGTATAGTTAATTAACCATCTGAGCCAAAAAGGGATATCCTTTTGGGTTTCTCCGGCGCCCCATGCAGAAACGGTAATTACGCGTTTTACGTTTTGTTGCCCCGCCTCGGCTATCACATTTTTCATGCTTTCCGTGATGAAATTTGAGGGGCTTATTAATTTAGACCAGGGAGCATCTGAGGCCCTGGCGATACCCAATGCACTTATGATAAGATCACACCCTTCCATTGCAGCCCTTAAATCTGTTTGGCTGGCTGGCGTTCCCTGATATACCATAATTGATTTCGAATTAAAGGGTGCTTTACTTTTATCCCGGACCAAAATGTTTAAATCATAGCCTTGCTTGACTGCCTCTTCGACAATCAGGCCGCCAGTCCTACCTGTGGCCCCTAAAATGAGTATTTTCATGATCCTTTATTTTACTTGTTTTGCATTCGATAATTGAATGCGAACCTTTAACTTTATTTCAATAATTTTTGAACGCCTGTTATACTACTTTGTAAACCTGGCCTGTTTGTTTGCCCAATACGCTTTTGATATAGGCCTGGGTGACCCGGTTCATGGTAACCGGAATGTGTCCGGGGAAATATGGGAAATAGGCTGTGGATTCTTCAACTACATCAGGGCTGACCGCATTGATACGCACACCGTTCTCCAACTCAATAGCTGCGCCCCTTACAAATCCATTCACCGCCCCATTGACCATACTTACGGCTGTTCCCATTGCAATCGGGTCTTCGGCTAATACCCCTGAGGTTAAAGTAAATGAGCCTTTGGGATTGATGTAATGCTGGCCAATGAGTACCAGGTTGACCTGGCCCATCAGTTTGCTGTTGACCCCAGTCCTGAAATCAACATCCTTCATATTGGCAAAAGGGCCGAATTGAGCGTCACCGGCAGCACAGATCAGTGCGTCAAAGTTCCCGACCTGTCTGTAAAAGTTTTCTATTGATACGGTTGAGGATATATCGACCTGTACATCTGTACTTTTTGAACCTGCCTGAATTACTTCATGATCCTTTTGCAATGCGGCGGTTATGTGTTTTCCGATAGTGCCTGTGGCACCGATAATTAATATTTTCATACCCACTTTTTTTTAGCAAACCTATACTGTAACTTTACATTTGGCAAGTAATGGCAGGTTTGTCAAGTATTGACATAAAAGACACTAATACACATTATCAAGATGTTAGCAGAAAAAATAATTGAAAAAAAAATGGCCCCGGATTGTGATTGCTCCATAATAGGGTCAATTAGTATCATCAGCGGCAAGTGGAAACCGGTTATTATCTGGATGTTATTATCTGGTCCCAAGCGGTTTGGTGAGCTTCATAAAGCCATTGACGGTATAGCATTAAAGGTATTATCCAGGCATTTAAAGGAGTTGGAGGCTGATGGTATCATCAACCGGAAAGTATATGCCGAAGTCCCGCCGAAAGTAGAATATACGCTCACCGAAAAGGGGATGTCTTTAAATGATGTAATGCAGCTATTAGCAGAATGGGGTAAAAAGAATGTAGTAACTGAAATTAACGCAAGAATTATAAGTTAATGAGGATACTTGCCAGAAAGGTGGAGGTGGCGGTGATGACTGGTATGATTATGGCACCGGCTATCCTTATGGCGACCCTGGCGGCCCCAACGATCCTTATGATGGCTATGACGATTGGTATCCGTGGTGGACAGATGGCGGCAGCGGAGGTGGCGGAGGTTCCAGCCCCTATTCTCCAACGGTGACCGTACTGACCAATCTTCTTGGACTGGATTTTCACCAGTCAACCTGGTTGGAGCAAAATCGCACGAGGGCCTATGAGCTGCTCAACTATCTCCAACAAGTGCCAGATCCGCAAGCCAGTTATAAAGCCCTCGGGCACCTTAACCGGTTAATGGCAGACCCTTATTACGCTTCCTTTGTACAACAGTATGCCCAAACAGGAGGCGCTGTCATGTGGTGGGAAAATTATTCCTACCTGGCCTCATTCGGCGGTACATCCTTCGGAAACTGGGCGATCAATTATCTTATTCAACATCCGGAGGTGCCCTTCCATACCTTTGAGAACTGGTTCCTGAAAACCCCGGAATATACTGCAGGAGGAGAGCCCGCCGTCAATCCAGATGATATTACTTATGAAGAGCCTGTAGTGCTAACGACCCTTCCTTCCTTAGCAGACTTTGAGGCCGCTTTCCCCAAAGAAGGAACAAGCGGCAGCTATACCCAAATGTCGGCAGGTGATGTGTACGAACTGGTAGGAGGAAGTCTATATCAAAACTATTTAAACTATCCTGACCTATATGGCAACGCCTGCTCCATCAGGGGGTCAAGAGGGTTGTTGTATTCCGGTATCACCATCCCGGTCTTAAAGTATAATGGAAGTCAACGAACCCAAAAAGGCGGAGATAACAAAAACTACGTGTTGGATGCCGTTTCTTTCAATAAATTTATGAAGGATAAATTTGGCGAAGCCACCCACAAATTGGAAGGTGCGGATGCCAATGATCCCACCAAGGTAGCGGAACTGCTTAACGGGAAAAATGGTATCTATGTCATCGTCAATAACTCAAGCAGCACCGCCGGTTATACAGGTCACGCAGATATGATTTTAAATGGCGAGTGTATTGGCGGCGCTTATACATTACCAGAAGGTGGCGTTAAATCAATTAAGATATGGGAATTAGAATAATCATCGCAGGCATCCTTTTAATTACGCTGAACGCAGGTTGCAAAACAGCGAAGCAAACCGGTTCAACGGATTACTCAACCAGGGAAGAGTTTGTGAAAGCCTATAAAGTGGCTTTTATCTGCGGCTGTCTCAATGAAGGCACCAAGGAAGGGTTCAAAGATTTTATGACCCGCAGTAATGATCTTGGCCTGTTCACGGAAGCCCAACTGATCTCTCCTGAAAGGGTCATAGAGGCTGATTCCATAGGTCGCGCTTTTTCCAAACAGATAAAACCCCTGAACTATGCGGATGCCGGTGATAAAATACCCTATGTTTCCAGGTGCATTACCTACGCGTTAGGAAAACAGGTAGATAGCCTGGCCCAAAAGCGCTTTAAGGCCAGCCATCAATGATGGCTGCGACAGTCGTAAGCAAGACCTTTCATACCATCATTCCAATAAGCAACCCAACGCCCTGCATGATATATATGCAGGGCGTTTTTTATGGCCTTTCACTGCTTTGAGTTTTCCTGCTTACCGCAATGCCTTGTCGTAAGCATCCGGCGAACTACACCTTTCCAAGCTGTCTTATTTTTTGTATCGATGTGGCAAAAGTTCAGCCACTTTATTAACTGGCTGATCAGCGATTCGCTGCAATACCTCTTTGAGCCAGGTGTAAGGCTCCACGCCATGCATCTTGCCGGTGCCGAGCAAGGAGTACAACATGGCACTTCGTTTTGCCGCTTCATGGCTGCCGGCAAATAAATAATTCTTTCGACCGATGGCTACCGGACGGATGCTGTTCTCCACCGGGTTATTATCGATATTCAGTCTGCCATCGTTAACGTAGGCAGATAATCTTTGCCAGCGTTTCAGGCTGTAGGCGATCGCTTCGCCAATCAGGCTTTTAGGTAACACCTGTACATAGTGCTGCTGCAACCAAAGGCCCATGTCCCGCAGAATGCGAACTGATTTAAGCTGGCGGATCTCTTTCACTTCCGCAAAGTTCAACTGCTGCTCTTTGCAGATCCTTTCGATCGTATACAATTTCTGTATTTCCTGCAACGCATGCGATGCACGCTCTTCATCATTGCTCAGAGCGTCATGGAACTTACGCCGCGCATGCGCCATACAATGTATAAGCGTAATGCCCTGCTGTTCAGCAAACGCATCATAGCCCGCATACCCATCGGTCTGCAGATAACCCTGGAAGCCCTGAAGTATCTCGGTTGGCCCTTCGCGGCCACGGCCTTCCCGGTAATCGAATAAAACGATCTTATCTAAACTGTTTTGATAGACCCGCCACGGCGGGCAAGCTCCAGTAATAACCGCGATGCGTTTCTCCTTTCTTATCCTTGTCCATCACTTTGATCGGCGTTTCATCTGCGTGGAGGTAATTACTTTGTAATACCTCTGTTTTAAGTGCTTCAAACAAAGGAGCAATAAGGTTGCAGGTGCCGCTTACCCAATCAGTGAGGGTGGAATAGGCCAGTTTTACGCCAGCTCTTTCAAAGCGCTGCATCTGGCGGTATAATGGAAGGTGATCAACATACTTATCGATGATGATCTGCGCCAGTAATCCTTCGCCTGCCATGGCTTTGTCCAATGGACGGGAAGGCAATTCACCGATTACCACACCGCTATTGGCAGGCTTTGCATATTTTGCCCGTCTGTATTGTTTTACATAAAGTTCACCTGGCTCATATTCCAGCACTTCCGTGATCTCTTCGCCGATCTTTTTGCAATCAGTTGTATCAGCAGATGGTTCAATGACGATCTCTTCGCGGCGAAGACTTTCCGGCAGCTTCATTCTGCCGGGATGTTGCAACGGCTTTGCATCAACGGCGATCGTATTACGGATATAGCTGACCGGTTTACTGGACGTGATCAGGGAGGTAGCTACCGGTTCCACCTGCATACCTAATGATAGTTGAGGAGAAGAAAGGTCGGCAGGGATAAAGCGTTCCTGTTTGGAACCAAAGATCACTTTTTGTAACTGCGCCAGCTGTTGCTCCAACGCCAGCAAACGAAGCTGGCTTTGTTCATACAGTGCTTTATAATCGGGTGCAGTTGACATGTGATAAAGATCAGTCAGTATCCATCATGCCAATAATTTTATTTTCAACCGGTATGAGTGGGTTGTTGATATCTTTTACGGTAACGGATCGTTTGTAAGGATATGCCCTGCAAAATAAAATGCAATTGATCGGTCGTTAGTTGAAGGCTTTTTGCATCCAGGTCAAAGGCAGGCACTTCGAAGGCACCTTTCTCCAGCCTGCGGTAAAAGATCGTAAAGCCTCCCTGTTCATACACCAGTAGCTTCAGGTGAGTACGCGGCCGGTTGATGAAGATGAACGCATCGCCTTGCGTAACCTGTCTGCCCAGTTCATTGGTCACAATGCCGCAAAGCTGGTTAAACCCTTTGCGCATATCAGTCTCTTTACGGTAAAGATGATACGAGCGATGAGCGCCGAGTGATAACAGGCCGCTCATGATGCCAGTTCTTTAAGAAAAGCGGCACTAACCGGCTGATAAAGCCTGATGCCGTTTACTTCGGCAAACAACTGTTGAGCGGGCAATTTGATCTGAAGCGGAGTGAAAGACAGACTTGTCGAAATTCCTTCACCTGCACCATACTTTTTCTTCCAGTTATGAAAGGTGCCGGAGGGCATTGAATGCTGTGTGCAGAATGCCTGGATGCTTAAGCCGCTTTGCTGCTGCTCACGTAATAACTCTAAGATCGTGGACTTGCTGCGAAACAGACGGCGCTTAACTGCTGAAATGGCTTCCATTGATTTTTGACCGGAAGCTAAAGAAGTTTGTCAGGTTGGGAAAGATGTACTTGGCCGGAGGCTTACGTTTGCCGGATGTTTACTCCGTAGACTCCTAAAAATAGCTGCGGCAGACAACCGAGAAAATTAAACAAACAATAAATGTAAAAGAATACTCCACAAAATCTTGAACGCCTCCCACCACCTCTACTCAACGATCAAAATAAATACCGGCATATAGCGCTACGGATAAAATTCTGAGTTAATATAAATTACCAAAAGTAGGCCCCTAACGGCACCATGGATAAACAGGCAGCATGTCCGTCCACGCACGTCATGAAAATATATCCAGGGTTTCGTGACAGATGTTTTATGCGAGATAATGGAATAGTTTTAAGGTTGATCCCTACATTACTGTTGATCGTACGGGATTGTATGTAACCTAAACTAACTTTGCAGTGGGTAAAGAACCCTGTCATACCGCCGTCGCCCTTAAATTTAGGCCCGAATGAAAATTTCAAAAATTAGAGCATGCGTATTATGCCGTTTTAACCCGGGAAAGACTCTACCTATTAGTTACCGAATCTAGAGATTTCACCTCAACATCTAAGTTCTTAACATCTCCGTCTTTGTACTCAATAACACCAACATATTTCCCTCGCTCCCAGCTAAAAGTAAAAAGCATGTCATTGCTATGCCACTCGATAATGTCAGACTCTTTTTCTACGTAACTTTTGTTTGTTGTGGGAGATTCTCTGTAAATAACAACAATGTAATTATCATATGATCTATAATTACTGTCCAGACCTGCCTTCACCTGCTGTTCAATGAGATTGACCGGAATCGTCCCTCCTGACTTGTTTAGAAGTAAGAAATATTTATATTTTTGGACAATTTTTCCGAAAGAATTTAACTTCATAAAGGGGCTTAGTGGGTGTAGTTCAAAGTCATGCTTTTGACCCATCCTGCAAGAGCTAATAAATCCCATAAATAATATTGCTACTAAGAATGTCTTCATTTTTTTTATTTTATTGAGCCGCTTACACTAAATGTAGAGCTTATCCTTGTAACGAATGCTTTATATCCACGTTGATGTTGCAATATGTACCAGGCTTTAAGACCATCTAAATCCGGCACTTTAAACATGCCTATTATCCTTTTCTTCATGAATTTCGTGACATCTGACAACTCTAGTCCAAAGTCATCAAAGAGATTTACCGTAAACTCCGCATAAAACGCGCCTGTGGTTGGGTTGATCGTAAAGTTATTAAGATAAAAATCGGCCTTTTGAGTTCCATGAATCATAATCAAGGATGGATTCATTTGAAGAAAATTCAATGAACCCGACATCGTATCAAGATTGGCGATATACTGAGCCGGCATATATCCTTTCTCAAGAACTTGCTGAAACTTCTCGTATTGAAGTTTTGAACCGGCGAAGATCGTTGCCGCTTTGAGTGAATCTTTTTTAGCGAGCTTTCTTCTGATACGATCCTCCTGCTGCTGCATATTGGAAAGTATCTTGCCGGATTCTTTGTGCAGCTTTTGTTCCAGCTTACCGGCCGAAACAGAAACCTGGGTTATATATTTGGAAGAGATAAGAGGAGTAGCGGACGTAGTATCACCTGAAATGATATCATCTTGTGCGCACATACGCACAGAAAAAAATATTCCAATGGATAAAAGGTTAAGGCGGCGGCAAATCATTAGATGAAGGTTGCGTTGTTGAATCTAGACTTTTTTTCCAAAAAAAAAAAGCAACACAACTATTTTTCTGCCTGTAATATTTTTAATTGAAAACACTTATACGGATTTGTGCGCGGGAGTTAGTGATCTAAAACATGCAGTAAGTAGAATTGTGAAAATAGATCCAATCATTGATATCTGTTACGATCAGCCGTAATTCTCAGATAAGGGTCTTTCTTGGAAAGCCAGAACATAATCAAATGCTCTGCCGGCAAACTTCATTTTATGATTCAAGATTATGTTGGCTTACCATGGATGTTACAAAGTTCGAGTCCTCTGAAGATGCCAGAATTCTAACAAATAAAAAGACAAACAACGTTTTATAAAGCTGGAAGAAAAATACTCACTGATTTACTCACCCGGAAAAAGATATAATCTGACATCCCATATCTCGCATAATCCGTCAATCACATTGATTGGCATACAATTATTCGACTTCCGAAGTTGTAACATCAAAAGTCACATTAGCAAGGGTTATACAATAAAAAACGCTGTAAGTAAAACACTTACAGCGTTAGTCGGGAAGACAGGATTCGCACTAATTTAATTGCCATTTTTTTTAATCCCTTAAACCTCGGTTAAAATTGTTCATTTTCAACGACTTCAATTGTAGTATGTGGCTTTAGGTCGTTTAAATAAGTTCCAATAAATTAAGACAAGTAACAAAAAAGTGACCACGAAACCGACCACGGATAAGATATTTAACTACTTTAGCACCCGTAAGAATATTCCACATGCTGAATGTAAACTTCAACTTAAGGAAGCAACAGAGCAAAGCCCCTGAAGTTATCTACTTGGTTTTGCGATGGAGCGGCAACTACTATAGATATACAACAAAGTTTAAGGTCTTGCCGAAAAATTGGGATGGTCAAAAACAGAGGGTGCGCGCTGTAATTACGGAACCGCTTAAAGATTTAATTAACCGGCATTGCGGAGATATGGAGGTTGTGGCAAAAAGGCTATATGCAACCGGAATCGCAAATCAAACCCCTCTAACGAAGGAATACTTCAAAGAAGGATTGGACCGCTGGACCGGCCGAAAAGTAGATGAAAAGCCTAACTTCTGGAAATTCGTTACTAACTATATCGAATCTTCACATAGTCGTATTGATCCCCGAACTGGCCGAACAATTGGCAAGAGAACGATATTAGAATACAATACAACTGTAAAGGCATTACGTGAATTTGAGAAAGAAAACAGGGACATTATTGATTTTGAAAAAATAAATATTTCGACAATAATTGATTTCCGGGACTACTTAACAACTGTCAAACGATACAATGTTAAAGACAAGGTAAAGGGCGAAACCATCGAAATGCCTTACTCCCTAAATAATATCGCAAAGCATATAGATAATTTCAGGCAATTTCTCCGCGCCGCTAATTCTTCAAAAATTCAATTTGATACTGATGTGCTTGATAATAAAAAATTCTCGCCAGTAAGAGAGGCGGCGGATAATATATATTTAAATGAACAAGAATTAGCCGTCATTGCCAGTTTAAACCTATCAAACTCTCCGAGACTTGACAAAGCCCGCGACCTGTTTTTAATAGGGTGTTATACGGGCCTTCGTATAAGTGACTATAATAATATTAAGCCGCATAACATCAAAGGGGAGACAATAGATATTTACCAATCTAAAACGGGGAAACGGGTCAAGATTCCTATTCTTCCAACTGTGAAATTAATTTTAGAGAAATATAACGGCAGTACTCCCCCGAAAATATCTGACCAAAAACTAAATGAGTACATCAAAGAAGTTTGCTGTATAGCGGGAATAAAAGAACAGACAGAAAAGCAACGAACAAGAGGCGGGAGCAAAAATGTTTCTGTATTAGAAAAATGGCAAATGGTAAGTAGTCATACGGCGCGGAGATCCTATGCAACCAATATGACCAAAAGAGGCTTGCCAATTCAAACAATAATGAAAATCACTGGTCACACAAAGGAAAGTACATTTTTGAAATATGTAAAGCTTTCCGCAGATGAACATGCTGAAATAGTACGGCAACATTTTAAAAGCAACCAATAAAACAACTACTAAAAAAATGACGACGAACGAGAAAAACCAATTAGCTATTAACGAGTTCTATGAAGGCTACGGAGAAGAAACAGCAAAAGAGTATGGACAGGCAATTTTAGATTTGGTATTACTATTACAGAGTGGCGGACAAGCAACTCCTTCTCTTTTATTAGATACTACCGGTCGTTTAAACAGTCTTTATAGGTTAATATCATCCATATCGCCGGATGAAAGGGTGTGTTATCGTAGCTAAATTCAACTCTGACACAATGAAAAAAAACCAAGAGAAAGATATAGTTAAAGTAAGGGATAAATATATCGAACACCTTGTAGATGACTTCAATGAAAGATGCGAAGCGGTAATTGACAAAGAAAATTTGTTTAAGATAGAAATAACAAGAATTTCCGAACTAAGAATTCAGGATAATTGCCCGGAGGCAGGTTGGTTTGATGCAGATATAAGTCTCAAAGAATATTTTGATATTGGATGGGACCTTGCGGAAAGAGGTAACGCTAATAGCGTTATATTAAACATTTACAAATACGGGAAGGCTGCGTTAAAAGCTATTGCAGACAAATATCACGATGCAGTGCCGGATGAGAAATACTATTTGAAGTTGAATACAGAGGCGGAAAAATCCTTTATATGGGGGGCCGCAAGTTGCATGTATTACCAAGTCCTTAAAAGCCAGGGAACTCTTAATATTTCTCCAAAGGATAACGCCAACAATGTTGCGACTAAAACAGCGCCGCCGTTTAAATGGAAGGCTGACGGGGCAACACTATTCACGCTGTTATATGATTTATACGACAAAGGTTACTTTGTCGCAAACGGAATAGAAAACGAAGGGCAAGACGGTGTTAAAGCGGAATTGGTGCGATTTATATGTAGCAATTTTGTAAATAAAGAAGGATCCCCAATGAGCAGATTGACTATAGAGGAATATTTAAAACCGGCAGGCAAAAAGGCAAGAAAGCGAATAAAATTCGGACCACCTGATAGACCGGGCTACTTACCCTAAGGTTAATAGCTTAACGCAATCTCTATTAGCGTTAACACAACTTGTATTAACATTCCCATTTAAGACACAAAAAAGATAGATTTTTTTTTACACGTCAGTCGTGAGTTTCATTGAAAAATGATGCCCCGGGGTATGCCCGGGGCATTTTTTTTTGTACCCTGTCAAAAGATATTGCACACCTAATCAAAATAGAAAAAATGCAAAAAACTCTTTTACAGGTAGAAGCAATTACAAGTCATCTATTGATTGACGAAATGGCAAAACAAGTTGAGAAAATTATAGATGCCAAACTGAATAAGATTTATCGCAATCCTCAAGAAGATCGGTTTATCACAAGAACAGACGTTGCAGATATGTTTCAGGTATCACTACCTACAATTCATGGTTGGATGAATAAAGGTATTCTGAAGCCGCATAAAATCGGCAACAAAACAAGATTCTTGTTAAGTGAAGTAAAAGCCGCAGCTATATACAGCGGCAAAAGGGAGGTTCCAAATGTATAGTACAGAATTAACTGAAAAACATTTTGAAAAAAACGTCGTTACGGCGGTTATTGATGCCTTAGCTCCGATTAAAGTAGATTGTCTCACGCCTGATGAGGAAATAGCTTGCGTTGAAGTTGCTTTTGAAACTCTTTCTGACTATCCGGGAATTGAAGCTTTGCAGCGAAAAGTTCTAAAACATTATACCGCCGAACACTTTATATTGAGAGCATATTTACTTCTTAAGGGTATAATCCTGACAAAAGAAGCCGGGCGAAATTCCTTCGCCGCCTTAAACAAGGACTTATGCAGCGCCCTTGATTGCCTTCAACGCGGCTATTGATTTAAGAACCTCGCTATTCCTATTACCCTGTGATTGACGGCTTACAGTTTATATACCATACAGACAACCCCAAAAGCCACCTTTTGGGGTTGCCGTTTTGGGAAATACTGGTAAATGAAAGTACCGGGCTGCCGGTTAATGAATTCAAAACTGCGAAGCTGCGGGCAATAGATTTCAAATTAAAACCTTCTTCGTACGACGGACATATCTTAATAGCAAACGGGAGCATTCACAAATTCTTTAACACCGGCACACACAACGCCGATCAATTCACGTTTTCTAACCTGTCTCAATCGCTTGACAGCTTGAGTGATATATTTGGAATCCCCGAGGAAAACGCGCTCTTGCGTGGGCTGGAAATAGGCGTTAATATATCGCTTCCGTTCTCGCCAATTAGAGTACTTAAAAACCTTGTGTGTTATCGTGCCAAAGAATTCACTCAAATAGACAAGAGAAGTCAAGGAAAGGGCGTTCAATGCGCTTTAACTCAATACCGGTTAAAGGTGTATGATAAGGCCAAGCAAAGCGGTGTGGATTGCGGGCATGTACTACGGGTGGAAGTTGCTATAGACAAAATGCAAGTAATATCCTCGCATGAAATCAGAACCCTTGCAGATTTACGAAACCGAAATAAGGTATACACACTCATATCTGTATTAACAGACGCCGTTAAAGGGATTGTTTGGACTGACGTATATGCCAGTAAGAAAGGTATGTCAAGCCGTGAACTGGCCCAATGGAATGACTTCAGCAACCCGAAAACCTGGGAGCGAATGAGCAAGCACCAGCGTGTAAGGGCTTCAAAAAAATGGAGCGATTTATTAGCAAGATATGGCAACCCGGTAAAGCTTTTACCGCTGATCACTACTGAATGGGACCGCCTATTTATGGATCAAATGGAAGCGGAAAACCCGCAACCTTTTTACCGACTTCCTGATGAATTGGAAGCTAAGGAGAGCGCAACCTTTTTACCGCTTGAATGTACGGTAAAAACGTCGCAGCCTGCGACCGGAAAACCCATATTTACAAATACAACTTTTACGGGGTCGAATGAATTTGCCGCAACAAAAGATCAACACGTTTCCGATCAACCTAAACGACGTTGCCTATCCTGTAACAGAGACATAAGTAAACAGGGGAAAAGGTCCCTATTTTGTTCAGAAAAATTATACAAGAAAGAAGGAAAAAAGTGTCGAAACATGAACAGTAATAAAAGAAGGGGCTATCGGCGAAAAATTAAATCTGCAATCACGAAAGACCACTATCTACAGATAACATATTCTTCTGAAAACGGGACAATTTTTACAGACATTTTGCACCCTTCCGAAATAGTTGCATCAAAAGAATGGATGGACCGAATAATATCAATGCAAAAAATAGATACTCGAAGTGATCACTAACAACTATGCAAAAATTAGAGCGCCATAAGCGAAAAGATAATTGTTCATCAAATAGTAATTGCACATTGAACAATTCCGAAAGTGTATTTGCGCGACAAACAGAAAACTGAAAATATGGATGCTGCAATGAAGATAGCGGTTGTCTTGACCGCTTTTGATAAAATGAGTGCTATAGTTGATCGCGCGACCTCCAACGCAGAACGTCGAATGGGAAAGCTGATGAAGAAAAGCTTTGCGGAGGGTGGCGCGATGATGGCAACCGGCGTAAGCTTAGTTAAAAGCTTGGAAAGGCCGGTTGCTGCATACGCAAAGCTTGAAGACGCGAATGCCGATCTAATGGCTTCAATGATGGATGCGACAGGCGCAATCGAAAAGAACTTTGGCGCAGTTTCAAACCTCGCAGAAGGATTAGGCGATAAACTACCGGGTACAACAGCGGACTTCTATCAGCTATTTAAAGCAATGATGGAAAACGGCGTTAAGTCACAGAATATTCTTAACGGCGTCGGCAAAGCTGCGGCATACCTTGCAGTAGATTTAAAAATGCCAATGGCTGCGGCTGGCGAATTCGCTGCTCGTATGAAAGAATCTACCGGTGTTGCGGATGAAGAAATGATGGGCTTCCTTGACACGGTAAGCCGGTTAAATAGCTTAGGTATTGGGGCTGATGAAATGCGATATGCTTTTTCCCGTGCTTCAGGTACATTAAAGATGCTCGGGCTTCAGGGCTTGAAGGCTTCTAATGATATGGGTGTGCTGTATGCGCAGATGATCAGAGTAGGCGGCATGAGTGGCGAAACCGCAGGCACTTCCTTCAATAGCATAATTCAAAGTTTACTTGATAAGAAAAAGTTTGCTGCCGTTAATGAGGAAGCAAAGAGGCTCGGGGTAACACTACAGTTTTTTAAGGATGGGCAATTTCTCGGCGTTGAAAACATGGTTGCCCAATTCGACAAACTGGCGAAGTTTGATGTAAACAAGCGGGCCAACTTGGTACAACTTCTTACGGGCGGTGGGCAAGACGCGCAAGCGGTCAATACCATCATTAGCCAGGGAGCGGCAGGATTTGCAAAACTGAGGGGAGAAATGGAAAGAAAGGCCAAGTTGAACGATAAGGTGAATGAAAAATTGAAAACCCTTTCTGCAATGTGGGAAGCGACTACCGGAACTATCGAAAACATGTTGGCCGCAATTGGTGCCGGGATAGCACCTGTTCTTAAACCTATGGTCGATATGATCGGCAAGGTTGCGGGATCCTTCAAAACGTTGTTTTCAGAATATCCCCGATTGGCGCAATTCGCAAGTATGTTCGTTGCCTTAAGCGGTGCAGCATTGATGATTGCAGGTGTGATTAAGATTATTTCCGGTATTCGTGTGGCAATGGCCCTGCTAAATATTACAATGGCTGCAAACCCATTCATTCTATTGGCAACCGTTGCAATAACCGCTATTTCCTTAATATACGCCTATTGGGATAAGATTACGGGTTTCTTTTCTGGACTATGGACAAAAGTAAAATCCATCTTTCATTCCGCTTGGAAAGCGATCAAATCAATCCTGCTAAACCACACACCGGCAGGCTTGATCGTTCGTCATTGGTCACGTATCAGGGGATTTTTTAGTAACCTGTGGAATAACGTAAAGAAAATCTTCTCGGCCTTTTGGGGTTGGCTGAAGTCAAACGGGCAAATGGTGTTTGACGTCGTTACATCGCCAATACGGAACGCTTACAATTGGGTAGTGAATTTCGTTAAGGGATTTTATAACGCTGGCAAAAGCATCGTAATGAACATTTACAACGGGATAAAAGATTTCTTTATGTGGCCGATCAATAAGGTTAAAGAGATGGTAGGCAAGATAAGAGAGTATCTGCCATTCAGCCCGGCGAAGCAAGGCCCATTACGTGACATTCATCGAATCAGACTTGTTGAGACTATTGCAGAAGGTATAAAGCCTACCGCGATGGTAAATAAAATGAAGACTGTAGCGGCTTTAAGTTTAAAAGCAATGCAAAGTCCTCAAATGCGGCAAATGCCAGTAGTTCCGAGCGGCGGGAGCAATTCAGTAGCGATAAATCCAGTTATCAATATCCACTTGTCAGGTAGCGCAACCAAGCGGGATGCTGATATGTTAGGGTGGGAGTTAGAGCGGCGGTTTGAAAAAATGGTGAAACAATACCAGCATCGTAAAGAACGGCTGTCCTTCTGATTTAGAATGGTTATGCAAAAGAAAACCCCAATGCTTGACGCATTGGGGTTTCTTAGTTATTTCGCGCCCTGAACCGGTTGCGCCCCCGGGATCGCTTTCCGCAATCACTAAGCATTGTAAAGATAATGGCAAGGTTTGAGAAATGCAAAGCCGGGCGACCCTACTTGTTGTAGTATTTCAAAAATATCTGATCCTTAGTCGGAGATTTCTTAGCTGGTGGCTTTTGCTTCACCGCAACTGAAGGTAACGCACAAACACACCCTCGAAGCCTACCTTCTACTTCTTCCAATAACTCCTTACAGTGCTGATTCAATACCGGATCCAGTGATAGCAACAGGCTGTTGATCTCCTTTGCCAGTTGTTTATTACTTCGAAGATTCATTTGTTCAAATATAGTTCAACCACCGCCCCCGCCTGCCTTAAACCTTCGGGTCCTTTTTTCAAACGTCTTCGAGCGGCAGCGAAAAGCCCCAAAAAAGCGAGTGGTATAGATTTTTTTTTGGTTGACACTTTATCGAACATGACAAATTTGCTGCCCCGTACGAAACTCAATCCTGTAAAGGCTTTGCTGAAATAAAAAAGGCAGTATTAGGTTTACAGATGATGATAATTAATTTTCTCAAAGTTTACATTTTGATACTTCTGTGTAAACTTGGTTTTCGCAAAATTGAAATGAACATCACGACTTATGCAGGCGTGCAAAATCAATACGCTTAGATCGCCTGTGTTAATTTGATGATTCAAGCTCCAAAACTGAGTGTCCTAAAATATCTGACCACTAAACCGACCACCACTAAAATAATAAACGCCGTAAATATTTGATAACAAATAACTTACGGCGTTCTAAAGTCGGGAAGACAGGATTCGAACCTGCTATCTAAATATATATAAATCAATATCTTGAAAGTTGATCAGCGGCAATACTCACCGAATTACTCACCTCCGTTTCAAAAGAGCTTATTCAAAAATAGCATTAATTTTCTGTCCGCAATTGCTCTAATCAAGCGTGTATCAAAAAATGAAATTTGGCAATTCAAAATTCAATCGTAATATTGCGATACAAATGGGACTTACAAAATCTGAAATATTCACTGACAAGCAGAACAAACTGGCCACCATGCTAAAAGCCTTGGCCCATCCTGCGCGTATTGCCATTATCCAGCAATTATTAAAAGCTCAGGCCTGCGTTTGCGGCGACCTGGTGGACGAATTAGGTCTGGCGCAGGCGACTATCAGCCAACACCTGAAGGAGCTGAAAAATGCCGGACTGATCCAGGGAACCATTGAAGGAACCAGCGTATGCTATTGCATCGATCCTAAAGTATGGAAACAATACCGAATGGCCTTTGAAAGCTTTTTCGCCGTCGACATCACCAACAACGAGTGTTGTTGATTTTTTTTGCAGCCATTAATCGCAATATTGCAATATATCAATTAAACTTTTAAATATGAAAACACAGGAAGAACTAAAGGAAATCGTAAGGCAGAAATACAGCGAGATCGCCCTTCAGGACAAGGACGAAAACGCTTCATCTTGTTGTGGTAGTGGGGGTTGCTCTACAGAAGTGTACAACATCATGACGGATGATTATACTGACCTCAACGGTTACAATCCCGACGCAGATCTCGGCCTCGGCTGTGGTCTCCCTACACAGTTTGCACAAATAAAGAAAGGCGACGTAGTAATTGATCTCGGTTCTGGTGCAGGAAACGATGCATTTATTGCCCGTTCAGAAACAGGCGAAACAGGGAAAGTGATTGGTATTGATTTTACCACAGCGATGGTCAGCAAAGCGAGAGCCAACGCAGAAAAGCTTGGATTTCATAACGTAGAATTCCGCGAGGGTGATATCGAACGCATGCCTGTTAACGATAACACGGCCGACGTAATCGTAAGCAATTGCGTATTGAACCTTGTACCCAATAAAGACGGAGTAATAAAAGAGATTTCCCGCGTATTAAAACCTGGTGCCCACTTTAGTATCTCTGATATTGTGCTGGAAGGCGATCTGCCTGTTAATATAAAGAACGCTGCGGAAATGTATGCTGGCTGCGTCTCAGGTGCCATCCAGAAAAAAGACTATCTCCAATTGATTGAAGAAAACGGGTTTCAGAATATTACCCTTCAGAAAGAAAAAAAAATTGTGGTTCCAGACGACATTTTATCCCAATACCTGAATGAGCAGGAACTGGCCGATTTTAAGAACAGCGATACCGGCATTTACAGCGTTACTGTATTTGCGCAAAAACCAGTTGATCAAGCAGCTTGCTGCGCCCCTGGCTGTTGCAGCTAAGCCTTATAATAAAAATACCGAAACATTAAACCTCTATCATCATGAACAGTACAAACAATCAAATTATGAAAATGCAAGCGCAATGCTGCATTGACTATTGTGAAGCAACCTTTAGCGGCTCAGCTGGACCAATAATAAATACGTATGTGTGTCAGCAGCCTCCTATTTCTGCAGCATCCATGTGGCATCTTCACCAATTGAAGAAACCTGCTTCTTTTAATCAATCAGTTTCGCCAGCTGGAGCAATAGCGAAGGCATAAACCAATATTTGGCAGCCCGTCTATCGAGGGGCTGCCATTCACCAACCTAACACCATTATCATGAAAAAGATCATCTACCTGCTTGCCGGATTGACATTGTTTTTCACAGCAACTTCATTCATGGCTCCGGAACCCGCCCCTAAGCTTTATCCGGAACTCGAAGCATATTTCAAGTCAGTACAAAACGCTCCCTTAGACAAAAAACATCTGGAAAGTCTGGAAGGCATTAAGTACACGCTCAGCATTACGCAAATGGATTACCTCGAATCGAATTTCGTTTTCTATTGCAGCGAGAATACGTTCCGCAGTCAGGTTTCCCAGGTATTTGCTGAAACGCTTGGTTATGCCCGAAGATTCAAGAAAGTAAACTTCTATTCGGCCGGGTTAACTACCGGAGAAATCAGCCCCCAATTAATTGCCTATCTGAAAAAGATTGGATACAAGATTGATGAAGTAGAAAAGGATGGCCAAAAGTCTTTCTCGGTTCGGTTTAGTGATAATGCCGATCCTATCACTTTGTTTTCCAAGTCTGTTTCAGACAGTTCATTGCCGCAAAAAGAACTTATCTCTATCGTTGTATGTGATACGTTGACGGAAAACAACTGCAAGGCTTTAAAAACGGCTACAAGTCCATACTTTCTGGCTTTTGAAAAATCTTTGAATACGGATGGAGAGACCAAAGTGGCTTCACTTGTTAATAAAATAGCTACGGAAATAGCTTACGTCACAAAAAAATAAACAACTGATGAGCGCTAATAATTGTAATCCGGCCGCTGATAGGAAAAAGCTGAGCTTTTTAGACAGGTATCTTACATTGTGGATCTTTCTGGCGATGGCTATTGGAGTGGGTATTGGATATTTCTTTCCTTCCTCATCCAATTTTATTAATTCCTTTTCTTCAGGAACAACCAATATCCCGCTCGCTATCGGGTTAATACTGATGATGTACCCACCTCTCGCCAAAGTTCGTTATGAAAAAATGGGAGAGGTTTTCAAGAATGTTAAGATACTTGGCACTTCATTACTGCTGAACTGGGTCATTGGTCCAATCCTTATGTTCCTACTGGCAATAATTTTCTTAAAAGATCATCCTGATTATATGACCGGCCTAATCTTAATTGGACTGGCAAGATGCATTGCAATGGTCATCGTGTGGAATGAACTTGCCGAAGGGAACCGGGAGTATGCGGCCGGTCTGGTGGCCCTCAATAGCATCTTCCAGGTGATCTTTTTCAGCGTTTATGCTTACATATTCATTACCGTACTTCCGCCTTTATTTGGACTGAAAGGAACAGAGGTTAACATTACGATTGGACAAATAGCAGAAAGTGTTGCCATCTATTTGGGAATTCCGTTCGCAGCAGGTGTCATTACCCGCTTCGCTTTACTGAAATGGAAAGGAGAAGAGTGGTACCAGCATAAATTTTTGCCGCTGATCTCCCCCATTACTCTGATCGCCCTGCTGTTCACCATTGTGGTTATGTTCAGCCTGAAGGGAGAATTAATCGTACAGATCCCGCTTGACGTTGTTCGTATAGCCATACCGTTAGTCATCTATTTTATTATTATGTTCCTGGTAAGCTTCTTCCTGGGAAAAGCACTGGGAGCAGATTATTCTAAAAATGCGTCAATTGCCTTTACGGCGGCAGGGAATAATTTTGAGTTAGCGATAGCTGTGGCAATCGGTGTTTTTGGAATCAATAGCGGACAGGCGTTTGCAGGCGTGATCGGCCCATTAGTGGAAGTCCCTGCATTGATTGCCCTGGTGAATGTGGCCTTCTGGTTACGTAGGAAATATTATACGCAAAATGAAGCACCAGCTTCCTGATGTTATTTAACCCTGTATGACATCAATCAAAAAATATGATGTAATTGTAATCGGCGGCGGGCAGAGTGCGCTTGCTTGTGGCTATTTCTTACGCAGGACGCCCCTCAGCTATGTTTTGCTGGATAATCAAACCGTGCTCGGTGGATCATGGACACACATGTGGAAATCATTGACCTTATTTTCACCGGCAGGTTATAGTTCATTACCCGGAAAACTGATGCCTGATGCGAAAGATAAATATCCGACAAGGCAACACACCGTCGACTATTTGAATGAATATGAAACGAGGTACGAGATCCCGGTGGAAAGACCAGTAAATGTCATATCGGTCCGGAAAAATTCAGACGGTTTTTTATTAGAAACATCCAACGGAGAGTATATCGCGAAAGTTGTTATTTCTGCAACTGGCACGTGGTCGGCTCCTTTTATTCCTGCGGTCGACGGAATAGATCATTACAAAGGAAAGCAGCTGCATTCATCTGAATACTTTTCGCCGGAATCCTTTATCGGACAAAAGACTTTAATAATAGGGGGCGGCAATACTGGCGCGCAGTTATTAGCCGAGCTTTCACTCGTAACCAAAACAATCTGGTCAACTTTAACTCCGCCTTCCTTCCTGCCAGATGAAGTTGACGGGCGTGTATTGTTTGACATCGCGACAGCAAAATATAACGCAGAAAAAGCAGGAAAATCTTTCGATCCCAATCAATACAGTTTGGGCAACATTGTAATGGTTCCTCCTTTACTGGATGCTAGGAAAAGAGGTGTACTCGTCAGTAAAGGAAACATCCAATCATTGACCAGCTACGGTGTTGTTTGGGATTCCGGCGAACAGGAAGCTTTTGACGTCGTTCTTTGGTGTACCGGTTTCCGGTATGCCACCCGCCATCTCTCCGGACTGGTATCCATTGAAGAGGACGGAAAAATAAAAACATCCGGCACCCGCGCTATCGAACAGCCTGGATTGTGGCTGATCGGGTATGGGAATTGGACAGGCTTTGCCTCTGCCACCTTAATTGGCGTCGGCCGGTCGGCCAGATCAACAGTACATGAAATTCAACAATACTTAATAACTATTCTATCATGAGAATCGCATTATTCAGTGACATTCACGCAAATCTTCCGGCTTTACAGGCATTCTTCAAACATGTGGAAGAACAAAAGCCAGATGCTATCTATTGCTTAGGCGATCTGGTTGGCTATAATATCTGGCCCAATGAAGTGATCAATGAGATCCGTAAACGCGGCATACCGACCATTGCAGGGAATTATGACTTTGGGATCGGCAGGTCAAGTGACGATTGCGGCTGCGCGTATAAGACCGATGACGAGAAAGCCAATGGTGCGATATCCATCTCCTATACCAATGAATTGGTCAATGAAGAAGAGCGTAAATATCTCCGCGCCTTACCAGCCCATATCAAAGTAGAATTCCAACTCAATAACGATAAGCTCAATCTCCTCTTAGTGCATGGCAGTCCGAGAAAGATCAATGAATACCTGTTTGAAGACCGGGAAGAAAAAAGCATGCAAAGAATCTTGCAGGATGCAGATATTCTTTGCTTCGGGCATACCCACAAGCCTTACCACCGTATCCTGGAATCGAACAGCGACAGCGCAGTTCGTTACCGTCATGCCATTAATATTGGTTCGGTAGGTAAACCAAAAGATGGAAATCCGCAAGGGGGGTATGTGATTCTGACGATTAACGAGAATTCAGGTGTTTCCGATAAAAGCTCTATTGCTGTAGAATTTCTGCGTTTCGACTATGATATCGAAAAGGCAGCGAAAGCAGTTGAAGAAAGCCCACTACCAAACGCATACGCAGAAAGTTTAAGAAAAGGTATTTAATCATGAAGATTATCTTGTTCTCAGATATTCACGCCAATTGGCCAGCCTTTGAAAAGGCATTAGCACGAATTGATGAAGAAAAACCGGATGCGATATATTGTTTAGGTGATCTGGTGGGATATAATGTTTGGCCAAACGAAGTGATCGACGAAATTCGGCGCAGGGGAATCGCAACCATTGCAGGTAATCATGATGCCAAGGTAAAAGGCATGTCAGAAGATAAATTAAACGAGCCAGGTAAAAACTTTGCTTACAAAATCATTACAGAAGAAAATAAACGTTACCTGGCAACGCTTCCGGCCCATATAAGAGTAGAATATAAAATTAACAATACAGTATTGACGATTCTCTTAGTACATGGCAGTCCCTTCAGCAATGAAGAATATCTTTTGGAGGATAAACCTGAATCTGAGTTTATCGATGTTTTTAAAAATGCGAAGGCAGATATTCTTTGCTTTGGTCATTCGCATAAACCATATTATCGAAAATTGATAGATGTAAACATACCAGGCAAAGTGATGCATGCAATTAATACGGGTTCTGTAGGTAAACCAAAAGATGGAAATCCCCAAAGTGGATTTGTAATACTCAATTTAGAATATGATGGCTCAATCAGTATGGACGTCCAATTTATTCGCTTTGATTATGATATAAATAAAGCAATGAATGGCATACATGAAAGCTCCATTCCGAACGAATTTGCAGATATGTTACTGAAATCCTATTAACCTTTAGATTTTAACCGTGTCCCTATTTTTCTGCTTATTGCATTTACGCGGAATTTGATCTAGGTAATGTCACCCTTAGGCATTTTTATTGGGCATTACTACACTGAAGAAGAATATTTATCTAGGCGTGATCATGACTCCATTACAACGCAAAGCATAGCTATCATACAAAAATAAAATTGAAAAAACTATCCGGGACAAATATGAAGCCTTAACAAATTGTCAAATAATTAATTTCCGTTGACACGATAAAACTCAATAACATACTTGAATAGTAATCAAGTCAACATTTGCGCACTATCAGCTATCCAATCTCAATACCATACTTCTTTTCAAAATAGACATCCAACTTCCTTGAGTTAGTTTCTCGCAATATGTATTGCTTATCTTCCTTGGAAAAGTCATAAATACCGAAATTTTTTATATAATTCCTACTTAATGAGAAATAACCCGAGCCATAAGGCCTGCTTGAATTTTTAATATAAAACCAAAATAATCTTGATTGCATTAGTTTTCTCAATACTAAAAGCTCCTCTCTTGACTTCCCAATCACAGCCATACCATTATAAAAGAGCAAATTTTCATCACTATCAATAGTGTAATTCGGGATCTTCGGAGTTATGTGGGGGAAAAAAAGTTTATGTCGCAATTTTTCCAAGGATTGATTTCTTCCATAGCCATACCATACGGGATAATTAAATCCTTTCCCTTTATCTCTTTCACCTAGTTGATCTTTCATTAACTCTAAGTAACTATACGCATTAGGAAATCTCTGTCTAAATTCCTGTTCTTTAATAAGAACAACATCGGTCCCAATAAAAGTATAAGGAAAAATAATTTTTTGCCTAAGATTTCTGAGATTTTCTTCTTCTATAAGCATATTTGGATTTACAATATCCTTGCAAATAGATTTTTCTATGGGATGAGTATCTCCATTTTCAAGATAATAATATTTTCTATCTTCTGCGACTGGCTTAAAAATGTAAACGCTATTCTTAAGGGTAGCTATCCCATTTCTTGTTGTGTATTTTTCCTTAAATGGAGTCCCAGTTGATTCTATCTTTGTAATAAGGATGTTGTCTTGCAAATTCCAACCCTTAAGCCAATTCAAACTAGAATAATCAATCCTGCTAAACTTATTATTCACCAACGCTTTTAATTGAAGAGGTTCAGATTTCACATATTCCAGGATTTTACTTGTCGTTTTTCTGATCAGACATATACAAGTGTACGTAGACCTGGATCTGAATATTTGGTTTGTTCCAAAATCAATTATCCGCATGTAATAGGCTTTAGCCTGAAAATACTCCCGTACTGCTCTGCCATTGACACTCTTGAAAAAAGTGTTCATCGTAATGAACCCGAGAATCCCATCTTCAGCGAGGGATTCTAAACCTATTTGAAAAAAAGGAATATATAGATCAGGATGCCCGGTTCTACAAACGCTCCAATTTTTAAGAAGCGGCTTAGACTCCTCCCCGATATTTCGAGAACACACATAAGGAGGGTTTCCAATTACAATATCAAAACCTTTAAATTTCTCTAAAGAAGATTTCCAATTAAATTCTAAAGCATTCCCTCGAAATAAATTAAACTCAAACTGAACAACATCTTCGCCATCACTAACTCCCAAAATAGATAATAATAATTTAGTTCTTGCTATCGAGTATTCTTCAATGTCTAGGCCAAATAGCTGCTCTTTGAATATTTTACCATATGGTAGACCAGTTATATTTTTTAATTCCCTGGCAGCGGTATACAGAAAGCCTCCACAGCCACACGAAATATCCGCTATTTTCAGCAAAAGCCCCTTTTTTATGCTTAAGGTTTTTTCAACAATATAACTCCTTATAATATCCGGAGTATATACCGCGCCGTTAACAACCCTGTCTTCTGGCGATATAACAAACTCAAAAAACTCGATCAACGTCTCAATGGATAAACTTATCTTTTCGCGGCTAATTTCCTCAAGCAAACTAGAAAGATTTGAGTATTCCTCCTTGTCTGTTTCTTGGATTATGTATTCCAGCAAAAATAAGTTTTTCTTGACAACGATATTATTGTGGCGAAGAAACGCAGAAATAAGTAACCTGTCAACCGACTTAGGGTTTTTTGAGAACTTCTTACTTATGTATTTGAAAATGGTACTTCTCATATCATGAAGGGGCACAAAGTTGATATTGGCTTCCACACAATATTGTCCTTATCAAAAGGCCAATGATCAGCAAGTGAATGAACAAAGGGCTTCCAAAGCCTTTCTTGATATTCTTTGTATAGATTTGTGAATGTCCCATCATCAAGGAGGCATTCAAAAGCCATCGGAAAAAAATTGGATGTCAGAAAACCCATTCCCAAAATAAAGTCCATTGGGTAATGCATTATTCGTGGTGTATCAATCTGGAGAACTGAGCCGTAATTGAAATCACTTGCTTTATATGGATTTACCACATACTGTAAATGATAAACCGGGTGCGGTTCTGTAGTCACTTGCGAAAGATCATGTCGATCTACATGAAAACAGAGGTAGTACATTTCTTCACCAACACCTCTTACAACCACGTTAAAATGCATTTCAAGTAATGGATCACTAAGTGTAACCCACTCCGCAGAATTTGCAACAACCTTCATATTGAGAATCATCTCTAAATTGGTTATCCCTTTGGGTCTAACATGACGATCAGTAGCTACTGGAATTGAAAAATCTTCAATCTCGTAGCCCCAAAACTCCGGTTTCTGAGTTCCATCTTTTAAGGTTGGAATAAACGTTTCATCCTTTAGTTGCTTAACAGCCTTAAGAATTGGGTCCGTCTTAATCCCATTGCCAAGCACTCTTTTAATGACACTTTCAATTAAAAGTAGCTCAGTTGCTCTTTGTTGCCTAAAGCCCATTATTTCTTTAGAAATGTTCATTTGCCAGACAGGCTTTGTTTAATTAATTCAATACGAGCAGCCTCTGATGAATGAGGTCTAGGGCCTTTCTTACTAAGTACAGCATCCAACGAAATATATCTATTTTCCTGCCATGACTTAGGCTCAATACTTGAATGAATTATAAATCCTTCCAAGGGGTCTAATGGCATTTTATGATACTCGCAAATTGTCCAGAAATTTGTACTCTTTGCGTAAGGTAGCGGCGACGCAGCTACAAGACTCGTTAACCCTGTTATTTCTGCAAGGACATTAACCTTCTCTGAAGCGTTAAGCACGGACAACCGTTTTCCGCTTTTCGTCTTAAAAATATCTATTGTCTTATCAGCCCACCATCTTGTCCATCCATCTGAAAATATACCGGTATACAGTGCCGGTTTAAACAAAGTGTTTAGTAGTTTATGCCAATCCTCTCCTGATTTGTGCATATCTACTCCGAGCCTTGATGCTAGTAGTGTTTCCTTGATTAATATGCTGGGATGATGAAATAAGCCCTTGACAACAAACATTGCATATTCGGCAATTGGCAATGGCTTGTCAAGACCCGAGAATTTTTCCAGTACTCTGGCATCAAAAGAATCGAGGTCATTCCTTCCAAGTATCTTCTTCATGTCAAACCCACAATCCTTTACAAAGGAATATCCGTGAGCCAAGGCATGCATTTTACGGGCAAATTTTTCCCACGGAGGTGATGCCTGCTTATGAAATTTGTAGTCAAACAAATCATGACTCGTTTTATCAACCTCGTATGTAGCCTTCATTTTTTCTTCCGTCGAACAAAGAATTATCGGACAAGCTTTTACAGAACCCTCGATAGCCATCATTCGCAATTCCTGAGCGAGAGCAGGCGCATTATAAGGAATATCAAGGCGTTTTCCATCAAGACGCAAATCCAATAGTAGTCCATCATAGTCCTTTAAATGGTGCTCAAAGTTGACCTTTTGAGTTTTAAAATCTTTGGGCTCTTCCAAAACAATATCTATAAGACCCTGAACTTTCAGCCCATCCGCAATTGCGGCAGTTGTTTCATCATTCTCATCATCTATATATAAATATCTATATGTCGTCATAAAAATTAGTTTTTCTTTTCTGAAGGAATTTCGATACGAATAGTAGTATTAAATCCGGCAGCATCTGCAACAAATATTTCTCCTCCATAGCTTTCGACAATATCTTTTATGATTTTAAGTCCCAGGCCAGTTCCAGTCAATGAATCGATCTCGTTTGCGGTATGACCAGCCGCTGATGACGTAGTAAAGAATGCGTTGAAAATAAAAGGAATGTTCTCTTTTGGTATACCATCCCCATTATCAGAAAATTCAAGATAGACTCGATCTCCCTGGGAGCCGCATCGTATTTGAATAACACCAGGTTCCTTTTTTCTTTTAATAGCTTTCTTAGAATTGGTATATAAATTAAAAAGAATTGAAGCCCATTCAGACGGATGCATAGGAGTAGTAATTAGATCAAATCCTTCAAAAACCGGAGGCTCAAATCTTATTTTTACGCGATTAATATCATTTTGAATTACTTCTTCAAAATCATTTACTACATCTCTTAGATCAATTGGTTTCAATTCCCTAAGTACATTTTGGGAAATAGCTTTATCAAAGTAAGCTGTATACGATGTAAAAGACTTCAAATTGATATCTAATCGTTCAACTCTCTTTAGACCTTCGCCATAATCTTTCAAAGCTGCTTTTAGGAAGCTGGTATCAGCATCAAACGCTGGTAGAAATCTTTTCACCTCATGGACATACTCCCCAATAACAAGGCCGAGACCAGCCAAAATACGAAGCATATTAATTTCTTCTATTAATCGCTTTCTCTCCACTTCAAACTGCTGCTTCTCCTTTTCCCGATTTTCCTTTAGCCTTTTAAATGCCTGTTTAAATCTCGTTGAATCCCCTTTATCGTTCTCACCGTCGGTTTGTGTATCATCGTCTCCAAACAATTCGTCTAAATCCGAAATGGCACTATCAATTTCCTCAGTTGGACTTTCGCCTTCCTCTGTCTTTGTCCAGTCCTTTTGTGAAGTAGATCCTTTTCTCCCCCTTAGTTCGGCAATTTTTTGCACGGCGCTAATAATTGATCGCTGAACAAAATCTACCAATTCTTTAAACGCATCATTTTCGAACAATCCTTCCCTGCTGGAAGTTTCCTCAAATTGAACACCGGATTTATCTGTTATTTCTACGAAGCCAAAAAAATTAATATTTCTATGAGAACTTAAAATGACTCTTCGCGCGGTAGACTCGTCTAGTCCAAGCCAATCGTTTAATTTTTCTCCATAAGGGAGAACCCTAAATCCATTCCTATAAACCCTGACACCTCCCTGTTCATTAGCAACATCTCTGATGAATGTCATAGTTTGAGAAGGCAGTAATGAGGAATCATAAATAAAATAGAAAGCTCTAAAATGGACCTCCTTTATATGTAGAAAAGGGCTGTCCGGTTTATCCCTGTCCTTACCTATTAAAAAAACCTCTTCATCAAAGTTAAGTTTGTCGCTTGTAAGTGACCAACAAGCTTGCCCATTATCAAGGACATACCCTTCTATTTCCGCCAAAGCATGTTCATAGAAAGCAATCTGCTCGTCAATTATTGGAATGATATCATCACCATTTTTCCTAAAGTAACTAGACTTAAACCCAGGATCAGTCTTTTGTTCATTTTCTTCTTTTCGTTTTCGAGATAATGGAAAGGGCTGCAACAAATCCGCTGTGTATCTGTAAACTCTTCTTATCATAGCGTCAGACCATCCTTCTCTCAGGTTTTCAATAATTAGGGAAGTTCCTTCTTCTTTGAGTTTGTCAATAACTTCAATAGGGTTAGTTATGGATAGTAAGTCACTATCCGTTTGAAAATGCTCCCAATCAATTGTCACCTTGAAGGCCTTATCTGATTGTAAGGTCTGCGTTATTATTGTTAGTCTATCTCCGAGCCTTTGTGTGGCAAACCGTCCAATTCCCTTTTTACCTGCTCTTGTCCTTTTATACCTTTCTGAAATAGGGTTATGGATTTTATCTCCAGAAGAAAGTCGCATAAACCCATCTATTAACTGCCTCCTGGTCATGCCAAGGCCGTTGTCGTTAATAGTTAGTTTCCCCCCCGGTTGCCAAGCATTTTCAAATATCAAGTCTACTTCGATGGTATCTGCATCGTATGCGTTTTTTACAAGTTCGGACACTGCAGTTTCCTGTCTTGCTACTAATTCTTTTCCAAGTCGATTAATAATGCCAGCATCAACAGAAAACCGGACTATATTTTCGTCCAACTTTGCAATCTCGTTCGATAAAGTTAGAATTAAACTGCTGTCTGAGTGTTCCTTACGGATCTCCTCAGATAACTGACCCTTTAATTCTAATAATCTAGTATGTGAGTCCATTATGCTTTATTTGAGTAATTACTAGTTTAATCTTCACTATACTTTCTCTAATAAATTCATCTTTATATACTCGTAAGCTATTTCATTATCATATTCAATATCCGGTCGTAGAATAACATGGATATCGCTAACAAATTCAGTATCCTTCATTTTTTCTTCCATATTTAAAATGAATTCTTTTTGCGAAGGAATTGTATCAACCACAAATCGCATATACTGCTCATAACAAATCAAAAGTTTGTCAGTATCAATTTTGTAATGCATGTATCCCCAATATAGGTCAAACAAGTCCCTGCTTTTTCTACGTTGATATAGAGCTCTCAATTTAGTTCCGAACAATTCCTCTAATTCAAAAGAGATAAGATTGCAATTTCCAGAGAACCAGGAATTCTTAACGCCGAAGCTAATTTCCTTTAGCCCCAAAACATTAAAATGCTCTCTAGTATTAATCTCTATTTTTAATCGCATGTTGATCACTGGTTGTATTTCTGATTCAAAGCGATAAATGATTGAGTTATTGTGTAAACTTTTTTCGCTTCTTCCTTTAACTCCTAAAAAGACCATTCTTTCTCGAATTCTATCCAATAAAGGGCCTATTGGTCCTTCTTTGACTTGTACCAAATCAATATCCTCTGAATACCTAGCCTGTGGCCTGAGATATAGTTTATGAAAAGCGGTGCCACCCCGAAAAGCAAGATTCTCTTTTAATACTTCATCAGAAAATATTTCCACTAAGGCTCGTTCAATTATTAAATCCTGCTCCACCTGCGAATTATCAGGCCAAGGTGCATACTCCTTCCATTCTTCTATGTATCGCCTTGGGATCATAAATCGCTTTCTATAGTTGTGTTCTTAATAATTTTCCATGTTTCATCTATTTCTCCATTCCTATCTTTTTCATTTGACAATGGGACAGGAAATATTTTTATACCTTTTAGTATTTCCAAAAGAGCTCTACTTAGTGTAATGTTTTTTAATTCCTTTTCAAATAGATACCCTAGTCTTTGGATAGATGCTATCTGCGGATAGCTTTTTGCAGTTCTCATTAAATTTTCTGATTTAATTTCGTCTGATAGCTCTTTTAAAATTGTTACTGCTTGATTTAGTCCGATACTCTTGTTATAATACAGGAGATCAAGGGCTGTAAGTTCTGGAGACGAAACGTTTATAAACCCTGCATCAGTTTTTTTCTGAATAATATCTTGATCTAACCATTCGATTTTAGTATAGAAGTTTACTTTTAATTTTTTGGTTCTTATATCCCGCATTGCAGGCTTTTCCGTAATAACAAAATATTGCATAGGTTGTTGATGGGCAGCTCCATATAAAGCAGCCGCAGAAATTAGTCCCACATAATATCTTTTGTTTACCGATTTCATCAAATCATCTATGAATAGATTAGCTGGAAGCATTCCATAATTGGAGTATTCAGGTGTAATTATTGCGTAAAAACCTTTCCTTATCTGAGCAACTCTCTTTTTTACTTTTAACCTATATAGTGCTTGATTCAGCGCTTTTTCAGAAATATCAAATTGTTCCCTTATTTCATTCCATGTAAATGCATACCTGCCCTGAGACCTAACTTTATCCAAGTATATGTCGAGATAGTTATATGTATTTTTGATTTCTGCCATGTTTCGTTTGCGGTGTTCTACGCAATGTGTAGTACAAAGCAAACAAAAACTTTTCGATTTGCCAACAGATTTTAAGCTCAGTTATTCTTTTTCAGCACTGTTCCCGCGATTCCTGGGTCGCTCATAATTCGTTCCATTTCCGCATTGACTAAATCCTCCACGTCTTGCCTGATCTGGTCATAATTCTGCTGGATCATGGTCGAGGTCACCTGCCGGACAACAGGAACCGACTTATACGCCTCTTGCTCTACTTGCAGGGCTTGATGGTCATTCAAAATGGACGAATGGAAAGTCTTTAGTTCAATCTTCTGGCCGGGATCGTCGGCCATCATGCCCACGAACTCCCCGGAGCTTAAACCGGCAATTTTGGAAGCCGGGATAGCCGCATCAAGTTGTTTGGACTGACTGATGGAGATATCCGTCCGATTAATGGATAAGCTTGTCCGGTCCTGCATGATTTTCCCGAACCGGTCGGATAATTGCTTTGCAGTTTCCCCAGTCACCTGACCGGAAATGATATTGCCAGTGATGTTCATGATCACGTCGGCCTGATCTTTCCCGTAATCCTTTTTGAGCTGGCTGAAATCCTGGACACCGAGCGTAGTGGCTACTTTATTGCTCCGTGCGGTGGCGATCAGGCTATCCATGTTATTCATGTAGATGGTCGGAAATTCATCAAAGACCAGGCTGCACTTCAGCTTTCCTTTTTTGTTGACCGTCTTGATCAGCCGGGAGACATAGAGGGACAGGACGGCTCCATAGACTTGTTGTTTCTGCGGATTGTTGCCGAGACACACAATCTTTGGCTCATCCGGATTATTGATATCGAGCGTAAAATCATTGCCGGAAAGGACGTAATAAAGCTGTGGGGACGATAGCCGGGCCATAGACACTTTGGCTGCCGCAATCTGGCCCTCCAGTTGCTCCATGACATCATTCAGGTAAGCAGAAATAAAGGGGTTCATCAGGGCCTCAATCTCCTTTTCCGTCCGCAGAATCGTAAAGAGCCGGTCATAATCTATTTGCATAAGTTCGATCACATGCGGCAGGGTGCAGAATTCACCTTCCTGATATTTGCGCAAATACCAAATAATTGCCGTAAGGAAATTGATTGGAGACTCCACGAAAAAATCACCTTGGCGTTTGATCCACTCACGGTTCAAGCCCATCAGAATAGTTCGCGCAGATTCCGCAGCGTCAGTAATATCGTCCATTGTTTTTGGCTCCAGGGGATTGCAGCGGTGGAGCATTTTTTCGAAGTCGATAAAGTAACAAGACGGTGGCTTTTTATATGAATCCTTGTGCTTCAGCCATGCGTTGTAAGCAATCCTGGAAAGGTCGTCAAATTTAAAATCATATACCAACATGGCAAATCCCTTCTGAATATGCTGCTTGATAACATGCTGGATCACGAAATAAGATTTACCAGACCCAGGAGATCCCAACACTAATAAAGAGCGGAATGGATTGATAATATTGATCCAGCTTTTTCGAAGTTTTCCTTTTAAGTAATAGGTCGCGGGCAAATTAATGGAATACTCATTTTGCAACAGGCGTTCTTCCTGCGGGAAGGTCTCATTTTCTTTATTAAAGATGTCTTTATTATTTAGTTTCTGCCGGATGACGCGGGACAATAAAGTGCCGCCTGTAAGTATCAACACAAAGCCAATCGCCGTAATACTCATATATAGAACAGCCCTCGCAGTAACGCTCAATTGTGCGAGTAAAGCCAACTGACTTAAAAAATAAATCAACAGGCCCGTAATTATATAGGCACTGGCAATTTTTAAATTCAGTTTCTCTTCCTTTTTCCCCCTGGTTCCCATTAATGAGATCATCAGGAACCCAAGCGCAATCAGCTTTGCGCTGACAAACTGATTGAACAGCCCGGTCTTCTTAATGTTACGGAGCAAATTATCAGAGAGCATCGCCGTTAACTGCCACTCATCAAACGCCTGGTAACAGACATAATAAAAATGAAGGCCCAATATCACAATACTCATGAGGCGCGTCATATCCAGGATTTTTCGCAAGCCTCTTTCATCTTCTCCTGTGTTCATACACTTATAATTTTACTTGTTTCTTTTTTCGCTTTTTCCTTCCACGTTTTAATTGGTGAGGCACATAATCCAATGGTGCGGTTGAACTTGCCGCCTCCGGCAGCGATAGAGAAAGCTGTGATTGATAACCATGCGCGACAGAGGTGGAAATTTCTGACTGCAAACTGTTTTTCTTTTCACCAGCCGACAAACTCAACGGTTGTACTGCATCGCCGCATCTTTCGAGAATCGTTTTGGCGCTGTATTGTTTGCCGAGATCACTGCCATTGAAAACACATTTAGTATGATGATCCACGTAGGTGATGCCATATATAAAGCCATCCTTATTCTGTTGTAGAATTGTACTGATCCGTTGCCCCTCAAGCATCTTTATTAACCTTTCTAGTGATGGCTGTTTAGTCCTCAATAGAGCATAATCAATCGTTGCACGAAGTCTGGTTGCATGTGGGGCCTTTAGCAATTCATTTTTGGCAAATCTTTTCTCCAAATTGGTTAGTGTTGGCCTCATGTGAAACAGGCTGGCTTTAATCGGCGTACCAGTTTTATTTCCCCTTTCATCAAGCACTCGAAAAAGCAGCCCTTTGTGTTTATACGTTTCGGAATCTTCGCCGCACCTGTCGGCAATGACATTGTACAACTTCAGCACTTTATTAAGTTCGGCCAGCGAACTGTATTTATATTGGTCAACGACCACTCCAAGAACATTGGAGATCGCAGCCTTTGTGGCACGCTTGCCAGGATTAATTCTCGCGGCGCTTACCGGTTTTAACTTCAGCTGATCAAATTGTCTTTTACTTTCTGCTTTTACCAATCCAAATTCGATCTCAATTTCCTTTCTTGCCACCTCCGATTGATTACGTCCCATATTATGCATGGAAATCCGGGAACCATCGGCCTGAATGTTTGTGCTGACAATATGAATATGCGGATGTCCGGTATCAAAATGCCGGTAGATCAAATAAGGCTGATCACCGAATCCTATTCTTTTCATATAGTTATTCGCGATTGCGACCATTTCATCATTGTTTAGTTTCTCTGAAGGGTCAAAATTGAGTGACACATGGAGGGTATTGGTAACGACCTTTTCATTTAGTGAAGTCAGCTTCTCAAATCGCCCGATTTTTTCGTAAAAACTCATCTGATCCGCGTCCTTCAAAAAGTAATGCGCGGACAGGATTTCTGCCTGTCCTTCCAGCACTTTTTTTTCGTTATAATTGAGTGCTTTCCGGATACTTTTTCCAGTGTTTATTCTTGCAACCATAAAGCATTTAATTGGGCGATTCTTTGATTGATTTCAGCAACCTTTTCAGTGAATCTATTGCGCTCATTTTCGGTCGCCTTTGCGAGCATTTCTATTTCAGGAAAATGGCTGGCGGTGTGCAGGCGCTTAACCAGTTGGTTGAAGTTGCTTCCTATCGCAGAAAGCTCATTACGTAGCCGCATTAATTCAGTCATTAAATCATCCATAGACTGACTGCGTGTATAGACGGTCACCGGCTTTTCGAGCAATACGTACCGAATGTATTCGCTCAGCTTATTTTTAGTCGTTGATTTGAAGGCGTTATTCAGCTTAGAAAACTCGTCCAGCTTGAACCGCACCGTGACTTTCCTGGTCAGATTTGCTTTCACATTTTTCATACGCACATATTTCCATTTCACCTATTACCGTAGCGACTTTGGAGCGAAAGGTCATTTTCGTTTGTCCGACAAACGTACATTTTACCATGCCCAACTATGGGCATTAGATGGCCTTGAAGGCATCATTCATGATTTGTCCTTTAAGTCAGCGCAATCGGAGTCCCTGCTTCTGCGATTTCCCGATCTGTTGCATCCATTCATTCAGGTCCTTGTAGCCCTTATATAAGCCACTTTCATTAATATAGTTATCGCCCCAGCTTAGCGCTTTCTGCGTTAGATTTTGGCCAGTCTTATCGTTATCCAAATACAAATGGATCTTAGCATACGACTTCATAAGAGGTCTTGATTTCTCAAAAAAAGCCGTGGAATTCAGGATCAAAAAACTACTATCTGTGGCTGCGTTCCGTTGAATAGTTTGGAGGGACAGAAAATCGAAAAACCCTTCGAAAACAGAGAGCTTTTGAAAGTCATTTTCAACCATTGTGACAGACTTTGGAGATGTGCTTCCTTTAAAGGAGGGATTACGCAGTTCAAAGCCTCCTTTATTACTTCGAAAACCAATCGCTGAAAATCGTTTTTCATTCAATTCTACAAGAACCTCTTGACAATATTTACGGGCAACTGTTTCATCTATCCGACGTTGCTTTAAATACCGTAATAAGGAAAGAGAACTTAATGCTCCTGCTGACACAACCTTTATCGTACTTTGGGATTCATTCTCCGGCAATCGCTTCAGAATAACCGGCTGATGAAAAGAAAAACCGGTTTCCAGTCGCTGTAAGAGTTCTTTGACTGAGCATTGATGAAACAGGATACCAAAATCAATCAGGTTGCCGCCCCGGCCTGACCCGTGATCGAACCACACATTCTCTTTCTGATTTACTTTAAAGGAAGGGGTCCTTTCATCCCGGAGGGGGGATAGATACCAATGATCTTTGCCTTTTATTTTACTTGGACTAAAACCCAGGGAGGCCAGGTAACCTACCAAATCCATTTGCTTTGCTTCATTGCAGGAAAGTCTCCGCTTACCGATACCCATATTACACAATTTTTCCACCTCACATAAAATTCAGTTTCAAAATTAAATCCAACCAAGGGTACAAAAATATCCTACACAAATTTGGTTGAGGATCATTCGAACAGTCGTTTCTAATTTTGAAGGGATAAATTAATTTGTGAAAATGTAAAATCAGTTTTTATGATTGCAAAAAACGATATGGCCAAGGTATATGATACAGTACTCAGTATTCCAGGTATGGAGGATGAAATAAAGATCACTTTAAAAGTGTCGAGAAAAAATCTATTGCTTTTGCATAAAGTAATTGAACGCGGATTAAATGGGACAGATTCAGATGATAAAACAGTGAGTATATTAGACACCCTTTCTACTGATACATTAAAAATTGTAAGCGATGTTGCAAATCAATTACTGAACATAGCAGGCCTTTCTGAAATGAATGAAAAATTAAAATCCTTTTAGCATAAGGCAGGACCTTCATTTTTAGACAAAGAAAAGGGAACTATAAATCGGAATGCAACATCGATGAATTGCTTATATGGATACTACTTTTGCGATAATTATCGACAAATTGAAACAAAGGTGTAATTTGATAGTTACACCCAATCAGAAATAAGTGCTGACCCCGAACTGAAATCCTCCGGTTTTTGCTGGCGGATTTCCTAATAGATCTTTCTTTTGCTGGTAGCGATAATTTAAGCGTAAGACCGTTTGTGCAGTTGGCCGGAAACTTATGGCAGGTACGATGCTCCATATGTCCTCCGCGATACTACCTCCGGTACTGGTAAATTTTCCAACATTCCAATCCACATATTCAAAACGGCAGGCAAGATTGAGGGTCGCATTATTCCAATCAAGAATTCTTTTTTGTACGATAGGCTGGACGATGTCTACAAATCCTCCGTGCTGTTTATTCCCGTATTGCTGTGAGAAAGTAGAAGGAACATTTACTTTTATCCATGCCCATTCGCCGGTAATAAATGTTTTCAGACTTGCTAAAGTAGTATTGAAGTCAATCGCTATCACATCCACTCTTCGTTTGTTATCCAGTTGAATCCCATCATCCTGAAACTTATTGTACACGCCGCCCATATAGGATAAACCAAGTTCTCCTATTTTATTGTTTCTGACCGCTATTTTACCGGTGAACAAAGGCAGGCCACTGTTTATTTCTTCAAATCGTTCAGGGTTATTTTTTGAGGCAGGTAGAAAGGTCTTGTTTTGTACGTTATCAATAATAGCGTTATCAAAATTGCCGGATAAATACGCCTCATAACCAAACATCCAGTCTTTGCTGTAATGTTTTCCGTATAAGCCAAACCCCGCATTGCTCCAGGTTGCGGGCAGCATTTGCGTGGCAGATATAGGTCGGTCAACGAATTCCCATTTAGGGCCATCATGATTTTGGTTAAAGGCGCCGATTGGATTTAGTATCATTCCGCCTCTTAGATTTAGTAAAGGATGCAGCTCAATGTCAAGTGCTGCAAATTCTATGGCGACCTCTTTACCTCCGTCCTCAAACTCAATCTCGCTTAAAAATTTTAAGCGTGTCCCAATCGTAGATGACACAAATAACGTCATCCGCCTGAACTGGAATTGGTGGCCATCAGATACGCCATCTGTCCCCATTCGTTGCCAATTTGCTTCCATATAACCCCCTAAAGAAACCGGCAGTTTACCCACTGCCACAAAAGGGCGGTTGTAAACAGCATCCATATTCATAGTTTGCTTGATGGTATCCCGTGGAATCCGTTTCAATAATACAGGATCAATTTGTGCCTGAATACAGCTGCAAAAAAGAATGGCCAATATTCCTATGATGTAGTATTTCCTCATACAGCTTTCAATGAAATTTTGAGTTGACTTTTCTCAATGGTTATTGGAAAGCTGCGCAGTTTCGTGTCAGCCGGACCATTTTGTACAGTTCCCTGGTTGGTAAATTCGCTGCCATGCGCAGGACATTGCAGCTTTTCACCAAATACTTGCAACTCTGATCCCTGGTGTGTGCAGCGCATCCATAATGCCGAGTATTCGTGTTCCGAAAAGCGGTATACGCAAATAGGGTATTGCAGGATGTCATTACGGACGATCACATACTTTTTAAATCCGCTCTGCTTGGTATTCTGATTCTCAAAATCGCTGATCGGTACAACCAGGTCATCATTCACTATCTGTCCACTCACCTGTTTTGCAGTAGCACAACTTTGCAGCAGAGTGGCCATGCCGATACCGCCGACACAGGCAAAGCCGCAGGCTTTAATAAAATCTTTCCGTTCCATGAGTTACAATGATTTTAAGAATGCGATAAGCGCGGTTTTATCGGCCCCAGGTAGTTGTTTGTAATTATTTTTACTCGCAGCCGCTTCTCCTCCATGCATCTCAATCGCTTCTTCTATGCTCTTTGCCCGTCCATCATGCAATAAAAAATATTGTCCTCCCTGCGAGTTAGGCGATAATCCCAATCCCCATAAGGGCGGGGTTCGCCACTCTGAAGTTCTCGCAGAGCCTTCGGTATAGCCATCATCTAGCCCTGGCCCCATATCGTGCAGCAGCAAATCCGTATAAGGATGAAATGTCTTATTGGAAAGCGGTTCGATTGGAGAGAAACCGGTTTTCAATGTTTGTCTATGGCAAGCCTCACAACCAGCCTGTATGAAAATCCTTTTGCCATTAATAATGTTAGCATCATCCTGCTTACGCGGAATAGGCTCTTTTAACGTTTGAAGATAAAAAACCACATTATGTATTGTTTGATCTGAGATTTCGGGATCTATGTTCAAGCCGGAATAAACATCCATTGGTTCAAAGGACGAAGTGATACCAATATCCTGGTTATACGCATTTACCGTTTGATGGAGCAAATCAAATGCGGCTGCTTTTTTTCCGAAACGATGAATGTATTTTCCATTTTGAGTTATAGTGTTTGGTTTAGGCAAAATAAAAGATGGTAACACCATCCAGTTAGGAATTCCTGATATGCCATCTCCGTCCGTGTCGTTTGGATCAGCCATTGCCAATATATCTGCGTCTGAAACCAATTCAAGAAAGCCAAGACCTGTATTGGCGGGTGGCGTGAACTTCGAAAATGTAGCGCCGGCCGGTATTTGTTCCGGCATATAACCAGGCAACGCCCTGTTTTGCAGCTGCGGGCCACCCATGTGAAGAAATTTGTTTCCGGTACTATCCGTCTGTCCAAAACGCGTAAGCGTGGTAAATGGATGACCCTTGCCGTCACCAGCGTGGCAACTGCCGCAACTTGTCGCTACGAAAATAGAGCCCAACCCATTTTGCGTACTGAATATCTCCTCATTAAAAGCCACATCCCCTGCCAGGAACCGTCGATTTTGCTCATAAGTAAGCCCTTGCACGGGGCCATCCAACAATTCATCATCTGGAGGAGCTTTCGGCAGCATTTTCTCGCAGGCGACAATTACCATTATGACACAAATGAAAAAGCTTATAAACTTCATTTTTTTCATATCAACGAATATACCGGTAAAAGTATATAATTAGATTTATATAATTATATTATTAGACTAACCTAATTATATTATTCTTTGGCTTTACCTAACTTGCAGACAAATAGTGACCGAATGCATTCATTTACAGAAGAAAATTATCTAAAGGCTATTTACAAGCTCCAGGAACAGAATGGTGAAATGGTTGCCACGTCCGCTCTGGCGCAGGTAATGGGAGTGCATTCTCCTTCCGTGACCGATATGCTGAAACGGATGGCTCAGAAGAAATTGGTGGTATACCAAAAATCAAAAGGTTCCAGGCTGACTGATAAGGGGAAACAGGTTGCGGTGAGCATTATCCGGAATCACCGGCTATGGGAAGTCTTTTTGGTAGATAAACTCGGCTTCGGTTGGGATCAGGTACATGACCTTGCAGAACAATTAGAACATATCCATAGCGAAGATTTGGTTAATAAGTTGGATGCCTATCTAGGTCATCCAAAAGCAGATCCGCATGGTGATCCAATACCGGATGCCAATGGTGTGCTGCCTAAATCTAAAGCTGTTTTGCTTTCCACATTAAATGCGGGGCAACAAGGGACCTTTACCGGGGTTGCCGATCATTCGCCTGCATTTTTGAATTACCTGGATAAGTCGGGACTTTCCTTAGGGGATAGCGTAAAAATAAAATCCATTGAAGATTTTGATCAGACATATACATTGCAGCTAAAAGCTAAGAAAGAACTTGTAGTTAGTAACAAAGTCGCTAACAGCCTTCTAATATCAATATGACTAAAACTGCTGTATTGGCTGCATACAGCAACGCAACAGTTCAAATTCCACCCTGTATTTGTTTTAATTTTTATCAACAGTTTTTTTCGATAATTCATACATTCCCCACCAAGCAACTGGCACAAGTAACGCTACACTTATCATTCCTGGAAAGTACCCATACGGCTCTTTCGTAAAGAATGGAAAAATGAAATGTGCAAGTTCCGTTATTCCCATTGCTGCGAAAAATGTCCATGCCAGGTAGTAGCCAACTGCATAGCCGCGCCTCATAAGATAGGGCACTGCTGACCATGCCCCAACAGATACAATAATAAGACCTATTACCGGTATTGAGGTAATTTCCGGAACAGGAGTTCCCGTAATCTCTGCCATCGCACTGAAGAAATTCATTGTTTTCTCTTCGACCCGATGGACGAGAAAGAGGGCGAAAGTAATCCAGAATGGTGCTTTAATCTCTTCAAATGAAGCCTTACCCGGGAAAGAGAGCCATAGCAAAAACCCACCCATAAATCCGGCTGTGAATATTAGTGTTGTCCAAATACCAAAGGCAATATACCCCAGTGTGAGTACCAGCACCGAAAATAGAAAAGCACTTAGAATAACCGGAAATGGTTTCATATATCGTCTAGCCTACTTTTATTTTTTGTATCCTGACAGCGTTCAAAATCGCCAACAATGCTACTCCTACGTCCGCTATTACAGCTTCCCAGAGCGTTGCAATACCTCCAGCGCCCAGCGCGAGTACAATTATCTTGATCACCATTGCCAAGGTAATATTCTGCCAGACTACAGATCTAGTCAACTTACCAATCTTAATAGCTGATACGATCTTGGACGGTTGGTCGTTCTGAATCACCACGTCTGCGGTTTCTATTGTAGCATCACTTCCCAGTCCTCCCATCGCAATACCTGCATCAGCCAGTGCAACCACGGGTGCATCGTTGACCCCATCACCTATAAAGGCAATATGTCTGCCCTCATCTTTCAATTTTTGCACTTTTTCTACTTTTCCTTCCGGCAACAGATCTCCGTACGCATCATCAATACCGATTTGCCTGGCAACATTATCAACAACCGTCTGCTTGTCGCCAGAAAGCATCACCGTTTTAATATTCATCTGGTGCATTTGCCGGATGGCTTCAGCTGCATCTTCTTTTATTTCATCGGCGATAGTAACGTAACCCGCGTATTTACCGTCAACAGCAACCACAACGATTGTATCTACAATCTGTTCAATAGCGGGATCATATTGAATATTATACTTCTTGAGCAGCTTTATATTCCCTGCAAGAATTTCCTTCCCCTCTATTTTGCCTCTCAATCCATGCCCAGGTACTTCTTCCGCATTCTCCACTTTAATATCATTTGCGGCATCTCCTGCGTATTCGGCTATTGCTTTAGCAATAGGGTGGGTGGAATGTTTTTCCAATGCTGCCGTGAGTTTTACCAGCTCTTTTTCGTCCCTATCAACCGGAACGATTTTTTGTACCTTGAAAACGCCCTTGGTCAAGGTGCCTGTCTTATCCATCACAACTGTGTTAACCTTTGTCATTACATCAAGAAAGTTACCTCCTTTAAATAGAATGCCATTCCTTGAAGCAAGGCCAATTCCCCCGAAATAACCTAACGGTATGGAAACAACCAATGCGCAGGGGCAGCTAATCACCAGAAAGACGAGCGCGCGATAGAACCATTGCTGAAAATTATAGTCATCCACAAAAAAATACGGAACAAAGCAAACGCCCAGCGCCAACAGGAATACAATCGGCGTGTATACTTTTGCGAACTTTGAAATAAATAACTGTGTTTGTGATTTTCTCGCGGTCGCATCCTGCACCATTTCGAGGATCTTACTCAATTTACTGTCCTTGAAAAGAGCGGTCACTTTTACTTCGGCTACGGTATTCAGGTTAATCATACCTGCCAGGATCGACTCACCTTTATTCTTTGTGTCAGGCTTACTTTCACCTGTTAATGCGGCTGTATTAAAGGATGCATTTTCTGAAAGTAGTTCACCATCCAATGCTACTTTCTCGCCTGGTTTTATTTGTATGGTTTCCCCTAGTTCAATAATAGAAGGATCAGCAACCATCGGCGCATTATTCCGGATGACGGTCACCTGATCAGGCCGCACGTCAAGCAGGGCCTTGATACTCTTTTTTGCATTATTAACTGCCGCCTCCTGAAACCATTCTCCAATGGAATAAAACACCATCACAGCCACTCCTTCGCTATAAGAGCCGATGGCGAATGCACCAACGGTAGCAACACTCATTAAAAAGAATTCATTAAAAAAGTCCAATCTTTTTGCTTTGCGAAAAGCGAGTAGCAGTACGTTATAACCCGCCAGCAGGTAGGCTATCGCGTATATGATCAAATTGACGGGGAACACCGGGATATACTTAAACCCGAATTCCAAGCCCAGCATTACAAACAATATGACCAGTGACGAAAGCAAGGGCAAATGCGCCTTCCAACTGGCTGAACTTTCTTCAGCGATACCTCCACTTATATCATCGTGATTGTGCCCATCGTCATGATTGTGTCCGTCCTCCTGATCATGTTCGGCTTTTGCTTGATTTGACGGCACTTTCTTAGGAGTAGTGCTATCGTCATTGTTGCAGCATTCTTTCGACATATAATTTATTTTATGAAATAAAAAATGATATTATTCCTGTTACAATCAGCACCAGCCCGGTTATTATACCTGCATTGTGTTCCCATTTATGCCAGTTCAGCTTCAATAATCCTTTATATACTATCCTTACCCATATCAACATGCCTGCTATGCTAATGATGGAGTACATTAACGCAATGCCAGCCAGCAAATACCAACTTTTAGCGCCTGCCAGTAAAAAATAGGCTTCAATTTCCATACAAGGTGATAGAAACATTGCTATAACCAGCGCACTAATGATCGCTCTTTTACTTTTCTTTTTTATCTGCTGCTGATCTACATGAAAATGGTGATGCTGATAATGTTGTCTTATAAAGTATAATCCCATAAGAATTAAAACGCAGGGAGCAATAACGCGGGTAAAACTTTCAATATGTTCTGTCAACTCATTTCCTATCAAACCAAGTAATAAACCAATAACAACCGTGCTGACAACATGCGACATACCTGCGATAAAGGTGATCCGGCTTGTTTCCGCAAGCGACCAGCCTTCCTTTCTGCCAATAGCAAGAACCGGCAGCCAGTGATTCGGGATCACGGCATGTAGTAAACTTATCAACAGGCTACCTATAATGATGCTATACATTCTTACGGTTTTAGCTGATTAATCCCCGTGGCCTTCTGTATTGGTCATTTTCGCTAATACAAAGAATGCGCCTTTTATAACAATTTTAGCGCCCGGAGGAACCTCCTTAAGCAGGGTAACCTCTGTATAGCCTACATCACTTGTGCCTTTTGCTACCGGGATGCGCTCAAAGGCGAACTCCTTTTCTTTTCCTTTCAACTGATCTTTGTTGCCTGCTGCTACTGTATCCCTACCGCCTTGAGTTAATACGAAAATGAAATCCTTTCCTTCCGACATCACAATCGCTTCATTGGGGACTGCAGGCACCGTACTTTGATTCAGGCTTATTACAGCAGTTACACTCATTCCATCTATTAAACCCGTTTTATCGCCTTGCACTTTTGCATGAACTGTAACTGCCTTGCTTTCCCCTTCAAACGACGAGCCAAGCGAGTAAATCTGTGCATCATATTCTCTACCGGGATTATTGGTAATACTAAAATGAATAGTCTGATTATTTTTTAACTTCGACAGATCTTTTTCATAGACGAACAAATCAAGATGCAGCTGACTGTTATCAACTATCTCAGCAACAGGTGTAGTTACATCCACATAGCTGCCCATCTTCACTGACACATTGCTTACTACCCCGCTGATAGGGCTTACCACTGAAAGAACCGATACTAATTTCCCGTTAGAAAGTTTTGCAGGATCTATACCCATCAACTGGATCTGTTGCGCTAAGGTTGATCTCGCTGTCCGTAAAGTCCTCAAATCAGTTTCGGCTGCCTGTAAGTTTTTTAATGCTCCTGCATTCCCTTCATTCAGTTCGGTTTGCCTTTTAACTTCCAATTCTGCTAACGCGATCTTTGATACCACGCTCAGGTATTGGCTCTGTGCCTGAATAAATTCAGGATTGGCAACTGTAGCTATTGTTTGCCCTTTTTTGACCAGGTTACCGGGTTGTACCGATAAGGATTTAATAACCCCGCTGTAGATAGAGTTCACACTCGCCTTATTCTGGTTTGGCACCTGCAATATCCCGTTTGTTTTGAGGGAAGCCGTTAGTTGCTTTTCCTCAATCGTCCCTAGTTCAATACCGATACTCTTCATCTGCTCTTCGGTTAAAACGGCGATATTCGGGTTGCTGTCTTCAGCATGCTCCTCTGCGGTTTCACCTTCCTCTGTTCCGCTGGCTTCCGAATTGCTCTTGCTGCCACAGGAAGAGAATAAAACAAGCGCACCAAGAATTGTAATTATTAAAAATATTTTTCTCATCTCTGTATTTATTGATTGATGTAGTAATAATATTGAATGATTGACTGATTATATCTATTAAGACTTTCCAGATAATTTTGTTGAATCCCGATGGCCTGGGTCAGGAACTGTGATAGTTCAGCAAAACTTATTTCCCCGGAGCGATACGCAAGGGAAGAAGCTTTAATAATTTCATCCGCTTGCCTCAGGCCTGTTGTTTCGTAAAAGGAAAGCATGCTGCTATTTTTTATCGCTTCTTGCTGGAGTTGCATTCCTTTTGTATTCAATACCTGCTTTTCGTAGTCAAATTTCTTTTGCTCAAGCAACTTGTCAGCCTGTGCCAATTTAACTTTATTACGGTATCCGCCGGAACCAAATAACGGAAAAGCTGCACTCACAGAGAAGCCTGTGAATGGGTCGCTTGCTCCCCACAACCGTTGTGTAAAAAAACGGCCGGAAAATTCCGGTTTGTTTTCATTCCTCGCAACTCCGATACCTGCGTTAGAAATATTTATGTTTTGCTGTTGTAAGGCCAGCACGGGATGAATACTATCATTACTACCAATGGTCATCGGCAGTTTTTCCAGCTTTGACATAACTGGCAGCACCACTTCCCCAGAGTTATTCAGTTGCATCATCAGTTGTTGCTGTATCAGTATCTCGTTGCTGATTTGCTGTACCAGCGCTTGGAGTTCCCTCAGGCGGACGTTGGCAGCAATGCTATCCAGTCCAGGGCTGTCTCCCGTTTTGACTTTCAGCCTGGCTGCATCATTCAACGATTTGTAGATGCTATCCAGCCGTTGATACAGGCTTTGCTTATCCTGCAGATACCATAATTCATAATACACCATCCGCACATCTCTTTTGATTTCCGCATTCAGCACCGCGTTCGTTTGCTGGAAATACTTTAATTGCTCACTATATAGCTCTTTTTGCGCCTTATATAAGCCCGGCCATGCGATACTTTGCGACAAGCCTATTTTCAATATCCCTTTCCCGTCGCTCGGGCGGAGATCTTCGTTCTCGGCAAATACGCCAGTCTTAGGTAAAACCGTTGCTGTTTTAATCAATGCTTTTCCTCTGTTTATCTGCTGGCTGTTGATGTCATATTGCAAATTGCTTTTCGTTAAGTCAATTGCTTCATTGATGGTAACCCGTTTTGGTGCAGGCTGCTGGGCTGTTGCATCACCGGATACGATGAGCAAAGAAATACCTGCCACGATGGTAATTACAGGTTTCATTATTGTTTTTCTTTTTGATGAGAAAATAATATAGAGAAGTGGCAGTACGATCAATGTCAGGAAAGTGGCCGTTATTAGTCCCCCGATCACTACGGTGGCCAAAGGCCTTTGCACTTCTGCTCCTGCACCAGTAGAGAGGGCCATAGGAATAAAGCCAAGCGCGGCTACGGAAGCTGTCATCAATACAGGACGCAATCTCATTTTTGTGCCTTCCCGTACTCTTTCCAATACATCTTCCACTCCATCTTTCTCCAATTGGTTAAAGGTGCTGACAAGTACAATCCCATTTAGCACCGCTACGCCAAATAACGCAATAAAACCTATGCCTGCTGAGATGCTGAATGGCATTTCTCTGATCAGCAACGCAAATACTCCTCCGATAGCGCTCATAGGGATAGCCGTAAAAATAATTGCCGCTTCTTTCAGCGAACGGAACGTGAGGTAAAGCATGAAAAAGATGAGTAACAAAGCCAAAGGCACCACTATCATCAATCGAGCAGAAGCTTTTTGCAGGTTTTCAAAAGTTCCTCCATAAGTAAAGTAATAACCCGGTGGGAGCTTAACCCTTTCACTTAACTTTTGCTGCGCTTCTTTTACCACACTGGAAACATCTCTTCCGCTTACATTAAAGCTGACGTAAATCCTTCTTTTTCCGGATTCACGGCTGATTTGCGCAGGGCCTGTTTTAAATGAAACAGTTGCCACCTGAGATAGCGGGATCTGGTTACCATCACTTAACGGAACTAGCAAATCGCTTACATCACCAAGATTGGTCCGGTGTGCACTGTCAAGACGTAATACCAACCCGAATTTTCTTTCATTCTCAAAAACCACACCCGCTTCCTCGCCTGCAAAGGCGGTGCTGATCACATGGTTAATGTCTTCAATGTTTAACCCATAACCTGCGAGCCTTGCCCTGTCATATTCGATCGTGATCTGCGGTAAGCCATCCACTCTTTCCACCTGGGGTTGTGTAATCCCGTTGATCGGGCCGATCACTTTCGCCACTTTATCAGCATACGCAACCAGAGAATCCAGGTTCTCTCCAAATATTTTAATAGCTACATCCTGGCGAATGCCTGTCATCAATTCATTGAAGCGCATTTGTATCGGTTGGCTAGGTTCGGCAATCACACCTGGAATGGAGGAAAGCTTATCTCTCATGAGATCAGCAAGCTCATAAAAGTCCTGAGTTGTTGTCCATTCTTTTTTCGGTTTCATAATAACCATCACGTCGGAAGCTTCCGGAGGCATCGGATCTGTCGCAATATCAGCAGCCCCCGTTTTACCAACCACCATTTTTACTTCGGGGAATGTAAGCAGCATCTTTTCAGCCATCATAACTGTTTCTATCGTTTGCGATAGAGAAGAACCTTGTGGTAGTACAAATTCGATGGCATAATCCCCTTCCTCAAGGGTAGGTATAAATTCACCACCCATATTCTTAAAAATGAGGATAGCTGCGATCAGTAAAATAACAGCTATACTTACTACGGCATATTTTATCCTGATAGCGCCCTTTAGCAGGGGCGAGTATACCCGCTGAAAAAAATCCATCATCCTGTCAGAGAAGTTTCTTTTATGTGTACTATTCTTTGAAAGGAACAAAGCACTCATCATGGGTATATATGTTAGCGATAACAACAGCGCTCCCAATATAGCAAAGGCCACCGTTTCTGCCATTGGCCGGAACATTTTACCCTCAACACCTTGCAAGGAAAGAATTGGCAAATACACAATAAGAATAATGATCTGACCGAAGGCGGCAGAGCTCATCATTTTCCTGGCACTCCCTTCCACTGCTTCGTCCATTTGACGTTGTGATAATTTACCCGTGAAATTCTTCGTACCAATAAAATGGAGTGTGGCTTCCACAATGATTACAGCTCCATCCACTATCAACCCGAAATCAATTGCACCAAGACTCATCAGGTTTGCACTTACCCCAAATAAATTCATTAAAGCGAGCGCAAATAATAACGATAAGGGAATAGCAGATGCGACGATCAGTCCGGCCCTGAGATTCCCCAGGAAAAGCACCAGTATTAATATAACAATCAGTGCTCCTTCAACAAGATTCGTTTTCACGGTATTGATCGCCCTGTTAATTAGATCAGTACGATCCAGAAAGGCTTCTACCGTTACGTCATCGGGTAATGATTTTTCGATTGTTTTCATCCGCTCTTTCACCAGTTTTACAACGGACGCGCTATTTGCTCCTTTCATCATCAAGACGATACCTCCTACCACCTCTTTCTCGCCGTTATAGGTTAACGCACCATACCGGGGCGGTGATCCAAACCGAACCGTTGCCACATCTCTGACCAATACGGGAATACCATTTTGTTGCTTAATAATGATACTTTCTATATCCGCAAAAGTTTTTACCAAGCCTACGCCACGAATAAAGTAAGCACTTGGCTTTTTATCTATGTAAGCGCCGCCGGTATTTTCATTGTTTTTTTGCAGAGCCGTAAATATTTCGGGAATGGTCACGTTCATGGCCTTTAGCCTGTCCGGATTTACTGCCACTTCGTATTGTTTGGTAATCCCGCCAAAACCGGTTATTTCTGCAACACCAGGGATTCCGGTCAATTGTCTTGCGACTATCCAATCCTGCATAGTACGGAGATCCATAGCAGAATACTTTTGCTCGCTTCCCTTTTTCGGGTGAATAACGTACTGGTATATTTCTCCAAGGCCTGTTGTGACTGGTCCCAGCTCCGGCTTTCCTGCACCATTTGGAATTTGCTCTTCGGCCTCTTTCAATTTTTCTGAAATGAGCTGTCTTGCAAAGTAAATGTTGATATTTTCTTCAAAAACGATGGTTATTACGCTCAATCCAAAACGGGAAAAGGACCTCATTTCGACAATGCCCTGGGTATTGGACAACGCCCTTTCCACCGGATAGGTAATGAACTGTTCAACTTCCTGCGCAGCGAGCGTAGGGGCGCGGGTTATTACCTGAACCTGGTTGTTGGTAACATCCGGCAAAGCATCCACTGGAAGTTTAGTAGCGCTCCACAATCCCCAAACAATAAGCCCCAATGTCATTACTCCGATTATGAGTTTATTTTTTATACTAAATGAAATGATTTTGTTAAGCATGGGTAGTTGCTAATTGACGATATGCTTGTACAGATGGATCAATCTTTGAATAATAACTATTAAAAGAAAGACGCAGCACACGCCTATTGTAATAAATTGGATTACTCGTATAACGAAAGCCCGTTTAGCCTTTGAGTTCTTTTTTTTACTTACCATTTGTTCAATGGTTGGAAATGAGAACTGCAATGCCTGCCAAATCAATGGCTATGCAGCACAAACACTAAAAGATAAAAGAAGGAATTATGCTCGCTTGGGAGGTTGCCAGATAGAATAATGTGGACGAGAATTGACGGGCACAGTTAAAACCGGGTGCTTATCCGCTTGTGAAACAGCCGCAGTGATTACGGTTTTAAATATAGGAAGAGAAAACATGGAAGTGGCGCAGCAGGAACACGTGCAAAAAGGCGTACAGCTTTCTTTTGCATGCTCGTGTTGCTGGTGGGTAGTCGTTGAAACATTGACCTCGGCCCTGGCATTACACTCTACCGTATCACTGCAAGGCATGCAGGATAAGTAAAGTAAAAGAATGCTTAAGCCGGTGAACAAAAATTTCATTAATGCAAATGTATAAGATATCCTTCTGGTTTAATGTCTCGGTCGGGCAAAATAATAGCACTGCTGTTGCAACTGTGGGGTTTTGTGATGATTTTCACCAATTTATAGAAGATAGTGTGAGGGATTCTTTGCAACTGTCTTTCACAAATGCCCTTTTCAATACCTTTTGGGTTCACTCTTCTATACTCTATCAAGATAGACACGGAGGTGCTGGTTTCTTACTTAACCAGCACCTCCGTGTCTATTAAAGTCTAATCTTAATGCCGTATCTTATCGCAAAAGCATCTACCTGGCGTAGATATCTCTGAAGATGGTAGTACCATCCAAAGTCACTTACCGGTTTTGTATGATCTCCTTGAAAGGCGTTCCCAACACCAACATATCAAAACTTCTTTTTCTGTCGATCATATATTCTTTTTATGCTTTCTGCCGTGAGTTTATAGGTTAGAGACAATTCTTTAATTGTTTTTCCAGTTTCATAGTCTCGCCGAATCTGAAAGTTTCTTCCTGAATTGTCTACTTTATCCAGTTCGCCGTCATTTGCTACTATGAAAGCTTTTAATCCGTCTATTTCCTTCCGTGTCTTATTGAGCAACTTCCTTTTTTGTTCTAACTCCTGCTTTGCATATTCAACTGTCATAGCACAAAATAAAAATATTAACTGAATATATCATTTTAGTTACGAGCAGAACTTAAGAAAATTTGTATGATCGCTGCTAGACCCGAGAACGGCTTAACTGAAGTGAGCTATAAGTCAATAGTGATAGCGAGCTTAGGGCGAAAACTGCCAGAGATATAATTGGAACGGCTTGATCAAAGGTTCCATCATTTTCCTCCCAGCTTCGGAAAAAAAATACCCATAATGACGCATATAGCAAGAATACTCCAAGAATATTCAGCAAGGGATCTACTAAATAGCGAGATTGGCGACGATAGCGACCGTACGTAATTAAAATAACGGCGGCCCCAATAAAAGCTAATACAGCGTGAGGGCCTCCATGAGGCAAAGCCATTAACAAATAGAGTAAATAGACTCCACCAAAATGATCCCCGCTTATAAGTATTACCGAAAACGTGATACAAACTAAAACGGGGTGCGATATTAATTTGAGTAATTTCATGATGAGCGTTTTTTTTAGTTACATGGACCGGTACTTGAACCACTGTTGCCCTCAACGTTTACCTGACTGGCCGCAGCCACAGGATTACCTGATTCCTTTAACCCTTTGATTTGAAGGTATAGTCCCTGCGGTGTGTTGCTAGCAGGATACATACTGCCGGGGATGTGAATTTGAGGAATTTGCAAGTAGCTATCGTCTGAGGCAGCTGCATTCCAAATTGCAAGCGCAAAATCCGTACAGTTATAATGATCCAACGTGTAAGTAATCGGCGCATTATGTGAGCTGATTTTTTGAATCGCCTGAGCCAATTGGTCCGGTGTAATATTTACTTCCATATACGCATTATATTCATGCTGACCGTTATCCACCAATTTACCGGGAGCGCCAGTAAGCATAGAATTTGTTTTCCAACCAGATGCGGGATAAAGTCCGATATATTGCTTGGCATGCTGACTTCCATTTTGCTTTTCAATTCGGATAAACGCATGACCTGGCGACCCTGCATTAAAATTAAACATTTTTGAAGGATCACTATCGACTGGAATATCACTATAGATTCCGATCTTACAGGTGGCTCCTGCGTCGGGAATTTGACTAAAGCACCTCAAATAAGCATTGATATCAATGGCAGGATCTGCGAACTGCGATTCGAAGTCGACTAATAAAAACTGGTCGTCTATGACATCTACCGGGGCATTCGGGTCAGTTGGTGTAGCCGGTAAATTTGGGTTTCCAGTCCCAGGGTCCGAACCGCCACCACCTGTATAGCCCCCGCCTCCGCCTCCACCAAATGGATCACCCTGAGAATAGCCGCCGGTCCACCCGCCACCCCCGCCTCCACCACCTCCATCTATAAAGGAGACCAAATTCATCCACGTTCCCCAGCTTATACCGCCTCCACCTGGCGGATAACTACCGACAACAATTACTTCGGGAAGCATGATATATGGATCGGGCTGTGATGGCTGAACTGGCTGAGTTAGCGTAGCGAGGTCAGGGTGGGATCTATACCCGTCTTGAATTCGATACTCATCAAGAACCGTCTTATTTAAAGATCTTATGATTATGTTTCCATTATAATTACGCTCAGTTTGGGACTTTTGCAATTCAATAATTCGTCCTCTTTTAATTACACCTTCGGTGTTAACATCTAATAATATAAACTGCTCTTGCATAGACGAACCTTTCAACCCAATCCGAATTAGGGTGAGTCCATTTGTCGTTGTCCGGGTAACACGGTTAAAATCCAACTTATTGTAGTCTTCTTGTGAAAGATTCTCGATCAGGCTCGCTCGCAGTTTTGGGTAACTGTTTTCAGTATTTGGAATCGTTTCTTTTTGGCAGGACACTATAAGTCCTAATAGCAGTAGGAATTGTAGATATTTCATGGTTTAGGTTTTTTGATTCAAATAGTTATGCTAATAGAAGTCTATCACACTTTAAATAGCATCCTTATATATGTTAAGGTAAAGTCGAATTCCTCTGAAAAGATTTCGATTTTGAAAGAAATTGCTTCACAACATGAGTCTAGAGAATTAGAGACTTTTTAAAGTACTGAAGTAAGGCTCCCCTACGCCAAGCCAGGATGCGAGATATTTCGAAGGAACTCTCAGTGCCAACTCAGAATGATATTCCATCAACCAGTCGTAACGTTCCTTTGCACTTTGCATTCTTAGCCCTTTGAGTTCCTTTCGAAGAAGAACATAATATTTCTCCGTTAACACACGCCCCACAAAATTGAACTCTGGAAAATTTCTATAGATATACGATAATTCGTTATGACTTATATACCAAACTACACAAGGCGTAATGGCCTGTATCGTTTCTTCACTAGGTTGTTGGGAATAAAAGCTTTCCACGGATATGATTACGTCGCCTTCCTTCATAAACCAGGTGCATACTTCTTGGATACCTTTATTGTAATAACAGCGAAGCAATCCACTTTCTATAAAGTATATATCGCGGCTTATATGTCCTGCCTTCAATAGAGTCTCTCGCTTAGAAAATGTTCTATGCTTAAGTATTCGAGCTAAGTGAGTTTGAAGCTCATCAGACATTGGGTTGACGGAATTCAAAAAATCGAAGAGTGTTTGCATGGATAAGGTTTTGGTTATTAGAATATAAAATCCATGTTCAGGCCATTCGGCTGAAAAGCCCAAACTAAACATTCAAAAAAACATGGTGGGGAAATGCCTAATTCGGCATTAATGCTTCGTTTTGCAGCATCAATCGTTGTAATGGAGGCTTGAAGTGACCGTCAGTTATTCAGACTTTAAAATAAATAAATTCCATAAATAGAAGTTTAGTAGCTCTAAATTTTAACATAAAGCTCCAATTTGGATCCGCGCCGGCAATGGGAAAATCCTCGCCCAAACGACGTTTTTTCATCAGAAATTCTCGTCTTTTCACAAACTAAAGGAAAACACTTAGGAAAGTCTCTTGGAATTCACTCTGGTAAAAGTTTCAACGATGGTCGTTAACGGCACCCTGTAGGGATTAACGTGTGAGATAGTGTGCAGCAGTAAAATGTAGGTGATCGATTAAATGTATATAAATAAAAAAGCCGCCCCTTCGGGGCGGCACTATATCATTGGACGTTACTTTTTCCCTTTCTTCAGTTTTGCAATTTCCTTTTTGAGTGTTGCAATTTCTTCATCTTTTTCCTTATTATACTTCTCCAATATTTCGACAATTTTGTCTACCGGATTAAAAGTGGGATAATAGTTCATCGCAGATGCAACAGCGTTATCTTTAAAGTCAGAGAAGGTATTTGCGACGATACTGATAGCTGCGTCTTCATCAAAATTCTCTATCGCCTGAACCGGTATCTTTAGCGCTTTAGCCACTTCTTCCAAAATGGCTGGTTCGATCTCCTCCTTTGACTCTAAACGAGAAATTTTAATCTGATTCCAGTCATCACCCATAATAGAAGCAAGCGCGTCTTGCTTTATCCCAAGCATTTGACGGAAACGTGTAATATTCTTTCCTTGATGAATTTTCTTTTCCATACCGGCAAAAATAAAGATTTTATTCAGGGATTAAAAAATACATAATCCTGACTAAGTTAAACAATTCTAGAATACAGCATACAGAAAGGTCTTTGTTCCTTTGACCTGAGTTCAGAGCACCCAAAAAGAGTAAGATTGATTTTAAGTGAATGACCACACGAGACTACACAAAGAATAATAAAAACCAGATAAAATATTTTTTATGAAAGACGATTTTTCGGAATTAAACAACGACGAGCGCATCAAGGCAGAAAACAATTTCCTAAAACTGAAGCTAATGCTGGAGAAAGGGGCAATTCTTCATAGACAAGAGGAAGATTTACCTAGTGAAATTGAGCACCAATTTTTAAACCATGTATTTGCACTGGAAAAGCAGATGGACGAACATAAGACTATCACAATAATAGAAAAGCTAGGCAATCCCACCTATTTTAAGCCAACTAATGAAATACCAGAGGCCGGTTTCGAGCAGGCGTGGGAAGAACTTAGTCAGTACATGCAGAGGTACGGAGTCGCTGTGGCTGTGTTCACTCCAAACATATCTGCCAAAGAACTGTATCGGTTTAGCATAGAAGAAATATTTAATCAAGAAATACTTGACGTTAACCATCCCGGCTTGATGCTTTATTTCATATATGAAGAATTTTACCCGGATTCAAGCACCAATCCGTAGAGTCACACGCACCATTAGTCTAACCGAATTTATAAAAGATTAAAGTACCATTTTATGAAAGAAACGCAAAATATTGAACAAAAAGATCTATTCGCAACCGTTTGTTGGCATTCAATGATTATAACAGATCCGTACCAGGTGTTAGCCGAATGCTTTGCCTATGCTAATATCTCGTATTTCCGGAAAATGATTAAAGATATCCTACTCAGCACGACCCAAAAGAAAATATATGACAAAGAATATCCTGGTAGCGTACTTTATGAGTTTAAAGTGTTAGAATCCGTTATAAATGCAGCATATTTCATTAACGATGAAAAAAAACAAAGCCCAATAAATGTAGATGAGGCATTTCTTCTTAATAAAAGCCTGTATTGTAGTAATCAATCAGACTTAAGCGAATGGGATTCTTTTCCGAGATCGCTTTCGTTAAAGGAATATAAAGACCCCTACCGCGCGTTTAGAAACTTCTTTAAATTCAAAAAATTAAGTGAGTGGAAAGAAGACTTTCAAGAAATCATCACTCATGCCCTTGGCAAATATAATGACCAGGTTGAACTGGAATTACTATCAATATACATTCATCTTACAAAGCTTATAGAAGCAGCATATTTGATAGACCTCAGAGAAACAACTCACATATCAGGATACATAAAGAAGAGGATAGTCTAATACATTCGCAGAGTTATTGTATATCAATTCAGCAAAAAAGAAAGTTATGAATAGTACAGATAGAAAGTATCTCATCCGAGATAAAATATCATTCCTTTTCGGAGATGAGAATCTAATATTTCAAAGCCTAAGATTGACAAAATTGATAGAGGCCGCCCATGACAACAAGTTTGACGCCTCTCAATCTACGATTGTGGGCCTACTGTTTACTCAGAATGAAATACTGGACTTGATTGATATTGGCTATCTAATCAATAAAGCTTCCAAAAAAAACGAGATTGAAATATCCGATGAAAAGGTCATAAAACGACTAAAATATCTGCGTAAGAGAATTGGCCATTGGGATGAGTTCCCATCCCACCTTCATAGTTATGAATGGGTAAACCCATGTTTAGCAATTACTAAATTTTTCCTGATACATGATATATATGAATGGCGCAAATTAGTCCAATGTCTATTTGAAGCCGGGATAGGGAATCTATCAATTTCTGAAAGTGCCGATTCCTTTAATCTGGGTTTAGATATTCCTGAATTATACAGGTTACTGGACGCAGTCTGGTTATACAAGATTATTGAAGGCATCGAAACTCCTGCTTGAATAAGTCACCATCCACATCTTCAGGCTGAATAATACGTCCCTGGTTAATATTTAAAAAATCAGACATGAATACATTCTTTTTTATCCATTCGAAGAAGAAATATATTCGTATTGATGTTAAGGACATTCGCTACATTTTGTCAGTGGCACACCATGTTAAGATTTGTACTGACCAGGGAGTATTTATTCCACATCTGAGCTTAAAGCAACTAGAAACAGTTCTTCCGGAAAATTCATTTTCTCGTGTGAACCGTGGAACATTAATTGCGCTCAACAGGATCATTACTTTTGACAAAGACGAAGTTGTATTAAAAGACGTAAAATTTTCCTTCAGCGATAAGTACCGTAAGCAACTTGAAGAAAAAATTACTATTATGCTCCATAAGGAAAATGATACCACATCTGAAGAGATCGATCCCATTGACTACTCTCCAGAGACTTAGAAAAATAAATCGTAATAGCGAAGAAGGCGTTATTTTTCGGTTATATTAGGCCCGGCCTATATCAGCAATGAGCTTTGGAATCATCTGGCGATAATATTAGATTATTCATAGATTTGAAAAGAAAAAAGTAAAAATGCACTTTAATTGCAAAACACCCACCGATTATGACAACTGAATTACTTGATGTTATTCTTGAATTTTTTGATGAACGGGATCAAGAACCATACGCCGAAGGGCTTGTTGCAGCTCACATTAGAGCGCAAAAGGGCAAAGAACATGATGCAGAAGATATTTTCCTTGGGTTGAAGAAACTTGTAAAAGAAGGTTTCATTTCAGAGAAAGAGGTATTCCACAATGACCCATATTCAATTGAGGGACCAGGGCGATCCTATGTAGAAATTTACTATAGAATTACTTTCGATGGCAAACAACTACGCTTGAATGGTGGCTATAGTCGTAAACATCAGTTGGAAAAAGAAAAGGAAACGATCGAAAGCGACAAGCGCATTTCCGAACTGGCATTCATTCAAGCCAGCAATAAAATGATTCCTTTCCAAAAACGCCAAACCAAAATAGCGACAGGATTGACAATAGTATCACTATTATTTATTATTTTATCGTTCTATCAAACCTATCAGAGCAAACAAGACAAAGAGCTTGAACTCATACGCGGGGAATTAAATACGTCATGGCAAGTCAACCAAGAAATGAAAAACAAAGTCAACGACTTAACCGATGCTGTTAAAGCATTAGCAGACACTCTGGCTAAGAAATAGTCTTTCAATCTACTTCATAATATCTTTGGACAAGGGATAACCACTTTGCAATTTAAGCGGCAGTTGACAACTAGATAACCTTATTGTATATAAATGCATCAAATCCCACCCAACAAATTCATCTATTTCTTTCAAAATTGAAATTCGAATTGCCTACTACCGACCTTATCTTTACTCTGTCATTGCATCAGTGCAATAATAAAGTGAAAATGAAAATGTGTAGTTATGTTCAAATCTATTTCCTGGCAGCAATTCCTGACAGCCGCCCTCATTCTGGTCGCAACCTATTATCTAATTGTAGCAATCCTTTTTTATCGCCGAGAGATTCGCCAATTGGCAGCCGGTCGAAAAGATTCACGTACGGCAACACAGCCACCTAATACCACCTCCACAGAAGATGAACAATTTGCGCAAGCCACTTTACTGAAAAATTCAGTAGAGGAAATTATCGAGATGGCAGTACACCAATCATTGATAAAGGACGAATTGCTTACAGGATTGGCAAGTCGGCTGGAGCTTTATCCGGATCTGCGAAACACACCGTTTCAAATTGCCATTAATAATCACATCTCACAGCAGACGCAGGCTAGATGCAATATTGCCCTGCTCGACCAGGATCTAAAACTTATCTGGTAAAAATATCGCTCCGTTCAAGCGAAGTGCAGGAAAAACAAGTGCGATAGAAGTAACTTGAATGGAGTACCTATTCCCTGTTAGCACCTGCCCGTTCATGTTTGGTGGTCATGAGCGTGGCAGTGGCAACAGGAATTCATTAGCTCTTTTTATTTAATCATAAAGCAAAGTGTATATGAAGTATGTGAAAATGAATTGCTTCAAAAGCAAACAGAGAAAGCTATGCGCTATTCTCATCGTCGGTCTTTTGTTGACCGGTCAAATTGTTCTAGCCCAGGACGGTAATGCCGGCATAGAGGAAGCCAATACAAAGGTCCGAGGTTACTTTGATTCCGGGACCAACTTAATGTATGCAGTGGGTGCTGTGGTAGGCTTGATCGGGGCTGTTAAAGTCTATCAGAAATGGAATAGCGGCGATCCTGATACAGGTAAAGTTGCTGCGGCCTGGTTTGGCAGTTGCGTATTTCTGGTAGTAGTAGCAACTGTGATTCGTTCCTTCTTTGGTATTTAATACTTCATATATGCGCGAATTACTCATTCAACAATTACACGAGTATGTACGGGAAAACAATCCGGATCTGCTCTGGGCACTACAACAGGAGAACCAAGTCACTGCCTGGCTTGAAGAAAAAGTCAATGCTGTTAATCTGCTAATTGACGATTTGGTAAAGCAAAATGAGTCCAGCCCAATGATAAGGGACCGATGTATGGAGGAGCTAACACGGGATTTACGACCTTCAAAATATCATTACATCCGGGAAATAGTGGAACAAGAGTTTCAGGCACACTATAACCGACTTGAGCAAACCGGCGTACTCCTTCCCGAACTGATCAATCTGATTATAGCCTGTAATCCGGCATTTACTGAACTGGAGTTTAAGGAAGAAACAAAAGACGATCCTCATCTGCGATACTGCGTGATGGGAATCGTGGAAGAATACTTTGAACAGCATTGAAGTGAAGTGAAAATGTGAGTCATGGGATACAATGTTCATCAAAAACTGATCGACAATATCGCGGCAATTCAAATAGCCCTGCAATGGAAACAGGGTGACGAATTGAACGCAAATGATATCGGAGCACTGCAAAAATATAGTGGCTTCGGTGGCATTAAGGCAGTACTGTATCCTAATGGACCTATGGAGGAATGGAAAAAACTCGGCGCAACAAAAGAAGATTTGAAACTGTACCAGCCTATGATGGAGCTACATGGACTGCTACAAAATAATTTACCCGAAGTAGATTATAAGCAGGTGGTAGACTCTGTAAAGAATAGCGTTCTTACGGCCTTCTATACGCCAGAAATAGTCCCAAAGACGATTTTTAATACCCTCCAAGAGCGAGGAATTCAAGTCGCAAGTTTGTACGAGCCCAGCGCAGGAGCAGGAATTTTTGTTTCACAAGCTGTTCATTCACTCAAGGAACTACAAAACGTGACAGCTGTTGAAAAGGATATACTGACGGGTAAGATTTTAACCGCACTTAGTAGTAGCAATACCGTTGCAACAAATGTGCACATTAAGGGGCTTGAAGAAACTCCCATTAGCGACAATGAGCAACACGATCTAATCGTCAGCAATATCCCTTTTGGGAACTTTCCGGTGCATGATCCACAACTAAAAGACACAGTATTAACAGGGAAGATCCACAACTATTTTTTTGCGAAAGGTCTTGATAAGATAAGAGACGGGGGTATACTTGCCTACATAACCACCGATGCCTATCTGAATTCTCCGTCCAATCAGGCAGCACGGGAAAATCTCTTCAGCAGGGCAGATTTTATTAGCCTCAATGTATTACCTGACAATCTGATGAAAGAAACAGGCAATACAGAAGCACCCAGTCACCTATTAATTGTACAAAAAAACGACGGGAAAACAACCTTTACAGCCACAGAACAATTGCTGTTACAAACTATCAAACAGGAAAATGAATTTGGCTTCTATCATATCAATAAATATATCCTTGAATATCCCGACTGCATTTGTGGGAATGAAATCAGGGCTGGCCAAAACCAGTATGGTAATGCTCATCAAACAGTTTGGCAAAAAGGCGATATAAATGCAATCGGTGATCAACTATATGAGACTATCCGCCAGGGGTTTGAAAATCGCTTTAGTATCGAGAGATATCAACGACTTACTGCTGTAGAAGATATCAACTCCGAAAAACAAGGAATCACCCTGACTTTTCAGGAGATGCCCGAAAACAAGCCTGATAATACCAGTGTACAACTCGGCCTGTTCGATACTGGGCCTGCAGAAAACATTAACCGGGCAATGGCCTATACCAACGCTGCCGACTACGAAATTGTCCAAAAGCAAACAATACGTATCGTTGGTATCCTAAGGCCATCGGAACAGCCAGAACACGAGAGTATTGTACTGCTAGCCGCAAAACAAAAGAATAATCCTTTCTATGTGTATAGGTTACGATCTAACCTGGGGGAAATTCAGCCAGTAGCCAACTGGATGACAGCATCGTCTTTGGCAAGGGAGTTAGAATATATCTCCTTAAAATTAAAAGAATCTATATATGACTTCCGATTTGAGGGAGAACCTCATTTTGAATCCATCACTGGATTAACTAAAGAAGAAGAGTACTTTAATGGCCTTCAGCCTCATTATAGGGAAGGAACATTAGTCATTTTAGACAGTAGGCCGGGAACCATTCATGAACTAGACAAAAGTGGAGATCGTGCGTTGTTTCAACCTTTCGCACTTACCAATAAAACAAGTTCATTTTACCAGCACTATGTAAACCTTCGTGATCGCTATTTCCAATTAACAGAATCGGAAAGTAATGGAGTGCAGGAACATGCCGATTCCAGGAAACTTTTGAACGATGCTTATGATGAGTTTAGTTCAAAGCATGGCTTACTAAATTCCTCCACAAATCGTAAACATTTATTGAATGATTCTCTGGGTTTTATCACGCTTTCTTCTCTCGAACGAAGAAATGGGGAAAGCTTTATCAAAGCTGACATCTTTCATCAACCGCTACAGCAACAGGAAGGAAATTATACGACCGACAATCCACTGGAGGCATTAGCCCGATGCTTAAATGAAAAAGGCAAAGTGGATACGCAATACATTGCTGAATGCACTGGCAATACCGAAGCCGAAACTATTGCAGCACTTCATCATCATATCTATCTCAATCCTGCCACAAGGCAGTGGGAAACAGCTGATCAGTATTTAAGTGGCAATGTCGTAACAAAAATGGATTCGGTCGCTGCTATTGCACTCCAAAACCCGGAAGATCCACAGGTACAGCAAAGCCTGGCGGCGATTACCAACGTGCAGCCAGAGAAAATCCCTTTTGAGCTCCTTGACTTCAATATGGGGGAACGCTGGATCCCAATAGACTATTATAATCGTTTTGCCCGAGATCTTTTTGAACTTCCAGCCCAGATACATTACCTGCGTTCCGCCGACGCATTCAAGGTGACTACCAATGGTAGTAATGCCAAAACGGACGAAGAATTCGCGGTAAGAACAAAAAGCGGTAAAACAACCTACGGCGAGGCATTGCTGGAATATGCGTTGGAGAACACAGCACCATTTTTTACTTATGAGGTCGAAGATGTAAACGGTAACAAGCTCAGAATCCCGGATAACGAAGCCACACAACTGGCACATCAGAAAATTGAATCAATCCGAACCCGTTTCACTGATTGGTTGAGTGGACTACCCATGGAGGAAAAAAAAGAGATCGAAAAACTTTATAACGATACGTTTAATTGCTACGTGCTACGGGAATACAATGGAAGCCATTTAAATTTCCCAGGTTTAGATAAACGTGCTTTAGGAATTGATGATCTGTACAGTTCACAGAAAAATGCCGCGTGGCGAATCATTCAAAACCGTGGCGCACTGGTGGATCATGAAGTAGGGCTGGGAAAGACCTTAACCATGATTGTAGTCGCCTATGAAATGAAACGGCTGGGGATCATTCATAAGCCGCTTATCATTGCGTTAAAAGCGAATGTTTCACAAATTGCAGATACATACAGAAAAGCATATCCCGGAGCAAAGATTCTAGCACCGAACGAAAATGATTTTACTCCTTCCCGCAGGCAGCAACTTTTTCACGCCATTAAAAACAACAACTGGGATTGCATCATCCTGACACACGACCAGTTCGGAAAGATACCTCAGTCACCGGCAATCCAGCAACAGATTTTTCAGGCAGAACTTGATAACATAGAACGTGACCTCCAAACAATTAAGGACATCGGAGGAGATATATCCAAAAAAATGCTCAAAGGAATGGAGATCCGAAAGAATAATTTGACTATTAACCTTAAGGAAGTTTTGGAGAAAATAGAGCAAAAGAAAGATACCGATATCAATTTCAGGACTATGGGTATTGATCACCTGTTAGTAGATGAGGCTCACAAGTTCAAGAATCTCACTTTCACCACCAGACATAACAGGGTCGCGGGTCTCGGTAATATAGAAGGAAGCCAGAAAGCCCTTAATATGTTGTTCGCTGTTCGGGAATTGCAGACAAGATTTAATTCCGATCTCTGTGTGACGTTTCTATCAGGTACACCAATCTCGAACAGTCTCACGGAAATGTATTTACTCTTCAAATACCTACGGCCGAAAGAAATGGAACGTCAATCCATTGAAAACTTCGATGGGTGGGCTGCGGTATTCGCAAAAAAGACTGTGGACTTCGAATTCTCCGTAACCAATGAAATTATTGCCAAAGAACGTTTCAGGAATTTTATTAAGGTTCCTGAACTGGCGCTATTTTATAACGAGATCACCGACTACAAAACGGCCAGACACATTCAACTAGATAAACCTCGACTGGCCGAAGAACTCGTCAATATTAAGCCCACAGAAGATCAGGAAACATTTATCCTCAATCTTATGGCCTTTGCCAAATCGGGAGATGCTACGCTGATTGGTCGCGCTCCGCTGTCTCCAGAGGAAGATAAGGGACGAATGTTGATTGCTACCAATGCCGCAAAGAAGATGGCGGCTGATATGCGACTGATAGATCCACATCAATACGACGATCATCCAGGTAATAAGGTTAGCGTATGTGCTGCTAAGGTTAGCGAAATATATCATGCCAGTAGCGAACATAGGGGAACACAAATCATTTTTTCAGATATCGGTACACCCAAACACGGAGAGTTTAATCTCTATGACGCACTAAAAGAAAAGTTGGTTAATGAATACAACCTACCAGCAAATACAATCACTTTTATTCATGACTGGAGCGATCATAAAAAACCGGAACTATTCCGGCAAATGAACAATGGTCAGATTCGGGTTCTTCTCGGCAGCACGGAGAAAGCAGGTACAGGCCTCAATGTGCAACAACGAGTCATCGCGATGCATCATTTGGATATCCCGTGGAAACCATCTGAGCTTGAACAACGCAATGGTCGCGGTGCGAGACAGGGAAACACTATTGCAAGAGATCACTACAATAACGAGGTCAAGAACTATATCTATGCTGTAGAACAGTCTCTGGATAATTACAAGTTCAATCTTTTAAAAAACAAGCAAACCTTCATCAGTCAGATGAAGAATTGTGAACTAAACGTACGTACCATTGATGAAGGGGCAATGGATGAAAAGAGTGGAATGAATTTTTCCGAATACATCGCGATTCTATCAGGTGATACATCATTGTTGGAAAAGTCTAAACTGGAAAAAAAGATCGCAGTTTTGGAAAGTCTTCGTTCGGTGCATCATAAGGACATAACCCGTTCCCGATATCGGCTGGAATCGTTGCGCGATGATCGTTCTTCGATTAGTCGAAAACTAGCCATGCTTTCAAAAGATGAAAGTGCTTATGTAAAGCAGCTCACTCATGATAAGGAAGGTAGCAAGGTCAATCCCATTCGCCTGGTTGGCGTTACCAGCGTCGATCCTGAAATATTGGGTAAGCATATTATCGACTTGTACAAGAACTGGAAACCTGCTGATAAACAAACTGAACAAAAAATTGGCGAAGTATATGGTTTTGACTGTTTTATTCGCCAGAACATGGAAAGCCGGCTGGACCAAGACAAACTGCTATACGACGTTCATAATTCTTTCTACGTACAGCACATGGATAGTAGTATTAAATACACTTATAATCAAGGTGTACCAGTTATGGAGAATCCAAAACTTGCCGCCAGACATTTTTTAAACGCCCTGGATCGGGTAATAAAAATAAAAGAGCAGCATGATAAAGAACTATCTGAACTGGATAAACACATTCCTGTACTGGAGCAATTGATTCAAAAACCTTTTGAAAAAGAAGAGGAACTGAAGGTATTGAAGGCCGAACATTCCAGGTTGGAACGTGAGATTTCCTTAAAACTGCAAGCAAATAAATTAATCAACGAAGAGGGCAAAGAAAACAAACAAAGAGTTGGTGACGGGATCAAAGATCAAGAAACAATGCGCGAAACGCCGGTTATAAAAATGTCTTCGGAAAAGGAGACAAAACCTAAACAATCATTGTCTAATCCGCCTCTTGCGGCTCAACGAATTCGAAAGGCGAGAGGGTTTAAAATGTAAAGTATGTCGAACAGCGTCTATTCTATCAATAAAGGAATAAATAAAAGTATTGAATTCCGGGGGCTTAAAGCACAATACATCTGGTATCTCGGCGGAGGATTGATTGGCCTATTAATACTCTTTGCCGTTTTATATATCACCGGCATCAATACCTTTATTTGCCTTGGCATAATCGCTGTTGCCGGAACCTTTCTATTTATGTACATCTACCGGTTGAGTAACACCTACGGCGAATATGGAATGATGAAAAAGATAGCTCGTAGAAGTGTCCCGCAAACGGTTAAATCCAACAGTCGTCTTCCATTTATCAAAAAGCTATAGCGATAGTATATGTGATTTTGATTACAAAAGCCAAAAACAGGTTATTCATCAAGAATGAAAATGTGAGCTATGGAAAAATGGATAAAAGATATTCTTCCGGTAAAAGGGGTAGAACATGACTGCATCTTATCAAAAATGGGGGATATAACGGTAGTATACGAAGCTACGCTTCCGGAAATATTCACGTTGTCAGATAGCGAATATGAAGCATTCCATCAGGCATGGATCAAGGCTATCAAGGTATTGCCTAAACAATCGGTATTTCACAAGCAAGATTGGTTTGTAGACAGCACATACCAACCAGATTTTTCCAGAGACGATACAAGCTTTCTTTCCCGGAGCAGTGAACGATTTTTTACGGAACGCCCTTTCTTAGATCATCGTTGCTATATCTTACTTACGAAAAAACCCTCGTCACGAAAGGTCTCCACCTCCCTTTTCTCTACTTTATTAAGAACATCACTTGTCCCGGAAGAGACACTGAAGCCGCAACTTATCCAGGATTTTCTGGATAGTTGCGGGCAATTTAAGCGAATCCTTGAAGACAGCGGCTTTGTAGGATTGAAGCGCTTAACTGACGATGACTTGCAAAGCACTGAACAAAAGGCGGGCGCGATTGAACGGTATTGCTATCTATCTGAAAAGGTTGATCAACCAATTATCAAGGATATTAGTTTTAAAGAAGGTATCCGTGTAGGTGATCAATACTGTCAGCTTTATACGCTAGCGGATGCCGCTGACTTGCCAGCCATGTGCGGCTCACGTATTAATTATGACAAATATTCAACTGATAAAACTAAGTTTTCAATTGGTTTTGCGTCAGTTCTTGGCCAACTACTACCCTGCAATCATATCTACAACCAGTACATTTTCATCGAAGATGCGCAAAAGACAATTCAAAAACTAGAGAGCAAACGGCTGCGGTTGCAAAGCCTATCAGCCTATTCAAGAGAAAATACCATTTCCCGCGATGCGACAAATGATTTTCTGAATGAAGCCATTTCACAACAGCGGTCCCCGGTTAAAGCCCACTTTAATATCCTGGTGTGGACTTCACAGAAAGACCAGCTGAAAGACCTGAAGAATCTGGTATCCTCGGCACTTGCTCAAATGGATGCGGTGCCAAAACATGAACTGGATGGTGCACCACAAATTCATTGGGCGGGCATACCCGGAAATGCTGGAGACTTCCCGATGAATGATACGTTTGATACGTTCGCGGAACAGGCAACTTGCTTCCTGAATCTGGAAACCAATTACCGTTCTTCCATTAGCCCTGTAGGTATTCGTTTGGGAGATCGTTTGACAGGCAAACCGGTGCACGTAGATATTAGTGATGAGCCGGTGAAAAAAGGCATTTGCACAAATCGTAATAAATTCATCCTAGGACCATCCGGGAGCGGCAAAAGTTTCTTTACCAACCACATGGTACGCAGTTATTACGAACAGGGGACGCACGTGGTGCTGGTGGATGTAGGCCATAGTTATAAAGGCCTGTGTGATATGGTAAAGGGTTACTACTTCACGTATTCGGAAAAGGACCCAATCCGCTTTAATCCCTTTTATATCACTGAAGGTGATCTGCTCGACACTGAAAAAAAAGAAAGCATTAAAACACTGCTTTTAGCATTGTGGAAAAAGGATAATGAAACCTTTAACCGTTCGGAGTATGTAGCATTGTCGGATGCGTTGCAACTATATTTTGAATACCTGCAGCAAAACGGAACTGTTTTTCCTTGTTTCAATACCTTCTTTGAATTCGTTCAGGATGTTTTTGTTAATAAGTTAGCGGGAGATAAGGTAAAGGAAAAAGATTTTGACATCAATAACTTCTTATATGTTCTCCGGCCATATTATAAAGGTGGTGAGTTTGATTACCTGCTTAATGCAACTGAAAACCTCGACCTATTACAACAACGTTTTATTGTCTTTGAGCTTGACAATATAAAGGATCATCCGATCCTATTCCCGGTCGTCACGCTGATCATAATGGAAGTATTTATCTCCAAGATGCGAAAGCTGAAAGGTATTCGAAAGATGATCCTGATTGAAGAAGCCTGGAAAGCGATAGCAAAAGAAGGAATGGCCGAATACATCAAGTATTTATTCAAAACTGTTCGCAAGTTCTTTGGTGAAGCAATTGTTGTGACACAAGAGGTGGAAGACATTATCTCCTCACCTGTAGTCAAACAAGCTATTATCAATAACTCAGACTGCAAAATATTACTTGATCAAAGTAAATACCAAAACAAATTCGAGCAGATCCAAGAATTGCTTGGCTTGACAGAAAAAGAAAAAGCCCTTGTTTTATCTGTTAATAAGGCCAACGATCCATCTAAAAAATACAAGGAAGTATTCATCTCTCTCGGTGGCATGTTATCCCGCGTCTACCGGACAGAGGTTTCTATGGAAGAGTACCTCGCTTACACAACTGAAGAAACCGAAAAAGTAAAGATGCAGCAATATGCCAAAAAGTACGGCAGTATTGAAAAAGGTATCGCCGCATTGGCCTCCGAACTAAAAACTAAATAAAATCAATAAATATGAAACTGATTCTATTACTCCATGTCATGCTCGCTATTGTGTTTAGCTCATGCAGCTTCTTCACGAAAAAAGATGATTTACCTGCATTTATTCCCGGCACATACGTTTCCGAATGGAGCAGCGAATTTGCCGAATCCAGGGACACACTACAAATCCAGCTGGCCGCATCAGCCGGTAGCGAAACCTATCAGATTACCCGCCGAACCTATCACCGGTATAGCCAGGATACCAAACCCTTGCCGCCACAATATAAGATTGATAAATGGACAGCCAGTTACGCACCGAGAGAGAAAATACTACTCATACATAGAAACGGGCGCGTACTATCCTTTGATCCGGATAATCACACAATGAAAATGGGAGTTACGATTTATAAAAAGCTATAAATAGAGTATATGAAAAGGCTTTTACTTATTCTAATAATATTAATAATGAATGCAACAATTATTCATCATCCTGCAAAGGCTCAAGCCGGTATTGCACAAATTATTGCTGAAGGGATAAAAAAAGTAATCAAGGCTGTTGATTTGAAAATACAACGATTGCAAAATGAAACAATCTGGTTACAAAATGCGCAAAAAACTATTGAAAACACCATCTCCAAACTGCGTCTGGATGAAATCTCTGATTGGGTAGAGCGCCAGCGTGTGCTTTACCGAGACTACTTTGAAGAGCTGGCAAAGGTAAAAGCTGTGATTGCCTACTATCACCGCATAAAGGACATTACAAATAAGCAGGTTCGTCTCGTGGCAGAGTATCGCAGGGCCTGGGATCTATTCCGGCAGGATGATCATTTTTCGGAAGAAGAGATTATATACATGGGCAAAGTCTACACCGGCATTCTAGATAAAAGTCTTGAAAATCTTGATCAATTATTTATGGTTATCAGCTCCTTTGCCACCACCATGTCCGATGCCAAGAGGATGGAAATCATCAACCAAGCAGGTGATAAAATTGACCGAAACTATGCAGATATGAAGACTTTCAACCGGCAAAATATAGTACTGAGTTTGCAACGTGCAAAGGATTTGCAAGAGGTAGCCATTTTGAAATCATTGTACGGAATTGAATAAATCACAAGTCATGAAAAAGACCCTACTGATAACACTGGTTTGTCTGTCCTTTTATACTGGCCACTCACAAACATGGTCGGAATGGACAAGGCAAAAGAAAACCCAAATTAAGTACTTGCTGAGGCAGATCGCAGCATTGCAGGTGTATATTGGTTATGCCAAAAAAGGCTATGAAATCGCTGATAAGGGTCTTTCTACTATAAGCAACATCAAGAACGGTGAATTTAATCTGCATCGAGATTTCTTTAGTTCGCTCAAAATGATCACTCCCCGAATACGCGAATATTCAAAAGTCACAGATGTTATTTCTATCCAACTAAGAATCGTAAAAACTTACCAGCGATCAATTAAGTCGGTCCGGGAAAGCCACCAGTTCACGGAATCAGAGTTGGATCATATAACAACAGTATTTACCAGACTAGTTAATGCCAGCGTGGATAATGTGGAGGAACTTATCCGGTTGATAACCGCAAGTAAATATGAAATGAAAGACGATGAACGCCTTAAACGTATTGACGTTGTTCATACTGATATGCAGGAAAAAGCGAGTATGGTACAGAGTTTCAGCCATAGCAATTCCATAATGGCTGTGCAGCGGCTTAAGGAAAAAAACGATATACAAGTAATGAAAAAACTGTACGGCTTAAATGAATAATCTATGAAGAATATCCTGATTTCATTAGCAATATATTTCTGCTGTTTCGACACTAAGGCTCAGTCCTTTGAAGTCCAGCAACTATTACTTAACGTGGAGAAACTGGCACAATTCAAACAAATCCTGGCCGATCTCAAAAAAGGGTACGAGATCATTTCTAAGGGCTATACCACCATCCGGGATATTTCGCAGGGAAACTTCAGCTTGCATGATTTGTTCCTTGACGCTCTGCTGCAGATCAGTCCCACTGTGCGAAATTATAAGAGGATTGGAGATATCGTTTCTATCCAGATTCGACTCGTGAAAGAATATAAATCAGCGTGGCGAAGATTTCAAACCAACAATAACTTTTCTGTAAAAGAGCTGGAGCATATTGAAAAAGTATATGCAAATCTCTTTAATGCCAGTTTACGTAACCTCGATGATCTATTCATGGTGACTACTGCCAGGAAGCTGCGCATGTCTGACGATGAACGGCTATCGGCCATAGATAAGATATACGCATCTATACAGGATAAGATCGTATTTCTTCGTCATTTTAATAATAGTACTACCATACTGGGAATTCAGAGGAGCAAAGAGAAAAGTGACGTAGACGTGATGCGCAAGCTCCACGATCTACATGAATGACAATAAATAAATGTGTGTATGAAAAAGTGTGTACGGGTGATCACCTGCATGGTGATATTGTTAAGTCCTATTTTATTACAGGCACAGGTGGCACAGGAAATCCATAGTCTCCATTCCGTCCTCGATGGCCTATATGATGATATGATGCCGCTCTGTTCGCGACTTATTGGCGTAGGTCGCGGCATTGCTGGCTTTGCCGCCACCTGGTATATAGGCAGCCGTGTATGGAGGCATATAACCAATGCAGAGCCAATTGATTTTTACCCCTTGTTCCGTCCTTTTGTTATGGGTTTCGCGGTATTGATCTTTCCCTCGGTGCTGGCCATGATCAATGGCGTAATGAAGCCAACTGTTACTGCCACTTCGGATATGGTGGAGGATTCCGATAAGGCTATTAAAGAACTCCTTCGATTAAAGGAGGAAGCTATTAAAAAAACCGTTTACTGGCAGATGTATGTAGGCGAAAGTGGTGACGGAGATCGAGATAAATGGTATCAATACACATTTGATGAGAATCCGGATGATGAAGGTTGGCTGGAAAGTGTAGGGAATTCCGTTCGCTTTGCCATGTCCAAGTTCTATTATAACGTGAAAAATGCAATTAAGGAATGGCTGTCTGAGGTTTTAAAAGTCTTTTATGAAGCGGCAGCACTTTGCATTAACACGATCCGCACTTTTCATCTTGTAGTCCTTGCTATTCTGGGACCACTTGTTTTTGGTATTGCCGTCTTTGATGGATTTCAGCATACTCTCACTGTTTGGATCGCTCGTTATCTCAATATCTTCTTGTGGCTGCCCGTAGCAAATATTTTTGGAGCCATTCTTGGAAAGATTCAAGAGAATATGCTAAAACTCGATATTTCTCAGATCCAAGATCAGGGGGATACCTTCTTTTCTTCCACGGATATTGCTTATCTGGTCTTTATGATCATAGGCATTGCCGGATATTTTACTGTCCCTTCAATTGCCAATTATATCGTACATGCCGGTGGAGCAAATACACTGTTGCATAAGGTTTCGACTGGATTCAGCAGCACAACGCGCGCAGTTACCAACGCCGGTACTGCGGCAGCTGGTGGTATGGCCCGTGATATCTATAGCGATGGCAAAAGTATGCTTAGCGGCGGTTATCAGGCCGGTGGAAATGATTACTTCAAGGACAGATTATCGGGAAAGTAAACTAATAGTAGTAAAGAAAATGTGTGTCTGATGTTTAAACAAATGAAAAATATTGACTCCGCATTCAAATATGTTCGCGGCTTCAGCTTATTAGTGATTATTGGCTGCTTCACCATCTGCTGTTACTCTCTGTATAAAAGTTATAAACTGGTGGGTGAAATACAGGCGAAAATCTACATCCTGGCTAATGGGAAAGCCCTGGAGGCCTACGCAGCAGAACGAAAAGACAATGTACCGGTTGAGGCTAAGGATCATATCAAAACCTTCCACCAATACTTCTTCACGCTTGATCCGGATGAAAAGGTAATCACAGCTAATATTACTAAAGCGTTGTACCTGGCGGATGCGTCAGCCAAGCGGCAGTATGACAACCTAAAGGAATCAGGGTATTACATTAATATTATCTCTGGCAACATTAGCCAGACTATTCAGATAGATAGCATCACGCTGAACATGCAACAGTCACCTTATTACTTCCGCTGTTATTCTACCCAGCAAATTATCCGAACTACCAGTATCGTATCAAGAAGCCTGATAACAGAAGGCTTCCTCCGCAATGTCTCGCGAAGTGACAATAATTCTCACGGGTTTCTGATTGAAAGATGGGCAACTATAGCAAATAAGGATATCAAAGTACTAAACCGATAATCATGTTCAGGCGAAAAAAGAAAACTCCCACTGTCGAATCTCCGGTAAAAGATAAGGTTGCTGGTAAAATCGTTACCGCGACTCTAAAAATTCAGCAACATTGGGCTGCGGCTATGCAAAGCATAGCAGAACGGATACCGGTAAAAAAAAGAAAATGGATGGTCATCCTGTTTATCCTAATAGGAGGAGGATACAGCTTTTACCTTATTGCCTCTAGCTTATCAGGGTCGCATCACCAGGGACTGAAGATTACTTCCATTAAAACGCCGAAATACATAACCAATGCTGGAGATTCTCTTATTCAATCAGCAGGTTTAATTCCGGAATCCGAGTATAAAAAAATTAAGCAATTTAAAAACTACATGGATAGCCTGAATAAATCAGTTGCCGGTAAAAGGATTGCTGACAGCATTATGAAAGCAAGGCCCGGCCTCCTTGATAGTGTAATTAAGCTTGAGGCCATTTATCATTTGCAAGCAAAATCAAATAAATAATATATGAAAGAACAACACTCACCCACATTCCTACGCAAGCGGCGCTTTCTGCTTGCACTTCCTATGCTGATCGTCCCCTTTTTATCCCTCGCTTTCTGGGCACTTGGTGGTGGGAAGGGAACAAGTTTACAGGCAGCTACTGTCAATAACTTAACAGGCCTGAACATGGATTTGCCAGGTGCGCATTTAAAGGATGATAGGGCCATTGATAAGTTAGGTTATTACGAAAAGGCGGATGATGATTCTTCCAAACTGAGGGAACAGATAAAAAATGATCCATATTTCAATAAGGACATATCATTCCCTGATACCGAAGAGGAGTTGATCGATTCAGAAGAAGTGGCTACTTCTATTCATCAAACCCGTAAGGGATTAAAAACATCTCCGTACTTCAGTGATAAGGATCCTAACGAGGAAAAAGTATACGCCAAACTGCAAAAATTGAACGAAGCGCTTAATGATGCGGCTAATCCTGGAATTCAACCCAAAGAATCTTATTCACCGGATCGCTCAGTTCCCGCAATGAATACACAAGATGTGGACAGGTTAGAACAAATGATGCAAATGATGGGAAAAGGAGATAAAGAGAGTGATCCTGAAATGGAACAATTAAATGGTGTGCTGAATAAGATCCTGGACATACAACATCCGGAAAGAGCCAGGGAGGAGATGAAAGGAACATCAGCTGATAAACAGGACGAGTTTCTTATGGTATCTACTACCAACAAAGCCGATACAATCATTTCTGGGTTTTATAGTCTGGAAAATGATACTTCGTCGATACAAGTATCCAATACTATTGAAGCGGTAGTGCATAACAACCAGACGCTGGTCAGCGGCGGTATAGTTAAGATGCGGCTTTTGAAGGATTTGTTTATTGGTACTAACAGAATAGCATCTGGAAGTTTTGTCTTTGGAATTGCAACGCTTAACAACGAGCGGTTGAACATTCAAATTAACACTATTCGTTCCGGGAATTCTTTGTACCCTGTCAAACTGGAAGTATACGATGCTGACGGCCTTTCCGGAATTCATATTCCCGGAAACATCAGCCGGGACGTCATAAAGCAATCCACAGATAATTCTCTTTCTTCTGTCGGCCTATCCTCTCTTGATCCTTCTATTGCAGCACAAGCCACAGCAACCGGTATCAATACTGCTAAAAGCCTGTTATCAAAGAAAGTAAAGCTGGTAAGAGTAACGGTGAAGGCTGGGTATAAAATATTCCTTCAAAATAAAACTATTACAAAATGAAAAAAATCTTGAGCTTGGTCACAGCATGCGCCTGTTTTCTTTCAAGTTTCGCCCAAACCATTCAGGTGGCTACCGACAAAACTGTAAGCCTGGTCTTTCCTTTTGCTGTAACCTATGTTGACCGGGGAAATCCCGGCGTACTGGTGCAGCAGGTGAGAGAAGCGAATAATGTTTTGCTCGTGAAAGCGGCTTCAGTTGACTTAACCAATACCAATCTGAGTGTCACCACCTCTGACGGTAGTATATACGCCTTTGCTGTGCAGTATAATTCCAATCCGCCTTTATGGATTTACGAAGTGCCAGACCAGAAATCAAGTCGGATAGATCAACAAGCAATCAGTCTGCTTGATAATCCCAGAATTATGCGGGGTGGAAGAGATTTTGCCTGGGGAATGTCTATAGACCTGAGCGGGGTTTACGTTAAAGAGAATGTGCTTTATTATCAGCTCCGCATAAGCAATCAAAGCCCGGTCGATTATGATGTTGACTTATTGAGATTTTATATCCGGGATAAAAGAAAGGGAAAGCGAACAGCAGTTCAAGAAAATGAACTCACTCCGATCTATGTTGCAGGCAATACCCGGCAAGTCAAAGCCTTTATGACAACTGTTATTGTGGTAGCTCTTGAAAAGTTCACCATTCCCGATGCCAAATACTTCGGGATAGAAATGATGGAACGAAATGGTGGCCGACACTTGTTTGTGAAAACGGGCAATAAGCGAATTGTGCAAGCTGCCCTTATTCCTTCTTCTAACTGATCAATCTTTTATCATGGCGGCAATCTCCCTGTATGAAGCTTTGGAACAATGGAAAAACCGCGAGCAGAATGTTGCCCGGTTATTCAGTAGTGATGCATTGCAGCAGTCGCCCTATTTGAAAGCCAAACTGGCACACTTCCAACAATTGCGTAATGAGTACCGATGGGATAAGTCACTCAAAGGAGATGTAGCCATGAAGGTATTGAAAGGTGAAATCCGACTGCTGGAACGAAAGCTATATCCTAACTTGACAGAGCGCCTCACACGTCGCCTGGCTACCGGAATAACAGCGTATTTCGGGCCGGAACGCCTGATAGAGAAGGAACGAAGTAAAATCCTGCAAGCTGTGCAAGAGCGTCATATCAATGAGGCTATCCAACCAGAAAAGTCAGCCACTCCCAGGGAAAGGTTTGATGATACAGCGAAACAAGTTCTATCGGTATACAACAAACCCGGCATCAACGAAGATTCTACACTGCAAACAAAATTGCCCCCAGCAACAATTTCAACATCAACCGAACCTCTTTCTCAACAACAATCATCCTTTAATCAAAACGATCCTTTTATGAATAATGCAAATTATGCCCAGCTCACAAAGGTCTTGGAAGATACAGGTTTTGGAAAGGGCCTGAACGACCAATTACGGGACCAGTTTCAAAGAAATGATTTCCATTTCTATTTGATTCACCGAACGCCCGGGAGCGATGAACGGGTTGCGTTCCTTCACTTCAATAAAAATGATAAAGACGAATATTTGTTTAGTAAGTTCAATCTCCAACTGAAACATCCGCAATATCCCGATCCCATCAGGCAAACATTTTACATTAACCAGGGTGAAAAAAATATAACGCTGGAACAGGCTTCTAACCTGCTGAGCGGCCGCTCTGTCTACCGGGAATTAAGTAACAGGGAAGGCGAAAAATATAATGTCTGGCAGACGGTGGACTTCAAACAAACAGATAAGTATGGTAACTATGTTCTACAGCCTTACGGAGAAAAATACGGGTTCAACTTAGAAAATGCGCTCAACAAGCGTACTATCCAAGAAATGCAAGATCCGGCTAAAAAACAGGCCTTGGTCACCTCTCTACAAAATGGCAATCAGGCGCTGGTAACAATGACCATTAATGGCGAGGACAAGAAAGTGTTGATTGAAGCCGTACCACGCTTCAAATCCCTTAATGTATATGAAACAAACGGGGTAAGGATAAAGACAGAAAAATTGGTCAATAATAATTCCCAGGATCAGGGAATGCAGCAGTCTTCAAAAGCGAATCAAAAACAGTCGACGGTTCCAGGCGATGATGGAGAAGGGCCGCAGGCACAGTCAAATAAGCGAACCAAAAAGAACAAACAGTCCATTCACTAATGCAAAATCTTCTTCAATTTTTAGAAGCGGTGGAGTCTGATATTCGAGTTACAACCTCTCATATCAGCCTTTATATGGCTTTGTGGAAAAAATGGAAAGATACCGGTGATGATCAGCCGCTGTGTTTCTTTCGACATGAAATTCTCGGCTTGTGTAAGATATCAGGCAGCACTACTTTTCACAAAGTACTCAGAGATCTGCATGAATTTGGGTACATTAAGTATACCCCATCGTATAATCACTTTCTGGGAAGCCTGGTACAGTTCACCTGCCGTAAACGTGAAAATGAAAATGTGTATTATGGCAGTAGAAATTCTAACAAAAGATGATCTCGAAAGTTTCCGGATTCTATTATTGAAGGAAATCAAAATATTCCTTCAATCCCAGCTAAAGGTTCAGGGAGAAAGCCCGGAAGGTTATAAAACTTCTGATGTTCGAAAAATATTAGGCTGTTCCGTCAACAAACTGGTGTCTTTAAGAATTAACCGAAAATTGCGGACAAAAAAAATAGGAGGGACAGTTTATTATAACAAAGAGGATATCAGAAACTTATTGGAGCAGGGGTATTAGAATCAAAACAAGCCCACGATGATGTGGGCTTTGTTTTTTATTTTATTAGACCTGGAGCAATCTGAGCCTACCGCCAAAACTTCTTTTCTCATCCAGCACCTGGGAACGCTTACGATCTAATTTTTCCTCAAGCCCGACCATATCATTCACGATCTTCTCTTCATCAACGTCTGCGTAAATTTGGGTAGTTGTTATCTTGGTATGCCCCATCATCATTTGAACGGTCTCCAATGGGATACCATTTTTTAATGCCACTGTCTTCCCAAACGTATGTCGCGCTACGTGAAAGGTTAAGTAAGTGGATATCTCACAGGCGGCTTGCATTATCTTCAAACAATCATTGATATGCTGGTTCGACATCGGCGGAAATATCGTGTTTCTCCCTTGCTTTTTTGCGTCAACGGAATATTTATCTAATATTCTAGCTGCGGATTTAAGCAAAGGAACTGCGCATAACTCGTCCGATTTTGTCCGATACATTTTACACCAAATGGTTCCATTAGATTCCCATTCAAAATCTTGTTCACCGAGGGCCATTACATCTACATACGCAAGGCCGGTGTAACAACAGTAAACGAAAAGCTCTTTAATGTATTCCAGCGTAGGGTCTGTAAAAAACTTCCTTTCCAGGGTGACGAGTTCATGAATATCAAGTTTTTTACGTTTGCTCTTCTTCAGAGGACAGCTGTATTTTTTGCATTGATTTTCTTTGATCCATTTCAGATCATCGGTCGCCCAGTTCAAGATTCTTTTAAACCGCTGGATATGCTTGCCAATGCCATTTCCCTTGCATGGATCATGGTCTTTAACCGGGCTAGTCCTGATATAATGTTCAAAATTCGTAGCAAATTGTCCATTGACCTGGGATAAATAAACGTCGCCTGAAGGATACCTGGACTCAAGAAACAGTTCCAGGTATTTGATGGTGGTTTTGTAATTTTTAAATCCGCCATTCTTAAGCTTAAGCTCCCAGATTTCTTTATAATAATTAAGTAGTTCTCTTAGTGTATGGCTTTTTTGATTGGTCTGCACGCCCAGGTAGGCATTCCTGATGGATTCAGCAGTGATGATTTCGCCTGCGTCTAGCAATGCCCGGTATTTGTTTTTGAGTTCAAAACGAACATTGTTCAAATGCTCATTGATGGATTTAACTTCCATGCTGTTTCCTTTCACCAGCCCCTTTTCTTTATTCCAACTGGCTGTATCAATTTGTTCCTTGACGGAGAACTCTTTTTCTTCGCCGTCTACTGTGACACGAGCGTAAATGTCAGCGCGTTTTTTATCGGCCTTTGTCTTTCGTATAAGAAAGCACATACCGAATGATTGTGTTTCCATGCAATTTCATTTTGAAAGGTTTTAAAATGATTTGATTTCACTCTTCACATTAACTTCAGTTCGCACATTCGAATCCATTTCAAATCCTATCAAAAAACATCAAAAAAACTGATGCAATTAAATGGATCACAATGAATTGTAAGCTATTGGGTGAGTACAAAGGACATGCCTGAAAATACTCACCGAATTACTCACCCAAGTATTGCTATTTGCTGCAATGATTTGACATTATAAAAACAAAAAATCCTTGCAAATCATTAAGACTTACAAGGATTGATTGTTTTTGACATTCTATTTGTCGGGAAGACAGGATTCGAACCTGCGACCCCCTGGTCCCAAACCAGGTGCGCTACCGGCCTGCGCTACTTCCCGGTGCCATCTGATTACTCAGAAAGGGCTGCAAAAATAAGGGAATTTCATCAAAACAACTCACTTTCTTATCGCTATTTTAATGAAAAAAATTGACCCGGAAATCAATCATAGAAAAGACATTCAGCTCTCTCGCGTCAATCAGTTTCATAACTTATTCCACGGAAAATTTACCTTCTGAACTGTTCTCAAAAAGAAAAAGGGCAAATCATATTGAATGATCTACCCTTCTTTCGCGGTGAGGGCGGGATTCGAACCCGCGGTACAGAGTTACCCGTACGGCAGTTTAGCAAACTACTGATTTCAGCCACTCATCCACCTCACCGTAGGCTGAAACTTCCCCGTTTTAAAGGGGTGGCAAAAATAAAGATTACCGGGAACATAACCCAAAATAGTTGAACAAAAGTTCGGAACTCATTCAACGCATGTTCGATGACCTTTTACCGATAACAGGAAGCGCGTATCAGCAATGTACAGAAAGCAAAAACCTTCCGGTTATGGAAGGTTTTGATATCATAAAATCTTTGATCTGTTGTTTGAATTCGCGGCCAGGGTCATCTGCCATCGTCCATTACATCGCCGCCAGCTGCACCTTCTGCTGCAGTTCCAGCACATTCTCTCTAAACACTGTATCCGTATCCATCAAATCCTTCACTGTCTGGCAGGAGTGGATCACCGTGGTATGGTCGCGGCCACCGAAATGTTCACCGATTGTTTTGAGGGAATTTTTAGTGAATGCCTTGGCCAGATACATTGTGATCTGTCTGGCTTGCACGATTTCACGCTTACGGGTCTTCTGTAACAGTTTATCGTAAGAGACATCGAAATATTCGCATACCATTCGCTGAATGGTATCGATCGTGATTTCTTTACTGGACGATTTGATAAAATTACGTAGCACTTTCTTCGCTAGATCTAAATCTATCTCCCTTCTGTTAAGCGAAGATTGTGCCAACAGTGAGATTAGAGCACCTTCTAATTCCCTGACATTACTGTTGATATTGTATGCAATATACTTTACAACCTCCTTTGGCATTTCCAGGCCATCGTTCTTCATTTTCTTCTCCAGGATCTCGATACGGGTATCATAGTCCGGGATCTGGAGATCGGCACTGAGCCCCCAGCGGAAACGGCTGAGCAGACGCTCCTGCACACCATCCAGGTCCTTCGGCGATTTGTCCGAAGTCAGGATAAGCTGCTTATGCGACTGATGCAGGTGATTGAAAATGGCGAAAAATGCATCCTGCGATTTTTCTGCCTTTGCAAAAAACTGCACATCATCTATAATAAGAACATCTATCAGCTGGTAAAAATGGATAAAATCATTGATCGCATTATTGCGGCTGTGATCCATGAACTGGTTGATGAATTTCTCCGAGCTCACATACAATACCACTTTGTTTGGATTCAGCCTCTTCACCTCATTGCCGATAGCCTGCGCCAGGTGCGTCTTTCCCAAACCAACACCACCATATATAACAAGCGGGTTGAAGGAATTTGCACCGGGTTTCTCCGCAACGGTTTTACCCGCACGGCGCGCAACACGGTTACAATCACCTTCTACAAATGCATCAAATGTATAAATGTGATTCAACTGCGGATCGATCTGCATCTTCTTCAGACCGGGAATCACAAAAGGGTTCTTGACCGGGTTATTTATAACAAGAGGAAAATCCATTTCGTTATTCGAAAAAGTTTTATAGCCTTGTCCGGTGACATCCATTGTAAGTGGCTTATTCTTGCTGTTCCCACTGTCAACCATGATCCGATATTCCAGGCGGGCTTCTTTTCCCAACTCTCTCTTCAAAGTCTTTGCCAATAAATTCACATAGTGCTCTTCCAGGTATTCAAAAAAGAATTGACTCGGAACCTGTATCACTAAAACGTTGTTCCTTATTGAAACGGGAGTAATCGGCTCAAACCAGGTTTTGTAATGCTGCCATTCAACAATATCCTTGATGATCTTCAAACAATTGGTCCAAACTTTTTCTGCATTTTTGTCCATCAGTATGAAAGCAGTTTATATATCGGGTTAACTATAGTCCTTTTGATTTCGTCCAGAAAAATCTCCACACAATGTCAATAAAAAAAGTTGGACAGGACGGCGAATATCTATATTTCTTCGTGAATAAAAAATTTTAATTCATTCCTTTTTTCGGTAAAAATAATTGTATTTCATTTTATCAATTTTCCCCTGAAAATTTAGAAAAATATAGACCAGATGCCGCAAAAAATAGTTTATCATCAAGCTTTCAGAAAAGCTATTTTTTTTGCACTCTCGTTCCCAAAAAATTATGCGAAAAAATTAAAACTGTTACGGTCTTTCAGAATGGATATTTGTAGTAACCGATAAAAAAGATTGCTGAATGTCCTTAAAATTCACTATGCAGTTATATAGTCGCAATCGGTTTAGCGGCGATTTTGAAGGTAATCAGTTTTCCGGTTTGTTGCAAACAAAAAACCGTATTCCGCCCTTTTTTTTTTGCAGGTAAAATACGCCCGTAAGGGTTGTCTTTTTTACCTTACTGTCAATACCGCATATACGGTATAAATTGATGATCCATCGAGATGAGAGAGAATACAGAATGGCCGGATTATAGTTGGCATCTCTGACTAAACTGCCATGCATATATATGGAGTGTTGAATTAAAACGAACGCTTCGGCAAGATGCCGGCCATCGGCTTTCGCCTATCGATGCATGTCACCAAACCGGCCATACGACCGTATCCGCTGTTGCAAAGTGATGCGGGAACATCGAACCATTCTCGTACTTTTGCTATACAAAATGTTTCAGGATAAAAACCTGACCTTATGCAGAAAGTCATCTCCTTAAAGCTGCTTCCCGCGGAAGCAGCAAGCGAAACCTCCGTTAAGAAATATATTGCCAGTTCAGAAGGCGTTAAAGCCTCCGCCATTACCGGTTATAACATTCTGAAGAGATCCATCGATGCCCGTGGAAAACAAGCATGGATCAATCTGTCTGTACAGGCTTTTATCAATGAACCATATCATGACCGCGAACGTATGCAATTCGACTTCAGAGACGTAACGCATGCTGCCAATTCGGCACTGATCGTTGGAGCCGGGCCTGCCGGATTGTTCGCTGCCCTGCAGCTGATCCTCCTCGGCATCAAACCTGTTATACTTGAAAGAGGAAAGAACGTTCGCGCACGACGCCGTGATCTCGCTGTATTAAATAAGGAAGGCGAAGTAAATCCCGAAAGCAACTACTGCTTTGGAGAAGGTGGCGCGGGCACTTACAGCGATGGTAAGTTATATACCCGTAGCTCCAAACGCGGCGATATTACGCGCATCCTCAGTCTCTTTGTTCATTTTGGCGCCGAAGAAAAAATATTATATGAAGCACACCCCCATATCGGTACCAATAAACTACCGCAGATCATCACGGCCATGCGTGAAACAATCATGGGTTGCGGCGGTGTCTTTCTCTTCGAAAAAAAAGTAACAGGCCTCCTGCTGGAAAATAATGAAACAAAAGGAGTACTAACAAGTGATGGTACAACCTTCCGCGCAGACGCCGTTGTGCTGGCAACCGGACATTCTGCGCGCGACATATTTGAAATGCTTCATCAGCATAAGATCCTGATCGAATCTAAACCGTTTGCATTGGGGGTAAGGGTCGAACATCCGCAGTTGCTGATCGACCAGGTTCAATATCATACCACTCAAAAGGATGAGCTGCTTCCACCGGCTTCCTACAGTCTTGTTCAGCAGGTAGAAGGCCAGGGGGTATTCTCTTTCTGCATGTGCCCCGGCGGCATCATTGCTCCGGCGGCAACTTCGCCCGGAGAACTGGTGGTGAATGGCTGGAGCCCGTCAAAACGCAACAACCCTTATGCAAACAGCGGAATAGTCGTAACCATCACGCAAAAAGACGCAATCGCTTTTCTGAAAAAAGAAAAACTGATTGTTGCTGCGGACGATCCGTTGCTGCTGATGAAGTTCCAGCAACGTGTCGAACAAAAAGCATTTATTGCCGGCGGCGGCAAGTTTGTAGCACCGGCACAGCGCATGGTTGATTTTTCGGATCAGAAACTATCCTCTTCGCTACCCGACTGTTCTTATTTACCCGGATTGCAATCAACCCCGCTTCAGCAGGTATTGCCTCATTTCGTACATGCAGGTCTTCAGCAGGCTTTCCGTGAATTCGGCAAAAAGATGCGCGGCTACTTCACCAACGATGCGGTCGTTGTTGCCACCGAATCACGCACCTCCTCCCCTGTCCGCATTCCCCGTGATCCCGACACGCTCCAGCATCCCCAGATCAAAAATCTCTTCCCCTGCGCCGAAGGCGCCGGCTATGCCGGCGGCATTGTGAGCGCAGCGATGGACGGAGAAAGAGTCGCGAGGAACATTTATCAGTTAGTGACGGCTTTGTGAGTTTGAACAGGCAATTGCTGGGATCGTTGGCCGATGACCGAAGTCAAACAACACACAGGAAATACTCTCTCAATCTCATAATATCAATTCAAGGCAACTTTCTTTCGATCGGAAAATATCAAGCGGAGATTCGGTCATCGACCACCGGCCAAGCGCGTTCAAACAAACATCCCCCACCGCCGGTCATCAATTAAAACTTGCCCAACTCCTCAGGACGGCTATTTTTGCTTCACACAAACTACACACATGCCTTTACTTGAGCTACACAACCTCAAAAAGTATTTTGCCACGCAGAAAGCCGTGGACGATATCAGCCTGACAATTGAAAAGGGACAGATATTCGGTTTGCTTGGGCCGAATGGTGCCGGTAAAACAACATTGATACGGATGATCACCGGTATCTTCTATCCGGACCAGGGAGAGATCATCTTCGATGGAAGAAAATTTGACCCGCTCAATGATATCGCCTATATCGGCTATATGCCGGAAGAAAGAGGTCTTTATAAAAAGATGAAGATCGGCGAACAGGCATTGTATCTCGCACAACTCAAAGGGCTCAGCAAGTACGACGCAACCAAAAAGATCAAAGAATGGTTCGGAAAGCTGGACATGGATAGCTGGTGGAATAAGAAAGTGGAAGATCTTTCAAAAGGAATGCAACAGAAACTGCAGTTTGTAACAACCGTTCTGCATGAACCTAAATTGATCATTCTTGACGAACCATTCAGCGGACTTGACCCCGTGAATGCAAACCTGATCAAAGACGAGATCTATAATCTTTCCAAACGTGGTGCAACGATCATCTTCAGCACACACCGGATGGAACAGGTGGAAGAGATCTGTGATCATATCGCCCTGGTAAATAAAGGAAAGAAAATACTTGACGGAACCGTTAAACAGGTAAAACACCAACATAAAGAAAGCCTTTTCCGCGTAACATTTGCAGAGTCACTCATTGCGGAACACCTGGCTGTAGATCTTTTCAAAGTTATCAGGAAGACTGAACAGGAACTGATCATCAAACTGGAATATGCAAGCAATAACGAGGTGCTTCAATACTTCATTAGCCGCGGTTTGAAAATTGAATCATTCAATGAATTACTTCCTTCATTGAATGAGATCTTTATTAAACTGGTGGAAGACACACCGGTTACACGCCAGTTCCAGGAAGTAAATCAATAACCACACTCACCAACTATACCTGCAATCATGAATAAGATACTACTCATTATACAACGGGAATACCTTACCCGCGTAAGAAAAAAGACTTTTATCATCAGTACGATCCTTTTCCCGGTAATGTACCTGGCATTGATCTTCGGAGCAAGCTATATCGCGGAAAAGACATCTACCAACCTCCACGTTGCTCTCACAGACTCTTCAGGCTATTTTGATAAAGGAAGAATTGAACGGGCAAATCAGAACGACAGCTCCACGATTCTTACCCTGGTAACGACCTCCGCAGATTCTTTGAAAACAAATTTCCAGAATATGGGTTACGATGGCTTCATCGTGATACCTGCAAATGCCGACTGGCAAAATGGCCTGGACCTCAAACTGCAGATGGGAAGAACCCTCGGTATGGAAGGATCAGCTCCGGTAAAAAATAAGATCAATCGTATCTGGGATGATATCAAGAATGAAAAACTTGGTATCAACGACTCCATAAAAGCTACACTGCAAAAAAGCGGTATAAGACTGAAGCAGGAAAATCTCAACGACAGCACTTCCAACTCAGGTGTGGCAACAGGCATCGGGTACTTTGCCGGCATTTTCATGTACATCATATTGTTGCTATATGGCACCCAGGTAATGATGGGTGTAATGGAAGAAAAGACCAACCGTATCGCGGAAGTGATCATCTCTTCTGTAAAACCATTTCAACTTATGCTCGGCAAGATCATCGGTATCGGATTTGTCGCGCTTACGCAATTTGTGATCTGGATACTGTGTATGATCCTTATCTATAATCTTTCTTCGGCAGGAAAAACTGATCCTACAATGGCGACTGGCTTAGTGGCAGGAATGCAATCTGTGCTTTCCAGTATCAACGTTCCATTGGTCATCTTCTGTTTCGGATTCTATCTGCTTGGCGGCTTTTTCTTTTACGCGTCATTATACGCAGCAATCGGAAGCGCAGCAAATGAAGATGTGCGTGAAGCGCAATCATTAAGCTTACCGGTCACCATGTTAATTATCATCTCGATAATGATAATGTCTGCGGCAATGAAAGATCCTTCCGGACCATTGGCCGTTTGGGGGAGTATCATTCCATTCAGCTCTCCGATTGTGATGATGGGCAGAATTCCGTTTGGTGTACCTGGCACCGTGCCCTGGTGGCAGCTGGGTCTCTCAATGGTATCGCTGATCGCAGGCTTCCTCCTTACCACCTGGCTCGCCGGTAAGATTTACCGGACAGGCATCCTTATGTATGGCAAGAAACCAACCTGGAAGGAAATGATCAAGTGGGCTATCAGGAAAAACTAAGGAATCGAGATTCAACGCATAACCCGATAAGTAATAAGAAGCAACAAGAAGCCCTCCGGATCCGGAGGGCTTCTTGTTGGGAAAATAACCTGCACGGAATCCGGCCATCGAATATACATTACCGGTCATCCACCACTATTCTTTTCACCTGCCCACTCTTTTCCGCTAACCACATTGTGGTATTTTTTTTATCCCTGCACCTGAGTAGCTTCATGATACAAAAGCTAACATGAAAACACTTATCCTGACTGCAACATGCGTAGTGATCTCTGCGTGGCTTCATGCGCAGGACACGGAGTTCCCAAAAGAATGGGAGATCCAGCTGAAACTCACCAACGGAATGATCACAAATTTTAAAGGGTATGCACCCGATATGTATACAGGTGCATTGGGCCTTGCACCACAGTACGCGGTTGTGCCGCATAAGCTGCGTGTAGGAGCTACTGCCATGGCCATGTATACCAACAAGAAGCTGGGAGGATTATTTGGCCCTTCCGCGGCATTCAAATTAAAATCGATAGGCACCAAATTATTTGGCGTCGGTAACATACATCTCCAGATAGAGCACCTATGGGGAACAGATAAACAAAAACTGATCGGCGGCGGACCTTATATAGAATTAGGACACAAGATCCTTCTTGGCATCACAACCCACCGTGATTACAACCTGAACACATGGTGGTTTCAATCAGCCATCGGCATCAAACTGAATAAAACAAAAGCAAAAGACAAACAGGAATTCAATTAGCAAACAGATTTGAGACATGCGACAGATTTGAAAAGCTCAGAAACAGACGAAAACCAAATCTTTCAAACCCGTCACACCTCCCAAACTTTCTCTTCTAAACTTAACCTCTTATCCCCATGAGCAAAGCACTGGTTATCAGCGGTGGCGGTTCCAAAGGAGCATTCGCCGTAGGCGTGATCAAATACCTGACTGCAAATTTTCCAACAAGCAAATTCGATATGTATGTTGGCACCAGTACGGGTTCCCTGATTGCGCCATTAGCTGCCATGAATAAGATCGATGAACTGGAAGAATTGTATACCGCACAACACACAACGGACATCGTACAGAAGTTCAACATCGGTGACCGGCTTTCAGAAAATTCGATCATGGGTGTTGACCCACTCTGGGAACTTGTCAAAAAACATTATACAGATGATTTCTATACATCTTTACAGCAATCAGGCAGGCAGGTCTTCCTGGCCACCACCTGCCTGCAAACCAGCGAGCTTGTTATCTACAGCAATAAAGACCAGGAGGCTTCCGGTAACTATGCCGGCCGCAAAATTGAATCAGCCCTGCAGTTCAGAAAAGCCGTACTCGCCTCTGCCTGCCAACCCGTGTTCATGCCGCCGGTAAAGATCAACCAGGACATACCAGGCGCTCCCGATCAGTTCTATCAATATGTAGACGGTGGCGTAAGAGAATATGCCGGCATCGAAATGGCCATTCAAAATGGCGCAAAGGAAATTGTTGCCATACTGCTAAGCGCCGAAGAAACAGAAGTGGAAACAAAAGAATTCAAAGACATCTACAGCATTCTTGAAAAAACGATCTCTATCTTCACCGAAGATGTTGGAAAAAATGATATGATCATCCCTCTTCAATACAATGAAGCACTCAAATACATCGACTCCGTAAAACGTAAAATGCGAAGAGCAGGTGTAAGCAAGGAAGAAGTAGATGAATATTTCACCACCTCCCGCACACCCAATCCATTTCAGGACAAAATACCGCTGACCATACATGTCATCCGTCCCGATAAACCACTTGGTGGTGGCCCGGGCGGTCTCGACTTTGTACCCGAAGACATGACAGTGATGTTAAATACCGGTGAAACGATAATGGAACAATACATCGCAAAGCTGGAGGCCGAAGGAAGTCATTGGGTATAGCATAATGGGATCCGGGTTACCTGCAGCGTGTTTTCCTTCGTTCTTCTTCCATCTGTTCTTCTCCGGCAATTCGATGGCCGGACTTCGCTCGTTTTACCGCAATTGTTAAAATTTCCTTTATTACCTCCCGCATCATTTGTAATACGAAAATGATCGTATATTTGATACGAAGCCTTTCGTGACACAAAAACAAACCTTAAATCAACAGTTATGAAACCCCGTTTAGTAAAAGCCTCAATGGCTACCCTTATCCTTCTTTGCGCCATCATCCTGCTGTCCTGGAAAAAACAGGGAGGCGAGCCAAAAAAACAAATTCAATACACCGATACCATTCCTCAGCAAAGAGACAGAAAAGTGCGTGATCTTGATGAAGCGCTGGATCAGCTCGACAAGTTGGATCTCAACGCAACCATCGATCAGGCAATGGCCGGCGTGGCTGAGGCCATGAAACAACTTGACGGAGAAAAACTTCGCCTGGAAGTTGAAAAAGCCATGCAACAGGTTGACATGGACAAAGTAAAAGCCGATATGGAGAGAGCAATGAAGGAGGTCGACTTCGATAAAATCCAGGCAGAGGTAAAGGCTTCGCTCAGCAAAATTGACTGGGACGATATCAAACAGGATATGAACGATGCAAAAGCCGGGATTGAGAATATGAAAAAGATCGATTTCGAAGAGATCAACACCGAGCTGGCAAAAGCACAGGAAGAGATCAGGAAGATCAAACCTCAGATCGAAAGAGAACTTGCAAAAGCAAAAGAGGAGATCGAAAAGATCCGCCCCGGGCTGGAAAAAGAATTAGCCAGGGCGAAAGTGGAGATCGAAAAAGCAAAAGTGGAGATCCGCGAATACAAAAGCTTTATCAACGGCCTGGAAAAAGATGGCGTATTGAATACAAAAGAAGAATACCGTATCATCCATAAAAACGGAAAACTGTTTGTAAACGATAAAGAAGTTTCATCTTCTGTTTACAACAAATACAAAAGCTTTCTGGATAAACATAAAAAACTCAACATCAGTAGCTCAGATAGCAATTTGAACCTGGGCAATGATGATGATGATCAGAACTGATTTTGCCTGTCAGTACAGCCATGAAAACTAACAGTCCGCCCCGTAAGGCGGACTGTTAGTTTTATGAAATGCAAGCTCTATTAATTAATGAAACATTGATCTTACCATGGGGCTGCTGAATACCTGTGCTGTTATCAATAAAAATAACCTTACTGCTATTAAAAATCAGAAAAGTGCATGGGTGAGGGAACAAGATCAAAATCTTTACTCTCTATCATTTCAATATTCAACTGAAATGCCTCTTCAGTTTTGATCACAACTTTTTCTTTTGTTACCCGTTTGAATCCCGCTTTTTCAAACACCAGCCGGTAAGTTCCCGGCTTCAAGGCATCAAAAGAATATCCGCCCAATTCGTCCGTATGCACTGCTTTTTCCTTTCTTGAGATCAGGTAAGCTGTGATACTAACATCCTTCAACGGCTTTTTATTTTCGGCATGTGTCACCAGTCCTTCTATATCACTTTTCCTGGTTCTGCCTTCGCAGGTTGGAGATGGTTCATTAGAGGCATACACCATCCCGAAGCAGAGAAGTGCAAATGCCATGAGCAAGATTTTGATTTTCATGGAAGACCCTGTTTAATGGTTTACGGTTAAACAGCACGGGAGCAAGCACACTGGGCCAATGGTATAAAGTTATGGCTTTCCTATGGGATTTGACAGGGCCTCCATAAACTCCTGCCATACTTTTTTTACGATCTCCGCGGCAGGCAGGACCCGATCTACCAAAACGCTCACCTGTCCAATTTCCAGTTCACCGTCATCCATATTTCCTTCAAACATTCCCTTTTTTGCCCGGCCGCGACCAAGCAGGTTCTTCAACTCCTCCGGTGAAGCTCCGCGTTGCTCTGCTTCAAGTACCTGCTGGTAGAACGCATTGCGTATCAATCTGACCGGCGTCAGTTGTTTCATGGTAAGCACCGTATCTCCCTCGGCGGCGTTGATCACGGCATCTTTGAATGAATGGTGTGCCGATGCCTCTTCACTCGCCACAAAACGGCTTCCCATCTGAACGCCTTCGGCACCCATCACCATCGCCGCCAGCATCTGGCGGCCCGTTGCAATACCACCCGCTGCAATCACCGGAATGTTCACAGCCGCGGAAACGGCCGGTATCAATACCATTGAAGTAGTTTCCTCCCGCCCATTGTGCCCACCGGCTTCAAAGCCCTCAGCAACAATCGCATCGCAGCCAGCTTCTTCCGCCTTGCGTGCAAACTTGCTGCTGCTTACCACGTGTACCACTTTTATTCCGTTATCCTTTAAGATTTTCGTCCAGGTCCTGGGATTGCCGGCGGAAGTAAAAACAACCGGCACTTTTTCTTCCAGTATGATCTCAACGTGCTTATCGATATCCGGATATAACAACGGAAGATTTACACCAAAAGGTTTATCCGTTGCCACTTTACATTTCCTTACATGTTCACGCAATACATCAGGATACATACTGCCTGCACCAAGGATTCCCAGCCCCCCGGCATTGCTTACCGCGCTGGCAAGTTTCCATCCGCTGGCCCAGATCATGCCGGCCTGTATGATAGGATATTCTATATTGAAGAGGGCTGTGATTCGATTCGTCATGGAACAAATATAAGCAGAGCGGTAGGATGTCTTTCCGGTAAAGTTGAATGGTACAGTGTGCAAGGATTATGCAAAGTCCCCATACGATTGTCATCCATGACCGGAAATACATCTTCCAATCACGGGATAGCGGATCAACAATCATTAAACTTGTTAGTCTTTAAAAGTGGCGCCGGCATAAGGTCGCTTTAGAGAGCAGTTGCGTCCCGGGCCGTACACCCGGGGCTATGATCTTGGGGTGACAGCGATTTTTCCTGGATTTAACCCAGGTCAATATTCGTATTGTCTCCAATACTCAAGGTCCGCGTTTCTCCCTTCAATCCCGTATCACTTCCGATGATGGACTCTTCCAACACAATGTCGAAAAGATTGGAAAAAGATCCGATAATAGAGTTTCTTACAATAGAATAATTAATTCGGGTATTCTCTCCTATTGTTACATCCGGACCGATGATAGAGTTTTTTATATCGCATCCCTCACCAATGCTTACCGGCGGGATGATCACTGTATTTTCAAACTGGTAATGTGTGTCAGTCTGCGCATCAAACTTCTTTAACAGTGTAGCATTCGACTCAAGCAGCGTGTCCTTTCTTCCGCAGTCAAACCAGCTGTCGACCTTGAATGGCTTGAACTTCACACCCTGCTTCAGCATGCAATCCAATGCATCTGTCAGACTGTATTCTCCATGTGTACGCAATCCCTGCAGGTAATTTGTTTCCAGGCACTGGAACAACTGTGCGCTTTCCTTGATCTTATAAATACCTACGAGTGCCATATTCGACTTGGGAATATGAGGCTTCTCTACTACATGATCGATATAACCCTTATCATTCATCTCCGCTACACCAAATTCGCGTGGGTCATCTACTTTTCTCACACCAAGCATCGAACATTCGCTTTCTACGACCGATTTCACGTCGTATTCGCAGATGGTATCGCCAAGAACAACGATCACTTCATCATTATCTACCACTTCCCTGGTGATCTTGATCGCATGACCGATACCCTGTCTGTCGATCTGCTGCACATAATGCGCTTTCAGATCAGGATACTTTGCCTTTACATAATCACGGATCTTATCGCCAAGATAGCCGACAATAAAAACGAATTCATTGATCCCGGCATCCACCATCTGGTCGATGATAATGCTCAGCACTGTCTTGCCCGCAAGCGGGATCAGTGCCTTTGGTTGTGTATAACTATGAGGACGCAGTTTGGTTCCGGCGCCTGCTACTGGTATTATTGCCTTCATTTACCCGTTGGGGACTTTTAATCAGAAATTTAAAAGCCAACGAAAGTAGTGATTTTTACCGCAAACAAAAACTTATCCGCCGGGGCGTGGTTTCAATGGGCTGCCAACGTAATTTTGCGGCGCGGGCGAGAGAGGTTTAAGAGGTTTGATACGTTTGAAAGGTTTGTCTTTCTGATCCCTGACACCTATCAAACCTCTCAAACTTCTCGAACTTTCTAACCCATTAAATAACTGACACTTATCAACCGTTCTTCATGCAAAAAGACACTCAGATCTTCGACCTGATCAACCAGGAGCTTGAACGCCAGCGCAATGGCATCGAACTGATCGCTTCTGAAAACTTTACTTCCCTGCAGGTAATGCAGGCGATGGGCACCGTTCCCACCAACAAGTACGCAGAAGGCTACCCCGGCAAACGCTATTATGGCGGCTGCGAAGTAGTGGATGAAATTGAGACCCTGGCCATCGAAAGACTGAAAAAAGTGTTCAATGCAAGCTGGGCCAACGTACAGCCACACAGCGGAGCTTCCGCCAACGCCGCCGTATTCCTCGCCTGCGTAAAACCCGGCGATAAAATACTGGGCCTCGACCTCAGCATGGGCGGCCACCTTACTCACGGAAGCCCGGCCAATTTCAGCGGCAAAAACTATCACGCACTGTTCTATGGCGTGAAAAAAGAAACCGGTCTCGTTGACTATGATCAGCTGGAAGCCATCGCACTCAAAGAAAAACCAAAGATGATCATCTGCGGCGCTTCTGCTTACAGCCGTGACTGGGATTATAAACGCATCCGCGAGGTAGCTGATAAGATCGGCGCTATCCTTTTCGCTGATATCGCTCACCCTGCCGGACTGATCGCAAAAGGATTATTGAATGATCCGTTCGATCATTGCCATATCGTAAGCTCTACCACGCATAAAACATTGCGCGGACCAAGAGGTGGCATCATCATGCTGCGCAACGACTTTGAAAACCCATGGGGCATCAAAGACCCCAAAGGCAATACACGCACGATGAGCCAGCTTCTCGATCTCGCTGTTTTCCCGGGCACACAAGGCGGACCACTCGAACACGTGATCGCAGCAAAAGCCGTTTCATTTGCAGAGATCCTTACAGATGAATACACGGCATATGCAAAACAGATCATCGCTAACGCACAGGCAATGGCGAAAGCTCTCGTCAGTCGTGGTTATGATCTCATCAGCAGCGGAACAGATAACCACCTTATGCTGATCGATCTCCGTAATAAAAACCTCACCGGTAAAAAAGCACAGGAAACACTCGATAAAGCACACATCACTCTTAATAAGAACGCTGTGCCTTTTGATGACAAATCTCCTTTCGTCACTTCAGGTATCCGTGTCGGCGTTCCCGCCATCACCACACGTGGTATGAAAGAGAACGACATGGAAACAGTAGTATCCATGATCGATAAAGTGCTCATGAATGCTGATGATGAAAAAACGATCGCATCTGTAAAAGGAGATGTGAAGGAATTTATGCAGAAGTTTCCGTTATATCCGGAACTGTAACAGGATGTTCCTGAGTTTCAGCGTTTCCGGAAGTCAGAGCCCCCTGGGAACTTCCGGAAACGCTGAAACTCAGGAACCTTGTTAAACTGCCTTTATTTTAATAAGTTTATACCACAAACAGCAACCCTAAACCGTTTCACCATGATACAACGTCAGCAGACTCTTTGGCTGCTATTATCAGTAGCCTGTTCCATTCTCAGTTTCCTGTATCCTGTATACACCGGTCAGAAAATGGAAGAAAACAATATGCTGATATTTGATCAACTGATAGCGGGAAGTAACTTCGGATTGCTGATACTGACAGGCGCTTCCATACTCATCGGCGCTATCGCCATCTTTCTGTTCAAAGACAGAAAGACCCAGGTAAAACTGAGCATCGCAGGTGTTGCCATTGCAATATTTTTATTTGTCCTGTATTTTCTTCAGATCAAAAAATACCAGACCGGCAACTTCGCATTAACATCATTGCTTCTTGTTGGTTTGCTGATCGGTTACATCATGGCAACAAGAGGAATACTGAAAGATGATAAACTGGTGAAAAGCCTTGAGAAATTCCGTTAAACAGGGATTGCTGAATAACTGCGGGGTTCTGCTGAAACGTTTGAGAAGTTTCATAGTTTAGGCAGGCTGCGTTTGTCTGATCAGTTTAATGATGATGCAGGAGCAACGATAGCTACTACAGGCTTTTGTGTTGATCAGTTCATAAAGCTTGCGGCAGATATCAGTCCTCCCGCCTAACCTATGAAACCTCTACTGCCTGACAGAGATCATTTCTTCACCAGCATTTTCGATGCTGTATACGCTTCGCCTTTTATTGAAATGATATACATACCTGTTTTCAGAGCGGGAATATCGATCTGTTGTGTGATTCCGTCAGCCTGAAGATTCAATGTTGTTTGAAGGATCTGAACACCAGCGGTACTGGTGAGCTGGACCAGGTACTTTCCCTTTTGCACAGAAGCAAGGCTGATATTTATTTTTTCATCCAGAACAGGATTGGGATACACTGTAAAACCCGGCCTGGAAAAACCTGTCTGCGCTTTCAGGATACGGCTGTTAACGGTACGTCCGGATGTGATTGCAACGCTGATACGATAATAATTGGTGCCTGTCAGCGGATCTGTATCTGTAATTAAATAGGCCGCTTTTGCATTCAGGTTATTTGACGGATTGATCCTCAGCACAGGCTTGAAATCTGTTCCATCTTTTGATCGTTCGATCGTGTAAAAATTTACATCGCGCTCTGTCAGATTACTCCACCCGATCATTACCCGGTCCCCCTTTACTATCGCTCTTACACTGTCAAACATCACGGGCAGGGTTCCCTGGCCCGATTGTATACCTGTTTCCGCCTGCGCGCAAACCAGCACAACGATCATCAACATAAATAATGTAAGACCAACTCTTCTTAATGGCATTTTATCGGCATTTGGTTTATTTATTCTCTTATACGCTTACGCATAGGAAACATACCGGCAATACCTATCATGCCCTGCACCCGGCGTCAACCGGGAACTTATTACTTTCTGTATAACGGTACGGATTTCTCAGAAGATTTGGACAGGACTGAACCAGGGAGATTAAATCAACGGTCACAAACATATAGTGCAAATGCTGAACAAGCAAGCATTCAACTGGAATGTTTGAAGATTAAGGGGATTTACGATTGTACTCAACGCCCATTGCGATTGAGTTTCAATAGCAGTAAGAGTTTCTCTGTAGTTGCTGTTGTGGATACAAGTTGAACGAATACCGTCGATCGGTCAATAAGACGCCGGACCTTCCATTAAACGGACACAGACCGGCCATCTGCCATCGAATAACAGCAACCGGCAAGTTGCGTCAGAACAACATTGACGTTGTTTCGTATCTGCATTACAGGAACTTTCCCGTATGACTATCCTTTACTTTCTTTGCGCCCTCGGGTTTTCCTTCATACACCAATGTCCCTCCCGCATCACCCGCTTCGGGTCCGAGGTCGATCAGCCAGTCGGCACTTTTGATCACATCTGTATTATGTTCGATCACCAGTATCGAATGCCCCTGCTCGATCAACGCATTGAACGATGTCAGCAGTTTTTGTATATCATGAAAATGAAGGCCTGTAGTCGGTTCATCAAAAATGAACAGGATCTTCGATGATGCCCTTCCTTTACCAAGGAACGAAGCCAGCTTCACACGTTGCGCTTCACCACCGGAAAGTGTATCCGATGATTGCCCAAGCTTCACATAACCTAATCCCACATCACTCAATGGTTGCAGCGCTTTGGACAATCCCTTCTCATCGCTGAAGAATTGTATCGCATCATCCACACCCATTTCCAGCACATCGTAAATGCTGCAGTCTCTATATTTTACTTCGAGCACTTCTTCTTTAAACCGTTTACCACCGCATGCTTCACAAGTCAGGTGAACGTCTGCAAGGAATTGCATTTCCACAACCTGTTCGCCTTCGCCTTTGCAGGTATCACAACGTCCGCCATCGACGTTGAACGAGAAATGTTTTGCCTGGAAACCACGCATCTTGCTCAGTGGCTGACGCGAAAACAGATCCCGGATCTCATCATATGCTTTGATATACGTGACAGGATTGCTTCGCGATGATTTACCGATCGGATTCTGATCTACCATCTCGATCTGCGCAATACTATCAATATCTCCCGTGATGGCTTTATGGAAACCAACCTTATCACCAAACTCACCTTTGATCTTTCTTAACCCGGGATAAAGGATCTGTCTGACCAACGTTGTTTTACCACTTCCGCTCACACCACTCACCACACAAAGTACATTCAACGGAAACTCAACCGTGATATCTTTCAGGTTATTCTGACGGGCTCCTTCAACAGTAATAGAACGATTCCATTTGCGGACAATCTTTGGCACTTCGATCTTCAGCTTGCCGCTGAGGTATTTACCGGTAAGACTCTCCGGGTTATTGACAATCGCATCATAATTGCCTTCCGCGATCACCTGCCCGCCAAGATGTGATGCAAGCGGTCCCATATCGATGATATGATCTGCTTCACGCATCACCAGCTCATCATGCTCCACAACCACCACGGTATTACCCAGATCACGCAATTCCTTCAGCACACGGATCAGGTTGGTCGTATCCCTTGAATGAAGACCGATGGACGGTTCATCCAGTATATATAATGAATCAGTAAGATTGCTTCCAAGGCTACGCGTCAGCTGGATCCGCTGACTTTCACCGCCACTCAGTGAATTCGCAAGACGGTTTACGGCCAGATAACCGAGACCAACATCCAGCAAAGTCTTCAGGCGATGATGGACTTCCAGCAATACACGTTTCGCAATCTGTTTATCATGATCGCTTATGGTTTTCTCCAATCCATCAAACCAAACCTTCAGATCTTTTACAGGCATTTCGCTGAGCTCACCAATATGCTTGCCGCCTACTTTTACATAAAGCGCTTCCGGTCTTAACCGGTACCCCTTACAATCAGGGCAGGTGGTGCGGCCACGGTAGCGGCTTAATAATACACGATACTGAACTTTATAAAGATTTTGCTCAACTTCCTTAAAAAATGCATTGATGCCAGGCGCATACTCATTTCCTTCCCAAAGCGTCTCGTATTGTTTGGCGGTCAGATCCGCGATCGGCTTATGCACCGGGAAATTGAATTTCTTCGCGCCTTTGATAAACTGTTCCTTCCACAAGCCGAGTTTTTCACCTTTCCAGGGGGCAACTGCGCCATCGTATACGCTCAAACGCTTATCGGGGATCACCAGCTCACTATCGATCCCCAGCACCTGGCTGAATCCCTCGCAGGTCGGACAGGCGCCAAAAGGGTTATTGAAGGAGAAAAGATTAGGGACCGGCTCTTCAAACTGCATACCGTCAAGCTCAAACCGGTTATTATAATGAAGGAACTGGCTCTTTGCACCCTGTACTTCTATATATACATCGCCTTCGCCCTCATAAAAAGCGGTTCCAACCGAGTCGGAGATCCGGTGAAGATCATCTTCTTCAAAATCTTTTACCACGATCCTGTCTACGAGGATGTACAATTGTTTGCCTTTTGACGTTAGGACCGATTTCAGCTCCCTATCCGTCATCTCCACCAGGTCTTCTATACGCAGTGTTTCCCCGGTGTTGGCGGTAGTATCTTTAAGGTATACCCGGGAAAATCCTTTTTGAACAAGAATATTCAGTTCTTCCCTGATATCCCGGTTTTTATGCTGTTTGAACAGGGCCAGGATAAAAACGCGGTCTCCTTCTTTTAAGGAGGAGATGACGCGGACAACATCAGTCACATCGTCTTTTTTCACCTGCTGACCGGATATGGGAGAGATCGTTTTCCCGGTTCGTGCATATAAAAGTCGCAGATAATCATATAGTTCCGTCATACTTCCCACCGTACTGCGGGGAGTACGGGTGATCACTTTCTGTTCGATGGCGATCGCCGGGCACAAACCTTTGATATAGTCTACGTCCGGCTTATTCATCCGGTTCAGGAATTGCCTTGCATACGCACTCAGACTTTCCGCATAACGTCGTTGACCTTCGGCATATAAGGTGTCGATGGTCAGTGAAGACTTTCCCGATCCGGATACGCCGGTCACTACAACCAAACTATTCCGTGGAATTTCTACGGTAATGTTCTGGAGGTTGTGGACTCTTGCCCCTTTGATCAGGATGTTTTCTGCGGAATTTACGGTCTTCTGTATTACGGGATTTTTCCCTTTTATTGTCTTTTCCATTATTCTCCCGGCAAATGTAAAGCCTTCACTGTCGCAAACTTCGTGCAATATCCTTAACATTTTTTTTGCAGCGGAAATAATTCTTTGCGAAAGGATTTGTTGGCTGAATTACAAAAATGTTCTATTTTTAAAATACCAATATCTTAAAACAATGATAAACCTAAAAACCACCCCGCCTATCGTATAATACTTCTACACATTTAGCTTAACAGCTGTTTTTACCTGTTTGTTCCATTAGTCCAATTATTTATTAACCAATATCCATTAACTACCACCTAAACCTGTAGGAGTATGAAAGCTTTAGTCAAAAAAACCGACCATGAACTCATCCAACTCTTTACGGATGGGAATCTGGAGGCCTTAGAGCAACTTGTTGTCCGTCATAAAGACAAACTGTACACATCTATTTTGTTCCTGGTAAAAGACAAATACCTGGCAGAAGACATTTTTCAGGATGTGTTCATCCGTATTATCGACACTATGCGCAGTGGTCGTTATACTGAAGAAGGCAAATTCCTGCCATGGGCAATGCGTATCGCCCACAACCTTTGCGTAGACCATTTCCGCAAAGTGAAAAGAACTCCGACTATCCGCAACAGCGAAGACAAAGATATTTTCGAGGTGCTGAATTTTACAGATGACAGCGCCGAGACAGCCATGATGAAAAGACAGAGTCACAGCCGCGTAAGGGAAATGCTCGAAAGACTGCCCGAAGATCAACGTGAAGTGATCATTCTGCGCCACTATGCCGACATGAGCTTTAAAGAGATCGCTGCCGCAACAGACTGCAGCATCAACACAGCTCTCGGCCGCATGCGTTATGGATTAATTAACCTGAGAAAATTAATGGTACAAAAACAAATTGCCCTGTAATCTGTTGTATCATTATATTTGCGCGCATCAGTGCAGAAACTCATTGTCATTCTGTTTCTCCCGTTGCACCCCCTAAAGTTCTGACAGAATTTATTCTGCTTGCCTGGCAACAGGCTGTTACAGAATGACACCAAATTGAGCCACTTACTTCTTGTAAGTGGCTTTTTGTTTTGCAAGAATTAATTCTTAAGAAAACTTCAATGCAGCTCCAGGCTCCGGCACTCCATCGCCAGCAAATTATCTTAGCCCACCCGGCCACAATGAGTGAAGCCACGACATTTGTACTTTCTTACCACACCTCCCACCTTGCCATAGAAATTAAACCGGAAAGCCCCCTGCAGCAGTATGCCGAACTGTCAGCTCAATTCAAATTTAGTGGTGCAAAGCCCAATAATCGATCCATCTCAGGCATCATTCCGTTGTTTATCCCAGCCCGAACATCAGGCGAACATCAATCGAACTAACACCGAACAAGAACCGGCCACGAGCCTTTCAAAAACACCAGCCATTCACGGCCGGTTACAGGCATGCATAAATGGCATTGGCGCGCCCCGCGCCCTGGTTCGGCCCTGGTTCGGGAACCGCCCCGGTACGTGTCTCACGCACCGGAACCGCCTGGTGCGTGTCTCACGCACCGGAACCGCCCTGGTTCGTGTCTCACGCACCGGAACCGCCTGGTGCGTGTCTCACGAACCGGAACTATCACCTCTTTCCATACGCTTCCAACCCCTTCTCCAGCCATCCCGCAAACTCTTCCGCTTCTTTTGTATAATACTTTGTCAGCGTAAGCGCTTTCTGATCCGGCGTGATGATCGCATACTGAGGTTGTGAGGTTGCACCAAAATTTTCTGCCTGGAAAGTCGCCCATTTATCGCCAACTGTGATAATCTGCTTTTCTGTGCCGTTGGATAGCGTCACTGTCGTCTGCTCTGTCAATGGCAGCTTGCTTCTTTCATCTACATATAACGATACTACAATGTATTCCTTCCTCATCAGGCTGTCAACCAGTGGGTCAGGCCAGACGTTCTCTTCCATTCGGCGGCAGTTCACACAGGCCCAACCCGTAAAATCGATCAGTACGGGTTTATTCTCTTTTTTAGCGAGCGCGAGCGCCGCATCAAGATTGTTATGAATGGGTTCGAATGTGTTCTTATTATGCGGATACAGGGAATAAGTTCTTGGTGGAGGGAAGCCGCTGATCAGTTGCAACCGCGCCATATTTGTATTGGTCAGACCTGGGATCAGGTAAAGTGTGAACCCGCCGAACACTATGATAAAAATGATCCGTGTGACAGAAAATTTCTTCACCGGGGAGCTATGGCCGATCCGGATGCGGCCAAGCAGGTAAAGTGTTGTCAATAAACCGATCACAATCCAGAGGCCAATAAAGATCTCTCGCTTCAGCAATCCCCATTGTTTCACCAGGTCCGCATTCGAAAAGAATTTGACCGCCAGTGCCAGTTCTACAAAACCAAGCACCACTTTTACATCGGTCATCCATCCGCCGGATTTGGGCAATGACTGAAGCCAGTTAGGAAACATTGCGAATAAGGCAAATGGCAGGCCCAATGCCAGACCAAAGCCGGCTGCGCCCGCTGTCAGTGGCCATGCGCCCTGATCCAGGGTTCCTACAAGCAGCGTTCCCAGTATCGGACCGGTGCAGGAAAAAGACACAATGACCAGCGTTCCCGCCATAAAGAAAATGCCGCCAAGATTACCCAGACCCGATTTTGAATCAGCCCTGTTTGCCAGACCAGCTGGAAGCGTGATCTCAAACAACCCAAAGAATGATAAAGCAAATGTGACAAAAACAGCAAAAAAAATCAGGTTCAGCCAGATATTGGTGGAGATGTTATTCAGGATCTCCGGCTTTATGTTGGCAACGTGAAATGGTATCGTAACCAGAATGTAGATCAGGAAAATAAAGACACCATAGATGATAGCATTCGTAATGCCCTTCTTTCTATCCTGCGATTTTTTGGTAAAGAACGTAACGGTAACCGGGATCATAGGAAACACACATGGCGTCAGCAACGCAATCAACCCACCACCAAAACCAAGCAGGAAAATGGTGAAAATACTCTTGTTGGCCGTTCCTTCATCCCCAACCCTGATCGCTGGGTTTTTTATATCGATCGACGCTACTTTAATAGATGATGACCCGTCCACTCCACCTTCCAGCTCAACTGTAAAGTTCAGCTGCGTGGCTGGATAAAACTCATTTCCCAATCCATACGTGTATAACAATGCGCCCTGGAGTTTCGCCGGCACCGCTCCATCTATCTTAATGATCGCTTTCCAGCCGGCCTGTCCTTCATACACACGGACTATTGTTCCTTCGAAGATCTCACTCTTCATTTCAACAGGCATTCCGTCCAGCAAAAACTCGCCCTGCTGCTGCACACTCGAATCCGCAAATTGCAATTCGGTTGTTTTGATATCCGATAATGATTGATTCGGTGCATACAATTGCCACTTATTGAAAGAGGGCAGGGTGAAGCGAAGTTCATACAAACCTTCCCCCGTCTTGCGGCTTTCTACCTTCCAACCGGAAATTGTATTGGTAGAATCCTGAGCAACAGAAGATGCTGAGACAAAAAACAAAAAGACCGCGGTAATGAGGGCGCCAATTCTTGCCATGAAGCAGGGATTTAAACAACAAACGAGCTCTTTTTAAGAAGAACCCGTTTGATAACAGTTGAAATATTTTTTTAGTTGAGAGCTACATCGAAGTTTACCTTTTTGGGAGGCAGACATTTTTCGTCATTACATGTCTGGAACTCTACGGTGCCGGTAACATTTGTTTTCGCGTTCGCTTTCAGCTTTACTATCTGTACAAAATTCACTTTGTTGGAATACTGGTTGGCCGAAAGCTCCAGTTTCGCATCATGGAATTTTTCCATCTTTCCTTCTTCCTTGATCTTTCCATCAAAGGTCAGCAGGGGGTTGTTATTGATCTTGAAGCCGGTTGGTAAAGCTACCGCATCTTCGGGCTGAGTCTGGGAATACAGGTGCCAGCCTTTCTGGATCGTTGCGGTCATGTGCACTTCGTATTGTTTGTCCGCGATCTTTTTCGCGCTGAAGGTCCATGATACGGGATTTTGCTGTGCTTTCAGGCCCGTCATTGCCAGGAAAACCGATGTAAGTAAAAGAAGTTGCTTCATAGTGCTTTATTTCTATCTAAGTACGCAAATTTGGGGGTTCCCGGTTGATTCAGATTGTTAAAATCCGGAGATCTTACCCATAACAATAAAACAGACGAGAGGTTTAGTAAACAAGTTGTTTCGCCATCAGCATTGTTTCGATGATCTGGCGGCCGTCAGTATTACCCAATACTTCTGTGCAGGCTCTTTCCGGGTGCGGCATCATGCCGAACACATTGCGCTGCGCATTGCAGATACCTGCAATATTGCGGAGGGCGCCGTTTGGATTGGCTTCATCCGTCAATTGACCATTTTCGTCACAATAACGGAAGATCACCTGGCCGTTTGCTTCCAGCTCATCCAATACTTTATCCTCGGCATAATAGCGGCCTTCACCGTGTGCAACCGGGATTTTGAATACTTCTTCAGATGCATTTTTTACAAATACGTTCTTGCAAACAAATTGCTGATTGGCATTGCGCAGCAGGGCTCCCGGGAGCAAACCTGATTCGCACAGGATCTGAAAGCCGTTACAAACACCAAATACCTTTCCGCCGTTGTTGGCAAATTCGATCACGCTTTGCATCATCGGGCTGAAACGGGCGATCGCACCGCAACGGAGATAGTCTCCATATGAAAATCCACCGGGCAACACTATACAATCCTCAGTATCGAACTTGCTGAGATCCTTGTCTTTATGCCAGAGCATGGTCACATCCTGACCCAGATCATGCTTCAATGCATCAAACATATCCCTGTCACAATTAGAACCCGGGAAAACAACAACGCCAAATTTCATGTGTAGAATTGATGGTAAGGCCCAAAGATACGAATTGGGCTGTGATCCTTATAAAGAACGACGTGAAAGAAGCAAAAAGTAAAGAATATCTCCGCGCGACCTAACCGTTACCCCAATTTTTATCATTATGCCCGCCGGTTATAATAACTTATCTTATTTCAACCCCGGCCCCGGACTCAGGTCCGGGGTGACATTGATTCTTCCAGGAGCAAAAGGAAAGTACCCTGTCCTCCCGGGCGGTAAAATTCAGACTATAAGAATCCCAAACGACGCAGACACGGGACGGGAGGAATGAGGTTTTCCTTCATGCGTTGAAAATGGAAAGTCGATCAGCAGGGTTATTTTCTTCTCTCATGCCCATCCCGGTCCCCAATACTGATACGCCACAATAAACCCTGCCGTGATCCAGAACAGGATCGCCGGGAAAGGCTTCCAGGTAGCATAGAGGTAGGTACAGGCATGGAAAGATGCCATGGGCAACATGGCCATCACCCAGTTTTCGAATGTGCCGGTAGTATTTACAAAGGGGAGCAATAAGGCGGCGAGCAAAAAGAGCAGCAAAAGGCTCCACCCCTTGCGCACGTTGATCATCATACGCCGCAGATTGTCCTGTATAAAATACCCGCCTGCCAGGAAAGGGGCCATCACCAGGAATACGCTGCCTGCCAGCCAGGCCGATTGCTTCAGTTTGGGAACGCCAAGCGTGATATGCGGTACAAATTCCTGCCAGCTCCAGGAGCCATCGATCACCGTATAGATCGCATAGAAATAAAACGGCGTGGTAATGCCCAGCAAACAGATCATCCATTCATTCAACCGGAACGGCCGCATAACGGCAAGGGCCAGCAGGATCCATACAACAAAGATCAGTGATGAAATAAAAACATAGCCTGCAATGCCAAGCGCCAGGCCGATATTGAAGATCGCGCCTTTCGCATTCTGTTTATTGTAAATATTGAACAACCCGGAGAGTATGAACAGCAGTATGCTGTTGACCAGTAAAGGAGCGGAAAAATAGTTCCATTCAGGCATCAGCGACGTGACTAGCAGGTATGCCATACCCGGCAGATAGCCCGGCTTATTCATCATCCGCTGGTTATTGATAAACCGTGTAAGCACCACGGCCTGGATAAACAGCAACGCAAAAGCGAGCAGTGGGAAGAACAGGTTGAACGATTTACCGGCCGGCAAAAGGAAGTTGAGGATGACGTCAAATAAAATACCGTCCTCCGGTTTTGAAACCGGCAGATACGGATGCACGAACATGGGCCACTTGATCAATACGCCCATGATCAAAAGCAACAGCAGGTTGGCTGGATTTTTCTGTTTAAATAGACCGGTCACGTTTTAAGTCAAAAGTAAAAAGTAAAAAGTAACCCCGCTTAAAAAATGAAACCTTTTTCAATTCTCCAAGCGGGGTGCTTTTGATTTTTATGGTGAGTCTAGTACTCTACTTTAGCAAAAACAACATAATTCCGGTAGACACAAGGAATGATCATCTGTCTCGCACTTACCTGTTTTCCGTATTTCGGCATGAACTCATATCCGCGGTCAAGGTCTTTCAGCGTTGGATTACGCGTCAGCTCACCATCCGGCTTCAATGAGAAATCCGTCAGCAGCTGCACGCGGCGTTCCAGATTATTGAAGAGGAAATGTACCTGTCCGCCTGTATTCATGATCTGGTAAGAAAGCAGGTCATCAGACTGGTCATCAAACTGCTCTTTCGTGATCACACTGCTCCATTCACGTTTGCCGTCCTTATCGAATGACTGGATGATAATATTGTCAGCCTGATAACGGACATTCTGGGAGTCATAATAGCGGTTGCCCCAGAAGCTGTTATTATAATAAGGTGAATAATAGTAATAATCGTAACTGCGGAAGTAAGGAGAATACATATAATTCCAGCGGTTCCACATGTTCGAGCCGCGTGAGGTGGTATAAAAAGATTCCGCGGCCAGTATAAATCCACCGTCCCTTCTTACAATGATCTGGCGGATGAAATAGTCATTGAAAGCCGCCTTCACACTTGAATTCCCTCTGGCCTCCCGGCGAAGGTTATCCGTGAAGGACACCGTGTCTTCTATCACCACCTGCTGATTTGTTTTGTCCCAGATGTAGAAGTAGTATCCCTCGGTATTGCCGCGTTTTTGTTTGGTATAAAAAGATGTGAGAAAATAGCGTTTGTTCACATTGTCCGGTTTGATCCGGATCTCATCCAGGAAGAATTTCTCCACCTTCAGGCTATGCACCATGAATGTATCGGCCTGGGCATATTTCACCATAAAGGAGGCTTCCCCGATATTCTCATTGTTCACGCGGTTGAATTTCGAAAAGATCAGGTCTCCGTCATTATCCAGTTGAAATTCGCTGAGGTAATCATCGTCCCTGTCTTCCATTGGTATGGAGAGCTGGCTTCGTTTGAGCTGTTCCAGCTTATCATCCATAAGTATTGTAGTAATGGCGAACACGCGTTTGTTCTTCTTATTGATCTTGAAAACAAGGATTTTGCTTTTGTCCTCACTGGAAAGAACAGTGTAGATCTTGCTGTCGCCACCAGAGCCAACATGCGTTGTATCCAGCGAGATAAGCTCACCTATTTTTTGTCCCTTGCCATCGATCTTTGCAGCCGCACAGTAGATAATGTTCTTCTTTCTATACTGGTAGATCATATAGGCAAAATCTGTATATGCGAAGAAGTCGACATTAAGCACGCGGTCATTGTCCGGCAGATAATTCTGCTCTGCTTTTGCCACTTCCTTCATCTCATTGTCGAGAATGGAGATCCAGTTTTTATTGCGGATATTTTTATAAACAAGGAAGTTGCCATTCATTTTGCCGATGATCTCAAAATTGAGGCGCCTTGTATCATCTTTATCCGGTTCGGAATAAACGATACGCTGAGCGCTGGCTGACAATCCGGCTAGCAACGCAATAAGGAACAATAACCGTCTACCACCCATCATAATATTCTGATTTTTTGGTCGTTAAAATTACAGGTTGACTGCTGAAAAGGTAACTTTTATTTCTCAAAGATGCAGGAATCCCGGAGATTACATGAACGGGTGTTAGGGGAGAAAGGTTGCGTGAGAAGGGAGGTTTAACATCCCTGTAATCAGCTGATGGCCGAATGGACGTTGGCCGAATGGCTATCAGGTCAAACATTTTGAATCCCGAAAAATTAAGACTTGGCTAATGTCCGGATTTTGCCTATACCTTTGCATTCGTTATAGCCCGGAAAGCAGGTCTGTACCAGCACAATAACAATATAGATAGTGAAAATACCCACTAACAGAGTCACGGCCGCAGGACTCATTATTGCTCTTGGAATTATTTACGGCGATATAGGCACATCTCCCCTGTACGTTTTTAACGCCATAATCGGGGGGCGTGAAGTAAGCGACTCCCTGGTGATCGGGGCATTGTCATGTATTATATGGACGCTGACGCTGCAGACCACCATCAAATATGTGGTGCTGATCCTGCGGGCGGATAACCGTGGCGAGGGCGGCACCTTTGCATTGTATGCATTGGTACGGCGACGAAAGAAGTGGCTGGTCATTCCGGCCATGATCGGCGGAGCAGCCCTGCTGGCCGATGGTATTATCACCCCTCCCATCTCTATCACATCCGCGATCGAAGGTCTGGAAGAATTGCCCTCCCTGCGTGGCATGCCCACCGATACGATCATGATCATTGTACTCTGCATCCTCTGCGTTTTCTTCTTCCTTCAGCAATTCGGCACCGCATCCATCGGAAAGATCTTTGGCCCGGTGATGTTCATCTGGTTCACCATGCTTGCCGTTCTGGGGATTTATCACGTATCTGATGACTTTGCCATCTTCAAAGCATTGAGCCCATATTATGCCATTGAATTTCTGCGGACCTATCCCGGTGGATTCTGGCTGCTGGGCGCCGTGTTCCTTTGTACCACGGGTGCGGAAGCTTTATACAGCGACCTCGGCCACTGCGGCCGCGGGAATATCAGGGCAACCTGGGTTTATGTAAAAACCTGCCTGCTGATCAACTATTTTGGCCAGGGCGCCTATCTGTTGAAATTTCGCAATGGCCTGGTGATCGACGAGGTCACCAAGCGCAGCCTCGGGGTCAACGCATTTTATGACCTGATGCCGGAGTGGTTCATCATCCCCGGTGTGATCATTGCAACAACCGCCGCCATCGTTGCCAGCCAGGCCATGATCTCCGGTGCTTTCACACTCATCAGCGAAGCCATGCGGCTGAACCTCTGGCCCAAAGTGAAGATCCGCTACCCTTCGGAAGAAAAAGGCCAGCTATTTATTCCAGCCATCAACCTCATGCTGTTCCTCGGTTGCGTGGGCGTTGTATTATATTTCAGGAAATCATCCAACATGGAAGCGGCTTACGGGCTGGCCATCATCATGACCATGATGGCAACCACGATCCTCTTTGCCAATTACCTGGTTCTGCACCGGGTCAAATCCATCTGGATCTATATATTCCTGGCCGGGTATTTTGTGGTGGAAGTCTCTTACGGACTCGCATTAATGGACAAATTTGTCCATGGTGGCTATATCACCCTGCTCGTGGGCGGACTGATGTTCCTTGTGATGTACGTATGGTTCCGCGCGCGGAAGATCAAGAACCGGTACGTGGAATTTGTGAGGATGGAGCATTACCTCCCAAAGATCCAGGAACTGAGCAATGACAGGGCGGTGCCCAAATATGCCACCCACCTGATCTATCTCACAAGCGCCAATAATCCGAAAGAGATCGAACACAAGATCATCTATTCGATCCTGAACCGCAAACCTAAACGCGCAGATATCTATTGGTTCGTTCACGTAGATACATTGGATGATCCCTATACCTGCGAATACAAAGTAGAACATATCATCCCCAACGATATCATCCGGATCGATTTCCGTCTCGGATTCCGGATGGAGCCAAGGATCAACCTCATGTTCCGCAAAGTGGTGGAGGACCTGGTGGCAAACAAGGAAGTGAACATCATCAGCCGGTATGAAAGCCTCGCCAGCAGCAATACGGTTGGCGACTTTCAGTTCATGGTAATGGAGAAATACCTGAGCCAGGACAATGAACTCCCTTTCATGGAGCGCGTGATCATGAAACTGCATTTCTGGCTGAAAGAACACAGCCTTTCTGAAGAAAGAGGTTTCGGGCTTGATGTGGCGAATGTGACAGTGGAGAAATTCCCGCTGATCGTGGCGCCCGTGACGAATTTGCGTTTGCGGCGTATTGAAGACTGATGCAAAGTAAAAATTAAAAAATACATTCGCCGGGACGGCAGACTTTTCTGTTCCCGGCACTCTTTAATTTTGACTTTTTACTTTTAACACTTGCCATCATTCATCTGGTACATATTAGCCGGCATCGGCGTTCTTTCTGTTCTTGCTTATTTTTTGCAGGAGAAATTCATCTTTAAACCGGAAAAGCTTGCGCAGGATTTTCAGTTCAGGTATGATGTCCCGTTCCGGGAATATTTTTTCGATATTGAGCCGGGCGTACGCATCAATGGTCTTCATTTCTTCCGGGAAGATCCCGCCGGATTGATCCTGTACTTTCATGGCAATAGCCGCAGTATAAAAGGCTGGTCAAAATATGCGCGGGACTTTTACCGGTATAATTATGACGTGGTGCTGGTGGATTATCGCGGTTTTGGAAAAAGCACCGGCAAAAGAAGTGAACGTGAAATGCTCAGCGATATGCAGTTTGTTTATGACAAATTGCGTGAAACCTATGATGAGCATCATATCATCGTTTATGGCCGCAGCATCGGCAGCGGCTTCGCCAGCAAGATAGCGTCGGATAATAACCCGCGCTTCCTCATACTGGACGCACCTTATTACAATTTCAGAAAAGTGGTCGAACGTTTTCTGCCGATATTACCGGTAAAGTATGTGTTGCGCTATCACCTGAGAACAGATCAATGGATCAGAAAGGTCAATTGTCACACCTATATCATTCACGGCACGCGCGACTGGCTCATCCCTATCAGACACAGCGAACGTTTACAAAAGCTTAATCCACATAAAATAACCCTGATCAGGATCATTGGCGGAGGACATAATAACCTGCCTAAGTTTGACGAATATCACGGTTTTGTACGTGATATACTCAAGAATTAAGTAAAAACCCGAAAGTAAAAAATATGACTCCGTGGAACGAAGGCCGTTTGGAAAACCGGACTTTCCTTTTTACTTTCTACTTTTGATTTTTACTTTCTTTTAGCACACTGACATAAAACTTTTTCCCGGTCCGTTCGTCCAAGAAAAAACCGATGTTTATGCAAATGAAACTCTACACTACCTTTTTTATCCTCGCTTTTGCTTTTGCCTCCTGCAAAAATCTGGGTAAAATCTACCAACAGGGCCGCTATGATGAAGCTGTTTCATTAGCAGCCCAGAAGCTCAGTAAGAAACCGAATGATCCTGCCACACTTGATATACTTCAGAATGCTTATCGCTATGCGGTAGAAGATCACGAAAGACAGATCAAAAATTATAACAATTCCAATTCAGATCTCCGCTGGGAAAATATCTATCGTGAATATGCAAACCTGCAAAGTCTGTACGAAGCGATCCGCCGCTCACCTTCTGTATATGAGATCGTACAGCCTACCGACTATTCATCTTTTATGGCCACTTATAAAGAAGAAGCAAGTAATGCACGTGTGGAAAGAGGTCTTGAACTGATGGACCAGAATACAAAAAAAGGCTATAAAGATGCATATGCCGAATTCCAGAAGGCGCTTGCATTAAAGCCCGGCGATCTTTCCATCAAACAAAAAATGGATGAAGCGTTTGCAAATGCTGTGACAAATATTGTTGTACTGCCTTTGACCCGGTTTGGATACCAGTACAGTTCTTATTCATACGATTTCAATACTTTCAATTATGACCTGTTGCGTTATCTGAATAATAACAGCCGTTCATCGTTCACGCGTTTCTATTCTGCAAATGAAGCAGGTTCAAATCTTCGTGCGGACAATACTGTTGAAATGCGTTTCAGCGACGTGAACATCGGCCGTTACCGTGATCAACGCACTGTTCGTGAAGTAAGCAAACAGATCGTATCAAAAGAGATCTATCTGAAATCTGATTCTGTGAAAAGGGAATATATCACGGTGAAAGCAAAGATCACAACCGTTACCAGGACATTGCAGGCAGATGGCCTGTTACAGGCTTCCATCCGTGATCTTGACAACCGTCATCTATGGAGCGATACATATCGCGCCGATTACCGCTGGGTTTACAGTTTCTCCACTTACACCGGCGATGAAAGAGCCTTAAGCGATGAAGATAAAAGGCTGCTGAACCAGCGCGAGCAATTTCCTCCTTCCAATGATGAGATCATCCGTGTGATCATGAGCGATGTACAAAATAAAGCACAGTGCGGCATTAGTGATTATTACAACAGGATCTATTAAACAAAAGATAACCCCGCTTATCGAAGGAAAAGAATCCTACTCTTAAGCGGAGTGTTTTTTTACTTTTTACCTAACTTCATTGGAATGAAAATCTCCAGAAGAAATTTTATTACAGTGGCGGCAGTGGTGCCGACAATCATTACACATCAGATTATGGAACAGAAATCCTCACAGGTCATTCATCACGTTTTCTTTTGGTTGAAAAATCCAGGCTCAGCGCCGGACCGTGCGCAGCTGATGGAAGGCCTAAAAACGCTTTCTGGTATCAAAGAAGTAAAAAAGCTATTGATCGGTTTACCCGCTTCCACAGAAAAAAGAGAGGTGGTGGATAACAGTTATGATGTATCCGAACTGATGTATTTTGATTCTGCAAAGGAGCAGGATGCATACCAGGTCCATCCGATACACAAAGCATTCGTAGAAAAGTACGGTCATCTATGGGAGAAAGTGGTGGTTTATGACATGCTGGTTCAATAAATAGAGGTTGATAAGCGTCCGTCGTTTAACAGGTTGAAGAGGCTTCAGGCAGTCAACCGGATGTCAGTTTGCTGCAGGCATAATGAACCGGTCAGCACAAAAGCCCACAGCAGATACCAGTCCTCCTGAATTATTATTAAACTGATCATACAAACGCAGCACGCCTAACCTTTGAAACCTATCAAACCTATGAAACGTTTCACCCGAAACCTGCAGTTATTCAGCAACCCAGATATATCAGAACTGTTCTGGTGAGCTGATAGACGGACGGCCGGTGTCCGATCATCGTTCTCAACTAAAAAGACCTTAAGACAAAAATGGAAAGATCAAAAAAATCCAGGTGGTGGAGAAAGATCCAGATCATTGCGATCATCTATCTGGCCTTTGGGTTGGTGCTTTATTTTTTACAGGAGAAGTTCCTTTTTCATCCGGATCCGCTTCCGCAGGATCATACATTCAGATTTGATCAGCCATTTACGGAGATCTATCTTCCTGTAGATGGCGAGAAGAATCTCAGCATTGTAAAATTCACTGTTCCCGATTCACTTCGGAAAGGTGTTGTTCTTTATTTCCACGGGAACAAGAATAACATCGAACATTACTCGCCAATGGCTATTTACTTCACCCGCAACAATTATGAAGTATGGATGATGGATTATCCGGGCTATGGCAAAAGCACCGGTGAATTGACGGAAAGCACGCTCTATTCAGATGCGCTGATCATGTACAACATGGCGAAGGCTGTTGTGCATAGCGACAGCATTATCTTATACGGCAAATCACTTGGAACGGGTATTGCAACAGAGCTTGCATCCATAAGAGACGGCAAGCGGTTAATACTTGAAGCGCCCTATTACAGCATTGATGCACTGGCCGCAAGATATGCTTTCATCTACCCGGTGAAATGGATGATGAACTATCATTTCCCCACATACAAATACCTCCAAAAGGTGCAGGAACCGGTGACACTGATACATGGTACGGACGATAACACAATTCCCTATCGCCATTCAAAAAGACTACTGAAAGTAGCTCCCGCCGGAACAGAGTTGGTAGCAATTGAAGGAGGCCATCATAATGATCTTGCAGATTTTCCGGCGTTTGGGAAAAAGATAGATTCGTTGCTGCGATGAAGGTATCAGAGGTTTAATAGGTTTCAGAGATCTGATAGGTTAGGAGACAGTCATACGAAGCAGGACTAACCCTTGTATCAAACCTCTGAAACCCCGGAGACCGCTGCCCCTTTCCGCTTATATCGGCACCACATTCGCTGTCTTATTCTTTCTTATTTTCTCTGGTATTGTCCGCATGATCTCTTCTTTCAGCGCATCGATCAGTGCTTTCTTCACAAAGTTCCGGTGTACTACCAGGCTCACTTCCCGCATGGGTGAGGGTTTGCGGAATGGGCGGATCAGTTGTGTTTGTTTTACCGGCATATCCAGCGTGGCTAATTCAGGGATGATGGTAATACCGTCATTCATTTCCACCATGCGGCGAAGCGTTTCAATACTGCCGGCTTCATAGTCAAATGAGCTGCCTTCCTTGCTCATCTTGCGCAGTTCACAAAGATTCACAATCTGTGAGCGGAAGCAATGCCCTTCCTCCAGCAGCCAGAGTTTGTTGGGGTCGATATCCTGTGGAAGGATATAGCTTTTTTCGTAGATGGCGTTCTTTTTTGACACATAGGCCATCAGTTCTTCATAAAACAATACAAACTCTTTAATGCCTGCTTCCTGCAGCGGTGTTACAAGAATACCTGCATCGATCTTTCCTTCGCGCAGACGCGCAATGATGAGTTCGGTCATCATTTCATGCACCACCAGTTTTACCGATGGGAATTTTTTGGCAAATGTTTGAATGAACAGGGGTAATAAATACGGCGCCAGGGTTGGGATGATGCCGATGCGCAGTTCCCCCGTAAGTACGCCTTTTTTGTTCTGAAGGTTTTCCAGGAGAAGGCTTTTCTCCGCGAGGATCACGCGGGCCTGTTCGATGATCTCGGCACCGGTTTCGGTAGGAACAACGGGCTGTTTGCTGCGATCGAATATTTTGATGTCCAGTTCTTCTTCAAGCTTCTGGATCTGCATGCTGAGCGTCGGTTGTGTAACAAAGCAATGGTCGGCAGCGGTGGCAAAGTGACGCCAGGTGTCGACGGCGATGATGTATTCAAGTTGAACGAATGTCATAATATAGATTTTTCCTATCAGTATATAAAATTAATCAATTTGATTTATTAAATGGGTTTTCTGAAATTTATGGATCATTACAAATTTCAGGTTAAGGTTTAATAAGAAATCGCCGGCTGAGAGGCTGGCGATTTTATTAAGGGTACCGGAATAGAAATTCATTCTGGTGTTGTTTTCTGGTCAAACGTTTCATACGTTTCAAAGGTTTCATAGGTTATGCAGGATGCGTTTGTATGATCAGTATAATAATGCTGGAGAACCTGTATCTGTTGCAGGCTTTTGCGCTGATCGGTTCATCAGCTTGCAGCAAACTGCCATCTTGATAACAGCATAGTGATTCAGCAGCCCCTGAATAAAGCTCGTTTTCCCCTCAGTTTTTCGGTGTTATTTTCCCCTGAGATTTTGTGTTTTTCTCTTGTTTTCAGTTGCAGTTGAGGGCGATCTTTACAGCAGAGAAATTTCTTTAGTCACCGTCATCTTTAGGACTGGTGGAGGAGGTCAGTCCTAAAGGGACGGTGCTTTTTTTATTATTTGTTGATAAACGAAAAAAGGAAGAAAATGGAAACAGATTGGATGAAATACATAAAGAAAACAGCAATGAGAAATAAAACGCGAAGAAGGCGGATGACCCGGTATGTCGGTAACATTGGAAAGTTGAATGAAGAAGTGCATTTGGCCGGGACGTTGTTGCGGCAGCAGATCGCCAGCAAAATGCGTCGCTGATGCGCATCTGAGCGCGGCTTTTTTTGCGATACGCAATTTATTGCGCAGTTAAACTGCGACCGGCAGTCGTGCCGGCCAGGGGCGTTTGTCCCCGGCAATCCCCCAACCTCCCCGTCCCTGTACGCACCTCACTCCTCCAGCACTGCCCTGCTCTTTGTAATTTTCAATTTATAGCCAACACCTACTTTCAACGCATAGTTCTCCTTTCCATGACTCACCGGAAATCCATAACAAACCGGATAATCATATTCCTTCACCACATCACGGATGATTTCATATACCGTCTTTCCAAAAGGTCTTTCTGTATCTTTCATATCTGTAAATCCGCCAATGATCAAACCGGCGAGATTCTTCAGCTTACCTGAACGCTTCAACTGGTACATCATCCGGTCAATATTATAACTATATTCACCCACATCTTCCAAAAACAGGATGCGCCCTTTGGTTTTGATATCATCATCCGATCCAACCAGGTGAGCAATGAGGGAAAGATTACCACCAACAAGTTCACCGATCCCTTCACCGGTTTTATTGAACGGATGCGCCTCACAGATATATTTTGCCCATACACCCTGCAAGGCAGAACGAAGCGATTGCACATACCGGTTGATATACCCGGCTTCATTAAATGCGCCCGCCATCGGCGCATGCAACGATGAAATATAATAGTTGGTATAGAGGTGCGAATGCAGCACCGTAATATCACTAAACCCAATGATCCACTTCGGGTTCTTTTTGAATTTCCTGAAGTCGATCTGCTCAATGATCCGCCCCATGCCATAACCACCACGGCCGCAAAGGATCGCCTGCACATCATCGTCATCCATCATCGATTGAAAATCGGCCAGCCGCTCTTCATCCGTTCCTGAAAAATAAGTGGTCGAATTACCGCCAAGTGTCTTACCGGTTTTTACATTATACCCCCATTCCTCTTTCAACACACGTATACATTCAGCAGCCTTATCAAGACTCATGTAACCCGCCGGGCAAACGATCCCGATCGTATCGCCAGGCTGCAGGTATGGAGGCGTTTTTATCATACAATATCTGTTAAGGTGCAGGCACCTGTTTGTACAATTAATTTATGCGGCACACCGCACTTCAATGCAAAGTTATCCCGCTGATGACCTACCGGAAAATCAAAACAAACCGGGTAACTGTATTTCTTTACTTTCTCCAGTACGATCTGCTGAAGGCTTTTGCCAAACTCTTCACCCGGATCATCCTGCTTCACTTTAAACCCACCGATGATCAGGCCGGCAAGCCGGTCCAGTTTGCCGGTACGCTCCAGGTTCCAGAACATCCGGTCGATACTGTAAAGATATTCACCGGTATCTTCAACGAACAGGATTTTATTATTCGTATGTATATCGGAAACTGAACCAGCGAGCGTTTCAATTGTTTTTAAATTACCACCCGTCAGTATGCCCGTTGCAGTACCATTGCGGTTATTCGAGCCAGGGGCTATCGAATACTGCATGTGTTCACCAGATAAGGCTTTACGGATGGATTCGATCGTGTCTTTTTGCGTGGAATCCGCTTTTTCCCAATTATCAGGAAAACTGTTGCACATTTTGGAATGGATGGATGCAATGCCAAGATTACGCTGAATATGTGAGTGCAATACCGTGATATCACTGAAGCCAATGACCCACTTCGGATGTTCGCGCATCAGGTTCCATTGCAGGTCATCAATGATCCTGACTGATCCGTATCCACCACGCGCACACATGATTGCTTTGATCTCGCGGTCGTTCAGCATTTGCTGCAGATCCGCACGGCGCTCTTCATCAGTGCCGCCAAACGTGGCGTCGCGGCGGCCGATGGTCTTGCCGGGCCTGATCCTGTATCCCCAGCTTTCCATCACCCGAACGGCAGGAAGGATGTCTTCATGCGTAATATAGCCGGCTGGCGAGGTAATGCCGATCATATCACCTTTCTTCAGATAAGGCGGAATGACCGGAGCCGGATTTCCTTCAGCCGCAGTTGCAGAAAAAGGAAAAGCGGAGGCAGCGATCAGACCAGCGGAAGAAGAAAGAAAGTTTTTGCGGTTCATGGAATAAAACTAAGCCACACGGGCGAAGTTTCCGCAACCGGTTAAGCCTGCGCGAAAGATTCTCTTGAAACGCATCCGCAGACGAACATTCAACATTCTTGATTTTATCCGGCCATTTATTCAACAAAATTGCCCCCCATCTGCCAGGTCATCGCCATTACGGCCGTGTTGCCTCCTCTTTGCCTGCCCGGGTCCCGGGAAGGAAAAGAGGAGGATCCGGGGAGAAATTACCGGACTCCTCGGGCTTTTGAGGAGTTCACCAGTGCTTTTAACGATGCCCACACATTTTAGGGCAACGACACCGGTCTGCGTTTATCGATTTGCATTAACACAACAACCGGTGAAAAGCGCCCGGCGGCCGCCCTTAGGCAATCACGCCGATTTCCGGTATTTTTGCAGGTCAAATAACCCGCCTGAAAGGCTACAATTGAAATATGACGAATCCGAAAAGATATCTTATTACATCTGCCCTCCCTTATGCAAATGGTTTGAAGCATGTGGGACACCTGGCCGGCGCCTATATTCCGGCTGATATATACGTCCGCTACCTTCGCGCACAACAAAGAGACGTGGTTTTTGTATGCGGAAGCGACGAACATGGCACTGCCATTCCTATCCAGGCGATGAAGGAAGGAACAACTCCACAGGCAATCATCGATAAATATCACGAAGCAATGAAACAGGATTTTGAAGACCTGTCCATTTCATTCGATATCTATCACCGCACCAGCTCACCCATTCACCATGAAACCGCGCAGGAATTCTTTACTTACCTGAACGACCGCGGTGAACTGGAAACAAAAGAGTCTGAGCAATATTATGATGAAGAAGCAAAGACATTCCTCGCTGACCGTTATATCAAAGGCACCTGTCCCAATTGTGGCTATGAAAATGCTTATGGTGATCAGTGCGAACGTTGTGGTACCTCACTGAGTCCTGACGAACTGATCAACCCCGTCAGCACATTAAGCGGCAGCAAACCTGTAAAAAGAAAAACAACACACTGGTACCTTCCGCTGGATAAGCATGAAGATTTTCTTCGTCAATGGATCCTTGAAGATCATAAAGACGACTGGCGCTCTACCGTTGTCGGTCAGTGCAAAAGCTGGATCGATGGTGGTTTGCAGCCACGCGCCGTTACCCGGGATCTGGACTGGGGCGTGAAAGTGCCCCTGGCTGACGCAGCGGGAAAAGTATTGTACGTATGGTTTGATGCACCTGTCGGCTACATCAGCGCTACCAAACAATGGGCCATTGATAATAACAAAGACTGGAAGCCTTACTGGCAGGATAAAGACACCAAGCTGGTGCATTTTATCGGCAAGGACAATATCGTTTTCCATTGCATCATTTTTCCTGTAATGCTGAAACTGCATGGCGACATTGTACCCGCGAATGTTCCTGCAAACGAATTCCTCAACCTTGAAGGAGAAAAGATGAGCACCAGCCGCAACTGGAAACTGGAAATGCGTGATTACATAAACGATTTTGTAAAGAAAGAAAATGGCGGCGGTCAGATGGTGGATGCCCTGCGTTATTATCTCACACAGATCGCTCCCGAAACAAAGGATAGTGATTTTACCTGGAAAGGCTTTCAACTGGCTTATAAAAGCGAGTTGACTGATATCTTCGGAAACTTTGTGAATCGCACCTTCGTCCTGATGCACAAACTTTGCGGTGGTAAAGTTCCCATATTCCATAATGATCTTATGGACGATCTGGATAAACAACTGATCTCCGATATCGCTGAAAGCAAACAAAAAGTCGAATCGCTGCTGGAGGAATATCGTTTCCGTGAAGCGTTATATGAAGTGATCGACCTTGCAAGAAAAGGCAATCAGTACATGCAGAAAAAAGAACCGTGGATCGTTGCAAAAGGTCTTGCTGAAAATCCGGAATTACAAAAACAGATCGATAACTGCCTGCATATTTGCTTACAACTGACAGCAAACCTTGCTGTACTCATCAATCCTTTCCTGCCAAACACGGCGAAGACCATGCTTCACATGATGAAAGTGGTTGACAAAATGCTGGAATGGAAGAACGCCGGAAACATGAAATTGCTCAGCGTTGGATACAGCCTGAGAGAACCACAACTTTTATTCAGGAAAATAGAAGACGTGGAGATCTCCGAACAGATCGCGAAACTAAAAGCAAACTTAAAAGAAGCAGAAGCCGCATTAAAAGCAATCGTGAAAGAACAACCTAAAGAAACCCCTGCTCCAAAAGCAGAAATTCAATACGATGATTTTGCAAAACTTGATCTGAAAGTAGGCACTATCACCGCTGCGGAAAAAGTTCCCAAAGCAGACAAGCTGCTGAAACTGGAAGTAGATCTCGGTTTTGAAAAGAGAACGATCGTATCCGGCATTGCTCTTCACTTTGAGCCGGCAGCGATCGTTGGCAAACAAGTGGTCGTCGTAGCAAACCTTGCCCCCCGCAAAATGCGTGGCATCGAAAGCAACGGCATGATCCTGATGGCGGAAGATAATGGAAAGCTGAAGTTTGTAAATCCGGATGAGGAGACAGAGAACGGATCCGGTGTAAGCTGAGGTTAAGAAAAAGGTTTCAGAGGTTTTATAGGTTTGAGAAGTTTCATAGGTTTGACTCGAGGCCCGGCCTTGATCCGGGACAAACATTATCGCGGGTTTCCCAACTTATCAAACCTCTCAAACTTCTGAAACCTATGAAACCTTCAGGAAACTTGTTTTAGCCTTTATATAACACTTCCCGGATAATAATTTCGTTCACACACGGTTAATGGAAACCCAACCCCCACTATATGTCCGTTGATCTTGTAAAAGGCTATATTAGGCAGCTTTGTGCCGATCTTGGTGTGGATGCCAATAGCATCTACAATGAAAAAACCGGTGCATGGTATTTTGTACAGGGCAATTCCACCATTGAAGTTTTTCTCACTGCACAAAAAAATCCGCAGCAGGAACAACAGGTTTTCATCCGCTGCATGGCTCCGCTCTGCGCCATTCCCCGCGATTTTCCCAAACAATTTCTCCTTTATAAGACCGCACTCGCCATCAACGCCACCTATCTTGGCTACAAGCTGAGCGCTGATGAATCGAGAGGTATTGTCTGCGCTATTTCAGAACGGAATATCGAAGGCCTGGATTATTCCGGAATGATCACGCTGATCAGCGATCTCGGATTCTGGGCAGATAAGCTGGATGCTTTTCTCAAGAAAGAAATTTTGGGTTAAAGGACGATGCGCACGGGCACGGATAGAGGTTTGAGGGGTTCCAAAGGTTATTCTAATGGTAGCCTATTCAAAAAACGTTACTCTGGAACCTATTGCGCCGGCAACCTTTGAAACCTATGAAACTTATAAAACCTCTGAAACCTTCTCAAGCTTGTAATACTTCTCAAACCTCCACCCCTTTGAATACCCACTGATTTTGAGTATCTTGATTGCAAATTGTCCGCACCTTGACGGCGAGAAGTATATCCCGGAAAATTCTTAAGATCATTGCCATCGTGCTGGTGTGTTTGGTGGGGATACTCGTGAGTCTCCATTTCTGGTTTGTTAATCATGCGGAGGATCTGCTGGCCGAACTCGTCCGCGAACAATCAAAAGGTCAACTAAAGCTGGAAGTGCAAAAATTCCGTTTCAACTGGTTGAACAGAAAAATGGAATTGCGGAAGGCGATCTTCTACACTACAAATGATTCCACCGCTGCAAACGGCTATCGCATTGAGGTTGATCAGCTACAGCTTCGCCTTAAAGCACTGTATCCGCTCATCGCGGAAAAGAAATTCCTCATTGATTCACTGAAACTCATTAACCCCAAAATTACAGTTACCAATCTGCGACCTTCCAATCGCTCAACGGGCGAAACACCGGAACATCTTTCCATTGCGCAGGAAATGGGAAAGGTATACAACTCCATCAGAGACGCACTTAAAGTACTGGAAGTGGATCGCTTTGCAATCAGCAATGGTCAGTTTTTGATGGTCAACAAGGCAAACCCTGCGCCTGACGAAAAACCCGTTGCCATATCACGGATCTATTTTCACCTGGACAATCTCCGCGTCGACAGCTCCGCAGGAACAAGTCAGCAAAAGATCCTGTTCAGCGATAATATTTCTTTGCAAACAACTCATCAGGATATCTACTTTCCCGATGGAAGACACCGCTTAAGCTTCAGCAATTTCCGGATCAATCTTCAGCACCGCCTGGCAGAGTTTGACAGCTGTACGATCACCGCAAGAAAAGGCGATACAGACAGCAGTTCGTTTAGCGTTTTCTTTGATAAACTGAAAATGACAAACATCGATTTTGACACACTGTACCGGGCGGAAGTGATCAAAGCAGATTCCGTCTATTGTGTGAACCCACAGTTCAGTCTCAATATAAATCTCAAAGACGAAGCAATGGCCGCTTCGCCAAAACTGGATGAACTGATGCTGCAACTGGCCGGTGATCTTCACCTGAAATTTGCAGTTGTTGAAAACGGATCGTTTGATATCAATATAAAAAAGAAAGGCCATCCAAGTTCCTTTATATCCGATCACAATAACTTTGAAGTACAGGGTTTGCGTGTACAGAAATCAGCGCCAAAACCCGTTACCGTCGAACGCTTTGCCATGGGCATCCGCAATTATGAAAACTTCCTGCGCGACAGCTCCTTTTCCATCCGCTTTGACAGCATTCTGCTTTACAGCAACCGGATCAGCCTTGCCAATTTTGTATTCAAGGATTATAAAAGCGGACATGCGAACAACCAGGTGGGCATGCCGCAATTTGAATTATATGGTTTATCGTGGGATGAACTGGTTTTCAGCCACCGGTTAAAAGCGGAACAACTGGTACTTTATAAGCCGGTGATCAATTATACGTTAAAACCGACGAAAGGTAAACCCGTAAGCGTATTTGGCGCATTCAGTGAAGTAAATAAATTACTGCAATTGCATAACCTGAACATTATTGATGGTCAGGTCAACCTGGAATTTGGGAAGAATGCAAATCTGAAGCTGGATAATGTCACCAGTTTTATATCGGCACAGCAACTGGTGAAATCTCATGATATCAGCAGTATCCGCGGATCAGTGAATACATTGATGTTTACAGATGGCTTATTTGAGTCAGATGACCTGTCTGTTCGCCTGAAGGATGCTGTTCTGTCCAATACAGGCGATCAGCTACAGGCAGCGAATATCAGTGTCAAACAAAAAAGCAAATTGGAGATTGATGCCAGCCATATCCGCGTAAGCGCATTACTGTTCGATGAGGAACGAAGGGAATTCATAGTAAATAATGTGAACTGGGATAATGCCGCAGTGAAGATCATCTCTGCGGAAAATCCACCTGCAGAGAAATCGTCACTAGCACTTGTGATAAACAATATAAAAGGTAAGCAGACAAAAGTAGATATCCGGTCTTCCAACTCAACCACGTCTTTGTTTCTTGATGCAATTGATGTACAGAAGTTCAGCAACACCGGTTCTGGTTTAAAGACACAGCAATTATCTGTAAGCGGGAATAGTTTTATTCATAAAAAAGGTGCCGGGATATTCAACATCGGAAAGTTCTCGTTGAACGATGGGTCTCTTTCACATTTGATCAATGTAACCTATAGCAGGCATTCGGGAGGAGATTCAGTATTGATCAACCTGCCTTCGATCAATGCGGTAGCCGATATCAGTTCTATGCTCAACGGGCATTTCAATATTTCTTCGATGGACATTTCCACGCCGTCGGCATATATACAATCCGCGCTGAAGGAAGAAGAAGATGGTGATGAAACGGAACCTTCGCGATGGCCGGTGATCAGGATAGAAAAACTCCGGATGCAACAACCAGATCTGTATATCAGCACGAATAGCAGTAAAGGAAAAACATTGTTCCAGTGGAAAGGAAGAGAGGATAATTTCCTTGAACTGGAAAAACTTGCCGTGGACAGTAATGAACTGCAGGCATTGAACACAGACAAGCTATCATTTGTGCTGAACGGGGTGATCTTCCGCAATGCAAACGGCAAAATGTTCCGTACAAAACAGGGCAATGTTTCTGCTACACTTGAAAATCTTCGTCTGCATAAAAACGATGCAGCTGCCTGGGATTGGAGGGGAAAGCTGAAAAATCTGAGAGCCACTAATTTTATATTCGATAGCCTTGATAAAGCCGGTGGGCGGCTGGAAATAAAAACCGCGGAGCTGAATGATCTTATGATCAGTTCATCATTGCTGCTTAATACATATGAACTGGTCAAAAGGAATGCCGCATTTACGCTGAAAGAAGCAACGGGTACTTATCAGAATCAACACAACCGTTTCGACTGGCATAACATCCGGTTTGATAAGAATACGCGTGAACTTGCAGTCGATTCATTTTCTTATCTGCCGATGCTAACGCAGGAGGAATTTATGCACACGCATCCTTATCAAATGGATTATGCAAAAGTGACAACAGGCAAAGCCAGCATAAGCCGCGTAGATCTTGAACATTTTTTAAAAGATACAATACTCGATCTCGGCAGTATCACCGTCAACAATGGCAGGCTTGATGATTTCAGGGATAAACGTTTACCGCGGCAACCTGGTCTGGTCCGGCCGTTACCGGTTGAACATTTGAAGAAATTCCCCGTAAAAGTTTCGGTTGATACACTCCGGTTATTGAATACTGAAGTAAAGTATGGCGAATTCAATGATAAAACGCAGGCAGCAGGCTGGATCCGTATAAATAAACTGGATGGCCTTATCACCAATATACGCAATCACGATGCCGGCCCGAAAGACAGCATGGGAATTGAAGCTACCGCCTGGCTGGAAGATTCGCTCTTCACCGCATTGCAGGTAAAAGGATCCTATACTGATCCCCGGCAGGGCTTCATTATGAAAGTACAAATGGGCCCCGCCGATCTCCGTGTGCTGAATCCGGCAATAGGACCGCTGGCCGGCGCAAGCTTAAAATCCGGTATTCTCGATACAATGACGATGCAGGTAAAAGGGAATAACGATGTCGCTTACGGAGAAATGCTGATGGTCTATCATAATCTGAAAGTCACACTTGCAGGAAAACCTAACCAGGAAAAAAGATCATTTCTGACCCGCGTACTGAACTCCATGGTCAATACCGTGATCAGAAATAAAAACACCGACAGAAAAGGCGTGGTATTCTTTGTCCGTCTGCAGGACAGATCCGCATTGAATTATCTTGTAAAAACCACGCTCAGCGGCATTGGCAGCAGCGCCGGGCTTGGGAAGAATAAACGGCAGCTGAGAAGATATATGAGAAAAGGTTTGAAAGAAAAAGCACGGGGAACTGACGGAGGGAACTAATCGCCGACCGCCGACGATACCACAAAGAATCTGTACCCACTCCTTAGCTGTAATATTAATACACTATTAAATTTGGACCTGCAATCAATAAAGAATCGGCGGCGGCCGGCGGTCAACCCATCCCTCTTTTAAACATTTCTTTCCTTTTACTCTTTAAAAAAAAGAATTACCTTCGGATTATAAAATAGTTGTTTAGCTAACTAATTTTTAAATACGCTATATGAACAGGATCATTAAAAAAGTGGCTGTATTGGGAAGCGGAGTTATGGGATCAAGGATCGCCTGCCATTTTGCAGGTGTTGGAGTACAGGTGCTGTTGTTGGATATGGTTCCAAAAGAAGCAACGGAAAGCACTAAACCCTCTGAAAGAAACAAGCTTGTAAACGATGCATTGACTGCTGCGATAAAAAGTAATCCATCGCCGGTTTATCATAAAGATGTAGTAAAGAAAATCACTACCGGCAATTTTGATGATAATATGAAGGATATCTCCGGTTGCGACTGGGTGATCGAAGTGGTAGTAGAAAGACTGGATATAAAGAAGATCATCTACGATCAGGTTGAACAATTCCGTAAGCCAGGAACACTGGTCACCTCCAATACCTCCGGCATTCCAATTCACCTGATGACGGAAGGCAGAAGCGAAGATTTCAAAAAGAATTTCTGCGGTTCACACTTCTTTAATCCACCGCGTTATCTCCGTTTGCTGGAGATCATTCCAACACCGCATACTGACCAGGCTGTTGTAGACTTCCTGATGCACTATGGCGATCTTATTCTTGGCAAAACAACTGTGCTTTGCAAAGACACACCGGCATTCATTGCCAACCGTATCGGTGTGTATGGCATAATGGCTATATTCGGACTTGTTGACAAACTTGGTCTCACTATCGACGAAGTAGATGCACTGACTGGCCCGGTGATCGGTCGTCCGAAATCTGCAACATTCCGTACCGCAGATGTGGTTGGCATTGATACACTCGTGAAAGTTGCAAAAGGAGTGTACGAAAATTGCCCCGCTGATGAAGCAAGAGATTCATTTGTAATCCCGGGATGGCTTAACAAAATGGTGGAGAATAACTGGCTCGGTGATAAAACCGGTCAGGGTTTCTTCTCCAAACGCAAAGGAGAGAAAGGCGAAAGGGAGATCTATACACTCGATCTTAAAACATTTGAATACAAACCAAGGGTTAAACCAAAATTTGCATCACTTGAAGCAGCAAAACCGGTAGATGACCTGCAACAACGCCTGAAGATGCTGGTAGGTAGTCCTGATAAGGGCGGTGAATTCTATCGCCATTTTCATTATGGCTTATTCGCTTATATTTCTCATCGCATTCCGGAGATCAGTGACGAATTATACCGCGTGGATGATGCCATGATGGCTGGCTTTGGCTGGGAGATCGGCGCATTTGAAAGCTGGGATGTATTAGGTGTTGAAAAAACAGTAAAAGCAATGATGGATGCAGGTTATCAGCCTGCACCATGGGTAGAGGAAATGCTGGCGGCCGGTAACAAATCATTCTTCAAGATTGAAAATGGAAGGAGGCTCAGTTATGATCCTTCTTCTAAAACATATAAAGCTATTCCGGGTGGTGAATCATTTATCATCATGAGCAACTATCAGGATAAGCTGGCCTGGAAAAATTCAAGTTGCAAATTGTATGATCTCGGTGATGACGTATTGGGACTGCAATGGGCAACAAAGATGGGAAGCATTGGTGGCGATGTGTTGTCCGGTATTCAAACGGCTATCGAAAAAGCGGAGAAAGGAGCAAAGGGCCTGGTGATCGCGAATGAAGGACCCAACTTTTCTGCAGGTGCAAACGTGGGAATGATCTTCATGTTAGCGATCGAGCAGGAATATGACGAGCTGGATATGGCCATCCGTTTGTTCCAGAGTACGATGATGCGTGTGCGCTATTCAGCCGTTCCTGTAGTGGTGGCACCTCATGGGCTTGCACTCGGTGGGGCGTGCGAAATGAGTCTTCACGCAGACAAGGTTTGTCCCGCAGCAGAAACATATACGGGACTTGTAGAGCTGGGTGTTGGTCTGATCCCCGGCGGTGGGGGGACAAAAGAATTTGTATTGCGCGCTTCTGATGAAATGCATGAAGACGAACCTGAAACAATTACACTGAAGAACAGGTTCCTTACCATTGCCACGGCAAAGGTTGCTACTTCAGCAGCTGAAGGTTTCAATATCGGCGTTTACCGAAAGGGACTTGATGAAGTGGTGGTAAACCAGGGAAGACGTATTGCCGAGGCAAAAAAATCAGTGATTGAAATCTTTGACAGTGGTTATACTACGCCCGTTCAGCGCAAAGATGTCCGGGTACTTGGCCGCTCTGCACTTGGCGCATTATATGCCGGCATCAATGGTATGTGGCGTGCAAATTATGCCACGGACCATGACGTAGTGGTTGCAAAGAAACTTGCTTACGTAATGTGCGGCGGTGATCTCAGCGAACAGAGCTTTGTATCCGAACAATATCTTCTTGATCTCGAAAGAGAAGCATTCCTTTCACTCTGCGGCGAGAAGAAAACACTGGAGCGCATCCAAAGTGTATTGAAGAGCGGAAAACCCGTCAGGAATTAAAGTCAGAATTCCCCGCTTATCAATTGAAACCTTTTCTATTGAGAGTGGGGTTACTTTCGAATTTTTACTTTTTAATTCGCCTCATGGGCATTCTTGAACTGATCAACAACGACCTCATTCTTCACTCCCACATCATCACCTATGGAGGTGCCGCGGATGCGATCATCACCGGGGAGATTCGTATTGAAATAGAGAATATGTGGAATGAACCGGAAACGATCGTTCATTTAAAACGAACCGATCACCGCCTGATATTCCGCATCACTGCACAATTCAATCCGGCACTCATACCCGAAGAAATATTTGAAAACACCGATCCGAGGAATAACTACTTCCGGATAGAAGATTTTGCCGCCGGCAATATATCTTTTGTTGACGGACTTGGCTGCAATACAGGCTACTTCAAAAAAGATAATCTCTATAAGGATTCTACAACAGCGGCACATGAATATGGACATACGATCGGATTGGATCATCCGCGTGTGCTTGATATCCGCGGACAAGGTGTTCCCGGGATCATGTACCCCCGCGGCACTATTGTAGATGCTGCCTATCAATATAATCCAGCCGCGATAGCCGGCGACAACACGAACGGCGGAACAATGAATCCGGTGCACCGGAAAGTAAGAGCAGAAGATATTGCCCTGCTGAAATTAGCAAAGCTGACCTGGAAAGATAATTATGCTATCGTTGGTGATTTCTCCAGTGTCTGGCATCCTGACCATTCAGGGTTATCCTGAAAATATCCCGAATAAGAACCGGGCATCCTGCTTTATCACCGCTATTAAATTTTCGCAGATTATCATGTAAAAACAGGGCTTAAATGTTTTCCGGCCTTCGTACCTTCCACACCATCCCTTAACCACCTGTATTTTACAGGTTCAATTATTTTTTCTATGAATAAGCAATTATTTGTAGCAGCAATGCTGGTCACCAGTGTTACTGCATTCTCCCAGCCAAGACTACCTGACCATTTTTTCTGGCAGAAATTTGACAATGGACTGGAGGTAGTCGTTATAGAAAACCATAAAGTGCCTCTTGCAACAATTGAGATCGCAGTGAAGAACGGTGCATATACAGAAGGACCGGAATACAGCGGTTTGTCTCACCTCTTCGAGCATATGTTCTTCAAAGCAAATAAAGATTATCCTGACCAGGAAAAGTTCATCAAGCGCACAGAAGAACTTGGTATGATCTGGAATGGTACAACAGGTGACGAACGGGTAAATTACTTTTTTACGTTTGATAAAGACAGTTTAAATGCCGGCCTGAACTTTATGAATGCCGCGATCCGCTATCCAATCTACCGCACAGAGGATATGCAGAAAGAAAGACCGGTTGTGGATGGTGAATTTCAGCGCGCAGAAAGTGACCCCGGATTCCAGCTGTCAATGGCGGTAAATAAAAAAGTATGGGGCGATCTTTTCACCCGTAAAAACGCTATCGGCGATCATGATATCATTAATACCGCAACACCGGAAAAGATGATGATCATTAAAGACAAATACTATTTTCCTAATAACTCATTGCTGGTGATCACCGGCGATGTGAACCCAACAGAAGCTTTTGCCAAAGCAAAAGCGATCTTTGGCGACTGGAAAAGCAGCGGCTTCAATCCCCATGAAAAATTCCCGATCCCGGAATTTAAACCAATTGAAAAAACTGAATACATTATCAAGGAATCACCCATCGCACAAACTCCTTACCTTATGTACGTCTGGCAGGGACCCGATACAAGAACCGACTCGATCGGCACTCTGGCTGCTGATGTATTTTCAACCGTACTTGGCTTGAATTCATCCAAATGGCAACAGTCGCTGGTTGACAAAGGTCTCGCCAGCTATGCCGGTATTTCTTACCAGACTGCCGCTCATGTTGGCCCGGTAACGGTGTTTGCAGTTCCAAATCCCGGTAAACTGAAAGAGTTCACCAGCGAACTGAACAACCAGGTTGGTCATATGGCTGACGCTGATTATTTTTCCGATGAACAATTACAAACAGCAAAAGATATCCTTCGCCGTAATTTTATCCGCCAGACTGAAAAGCCGTCCGCATTAAGCAGCTCGCTTACATTCTGGTGGTGCAGCGCTTCACTGGACTACTATACGGACTACATGAAAGCACTGATGAATATTTCACGGGATGACATCCAGGCGTATCTGAAAAAGTACGTGATCGGCAAACCATTTGTAGCCGGAATGATCATCAACGAACAGATGAAAGCACAATTGAAACCGGAGGAATTTTTCAAAAATTAATGTATCTGCAAATTGTCTGATCAACCATCAGCATAAACTAAAAAAACTACGGATGAAAAAGATATTTCAATATACATTTTACCTGTTTGTGGTGGCTGCTCCCTTCACGGTGTTGGCTCAACAGGCGAAACCATACGAAATGATGGTGAACGGAGTAAAAGTAGTCGTTCAGCCAAGTGGCAATGATATCGTGGTGATTCAAACGGTGATCAAAGGAGGCGTTCAAAATTATACGGCAGCACAGGCCGGGATTGAGAATATCGCCATCGACGCGTTGACCGAATGCGGCACAATGAAAGATGATAAGAACAGTTTTAAAGATAAGCTCGACAAAGTAAGTGCGTATATCGGAGGAAACTCAGGTATGGACTTCGCCTCCTTCAGTCTCAACTGTATTAAAAGCGATTTTGATGCAGTATGGCCGCTTTACACCGAAGCATTGACCATCCCAAAATTTGATGCGAAAGAATTTGAGCGGATCAAACAGGATGCGGTCAATAATCTCCGTGCAAGTGAATCTAGCCCGGACAATGCGATCAATAAACTCGCAAAGCAAACAGCTTTTGCAGGCACAAACTATGCAAAAGAACCAAACGGCACTGTTGCAACTATCACAGCATTGACACCAGCGATTACAAAAAAATACTGGGAGTCATTATTCACGCGTTCAAGACTGGTGATCGTGATCGTTGCTGATCTCGACAAATCTGTGATTGAAAAAAGTGTAAAGGAGCTGCTGGCAAAGGTTCCAGCAGGGAAACCATTTGCTGAGCAAAAGAAAAGCTATACACCAGCAGCAAATTCATTCAAAGAAGAAGAAAGAGCAAATGCTACAAACTATGTAAGAGGTATTGCGAGCGGCCCATTGCCCGGCACAACTGATTACACGGCATTCTCCCTTGCAATGAACATCTTTTCCAGCAAACACTTCCTGGAAGTGCGAAGCAAACACGGTTTGTCTTATGCGCCTCAGGCCTGGTTCAATGGCGGTACAACTCCTTATGCAACGCTCTCTGTTACCACAACAGAACCTGACAAATACATTGCTGTAGCACGTGGCCTGATCGATAAAGTGAAGAAAGAAGGTTTTACAGAAGATGAACTGAAGAATGAAAAAACAGGTTTCCTCACGGGTATCTATTATCGTAATGAAACCAATGAAGCACAGGCTGCATCAATGGCATCAAACGAAGTTCTATTTGGCGATTGGAAAAGATCTATCAGGCTGAAAGAAGACGTAGATAAAGTAACGCTGGCACAAATGAATGCTGCGTTCAATAAATACATCAATAACATTACCTGGGTATATCAGGGCGATCCGAAAAAAGTAACGCCAACGATGTATACGCAGAAAGAAACACCGAAGATGCCGGCTGAGAAGAAGGCATTCTAAGCGGAATGATTTTTATATTTGAAAAGGGATCTTTCTACAGGTCCCTTTTTTTGTTACCACACATTAACGTGGTTGGCCCGGCATAGGTTTTCTTAAGGGGAATGTTATTCGTCCCGGTTTTGCGTCGTTTGAGACTGTTATAGCCTGAATTTTTATATCCCCCGGATCGGGCCCGCGGCTGGCCCCGCCTAACCTATCGAACTTCTCAATCGCTTCAGCAGAAACATGCAGTTACGCAGTAACCCCTATATAAGCGCAGGTAATGCCGCTTCAATCGCCGGATACAAAAAAGTAAAATCAGCAAGATGTATCTTCACAGCACTCACTGTTGCACTCTTCAATACTTCAATACTCATCTCCCCAAGCACCATCTTCAATACAAAAACCGGAACGTACAACGGAATGTAAAATTTACCCTTTACCTCCTTTGCCAGTTTCGTTGTAAGCTCATTGTTTGAAACAGGTTTTGGTGCAACGGCATTGAATACGCCCCGCATTTTTTCTTCATCAATACATTTAATATACATTCTCACGAGATCATCAATATGGATCCAGCTGATGATCTGGTTACCGCTGCCTAAAATAGCCGCCACACCAAATTTGATCGGTTTTTTAAACTCCGCAAGTGCGCCTCCTTCTTTACTCAATACAATTCCTGTACGCAGGATGACCAATCTTTTTCCAAGCGTTGCGACCGGCTCAATGCTCTTCTCCCATTGCAGGCAGGTATCGCCAAGAAAACCCGGCGCGGCTTTATCTTCTTCTGTAAAGGGACGTGGATTCGGTATTTGCGGATCAGGGCCGTACCAGCCTATTGCAGAAGCGCTGATCACTGACTGAACGTGATTTGCATTTTCTTTCAATGTCTTTATGAGTAGCTCACTGCTTTTTACACGGCTATCAATAATTTCCTTTTTCCTGCTATCGGTCCACCGTTTATCAGCCACACCGGCGCCTGCAAGGTGAATAATATGATCGGCTGAAGTAACCGCATCTTTGTCGATCGTCTGGCGCTTTATATCCCAGCCCGCATAACTTATATTTTGCTGTGCAGGATATGCAGACGGATCACGTGTAAGAATGATGACCTTGTGGCCCTTGTCTACCAACGATGAGGAAAGCGCTTTTCCGATAAGACCCGTTCCTCCTGTAATTAAGATAGTTGCCATAACCAGGGACTTGAGCTGTTATTTAATCTGTTCGTTTCTTTAAGTAGCAAAATAGCCTGCCATACTGTTCACCGCCTCTTCCCGGTTTATAATACAATCTGCAACCCTGCCGGGGATAATTCCTTATTTTAGTCAAAATGTACAAACGGCTCATCACATGAAAGAAAAACAAGTTCTCAAAGCTACGCAAGCCTGTCTTATTCTGTTTGCAATACTTCTGAATATTTCGCTTTTGGCGCAGCAAAAAAAAGACACAGACAGAGCCGGCAACCCGGTTTTCCCGGGATGGTATGCAGATCCCGAAGGCGTCATCTTTGAAAAAACATACTGGATCTACCCGACATTTTCCGCTCCGTATAATAAACAGGTATTTATGGATGCGTTCTCTTCCAAAGACCTTATTACCTGGACAAAACATCCACATATCATAGATACCGCCTCGGTCAAATGGGCAAAACGCGCGATGTGGGCGCCGTCGATCGTTCATAAAGACAAAAAGTATTTCCTGTTCTTTGGTGCCAACGATATACAAAACGATAATGAAAACGGAGGAATCGGCGTTGCCGTTGCCGACAAACCCGGAGGTCCGTTCCGTGATCATCTTGGCAAACCACTGATCGGCAAATTTCATAATGGCGCACAGCCCATAGATCAGTTTGCATTTAAAGATGCCGATGGCCAATACTACCTTTTCTATGGCGGATGGAAGCATTGCAATGTTGCCAAACTGAATAAAGACTTCACCGGTTTTATTCCCTTTGAAGATGGAACAACATTCAAAGAAATAACACCGGATGGTTACGTTGAAGGCCCGTTCATGTTCATGCGCAACGGGAAATATTACTTCATGTGGTCTGAAGGAGGTTGGACCGGCCCGAATTACAGCGTTGCCTATGCAATTGCAGATTCACCGTTTGGTCCTTTCAAAAGGATCGGAAAGATCCTGCAGCAGGACTCTTCGATTGCAAATGGCGCTGGTCATCATTCGGTGATCCATGATGAAAAGAAAGATCAATGGTATATAGTCTATCATCGCCGGCCATTGACAGAGAAAGACGGCAATTCAAGGGAAACCTGCATAGACAGGATGTATTTCGATGAAAATGGGATGATCAAACCGGTTGTAATCACACGTGAGGGTGTGGAGCGCAACCTGCTTCGTTAAAAGCCTGCAATCCATCGTTTTAAAGTACTTAGTAGTTTAACGATAGAAAAGCCGGGCCTGTTTTGTATATTCATATCCAAAATCAAATTTGTCTTATGAGTTTCTTCGATCGCTTGTCCAATGGCTGGACACTTGCCATGAACAGCTTCAAAGTTTTAAAAGAAAACAAACAACTGATCATCTTCCCCATTCTTTCGGGTATTTCCCTTTTACTGGTGATCGGTTCATTCTTCACAGGTCTGCTTGCGGCCAATGGCTGGGACCTGGATGGCGTGGGTGAGCGGGAGAATACCGCAACCGTCTATCTGATCGCTTTTCTTTTTTATGTAGCAAACTACTTCGTGATCGTATTCTTCAATATGGCGTTGGTTCATTGCACAAGATTGTACTTCCGCGGTGAGGAAGTAACCGTCCGCGCAGGTCTCCAATTTGCGATCAGCCGCATCGGCGCCATCTTTGCCTGGGCTGTTTTTGCAGCGATCGTTGGTACAATATTAAAAGCTATCCAGGAAGAGTCCGGCGCGCTCGGCAAGATCATTACCGGAATATTGGGTGTAGTCTGGGCGATCGCAACATTCTTTGTAGTGCCGATCATCGCTTACGAGAATGTTGGCCCGATCGAGGCATTCAAACGTTCATCAAGAATGATGAAAGAAAAATGGGGTGAAAGCCTTGGTGCAACATTCAGCTTTGGCCTGATCAAATTTATCGGGATCCTCGTAGCGGGTGGCTTGCTGTTCCTTGCCGGATCACTGATCCATCCTATCGCCGGCATTGTGCTCGCTTCGATTGGCGCATTCACCGTTATCGCAATCATCAGCGCTTCTGAAATGATCTTCGTCAGCGCTGTTTATCATAACATCAATGGCGATCCCGTTGCTCATTTTAATCAGCAGGCGATCGACAACCTTTTTGTAAACAAAAAATAATTAGCTGGTCAGCTTAAGAAACGGCAACGGAAATCCGTCTGCCGTTTTTTTATGCTTTTCACCGCCGCTTATCATTCGGTTACCAGAACGGTCACTTTTTTGTTTTGAAAAGTGACATAAACGCTTATCTTCAGACAACAATCTCACATTATGAGCTCCATTCTCACTATTGACAAAATCTCCAAATTCTATGGGCCGATCAAAGCCCTTGATAATGTTTCCTTCGAGGTACCGGGAGGAAGCGTATTTGGCATCCTGGGCCCCAATGGCAGTGGTAAGACCACCCTGCTTGGCATCGTGATGGATATCCTGAAAGCCAGCTCCGGTTCTTTTCTCTGGAATGGTGAAGCAGGATCGGAGCTGACCCGTCAAAGGATCGGAACACTTCTCGAAACGCCAAACTTTTATCATTACCTAAGTGGTGAAAAAAATCTGATCATCGCTGCTGAGATCAAACAACGCGGCAGAGAAGATATTGCGCGGGTGCTGGATATCGTTAATCTCACGCAACGAAAGGATTCCAGGTTCAGTACCTACTCACTTGGTATGAAACAACGACTGGCCATTGCATCAACATTGCTTGGGAACCCGGATATACTTGTATTTGACGAACCTACCAATGGTCTCGATCCGGCAGGTATTGCAGAGATCAGATCACTCATAAAAGATCTGAGCCGTCAGGGAAAGACGATCATCATGGCCAGCCACATCCTGGATGAAGTGGAAAAGGTTTGTACGCATGTTGCCATTATTCAGAAAGGACACATGAAAGCCGTGGGCAGTGTTCGTGAAATACTGGATACAACCGGCAATACCGCACAAACAGTTTCATTCGAGATCAGCGCTGACGATCTTACGGCACTGGATAATATTGTAAAACAATATCCCGGCGTAAGCAGCACGGAAACGCTCGACGGCTATCTGCAGGTGATCTGTACGGACAATATTTCTGCTTCGCAGCTGAATAAATATTGCTTTGAAAAAGGTATTGTATTAAGCAGATTGAATACAAAACGCAAATCACTTGAGACAACCTTCCTTGAAATTACCGGAACAAAAAGCGAACGTTAATACATACCGATAAACTTATTATATGCTACACCTTTTACGAATCGAATGGCTGAAAGTTAAAAACTACCGTGCCTTCTGGGTGTTTTCAATACTTTATTTAGCCAGTATTTTTCTTGTCAATTATATTGCCTGGACCATTGTAGAACGAACACAAACCGAAGTTCCCGGCAGCTCTATGGTGCTTGGCAGCCCGTTTGCCTTTCCAAAAGTATGGCAAACAGTTGGCTGGTTCAGCAGTTGGCTGCTTTACTTTCCCGGTATGATCATCATCATGCTGATGGTAAATGAATTCAATTTTAAAACACACCGGCAGAATATCATTGATGGATGGAGCCGCAAACAATTCATCACTGTAAAGATCACGATGGTGATATTATTCTCCGTGCTGATCACTGTGCTGAATGCTGTCACATCCCTGTTCTTTGGCCTGATCTCCCGGGGAAGTTTTTCGTTTGAAGGAATGGAATACCTGATTTATGTATTCTTCCAGGCACTCGCCTATCTCTTCCTTGCTTTGATGCTGGCAGTATTGTTTCGCCGCAGTGGTCTCGCCATTATTATCTTCTTCCTCTACGGTCTGATCTTCGAATGGCTGATCTGCGGGCTGATGACCTTCCAGTTCAAACTGGCTCCCATCAGCTATTTCCTTCCATTGCAAACATCGGATGTGCTTATCCCTATACCATTTGGAGCAAAAGTGATGTACCCAGACGCACCAGCCGCAATCGTATTAATGATCGGCGTGCTCGCCTATATCACCCTCTATATATTCTTTGCCCGTAAGAAATTCCTGGTCGATGACCTCTAAGGGTTTCAGAGGTTTAATAGGTTTCAGAGGTTAGGCAGTCTAACCTCTGAAACCTATTAAACTTATGAAACCTCTGAAACTTATTGTAGCTGGTTTCGAAACACAACTCTTCCAAAAACAAAAACCCCTGACGAAAACGTCAGGGGAACAACTAAAAACACGTTCCTTACGTTGGCTTCATTGGGAACGAAAGAGGAACGAAATAAAATCTCTTTTACCTCCTTCCCTCTTTCCTCCTCTTAGCCCTTAGTCGGGCTTTTTCCCTTCCAAAAATGTATTGATCGTGCTGATCTGAGTCTGATTATTACCATCTTTTTTCACCTCATAGCTGCTATAGAAATTCTCGATCTGTGAGGTGCTGTTATATAGTTCCATATTACGGCGGATATAAGCGGGCACCGTTTCAAATTCGTTATTCGGATCGGCCGAGTTCACGTTGAACGATAGGTTGCGTAATTTATGCAGTCTCTCCGCAGCCTTGCGTTTTTGATCTTCCGCTTCATTCATCATAGCAGCATCTTCTCCATGGAAAGGATTCGGTTGTTGGCTCTGATGCGTCGCTGGTGTTGAAGCTACGGGAGTTTCTTCCCTTTCTACCAATTGCATGCTAAGCGTTTCATCTTCATCCCGGGTTGTCATCACCGGTGGAGGAACCTGCTCTTCCGTAGTTTTCGCAGGAGGAGTTTCTTTTTTGGTCTCGGCATAAATATTAGATGGCCTCGACAGATAACCTCCCGATGTTGATGATTGCGGACTGGCACTGTCCTTCATCTTATCATTTTTGATAAATGGTGAAGTTGATCCGGTGCTTTCCTTATCTCCCGGGGCAGATTGCGGTGTCATTTGCTGTCCTGAAAACAAAACCTCCTGTTTGGCTGGTTGAGTTTTTTTCTCGCCTGCATTTTTAACTACGCTCTGACTATTTGTATTTTCAACGGGAGCCTTTGCTTTTTCAACAGGTACTTGTCCGCCAAACAGGTCAAAGTGAACCATTGGCTCTTCTTCGCGGTCAAATGGCGGATCAATCATCTCTTCCAAAACGGGCATCGGGGCATCTGCAGGATTGCTTTCCTCCATGAGCTTCGGCGCCAGCGGATCTGCTTTTTTCTCCTCCTCTTTTTTCGGTTCTGGTTTTTTAACATCAGATGTGCCACCCAGCGCCATTATGATGCGCTCTTCCTGATTTGTCTCAGTCTTTTTAACAACCGGCAATGTGAATGGATCGCGATATTCAAAGCCCGTTGCGATCAATGTGATACCAAGCCTATCGCCGAGTGAAGGGTCATAACCAAGTCCCATGATCACATCGGTTCCTTCTCCGGCCTGACTTACCAGGTGTGTTTGGATGATATCCACCTCATCCATGGTAAATTCATGTTCACCTTCAGCTGAGTTGATATTGATCAGGATCCATTTCGCGCCTTTGATATCATTATCATTCAGCAATGGAGAATTCAGTGCTTCCTCGATCGCTCTGTGTGCACGTCCTTCACCGGAAACAGCGGCACTACCCAAAATAGCCACACCTCCGTTACGCATTACGGTGCAAACGTCGGCAAAGTCAACGTTGATCTGTCCTGTGCTGTTGATCACGTCTGTGATACATTTTGCAGCCGTTGCAAGAACATTATCTGCACGCTCAAATGCTTCACGCATTTTAAGATTACCAAACTGATGACGTAATTTATCATTGCTGATCACGAGCAGTGTATCTACATACTGCTTCATGGTTTTGATACCTTCTTCCGCCTGGATCTGCCGTTTTTTTCCTTCATAGGAAAAAGGCGTCGTCACGATTCCAACGGTAAGAATACCAAGATCTTTACATATTTTAGCGATGATCGGTGCACCACCTGTACCGGTTCCTCCACCCATACCTGCTGTGATGAATGCCATCTTCGTATTCACTTCAAGGATGCCTCTCAGCTCTTCCAGTGATTCCTCAGTTGCCTGACGGCCTATTTCAGGATTCGCACCGGCACCAAGTCCCTGCGTCAGATGTGGTCCAAGCTGCACACGATTCGGGATCCCGCTATTGGCCAACGCCTGCGCATCCGTATTACATATAATAAAGTTGACGCCATCTATCTGCTGTTGAAACATGTGGTTCACTGCGTTACCGCCACCGCCACCAACACCAATCACCTTGATGATGGATGACTTCTCTTTTGGCAAATCAAAATGTATCATTCTGTTCTTGTTTAATGGTTAGTTACATCGAAGTAAAAAATCATCCCGCTTAACTATTGAGTTGGTTTCTATTATAAAGCGGGGTCAGTTTTTACTTATAATTGTTTGTCTTCTTCCTCTTTGAAAAGATCTATAATTCCGTCTTTGAATTTTCCCCAGAAATTGCTCAGGCCTTTCCTGCGACGTTCCCGCGTTTCGTATTCAACATCTTCCTCTTCTTCCAATATTGCCACTTCAGGTTCAACCGGGAGTTCGGCCTTTTTGAGATTTTCAGGAACTTCTACCCTTTTATACTCACGCTCGAACTGCTTGCGGTTCTGTTCGTAGTCATCATATCCTTTCAGAATAAGACCAACACAGGTAGAATAAGTGGGTTTCGCCAATTCTTCAATGTGGCCCGCAGCAAGATGCTCATTCGGAAAACCGATTCTTGCAGGCAAGCCGGTTACGTATTCAGTCAGCTGGATCAGGTGACGCAATTGTGAACCACCGCCGGTGAGCACAACGCCGCCATTCAGCATTTTGTTATCAAGACCCACTTGTTTGAGATGATAGGTAACAAAGTCCATGATCTCGCTCATTCTCGCCTGGATGATATTTGCCAGATTCTTTACGCTGATCTCTTTCGCCGGCATGCCACGTAATCCCGGGATTGTGATATAGGCATTTGCCTTCGCTTCATTGGCGAGCGCGCTGCCAAACTGCACTTTCATTTGCTCGGCCTGGGTCTTCAACACACCCAACCCGGTTTTGATATCATTTGTAATATTCTCACCCGCAAAAGGAATAACAGCGGTGTGCTTCAGTATGCCTTCATAGAAAACAGCGAGGTCCGTTGTACCACCGCCAATATCCACAATCGCAACGCCAGCTTCAAGATCTTCCTGGCACATTACTGCAGAAGATGAGGCGAGTGGCTGCAGCACGAGATCTTTTGTATACAAACCGGATTTTTCTACACTACGATTGATATTTCTGATAGCATTCTTATCGCCGGTGATAATGTGAAAGTTTGCTCCAATTTTCACGCCACCATAGCCAATCGGGTTAGGAATGTTCTGAAAATTATCAACAGTGAACTCCTGCGGGATCACATCAATGATCTGATCACCTGCCGGGATATATGTTTTGTACTGATCGCTGATCAGTTGTTCGATCTCGCGTTGTGATATTTCTTCATCGGTTGACTGACGAACGATATCACCGCGTGTCTGTAAGCTTTTAATATGATGGCCCGCAATACCAACGTATACTTCTTTGATATCAAGGTTTGGGTTTGATGCGAAACAATTATCCAACGCCGTACGGATCGCCTTGATCGTTTCGTCTATATTTAAAACCTGTCCATGCTTCACACCATTGGAATTTGCTTTGCCAAAGCCAAGGATCTCGAGTTTGCCAAACTCGTTCTTGCGCCCGGCGATGACCGCAATCTTGGTTGTCCCAATGTCGAGGCCAACGATTATGGGTTGTTCATTATTCATTTTATGTTGTTTTTAGTTGTTCGTCCTAAGAAAGCTCAACGTTTCTCCGTTTAAAAGTTTAAAAGCTCCATCAACTGTGATCAACCATTAAACTTTTATTTAAACCATGTTTCTCAATTTCTTCCTGGCATTACAGCCTTTGGCGATCTTGTTTGCTTCCCCTGTTTTGGATCGCGTCGTTCAGCTTTCTTTTTGCTGTTCGCACGATCCGGATTACCTTCCCTGCTATTCGCCTGTTTTTTTGCTTCCGGTTTATTGTCCGGCTTGGTTTCAGTCAATGGCTTTTCCGGTTGCTCTTCTTCCATTTCTGAAAGCTGTTTTGTACTGTCCGCTGACGGCATCACCGGCGTAATCGGGGTTGGCGTGGGCAACAATGCCTGCTTTTCATTCAGCTCCTCCATTTCCTTGATCTGTTTCAGCAATTTCTCCACATTCTTTCTTACCTGAACTGAATCCACTTTAGGATTTTCACTTTTTGCCGCCACCACCTGTCCGTTGAACCGCACATCAATGGTTTTGTATTTATCAAAACCTGTTTTGCTCAACACCTGTTTATAAAAAATAAACAACCGGTTAAACTTTTTCTCTATATCCTCACCGTTGCCCAGCTTTACGATATGGTTACCGATCATCGGGACCATTTCCATCTCCCTGCAGGCAGAGCCACAAGTCATGTCGATATTGATCTGTGAAACCTGTGAAGACCAGAACGGATTGCTGTTGATGTACTGTGCCGTTGCCACAATATCTTTCATCAGCAGTGTATCATTCGCTTTAACCATTTTCTTGTCAGGAAAACCGGTGAACACGGGAAGTCTTGTACTCAGTTTGTCTGACAGGCCCATCATCTGCACCTGATCATCAAAATAAAACGACCGGCCATTGACTGTAAATATTCTTGCAACCGGCTCTCTTTCCGTAACAGCGACGTGTAATACATCGCGGCTGTCGAAATAGATCTGCGCATGTTTCACCCATTGATTGCTTTCCAGCAGCCTTTCCATTCTCTGCAGATCAAATGCCTCTTTGGGTTGTCCTTTGATCTTGCCTTTGGTTGCCGCTTTCAGCAATTTGAGAATATCAGCCTCATCCAAAAAGAAATCATCTCCGCGAATGCCCTTTATAACAATTGCGTAATCCTTACAGGTATCGTTCTTCTGTTTACCCATTGCGGCAACGAGCAGGCTTAACATGCCCACTCCTATCACCAGCCACATGGCGAAAAACAACACTTTCTTTATGGATATCCTTCTACTCAATTTATATGCCTGACAGCAATTCTTTTATCGGTGTTAACAAAGTATCTATATCTCCGGCACCTGCAGCGATCAGCAGATTGCCAAATTCATCGTCGATATTATTCTTATAATCTGTCGCGATCCATTGCAGCAATGCCTTTTTATCCAGCACACGCTTGTTCTCATTTTTCATTTTGCTCAATATCATGCCGCTTGTTACGCCTTCGATCGGCAATTCACGCGCGGGGTATATCGGCAACAACACCACTTCATCTGCCAGATCAAGTACTTCAGCAAAGCCATCTGCGAAATCCCTTGTGCGGGTAAACAGGTGTGGCTGAAAAATGATCGTACATTTTCTTTGCCTGAATAATGATCTTGCACCGCTGATCAACGCACGCAATTCTTCCGGGTGATGGGCATAATCATCCACAAACACCAGTCTTTTGTTGCGGATGAGGTATTCAAACCTCCTCTTCACCCCACGAAATGATTCTACTGCCGCGCGGATCTTATCCTTTTCGATGCCTAACGAGTTGGCGACAGCAATTGCCGCTATTGCATTCTCTATATTATGCATTCCGCCCATATTCAATCGCACATTATCGATGCGCTCATCCTGCAACACCACATCGAAATCATAACCGCCATTGTCCAGCCTGATATTTTCTCCATATACATCAGCGCTGCTATTCTGCAGACTGTACGTATATTTTGTATCGCTCAGTTCTTTTGCCAGCTCTTTCCCTCTTTTCAGCCCAAACTGCCGGAACAGCATGCCGCCGGGTTTGATGCGATTGCTGAAATCGATGAATGCCTGCTCCACTGCATCAGCCGTTCCATAGATATCGAGATGATCAGCATCCATGGCAGTGATGATGGCGATGTCCGGACTCAGCTTCAGGAAACTTCTGTCGTATTCATCCGCTTCTATTACACAAACATTTTTTGGATCGCTCCAAAAATTGGTGCCATAGTTTACAGAGATCCCGCCAAGAAAGGCGTTGCAACCAAAACCGGTATCACGCAGCAAATGCGCCACCATAGTGGTAATCGTCGTTTTGCCATGCGTTCCGGCAATACAGATATTAAAAGAACTTTCAGAGATCAGTTGGAGCACATCGCTGCGCTTTACGATCTGTTTCCCCTTCTCCCGGTAATACACCAGCTCTTTGTGTGCCGCAGGAACTGCGGGGGTGTAGATCACCATGTCTGCATTTTCATTCACCTTCGAAATATCTTCTTCGTAGTGAATGGCAATGCCACCCGCTTCCAGTTCCCTTGTGAGCGGAGTGGGTGTTTTATCGTATCCACTCACTTTTACGCCCTTTGCATGGAAAAATCTTGCAATAGCGCTCATGCCAATCCCGCCAATGCCTATAAAATACACTTCACGGATCGAATCAAGCCCCTGAAAGGGAGAATTCATAAGGACAGTATCGGCTACGGTTTTCATTTCGCATTCAGCTTTTTCAAAATGGCCTCTGCTATTACTTTATCTGCATCGGTGATGGCCAATGCAGCGATATTTGTTTTCATTTCATTTTGCTGTGCATCATTATTGGCAAGGTCAATTGCCATTGGCACAACTTTATCCAAAGCCTCGCTATCCCTCACCATCAGTGCTGCGCCTTTTTTTACCAATTGTTGCGCATTCACCGTCTGGTGATCTTCCGCTGCATAAGGATAGGGTACGAACAAAACGGGCTTTTTTACGACACATAACTCTGCGACTGTCATAGCGCCGGCACGGGCGACCACAATATCGGCAGCAGCATATGCATATTCCATCTGAGTTATAAAATCATTTACCCAAACGGATTGTTTACCGGCAACACTTGCTTCAGCTTTTGCCGCATAAGGCTTTCCGGTTTGCCAGATCAACTGGAGACCGGCGCCGAGTAATTCATCCAGGTGCTTATCGATCGCTTCGTTGATGGATCTGGCGCCAAGGCTTCCACCAACAACGAGCACTGTCTTTTGCTTATCATCCAGTGAAAAATGTTGGCAACCTTCCGCCTTACTGATGTTTGACTGCACAATGCCTGATCTTACCGGGTTTCCTGTAACCAGTATTTTCCCAGAAGGAAAAAACTTTTCCATTCCATCAGTTCCGGTGAAAACGGTTGTTGCTTTTTTACCTAACAGGATATTTGATTTACCTGCAAATGAATTGGATTCATGAATAAAACTCGGAATCCCTTTCGATTGCGCAAATCTCAACACAGGAAAACTTGAATAACCGCCTACTCCGATAACCGCATCCGGGTTAAATATTTTGAAGATCGACTTTACCTGGAAAAAACTTTTGATCAGCTTGAATGGCAAACTTGCGTTCTTCATCAAAGAGCTTCTGTTAAATCCTGCAATGTCCAATCCTTCGATCTTATAACCAGCCTGCGGCACTTTCTCCATTTCCATTTTTCCTTTCGCGCCAACGAAAAGAATATCGATACTGCTGTCTGCTTTTTTCAACGCATTGGCAATAGCGATAGCGGGGAAGATATGTCCTCCCGTACCTCCGCCTGCTATGATGATCTTTTTATTCAAGAGCTCCGTTTGTTGTATTATTTCATAGGTTTCACAGGTTGTTCGAATTGAAATGTTTAATCTGTTCCGGATAAACCTATCAAACCTCTGAAACCTCAAAAACTTTTCTTCTTATTCTTCGTCCTCTCCCGCTGTGCCCGCCAATGCCGCCTTCCCTTCCAACTGCTCCACGTTTCTTGCTACACTCAAAATAATTCCGATTGCAAGACAGGTGAAGATGAAACTTGATCCACCCATACTTACCAGCGGAAGGGTAACACCTGTAACCGGGAAAAGATTAACTGTTACCGCCATATTTGCAATAGCCTGTATCGCCAATGTAAAACTCAGTCCCAATGCAAGGAATGCGCCGAACGCATAAGGACATCGTTTAAAAATGCGGATACATCTGTATAAGAAAACGAGATATACAAATACGATGAATATGCCGCCGACAAATCCATATTCTTCTATAATGATTGCAAAGATGAAATCATTATATGCCTGCGGCAGATAATCCCGCGTTTCGCTGTTTCCGGGACCAACACCAAGAATGCCACCTTTTGCAATGGCGATCTTTGCCTGGTTCACCTGGTACATTTCATCATTATCCGCTTCTTTGCCGCTATAGATGAAATTTTCCACACGGCCTATCCAGGTGTCTACACGCGTGAACAGACCAGAAGATCCTTTCTTTTGCGCGGCAGTTGCTACATCATCATCTCCCTGCTTATGCCTGATCACTGCCGCCATGATCAGAAATACGATTGGGATCAGCGCCAATCCAACTGTCAGCAACAGATGTTTTGAGCTGGCTCTGCCTATAAAGAGCAGCAGCATACAGCTTGCACCGAGCAGCAGGGCGGTTGAAAGGTTTGCAGGCGCGATCAACGCACAGACAATAAATACCGGCATGATCACCGGCAGGTAGCCCTTCTTAAATGATTTGATCACATCCTGTTTCTTGCTGAGCATACGCGCGATATACATGAACAGTGCAAGCTTTGCAAGGTCCGATGTCTGCATCGTCATATTGATCAGAGGCAACCTGATCCAGCGGCTGCCCTCGTTCATCCTTACACCAAAAAAAAGTGTGTAGATGAGCAGGGGAATGACCAGCAGGAACAAAATCGTTGCAACCCTTGAATACAATGTATAATTAACAAGGTGTGCAAAATAGATCACGAGAATACCGACCAGGATAAACGCGACCTGTTTAAAAAGATAAACCTCCGTATTTCCTTTGTAGTTCTTATACGCCAGCGATCCCGTTGCGCTGTAAACAGCCAGCAATGACACAAGCGCCAGTAAAACCACCAGCGCCCAGATCACCTTGTCGCCTTTTGTCTTGCTCAACAGGTTCCGGGTGTTGAAACTGTTTCCAATTTCGTTAAACCGTATGTCCTTGGTTACGTCCATTCACTCGTCCGGTATTAAGGTTTCAGAGGTTCCACAGGTTTAATAAGTTTCTTGGGTTTTACAGTCCTTAACTTGTGATACTTATTAAACCTTTGAAATCTTTGAAACTTTGGATTCAAATTTTAATATTTACAGATCCTTCACCGCCTGCTTGAACTGATTTCCTCTATCCTCATAATTCTTAAACAGGTCGAAGCTCGCACAGGCCGGGCTCAGCAGGACCACGTCTCCTTTGGTGGAAAAATGAAATGCAGCATGTACGGATTCCAGGGCGCTGCTGGTGTTTACAATAGGGCTTACTATATTGCTGAAAGCTTCATGGATCTTGTGGTTGTCAGTTCCAAGACAGATGATCGCTTTTACTTTTTCTTTAACCAGGTCTTTGATCAGAGAATAATCATTTCCTTTATCCACGCCTCCAAGTATCAGGATGGTTGGTTTGCTGATGCTTTCCAGGGCATACCAGGTAGAGTTTACATTCGTCGCTTTACTGTCGTTGATGAATTCCACACCTCTGATCGTTGCCACTGGTTCCATCCGGTGTTCCAGCGCCTGAAAATCCTGCACTGCTTCCCGGATCTTTTCCTTGCGGATATCCATCGTTGCTCCTGCCACACAAGCTGCCATGGTATTATATTGATTATGTTTCCCTTTAAGTGCAAAGTCGTATACACTCATACTGGTGAACTCTTCACCTGTCCTTACGTACATATCGCCGTCCTTTATAAATGCGCCTTTGTTTACTTCTGTCTTCATACTGATTGGCAGTTGGTTTGAGTGAATATCGAACTGGTTAATATATTTCATCGTGATCTCGTCATCCGCACAGTAAATGAAATGATCAGTTGACTGCTGATTCATCGCTATGCGGAACTTGCTACGGATATAGTTCTCGAACTTATAATCGTAACGGTCGAGGTGGTCTTCAGTGATATTGGTGAGAATGGCGATATCCGGTCTGAACTCATGGATATCGTCCAGTTGAAAGCTGCTGATCTCCGCCACATAAAGCGGTTTTGGATCTTCGGCCACTTGTTTTGCGAACGAGTAACCGATATTTCCAACCAGCGCCGCATCCAGTCCTGCTGTTTTGCAGATATGAAATATGAGCGCGGTCGTCGTCGTTTTACCATTACTGCCGGTGATGGCGATGATCTTGCTGTCGCCTTTAAAGCGATACGCCAATTCAATTTCACTGATCACCGGTATTCCTTTCTTCCTGATCTTTTTCACCATTTCATTTTTCTCAGGAATGCCGGGGCTTTTCATCACTTCGTCGGCGGAAAGGATCTTGTCTTCGGTATTCTGTCCTTCTTCAAATTCAATTCCTGCCTGTTCCAGTTCGTTACGATAATTCGTTTTCAAAGAACCACCGTCAGAAACGAATACGTCATACCCTTGCTGTTTTGCCAGGATTGCAGCACCGACGCCGCTTTCCCCACCGCCTAATATGACCAAACGTTTCGCCATAACATCCAAACCCTCCTGGCTTAAAGCTTCAGCGGGTATGTTCATTTTTTTGTCAACCGCCAGTTGTTGCTGTACAGGTTGGATGGATCGATGTACCTAATTCCTCAGCATGACTAATGTTTGGGAATTAATCTTCTCCGGCACATCAGTGTACGGAAATTGGTTCTTCACGGGCATTAGGTCGGAATGCACCACAATTACTTCAGGTCAGAGTCTGTCCTCATAAGGGTTCGCAGCAGGGTTGGGTTTTTCAGTAAGTCCTTACTACCGGTCCTCCTTTCTTTTGAAAAGGATTGCGCTATATATCTTGAATCATCTTACCATTGACATGCTCCCTGTTTGAAACCGGCAGCCTATCTCAGTTTCAATGTTACTATGCTCAATACCACACAAAGGATGGTCACGATCCAGAATCTTGTTACGATCTTCGCTTCATGATATCCTTTCTTTTGAAAGTGATGATGGAGCGGACTCATTAAAAAGATCCGTTTACCAACACCGAATTTCTTTTTAGTGTATTTAAAATAACTGACCTGCATCATTACACTCACCAGCTCTACCAGGAATACGCCGCAGAATATTGGTATCAATAATTCCTTGTGTACAATGATCGCGATAGATGCGATGATGCCGCCCAGCGTCAAACTTCCCGTGTCCCCCATAAATACCTGTGCCGGATATGAGTTATACCACAGGAACCCTATACAGGCTCCGATCATCGCGGCTATGAATATGGATAGCTCATCAAGACCGGGTATATACATGATGTTCAGATAATCTGCGAATACAAAGTTTCCCGACGCATAGGCGAAGATGCCCAAACAAACCCCGATCAATGCCGATGTTCCTGTGGCCAATCCATCCAAACCATCTGTGATATTTGCTCCGTTCGATACAGCGGTAATAATGAAGATCACAATACCGATATACAATACCCAGGAATACTTGCGCCATCCTTCCGGCAATAGTTTGGCATAATTGAATTCATGGTTCTTTACAAACGGAATCGTTGTTACCGGATCTTTTGTTGGAACGAACGCTTTTGCCTGTCCATTCACCACGATCGTCTTAACGCCTTCCCTCGGCGAGCCGGTGTATTCACGCCAGATCTCCACATGACTATTAAAATAAAGAACTGCTCCCACCGTGATACCCAATCCCACCTGACCAAGTATCTTGAACCATCCGGCCAGTCCATCTTTGTCACCTTTTACATATTTCACACCTTGCTGCTGCGCGATCTTCTTTGCCCGCAGCTTCAGGTAATCATCAATAAAACCAATGATCCCCAGCCAAACGGTTGCAACAAGCATCAGGATAATATAGACTGATGTCAATCTTGCAAGTAACAATGTTGGAATGATGATCGCGAGGATGATCACGATACCACCCATCGTCGGCGTTCCTTTCTTAACCTGCTCGCCTGCCAGTCCCAAATCCCTGACGGTTTCCCCTAACTGCTTTTTCTGCAAAAACCTGATCAGCTTTTTGCCATAAAAAGCAGTGATAAATAAAGACAACAGCACAGCCAGCATCACCCGGAAGGAGATGAACCTGAAGAGTTCGCTTCCTGCAAATTTGTAACCCTGGTCTTTGAACCATTCAAATAAATGATATAGCATCGCTGGCTTTGTTTAAAATTGGATCCTGGATTGGTTTTGCATTCAGATAGGATAGAAATATGTTGTTACAGGATGCCCGTTGCCGGATGTTGATACCGTCCTTAAATCCAGTATCCAGCACCGGGTATCCTGTATTATTTGTCTAATCATTCAAAAATCACCCCGCTTGACTGTAGAAAGAGTTCCGCTAATGAAAGCGGGTCACTTTCTGCTATTTATCAAGTTCATTAAATAGTTCCTTCACTACTTCTTTATCGTCAAAGTGATTTCTTACGCCTTTGATCTCCTGGTATTTTTCATGGCCTTTGCCTGCTACAAGGATGATGTCTTCTTTTCCCGCTAAGCTGATCGCTGTTTTGATCGCCTCTTTTCTGTCTGCTATGGAGAGATACTTTCTTCTTGCCGCAGCAGGAAGGCCGTCTTCCATATCTTTTATGATCTGCGCCGGATCTTCACTTCGTGGATTATCACTTGTGAAAATGACCTTATCACTATGCTCAACTGCTACATGTGCCATCACCGGTCTTTTTGTTTTATCACGATCTCCGCCGCATCCTACAACCGTGATCACCTGCTCAAAACCACGTTTCAGTTTTCTGATCGTCGCCAGCACATTTAATAATGCATCCGGCGTATGTGCGTAATCAACGATCGCGATCATCCGCTCTTTTGTTGATACCATATAATCAAACCTTCCTTCCGCTCCTGTCAATACACTCAGGCACCTCAACACTTCGTGTCTTTCTTCTCCCAGGCAGATGGCTGCGCCGTATACTGCGAGAAGATTATATGCATTGAACTCACCGATCAGGCGGAAATGGACTTCCTGACCGTTGACATCCATTACTAATCCTGATAAACCGTTTTCAATGATCTTCCCTTTAAAATCCACCAGCATCTTCAGGCTGTAGTAATACTTCTTTGCATTGGTATTCTGCAACATCACTTCTCCTCTTTTATCATCGGCATTGCTGATCGCAAAGGCGCCTGATGATAAACTGTCGAAGAACGCTTTTTTCACACGGATGTATTCATCAAAGGTTTTGTGATAATCCAGGTGATCATGGGTGATATTGCTGAATAAGCCCCCGTCGAACTCCAGGCCGGTCACCCGATGCTGACTGATCGCGTGTGAGCTCACTTCCATGAACACATGCGTGCAATCCTCGTCCACCATTTGCTTCATCAGCCGGTTGAGGCTGATGGCATCGGGTGTTGTATGCGTTGCAGACATGACCTGTTCACCAATGTGATTATCAACCGTACTCAGCAAACCGCATTTATAACCCAACGCTGTGAACAATTTGTATAACAGGGTTGCTATGGTGGTTTTACCATTTGTCCCTGTTACACCAACCACTTTCATTTTTGAAGATGGATGTCCGAAGAAATTGCTGGCGATATAACCCGCTGCGGCAGAGCTGTTTTCTACCTGCAACATAGTCACACCTTCGCGAGGTGTTACAGCTGTTTCGCTTACGATTGCAATTGCACCACTTTCAATTGCTTTTTCAATGAACTGATGGCCATCGGCCGCTACACCTTTGATCGCGATGAACACGGTTCCCGGTTGCACTCTTCTCGAATCGATCTGTATGTCTGTTGCTTCAACTTCTGTGCTGCCGCTTACAGACCGGATGCCGACTTTATATAGAATATCTCTTAACAGCAAGGCTTTATCAATTAAAAAGTAAAAAGTAATCCCGCTTATCTACAGAAAGAGATCCACTAATGAAAACGGGGCTAATCTTTAATTTTGATTTTAAATAAGTTCAATTACTACCGCCATTCCTTTTGCAACTCCTGATCCCGCCGGCACCGACTGGCCTGTCACTTTTCCCTTACCCTGCACTGATACTTTCAATCCCATACTTTCCAACAGGAATAAAGCGTCTTTCAAACCCATTCCTCTCACATTCGGCATCTGCTGTTGTTTTACGCCAGCGTTCTTGATCACAGGTTTATAGTTGGCTGCGTATACACTGCTCCAATTCCCCTGCGCCGCCGAATCCATCACACCTATATCCAATGTTTTGTACACTGTTCTTATATCTTCCGTGTTACCGGCATAAAAGAACATTGAGCTGTCTTTCTTCGGTATCCACGGTACAGGTTCTTTTTTGTTTACATACATGGAGTACAGCTTGGTGGCGATCTCTTTAAATACCGGTCCCGCCAATGTTCCTCCATAATGTATGGCTGCATGCGGCTTGCTTCTTATTACCACGATACAGGAGTACTGAGGATTGTTAGCAGGAAAATATCCCACAAAACTTGCCTGGTATATTCCGTTATAATATTTTATGTTACCGTCGGCCACGTGCGCTGTCCCGGTTTTACCTGCAATTGGGAATGCCATGTCTTTAAATGCAGGTTTACCCGTTCCTTCCGTTACCACAGCTTCCATGCTTCTTCTTGCAGCAGCGATCACTTCCGGTCTGCTGATGCTTTCTTCCACAACAGTTGGTTCGAATTGTTTTACCATGACACCATCCTGACGGATGCTGCTTACCAGGTAAGGCTTCATCATTTTGCCGTCGTTTGCGATCGCATTATATAATGTCAGCGTGTGCAATGGACTAACCTGAACGGAATAGCCAAAGCTCATCGTGATCATGTTCATCATTCCTCCACTGTTGCGTTCCAGTGAAGCCACTCTTGGTTTGGGGATATTGGACAGATCTATCGGAGAAGGAATATCCATGTGATACTTGTGTAAGTAGTCACGGAACTCCTTTGGATTTTGTGCAAATGCTTTGTAGGCCAGTTTACTCATTCCTACGTTTGAACTGTGCGCGAAACATTCTTTTACGGACAGAACCGGTTTGGGAGAACGCTCGGCATCATTCACATTTCTCGGTCCCACGATCATCTGGCCTGCGCTGCCCACTTCTACGAGATCATCCAGTTTGGATGTGCCTTTTTCAAGAATTGCGAGCAGTGTTACCAGTTTGATGGTTGACCCAGGCTCCGTCACACGCAGAGCATAGTTGTCATCTTCCCAGTAACTTCCATCGGGCCGGCGGCCAAGATTGGCCATGGCTTTGATCTTGCCTGTTGCCGTTTCCATTACGATCGCGGTGCCATACAATGCTTCACTTTTTTCCATCATTCCCAGCAATGCGGTCTCTGTAATGTCCTGTATGTTTACATCGAGAGTGGTATAAACATCTTTACCATTTTCAGGTTCCACCTCGAAGCCATCAATCGGTATAGCGCCTCCGGATGCATACCGTACGAGGCGCTGCCCTTTCTGTCCAGTCAATAAGCTGTCATAACTCATCTCCAGCCCTACATTCTGCTTTTTCACTTTACCATTGCTGGCGATGTGTTCACGTGAAAGGCCGATTGTTCTGTTGGCCAGCAATCCAAACGGGGACAGGCGTTTGCTGCTCTCTTCCACTATCACTCCACTTTTATTCCGTCCGAGCTTTACCAGCGGAAACTGCCGGAAAGCTTTATACTCTTCAAAAGACAATTTCTTTTTGAGTGAATAGTACCGGCTTTTCTTACGGTATCCTTCTTTCAGCTCAGCCTTATATTGCGATGAGCTTTTGTCTGCAAAGAACTTAGACATGGCGAAGGAAAATGAATCGATGTTTTCGCGAAACACTTTTCCGTTCTTGTCTCTCAATCCATCTGCCTGAAAATCCAGGTAGATATCAAACTGGGGAAGCGATGTGCTGAGCATTTGCCCGTCTTCACTATAGATCGTTCCACGATCTGCATCCAATTCAACGATCCGTTGGTGCATGCTGTCGCTCATACTTCTCCAATGTTCTCCTTCAAAGCGCTGTATATAAAAAGCTTTTCCCAGTATCAGCAGACTCAGCACCACGATGCCAAGAAAGCTCACATACACTCTCCACAATATGTCGCGCCGTGTTTCCAATGGTCAGCCTGCTTTTTTACGCCTCTTATTCTTTTTTTTCTTCCGACAATATCACCGGGGGTTGAGATAGTTCTTTCAGTCCGTAAGGTTCAACAGCATTTGCTATGCTGCTTTGTTTGCTGAAAGACATTACTGCGCCCTTTATCGTTTTATATTCATATTGCAACTCTCTTACATCTTTCGATGTTCTTCCAATCTGCCTGATCGTTTTATCTGCGTAGTGACCATTATATATATACACTACAGCAAGCAACGTGAGGAAGAGAAAAAAAGGGACCTGCCTCACAACAGCCTGGTAATTCAACCAGCGTTTCCATCCCCGCGACGCCAATTTCGGATCTTTCCTTTTCCGCGGTTTGCGTGCGGGCTTGTCTTTTACTTCAGTCCCGGACTCATCGGCGTCAACCGCGTCAACTATTTCTTCTTCCATCTCTTCCACGGCGTCAACGTTTATAGGTTTAAAAGTTTAAACGTTTAAAAATTTTGAAGACTCAGTGGATTAAGAATGTTCTGTTATAAGAACACTTAAACCGCTGAACCTTTGAACTTTTAAACTTTTTATCTCTACACCATCATCACTTTCTCCGCTAGCCTGAGTTTTGAACTTCGTGAGCGTGAGTTCTTTTTCATTTCAGTGTCTGACGGCGTGATCGGTTTTTTTGTGATCACCTTCAGTTCATTCACCGGTTCATCGTTGATAAAAGGATTTACTATCTCCGGTTCATCAAAACTGCCCCGGCGAAAAAAGTTCTTGACCAGCCTGTCTTCTAAGGAGTGAAAAGTGATGATGGCAGCGCGGCCACCTGGCTTCAGTAGTTTTGGAAGCTGTTGCAGCATTTCCTTCAACGCACCTAGTTCGTCATTCACTTCAATACGCAAAGCCTGGAAAACCTGGGCAAAATACTTATGGGGATTTCCTTTTACCACTTCACGGAGTGCATTCTTAAAAGCGTCGATTGTTTTGAGCGATACCTGTCCGCGCACAGCCACGATCTTGCGTGCGAGTGTTTTTGAGTTGGTGACCTCACCATATTGCTCGAACAGTTTGTGCAACTGTGCTTCGCTATAGGTATTCACCACTTCAAAAGCGGTCAGTGCCTGTCGCTGGTCCATACGCATGTCAAGATCGCCATCGAAGCGCGTGGAAAAACCACGGGCTGCTTCATCAAACTGGTGACTGCTTACGCCAAGATCAGCAAGCACGCCATCCACGGCACTTATCTGGTGAAGGCGTATGAATCGCTGCAGATGACGAAAATTGTGCGGAACAAAAGTCACCCGCGGATCGTCCGGCAGATTTTGCTTCGCATCTTCATCCTGGTCGAACACGATCAGCTTTCCTGAAGGACCGAGCTCCTTTAATATGGCGCGCGAATGGCCTCCACCGCCGAATGTGCAATCAACATAAACGCCATCAGGTTTTATCTGCAAGCCCTCAATTGTTTCAGCGAGCAAGACTGGTATGTGATATTGCTCTTCCATCTTGAATAAACCTTACAGCTTTTAGTTACACAATTAGCGCAATCGCGTTTCTTAACCAGCGTTCTTATCGACCATGACATCCTTAGCCAATTGACTGAATGCTTCCTGTGAGAATGAATCAAAGAACTGTTTGTACTTATTACTATCCCAGATTTCAATTTTTTCGCCCGTCGCTACCAGCACAATGTCTTTTTCCAACTCTGCATGGGCCTTTAAATTGGGAGGTACCAGCAATCTGCCCGCACTGTCCGGCTCCACATAAGTGGCGCCATTCAAAAAATACCGCCTGAACTCCCGCGCTTTCGGATCGAAATCATTCAATTCCTTGATTTTGGCAAAAAGTGGCTCCCAATTTTTCACAGGGTACAGACTCAAACATTTTTCAAAACCCCTGTTGATAACAAAACGGTTTCCCTCTTCTTCCGGAAGCTGCTTTTTAAAGCCTGCCGGCAGAAGAAAACGCCCTTTTGCGTCCAACGTCGCCTCGAATTCTCCGAGAAAGTCTATCAAAGTCAGGGAATTGAATCAATTTGTTTCCTAATTCACACAAAATAACACTTTTTCCCACTTTGGACCCAAATTTCGATCCTTTTATTTTTTCCACAGTTATTTTTTGCGTATAGCTGTTGACTGGTGGGACTTTCAGCGCTTTTATTGAAAAAATGGATGAAAAGCCGGTGGATTAACTGTGGATTGCAGTGGATAACCGGTGGATATAAAACTATAGAGGGTTTTTCAGGGACAAAAGAAGTGTTTATACACCTGCGTGAATAAGGCCATCGGCCATCCATAAACCGTTGCCTGTTGCCCACTCTCGTTTATCTTTGCGGCTCATCAAAGCCGACAGTTAGTCGTCATCATTATGCATCCGAAAGATCTCTCTATTGCAGAGTTCACTTATGAACTTCCCGCAGAACGCATTGCAGATTATCCGGTTCATCCGCGCGATCGGTCAAAATTGTTAGTGTATAAAAAAGGAAGAACTGAGCAGGACATTTATGCCGGCATCAGTGATCATATTCCTGAAAATGCATTGCTGATCTTCAATAACACAAAAGTGGTTGAAGCACGTTTGCTTTTTCAAAAACAAACCGGCGGTGTGATTGAAATATTCTGCCTTGAACCACACGAACAATATAAAGACATCTCAACTGCATTACAGCAAACCGGTAAAGTATGGTGGCAATGCCTTGTAGGCGGAGCTTCAAAATGGAAATCCGGACAGGTGCTGCAAAAAAAAATCGCTGTTGAAGATCGCGAAGTTGAACTGAGGGCGACATATATCGAAAAGAAAGCGGACAGCTTTATTATTGAACTCAGCTGGCTGCCCGCAGCAAAAAGTTTTGCGGAGATCCTGCATCTTGCCGGCGCAATTCCGCTTCCTCCCTATATCAAACGAAAGGCTGATACCGCAGACAACGAGACCTATCAAACCATTTATGCAAAAATGGAAGGCTCTGTTGCTGCTCCTACCGCAGGCCTTCATTTTACCGAAAACATATTTACGCAGTTAAGGAAAAAGAATATCGATACATCTTATGTGACATTGCATGTTGGCGCCGGCACTTTCAAGCCAGTGAAAGCAGAGAAAATGAAAGACCATGAAATGCATGCTGAGTTTATAGATGTCTCCATAGAAACGATTTCTGCATTGGCTTCAGCGGTGAAGGACCGTACTGTAATTCCGGTGGGCACAACGTCAATGCGCACCATCGAAAGTCTTTACTGGCTTGGAGTGAAAGCTTCGCGGAATGAAGAAATAAATGGAGTATCCCAATGGGAAGTTTATGATCATCCGGTGCAGGATATGCCGGCAACTGATGCTATTCGATTTTTGCTGAACTGGATGGAGAAAAACGAAATGAAGCAACTGATCACCAAAACGCAGATCATTATCGCCCCCGGATATAAGTTTCGTATAGCCAAAGGATTGGTAACAAATTTTCATCAGCCGCAATCCACATTATTGCTGCTGATCGCCGCATTGATCGGTTCAGAATGGAAAAACGTTTATCAGTACGCGATGAAAAATGACTTTCGTTTCCTGAGCTACGGAGATGGATGTTTATTGATGCCCCTGTTATAAGAAGTTATTTTTTTAATGGCAACTGCAATGTGAATGTGCTTCCTTTCCCGAGTGTACTATCTACCTTTACTTCTCCGCCATGCGCCTGCACAATCGTTTTCACATAACTCAATCCCAAGCCAAACCCTTTTACATTATGCAGATTTCCGGTATGTGCCCGGTAAAAACGTTCGAATACGCGCTTTACGGTTTCCTTGCTCATACCAATGCCATTATCTTCTACTTTTATAAAGAGAAATTTATCATTGGATGATGTGCTGACTTTTATCTGCAATGGCATATTCTCCTTGGAATACTTCACCGCGTTCTCCACAAGATTATTGATCAGGTTGGAAAAATGTACTTCATCTGCATTGATGAAATCATTATCTGCAATCAGAGAAACTTCCGCCTTTCCATGTTTGTCCTGCAACTGCAATGCAAAGTTGTCGATCACATCCCCGATCGTTTCGTGTGCATGAATAGGCTGCAGGTTAAGATTGACTTCCTGGCGTTCAAGCTGAGACGCTTTGAGGATTGTTTCAACCTGGCGGTTCATCCGTTGATTTTCTTCTTTGATGATAGAACTGAAATAACCGATCTTTTCCCTGTTCTGTAATACTTTTTCGTTCTTCATTGCATCGACCGCTAGTGATATAGTTGCAATCGGTGTTTTGAATTCATGCGTCATGTTATTGATAAAATCATTTTTGATCTCACCCAGTTTTTTCTGACGCAACATGGTATGCACAGTCAGATAAAACGCAGCGATGATGATAACGGTAAACAATATTGCCATCGCGATCGGCATACGCAATTCCTTCAGCGCAAATTCTTTCCACTTCAGCGCCACCACAACCAGGGTTTCTTCTGCAGCGAGATTCTCCGCAGCAGAGCCACTGGGGGCAAGAAGCGCATATACACGTGAGTAATTATTGCTGGTGTCATCATTCGCCTCAAAGAAATTCTTCGAAATCCGCTCTATGGTTCCGATGCTCGCGCCACTGCGCATACCTCCCGCATAAAGCATAAACTCAAACTTCATCCCTCCAAGTTGCTGGGAGCGGAGCGCATTACTGATCTTACTCTCCAGTTCAGGTATGGTGAACCGCTTGCCGATGGTTACTGGTCTCAGCAACTCATTAAAATCATCAGAGAAAGGATTATTGTTCTGCGAAGTGATCTTATTATTCCAGTAGCTGCCCTTATACTGGTTCAGCTCCTGCCATACCATCCCTCCGGCCTTATCTATCTTTTCTTTCACCTGTTCCTCTTTCAACTGGATCATGCTATCCAGCCATGACAACTGGATAAGTATAATGCCAACCAGGGAGATGCTGATAAGAATGATAATGACAGTAAAGATTTTTTTCAAAACGAGTCGCTTTAATTCATGGAAAGATAAAAGGTTTTATCTTTCCTTCCTGCAAAAATACTACACGCGTGGCGCAAGGAAAAGACGGGATCGGACCGGTGGTGGATTTTAACGTGGCATTAGGATCGACAGGGAAGGACGACGGGCGATGGCCATCGATCAACACCGGACAGTCCTTTGGCCATCGCGCATCGGATATCCAATACGAACATCGATATTTTTAATTCGATCTTTAATGCTTAAATTGAAGTATGATTGAACCAGGTCCCGGTATATTACTCATTGCAGATCCATTTTTGAAGGATCCCAATTTTCTGCGTACGGTTGTGTTATTATGCGAGCATAACGAAGAGGGTAGTTTTGGATTTGTAATGAACAGACCTTATGGCAGCACCCTGGATGAACTGATTCCCGATATGCAGGAATTTCCCCTGCCGGTATATTATGGCGGGCCGGTACAGATGGATACGATCCATTTTATTCATCAATACCCCGAAGAAATCCCCGGTGGACAGGAAATTCTTGACGGCGTATTCTGGGGTGGCGATTTTGGCAGCGCTATGCAACTGGTCCGGTCAGGCCGGGCAGACAATCTCAAGATCCGTTTCTTCATCGGCTATTCAGGCTGGAGCGATGGCCAGCTGGGTGAAGAGATCAAAGAAAAATCCTGGCTGTCCGTGGCAGCTACCCGAAAACTCGTCTTTACAGAAAACGTCCGCAATATCTGGCAGGATGCATTGAAGCATCTTGGCGGAGATTATGAGATGATGATACATTATCCGATTGATCCGCAATTGAATTGAAAGTCCGACTGCCGATGACTGCTGATCGATGATCCATTCGAACAGCCTTTCCCTGATTTTCCGTTACTTTGGCCCAACAAAAACAACTAACACTATGAAACGCTTTTTATTAAGCATGTCTCTTCTTTCCACTGTATTTCTTTCTTCATGTGATACACTTAAACAGATCGGATCAGCACTTATTCCTTCGCAGGCAGAAATGGCGGGAGGATTGAAAGACGCATTGACGCAAGGTTTATTTTCAGGATTTGATGCCTTTGCCAATCCAAACAGTGGCAATCCCCTGTTGAGATTTGCCCTTCCCGGTGATGCCGCAAAGATCGAGAAGACATTGAAAGACCTGGGAATGACAAGCCTTTTAAATGATGTGACAAGCAAATTCACCAATGCCATGACATCTGCGGTAGTTGCAGCAAAACCGATCTTCCTGAACTCTGTCAAGCAAATGACACTGAGCGATGCGGCAGGCCTGCTGATTACTGATAACCTGCATGCGGCAACGGATTATTTCAAGACCTCCATGTCTCCGCAACTGATGACAGCTTTCCGCCCGATCGTTGACAGCACCGCCAATCTTAACGGCGCCAATAAAGCCTGGAGTAATCTCGCCAACGTCTACAATAAAATCCCGCTTGTTTCCGGCAAACTCGAAACAAGCCTTACCGATTTCATTGCCGGCCGCGCCGTTGACGCAATGTTTGTATCTGTTGCTAACGAAGAAGAACAGATCCGTACAAAATTAGAATTCCGCAAAACAGATCTTATGAAGAAAGCTTTTGGATATGCAGATCAGGAGTTGAAGAGGAAGAAAGCGCAGTCCTGAGTCAGGAAGATCATTTGTGTTCGTCCGATGGCAGTTTTGGCCAACCGCCATCGGGCAAACACTCAACCACTTCTCACAAAACAAAAAACCCTCCCGACTAAAGCCAGGAGGGCTGGATAATATAGTTTTCACACATCCGGATAGGCTGGTTTTTCGCCAGTCTATTTCCTCCCCGGTTCTAACACACGAAACGAATGATCAGAATAAGGGGCGGGCTGTTTTAGGCAGCGTCCACCGGTGTTGCTCCTTCTACCAGTACAGTTACTTTGTCGTGCAGTACTTCCACGAATCCACCTTGAATATCGAAGAAAGCAAAATGACTTTGTCTGTCCTTTAAAACCTTTACACGCCCGGCTTTCAACGCACTCACGAGTGGCGCGTGTTTATCGAGCACTTCAAACGAACCGCTGATACCCGGCATCTGCACGCCGTATACATCGCCGCTGTAAAGCTTTTTTTCAGGAGTAAGTATTTCTAAGTTCATTAAGAAAGTTTGAGAAATTTGAGACGTTTGAAAGGTTTGAGGGGTTTGATAAGCTGTTGGGAGCAAAACCTCTCAAACTTATCAAACCTCTCGAACCTTTATTATCCTTGCGCCTGAGCCAGCAATTTCTTACCTTTTTCAATCGCATCATCAATGCTACCAACCAGGTTGAAAGCTGCTTCAGGATACTCGTCTACTTCACCATCCATGATCATGTTGAAGCCGCGGATCGTTTCTTCGATCGGAACCAGTACACCCTTCAGACCAGTGAAAGCTTCTGCCACGTGGAATGGCTGAGAAAGGAAACGTTGTACTTTACGGGCGCGGGCAACCGTCATTTTATCTTCGTCGCTCAACTCGTCAAGACCGAGGATTGCGATGATATCCTGTAATTCTTTATAACGCTGCAACATCAGTTTTACACGGTTAGCCGTGTTGTAGTGTGCGTCACCAACGATTGCAGGGCTCAGGATCCTTGAAGTAGAATCCAATGGATCCACCGCAGGATAGATACCCAGGTCAGCAATCTTACGGCTCAATACCGTTGTTGCATCGAGGTGAGCGAAGGTTGTTGCAGGAGCCGGGTCAGTAAGGTCATCCGCAGGTACGTAAACCGCCTGTACGGAAGTGATCGAACCGTTTTTAGTAGAAGTGATCCTTTCCTGCATAAGACCCATTTCTGTAGCCAGTGTAGGCTGATAACCCACCGCAGAAGGCATACGGCCAAGGAGGGCCGATACTTCAGAACCCGCCTGGGTGAAACGGAAGATATTATCAACGAAGAAGAGGATATCACGTCCTTTACCCTGTCCGTCACCATCACGATAGTATTCAGCGATCGTCAGACCGGAGAGTGCCACACGAGCACGTGCTCCGGGAGGCTCGTTCATCTGACCGAATACGAAAGTAGCTTTTGAATCAGCCAGTTCTTTCATATCCACTTTGCTCAGATCCCAGCCACCTTCTTCCATGCTGTGTTTGAAAGCGTCGCCATATTTCATAATGCCGGCTTCGATCATTTCACGCATCAGGTCATTTCCTTCACGTGTTCTCTCTCCCACTCCTGCAAATACAGACAGACCGGAGTATGCTTTCGCGATATTGTTGATCAGTTCCTGGATCAATACGGTTTTACCCACACCTGCACCACCAAACAGACCGATCTTACCACCTTTTGCATAAGGCTCGATCAGGTCGATAACTTTGATGCCGGTGAACAGTACTTCAGAAGCGGTGCTCAGATTTTCAAACGCTGGCGGCTTGGCGTGGATCGCACGGCCACCTTCTTTGGAAACAGCAGGCAGTCCATCAATAGGATCTCCGGTTACGTTGAACAGGCGGCCTTTGATTGCCTCGCCGGTAGGCATTGTGATCGCTCTTCCGGTATCGGTTACTTTGGTGCCACGAACAAGACCTTCCGTTCCGTCCATCGCAATGGTGCGAACGCTGTCTTCTCCGAGGTGCTGTTGAACCTCAAGGATCAGGCTATCACCATTTTCCTTTTTGATTTCCAACGCGTTATAAATCTCAGGGAGTTTGCCATCGAATTGCACGTCGATTACCGCGCCGATGACCTGCTTTACTTTGCCTACGTTTGCCATATATAGCGGAGAGTGTTTATTTTGGCGGCAAAGGTAAGGGTGCAGCTCGTATCTGCCAATTCGAAAATTTGCGTTTTTGGGTAAAAAATCGTTGCCTGTTGATCCCTGTCCGTTGACCGGCCGTGAGGAACCGTTTACCCGACAACGGACGTCGGATAACTGGCAACGAAGTCCTTGATAGATATTCTTCTATGAATGCCTAACTTGCTGATATGAAACTACCACAACTCCTAATCGCAGCAACCGCCATCCTGGTGTTTTCCTGTAAAACACCGGATAAAAAAACTCCCGAACCCGTAAAGCGGGACACGACGATCACGGTTGTGAATGCCTATAGCGAACTTTTTTTCGATAGTACAAAGCTCGAAAACTTCATGGCCAGTGAAAAACTGGACGACAGTCTCGCGGTTTCACTCCGGAATTTCTACAATCAGCGGAACTATCAGTACGCCTGGTTCTTTCCGAAGAGTATGGCCGACTATGCCAACTCTTTTTTAACCCTTCAGAATGACTATATCCAGTATTCAGGTGATAGTTCTATTTACAGCCCGGTATTGCAATCGCTGGTTGATTCGCTGAACGATTCAACCTATTATGTCCGCTCACCCGATTCTGTTAAATTAAAAACAGAATTATTACTGACGGAACAGTTCTTCCGTTATGCATCGAGGGCATATACAGGAAGAAAAGACATCAATACAAAAGACCTTGGCTGGTTCATTCCCCGAAAAAAGATTGACGCAGTAACGGTGCTTGATTCGCTATTAAAAAATAAAGGACAGAATCTTGCAGAATACGAACCCGTTAACCGGCAATATAATCTGCTGAAAGATTACCTGATCAGATATTATGCGATAGAAAAAGGAAATGGCTGGGCCCCGATACCGATTCCCGAAGGAAAAAAATCACTGCGTGAAGGCGATTCATCTGAAACAATTTCCGCATTGAAGAAAAGACTATTCTTATACGGCGATCTGAAATCAACAGACAGCAGCCAGCACTTTGATACCAGCCTGACCGCTGCATTGAAAAATTATCAGCAACGCTTTGGTTTAAAGGAGGACGGCGTTGCGGGTCCTGCATTGCTCACACAAATGAATAAACCCGTAAGCGAACGCATCAGGCAGATCCTGATCAATATGGAACGGATCCGCTGGGTGCCTGCTGAACCAAAAGAAGATTACCTGCTCGTGAACATTCCTGAATACAGGTTGCATGTGTATGAAAACGGCAAGTATGCCTGGAATATGAACGTGGTGGTTGGATCGGCCGCACACAGTACCGTTATTTTTAATGGCGACATGAAATACGTGGTATTCAGTCCTTACTGGAATGTGCCGCCCAGTATCATCAAAAATGAAGTGATGCCTGGCATGGCGCGTAATAAAAATTATCTCGCCAGTCATAATATGGAATGGAATAATGGCGCAGTGCGCCAGAAGCCCGGACCGCGCAATTCATTGGGGCTGGTGAAATTCCTGTTTCCCAACAGCTATAATATTTACCTGCATGATACGCCGTCAAAAAGCCTGTTCAATGAAAACAGCCGCGCCTTCAGTCACGGCTGCATAAGACTGGCGGAGCCAAAGAAACTGGCCATTCATCTGCTGCGCAATGATCCGGCCTGGGATTCAGCCAGTATTACCAAAGCGATGAATGCAGGCAAGGAAAAATATGTAACGCTGAAGAAAACTATCCCTGTATTTATCGGCTATTTCACTGCCTGGGTAGACAGAAACGGAGAACTGAATTTCAGGGATGATGTGTATGGACATGATAAGGAAATGGCAGCGAGGTTGTTTGCGAAGTAATACCTGTGCATTTTGGACAACGCTCCGCTATTCCTACATTTGTTTACCAATCATTCACTATGTTTCAACTGGAAGAGGTTAAGGACGCGGTTACGGAAAAGGAATTCCTGAAAGTAAACGTATTTATTAATAAGGGAAATCCTAACTATATACAACCGCTCGATAAGGATGTCAATGAGGTATTCGATCCTGCGAAAAATAAAGCATTCCGCAACGGAGAGGCGATCCGCTGGATCTTGCGCGATAAATCAGGCTTGGTTGTTGGCCGGATTGCTGCTTTTGTAAATAAGAAATATAAAAACAAGGGAGATGAATGCCCGGTTGGCGGCGCTGGTTTTTTTGATTGCATCAATAACCAGGAGGCTGCCGATATCCTGTTCGATGTTGCAAAACACTGGCTGATGCAACGTGGAATGGAAGCGATGGATGGCCCGATCAATTTTGGAGAACGCGATCGCTGGTGGGGGCTGCTGGTTGAAGGCTTTGATCCTCCCGTCTATTGTCTTAACTATAACCCCGCATATTATAAAGACCTGTTTGAGCAATATGGATTCAAACCTTTTTTCAACCAGGTTTGCTTTGCACTGGATGTAAGCGCAAGACTGCAGGAGAAATTTTATCAGCGGCATGCTGAATGCGCCCGTATACCTGGCATCCGTGCTTCACATATTTATAAAAAGGACCTGAATAAATATGCGAAAGATTTTGCAATAGTATATAATAAAGCATGGGCGGGTCACGGCGGACTAAAACAGATTGAAGAAAAGGTGGTACGCGCCATGTTCCGTTCCATGAAACCGGTGCTTGATGAGCGTATTTGCTGGTTTGTTTATTATAATGAAGAACCTGTTGCAGTCTGGATCAATCTGCCCGATCTTAACCAATGGTTCAAGCACCTGCACGGTAAATTCGGCCTGCTGCACAAACTGAAATTCCTCTGGATGAAAAAAACCCGGAAGATCGACAAGTTTGTCGGGTTGATCTTCGGTGTTGTTCCTGAATGGCAGGGCAAAGGTATCGATGCCTATATGATAGTGGAAGGCGCACGCGTGATCCAGCATCTGTCCGTGGAAAATAATGCATACACCATGGGCGATTCGATCTATAAAAAATATGAAATGCAGTGGATCGGTGAATTCAACCCAAAAATGATCAATGTGGCTGAAGCATTAGGTACATACAGAAGCAGGATACTGACAACATACAGATACCAGTTTGATCAGACAAAGGAATTTAAACCGCATCCAATGGTGTGATCTGAACAGGGGTATCACTACTGATTGCCTGGTCGCGGTATGCGGTGGCAGGTTGGCCGGAATCATAAAAAGAATCAATCATTACTTACAATCCGATTCCTGCCTGTATAAGGAAATATTTTACCGGCGCTTTGCCAACGGAGTATTCCATAAAGCCTGTCGTCTGGTTGTATTGTAATGAATTCCTTACAATATATTTTATATCGGAACCAATGTTGAATGAACCGCGAATGGTAAAGCGTGCGTTATTTTCATGTCTTCTTCCGAATGAAAAGCCAATCGCCGCTCCTTTATTGAAGCTTGCGCTGGAATACGAATCGAGCTCAAAGGCAGGAATGCCAAGTGCCGATTCAATTGCATTAAGATTTTCCCTGATCGTTGAAAGATAAAAATTCCCGCCAGCGAATAATTCTACAAAGGGTTGAACAGAAGATTCTACCTGAGGACGGAACTGGATCACACCATTCAGATCGAGAATTCCATACGCTGTTTTGTAATCTCCCTGATAACCGTTAATATCGACTTTTGTGAGAAAGCGTCCGTAATAAGTATACCCCAGTTCAGCGCCGATCCGCAGAGGACTGTTCCGCTTATTGCGACCCCAGGAAAAAGGATTTGTCAGAAACATAAAGCCAGCACCAAAGCCGGTATTGCCCATTTTATTGCGAATGGCGGGTTGCATGTCTTTGGTTGGAACACCGACCTGCAGTCCTAAAAAGCCGTTCATTTTTTCAACGTAAGCGCTTTGCTGCCCGAAACAGGAATTGGTCAGCACAAATAATACTATAATACCGGATAAGATCCTCTTCTGGCCCATGCAAATAGTTTCGAAAGATGAAATTAGCCCATCCAATGAAACAAATTAGTTAAAAAATGCACGGGTTGAGAGAGGGAAGTGATGAAAGGGTTTATCGGGGAGTTGGTTTGGGAGGCTTTAAAAGGTTTCATAGGTTTGGGAGGCCCTGACCGATTGCAAGTTTGTTCAGTTATCGGAAACTTATGAAAGCTCCGGAATCTTTGGGAGCTGTCCCTCATTCAGCCTCTTCAACCTATCGATGACCGGCTCCGTTCCAGACATTTTCATTAATTTAGCCGCTCCGTGTTATGGATAAATTCATCGTTTCAGCCAGAAAATACAGACCACAGACGTTCGATACCGTTGTGGGACAATCGCATATAACTACAACCTTAAAAAATGCGATCCGCAATAACCAGTTGGCGCATGCCTTCCTGTTCTGCGGTCCGAGAGGTGTGGGGAAAACCACCTGCGCCAGGATCCTGGCAAAGACCATTAACTGCGAAAACAAAACACCCGGGGGAGAAGCATGTAATACCTGCCATTCCTGTGTGTCATTCAATGATGGTATTTCACTCAATATTCATGAACTGGATGCCGCAAGCAACAATTCGGTGGATGATATCCGCACGCTGGTAGAACAGGTACGCTTTGCGCCGCAGGCCGGTAAATACAAAGTATATATCATTGATGAGGTGCATATGCTTAGTTCATCGGCGTTCAATGCATTCCTGAAAACACTGGAAGAACCGCCACCTTATGCCATCTTCATCCTTGCAACAACGGAAAAGCATAAGATCCTTCCAACGATCCTCAGCCGTTGCCAGATCTTCGATTTCAAACGCATCACAACAAATGATACGGTAGAACACCTGCAGGATATTTGTGAAAAGGAAGAAGTGAAAGCAGACAAAGCTGCGCTTCAGATCATCGCACAAAAAAGCGAAGGCTGCATGCGTGATGCGCTCAGCATCATGGATAAGATCGTAAGCTTTACCGGTGGTGAACTGAATTATGCAAATACGCTCGAGCATCTGAACATACTCGATGCCGATTATTATTTCAAACTACTCGATGCCATGCTGCAACAGGATCTTGCCGGGGCATTGGTATTGTATGATGGCATCAACCGCAAAGGTTTTGAGGGAGATCTTGTATTGAATGGATTTGCGGAATTTACCCGCAACCTGCTTGTCTGTAAAGATGAAAAAGCTGCAGATCTGCTGGAAGTGGTGGAAAGTTTCCGCGATAAATATGTTGAAACCGCAAAGAAAGTTTCGCCCGCAGTATTGATCAGCACACTGAATATCTTGAATGAGTCTGAGATCAACTTCAAATCCGCACGCAATAAACGATTGCATGTGGAGCTCACACTGATCAAGCTATGTTATCTTCAGCAAGCGATCAACCTGAGTGCCGATCCAACCGGCATAGGAAAAAAAAAACTGATTGAGTCGGCAAAACCCGTTGCATTTCGTCAGATAACACCGTTTGAGATCCGTGAAAGCGCCGGTACAGGTGGTTCTTCCGTCAAACTGGTGATTGATACCGGCAGCGCGAAGGCGGTTACACCCAAACAGGAAGATTCACGCCCGGTTGCGACGCAACCTGTTCAGCAGACCACTGTTCCGGTTACACAGGCTGCCCGGCCCGCCGCAACCGGAGGCAAGATCTCCGGGCTGAGTAAGATCCGTCAGCAGTATCAGGGCTCGGCCATGCCCGGAACCAGCGCCAATCAACCACTGAATGAAGAGTTGCTGAAACTTGCCTGGGAAGAGTATATTGAAAAACTGAAACTTGGAAAAAACCCAGCCGCAGCACCATTCTCGTTAGCCCGTCTTTCTGTTAAAGACAACAATGTTTTTGAAGTAGAGACTGCCAACAATATCGAACAGAAGTTCATCGAAGCAGAACGCAATAACCTGTTTGACTTTCTTCAGCAACGCCTCAAAAACCGTCTGCTGCAATTCCAGGTGATCGTTGTAGAAACCATGGAACACAAACCTGTCATAGACGCGCCACTCAACTCAAAGGAACAATTCCTGAAAATGGCAGAACAATATCCGCTGGTAAAGGAACTGAGGGATCGGCTGAAGCTGGATCTCGATTATTAGAGATCGTTGACCGACGGCAGATGGCCGTTGTCGGATGACCGTTGCCCGATGGCCGATTTAAAGTCAGCCCCTGGAAATGATCCTATAAAAGGAAGACTAAAACGATCAATAAGACGCAGGACCTTCCACTAAACGAGCACAGATCGGCCAACGGCCAACCGTCATCGGCCATCGAATCACCACTCAGATTACGAGCTGCTTTATTCGTCATTTTATCTTAATTTCGGCCAAAATTTAATCCTACATGGCTGAAGAGATATTGATGCCCCGCCTGAGTGACACGATGACAGAAGGTGTGATCGCTGCATGGCACAAAAAAGTGGGTGAAACGGTTAAGAAAGGCGACTTACTGGCTGAAGTGGAAACCGACAAGGCTACCATGGAGCTTGAAAGCTATAAAGATGGTACGCTGCTGCATATCGGCACTGAAAAAGGCGGAAAGCTACAGGTGAATGACTTACTGGCGATTATTGGTAATCCTGGCGAAGATATCTCTGGTTTCCTCAAAGGTGGTGGCAGCAACGCTGCCAAACAGGAGGCTCCCGCTCCTGCTAAAGAAGAGGCAAAACCTGCCGCTTCTTCTTCACCAGCTCCTGCAAAAGCATCGGGTGGAGGTGCGGTTGATATCTCCAAAATGGAAGAAGTTGTGCTGATGCCACGCCTGAGCGACACAATGACGGACGGCGTGATCGCTGGCTGGAATAAGAACGTAGGTGATACGGTGAAAAAAGGCGACGTACTGGCGGAGATCGAAACGGACAAAGCCACGATGGAGCTTGAAAGCTATAAGAACGGAAAGCTGCTCTATCAGGGCGCGAAAAAAGGTGAAAAAATTGCGGTGAATGACCTGCTTTGCATCATCGGCGAAGAAGGAAAGGTTGATGTGAATGCAATTGTTGCAGCTGTAAAGAGTGGCGGTGCTGCCCCTGCTGCACAACAGGATTCAGCCGCACCTCAGCCAGCTGAACAAAAAGCTGAAGCTGTGATGGAAGCCCAACCGGCATCATCTTCTCAGAATGGCCGTGTAAAAGCTTCTCCGCTTGCAAAAAAACTCGCTGCTGAAAAAGGCATCGATATCAATAAAGTGAGCGGAAGCGGAGACGGCGGAAGAATTGTAAAATCTGACGTGGATAGTTATAAGTCTGCTGCAAGCTCTTCAGCCCCTGCTACCGCAAGTTCAGGCAAACCAGCGGCAACAGCTCCTGCAGGACAGGTCAGCTTTGAAGAAGTACCTGTATCGCAAATGCGTAAAGTGATCGCAAAACGTCTCGCAGAAAGCAAATTCACTGCACCTCACTTCTACGTTACCATTGCGATAGATATGGATGCCGCAGTGGCAAGCCGTGCAAAACTGAACGAAGTAAGCAAGGTGAAGATCTCCTTCAACGATCTCGTACTGAAAGCATGTGCGATTGCACTGAAACAACACCCAGCGGTGAACAGCAGCTGGCTTGGAGACAAGATCCGCGTGAATCATCACGTAAATGTGGGTGTGGCCGTAGCAGTTGAAGACGGATTGCTGGTACCGGTTGTTCGTTTTGCTGATACAAAATCACTTTCACAGATCGCCGGTGAAGTAAAAGAATTCGCACAAAAAGCAAAAGATAAAAAACTGCAGCCTTCAGACTGGGAAGGAAATACATTCACGATCTCCAATCTCGGTATGTTTGGTGTAGAGCAATTCACGGCAATCATCAACCCGCCCGATGCGTGTATCCTCGCCGTCGGCGGAATCAGCCAGGTGCCTGTTGTGAAAAATGGCAACATCGTTGTTGGCAACGTAATGAAAGTTACGCTCAGCAGTGATCACCGCGTGGTGGATGGCGCTACTGCAGCGTCATTCCTGCAAACGCTGAAAGGATTGCTGGAAGAGCCGCTCAGGATGCTGGTGTAGACACATGGAAGGTTTGAGAGCTTAATCACAATTGAATTTTAATATAAAAACGTAAGACAGTTACTGCCTTACGTTTTTTTGTTTCAGGAAGTTCTGAGAACGAAATAACCATAAGATGAGCCTTGACAATCACCTTTAAGAGATCTGCGATGGAACTTCCGGAACCTATTAAACCTCTGGAACCTTCTCAATTCTCTTCTGTTTTCCCTCATCTTTCGCTATATTGAGTCTTGAACCGAACCTACAAAACATGAACTTGCTTGACCTGTCTTCCTGGTGGCAACTACTGCCTGCTTTTGAAAAGATCTTCTGGGGTTTTGCAATTGTGTTCACCCTGCTTTTTCTGATTCAGACAATTGTTTCTTTCGCCGCCGGCGATGGTGATGTGACCACGGGCGATGCTGACATTGCTGTTGATCATGATGGTGGCATTGATTACGGTTTTTTTACGATCAAAAATTTTATCGCATTCTTTACCATCTTTGGCTGGACGGGTATTGCGTTATCAAAAGGCGATGTAAGCAAACCCCTTACGATCGTGGTTGCATTACTGGCCGGCGTTGCTGTTGTATCTGTGATGGTATTCATCATGAGGTCAATGAATAAACTGCGACAAAGCGGCACTTTTCAGATCTCGCAATCTTTGCATAAAACTGCGGAAACCTATCTCTTTATTCCGGCTGCACGCAACGGATTTGGCAAAGTGCATATCCGCGTGCAGGGTTCTTTGCGTGAACTAAAGGCTGTCACTGACGATGCCGGAGATATTCCTACCGGCAAACTTGTTAAAGTAACGGGCATCATAGACGAAAACATTCTATTGGTCACCTCCCAACTTTCATAAATATTAATCTGTAGCACATGGCTGAAAATCTTTTATTGATCGTTGCAATTGCGGTCGTTTTTTTCTTTGTTCTTGCTTTCTCAATGTTCCGGCGTTACAAACGTTGTCCTTCAGACAGGATCCTCGTTGTATACGGAAAAGTCGGCAAAGGAGTAGATGGCACATTGACCGCAAAATGTATTCATGGCGGCGCAGCATTTATCTGGCCTATTATCCAGGACTATTCATTTATCGATCTGACACCAATTTCACTGGAAGTGAACCTGACCAGTGCGTTGAGCAAGCAAAACATCCGGGTAGATGTACCATCCCGCTTTACCGTTGGTATCTCCACTGAGCCTGCAGTGATGCAGAACGCTGCTGAACGTTTGCTTGGCATGCAACGTCCGCAGATCCATGACCTGGCAAAAGATATTATTCTTGGTCAGATGCGTCTCGTTGTGGCGATGATGGATATTGAAGAGATCAATAGTAACCGGGATAAATTTCTGGCGAACATTGCGGGCAACGTGGAAGCCGAACTAAATAAGATCGGGTTAAAAATGATCAACGTAAACGTAACCGACATCAAAGATGAAAGCGGTTACATCGATGCACTTGGTAAAGAAGCAGCAGCGAAAGCCATCAACGAAGCGAAGATCCGCGTGGCTGAACAGGAAAGAACCGGTGATATCGGTAAGACAACGGCGGAGAAAGAAAGAGATATCAAAGTTGCGGAAACACAACGGGACAGAGATACACAGGTTGCATTTGCCCTTAAAGAAAAAGAGATCCAGATTGCAGGCGCTAATAAAGACGAGAATATTGGTAAAGCAGAAGCTGCAAGAGATACACGGGTAAAGATCGCTGAAGCAAATGCAATTGCGGTACAGGGTGAGAACCAATCTAAAATACAGATCGCTGCTTCTGACGCAGAAAGACGCGAACGTGAAGCAGAAGCGCTGAAGAAAGCAACGGCTGCTGAAAAAGTTCAGACGGCAAAAGCGTTGGAAGAAGCATATGTGGCGGAAAGAAAAGCAGAAGAAGCGCGTGCGGAGAGAGATCGCGCAACACAAAATGCAACGATCGTTGTTGGCGCTGAGATCCAGAAACAAAAGCTGATCATTGAAGCACAGGCAGCAGCCGAACAAGTCAGGGAAAAAGCAAAAGGCGAAGCTGATGCGATCTTCGCAAAACTGGAAGCCGAGGCCCGCGGTATGTATGAAATCCTGACCAAACAGGCGGAAGGTCTTGACCGCATCGTAAAAGCAGCAGGCGACAATCCTAAAGACGCCGTGTTGCTGTTGATCACAGATAAATTACCTGAACTGGTTAAAATGCAAACTGACGCGATCAGTAATATCAAGATCGATAAGGTCACTGTGTGGGATGGTGGTCACCAGGCTGATGGAAAAAGTTCTACAGCAAATTTTGTAAGTGGTCTTTATAAATCCGTTCCGCCATTGAAAGATATTTTTGATATGGCAGGAATGGACCTTCCCGGCTATCTCGGCAAAGACAAAGAAAAAAAGGACAGTGATCCGGTTGAAGTAACCACTACTTAGCGGTTGCCGGATAACTGCAGGTTTCCGCTGAAACGTTTGATAGGTTCGGCGGACTGCATTTGTCTGATCAGTTTAATAATAATGCAGGAATACCTATAGCTGCTGCAGGTTTTTGTGCTGACCGGTTCATCATGTTTGCAGCACCCGCCAGCAGGCTGACGGCCTGAAGCTCTTCAACCTGCTAAACTATGCTGTTATCGACCCCTTATTGATAACAGCATAGTTATTCTGCAGCCGCTACTTAAGTGGCGCATTTTTTGTTTATTTTAACTGAATGCGAAAAATAAAATAGTGTACAGGCAACTTTCAGATGCCCGTACACGAACTGTATAAAAGCCTAACTTTAATGGCGATGAAGACCTTGCATTCAAGGTCTTTTTTTATGAGATGCCTGCTATTCATATCATGTGCGTTGCTCCTTGTCCAGAAGGGAAAAAGCCAGTATTATATGGGGCTCAACGGAACGTATTATACAGGTTCATTGAATGTACATAACAATCCGGCGGCGATCGTAAACTCACCGTTCAAGTGGGATCTTACAATTTTTGGCATCCAGGATAAGCATACCACAAATATCGCCGACGTTCACAATTATTCATTGCTGTCTAATCCAGCCAATTCCGAATACGAAATCAGTGCCGGTGAATACAAACGCAAGGGCGATGTGAATGTCAACATCAACCTGCTGAATTACCGCCACGCATTGAGTCAGCGGAGCGCCTTCGCAGTGGGGTTGAATTTCAGATCATACACAAGAGTCAGATCCAGCAGGTACAATTTTTATGATACGCTGCAGAGTTTCCGCGATTTTTTCTTCCTGAATGAAAACAATCGCTCGGACATGTCGGTAGATATGGCAAGCGGAAGTTGGATGGAAGTTTACGGAACTTATGGGCAAACCATAATTGACAACGATCAGTTCAGGGTGAACGCAGGAGGAACGTTGAAAATAAATAAAGGGTTGTCTGGCGGATATTTGCAATTAAGGGGCGGCGCATTCAGCAAGACCGGAACATTTCCGGATACTTACCTGGTTAATGGCGCGGCACTTGACTTCAGCTATTCGGCAAATTATGATCAGCTGGATAATGATAAAGATTTCAGCGTTCGTGATTTTATCTCGCAGACAAAACTCGGATTTTCGGTTGACATGGGACTTGAGTTGCTGATCAAACGGCCTTATACGACCAACCGTCAGCGTGAAGAAGAATATTATGATTATGACTGGAAGATCGGTGTATCGTTGCTTGATGCCGGATTTTCATCTTATCAACATGGAAAGTATAATACGAAGGTCTCAGGATTGAAAGCTGGCATTACAAACGAAACGCTCGACCAAAAGTTTGACAGTACGATCACTACGTTCGGACAATTCCGCGACAGTCTTGTTACATTGTTTGGCGTATCTACACAGAATGCTGGTGATTTCAAGATCATCCACCCGATGAGGTTAGTGGTTAATATAGATAAGTTCATTACGGAAGCATTGTTTGTAAATGCCGATCTCTCAATTGGCATCGCGTCGTTAACACCTTTAAAAAGTAGTTATCTGAAAGACCTCAGCCTTCTTACCGTCACACCCCGTTGGGAAACGAGAAAGAAAGGCTTTTACCTGCCGATCCAATACAGCAGCGCCAATCAGCTATGGATCGGCGGTGCTGTAAGGTTAGGGCCGGTGCTTTTCGGCTTGCATAATTTTGCCAACTTATTTTCGAAAACGAAGATGCAGCGGGGTATTGGATACCTGGCGATCATTTTGAAATCTTCGGATCTAACGGGCGAGAAAGCGGATAAAAGGTTGGATTGCTGGTGAGATATGGAAAGTGAATGCCTGAAAAACGGTTTGAAAACTCATACTGCGTTTACGTTGGACATCGCTTAAATTCAACAGTTGAACCGGATTAGGAATTTTTGAAGTCGATCATTATGCTGGAGATCTTTCGATTTCAACAATCACACCGTGTTCGAAGGCGGGGTGTCCTTATTCGATGTTACTTTACGTGCAGGCACACTCCGCCCCCTGGGCTCCCTCCCCCGCCACCACCTGCCGTTGTGTTTTAGCACAGACATAATGGATCAGCGGCCGGTATTCATTACTGCAATGACGCACCGGACCTCTCGTGTTCTCTACCCCCTTTCAGAATCATGATCATTTGTCTACCCCCTGAATATTCATTACCCAAATCTCACTGATACGTCAAATGTAACAATCAGAAAAAAACAAAATTTTCCGGGAAAAAACTGATGGGAAAATGAGCAAGATGTGTTATATCGATCAGAGCAGAATCTGAAACCATGTACACAACAACGAGCAGTATAAAAACAAAAGTCGCCACTGTTCAAACAAACCTGATAAAAAAGCAGATGCCGGCGCACCCACCTCTTCAATCGCCTATCGATTACATTACTTCCCCTTCAATGCAAGAAAACGCTGCATCAGCAACTCCGGTTCATTTGTTGTGACCATCTCAAATCCACTTTTCAATAACCAATCCATTGTTTCTGCATCGTTCACCGTCCACGCATTCAATACAAGTTTATTATCCTTTGCCTCCTTTACCCATTCCGGGTGTTTCTGAAACGCAGAAAAATGATAATCTATTCCTCCCATACCATCCGCCTTCACCTGGGCCGGCGGCTGATTTGCCTCCAGATATTGCACATGAGCTTTGGGATCAAGCTGCAAAATTTTCTTCAGAATATCATAATCAAAACTGATATACGCCACCATCGGTTTTGCATTCAGTTCATCCACAAGCTCTACCACCCGCGCAGCTGTCTCCTGACCGCGCTCTTTGCTTACACCAGATGGCTTTATTTCAAGGATCAATCTTGTAGCAGTATTATTCCGCAATCCCGCGATGATATACTCCCGCAATGTCGGCAACTTCTCCCCATTGGATAATCTATGCTGTGTAAGAGTAGCATAATCTGTCTTTTCGATGGGCAACTTAAAAAAAGTTGCGTCATGATTGATCACCAGGGAATCGTCCGACGTGCGGTGAATATCAAATTCAGATCCTGTACACTTCAACGCAATCGCTTCACGAAGCGATGCAATAGAATTCTCAGGCAATTGCTTTGCCTTCCATGCGCCACGATGCGCTACAACAGGATTGGGAGCAAACGAAGGTTGTTCATTGTTCATTTTACGGGAAGCTGTGCAGGCCGATATAGTTAAAACCACGGCAATGTAAAACAATTCTTTCCTCATACGCGCAAGTTAAGAAATTATCAAAGGTTACTCCTGTGATCACAAAACAATAACTTTCACTTTTTTCTGAAAATACAGAATTAACGATATAATTTTACAAGATGAAATTGACGGAAGCCAGGCAACAGTTTATCAGTAGTTGGGGAGCATTTGGAACACATTGGGGAATCAACCGGACAATGGCGCAGATTCATGCGTTGTTGCTCCTGAGTCCGGACCCGATAACGCAGGACGATATCATGGAAGAACTGAACGTGAGCCGGGGAAATGTGAATGTGAATATCCGTGAACTGATCAACTGGGGACTTGTTGAAAGAGTGCTACTACCTGGCGAACGAAAGGAATACTTCTCCGCAGAAAAAGATATCTGGAAAGTGATAAAAAAGATCGTGAAAGAAAGAAAAAAGCGCGAACTGGAACCAATGCTTGGTTTACTTGACAAACTGGAAGAAGTGGAAGGCGACAGGAGGGATAAGAATGTGAAAGCATTCGTTGAAACAGTCAGCGGCATAAAAAAACTGGGGAAACACGCAGATAAAACATTAGATGTAATGATCAAAGCTGAAGAAAGCTGGTTTGTTAGCAATCTGCTGAAATTTTTCAAATAACGCTATTGATAAAAGCCGGCTTCACCGGCTTTATTTCAAGAAAATATTTTCATTATTTTCTGAAAAATTAAAACAAATGCGCCTGTTTAAAACAATTGATCTGTGGATCCAGGTACTGATAATTCCAATAGGTCTTATCATTGCCATTACCCGTACCTCCGACGAATTTCTTTTCGGCGTCTATTTTGCAGTTGGTGGCTGGCAGATGTTCAGCGCAATCACCCATCTATTTTTTCAATCACGCTACCTGCCGCTTAAGAGCCGAAAGTATTACACGTTCATCGCCATCGCAATGTGCCTTGGTTTATTTTACTTTTCCTTCCGTTCGCCCATCAACATCGAATACGGTATGTTTATGCTGATCGTATCTCCGTTTATGGCCTTGTGGTATGTGTATATATCCTACGCAGAAAAAAGAAGGCTCGAGTACAAACAGCTTGTCCATTTGAAATAAGATTTGAACATACCACTTCAAGAAGCCGGCATCCCGGCTTTATTGCGAAAAGCAACCCGCTGCAAAACGGGCCTGCCGGTATACGAATGGATGTTAAAATTGGGTGCAATTCTTGTTGGAACAGAAACAGAACTGGTGTTAAAAAGCCGTTGGGTACTACCTACACGTATCAGCGAAACCGGATTTCAATTCAGTCATCCTTTTCTCAAAGATGCACTTGAAGAAGTGATCAATAAGACCCCGCGTAAACAATATTGCCTGTTCTGATGTTTTATTAGTTATATTGAACCATCATGAGTAATCAAAAGAAAACACTTGTCCTCGGAGCTTCGGATAATCCTTCACGCTACAGTTATCTTGCTATCCGCAAGCTGCGCAGCAGGGAACATCCTGTTGAAGCGATCGGCAAACTCAATACACAGGTAGATGATGTAAAAATCATAAACGAGAAAACGCCATTCACGGATATCGATACGGTGACACTTTATCTCAATCCTGTGCATCAGCGCGATTATTATGATTACATTCTTTCACTGCACCCCAAAAGGATCATTTTCAACCCTGGTGCAGAAAATGAAGAACTGGCTGCACTTGCAAGAAAAAATGATATACAACCCGTTGAAGCCTGCACGCTGGTGATGTTAAGCACCAATCAATATTAATCTTATCTGTTATAATACCCGTATAAAAGCAGATAACCGTTTTCCTCCCACTACGGCTATAGAATAACTACTACACTACGATCGTAAGATTTCCTTTTTTACGAATTTTGCTCTGCGAATCACTTGGAGTTTTAAGAAAGATTATACAATCTTGCATTACCGTCCCTACTTGAAAGCAGCGCAGGTCACCCTGCTGCCTGTATTACCACGTCATAAATACAAATATCCAATGAATTACCACAAACCTCCGGGCATCCGCCTGATATATGCTATTTGTCTATTTGCGAGCCTCTCGCTTAAAGCGCAGGAGAAAGTCCTTCTCCGCGAGCCTGATAATAATAAACCTAAATTATTTAACAGCCTGCCGGCCTCTGTAGAAGTAGCCGAACAGGACCTGCTTAATCTTCTTAATCCTGCTACACAAAAAAGCCAGGAAATAAAGCTGCAGTTAGCCAGCGGCAAGATCAGCCCTTTTACAGGCAAGATCGTGTACGCGCTTTCGCAAGATCAACAGCGTACAGTAACCATCCAGTCTACCAGTTTCAATGGAGCAGTGCTTACTCTTTCCACAATCACCAAAACTGACGGTACGGTCAGCTATGTTGGCCGTATCTTCAGCTATCAGCATGCAGATGCGCTGGAGTTGCAGAAAAGAGACAATCATTATTACTGGGTCAAAAAAAGTCTTAATGAAATGATGGCCGAATGATGTAGCCCGTTTTTATCCGATACCGAAAATCCAACCCATCCCTTGTTATGAAAAACTATCACCGCATTCTTTTTGCATTTGTGCTATGCTCCCTGAAACTGGGCGCATATGCACAGGCGGTACCTGTGCTGAGCAGTTATCCATCTGCAAACGCCGTCATCTTTCTCGACTTTGACGGCCATAAAGATGATACCAGGAACTGGTTCCCTTTTGGTTCCCTGGAACTTGGTCCGTCCGGACTGAATAACACACAGATCGTTGAAGTTTTTAACCGCATTGCGGAAGACTTCCGTCCTTTCAATATCAATATCACTACAGATTCTACCAGGTACTGGGCAGCTCCCACCACACAAAGAACACGCGTTGTAGTAACAGTCACATCCAGCTGGTATGGAAATAGTGCGGGCGGTGTTTCCTGGGTGAAATCATTCCGTTGGGGAACCAATACCTGCTGCTTTGTATTCTCTGCATTGCTTGACTATGACAGCAAGCGCATCGCAGAAGCTGCTTCTCACGAGGCAGGTCATACACTTGGTCTGCAACACCAGACAAAATATGATGCCGGTTGCAGTAAGATCACTGATTACGATCCCGGCACAGGTACGGGAGAGATCGGATGGGCACCAATTATGGGTGTCGGCTATTACCAGAATTTTACGCTTTGGCATAACGGCACTACCATTTACGGATGTGATGTTAAACAAAATGATCTTGATACCATTACATCTGCTGCCAATGGATTTGGATACAGAGAAGATGATCATGGTAAAACATTTGCCACTGCAACCACACCAGCTTTTACCGCCAATCAGTTTGATGTAACAGGTGTGATCGACCGCAATACCGACCAGGATGTATTCCGTTTCATCATGCCCGCAAACGGAAGAATACAGATCGATGCGGTCCCCTACAATGTTGGTACCGGTAATGCTGGCTCTGATCTTGACATGCAGGTATCTCTTTACAATGATGCAGAAAACTTATTGAGTATATATAATCCCGGCAACCTGTTGAATTCCGTTGCAGATACACAATTGAATGCCGGCACATACTATATCAAAGTAGAAGGAAAAGGCAACCAGTATGCACCAGCTTATGCAAGCCTTGGTTCCTATTCAATGCATGCAACCATTCAGCTAAGTGGCATTGGCGTATTACCGCTGCACAGATTGGATCTGAAAGGAAATATGATCAACGGCACACATCAGCTCAATTGGGAAATAGATGTAGACGGAAATATCATCACCCAGATCCTGGAAGTTTCTGTTGATGGAAAGGCGTATCAACCATTAGCAGAGCTGGGAACTGATACCCGTAGCTATTCGTATACACCGGCATCTGCAGAAACGTTGAGATACCGTGTGAATATCAGTCTTGAAGATGGTCATCGTTATTATTCCAACAACCTTGCATTGCAGAAGCAATCATCTGCAAGCTGGCCGCGCATTGCTGGCAACCCTATCCAAAGCAACACAGTAATGGTGAATAGTCCCGGCAATTATGACTACGCATTGATCGATGCCAATGGTCGTCGCATCGTTTCAGGTAAACTGGTAAATGGTCTCAATACCATCCACGCGCCAACCCTTCCACCAGGCATATACCTGATGCGTTATTACAGAGAGAATGCTCAGCAAACAGAAAAAATAGTTCGTCAATAAACGTCTTTGAACGCTGATAACAGAACATTAATCCGTACACTGCTTGATTTTCGGAGGTTTTTCTATAACTTAGGGAAACCTCTTTTTATATGCGTTGGAGAAAATTTAATGGCGAATCGATCGATCTCCCGATTATCACAGCTGTTGAACACGCGATCAAACGCGAGACAGCAGCTGGCTTCCGACTCAAAGTCTGCATCGGCACCGACTCTCAGGTAAAAGGGAAAGAAACAGAATTTGCAACAGTGATCGTATTCCTTCGTGAAGGTCATGGCGGCTTTATGTTTATTCATAATGAAAAGACGCGCCAGCAATTCACCATCAAGGAACGTATGCTCACTGAAGTAGCAAAGAGCATTGAAATTGCTTATGAACTCTGCAACCTGTTCACCGTATATAGTGTGGACATGGAAGTACATGCAGACATCAACACCAACCCTCATTTTAAAAGCAATGATGCGTTGAAAGAAGCAATGGGCTACATCCTCGGTATGGGCTTTGCCTTCAAAGCCAAACCCGAAGCATTTGCCAGCAGTAGCTGTGCAAACAAAGTCGTGAACTGATCCCGTTCACGGATTCTACCCGCAAATACAGGGTGATCCCCTGTACAGGGCTTTGTCTCCTCAAAATTTTATGAATTGTCGTAGCCGGATCGATGCCGGATAACCAATGACAGAATGACCATTGGCTGCATCTCTATGGAAATTCATTTTGTACAGAAACCCTGGTATGATTCCATGGACTTATCTCGCGATATTTCTATCAGCAGTAGAATCTTTCGCGTCATTCTCAGTGAAAGTTGGTTTTCCTTTATTGATCAGCAGATCAACTTTACCAAGGTCCGCACCAGGCGCCTGAAGATTTTCCCTTGTATAACGTTGTGCAAGCACGAAAATGAACAACGTGGCGATAAAGAGAAAAGATGCTATGTTCCTGTAAGAGAGAGTTTTTCGCATAGTTAAGGTAAGATTACCTGCAAAATAAAGAATTTATGCTGAATTATCAGATACGTATACCCTTGTTTATAAATGTTTTATTTAGGTCGTCAATATAATCCAGCACAAGCTTTCTGCCTTCTCCGGTCTCCGCAGAGGTTACAAAAAACGGGGGAGATTCCTCCCATGTCTCCTGTAATCTGGCAATAAACGCCTTCACATTTCTAAGTGTTGCTCCCGGTTTATTCTTATCTGCCTTGGTAAAAATGATCGCGAACGGGATCTCCCAATTGCCTAACTGCTGGATAAAGTCGAGGTCAATTTTCTGCGGTTCATGTCTGCTGTCCACCAATACAAACAAATTCGTGAGATTCTCTCTTTTCCTGATATAATTCTCGATCATCTGTTCCCATCTTCTCCGGCTGCTTTGTGAAACCTTTGCATAGCCATACCCGGGCAGATCCACCAGGTACCATTTGTCTTTCGCACCAGACAACACTTCAAAATGGTTGATCAGCTGCGTTTTTCCCGGCGCCGCCGATGTCTTCGCAAGCGCTTTCTTATTACACAGCATATTGATAAGGGACGATTTGCCCACATTACTTCTCCCGATAAACGCATATTCCGCCTTGTCCGGAGCCGGGCAGGCCGCATAGTCCGCATTGCTGATCAGGTATTTGGCGTCTCTGATTTCCATGGTGCGAAGGTACGGAGAGAGAAGAGATGTTGGATGTTCATGATCGATGGCCGGCCTCAGAATGGCTTCACCCCGATCCCAGTCCATCGATCATCGAACATCGCCACGGCACCGAGCCTCCTTATTCCGCCATTGCCCTCTCCATCACCACATCTTTCCCTGCAATAATATCATCTATCGTCGCCACCACTTTAATATCTGGCAATATGCCGGCCGGGCCCGGATTGGTTGCATTAGTGTTCATATAGAAAGCCATCAACGGGATGGAAACCGAAAGCCCGCTATTGGGCAGATTGACTATGGCAAATACGCCGCTGTTGTCACCCTCATAAGCACCGCCAGTTTCTTCGCCGATAAATGTGGCGCGACCATATGTTTTTGCAACGGCCGCGAATTCGGCAGTTACAGAAAAACTGAAGCCATTGGTGAGCACCAACACTTTTCCGGAAAATGCATTTTGCTTAGCCTGTTGCTCGGAGAGATATTCCTGCATGGGCCAGAGAAATTCGCCATCCTTTTCGCTGATCAACGGCAATGCCTGTTCATATCCCGGAGGAAAGCCAGCATACCTTTTTATAGATGGCTCGGTATTTCTTGCAACCCTTATCTTTTTGTAATAACTGAACGGACCGGTAGCAAGATAGGAATACAGATAGCCGCCATATTCTTCCACTCCCCCTTCATTGTTACGCAGATCAATGATCAGTTTCGAAGTTCCTTTTTCCCGGATCGCCAGAAAAGCACTGTCGATGAACTTATAATAATCCGGATCACCTTCACCAGGATAGAAACGATCTATCCTTAATACCGCCGTTCCTTTCTCCGGCAACGTTAACTCCATCGCTGCCCTGGCTTTGGATTTATTCTTTTCCATTATCGCGCGGATCTCATTCAGCGAAACTTTAGGCAACCGGACTTTCAACTTCTTTCCCTTTTGCAGATACCCGATCTCATAAAACGGCGTATTCTCAATAAAAGAAGCATAATATCCGTTGAACGATTGATTCAATTCCGAATACAAGGCTGACCGTACAGTTCCATCGATCGTAATGTACTTATGCAACTGCTCAATGATACTGTTGATCTTTTTCCCGTTGATCGAAAGAATCTCAGCGCCCGGCTGTAAATTCCCGGCTTCCTGTAAATTATTTACAACAAATGCCCGGTTATCCCGGAAATAAAGCTGCAATGGAAAAAGATTATCCTGCTGAAAAGGATAACGGTCATCCGGCTGATCTTTTCTGTGCCATTTAGTATGCCCGCAATGAAGACCCGCAATCATCGGCATTACGAGGCGATAATAGGCCTCCGCAGACATTGGTTTTGCAAGCCGGTTACGTATCTGCATTTCCTGCTGCCTGAATTGTCCGGGAGTTTGATAACGATAAATTCCGGGATGAAGTTCTTCCAGCGCGGTAACAAGCACCCGGTGATCTTCCTGCAATTTCTCCGCCGATATTGATGGCAGCTGCTGGCCCGATACAGTCCCTGCAATCAGCGAGATACAGGCGATAAAAAATCTTTTCATATACAAAGGTTCCGGGATGACGCGGCGTGGATCACCCCCTGTTTTTTGTGTTTTTATTTTTTCTCATCTTCTGATAGCGGATGAGAACGACTACCGCGTTCACCAGCGTGATCACAATGGCAGCAAGAGCAATAATGTCATTTGTGTGCATTGAATATCTCTTCATGATGAACCGGGCACAAAAGAAAGCAGTATGTTATTCATCAGCGCCTGCCCTTATAAGGCCGGACTTGTTTAATCACACTTTTCTAAAACATATTGAAAATCAATTGCCACAAAACGCCGAAAGACCGGATTTCTCAGTTCAGCCTTGTGTTTTCATCCTTTATTTGCTTTAAAAATGCCGATGGAGTAATGCCTTCCACCTTTTTAAATACCTGATTGAAGGTCGCCTTGGAGTTAAAACCACAATCAAATGCAAGTCCGAGGATCGATAAATGAGCATTATCAGTTTTCTTTACCTGTTCTTTGAACTCAGTTACCCGGTATTTATTGATGAATTCAAAGAAGTTCTGACCGAACTCCTGGTTGATTACCTGGGAAAGATGATGTCTCTTCACATCCAGCTGTGCAGCCAATCCGTCGATTGCTAATGATGGATCAAGAAAAGGCTTTTCATTCTCCATATAGCTGATAAGTTTCTCCCTTATCGTGTTTATTTCATCGGTGGATAACGCCGTTTTCTGGTATTTGACCTGTGCGATCTGCGGCTTTATTACCGGCTCTTCAATGTTTATGGACGTTATTTCCACATCTGATCGTTCGGCAGGTTGATCCCAACGATAAGGATTCAACAGAAGTTTATATGAGATCCAGTAGATCAATGCAACGGCAAGCAGGAAATTAGTGGGATAAAGCACCGAAAGTCCCGGCCAATCATACCGCCTCGCCATAAAACAGATCCAGGAATAAACCATGATCAGCCATATTCCCCACAAAAAAGTCTTCAGCCATGCAAAATTCGCCCGGTCGGGGTCCGCAAAATAATCAGACAATGTCCTTTTTTCCCTGTAATATATATACAGACAAACGCTGGCAAAAGACAGATGGATATAATTGGTAATGTTATTATACATACCGAAATCGGCCCGGGCCAGCAATACCGGATCTGTCAATATCATCAGCTTTACTGCCGAAGGTTGCAGGTAATACGGCGTCAGCAGTCCGAGATACACCAGGAAAGGCAGAAAATATAATCCATGAACAGGCCCAGGCCTGAATCCCCGCTTCATGATACTTTGCGTAAACAACAACAAAAGCGGTCCGTACAACAATGGTATCAGCCACGACAACCGGCTGAGATGCGGGAAGCGGATAAAAAGATCCCGGATATCGATGGCAACCAGCGACAGATGAAAGACCAATACCACCACAAGAAATGCCAGTATCCTGTTGGACAACCTGTTTTGCCGCTTCCGCACGAGCAATACTGCAAGGATGATTCCCTGCAACAGACCGGCAAAAAGAACGGCAAACAGAATGAGACTCATTGGATGGTATTAGGGCGGGAAGATAATGACTTCAGGATTGCATCAGTCCGATATTTGACCGATGGTCGATACCGGATGATCAGCTTCGGGATTGTTCCAAATCCCGGAGCGGGATCCCTTCTAACCCAATCCGGATGCCACCAGTCATTCTGCCATCACCCGTTCACTTATCGAACATCCGGTATCGACCACTGAATTCCGTACCTTTGCGCTCCATGACAAACCCCTTACCCCACGACCATGTGATCCCCTTCAGGGACTCTCAAAAAGGAAAGAAAGAGCAGGTAGCCGAAATGTTCGACCACATTGCCAGCCGTTATGACTTTATGAACCGCTTTCTTTCTGCCCGCACAGATATTGGCTGGCGCAAAAAAGCAATCTCCCTGCTGAAAAAAGATCAACCCCGGACCATCCTGGATATTGCCACCGGAACCGGTGATATGGCGATCATGGCATGTAAAATGCTTAATCCAGACCGTATTACAGGAATTGATATCTCACGGCAAATGCTGGAAGTGGGGAAAAAGAAAGTTGAGAAAGAAGGACTTGTGGATAAAATCCAGTTACAACCCGGAGATTCCGAGACAATAAACTTTGCGGAAAATACGTTTGATGCCGGGATGGTGGCATTTGGCGTCAGGAACTTTGAAAACCTGGAAAAAGGGCTCTCCGAAATCTTACGGGTATTAAAACCCGGCGGGCAGCTTGTGATCCTGGAATTTACAAAGCCCCGTCAGCCGATTCGCAGTTTATACAATTGGTATATGGGTTTTGTGGCGCCTCAACTGGCACGCTTATTTAAACAGAACAGGGAAGCTTATAAATACCTGAATGAATCTTCCAATGTATTTCCTGCCCGCGAGCATCTCAGGGATATCATGACCAAAGTTGGTTTTACTGATTCCCGCTATAAATCGCTAAGCTTAGGAATATGTTGTATTTACACCGGCAAAAAGCCCGTACACTAAAGATTGGATTGTGTTTCCTGATTGGCCTGGTTAGTATGGCTCAAAGCCTGGTGGCACAAGAACGTGAGATCAATCTCTATGATCACGATACAAAACCCTATTATTTCGGCCTTACATTAGGTTTCAACTCAACACGTTTTCATCCGTCGATGTCCAACAAATTCCTGCAGGATGACAGCGTATTGACAGCCGAACCGCTCAATTCGGTCGGCCTCAACCTTGGTCTGCTTGCCACCGTACGGATCTCAGACCGTTTTCAGCTGCGCTTCAACCCACAGCTGATCTTTACCGAAAAGAAGATCGCCTATACACTGAAATACCCCGACGACGGAAAGACAGAAGTAACGCAAAGCTTCAACCCGATCATTGTTTCTTTCCCTATACAAATAAAACTGCAGTCAGACCGTATCAATAACTTTCGGGTATACATGATGGCCGGCTTCAAAGCCGATCTTGCTCTCTCCGGCAACAAAAAATCTGACGGCACTATCCAGATCAAAGGTTCCGATTTTGGCCCCGAACTAGGCATCGGTTTCAACTTTTTTCTCAAGAGCTTTATTTTCTCACCCGAGATCAAAGTCAGCAACGGCCTTCCCAATATTCACAGCCGCGACGCAAGTGTGAAGTATTCAAGTGTGTTTGATAAGATACAGTCGAGAATGATCATGTTGAGTTTTCACTTCGAAGGATAACGCGAATTCTATAACACGAATTTCGCGAATTGCAGTTTTATGATAGCATTATCCAGGTCATAATACAACAGCCCTCATTTCTCTGACGAAGCTCTCTGTATCATTCAACAAAAAGCCTTTCTGCAATCAGTGCAATCAAGCCCCATTACAAAAAGACTTCATAAAATATAAAACGACGTAAAATCAGTGTTCTAGAAGTCGAATTCCCTCCTGTACATATTCCACCTCACCCCCAACGAGATCACCTTCGAGCTCAATTCCGTGATCGGCGGCGTTTTTGTATCCTGCTTGCGGTACACGCCAAATAGTTCGATGAAGAGATTTTCTTTCACTTCGTAAGATACAAGCAATGAAGAGTAAAGTACATTGGTTTTCCAACCCGCACCTATGCTGTATCCGTAATCCCCCTGGCGTGTAACATTGGGCAAAAAAATATTACTGCCAAAGTTGGATGTAGCTGTTGAATCACGGCCCTGTTTGTAATAGATCGCCTTGGCCGTGATCATCCATTTTGGTGCAGGCTGATAACGCGCAATGCCGATCAGCTCCTGGAAATTAGCCATTAAAGGATGTGCCAGCGGCTGATTGTAATGCGTATAATTGGCAACAGAATCATTGTGCGAATAAGTAAAAGGACGCACACGGTTTGTTTCTACCTGCAGGTCCAGGTTATCGATCCCGAATGCATCGATATATTTCGCGCCTAGCTGAACGCCATACTTATTACCCCACCAGCCATCTCCGGATTTGATCTCAGAAAGCTTGAACTCATCCAGCAATAACTGACCATAGATCTGAAAACGCTTTGCCACATTGGCTTTGAAATCGAGACCGGCAACCGAATTGTCGTAACTGCCATTCTGCAATTCGATCGAACGATAGAAGATCACAGGATTCAGGTATCCGAACTCAAAATGATTGACCCTTCCGAACGTCACACCTTCAAACAAACCGATATTCAGCCATCTTGTAACATTCACATCAAGATGATGCATGGCCGCATATTTTTTTCCGATCAGCTTATCGGTGATCCCACGGTTATCCGCATTCGCCAATTCCATGAACAGGTTCTGATAATTGAATTTCCAGATCCTCGTATTCAAACGGAGAAAAAGATTGCTGCTGCCAAAATCGCTCAGGTAAAGACTGCGGTATCCGTTACCGATGAAATTCTTGTCATAACCAAAAGCAACGTCAATATATTTGGTCACATTGAACGTGATCGTGCCTCTCGCATCAAAATAATCAACGCCGCCGGGTGCCTTGAAATCCTTGTAGAAACCCTGGCCCGGCACAGCCAGCCTGTCTCTGATCCACTGTTGCACATAGGAAGGATCGCGCTCCTGGTTATCCGTTATATAAGCCGAAAAGCCAATCTTATTGGCAATGCGGCCGCGCAAAGTGATACCCCGTGTATTCAGGAATAATGTCTGATCATTATCCGCCTCTTTTGAAACGACATATTGTACCACCGGATTTATCACCAGGTCAAAATCCTTTACGTGTGTTTCAAAAAAATTGGCGGGAGACGTATAGAGTTTTTTCCAGATCGGCTTTTTACTTGCGTAGAGAGCGCGTTCCTCGTCCGTCAGCCATTCTGTATTGTTCATGTAAATACCCCGTAAATTATACTGGTCGGTCTTGGAAAGCTCATCCACTACGTGATTTTCCAGATAACTCTTTATTCCATTGATCACATATTTACCACGATTGAATGGCTTTATTTTGGAAAAATTGAGCACCGAATCAGATTGGGCTTTTATCTCCAGCCTCTCCAGCAATACGGTTTGCTTATCCCCCTGCGGAAGATAGGTTGATTGAGCTGCGGCAACGAAAGGACAAAGAAAAACAAGCAGTCTTACAAGGGTTTTTATAAATTGCATTGCCAGTTATTTTGGATTATATACAGTAAAGTATGCAAATATATCTGATAAAAAATATCCGTATCGTCAATGAGGGGCTGATCCAAACGGCCGATGTGCTGATCAAAGATGGCCGTATCGATAAGATCGCACCCCAGATCTCCCCCGCCGGTCTCGCCGTTACCGAAATAAACGGCGAAGGAAAGTTTTTATTACCCGGCGCCATCGATGACCAGGTGCATTTCCGTGAACCAGGCCTCACCCATAAAGCAAACATCTACACCGAAGCCAAAGCTGCTGTTGCCGGCGGCGTGACCAGCTTTATGGAAATGCCCAATACCGTGCCACCTGCATTCACAGAAGAGCTGCTCGAACAGAAATACAGCATCGCTTCCCGCACAGCACTCGCCAACTATTCCTTTTATATCGGCACTTCCAACGAAAATGCCGCCGAAGCATTGAAGATAAATCCACGCAAAAATGATATCTGCGGCATAAAGATCTTTATGGGATCATCTACGGGCAATCTGCTCGTGGATAATCCGCTGACCCTGGAAAAAGTATTTAGCGAAAGCGAACTGCTCATCGCCACGCATTGCGAAGATGAAAAGATCATTAAAGCCAACCTGGCTGCATTAAAAGCAACCGGCCGCGAACTGACAGCAGCCGATCATCCCGTGATCCGCAATGAAGAAGCCTGCTTCGAATCTTCTTTCTATGCCATTCAACTGGCAAAAAAATATGATACACGCCTTCATATTCTTCATATCAGCACTGAAAAAGAATTGCAGCTGTTTGGAAACATGCTGCCATTAAAAGAAAAAAGGATCACCGCTGAAGTATGCGTGCACCATTTGCATTTTACAGCGGAAGATTATCCTCGCCTTGGCAACAAGATCAAGTGCAATCCCGCGATCAAAGGCCCATCCAACAAACCTGCATTATGGGAGGCATTACTCGATGACCGGCTCGATGTGATTGCAACCGATCACGCACCGCATACGATCGAAGAAAAAAATGAGCCGTATGAAAAAGCTCACGCCGGCCTGCCTCTGGTGCAGCATTCACTCCTGATGATGCTCAGCTATTTTCAGCAGGGTAAGATCTCTTTGGAAAAGATCGTACAGAAAATGAGTCATGCTGTGGCAGATTGCTTTCAGATCAGGGATCGCGGTTATATCCGCGAAGGGTATCAGGCCGACCTGGTGATCGTTGACCTTGACAAACCATTTACTGTTGCAAAAGAAAACATCTTATATAAATGTGGCTGGAGCCCGCTGGAAGGGACAACTTTCCCAGCATCGGTAACGCATACATTTGTAAACGGCCATCTTGTTTATAATGCCGGTGAAGGGAATTTATGGAATCCGGTATGGGACGAATCTAAACAGGGCGAACGATTAAAGTTTGAACGGTGATCTGTTCCGCTTAAAAAACAGTCATGCAGATAGATAATATTTCATTTAACGATATTTCGATCTTTCATTCAGAAGAGGAATTTTCAATCTTCCACAAGCTGAACTTTACCCGTACCATTGGCGGTAAAGAATGGCTGCGCCGCTTTTTTACAGAGCCGCATAACGATATTAAAAAGATCAGGGGCACTCAGAACGTGATCAGGAAGCTGATGGCGCATGTTGATGACTGGCCTTCCGACATCACCAACGGCACCGTGCTGGTAATGGATAAATTCATGGATTACTCGCTCGATCCCATCAGCGCAAACACTGGCAGTCTCAATAATCTTGTATACCCCTGGCTGCACATTGAAGATTATTCCATGCTGAAATACTCCATGACGCATTTTGGTGATTTCTATCGCGGGTTGAAAAAGATCCTGATCTTGCTCAGCGGGCTGGACCTTCCGCCCAACATAAAGATCTATATCGAACGGATAGAACAGGTATTGAGAGAACCCGCACTGCGCGAATTGGCAGATACAAACCGGGGAGAGCCATTCACCCGGAAACAAAATCTTTATTACGGTTATCATCTGCGCAACCCGCTTCGTTCAAAAACACTGGAGGTGATGGATATCTACAGCCGCCTCGATGCATGGTATTCCATGGCGGTAGCAGTAAAAACATATAATCTTTCTTTCCCCGAATTTATAGAACAGGATACGCCGCTCGTTGAAGCAAAAGGCCTCTATCATATCCTGATCCCCAAACCCGTTCCCTATGATCTGAAGATGAACCCCGAACATAATTTTCTTTTTCTTACCGGGGCGAACATGGCAGGGAAGAGTACGCTGATCAAATCAGTAGGCTCTTCAGTATTTCTCGCGCATATTGGCATGGGAGTTCCCGCGGAAAACATGCGCCTCACTTTGTTCGATGGCTTACTCAGCAATATTAACGTGATCGATAATATCGCCAAAGGCGAAAGCTTTTTCTTTAACGAAGTACAACGCATCAAGAATACGATCAGCAAGATCAACAACGGAAAAAAATGGCTGGTACTGATCGATGAACTTTTCAAGGGAACAAATGTGCAGGATGCAATGAAGTGCTCTCTTACCGTGATCAAAGGACTTATCAAGATCAAAAATTCACTCTTCATTCTTTCCACCCATTTGTATGAGATCGGTGAGGAATTGAAAGATTATCCTAATATCTCCTTTCGCTATTTCGAAACAAATGTTGAAAACGAACAATTGAAATTTTCTTATCAATTAAAGGAAGGCATCAGCAATGACCGGTTGGGTTATGTGATCCTGAAAAGGGAAAAAGTGGTGGAGATGCTGGAGAAATTGTGAGAGAGAGACGGTCGCTTTATATTGAGCCCTGACAATGGACTGCGAAGCAATACGAAGCAGCCTGCTCAAAGACTGAAAATCGCCCAAACAACAAAAAACATTACTATAAGAAGACTGGTGCCGCGGTCGGCGGTCCTCTCCTCCCGAATCCCTATCTTCACAAAAAACGATCACATGAGAACGCTCACCCTTGCGTTTTTGCTGGCGCTTACCGGCCTGCCATTTTCCGTAATTGCACAGGATTCCTTGTATGATGCACAACACTATGCATTTCACGTTGAGCTATCAGATCAGTCTGACACTATCAAAGGAAAAGCGATCATTACCGTAAAATTGCTGAAACAGGCTTCAGGTCTTCTGCTTGATTTCTCAACAAGCACCGGAGCAAAAGGCATGAATGTACTGAAGTGTACAATGGATAACGCTTCGGTCGATTTCCTTTCAAAAGAAAATAACGAAAAGCTCAATATCGTTTTCACCAAACCACAACCGGCTGGCAGTACACATGTTTTTACCATAGAATACAAAGGCGTGCCTGCGGATGGATTGATCATTTCAAAAAACATGTATGGCCACCGCAGTTTTTTTGCGGACAACTGGCCAAACCGTGGTCATAAGTGGCTCCCATGCCTGGATCATCCGGGTGATAAGGCAACCGTTGAATTCATCGTGACAGCTCCGGCACATTATCGCGTTGTATCAAACGGGTTGTTACAGGACGAAAAGTTGAAAGACAACAACACCATGCAAACACACTGGAAAGAAGATGTGCCCATTGCCACAAAAGTAATGGTGATCGGTGTGGCTGACTTTGCCGTGGACATGTCCGGAAAAGTTCAGGGCGATGTGCCTGTATACAGCTGGGTTTATCCGGAGGATAAGGAGAAAGGATTTTATGATTATGGCCAGGCAAAAGACATTCTGCCGTTTTTTATTAACTACGCGGGACCGTACGGTTATAAAAAACTGGCCAACGTTCAATCAAAAACAATCTTTGGTGGACTGGAAAATGCGAACACGATCTTTTATGCCGAGAATACGATCACGGGTACGCGAAAAACAGAAAGCCTGCTGGCCCATGAGATCGCACATCAGTGGTTTGGCAATATGGCAACAGAGAAAACATTTGCGCATTTATGGCTGAGCGAGGGATTTGCCACATACATGACGGTGCTTTACATGGAGAATAAATATGGAAAAGACACAGCTATATATATGTTAAAGGATGATCGTACCCAGGTAATAAGATCACCCGTCACAACGAAACGGCCTGTTGTGGATGATACAAAAAACTATATGGCATTGCTGAATACAAATAGCTATCAGAAAGGCGGATGGGTATTGCATATGTTGAGAAATGAACTGGGGGACTCTGTTTTTCACAATGGGATCCGCGCTTATTATCACCAGTATGCAAACAGTAATGCAGACACAAGGGATCTGCAAAAGGTGTTCGAAAAAGTGTCAGGAAAAGATCTGTCGGTGTTTTTTGATCAGTGGCTGTACAGGCCGGGAATTCCACAGCTCAATGTGAAATGGTTCTATTCATTCAAAACAAAACAAGTGGTGCTGACGGTAGAGCAACGGCAGGAAAAAGGATTTGTATTTCCATTGACAGTAAAATTTATTTCACGGGATGGAAGATCAACCATAAAAACGTTAAATGTCATTAATAAGATCACGGACTTTGAATTCGAACTGAGTGATGATATCGGTCGTATTGAATTGGACCCTGAAACATCGTTGTTATTTGCAGCTGAAGTCACTCACATACTTGCCAAATAGCAAATTTAATAACCCGGTTTATGATTAAGAAAATTGCAATGTTGGGGCTCATGCTCGTCTGCTTTTCGCATGCTTTCTCGCAGAAGACACCCGAAGATATCCTTAACAGGTTTTTTGAAATTTATAGCCAGAAAAATTCTAATGATGCTCTCGATTATTTATTCTCCAATAATGGTTATGCGGATGAAATGACTGATGAGATTGAAGGCCTGAAAAAGAAATTGAAAAAACAGATCGACGCAATCGGTCTCTATTACGGTCGGGACTCATTAAGTATGCGGTCCGCCGGCCCTAATTTTTTGAAATATTCATATCTTGTACGGCATGCAAGACAACCAATGTTGTTTCATTTTACTTTTTATAAGGCCGATAATCGTTGGCAGGCGCACATCTTCAGCTACCAAAATAACGCGGCCGATGAACTTGATGAAGCGAGTAAAATATCGCGGCTGAAAGAAAATTTCAACTAATTGACCTGATACTTCCGTAAATTTTTGGAACGGCAGATCAATGTGAAAACACATTGATCTGCCGTTTTTTTACATTTCTATCCGGTGAAAATACATTTACCATGCCATTGCTTTTCTCTACCTTTCCATCATGCTAGTAAAAACTCATGGCAGCGCCGTATATGGGGTAGACGCGATCACGATTACGATTGAAGCCAACTGGATCTCCTCCTCCGGTAAGGATTCAACAATTGTTGGTCTGCCCGATAATGCCGTGAAAGAAAGTCTTCAACGGATAGAGAGCGTTTTTAAAACGAACGAATACCAGGTGCCAAGAAATAAGGTCGTAATTAATATGGCGCCGGCAGACATAAAAAAAAGCGGAACTGCATTCGACCTGCCGATTGCACTGAGTATTCTCTGCGCATCTGAGCAAATTGGAAATGCTGAAGCACTGGGCCGCTATATCATTATGGGCGAATTGAGCCTCGATGGACAGGTGCGCCCTATCAAGGGTGCATTACCCATGGCCATACAGGCGAGAAAAGAAGGTTTTAAAGGATTGATCGTCCCCAATGCCAATGTACGCGAAGCGGGCCTGGTCAATAATCTTGCAGTTTACGGAGTAAGTCATATAAAAGAAGTGATTGACTTTTTTGAAAATGAAGAACGCGGGCTTGAACCTGTGGTGGTGAATACGCGTGAAGAATTCTTTGACTCGCAATACGATTTTGAAATAGACTTCGCGGATGTAAAAGGGCAGGAAAATATCAAACGGGCACTGGAGATCGCTGCTGCGGGTGGTCATAATGCCATCCTGATCGGCCCGCCCGGTGCGGGTAAGACAATGCTTGCAAAAAGGTTGCCCACGATATTGCCTCCTCTTTCATTGCAGGAAGCACTGGAAACAACAAAGATCCACTCTGTGGCGGGCAAGCTGCCTGAAAATGCCACGCTGATCGCCCGCCGGCCATTTCGCTCCCCTCACCACACGATCAGCGATGTTACACTATTATTAGAACATACTGATAATCAATACTGAACGTTTCCCGTGTAATCCTATTAAAAGAACAAATTGATAGTCGTGCCTGGAATGACACCAGAACGATTTAAAGACGTTTCCAGACGGTTAAATATCCAGTTTGATATAATCCCAACCTTTTGCTAAATACTTTAGGAACGTCTAATTTTGACTTTATGAGGTTCAGAATTGAAGTAATCAATGACCGGACAAAATATCGGTTATCAGTCGAACAGATTGAAGTCACTAGTCAACTAGAAAAATATAAGGTATCTGGTAACAACCGGTCTATAATCATCCAATCTAACAGACCGATTCTAAAACAAAGGAATCTTAAACACAAGAAAATCTCTTGGAAAATGATAGAGGGTCAATTACACAATGTCAGTTTCTTAGAGAAGGTCATGGACGGGGTTGAATCCTACCTAAAGACCCATGACATAAAGAATCCATAGCGTAAAAAAGTTGTGTTTTCATAATTAATAAATATAATTATGAAAAACACATTCAATGAAGACTACAAAATTGGTAAGGAGGGTGAACATCAGGTAAGGAAAATGTTAGAACAAAAGGGGTTCACCTTTAAATACTCATCAGATACAGACTACCCAGAACAACAAAAGTTATGGGATTTATGTATGATGAAGGGAGATAAAAGATACCTGATAGAAATAAAGACAAGTCCTATCATCACTGATAAATTCGACACCGGGAATTTCGCAGTTGAATATAAATGTTCAGGTAAGAAGTCCGGTATATCAACATCTAAGTCTGATATATGGGTTGAATACTTTATCAATAAGTCAAAGAACAATGTTTTCTTTATCAAGACTGAAACACTAAAACAGTTAATAGATAAGAATAAACGGAATGGTAATATCCAAATCGTAGATACCAGATACACTACTGCAAAGCTATACTTAATTCCCCGTTCTATCTTCAACAACTACTATTCTATTTACACATGGAATAGAACCAATTCAACGTTAACAAAGGGATATGAAGATTATGTAGTCTCCTATACAGGTGAGAATACACTTCATGACTATCCAGACCCTTTCAATTGGTAGTAATTAAGAACCCCGGTCAAATTAACCGGGGTTTGTTATTTATGAAGAAATTTGTCAACACCTGTTATAGTTTAGATGTTAAAGAAAGTTGAAATAATTTTCAATTCATGCAACACCATATAGATTATTAAACATTACTAATACTATCTAGTATCAGGGTCACGGGTTAAGTCATCCACATCATCCGCACTTATTACGTCATCTGCATCAACTGGTTTTCTTCTCTTATTATCTACCTGAATAGACTTGTTACTTGAATTACCCAGATAGGTTAATATAAACTTCTCTATTGCTTTTGGGAACAATAACAATATAGAACCGATGGTAAACCCTGCAATACCTTCCCAAAGAAAACCAATGTCACCCCTCCATAAGAATATCGTTGTAATGACATAAATGATTACTCCCATTATAGAGGTAATGAAAGTTTTAATAATATTCAATATCCTATTCAACTGATTCATCAATTCAAATTAATATTATTGTTGTCTATATCCTTTCTTTTCTTGAATAGTCTATAATATAAACACTCAAATATCTTTTTACCCATTATACCTAAGAACCCTGACACAAGTGCGAATATCGCTACTTGAAATAATTGTGACCAATCAAACCCACTCATAATTGCTTTAATCGAACCTCCTGTTAAACCTGAAAAGAACCCAATTTTATTATCGCTATTCATTTCTACTTTTTTATTTTAATCCTCTTTAAAAGGTATAGAATCTATACATCCAGATAAAGCAACGGGAATACTGACATTGAATACAACACCAGCAATCCTATCATCATTTGAATCAGTAAAGTAATTGTATGTGACATTACTAATCAGATTACCTAAAATCCCATTCTCAACGTTCTTTACCCACCTCACGAAATCTTTTGCAATCAGTAAAGCATCATTCTGTATATCATCTTTCATTTCAGGATAATTCTGATTATACAAGTCTGCAATAGTGATTACATAAGGGTAGTACATGAACTTGGTTTGTTCGAACGGATCCGACTTTTCAAGATTCACTACAAAACCATAATTCAATTCTCTGTTTGCGTTAAACTCAAATTCATCGTCGTGTAGAACTTGTGTCACTTGCTCAATTGAATTAAAGTAATTGATTAAACTATTCTTTATCTGGTTAGGGGTTAACATTCATGACCATTATTTTTTAAGATTCTTCCACAATAACAACCCCATTCAAGTAACCGTATAAGTCACCTGCAGATTGTGCATAGAAGTTCAATTTAATTATACCACCACTTGTAGGAACTTTACCAGAGAACACAATAAGATTAGCAGTATTGCTAATTACATTGATTGATTTTGATTCAGTACCCACATTATCTACCATTGAATAAACGGTAACTCTTGAGGATGTACCAGCTCCGTTATCATCCCTAGACCCCAACAATTCAAATCTATAAGTCTTAGCAGGATTCAAACCACTGAATTGTACATTTTCCTGACCCGGTGTGTAAGTATTCGTTTGAGTAAACCAATAAGTTTGTGTAACCGTTGACGGGAATGCAAACGTTGGATTCGCTACTGTCTCACCAGATGTAGAACTTGTTGTATTCGCAAATGGATACCAGTAAGAAGCAGTAACACTAGATATAGTGATTGCACTACCAGACCTGTTATCAGTACCCGTTAACACATTTAAGTGAGGTTGACCATAAACAGTTACCCAATCAGGAATAGTTGCATTGGATGCAGCTAAGTTGAATTTAGCAACTTCAGAACTGATTACACGGTATGTAAAATTATAGTGGAACGGTTCAGTACCCGTACCCGGTGCATTCAGTCTTAACTGAGCAACCTTACTAGCTGTTCCTGCTTCAAACCATGCGTTGATTGCGGGATTACTTGTTGCAGCATTACCTGCACAATCTTCAGACGTAACCAAATATGAAGGGATAGGTAAGGAAATGTTCAATATCGTAAGAGCATTCACAATAGTTGATAAAAGCACTTTACCCGATACATTCACTATATCCCCTACTCTTGAATACATTGCGGTATAAGATGTAGATGACGAAACGTTAGCAATGTTTGTCAATACAGGTGAGTATGTACCACTGACAGTAATAGTAGTAGAACCACCAGTTGATGTACTCCAGGTCGCACCATTATGAACATAAAGACCCGGTACTGAATCAGTCTGATAGATAATCAAACCCGCAGTTGCACCAACAATAGATTCTTTTTGAACAGCGGTTAATCTTGGCAATAATACACCCTGTGTCGCTGAGTTAATCTGAAGTATTGCAGAACTTACATTTACACCAGTAGTAACATTAATACCAACCTGACCGGTAGAACTTGCAAAGAATTTACTACTGTGTGTACCACTACCGGATGTGTTTACGTTTGTACCAACATCAATGAGATTCTTTACACCACTACCCGTTGATGTTTCTTGCGGACTTATATACAATCCTCTATATCCAGCAGAACCAGATTGTGAAATATCACCATAAGCGTTAATCCAAGATTGAATACCACTAGTTGAGTTAATACCATACGCAATTACAAGACCCCTAGAGTTCGCAGCACCATCATATCCACCATGTGTATATTGTAATTTACCAGATGTAGAGTTAGAGGGGTCTAATGTTAATGACCTGCTATCCGCTTGTATTCTCAATGCTCTACCCGCACCCGTTCCACTTCTGGAAGTTCTCAATAGTAAAATATTACCACTCCAAGTCAAATCAGCAGATTCAACGTTTGTCACTTGGTCAGATGTATTGAAAACAGATATCCCATTTGATGTATTATCAATTAAGACATTTCCACCAAATCTATTGTTACCTTCTTTAGACCAAATTGCATAAGAACCACCAGTAGGAGTAATACCAGTTAATGCACCTTCAACATATAGTGTTGCTGTATTACTTGTTGTGGCACCAGCGTTGGTTACAGGTAATTGTTTGATTGTTACCGCTGCAATCAAAGGGTGAGTACCTGTACTTGCCTCTGTTAATGCAGAGCCAGATAATAACAAACCACCATAAGAATTATTTGCAGTTAATGTAGCTCCAAGACCATTACTCATTATTCTATAATGAGTATTTGCAGAACCTTCAACTGAAATAGCGGCAACACCTATACTATTCCCACCAGCCGCAATAAAAGTGCTATTTGTAGTACTTCCATTTGTTTGAATACCACCAACAAATATTTTTGCACCTGAGAAAATTTGTTGATTTACCGTAACCAAACCTCTCGCAGTTGCTGAAGCATCCGGGAGATTAAATATGTGAATACCTGATGCAGTTGATGAATCTATATTAAAGTCGTTACCAGTAGCACCAACAACTAATGTCTGTGTACTACTTGTTGAACCATTTATTGAACTGATACCACTACCAGAACCAGACGGGATAGTTTGAGTTGATAATAAACCATTGTTATTTACAACGACCATTCTTGTACCACTACCAGCTAATGACGGTATAGTAATGATTCCATTCGCTCCATATATCCAGTTACCAATGTTTAACTGATTATCTGCACTTAAATCAAGTGGCCAGATTCCAGAACCTATAGCAATGTTATTGTTACCACCTGAGTTACCTAACGATGCAGAACCTCTACCGATATATGTATTATCACTACCAGTACCACCAATAGCTCTGTTTGAACCAATGTGTGTGTTTCTACTTCCTGATGTTACATTAAAACCCGCAGCTTTACCAACCGCAGTATTTTCAATACCACTAGTGATATTACCCAAAGCATATTCACCAATCGCAACACTCTGACCAATTCCGGTATAGTTCCATAAACCATCTACCTTTCTTTGAGCTAAACCTCTTGAACCAATCGCTACCGATTGGTCAGAAGAACCCATTACAGTTAAGTAAGCTCTAGTAGTACCAAAAATATTCTCCCATATTGTACTACCCGCTGGTGAAGTACCACCAGAATTACCAGCACGTAAGAGAATACCATTTTCTAAATAAAGGTTATTACTAGTATTGTAAGGATATATGATTGGGAATCCAGCATAATTAGTGGAACCCCATAGTGAACTACTTTTAAATAGTTCGTAGTCCTCAATCGTTAAATAACCATCATCGCTACTACTTACCGGATTTATATTGATTGCGTTATTCTCATCTAAGTACAATGGAATATTTGCATCGGAAATAACTTGTCTCCAAAATGGAACACCATTTGTTACACCTAACACCTGTCCCGCAGTACCGATTGATAAACGATTAAGATTACCGGAACTGTTTCGGTAATAGATATCCCCGGTTGCATCTGAACCTATGTTCAATGAGATATTTGAAGCAGATAGGGAGATGATATTCGACCCAAGAATAAGGGAAGATGAAAGACCCATAGAAGTAGCGTTAATCCCACTTACTCCCAAACGAATCGAATTATTATTAAGTAATATTTTAGAATTATTGTATAGTGAGTATTTACCAAAAGCTAATGTTGCACTATCAGTTTTTAAGTCAAGAATACCACCACCATTACCAGTGTTATCAATGAGATAACGATTTACATAAGTTGCATTTGTATTCCAAGCATTAAGATTTAAAGAACTATCAATATTGTTAAATGCTTTGTAACTATAGATTGTGGATTGTCCCGTGTCAATAACAAAGCTTGTTTCATCTATGTATAATCTTGGACTACCATAATCGAAACCCGCTGAGAAAGTACCATTGATGTAAACAGCATTACTTGTAGTATTGCCCACACTTGTAACGGAGTGTAATGAAGGTGCAGCAACTGACATGCTACCTATCAATTGGTCAACCTGTGTAGATGTGTAATAGTTTGATTTCTCAGAGTTCCAAACGGGGTCAGTCTCTTCTAATTTCTTTGAATCGAAATCATTGGATGTACCACAAGAACCACCGTTTTCTTCAAGTATTAAACCGAAAGAATCAAATAACATATCACTCTTACCATAATCATTGTTAGAATTTTCTAGTAATAGTCCATTGTCTTTTAAAAAGTCTTCTAACTCTTGTCTATAGTTCTGTGTGTTTTGTTGTAACCAACCTCTGAACTCATCTACTTCATCACTTGAAGCACTGGTAGAATTTCCGTCAGTGATTCTCTGAAGTCCTTTATTAGTTGATTTGTAGTGATTAAGTAATACAAAATCTAAACAAGTCTGATGTATCAGATAAGGTTGAACATATTCAATCCACAACGTTTTCAAATCATCGGAAATCGGTGTATTGTTTGTTGTCTTATCTACGATTGCTTGTAATAGCTGATTGTATAAAGTAGGTCTAAGAATTTTCTTAACCTTGACATTCTGTGTATTCCAGATTGTACTTTTTAAAAGCTTAGGTTGGATATTCTTTTCCAATATCCAAGCTTCTTTAATTTGTTGTTCTGTTACTAATAAAACTCTATCATTTGTTGCACTCATTTAGCAAGAGGATACTTTCTAAAATAGTAGCGGATAGAATTATTGAGTTGACTTTCGTGTAACTTTAATTGGAAAGAAGTAATGTCTACAGTGTGAATAGGTTTCACCTGTCTTTGAATTAAACCACCAGCCCCCCCCGCGCTTAAATACATCATACCCAAAAATGTCACTCATTGTCTGAATGTCTGCACGGGTAAAGTATTTATTACCCTCTATTAACTTCCTGCAAAAACTTCTGGTAGTCGGGAGTATTTCAGTACCATCTGCAATGTTTCTCTTTCTGTAGTCATATACTACTTCAATCTGTCTAGTCTTTGGAATCTGTGGAGCAGGAATAGGTTTGATTTGAACCTGACCGTCACTATCCTCATCAATGTTAATTACACCAGAATCTTTTAAACTCTTTATATACGTGTCTAATTGCTTCTCAGTAACGTTAATCTTCAATCTCTTTTTGATATCCGCAATGATTTGCTTTCTGGTAAGATTCCGAATATCATTATCAATAAGGTATTTTGAAACATCACTTTCTTTATCGAAATGTTGCTTGTTCCATTCATCCTCATCAAAGTCTTCACCTAGTTCTTCCAGCATATCAAATTCATCTTTGGAATATCCAAGATGTTTCACCTTTTCATAATCATCTTCAGTTAGTCTATATCCGTCAGGGCTTTTTTTTTCACTATCCAAAGGTTGCTCACCAGGCACTAATTGTACCTGTGTTGGATTAGGTTTATTGAGTTGTGAAATCAATACCTGACCCTGACCGTTCGGAAGTGGTGGAAGTCCTAACTCCTTTCTCATTTCATCGAGCATCATAACCTGAAGTTTAGTCTGTTCAGATATGTCTTTTACGAACAAAGGAGATTCTTTAAACTCTAACGATTTATCACCAGTAAGACCAAGTAATTTATTTAGGTGTGATAAAATTTGATTCCTCTTATTGGAGATATAGTTTATTTTATGTGCTTGATAAGCCACTTCAAATTCAGTTGTACCTCCCAACTGACCGGGAGTTTTAACACCATATAAAATCTGAGATGTTACCTGATGACCTTCATATATTCTATTCTTTACTTTCTCACCCACAACACCATAAGCATCTACCCAATCATTAACACTGATATTATCTATAGTAATCTTATCTTCAGGGTTCTTTAATACCTGAAGCATCCATTTCTTTCCCTTTACACCAGTTTTAAACTTTTCAAAATCCCTTAATAGTTGTCTTCTTTGGTCTTCAGGAACATTGCCAGACCTGTAAACAGAAATAAGTGTAGACAATGAAAACTGACCTTCAATGTTATTAAGGTTGAAGTCAGAGATTAAACCGTCCTGTACAATGTCTTTTATACACCCATAGTATTCAGGGTTAGGATATACTTTATTCAATGATATGTCCGAACCATCGAAATAATAAATCTTGGAATCCGGTGTAGAATTGTTTATCCTCCATTCATCATAAATGATAGGTCTTTTATTACATTTCCAATCCTCAGAAATCCAAAACTTAGACTTGGAATTATTCATCCTCATTTTGTGAGAACCCACAACGTGATATTCTATAGGTTCATTGAAATTATTAAAGCACACTTCAATACCACTCATATTGAAAGTGATAAAGTTCTTTACTAACTTTTCAATAAACTCATTCGGTGTATCTTCATCATTAAACTTAATAGTGACTTCAGAACCGTCTTTGTGTTGAATACCCTGTGCCATTATGTAAGAGGTCTTCTGATTCAATATCATTGAATGAATAGGACAATCTTCATAGAGGTCAATTAGAAAATTACAGTATAGGTTATCCCTACCCCAACTAACATATCTTTCATCATTATTTTGTTTCGATTCTATCGGTTTTGGTATCTCCGTTGAAAAGAACTCTAAGAACATTCCTAAATCATTGCTTGATTCCATTTACATTAAAAAATATTTTTTCATTATGCGCCCTCATTATAGAAAGGGTCATAAGTGATAAAGTCATCATCAGTTTCTTCACCTTCATCGGTTATATAATCTATATCCTCATAGTTTGTATTGACTATATCCAGTAAACCGATTTCCAAATACTTACTTTGATTAATCTCATTTTCGTTCTCATCAAACTCATAAATCTTGTAGACATAATTACCTCTTTCCATTTCTGGTAAAGTATTCGTCTGGATTATAAACTCATCATACCTTTCTTTGAGAGGTGAACTATTTGTTCCAAGAATGAAGGAGAATCTTTTATTGGTAAAGTCACTAGTCAATACCATTAAAAAAGAAGGGTCAGTTAAAGTCACACATTCGGTAACAGTGACAATAAACTTTTGTGAACTCTCATTAAGATTAATCTTCAAAGACATTTATACAACTACTTTCTAAAATAGTAGCGGATATAAAAAAGACCCTCACTAAGAGGGTCTGATTTTGTTATTGTCAGTCAAAGTAAATTATTTGAATGCAAAAGAAGGGTCAACAAGTCTGATAAGATTCTTATCAATACCAGTGAAAGTAAGGGTATAACCAATATCATCACCTTCTGCAATACCAGTTCCACCGGTAAGTGCTGATAATTCCAATTTACCATTTAAACCAGCTGCAACCAATTTACCAGAATACAGTTTTTGAATTACTGCTACTGGTTGATTCATTACTGATTCAACAAAGATTCTATTCTCATTGGATATATCTATAAGTCTTGTAGTAAATGTCTGAGTTATGAATCCAGTACCGTTAGGGTTCTTGGTAACTTCTTCAGTCAAACCAGTTGATGCCTTTAAGATACCAACCTCAACAAACTTAGTCGCAGTCGCACCGAAAGTAATAGAACTAATGATACCATTGGAAGTAGTATATACTTCACTCGCAGTACCAACAAGAGCTAAATCTTTGAATGCTATCATATATAACTTCTCAGTACCAGCAACTAAAAACTCATTTCCACAAGGTCTAGTGTATGTCAATATAGATGAACACGCCATTTTTAATTTCAATATTTTTTATATAGAGGGGTAATGAATCATTACCCCTTTATTTGAATTTCTTAGTAAGAAATATTTTGAGCACCCACTTGATTTAAGTGAACGATTTCTACACCAATCATAAATCTGAAACTCATTTTATGTTTCTCAGTGTCTTCACTATACCAAATTTTTGCTTCAGTCCATTCATTGCCTTGGTCTGTTAATGCAACAAAGTCATCAGAAAGACCAAACACCACCTTCTTCATTCCGTTAAGACCCGGAGTAGAAAGTAAAAGTGCATCTGTAGCAAATAGTTTTTCATAACCTTGAACATCATTTACAACTTTATTTGGTAAGAAAGACAATTGACTTCTGTAAAGTCTCTTTGTGTCTTCACCTATCCACATAACAAAGTTTGGATGCGATGCTATATCAATAGGAATAGCATTATAAGTTGATAACAATTGTTCAACCACATTAGAACCAGTTACACCAGTCAATACAATAGATGATGTACCCGCAGTTGCGATTTTCTTTAAGAAACCATCTATCTTATTCATGTTGGTATAATCAGGACCGTAAGACGCAGTTAAACCTGTGTTACCTTGCCACATAAGTTTTTCAACCTTTGCAGTGATAACATCAGTTTTATTAGATATTGCTTTTCTATACACTTCATCATTCACTTCACTTTCTGGGTCTTGACCTAATGCAATACCAGCATTGAAAATAGTGTTATAAAGAGTTTTAAAACAAACCTCTGATTGGTCTTTGATTGGTTTACCTTCAATTGTTTTTCCGGTTAAAGTTGTATCTCCAAGAGCATTGAATCCACAATCTTCACCCGCTTGAAAGTATGCAGAGTTAGACATTAATCTAATCTGTTCTTTGGTTTTCAAACCAAATATTACTTGACCTCTGTTTACAAGGAAGTCAAATGTTTTTGCTTTAGAAACAATTTCCAAAGCGATTTCTCTATCGTTTACTTTTACATATTCGGATAATCCGCTTACATTGAACGCCATTTTAGGGTTAATAATTTTTTATAGAAATCAATTATGATTTCTTTCTGTTAGCCAGGATTTTAGCCAGACTAATTTTTTTATCTTCAAGCTCCTTTCTTTTTTCTTCATTCTTATCTTGTTTGAAAGATGAAGGATTAGCTTTACTAAACTCATGAGGAGTTTTCTTTAACACCTCTGTTAACTCAGTCATTACTTTTGATAATTGTTGAGCTTCTACTTTTACTTCATCATTAGATTGTGTAGCTAATGATAACGCTTCCTCTATTTTAGTAAGTCTTGTTTCTACATCTGACTTGAATGATTCAAATTCTGCTTTTAGTTCATCAGATTTGGAATCCTCTACCGGTGTGTCTTCTGCTTGTTCTTCTGAAGTTGCAGGCACTTCTGACTTCTCACCTAATGGATTACCATCTTTATCAACTATTGATTCTATCAAACCACCTTTAGTAGTGATTACTAAACCGTCTTCCATCACATACTCACCATCTTCAATAGGAGCTAATTCACCATTAACATCTACTATTTCGACTTTAGCACCAACTACTTTATCAGATACTTTGATTTCATCGTATGAATAAATCATATCGTTTAATGCTTCGATAAGATTTACTACTTTCTTAGAAACCATATTTTTAAAAAATGATATCATCTGTATCTCGTTTTTTTTATTGAAAGAACTTTTCTTTTCAGTCTTGCTTTCTACTCCCTCATCATTTGACGAATCGGATATACCATCCTTCTCAAACAATTCGAAATAGTCAAACATACCTTCTATACTAAATCCCTTTATCTCTCCCTTCTTTACCTGTTCCCAGATATCTTTACTGAATACCTTCACACCAACAATCCAATCACCATCCTCAGCATCTTTAATACTGGAAGGAGCATTTAAACCCAGTGTTGAATCAACCATAAACGATTGGAATATGGTAGAATCTGCCGGAATAGCTGAATGTTGAACGTTACTATCATTCTGATACCCTTCTTTAAAAAAGGTTTGAGCTATATAACGAATGTCTTCCGGGGTAAATAGAACATCATATTCAGTTCCTGATTTCGTTCTTCTGTAAATAGGTTTGTTTGCTTTTAATGCAATACCTAACAATTCCATTCTCTCATCGTTAGCAAACATTTCAACGTGTGTCGGAACTTCTTTAGAGAAGTAAATAAAATCACTCTCTATCGCTGGTTCCTTTACCAATGAAATCTTGTTTACCACCTTACCCTTTTCCGGGTCAATCTTCAACCTATACAATGGTCTTTTCATATCCCTTAGTACATCCATTTCTAAAATAGTAGCGGACACTAAAAACACCTTTAGAAAGAACCAACACTATTTAAGAAATTAGTTTTTTGTTGGTTAGTCTGTAAATCAGTATTCGTTATGTACGCTCTTATTGGTTCACTCCTTTGATTCAATTGATTGATGTTATTAACATCCACTGGTGTTGCAGGTTGTAATTGAGTTGATGATATAGTAGGTGCATTCACACTATTGATACCACCAAAAGCACCACTATCCCCACCGCTCTTAGTAGGAATTTTTGTAGATACTATTTTCTTGATACTTGCTAAACCTGCAGCCGCAGCAACCGCTGCAAATGCAGCACCCGCAGCTAATGCACCCGGACCGGGGAATGCAGCAACACCCGCTTTGTATGCAGACACAGTAGATTGATAAGTGTCTATTGTTGCACCTGCAACTGATATAGCTTTTGATGCAACTGTGTTCTCACCAAAGATTTCACTCGCAGCATTTGCAGCCTGACCAATTAATCTTAATTGATTCAGTTTTGCTTCAGTCCTCTTTTCATCAATTTCTTTTTCTGCATCACTGTTATCTTTATTCAACTGTGCGAGTCTTAATAAATGTTCAGATGTTAACTTTTCTATTTCCTCTTGATTTCCTTTTGCACGTTCAATATCTAACCTGTATTGTTCATTCTCATTATCAACTCTTGCACTATATAATTCCTTCTGAAGTTTCAACTGTGAATCAAAGTCTGATTTCTTAACACCTACTAGACTTGTTTCAACTCTATTAACTGCAACTTCCGACCTCGTTACATTGGTAGTCAAATTCTGTTCAGTATTGGTAGATTCCAATAACTGTTTCCTCAAATCATTCAACTCCTTAATCTTGTCCGGGAATTGTTTAATCGCTTCATCAATAGATTTATTAATGTCAGATTTTTTCTTTTCAAAAACATCTAACTCAATGTCCCTATTCTCTTCTAAGAATAACTGATACTCCTTTGCATACTTTTTATCTAGTTCACCTTTCTCCAAGTTGAACTTATCAGAGGCGGTTATTCTGGAATTGTTAACCGCGTTTTCTGCATCCTGTAAGTCTTTCAATTCTTTCTTACTTAAAGCAACCCTACCTGCACTATAATCCTGTCTTAACTTCTTAATTGCTTTTTCACTCTCATCAATAGCTTTAACATTGTCTCTATAGTTTTGCTCTAATTGTTTATACTCTTTGTCCCGGTCACTAAGACCTATCAATTCCATCTCTTTATTGAAACTATCAGTAGCATCCAATATACTTTTATACCCATCCAGAAAAGCTTTCTTTTCTTCTTCAATACGTCTCTTTAAATCCTCCGTTGCTTTGTCACCTTGTTGTTTTCTCTTAGCTCTCAAATCTTCTGCATCCTTACCCTGTCTCTCCAAGTTCTTTGTATCTGATTCCTGAACAGCATCAATATATTTCCTGTATGCGTTTACCTCATCATCATTCAGTTTCTTTCTATCTTCAACACCTAACTTTTTAGTATAGGTTTCATCATCGGATAATTCTTGTATTCGTTTATAATTACTCTCTAATGTTTTTAATCTCTCTTGTTCCGCACTATCCTGTTCCTTTCTAATCTCTGCTTCAGTCTTACCCGCAATCTTTGCACGAGCAATCCTTTGACGTTCTACTATGTCAATACTTTTCAAACTTCTGTTCAATATATCCTCTTGTGCTTCTAATGCAGCATTCAATCTGTTCTGTGCTTCCTCTTGTTTATCGGTACTACTAACCCAAGATGAAATCTTATCAACTAAGAATCCAATACCAACAATCAACGCACCTATACCAGTTGCAATAATGGATGCTCTCAATGCTTTAAATGCAGTTGAAGTTGCAGTTACACTAATACCAAATAACTGAAAAGCTTTTGTAGTAAGATTGGTTGATATTGCTAATGTCTTTTGAACAACTGAAGAACTCAGTAACGCAGTCTTCAAATCATTAACATCTTTCGTCATGTCCTGAAAACTATCAATAGCACCAATGATGTTTATTACACCTTGTAGTTTCTGAACTGTCTTTGCAGTTTCTTCTGATTCACCACCGAATAGAGCTAAAGCACCAGTAACACCCTGAATAGCACCTATTGCACCATTCGCTAATGCAGCTAATGAACGGAACTTATTACCGGGGTCTGAATTTTCTACACTTGTATTGAAGTCTTTGTAATCCTCTCTTAAATCTGAGAAACTTTGTTTTGCTTTTCCTAACTCAGTTTCCAGTTCTTTCACTCTCGCAGTTGCAGCTTTAAACTGTTCAGAGTTTCTACCAAAATCCTTACCTATCTGTGCAGCCTGGTCTTTTGCTTCTCCAAATTCAACCGCTAGTCTCTCAGCTTCTAATTTCGCTTCTTTGAGTTTTGATTTCAACGTATCCGCAGGTGCAGAAGTTGATTTTACATTTGCTAAGAACTGTTTATAACCATCTTCTAAAGCTTGTGTTGTTTCAACTGTTTCATCCAAACGTGTATTCAATTCCTGAATATAAACCTTTGATGCTTTGAACTCATCAGACGTCTGACCGAATTCCTCTTTTATTTGTTGTGCTTCAAATTCTGCTTTTAAAATTGCAGCTGCTAATTGTTCCATTTCCAATTTAGCGGCACTCACTTCCTGTTTAATCGTTTTAAAACTGGAAACGTCAAGACCCTTAGCAATATCCTTTATCTTGGATTTTAAACCATCTATTGATTGTTCTGCATCACCTGTATCAGTCTGAATACTTAGAATAACATTTGTTTGAATATCCATTCACCCTATTTCATTTCTAAAATAGTAGCGGAATTAAAACGGATTTGGAATACTGGATATAGTAATACCCATTCCATTTGTAATCGCATAACCTTCACCATTGAAAAACTCTAAGTCATCACCACCAATTACAATCGGTCCGTTATTATGGAACGCAGGAATACCCACCGTTGACAAATATGCAGTCGCACCGTCAAAACTTACAAACGGTACTTTTATACTCACCAATTGCAAACCACTTCTATTAGGTATATAGAAATGAGTAGTTGAATTTGCACCAACACTATATCCAAATCCACCATTATCAAATGTTTCTTCCGGTGTACCACCAAGACCCTGTAACAAGATTGTAAATCCAGTTAACGGAACATCAGTGTTATTCGTTACATAAGAATTATTCGCAGTAGAACCAATTACATCTATTGTTGTATAGTATGGATTCACACAACCACCAAAGTATTCACATGAAAGGATTGTAAACCCAACATCAACACCCGTGTCAGCATCACCCAATGCAGGTGTACCAGTCATATAAACTGAACTACCACTTATTCCTATACTCATCCAATCAGGTTTTAAGATACCATCCAAGTGATGATACACACCCAATGAACCATCCAACGGAACACTATAAACATACGGAACACCTTCAGTTGCATTTGTAGGAGCAAATGAACCATCGACTACAACACATTCACAAGTTGAAGCAGTGAATGAGAAAACGAAATCCCTACTCGTAGTATAACAACAATCTTTCTCAAAGTAAAGTGAGTAAGTCGCACCTTCACTTAATCCAACAATATCAAGTTTAGATACTGTTATGTTTGAAGGATTGGAATAGGTTGCATACACAGAACCAGTTGCAATAAAAGAACCACTACTGTTTTGTAGTCTATAGTTCGTTCCACAAAATACATTGTCACCAACATTAAATTCAATAGTTGCAGTTGCACCAGTTAAATAAAGTGGTTTTGCATAGTAAATTGCATCACACCCCAACACACTTATTGTAGCAGATACATAGTTTGTGCATCCACCACCACAACTTTGCAGACCTAAACTTATTGGTTCACTTGGTGAATCATATCCATATCCATCTAAAGGAGTTCCATAAAGATTCAGTACCGTAAGACCCAGATAAAGAGAACTACTGATTGTAGCACTCATCCAAGGTGGTCTAACCAAATCAACAATCTGTATATTCTGATTTAAAGAACCACCCAATTGAACACTGAAACTATAAGGGTCATCAATGATTGCATTTGGTGGACTAAACACACCTTCAAATTCCACACACTCACAATTAACTGTTATAGTATCAGAATAAGACTGAACACAAGTACCGTTACAACTTGTTAAAGTGAAACTAACCGTTACACCCATGTAATTGATATCACTAACAGAAGGGAATCCACTCAACACTAGGTTTGTTCCTGATATGGTAATACCCATCCACGAAGGTTTTGAAACACCTGTCAGTGAGATAACATTACCGGTAAAGGTTCCAACCAATCCAGAAACATAACTGTAAGTAACACCCACTTCCGCATTAGGAGGATTGAAAGATGATTCAGGGTTAATCATTACACAACCACATTCAACGTCTATAGTAGTTGAATACGATTGAACACAAGTACCATTACATGAAACAATATCAAAACTTACCGGACTGTCTACACTCACATCCCCGATATGAGGTGTACCAGTGAACGTTAAATATCCAAGAGATACCGTTACACCCATCCAAGATGGTTTAACAAGATTGGTTATCTCATAAGAATTACCCGGAACAGTATTCAATAACTGAGTGGTATAACTATATGAGTTTTCAAGTATTGCAGGATAACTCATATTAAAATTGTCAATGGTCACACACGTACAGTAAATGTCTATAGTAGAAGATACCGATTCAATACAGTCACCACCACAACTGATAATATCGAAACTAATTGTGTTACCAGTTGACATATCAGACAATGCAGGTGTTCCATATAAAAACAAACTACCGTCATAAACATCTATACTCATCCAAGACGGTTTAACCACATTATTAAGTGTAATTGTTTGACCGGTATCACCAGAAAGTGCAACCACATAATTATACACAACTAATGTTTCTGCATCAGGTGGGTTAAATGAAGGAGCATCAACACAACTACATTCAGGAACAAAGAATGTATTCCTATTGGATGTGGTTATCTTAATCATTTCTAACTTGGTCAATATACCATCAGATTGATATTCCAGTTTCAATACTCTGAAATATCCATTACCCCATTTACCAGTATCTATATACACTGGAATCTTAGGGTCAAAGTTTGATACATCAACAAATGATAAATACGCCTGGCATTCTATGAAAAGGAAATTCGGATTGGTTAAATCCACTATCATATTCTGATAGTTCAAATCATACAAATCAGGTGTGTTATATGCTGCATCAGAATTATCCGTAGAAAAATAGATTTCATCAGGATGTTCAAAAACCAATTGTTCTTTTACATTGGATAAACTAGCAGTAGCACCACCCGGTGCATAATATTCTGATACCTGTGGATAGGTATAAGAAGTAGATTGTGTAAACCAAGTTGACCCAGCAGAATCATAAACAAGATTGAAAGATGCAGTAGGATTCCCCGTGCTAATACCTATCCCATTATACAAAGCATTAAAACCTGTAGTAGGAGTTAAACCATTGTAATAAACAATTCTTGGATTTGATTTCATTGGTTTTCTATTCAATCCCTCACCAGAATAGATACCGGGAAAATATCTGTCAGACCCGTTATAATTTGAATGTGGTGTAGGTGAGAATATCAATTCAATTTTATTCTGTGCAACTGAACCATTCGTATTTAAAACAGTCCTGTCGCCATATATCTTACCATTCCTAGACTTATAGGTAGCATTCAAATAATCACTATCCTCTTTGTAAGTCCATAAATAAGACTTAGGTAACTGAGTGTTATATTTTTGTTTGATACTTGGTAAGTGAACTTTTCTACTCCAATCCAATGAGTTTCTTACAAGGTATTCCGGTCTGGTTAAAACAGTGAAGTCATTATAACTTTCAAAGATTAAATGTTTCGGATTGTCCTTAGAGTTATATACCTGTATGTTATACAAACTCACTATTGACTTAATGAAATCATATTGGGAGACTTCATTTGATAAAACAGGAATATAGTTATCCGCAATTACAGTACCTGTAGTATTTCCCGATGACCTTATACCATAAGTAAGAGATGTTGAAATATCTTTTGGTAATCTGAGATTGAATGATGTTACCGTGAACTGACAACCCAACGGTGCAAATATTGGAAAAGCACTACCCTTTACCCTCATCCTCACACAAAACTGTGTGTATGCAGGATAGGTTTTCTGAGGTAATACCAATTGTAAATTATTAATCGTATTTAAAAAACTAGGTTGTCTTAATGAAATATTGTTGTAGTCTTTTGATGCAATGATATCCCAACCAGAAACGTATTCGGTGTTTACAACATAACTCCTAGAGCAAACTTCAATAGAAAGTCTGACCGGTATGTTATACTCATTGCTGAAAGTAAATCCCATTGTCAACAATCCGTTACTACTAACTTCTCTTGGTAGATATGCAATAGCAGACGGTGCAAAATCAAACATATAGAAAGGGGAATTATCTATATAGATTGAAGGAGAAATAGAATCAAATGGAACAATATGTATTCCCTCATCTGTTCCACTCACCCCAACAAAGTTTGAAGTCTGAACATAAGGTACAGCAGCTCTACTAATCTGATTCACCCCACCCCTTACAGTACGTGTTAACTTCTCTTGGTTATCTAAAAGAACTAAACTTTTAAATCTAGTAATTGATTCTGGTGAACCTTTATACTCCCATGTATAACCTCCAATCGTAGAACCTGTATATCCTACCGCTTGTGTTACTATTCTGTTTATAATCTCATTTACAAACAATGCAGGTTTGAAATTGCTTAGTTCCTGATATGAAACAAAGTTGTTTAAAGAAGGTACTGACACCTGACTACCATAATCAACAAAAGGGTAGATATATCCTGAACCAGTTGCATAGTTTGTATAACTAACTGATGAAGTACCCGGTAAAATATAAGCCATTCTTTGGGAAGTAGATTGTGTCATTACATCCCACCTGTACGGGTGTTTCAAATCTGTCAAATCCAACTCACTTAGTTTCTTGTCTTTGATAAAAGAAAAGAAGTCCACAATCTTACCAGTGATTACACACTTACTGGTAACACTCATTATGTTATCTGAAGATGATTCTGTAATCATCATTGTACCTGATAAAAACAACTCATCATTCTTATACACTAAACAATCAACCTTAGTAATAGGATTGTAGTTAAAGAACAATTGATTTGGAATAGACGTATCAATAAATCTGTTTAGATTGAATATATCACCAATAGCATACCTGTTAGTCTTGGTATCTTTTAATGAAAACTCTTCCGTCTTAACATCTTCTCTTTTACTAATATCAGAGTAGTCATTAACATCGTAGATAATCTTAAAATCTAAATCCGGGTCAGTATCTAACTGTATGTATTGTGAGGTGTTTCTATCAAGCAAATAAATTGAATAAGCCATTCAAAAAGGAACTTTCTAAAATAGTAGCGGATTAGATAGGTGCAATCCCTTCACTAGTTTTAAACCTGAATGTTATATACGGGAATCTGTCTTTGTTATTATTCGCATACATTAATTGATATGAACTGTCTTCCACCATAACAGGTAATACCCTGTTATCTGGGAACTCAACATAAACCTGTTTAGAATTGAACAACTGAGTTAACCATCTGCTTTCATAGTCAGTCAAGAATCGACTATACACTGAATAAGAAAAAGTATAATCTACAGAAACTATTTCTTCACTTGGATTAAACACCTTATTCACTATATCAGTATATCCTGTCACTTCAGGAAGCCAAGTGTTTTTTCTAATGGTTGTCTTATTGATGTTTTGTGTTGGTGTTGGATTAACGAATTGGTAAGAATCAATACCACCATAGTTATTTACAAAAAGAATATTGACAGGGTAAACGTTACAGTTTGCACCTGAATTATACTTGTATGTTCTCACCTCTGAGTAAACACTACTAGTACCAGACAAATAAACCTTATAGTAAGAAGCATTGGTTAGACTTCCACCATTGGAAGTAATCACACGGGGACTGACATTTAACCGGTGCATTTTATAAGTAGATAGATTGGGAATTGAATAAGACAACCCTGATATAATTGAACCATTTGAGTTGTAAATATCCACTCTCATTTTAAGACCTGGGATTCCGTTCTGTAGGAAATACAGGTATTCGGTTGATTCTGGATTCACCTCTGAGTTGTCAGGTTTTGAAGTCAGGAATTTCTTTGAACCGGAAATAGAATCTACATAGTAATTCGAATAAGTAAATGAATTGAAAGACACTCTATCTAAACTAGCATCCCATGTATTGAATACACCAGTAGAATAAGAAGCACCATCAACCAATTGTCCAGCAAAAGAACCAGTACCAAATATCTTTTCTACAAACACCACTTTATAATCAATTACAGGTCTATTAAACCCCGTTGAAAGAGTGTTGTTATTGTCTATGTCATATTTTACTACACTGTCTAAAATCGTCTGAAAATCACCCACAGCTATAGAGTTAGTCGGACCGATGAAATCAGGTCTTAACACTAAGTTCTTTGAAGCAATAAGATTGTTAGAAGTATTCAGAACATAAGCCATGAAACCATTAACATTACTCGCAGTTGAAGACACAACGAAATTAATCGGGTTTCCAGATGGTGTATATAATTGTGGTGACTTTAATAATTGAATAGACATTAACCTTTGTAGTTTCTAAAATAGTAGCGGATTAACTATTCCATTTTTTTAACGGACAAGAATTGACCGGGGAATATGGTTTACCAAAAGGTTTGTCATCCTTAGCTAACGTACACTTACATTTATCACAAATACTTATCCCTAGTAACTTGTGAGTGAACAAAGGACACTGTTTACATATATCCAATCTCTCATTAGCAATCCTTTCCCTTTCTTCACCACCAACAAACTGATTCCTGAATGACTGTAAAATTTCTTCAACCTTATTCATTTACTTTAAAACAATTCTATTCCCTCCACCTTCACGGGGATTGATGCTAATAACCTGATTGATGTATTGAACTGCAAAGTCTGAAATCTCTTTTTGTAAGTCTTCAACCAGTTTAGGTATTTCCTTTTCATAAATATCTTTCCCTTCAAAACCTTCCTGAAATATCTTTTCCCGGATTGCATAAGCTACTCTTGTAATCTTCTCATCATCGGTTAAATCTTTGAACTTCTCTTTACCACCAAAAGAACTTTCATTAATTGTTATCTTCTTACTATTCTTTATCCAATCTATAATCGGTTGTACCGGTGGTCTTTTGTCTTTGTATGAATGTGGGGTATCTCTTTTAACCTTTGTACCAGACACACCACGACTTTGATAAATCAAATGAGGATTACCCACTACGTTAATTGTGTCACCATCACTTTGAATTGAGATTTCAGAGATTGCACCGGTAACAGGTAAACCCAATCGGTCTATATTATTCTGAACCCTTTCAACAAACTCACCAAGAATCCTTTCAATTACATTAGTCTTTACGACTTCAAAGGATTCTTTAGATGTACCAATTGAATCTAACATATCAAGCTTAGTTTCAAACTGTGCTTTCTTTGTTGCTTGTTTATGTGATTTAGCCACCTGTTAACTCCATTATTTTTTTCTGACAACTCATCAGGAATGTAAGTCCGTATATCTCCAATGCAGTTTTACTCATCACATCCCAAAAACTAGTATTGGTATATTTTGCAACCTCAATAGCTAGTAAGTGCCAACTCACTCTATTTCTAATTTCAGAGACTTGTTTTTGTCTTTCTCTTGCAAGTGAAAAAACTTCATCACCTTCTCTTTCAGTATTTGTCTTTTCATTGAGTGAACCGAACGTTTCAATGATTTTTTTAGTTTCTTCCTGTACAAAAAAAAACCTTCCTGTAAATCCTTTACGTTCATTTTATTTATCTGTTCAATTGTAAGAGGGTCTTTACTCATAACCTTTATGATAGTAGGTAAATCAGTCAATAGATTCTGTGATTGTATTGTTGTCACGAAATCATCATAAACTATCTCTTTGTAGTCTTTCAGATTCAATGTGGACTTTTCTTTACCGGTCGGAACATAGAGAGTGTAAACAAACCTAATCTTATTCAACATCGGATTCAGGTACACATAAGGGATAGAATGTAATACATCTAATTCAAGTCCTGTCAGTCTGTTTAATATCATATACTGATTTGAAACACCATCTTCAGTCAGGTTATTCATTATGTACAAATAGTCCTCAAAAAGTAACTGTGACCACTCAGAAGGGAGTTCATTGGTTATTTGGGTAATGTTAACATCAACCGTCATAGAAATAAAAAGTCTTTTTAAAATAGTAGCGGATTAGATAAAGAACGTTTCATATCCTGAATCATTGATTTGTGATTCAAAATAGTGGTTTGCTAATGCAAGTGCCATTACACAGTCATCTTTATATCCTGACTGTGCTTCAAACTTAATGTGTCCACTTGGTTGAGGTTTCCACATCAATGTGTGCATCTCATCCCCGGTAACTCTGTTATACTTTAACTTATCAGAACTGATTGCACTAATCAATTCATTCATCAATGCGGGTTTACTTGTCTTTGTAAAATCAAACCCTCTTATGTTATATACATTCAAATGTGCGAATGACATTATCACACTACCTACACCAGTTGAATCAACAACCTTCAAAACATCAGGATTTAGTTTTTGAAGTATCTCAGGTATTTGATTCCACGGTCTTTGAAATCTATCAAAGTGACACATTACACCATCTTCATCTAAACCTATTATTACAGTCCAGTCATATCTTTCTGCTAAGTCAATTCCATAAACTACAGGTCTTTTGTTAGATAGAGTTGAAATAACATTCCTTTCAATGTTATCAGTACCGAAAGGATTGCTAGAGTTCTCACCCGGTTGTGCTAATATCTCTTGGTTATAGACTGCACTGGGCATATCCTTTATCATATCATCAAACTCACTCTTGGGGATGTATGGATTTTCATAACTGGAAAACTGCCAGGACTTGAAATCATTATCTTCCCTTTGTCCTTTTTCAAACAGTGAAAAGAAATAGTTCTTACCAAAGGGAGTAGATATGAAAATTGCTTTTCCCTGTGTCTTCATTAACAAGGGTCTTAATGAGCTATCCCATTCGGTTTTCAAATCGGGGATATATGCAGCTTCATCCACTATCAATAAATCAAATTCCCATCCCCTAGACCTTTGTAATGCTTCACCAGAGAAAAACTTTAGTTCACCACCAGTAATTAATTCTAAGTGAAGTCTGGACTTATTCTGTTTCCTTATAAGTTGGGGAGGGATTACTAAAAGAATATCCTCATAGAACTTTTCTGACAAACCATACTCAGGTGTTATATAAGCAATTCTAAGACCTTTAGGAGAGGTGTTTATTTTATTGATGCTTTTATCATCTGATAAAACATAGTCGATTCTCTTGTCTCTTAATGTGTCAATCAGACCTTCAATACAAAGTATCTTACATAATGTGGATTTACCTTTCCCCTATCACATTTAAGATAGGGGATAAACACCAACCCTACGACCGCTGCAAATAACTTTGAAACGGGTAGGGTCATCAATTATCTCTCTTTGTAGCTTATATGGTCTTGGTAAACTAACAACTACTTCCAATTACATTATTCTATTTTATCTGAATCATCAGTATCATACTTAACAGTAATCTTAATATCCGTATCAATCTCACCACTTAATTCAGTCTTATTAAACGTCGGAAGAAAATACTTACTAATTTTTTCCAGTGTCTGCCATCTTTGAAATGGATTCATTGAATCTAAATCCAATTCTAAACAATCCAGATTCTTAGATACAATCTGTTGAATGAACTCTTTTATCTCTTGGGTAGAACGATTAGGTGTACCCTTTGGTCTTCCATTCGGATTACCTGATTGTCCTTTCTTCCATGTGTTTTTCGGATTGTCCCTATACCCTGTTTTAAGTCCCATTGTTGTATCTATCCTGTTTATTAAAATAGTAGCGGACAAAACAAAACCCACTGATTAGAGTGGGTTAATTCGTTAAATGAAATACTTTCTGTTTCTAGTAAGTCATTCTATTATCTTATTTATCTTTTCTTCTCTCTTTTGAGATTTACATTTTTGACATTCCTCTTCAAAGGAAGATGTAATAATAACACTATTACAACCACTACACCAGAATACTACCATGACAGTACTTACTGAATCGTTATACCGCGTGGCAAGGAACTGCGGATAATAAATGTTATTAATCTCTGTTTTCTTTATTCCATTTGCTTCCAACAGGTTTTCCAAACGATTCATAAATCCCTGCATTGGATTTGATTGGGATGTAGATGTGTCTATCACTTGAAATGTGTCTATAATTTCAAGTTCTATTTTGTCTAGTTCTTCATCATTCTTATCATAAACAAATTTTATCTCCGGTCTTAGCGGTTCTACCCCACTTACTAGTACCATGACTAATCTTATATTGTTCCACCGGTTGAAACTTACCAATAACATTAACTGTGTCCCATTCGTATTTAGAAACATACTGACCATAGTTTCCCATGAACTCCCTGGCTCCTTCCCACGAATAGGTAATATACTTTTCAATCAATGTTTGTTCTAACCCGTTGTCATACCTCACTTTGATATAATAAACACGTTGAATAGTGTCTAACAATTGTTGCGGGTCATTCAAGTTCATCCATAAGGTGTAATCAGGATTGTATAATTTATCTGTTCCTTGTTTAATTACTTTGGATAGTTGAATCTCCAATACTGTAAAACATTTCGTTGGATAAAGTTCTTCTTTGGGTTTACCACAAGAGGTAAATAAAAATGCTGCGATTAAGAGTGTAATAATTGTTTTCATTGTGTTTAAGTATATATTAAGTTGAAAAAGTGTGTTTTTGTTATATGCTAATATTGAAAGAAAGTTTTGGACTTGCTGCATGACAATTTGCAACCATGCTGGACGTACATCATAAAAAAAACCTGACATTAAAAATGTCAGGTCGTCACACATGAAAACAAATCTTAGTCGAATAATTCTTTTAGTTTTTGTTCTCTTATTTGTTGTCTTAATTCAGAAATCATATTTGAAATAATAAACGGTGGTATTAAATCATCATCCGATTCACCCACCTGCAACCATGTTCTTAATTGCTCATGTAATGTCAGTGGTTGTACTCCCATAATCTCATTAAACTCCGTATTCAAATCATCAATCATAGAGTATATATTACTTCACGAAAATGATTTTTTTCAAACACATCTTCTATTCATTTCTTGAATCTCCTTTCTTATAATAGCTTTTTCTTTAGCTATCTTCCGTCGTATCTTTTTTGCTTTTCGATATGTGTTATTAAGAAAGTCATCAACAATATCCTTATGGATAAATTTATCTTTCCTCTCATCATACCAGAAATCCCGACTAAACATAATCAGGTTAGGAGTTTCAGGATGATGATATACCGGGTCATACTCTAACCACTTCTGATACTTCTTTGAAAACTTTTGTGTTGTCATTTAAAGATTGTAGTAATTTTTTGTTCACGATTCCATACGTGATATTCATTCAAGAGAATCCATTTATGAGTTCTCCTTTCATATTCTTCAAAATAGAAACGAACATATATCCTATCAATTATAATAGGTATCTTTTTGCTATAAGAATGTTCACAGAAAATAGCGAGCTTCTTATTCTTTTTACCTGTATTATTATAATATCTTACTAAGCTACTTTCATCAGGTATTTCGTATTTACTTTTCATATTCCAAAACTATTTTTTTCTGAAATCAATGTCTTCAGTCGATTAACTATGTCTTGTTGTGTGTACATAGGTTCATTTTTATTGTCCTCAATTCTGGATTTGGATAATTTTATATTCTTCTCTTTCGCAAAGTTCGTTAGTTGTCTAATTGATGGTCTCACATTATTGATACTCTCATACTCATCTTCTAAATGACTAATAATATTCAACACTTCATTGTGTTTAACCATCATTCGTATAGACCGGGATATATTAATCTTGTCACGTTTAGACAACGTAATCTTATCAGATGTAGACCACTTAACCAATGATTCCTTTGGTTCATAAAAATTACCGTAATTAACTATCCATTCATATCTCGTTTCTATAAGCCATCTAAGTTCCCTTTCACCCATTTTATTATGACCGGGTACAACCTTATTGTTATTGATGAAAGACAGATAAGAATAAACATCATTGACACTAATGTCTTTGTTAAGGTACATTAACTGTGAAACCAACTTTCTATAGAGATTATGTTTATTGTGGGATGTAATCGGGGGTGTAAAGATTGATAAAACCTTTCTGGGTATAAACATTGTCTCAACACAATACTGTGTATCATCACTCGTCTTTATTCTACCAAGCAATGAATAAAAGTTACCGGGTTTCCTTAACGTTATAACTGTCTTCTTTTCTACAATACTTCTCCCGGTATTAATAGGTAGAAAAGAAGACAGTGATTGTTTAAGACTGTCTATTATGCTTAATACATCCGTATGACTTAATACTACTTTATTACCCTCATTAACAAAAGGATTGTCGTCAAATGGTAAGTAACATTGTCTTGCCAAACCAATAGCGTTACTATCATATTTTAAATTAAGTCTACCACCGACAAACTTTAATATCTCATTAAAGAAGTAATTATTAAGTGTCTTCTTTTCTACAATACTTCCCCCGGTATTAATAGGTAGAAAAGAAGACAGTAGATTGCTATTTAAAAGCTCTTCAAGTTCAATAATATGTTTGTTATACTCAATAACTACTTTAACCAAAAGAAAGATATTATTCCCACTACAGGAATAGGATATCAAAGAAGCAATATCGCTATACTTATCTATATAGACCTGTTTGTTTAACTTCTCTCCGGTAGTGGAATCAATATCGAAATACAAGTAACTGCTTACTTCCTCAATATTATCATTACATCTTTCCTTAACAAAGGTAGAATGAGGTGTAAAGGACTTTAAATCTTTTTTTAAATAGTTCCTCTCCTTCTTATTTGGATTGCTTCGAATTTTAAAAAGTAAATCGGATTGTACAGGATTCTGAATTAATTGAACGAGGTCATTGAAGTAGATAACATCATCTACAATCCTGTTTTTAGAAATTAGGTTGAACATTTCACACATTGATATTTTAGTCACATCGAAATCTTTTACCCGTTAGGGTGGTGTAATGGTATGCCTACCACTACACCAATATCAATGTGATAACAACATATCTATATATTCAATTTCAAAACTCCCTTTTATAAAACAGAAAAAACACACTTTTTGAGATTAATATATAGAGTATAAAAAATAACAATGAATATGAATATTAAAAAGATGATTCAATCTAAGGTAGAAGAACTTGTTACAAACATTAAAGATAGTGATGATAGTGAATTGGAATTGAAAGAGGTGTTACAGAACAATGAGTTCTTCACACAAAATGACTTAAAGAAACTAGAAGAATCTTTGAATGAAGTAGTGGATGCTGGGTTCTATATAGACAAACTAAATATCAAAACTTATAATATTGGAGAACATAGTCGTTTTGAAAACTTGTATCAATGTCTTTATTTGGAAATTCTTTACGGACCGGAACAGGATTTTACATTCAAAGAGTTTATAGAATTACTCATGAAGTTTTCCGATTTACAAGAAAGATTATATGCTCTTGGATATGGAACCAAAATAAGTCCAAAAGCAGATATGTCAATAGATATTCGATTACACAAATTAGATATCCAGAAGTACACAGTATCCCCACCAAATCAAGAATCAAAGGATTTATTTCTTGAACATTTGAAGTCCTTTAAAAATAATACACAACAATGAGTATAGTAGATTTAATATCACATATTGGTGGTTTGACACTCATAATTTTCCTATGGGTGTTTATAATTAACAATATGAAAGAAAGAAGAAAGAATAAAAATAAAATAGAAGAGTTAGAAAGAAAACTAGACTATGAACTTTATAGAAAGAAAATAGAAGAGTCTATAATCGGGTTTATAAACCATCTGAATGAAAACCACCAAACAAGTTGTGTAACTGGTGAAGGAGACTCTGTTATCGTACATTTTAATAGTATAGAATACTTCCCGGTCAAAGGACTTCAAGAAGCAAAGGATTTATACGATGAACATTTAAAGTCCTATAAAAACAATATACAACAATGACTAAGACACTAAAATTATTTACAGAAAATGATATACAGAAAATAGAAGAATCATTAAAGGATGTAATGAATGATGGGTTCTATGTAGAAAGTTTTAGTCTCAAAACTTACAACCTTTCAGACAAAAGTTCTTTTGAAAACCTTTCTCAATGTATTAACTTAAAGATTACATATTATAGTGGTTCTGAAATTTCGCTTCTTATAGATTCTAATAAACTCAAAGGACATATAGAACTGCTCATGAAGTTTTTGGCTATACAAGACAGATTACTTGAATTAGGATACAACACCTATATATATCCAAAAGAAAGTTCAATAGATATTGAAATACTAAAAAATAATATTAAAACACAACAATGAGAATAGTAGCAGATTTACTTTTAACTATTTGGACTGTAACATTTATAATTTCTTTTTGGGTGCATATAATTAAACAGATAGAAGAAGGAAAAAATAAAAAGAGAATAAAAGAATTGACTTCTTTCATTTATGAAAATCTACATAAAAGAAATGACCTAGTTGATGATATATTGGATGATGATGTAGAGCTTAGTAGCAGATTAAAAGAACGAAAGAAACAGATTGAGCAAGATGCAAAAGAATTTTATGATGAACACATAAATACCTTTAAAAGTAAATGTTCTAAAAAATAAATGATGTATTGAAATGAGTTGTAAATGCAACAAACCGAAAGGGTTTGGACAATTAGATGTTCTGCTAGACCCAACATTAAAAGAAGAAATATCGAAAGTATATGGAAGTTTAGTTCTCAGTAAATTGAAAAAATATCTCAGTGATGTAACAATAGAAAAAACACTGAGTATTTTTGATATACTTGATTCACATAGTTGGTCTTATATTACCGATAGGCAAGAGTTCACACAATTACTAGTTCCTTATGAAGATATTATCTCTTGGAAAAATAACCTCGATGAAGATAATCCACTTAGTCTATCATCTTATGAAAATTTGACTGGTAAAGAGTTATATGATAACATCCTATTGAGAAGACAATACATTTTAGATAACTGTCCATACTTCATCCCGGTTAAAAGAGAAGAAAAAATAAATGATGTATTGAATGATGATGAAGACTAAGAGTTTCCGCTCATTTCATTTCACTTAGCCCCAACTTAGCCACATCTCTTGCCCATCATTTACCACAGCTATAGATTAGCCTTTTAACCAAAACTTTATCTAATGAACAATTACTTTTTTGTTAATTGGGGTCACACTTGCGTATCTGTTAAAATCAATGAGATTGACTATGTTCAATCCAACGGACACCGATTAGAGATTTCTACAGACAAGAAAAAAACAATGCCCAGTCTTTCCTTAAAGGAGATTGAACAGATTCTACCAGAACAAGAATTTGTAAAAGTAAACCGTAGTGCAATTGTTGCTATCCGTAGGATAGTATGTTTTGATAAGGACACGGTATATTTAGAGGGTGGTGTACAGTTTGGACTTAGTGATTTATTTAAAGAGGAATTTAAAAAGAAGGTACGGTTGATTGTACACAAAGAAAAGAGGGACTAACACACAAGGGGTGAATCATAATGATTCACCCTATTTCACTTTTAAAACTCATTTTATGAAATCAATTGAACAAGCGAAACAAGAACTGAAAGAGAAAAGACTATTGTTGAATAAGACCACTAAGGAGATTGAGGAACTAAAATCATACATCCTAAACAACGGTGGTGAACTGGAAAAGAAGATAGACCTGACCGACCGGAACTATAGGATATGGTTAGATAAAGAAAACGGTATGTCTCCCCGTGATATTGCTACCAAATACAACCTTAAAGAAGAAAGGATAAGATATATCTATGACAGGACTTCCCGGAATAATAACGTATGGAAAGACCGGAAGAAAGGAATGTCTATTGTTGCAATATCAGAAAAGTATAAAATCACTACCGGGGTGGTGAAACATATCTGTAGTAAGATGGTTGAATAATAGATATTAATTTGCTATCTTGAAACAAAAATAAATGACCCCTTCATTTGACGATATGGAAAATTACTTTCTTGAATTTATAGATAATGGTGGTAGACTGATAAAGGATGACTTTGATACCAAAATGTATATCACATCTACCGCTTATGACTATTGTAAAGGTAGTTATCCAGAAAGGAAATTGAAGGGGCCATTACACATACACATGGATGATAGTCTATCAGGACTTCGCTATAGACACCCTGACATGGAATACTACTATGAGTGTAGAAAATTCACTCTTAGGATTAAGACACAACCCGGAATGACCATTGAAAAGGTCAGTGATACTATAAACAATATTTGTAAGAGAATATTGAAATCAGAAGGTATTGAAGTAATACCTTACAACCTTACTAATTTGATTGAGTTCTACATGGTAACAAAAAAGATAAACCGTCGATACATTACCATTACTTTCATTCTTGTTTATTAAATCAATTCTAACGTGTTTTATCTCTCGAATTACGACCTTAAATAATTCAGACAACAATTCCCCAGGATTTTACTTCCTGTTGTTAAATCGACTCCCTGCAAGTCTGGTGACCATCTAATGTAAATAGTAATCATCACTCAATTCCTACTCCTGCAAAAAGTGACTTTCTGAAGTTAATATATACTTCATGACTTACAGTTGCGTCCTATGTGATAACACTATCACTGATAATAACATCTACACCACCAATCTATGTGAAGATTGTATTTCTCTTATAAAAGAGGAAATGAAAAATAATTAAATGACTATGAAAAAAAAGTGTCGAAAATGTTCTAAATATAGTCAACCGTATTACTGCGAGGATTGCAGGTATGAGTATGCAACAGGTGACGATAAGAATATCACAGATTACATCTACTATTACCATTACGATGAAGAATGGCACTGTATGCTTCCAAGCGATTACAGTCATATCGTAGATGAAATTTTGGGGAAGAAAGACCGTAAATGGTTTCGGTCAAGAGGAGTATCAAAAGATGAATATGTGTATCACTTGGATATACTAATGACACTAACCAAAGATTATTTAAACTATCACAATATTACCGGGTATCGAGGGATGGATTTAACAGACCACCCAATATCAGGACAGATATTCGATTTGATTTTCTTGGACAGAGACAGAGAACATAAAATAAATCAGGTTATAGATGGAGAATAATAAAGACGTAGCTTCTAAAAAAAAGGAGTATGATAAAAGGTACTATGAAAAGAACCGGGAAAGGCTTTTAAAGAGAAATAAAGAATATTATAGACAGACTTACAAAGAGAAGAAAGAACAAATATTGGAAAAGAATCGGGAATATAAAAGAAGAATAAGACCAAGACCAACACCAAAAACAATAAACATAATTGGTGTTGAATACAAAGATGAGATTATTTCATTGTTAAAGAACTTTGATACTTCACCGGTCAAGTGCCTTAGAATAGTCCATTACCATTGTATCATAAACGATGAAAGAATAAAGTACAACAAAATGTCAATCCCCAAACAAATAGAAAGGATGATAAAGGATTTAAAACAATGGATAAAAAACTTACCGGAACATGATTAAACCAACTACAGAAAACGGAAACCACGCTTACATTATTGAATTTAAAGTAGGTCACATAAAGGTGAAAAGTGAATTATCTTTTTTCGGGAGTATAGAAGATGAAAAGTATTGGATTGCGAAGATGGAAGAACTAAGACGTGAACTAGCGCTAAGAGAGATAGAGAAAAATTGATTCTGAGAATTAATATATACTCTATGAGAAACCCACAATCACAAGAAATGACAGACCTTAAAGAAAAGGTTATAGAAGTCAGTTATAACATTACATCATCTGTATCTAAAAACAATTTATCCAGAGCAAAGATTGCGACCACATATTTGAATGTACTGATTGAACAGATGATGAGATTAAAACAGAAAGAAACGAATGAATCAAAGATTAGAGAGGGAAATTATGAATGACATTAAAAGCATTCCTGACTTTATCAATTCAAAATACTACTCACATAAATCACTATTCAACTACATACATCAAACCAATGGTAGTTTCTATCATTCAATCCGTATGTGTTGTGAGTTTGAACTACTAACTGATATGGAGATTGAGGAACTATATTTTGATATAGTAATGGACATGAGCAAGGTTGCTGAGTATTCATTACCGGAATTGATACCTGCTTACTACAATCACTTCATAAAGTTCACGAATCATTTGGAAAAGGTATCAGCACAAGAGGAATGTTATGAGGTAAGTAAGAACCTGATGACACTTGGTGATTACCTGACCGGAAAAAACAAACTAAACGATGACAATTACTGAGTATAAAGAATATCTAAAGGAACGTTTGGATATCGTAAAAGATAAAGACTTTGTAAAAGGTCTAATGCTTCAAATGGAAAGTGTTCATTCATGTAAGGAATGTGGAAATGAACCACCGTCTGATACTTGGTTATCAGACCAACAAATTGAAATATGTGTTACCTGTCAGACACGATTAAACAGACAGGATAGATTAAACGAATTAATAGATGAATAGTACTGATAAATATAAACACTTCAATCATTTTCATGAATTGGATAATGAACATCAGATAGTGGATTTTGGAGACGGTCAATTTATTGCAAACAACCAGGCTATTCCCCTACTGAAGTCCTTAAATGAAATCGGGTTGAAAACAAGAACCCACCATATAGATGATAATGAACATGCTTTTGTTTCGATTCTACTGGATAATGTAACGATTGAAGTCAGACCGGTGAATGAAATACATTCCACCCGAACAAAGTACAATGGTAAGTATGAACTACTATTGACTTGGAAAAAATAAAACACCTAATTGACTAAAGACATAAAAGAGAGAAATAAAATAATTGAATACCTATATAACAATGGAATAGTATCAAAAATGTCTATCCATTATTGCAAAAAATACGGACTGATTGACGGGTTTACTGATGAAGACAATGTATTGATAGAAGACATTACACAAGAGGTGTTTTGCTGTCTTGCTGAAATGAACACTGACTACCTGTTAAAAGTATGGAGACAAAAACCAAAGAGTAAAAAGAAAGGTGAACCCGGTATGCCATGGGTGCATTCTGGTATTCTCAGTTTACTACACCGAACATTTCACTGGAAAATATTTGCATTGAGTGAACAAAAAGGAAATTCAAAAACACCCCGTTCACCTAACAGGTCTTTCATTCGCAAACTACTAGACACATCCAATCATAAAAGTATAAATGATAAGTGGGGTAAACTATTACAGAGGGTTGATGAGGTCGAACTATATAAACTAACTGATGATGAGGAAACGAACTGTATGTTTAGGGATGTGTTTAATGAAATGAGTGATGAAGAAAAAGAGTTTATGAATAACATCTTTCAAACCATACATAGCAAAGAGAAGATTAAAAACTCTCAGGATAAAAGAAAACTAAAACAACTGAAGATAAAAAAGGATATCATCCTTATAAAAAACAATCATAGAAAAATGACCATTGAACAAGCAGTAGAACATGCTCTATACTTCAATCAATTCTTAGATGAACATAGAATACATTCCACAATCTCCATATCACAAGATGATAGAGTATTATTAAGTGAAGTGTGGTATTTTGTTTCAGGTTTAAGACCTGATGTAAATTGTATTAGTTGTGTGAAAGACACAATTGAATATTTACAATCATTTGCACAACGGAATAAACAGTTCTTACCTGTCTATAAAGAATCCGTTGAGACCTGTAACAATAAAGAATTAACACCGGTGAGTGAACCCGTAGAAGTAAAAGAACCTGAAGTAAAGAAAGTTCCTGTAAAAAGAGCACCAAGAAAGAAAACACCTGTAAAGAAAAAGGGAAGTAGTAAGAAGTAATATATACCTATATTTTTCCAATTAACTACCGGGGTTGTATTTCTATACAGACCCCTTTTTTTATTCAAGGGAGAAACAGAGAAGTAATATATAGTTATGGTTAAATTAAAATATACATATTTAACGGGGTTGTATTTCTATACTGACCCCTTTTTTATGCAAGGGAGGAACAAAGAAGTAATATATAGTTATGTTTAAAATGAAGGTATACATATATAACGGGGTTGTATTTCTATACAGACCCCTTTTTTATTCTTAGTTCCAATCCCAATGAATCAATATCCGATTTTAAAATATAGATAGTGTCCATACTGTAAGTAATATAGTCGATATGGACACTATGAATATTAAACCCTTTCTCCTTTATCAGTTCCTTATACTTCTTAACACTGATTTTATATTTACGTATAACATCAGTCTGAGAGTAGTATAAGTCACGTTGAAATAATGATAGTTGTTGCATGATTATTTGATTTTAACATTAGCCATCGGTTTAGCTCCTAAGTGTTCCCAATGTGATATACCTTTCCCTAACACATCGTTCGTTGATTGTGTTATCATCAATTCATTATTAAGAACACCGATATTGTCCATTCTCCAACCTTTCTTTTTATACCCTATCTCTATATCATTCCCTAATTTGAACTGACTTAACGCATTTATTTTATAGACAATCTTTATATGGTGAGATATTTTTTGAATAGGTGAGGGTCTTTTATCCGTGTTATCTTCCCACTTAATGTAAATCTTATCAATCAATGACCTTAATACATTCTGTTTATCATCATCAGTAATGTTCTTTTGTTTTGACTTTTCTATGAGTATCGAAACGATGTTGGTAATACTTTGTCTGTTATCCAGTATAGATAGTTGTGGTCTTAAAGATTCTATTCTCTTTTTTACCTTCTCAATCCTCTCATTCGCTTTATCAATCTCCTTATCCAGAATATCAACGTTAATTTTCCCTCTCGCTCCTAGTCTGATTAAGTTTGAATACTCTTCTTCCAAGTTCTTTAAAGTATCGTTCAGTGATTCAAAGTCAGTCTTTACTTTCTCTATTTGGTCAGTCTTTTCATACCATTTAAAGAACCGGTCTATCTGTTTAGGAAGTTCCTGTATTTGTGTCCAGACAAGTTTATCCAACTTATCAATATTAATACCCCTTGTTTTACACCATCTGTTTTTATCCCTTTGTGATGTACATATATATTGGTTGTCACTCAAATCTTCTCTTTTTCTTCCCATGAATGTATTATCACATTCCGGATGACCACAATGAACTAATCCTTTTAACAGGTAGAAATATTTCTTATCCTTTTTAAACTTGTTCTTAATCTTCAGGTTGGTCTGAACCAATTCCCAAACATCAGGTTGAATGATAATAGGTGAAGGAAAAAATGTATCGTTGAATCTTCTTAGTCCTTTGTAAATGGGATTAGTAAGGATGGTATAAACTACTGCGTCTTTCCAGATGAATTTAGAAGGGTCTTTTTTCTTACCACGAATAGTTAACTTACCCTTTACTGAACTATTCCTTTTAGTAGGGATGTTATTATCATTCAGATAATTTGCAATTACTTTAGTACCGCTACCTTCAAGAGACATTTTATAAATGGTCTTTACTACTTTGGATTCAGTTTCATTAATGGTTAGAATTTTATCAACCCTGTCATATCCATACGCAACCATTGCACCACCGGGTGCTCTTCCCTCACTAGCACTTTTTTTCAATGCACTTTTGATTTTTGAAATTCTGTTTTCAACTTCAAATGATGCAAATATTGCCTTCATCCTAACCATTGCTTCAATACTAGAGTCATTCAGGTCTATTTCTTTAGAACCTTCAAATATTCTTACCCCAGAATGTTTCAATGTTGTAATCAATGCCTGACCTTCATCACTCCGGGAAAGCCTATCCATATCAATAAGACAAAATGCACCTATCTTTCTTTCCTCTATAAGATTCATTAACCTGAAAAATTCCGGTCTGTCTTTTGAACTTAATCTACCAGACACACCACCATCTTCAAACACCTCATAACTCCAACCAATACTTTTTGCAGTCTCAATACCTATATCCCTTTGGTCACGTAATGACACACCCTTTAAAACTTGTTTGTCAGTTGACACCCGGATGTAAATAGCCATCATATTGGGTAAAGGGGTTTGTTGCTTTTTAGCCATAATCAATTGATTTATACCCCTAAAATACAACTATTCTATTAATAGTATTTCAGATGTAGCCCTTGTTGGCGGCGGAGGAAATCCTCAGCCCGGAGAAATTTCTCTTGCACATAACGGCGTGCTGTTTCTCGATGAACTGCCAGAATTCAAAAGAACAGTATTGGAGGTGATGCGCCAGCCGATGGAAGAAAGAAAAGTGAGTATCTCGCGTGCAAAAATAGCGCTGGATTTTCCCGCGTCATTTATGCTGCTCGCGTCTATGAATCCATGCCCTTGTGGCTATTATAATGACCCCGAACGCGAATGCACCTGCCAGTCCGGCACAGTGCAGAAATATCTGAATAAAGTCTCCGGCCCGTTACTGGATCGCATCGATCTGCATGTGGAAGTAACACCTGTTTCATTCACCGAACTGTCTTCTGCCCGTCCACAGGAAAAAAGCGAACAGATCCGCGAACGTGTGATGCGCGCCCGTGAGAAACAAGCCGAACGGTATAAGACCAATAACGGAATCTACTGCAACGCACAAATGACGAGCAAACAATTGAAAGAGATCTGCGGGATCAGCCAGATCGGGCAAAACCTGCTGAAGGCCGCCATGATCAAGCTGAACCTTTCGGCCCGGGCCTATGATCGCATCCTGAAAGTGTCCCGTACCATCGCCGACCTCGCCGCCAGTGATGACATAAAGCCCGAATACCTGGCAGAAGCGATCCAGTACAGAAGCCTGGACCGGGAGAAATGGGGCGGATGAAAACCTGACCTGATAGTTTGTCATTTTTCACGAACTTGTACGAGGTTTGCTTGTTCTTTATCTTTTACTGTTTTTCCCCAAGAATATATGAAGATACTTTTAAAGTACCTGAAGCCTTATAAGTGGCTCGTAACCATAGTACTGGTACTCGCTGCAATAAATATTGGCTTTTCCCTGGTAGACCCGATCATCTTCGGAAAGCTGGTCAGACTGGCCACTATTCATCGTCCTACTCCCGCTTCTGCAGGCCATTACACCTGGGATGATTATTTATTCCTCAATACTACGATCATCAACGAATCCGGGAAAAAAGAGGTTGTATACGGAGTAATGTGGCTGTTGCTCGGCTCGATCAGCGTAGCCATGATCAGCCGTATAGCAAAGGCGTTTCAGGATTATTTTCTCAGCCTGGTAACGCAAAGATTTGGTGCCACCATTTTTACTGACGGATTGCAGCATGCTATGAAGCTTCCCTATCACGAATTTGAAGATCAGCGAAGCGGGGAAACATTGGGCATATTGCAGAAGGTACGGACAGATACAGAAAAATTCATTTCCACATTCATCAATATTTTATTTCCCGTGATCGTGGGCATTCTTTTCGTAGCAGTATATGCGTTTAATAAAGACTGGCGCCTTCCGTTCATTTATTTCGGAGGTATCTTTTTGCTGACCATTATCTCCAATCTTCTCAGCAAAAAGGTCAAGACCATTCAAAAGACGATCGTATCACAGACAACTTCGCTGGCCGGTGCAACCACGGAATCACTTCGAAATATAGAGCTGGTAAAAAGTCTTGGCCTCACACATCAGGAAGTAGACCGGCTGAACAAGAACACATTTAAGATCCTGGGACTTGAGCTTACGAAGGTGAAACGTATCCGTAGCATCAGTTTTATTCAAGGCACTTTTGTAAACACCTTGAGACAGGTGATCCTCTTCATGCTCATGTGGCTTGTTTTTAAAGGAGAACTCGCGCCGCATGAAATTGTGACCATGCAGATCTTCTCTTTCTTTGTGTTTGGTCCGTTACAGGAGATTGGGAACATCATTCTTTCTTACCGCGAAGCAGAAGCATCATTGAACAATTTTGATTCGTTGATGAAAAAGAAGCCCGAGCCGCAGGCAGCTCATCCAAAACATCTTGGCTCCATAGATACACTGGAATTTAATCACGTGGGTTTTAAACATAATTCTGCACAGCAAAATGCTATCAACAATATTAGTTTTAAAGCAAACGTTGGTGAAACAATTGCATTCGTCGGGCCATCGGGCTCCGGTAAATCAACATTGATGAAATTGCTTGTTGGCCTCTACAGACCGAAGCAAGGCAAGATCTTATACAATGGTTTAAATGAAGAGGAGATCGACTTTGATGATCTCCGCCGCCAGATAGGTTTTGTAACGCAGGATACCCAGCTCTTTTCCGGTACCATCCGCGAAAACCTTTTGTTTGTAAACCCCACAGCAACAGACGAAGACGTTCAGGATGCCTTGCGGAAAGCTTCCTGCCAAACGCTTCTTGCCCGCGCGGAAAAAGGCCTGGAAACAACCATCGGTGAAGGCGGATTGAAACTTTCCGGAGGAGAAAAACAGCGGATCTCCATTGCGCGTGCCCTTTTACGCAAACCTAAGTTGCTATTGTTTGATGAAGCAACTTCCGCACTCGATTCGCTTACCGAAGAAGAGATCACTAACACGATCCGAGAGATCTCGCTCGAGGGAAATCAGATCACGATCCTGATCGCCCACAGACTGTCAACCATTATGCATGCGGACAGGATATATGTTCTGGAACAAGGAGATGTAGTAGAGACCGGTAATCATGATACATTGCTGGAGGAAAAGAATCTGTATTACGCCATGTGGAGACAGCAGATCGGAGAAAGGAAAGGAAAGCTGCAGGCCACATAGAATCTTCGTTAATAATTACTTTGAGTGACGTACCGTTATATGCAAAACTGTGTATCTGCCGTACGTCACTCGTTTTTTAAATAGGGGCTGATGAATAACTGCAGGTTTCTTGTGAGAGGTTTCATAGGTTAAGCAGGCTGTGTTTGTCTGATCTGATCAGTTTAATAATAATGCGCAAGCACCGGCACCTGCCTAAACTTTGAAACCTATCAAACCGCTTAAACCTCTCACAAGAAACCTGCAGTCATTCAGCACCCCAAAATACATACATCGATCCTGGTAGCATAGATCTCTCTTATGCAGAAAGTAAAACTTGCCTAAGAAACAAGGTTCCAGGTTAACACATTTTATCTCTAACCAAAACCTTTTTGTAAATTTGTTAGAACGACACCATCTATGTTCGACTTTCTTTTCGGTAACAACAAGCTAAAAACCGCTCTTCGCAATGGTGCCGCCATCATAGATCTGCGCTCGCCACGCCGCTTCGATGATGGCCATATCCCCGATGCGATCAATATTCCCATTGATCGCATATCGATTAATACATCCCGCATAAAGGGAATGAACGTCCCCATCATTCTTTGCGGCGATACCGACGACATCACACGCGCCCGCCAGCTCCTTCTCAATGACGGCGTGAAAGAAGTACTCAGCGGTGGCCCCTGGTCCCGCCTCCTCAAAATCATCCAATCCCTCTAACAACTACCAAATACTCAATTGGGCATATTTCAAATTTTCGCTTTACGTAAGGTCTTCTCCCATTTTGCTACGTTCGACGCGGCCTGCAGGTTCATTTTCACCTTATGAACTGCATGATAACTAAACGGACATCGCATTTTTGAATGCGCTGGTTCCGGAAATAAAGAAGTATTATAACGATATCACCATTTAAAATCCAATGGCACGCTGAGCTTCATACCAAAGTTCCTTCCCACATTATACACGCCCTGGCGACCCGTCACATTATTTACCGCTGTATATTTCAGCCTGCTCAAATGATTCTGATACGCCACATCTCCAAGATTTGTTCCGCTAAGGTTGATGCTGAACAGTGTTTTACCCTTGCTGTTCACCACATCTGTACCTACTGATACACCAACCAGCCAATAGCTCCCGGTGATCGTCTCTGTATTGTATCCGGCAAAAGCCTTGTCCTGTTTGAATGTATAATCACTTTCAAAACTCACATACAGGTTACGGAAAGATTTCCCCTTTGGAAGGAAATTGCCTTTCAGCTGTGATAGTAATCGTGCCGCAGGCATATTCGGAACATTTTTGGAACCGTCAATCGCATCGGTGAATTGCGCCCTTGTATAAGAAAATGTATTTTCAAAATGGAGCCAATCCAACGGGTGCGGGTGAATATCCATATTGAACTCAACACCGTAAAGATTTGCAGTCTGCTGATTAAAACGGAACACATTCAGGTTATCACCACTCTCCGGATCAACAATAATTGAATCAGCGCCGGATTGGCCCAATACCTTTTCATAATAAATAAAGTCACTGATATGATTGTAAAATATACCAGCCCCAAGTGTGATATGCTCAGTATTCAACTCAACACCACCATCAACCTGCAGACTTGTTTCTGACTTAAGATCAAGATTGCCTACTTCATAACGGTTTGTTCCCTCATGCGCGCCATTGCTTGCAAGCTCCGCCAGTGTCGGCGCACGGAACCCCCTGGCCAGGTTGAATTTCAGGCTAAGCGCTTTTGATGCCTCATAACTCAGCCCCGCACTTCCTGATAAATTTGAAAAGTTCTTTTCAAATGGCGCAAACTTCAGGTCAGAACCATCCATCATCTCTTTACCATTCACATGCCTTGTATCAAAACGAACACCACCGCTGAGCGATAATTTATCTTTATGATATTGGGTAAACACAAAACCACCAATATCAAACGAACTGTAATCAGGGATCAATGCTTCTTCCGCACGGTTTGTGTTTGTCTGCGACATACCGGACACACCTACACTCGTTCTCCAAAAACCTTTATACGGCAGTGTCAGTTTTGCTGAATAATTCACAGTCTTCAGATCAAAATATGCTTCAGGCTCTTCAATATTATCGGGATCACCAAATTCACGGCGCTGGTTGCGCTGATAACCAACCAGTACATCAAGTTTGCTTCTGCCAATATTGAAACTATTGTCTGAATTGATCTTGAAATGCTGTATGTGCTGGAACGGTACAAAAGGCTTGATCTTATCGAAGTCTTCGCTGGTAGCTACTTCCTCTCCACCGCCGGCAACGGGTTTCAGAAACTCTCCGGTATTTTCATCACGCTCCCCTTCCACCATTCCCGTGTGCTGATCAAAATTGCTTACGCGCACAAAGCTATGTCCCCATGATCCGCTATAGCCAAGCATTCCGCCAAAGTTCTTATTGTAGAATTTTGAGTTGAATACATTGCCATCATATTTATTCTTATAGTCAGCTGCACCTTTATAAGAGCCATATGCATTAAAACTGAATCCATTTTTTGTTCCGCTGATGTCCGCATAAGTACCGCGCAGCCTGCTGTTGGTCTGATACTCGCCCAACACATTTGCCCTGATCGTTCCTTCCGGCGCCGGCATCAGTGTTTGAATATTGATCACACCCGCTAACGCATCGGAGCCATACATCAGGGAAGCCGGTCCTTTCAGCACTTCTATTCGTTGTGCACTGTAATCATCGATCTCAATACCATGCTCATCACCCCATTGCTGCCCTTCCTGGCGAATGCCGTCATTCACCACCACCACGCGGTTATATCCAAGACCACGGATAAATGGCTTTGATATAGCAGGACCGGTTGTCAACGCATTCACCCCCGGAATATGCGTAAGCGAATTGATGATATTTGATGAACTGATCTTCATCAATTCCGCTTTTTTCAGAATTGCCACCGGTTGCGGCGATTGCTTCAGTCTCGTCGCCGCAGAAACACCCGTCACCGTTACACCTTCCTGCTCCACCACAGCTTCTTTCAACGAAAAATTCTTTTCTGTATTACCATTGATATCAACGGTCTCAACTATAGTTTCATGGCCGATAAAGGAAACTTCAACAAGGTATTTACCCGCAGGCATTGAAGATGTTTTATATAAGCCACTTGCATCGGAAACAGCATCCCTGTTCACATCATGTATCCGTATGGTGGCTCCGGTGAGCGGGATACCGCTTCCGTCCTCAGTGATTTTCCCCGTAAGCAAAGATTTGGTTTGACCGAAAGAACTAACAGCCACACAAAGGCTGATCATAGAAAATATAAAAACTTTCATAATGAATTTGATTAAACGCTGGTACGCTAAATAATAATAGATATGAAGGGGCAACAGTGCCCGTTTCATACAGCAAACAATAAAGTAGGATGATTACAGTACCAGTGAAGGCGGGCCACGAAGATTGGCCGTAATAACCGGACGGAAAGAAGTGCCGGCTACAAAGAATGCACGGGGAGTGAAATGTTCGATAACCGGTTGAGGGACTACGATCTCCTCAGCCTCTGTAAAAGGCATCAGAAAATCGTCGATACAATTACAGGCAAAGCTGATCTCCTTTGTATTACTATCCTGTTTGACCGGCTGAAAAGGAGCACCCGTATCCTGGTTATGCAACAGGTTGTGCAGGAAAAGACCTCCGCCAACCTTTTGCGAAAAAACCAGCAGCAGCAAGAAACTTGCGCATTGCAATATTAACCTACGAGCCTTCATCGAGCTTGCAAGGTAAGTAAATTTGCAACACCAGTTCATTTTTATTGATAATTACCGGTTAAAGGAAAATAGAACCTGCATCGCAGACTCTCTCCGGGAATGACGATTCAGTAAATCTGAAAGCCTTGTTCAGCAGACAGCGGTCCTGCCTGTTGAAAGCAATCCTCTTCTCATTCACTGTCATCCGCCCGTATCATCTCCCAGTTCGTTTTCCTGATGCTTCCGGCAATCAGCCATGTTGCAACAATGGACAGTGCCATACCGATCAGCACAATGGGCAGCATATCATAAACAGCATAATGGCCGAATGCAATGACTGCGGAAATGATCATCACCCCCATATTGCGTACGAACGCACCGCTTTTTACATTGCCGCTTTGCTTTTTGGAAAAAGGAAAATTGCGGTAATTGATAAATACCAGTAACACAGAGATCAGCAGTTGATTGAATAATCCCAGTATCAGATTGGGAACGGCATGAAGCCCCCCGATAATCACTCCAGGTATCGCCACGAGTAACATGATCGGGATATAGAACTTCAATATGATCGCCTTTACAGCTCCCAGTATTACTTCGCCCGGGTATTCCAATGGAGAAGCGGCGAAAATCCAAGCAGCTTTATATTTCTCAGAATACACCATTTGCGAAAGCGCGGTGATCAACAATAATGACATAAAATAAATCCCCATCATCAGCAGGATCTTGAAAGATTTTCCATCCGCTATTAATCCATCTACCGGCATTTTGGAACGCAGCATCACGACCACTACCAGTACGATCATATAACCGATAGAAGGATAGACTTTCAATTTGAAGTCGCGGCTGCGGGCAGACATTCTCCACGCGAACAGGAAACCTGCTGATTCGCCGTTTCCTTTTGTTACAATCGCATTCAGTTTACCCAGGAACCCCATTTTCTTTTGTACAACTTTTTTAGCAGGCCCGGCAGAATCATCAGTTGCACTATTGATCAATGCAAGCTTGTTATTGAATGATGGCGCAAGAAATTTCACCACGATCCAGATGCACAATACGGGAACAAGAAAAGATGCTACGATAAAGATGTCCGATTGCATCGAAAATTCAAACGTCGTAAGGCTCTCCCACGCAGCCGCCATCCAGTACATCGGCATGAATACTGCCCACGAAGTAATGGTAAGATCGAGCGAACCTATCTCTGTCTTTTCCATCATCTGCGGAAGCAACTGATAGCTTGCATAGATCACTATTGCGAATACAATCTGAAAATAACTGATCACATTCTGGAACTTCTGCGGAGTAGTGATCCGCAGAATGATAATATAAACGGCATTGATAAAGAATATCGACAACAACGTAAGCAGCAATACCATCGGAAGCATCCATAGTGCCCCGATAATTCCATATTGTACACCGATATAGATAATCCCCGGTATGCTCATCGGCAACACAAGTTTGCAGATATGAATGAAGATGTGCAGTAGCCGGGCAAGTAATACAGTCCTGTCGTTGACGGGTTTTGGTAAAATGATAAATGTATCTCTTACATCGATCAGTACCGAAGTAAAATCAGAGATCAACGTCGCCGATAACATAAAAAAGAATATAAAAAAATAGAAGCTCAACCCGGTGACAACATTGCTCCCGACATAAAACGCCATCAGGTAAAACAGGCCAAGAACAGCGCTCACAAACATTGTAACGATAGTCGCCGACGAAACCTGTTTATCAGACTTTCTCCGTTGAGCCTGTTGCAAACCACTCACCCGTCTGTCATCCATTGTCAGTTTGGTATGAAGAATGGCTGACAATGCCCGCTGATCGACACCGATCTTCCGGTATACCGGCGCTGGCAACAGTGCCAGTTTCAAAAATCCTTTGTTGATGATATTCATGACCGGCTCTCCATTGCTTTTGCCAGATCATCAGCCGCGGCTGATAAAGAATCGGTGGCGGTAAGAGATGCAAATATCTGTTCGAGGCTTTTATCTCCCTGTTGCTGCTTCAACTGCTCAAAACTTCCATCGGCAACAATACGGCCTCCGTTGATCAACACGATCCTGTCACTCACTTTTTCTACTACATCCATCATATGGCTGCAGTAAAAGATCGTTTTACCATCTTTTGCCAAACGGCTGATCAGTTCTTTCATAATGATCACGCTGTTTGCATCAAGTCCACTCAACGGTTCATCAAGGATAATAATACCGGGGTTATGCAATAAGCCGGAAGCGATCAACACTTTCTGCCGCATGCCTTTGCTGAAAGTATCCATGCGTTGATCCAGGTTTGGTTCAAGACCAAACGCCGTCATGATCTTCTGGATCCGATCCGTCGCCACATCTTTTTCGAGGCCATACAGTGTTCCGGTAAATTGGAGATATTCAGTTGGAGTCAATACATCATACAATTCCGCCTGCTCCGGAATATAACCGATCTTCCTTTTTACTTCAAGTGTATTTTTCTTTACATCAAGACCACCAACCGTCACCGTTCCATTATAGTCGGTAAGCAGACCGCATAAGATTTTTACAGTTGTACTCTTACCTGCTCCGTTCGGACCGATATAACCGATCACCTGGCCGGGATAAACTTCCAGGTTAATATCCTGCAGAACAGTTTTAGTTCCGTAACTCTTGGAGAGATTGCGAATGCTGATGAGGGGTTCCATGAGTGCATATTAAGCAAATTCGAGGGGCCATCCAAACATCCCCTTCAGGCTAATCTTTACCCCAATTTTCAGGCTCACCCAGGCCTGCTTCACAACTTTCTACTTTCAAGACATGAAAGAAAATCTCATTCGTCCCGGTCCCCGGATCAACGTCCGGGGTAAACTACCGTGTCATCCCGGGCGTCTGACTTCCAAACTATAACAATCCCAAACGACGCAGACCCGGGACGGATGACACCTCCCCCTCAGAGACCTATGCCGGGTCAACTATTATTAGTTTTCGACCTTACTGCATTTAAGACCCGGCATCCCGTGACCAGGAATTCCTCTTCCTAATTACGGGATGCCGGATCAACAATCTTTAACCTTGATAGCTGACGAAAGTTGGTTCCGCATTAAGTCGTTTGGGGAGGATAAACTCACCCGGACCCAAGTCCGGAGTTGAAATAAGATAAGTCATTCTAACCGGCGGGCATAACCATAAAAGTTTGGATACACGATTAGCCCTTCAGGGAAGACTGGTAGCGCCTATCTGACCTTCAGCATCGGTCTCACCTGTTGCGTAGACTCATTCTGCAGTCTCGCATAATATACGCCCGGTGGCAGCGCGCCGCTGTCGAATGTAACGGTAAATGTTCCGGTAACCCGCAGATCTGCATCCGCCAGTGTTTTGATCACACGGCCAAGCATATCAATGATCTGCACCAACGTATGGCCACCCTTCGTCTTATATTTTATTGTTGTGGACTGTGTAAAGGGATTCGGATAATTAGTGATCAGTTCCTCACCGGCAGCCAGGTTCGGATCATTGGGATCGGGACCTTTACATGCCGCATCGTTCACAATATTCAGGCTTTGAAAATTCCTGAACAGGATCGTCTGCAGCGTTGCCGGAGGCACACAAAACCATTTCTCCAGTATCGTTGCATATATACTGCGGAAATCATATTGAAAAGGAATATTGTCCTGCACAGATGCACCCGTGGGAATAGAAGGATTATTGCCGGTTACGCCTGGTATCACCTGTTTACCAAAAATAAACATCGGCGCCGCAGCTCCATGATCCGTTCCCATACTGGAATTGGATTTGATCCTTCTTCCAAATTCTGAAAATGTAAGCCCCATCACCCTGTCTTCCGTTTTTAAAAACTGGCAGTCATCGGTAAACGCCTTTATCGCATCGGATAAGGTCTTCAGCAAATTCGCATGCTGCCCGATAGATGTATCCGCAGTTTCTGCCTGTGCCGAATGCGTATCAAACCCACCCATTCCCACCATGTAAATCCTGGTCTTCAATCCGCCGGCAATCAGTCTTGAAACAATCTTTAGCTGATCCGCGAGATAATTGTCCGCAGGATAAGCCGTCTGCTGCGTTACTTTGGAAGCCGCCGCCACAATGCGTTCTGCAAATTTGTTTGTTTGCTTCGCGATGGTCCGGATATAGGTCAGTTCGTATCCCATCGGATTATCCGGTGCAGGATCAACAACATTGTTCAGCAAGTTGTAGAAACTGGTCGGGTTTGTAATACCCATTCCCATATTCATTGCCGGCCCCTGCAATGCCAATGATGTAATGGAGCCAATCTGTATCGCAAGCGGATCAGGCATTGTTTCATTCGGATACCCTTCAGGAAAATTCGGATACTCCGTATTCAGGTAACGTCCCGCCCATCCGGTACTTACTACTTCATCACTTGCAGATCCGCTCATCCAGATATCGGTTGCGCGGAAATGTGAGAAATTGGGTGAAGGATAACCAACTGCCTGCACAATGTTCAGCTTTTTATTATTATACATCTGCTGCAAACCTGTCATCGCAGGATGCAGGCCGGTATTGGCATAGCCATCAAGCTTCAGTATCTTATTTTCGGTAATAGCAACGTTACTGCGCGCGCTGTAATAACCGCTGTAACCGGAAACAGGGATCACCATGTTCAAACCATCATTCCCCCCACTCAGTTGTATGATCACCAATACATGATCTGTTTCCGTTGTTGGATTCATCAATGCCTGCAACAGCAGGGAATCTGCAGCAAATGCCTTCACGGAATAACCATCTACGATAGCCGGCAATATCGCGGCAGCCGGTAATGTATTCCGAAAAAAATCTCTTCTTCTCATAAGATGGCTTTAGGATAATTGGTATTCAGATAAGTTCATCAGATACTGATAAAAACTTTTCAGACGATTGGCAATGATGGTCTGTGCCTGCATGTTTCCCGGATCTGCTATATAACCATTCCAGGCATTCGTCCAGTAATAGTCCTGCGTCTGGCTGCTTAACAATATGGACTGTTTGATCGATTGCTTTGCAGCGTCAGATACCGGCACGCGATATAGCACACTCAGGGCATCATTCACGAGAGCATTAGGATCGCCGGGATTAGATAAGGTTTTGGTAAATGCAATCACATCGATAATGATGGTTTTATTGTTGCGGGTAAAGCCATTCCAGGTCATCACATCGGTAAACTGATTTCTTTTTGGCAACGTATCATGCGTGATCCAGATTTCATGAAAAGCCGGTTCCTGATAATACGCCGGCCATCCGGAAACATCTGGCGGATCACCAACATTCTGCCCCATGGAAGCCGTTACACCCATAATCCGGCTCCACATGGCATAGGCGTCCATGTAATCCGTAGCGGCAGACGGGAATACTACATTGAATTCACGCATACAACCGATCACATGATCGACCGGGCTTTTGATCAGACAGCCCTGGTTCAGCACATCAAAGAAATGTTCGCTCATGAACAGTGCTTCAAGCACTGGTTTGATCTCATAATTATTCGTCCGGAAGATCGCAGCAAGCGGTGTGATCACATTTGCCTCGGCAGCAGCATCGATCTTATAGTAAACAAACCAGCGATAAATGCAACGGCAGATGTATTTGGATACTTCCTGTTTTGCAAAGAGCATATTGATCAGGTCATCCGTTTCCAGTGCGCCGTCCGCGCCGGCGCGGCCAGTGATCGCCGTTGTATTATAATAAGAAGAAAATGTCTTATCGTCTTTATCATGTCCTTCCGGATCAAAATACACTTCAAATGTATCTTCATTGATCCGCCATCCGGTAAGCACTTTTGCCGCAGTTCGCACATCAGGTTCTGTATAGGCAACCGTTGGCCCTTTACCCAATGTAAAAAGTTCCATCAATTCTCTGGCATAGTTCTCATCGGGAGCTGAAGCATCATTCAGATAACCGTTGAGATAGATTAGCATACCCGCGTCTATCGTCACATTCTTTACCATTTGCCTGAAATTGCCCAGGCATGAGCGGCGAAGCAGATCATTATGTTTATACATAAAATGACCAACACGGATCGTGTTGGTTTCCGTGCCCCAATGGTCTGCCCAGAATAAAGTGAGCTTTTCTCGGATGCTTCTGTCCTGATTGATCAGCACGCCTGCCCACCATTTTTTGAATGATAGCTGGCGGACTTCATTCAGCTCATTATTATTACTCGGGTTATTGATCCAGATTGCGCCGGGCGCAACATCCGGGTCAGGCATATCTTCTGCATAATCGTTCACCGGCGGATCAGGCAATCCCGCGGCAGGGTTCAGCAACTCATCCACCGCCTGCTCCATTGAGAGACCGGCAAAATGATCGATATCTGCCCGGGTCGATCCAAACATCAGGCGCTTCAGTAAATGCTGGGCTTCATTTCTTGTCCAGGGGCCCTGGTAGGTATTGAGGCCGGACTCTGTCCGGAACTCACCTGCGGAAGGAAGGGCAGCTTTTTTTGCACTCCGCGCAGTCAGGAAGGCTCTTCTATCCATAGGATTGCTTTCTTTCTTGGATTTTCAGGTGTCTGTTCGGTTGATTCGGTAGTAACAAATATTGAGCCTTATCCGTATAAATAGGGAAAATACATGGCAAACAAGTAGAATTGCGCGGCCTTTTTTGAGCACACAGCAGTTATCTTGCTATTTTACGGGCAGATTCAAAACACATCTCATACATGAAAAAAATCACTCTTTCCTTCAGCCTCCTGATACTTTGTATGGTATCGTTTAGCCAGCTACCGAACACACTTTCAGTTGCTGATAAGATCTATGGACTTTCCAGATTCTGGCAGGAAGTAAATTACAATTTTATCTACCTGAATAAAGTGGATCGCAAGGCCTGGGACAGTACCTACAAAACCATGATCACCTCTGTTACAAAAACAACCAACGATTATGAATACTACCGGGAACTGCAGAAATTCTGCGCAATGCTGAAAGACGGACATACGAATATCTATATGCCTCAGGTGATACAGGAAAAATCGATGACAACGATGTTTGGAGATTATAGATTTTTTATCCAGAACATCGATAACAAAGCCATCATCGTTCGTACCAATGCCAGTAAGAAAGAGGAGGTTCCGGCAGGCAGCGAAGTGATTGAGGTAAATGGTAAACCAACTGACAAATACATTGCAGAATATGTTGCTCCTTATATCGCTTCGTCTACTGATTATGTATTGAAGGATTTGAGCTATTCCGGTCTGTTGCAGGGGCTGGAAGGTGATCGTTTTCTGATCAAAATAAAAAAGCCAAAGGGAGAGATCATTTCCCTCGATCTTGTGCATAAAAGAACAACAGAAGAAGCAGTATTTCCTGCGTTTGAAGCAGAGAAAGAACTAATGGATTTTAAATGGTACGACAATAACCGGATCGCTTATGTAAGTCTTAATTCATTTGACGATCCAAAGATCGACACCCTGTTCTGGAAGAAACTGCCTGAGCTTTATACTTCAAAGGCTATGATCATAGATCTTCGGTTCAACGGTGGAGGAAGTACTACTGTTGGTACAGAGATTTTCAAATATCTCACAGCAGATACGTTATTGTATGGATCAAAGAACAGAAGCCGTTTGCATATTCCTTCCTTTAAAGCCTGGGGAAAATTTGCCGAAGCAAAAGATACGGCGTATGACGCATGGGCAAAAAAGGCTTTGTTGAACTACCTGGATCTTTCTTATTATGATTTTGATTATTCTCCAAAACAAAATAAGCTGAAGGAAAAACGTATCGTTGTTCCAACGGTCATCTTACTCGGCCACAACACAGCTTCTGCTGCAGAGGATTTCCTGATCTATGCAGATAATCAAAAGCACATGATCAAAATGGGAGAAAACTCCTTTGGCAGTACCGGGCAACCTTTTATGTTTGATATGCCTGGTGGCGGGTCAGCACGCATCTGTACAAAACAAGATACCTATCCCGATGGCCGCGAGTTTGTTGGCTATGGCATCAAACCGGATATCGAAGTGAAAAGGACTTTGCAGGATTACCTGGATAAAAAAGATCCGGTTATGGACCGGGCATTGAAATACCTTGGAGACAAACCGAAAGCGAAGTAAAACAGTTTTTGCAGAGCATCCCGGATATCGTATTTTTTACTTGTAATATTTACAGACTACTTATACGATTGCATAAAACTGAATACCATGGGCATCCTGAGAAATCTTTTCGGTGGTAAAAACAATACACCTCCGCCTGCAGGGAAAGAAATGAATGAAGATCTTTTCTGGCAAATAATTGCCGGTTCACGGCGCGGAGATCCGCCACAGGACGAACAACAGGAGAAACTGACGGGTAAACTATCTTCCTTAACGCCTGCAGAGATAATCAGTTTCTATCTGACAATGGATCGGCTTCTTGACGATATACATACCTCATCAACCTGGTGTGCCGCTTATATCATGAACGAAGGTTGCTCTGATGATGGTTTTGATTACTTCTGCGCATGGGTTCTTTCTTTAGGTAAAGAAACGTATTACGCTGCTAAAAAAGATCCGGATAATCTTGTAACAGTACTCCGGGAAGATAGTGATGAACATGAATTTGAAGGCATGCTATACGTAGCCGCAGAAGCATACGAAACAAAAACCGGCAAGTCTATGTATGATCAGCTCCCTGAGCTGATCAGGAAAAATGCAAATGTGGAAATTGAATGGGATGAAGACGATCCTGAATCAATGAAGAAGATCTGCCCACGACTGTTCGCCGCAAAAGAACTGTAACAGTCCGACCGGAAAATCAAAGGAGACCGCCGACCGCGGACGAGTTTAAAAGACGCGTCATTATTGCTTAGAAGTGTTTATTATCCTAAAAACAAAACCCTCCATTAACGGAGGGTTTCGATATTTTGAAACACATATAATCTAAATCCGGCCGACAGCCATTGGCCACTCTGCTATCTCCTCTCTTACAACGGACAATTTCAGCCTTCAAACCAATCTGCGATCCGTCATCTCTCTCTACAAGTTTTCAATAATCCCGGCAATCCCCTGACCACCGCCAACACAAGCGGTTACCATTCCATATTTTTTATTCAATCGTTTCATATCATTAACTACCTGGATGGTAAGTTTACAACCTGTACAGCCAAGCGGGTGGCCCAATGCAATCGCACCACCATTGATATTCACTTTTGCCGGATCAAGACCTGCTTCACGGATAACAGCAAGCGCCTGTGACGCAAACGCTTCATTCAATTCGATCAGATCGATGTCATTCAAAGTCATGTTCACCTGCTTCAATGCCCTGGGAATTGCCGCCACCGGACCAATACCCATGATCCTTGGAGGGACACCCGCTGACGCGCAGGCAACCAATCTTGCAATTGGCTTCAATCCAAGCTCATTCATCATCTTCTCTCCCATCACTATTACAAAGGCGGCGCCATCGGATGTTTGAGATGAGTTACCCGCCGTTACCACACCATTCGCGGCAAATGCAGGCTTCAGTTTTGCCAGCACTTCAACAGATGTATCTGCACGCGGACCTTCGTCTGTATCCACCACATAATTTCTTTTTTGCTTCTTACCCTTTTCATCCAGGTACACTTCTTCCACGTTGATCGGAAGAATGCCTGATTTGAAGAAACCACTTTTTATAGCGTTGATCGCCTTGCGGTGCGATTGATAAGAGAATTCATCCTGGTCAGCACGGCTCACATTATATTCTTTAGCTACCGCTTCGGCCGTAAGACCCATGCTGAGATAGTAATCCGGATCGTCTTTCGCAATTGAATAAGCAGGAACTGTTTTCCAACCCGCTGTTGGCACCAGGCTCATACTTTCCGTACCACCGGCAATGATACAATCAGCCTGCCCCATGCGGATCTTCGCGGTTGCCATCGCTATCGTCTCAAGACCAGATGCGCAATACCTGTTCACCGTCACTCCAGGTACAGAAAAACCAAGTGCGCGCGCGGAAATGATCCGGCCAAACTGCAATCCCTGCTCCGCTTCCGGGACAGCATTACCAACAATTACATCATCTACCCTGCTTGCTTCCAGCTGCGGCACCGAAGCCATCACCCCTTTGATCACATCCACTGCCAGATCATCCGGGCGATAAAAACGAAATCCACCCTTCTTTGACTTGCCTACCGCGCTGCGGTAACCGGCAATTATGTATGCTTCCTGCATTTTACTCAGTTTAAATGTTTAACTGTTTAAAAGTTTGATTTCTTCAGTCAGCTGCTGACTTTAAACTTTTGAACCTGAAAGATAGTTGTTTATGCAACTTTCTATCTCAAATTTACTCACAGTTTTCATATCATCCAAACCCTCCTCCAAACTTGGATTATCTTTGTGCAATTATGTATAACCAGATCAGGCGTTTACTGTTTTTTTTCAATCCGGAGTGGGTGCATTATTTTTCGATGAATTCTCTTAAACTCTTGTGCAGCACAGGTATTGGACGTAGTTTGCTTTCGGCAGCATTCAGTCCGGCACCAATGGCTGGAAGCCGCTGGTCAGTGGCTGGTGTTCAACCGAAAAATCCGGTCGGCCTTGGCGCGGGCTTCGACAAGAATGCCCGTTACCTGCGTGAGTTGGAAACATTGGGCTTTGGATTTGTGGAAATTGGTACAGTCACCCCACTTCCGCAAGCGGGAAACGATAAACCGAGATTATTCCGCCTTCCGGAAGATCAGGCATTGATCAACCGCATGGGTTTTAACAACGACGGCGTGAAAGTTGTAACAGAAAGACTGAAGAAGTGGAAAGAGAAGAATGGACAACTGCCAAAAAATAAACCACGACTGATCATCGGTGGTAATATAGGCAAGAACAAAGTAACGCCAAATGAAGATGCATGGAAAGATTATGATACCTGTTTCCGTGAGCTTCATGCCTATGTTGATTATTTTGTGGTGAACGTGAGCAGTCCGAATACACCCGGTCTGCGCGAGCTACAGGAAAAGGAATCGCTGGGCAAGATCCTCCGTCATCTGCAAATGATCAATAATGGTAAGGCCATTGCCAAACCAATACTGCTCAAGATCGCCCCTGATCTTACAACAGACCAGATAGACGATGTGATCGATCTTGCATTGGAAATAAAACTGGACGGACTCGTTTGTTCAAATACAACGATCAACCGTGCCGGACTGAAAACATCAGCAGAAAAGCTGGAACAGATCGGTGCAGGGGGCCTCAGTGGTAAACCGGTACAACAACGGGCAACAGACGTGGTAGCTTATATCTCAAAACAGTCAGGCGGCCAGATTCCTATCATTGCATCTGGCGGGATCTTTACCGGCGATGATGCAAAAGAAAAACTGAACGCAGGTGCATCGCTGGTACAGGTATGGACTGGTTTTATTTACAAAGGACCAGCAATTGTTAAACAAATTTGTCGCAGTCTCAAATAGAAATGTCCGGGTTTAAACCATTAAACTTTGAATCATTAAATTTTTTTAAACTCTTCCCCCGCATATCACCAAAACCATGGAACATTTATTTACCAGCGAAAGCATTATCAGCTTTGTCATTCTTGTTGTACTGGAGATCGTACTCGGTATTGATAATGTAATTTTTGTCAGCATCATTCTCAATCGTCTTCCTAAAAAAGATCAGAATGCTGCGAGGCGTCTCTGGATGATCACCGGCATCATTTCCCGGAGCCTTTTATTGATGGCATTGGGATGGTTGCTGAAGCAGAAAGGCAAATCCGTATTTTCCATTGGCGATAAAGGCTTTGATCTGGCCAGCATCGTTATGCTTGCCGGAGGTATCTTCCTTATCTATAAATCCGTTCGTGAGATCCATCACAAACTGGAAGGTGAGGATCCGAATGAATCTTCGCTGAAGAAAAAACCGCTGAGCTTTGGAAAAGCCATTGTTCAGATCATGGTGATCGATGCTGTGTTTTCTTTTGACAGCATTATCACTGCCGGTGGCACAGCGCAATACGTACCCATCATGATCGCTGCGGTAGTGATCGCGATGATCGTGATGTTCCTGTTCAGCCCCGCGATCGCTGGTTTTATACAGAAACATCCTACATTGAAAATGCTGGCACTTTCATTCCTGGTAATGATTGGTCTGAGTCTGGTGATTGAGGGATGGGACAGCGAACGAGCGCATGATCTTCACCTGAAGAACTATATCTACTTCGGTATGGCGTTCTCCTTCATCGTTGAAATACTGAACATGGTAATGATGAAGAAAGCCTCAAGAAAAGTGGTGAAACTGAATGAGCCCCGCCTCGAAGGAAGAGAACAGAATGAATCAGACCAGGCAAAGTAAACTGGCCGCAACCACACCTGCCGTTTCCGCGCGGAGTCTTGTATCGCCTAAAGTAACAGGTTTGAATTGCGATGACAAAGCGAGTGAAATTTCATCGAAAGTGAAATCCCCTTCGGGACCAATCAATATTAAGCGGCTGCCTGGTGCGGCCGCTAATTCGTTTGCAAGGGCAAACTTTTCTTCCTCTTCGCAATGTGCAATGAATTTGTGATCGATAAGCAGCACGTCTTCCCGCGCAAACAGTTTATCATAGGCCAGCGGCTCCTGCAATACAGGTAACCATGACTGCTGCGATTGCAGCATTGCACTTACAAGGATCTGTTGCAATCTATCCTGCCGGAATTTATCTTTCTCCGTTCTTGCTCCTGTCAACGGTATGATCTCAGCAACTCCCAATTCTGTTGCTTTTTCCAGGAACCATTCAAAGCGGTTTGTATTCTTCAGTAAAGAAATGGCGATGACTACTTTTCTTGCCGCAGCAGGAACTGCAACGACCTCTTCCACCTGCACAGTGCAATGTTTCTTATGATTATCTGTGATAACCGCAGTCAACAGATGGCCTTTGCCATCTGTCAGATTCAGTTTCTCACCATTCAGCATTCTCAATACCTGTACTACGTGCCGGGAAGTATCTTCATCCAACACAATAGTTTGCTGATCTGAATTATAAGAGGAAATATAAAAGAAAGGAAGTGCCACGTGTTGAAATTATGATACGAATTTACCTCAATTAATGTTGAGTTCGTATCAGCCCGATCAAAGTGCGTTTGTCAGCCCGGCCGGGAAGCACACAGTAATATGGTCGTTTGGTCAAACGACTGTATTATCAGAACGGTACCCCCTCATCATCATCACTCAGATTATTCATCTTACTGCCTGTCTGAATATACAGTTTTTCTCCGCCGCCGCCATTTCCGCCACTATCACCCACCGGCGTCCAACTGCCGGATGGCAGGCCAATGCCTCCATACGGATCCTCTTCCCATCCAATGAACTTCTGTATATGCAGTAACGCTTTCAGTTTCACTGTTTCAAGCGAACCGTTACGGTGTTTTGCAATCTTCACTTCAGTCAGCCCTTTGATATTCTCGCCTTCGGCGCTTTGACTGATATCATAATATTCAGGACGATAAAGGAACATTACCATGTCAGCATCCTGTTCGATCGCACCGGATTCACGAAGGTCACTCAGTTGAGGAACGCGGCTTCCTTCTTTTGAACCACGCTGTTCCACCGCACGGCTTAACTGGGAGAGAGCGATGATCGGAACCTGCAGTTCTTTTGCAAGGCCTTTAAGGTTACGTGAGATCGTACTGATCTCCTGTTCACGATTGGTACCTTTACCTTCACCGGAGCCGCTCATCAGCTGCAGGTAGTCGATGATGATCATGCCGATGTTGTGCTTATTCTTCAAACGGCGGCATTTTGCACGAAGTTCGAAGATGTTCAGTGCGGCCGAGTCATCTATAAATAAAGGAGCCTGTGCCAGCCGCTGGATACCGCGTGCATAGAGCTGCTTCATCTCATGCTCTTCCATTTTACCACGCGCAATTTTTTCAAGCCAGATCTCACTTTCCGCGGAGAGGATACGTTGTACCAGCTGCGCGGCGCTCATTTCAAGCGAAAACACTGCCACGCCTGTTGGCTTTGTCGGGTGCATGGCCGCATTACGCGCAAGGTTCAGCGCGAACGCTGTTTTACCTACCGCAGGACGTGCAGCGAGGATGATCAGGTCCGTATTCTGCCATCCGTATGTTACTTTATCCAGTTCAGCAAACCCCGACGGAACACCGGTGATATCTTCATTCCTTTGACGGAGATCTTCGATCCGTTTGATCGTGTTTACGAGTACACTATCGATGGTATTATAATCTTTGCGGAGGTGATTATTGGTGATCTCAAACAGCTTGCTTTCCGCATCATCCAGCAGATCGAATACATCCGTTGAATCTTCATATGCATCACCGATGATCTCACCGCTGATGCGGATCAGTTCACGCTGAATAAATTTCTGCAGGATGATCCTGGAGTGAGCCTCGATGTGAGCGGCAGATACAACAGCATTGGTCAGTTTGGTCACATAGTATGCACCACCTACCAATTCCAGTTCATTGCGGCTGCGCAATTCTTCGGCTACTGTCAGGATGTCGATTGGCTGGCTTTTATTTGCCAGACCCTGGATCGCGTTAAAGATCCGCTGATGCGCTTCTACGTAAAAACATTCGGATTTCAGGATCTCGATCACTACGTCGAACGCATTTTTTTCCAGCATCATAGCACCCAGCACCGCCTCTTCCAGCTCTTTTGCCTGCGGAGGCACTTTACCGTAGACCATTGTTCCAAGATCAAAGGAGGGCTTTTTCTTTTGCTTCCGGTCTTTATTCAGGTTGGTCAATTCCATCGTTCAGTTATAGCGATAAAAAGTTAAACCATTAGTTTGCACCAATGACCTTTGGGTTAGTATTCCAGCCTTGTTTTAAGAAAATATTATCTCTGTGTTATCGGAATGTTCCCGTAGTCAGACAGCGAAAATAGACCTGAAAAACGACAAGCGGTCCCTTTCGACATTATTTTTCTTTACGCACCAAGTTTTCACGCTGTTTACAGGGTTATCCACATAACATGATGGCCGTCGGCCTATTGCCGGAACCCCATCTTTAATTTCAACCATCACTTTACTTAACATCAACTACTTCAAACGCTGTACACTTTCCCAAAATATTTTCTAATTCCTCAAAGGTACACAAGACTTCATAAATCAATGAATAAGGTCAAAATCCGATGACGCTATTTCGTCCAACGGACATCGGTCAGCGGCCATCATTTCTCTCCGGCACAATAAATGCCCGCAGAAATCAGTTCCTACCTTAGCTCTTTCCCTGACCAGTTACGCTGCCCGATTGTGTTTTATTGTTAACTAATTAAAAAGCAATGGATATGAATAAATTTCAGGCTGGCAGCCACTCAAGGTCTGTGTTGACACAGGCCGAGAATAATACCACGTTGTGGATCGGTCATCTTCAGACCGACCCTACCGATCATTTCGGAGGACAAACCTTTATCTGCCCCGATGAGGGACAGCTGGACAATATTCAGCTGTTCGCATCGCTGGTACATCATCCGGGAGATATGCAATTAACCCTGCATGAATTCGACCCCATTCATAAAACCTGGGGAACTTCACTTGCTGATTGTACAACGCATGTTCACAAAGAAGACAATCGCCAATGGATCCGTTTTTCATTCCCTACCCTGGCACTGAAAAAATCATCCACATATGGTTTCCGGGTAAAGGCAACCAATGGAATGATCGGCCTGGGCGAAGCAGCATGCGATAACCAGCATCCGTTCACATTCGGACATGAATGGAATGCTGACTCGATGGATCAGAAAGGACATTTTTATTCGTATTTCAGTCTCGCTTTTAAAGTGGAGATGAGAGCGTAGAACAATTGGTATTCCAAAGAGCCTAATATCAGCAGGAAAATCTATTTCTTCTGATATCAGGCTTTTTTTATTTATACTTTTGAAAAGATAACCATCCCTCGAAAATTCTTAAACCTTAACTAACATGGCTACTTCAGTAACCAGCCCGCAAGATGTAATACCAGACATTACATCATTAACGGACATATATCTTATCAACAATTCCGGCAATGACATAACGCTCTCTCTTAAGATCGGGCCTGCAATGGTCAAAGCTGTTTCAGAAGTGAAACTTGAAACCAAAACGATACTGAACGGGCAGGAAGGTCAGATCTCTGATCAAAAAATTGGTACAAACAAAACAGTCAACAGCAAATTTCTTACGATCAAAACCGTAGCAACACATATATTGGGTCAACCGCGCAACATCTCAGTGGTACTCCAAATAAAGGGCGGGGAAGAAACAGTTACATATCCACCTTTACATGCACAAATAAAAAATGATGGGGACACCATTTTTTTTGAGATAGAAATCTTCTTCATCAATTAAACCTTTGCTATGAGACTACTTTTTCTGTCCCTCCTTTTTGTAATGGGAGCAGTAACTGCTTATTCACAAAATGTGAAACCCGATAAAGAAATAAAACTCGACGTGCTCAAAGCTCCGGCCTCACCCTCCATGAATATGCTGGGGATCTCACCCAGCACGATCGAACGCCCGACTGATCTTAACGCCTTTATGTTATCGCTGCAGAATGCAAGCGGCAACTTCAGCGCCTTACCGCAGAACTATGGCATAGAGATCGCCCCATATCTGATGAAGAAAACAGGGAATACACTGAATGAATTTGATTCTACCAAATTCGGTTATGTGTTCAAACAAAGTTTTCAATTATCACTTGGTATCTCCCGCCAGGATATCGATGATAAATTATCGACAGACAGCAATGCGTATACAAAAACCGGGTTTGGTATCAAATTCTCAATAATACGTCAGCCTTTTTCCGATCAGACAAGAAAAATCTTCAATGATCTTTCCAAAGCACAGAAAGAGTTGCTTGACGGGTTTTCAAGAGGCCAGAATACCGAAGAAATTGCAGCACTTGAGGTAGATGCCCAGATCATACGGGACAGTATTCAAACTGTTGCCAGAACGATGCCTTCCGGCGAAGAGCGCATTCGAAAGATCAGGGAACTTACCGCTGCGCTTGGCGCTGTCAATACAAAAAAGAATCAGCTGCAAAACGAATTCTTTCAAAAAACAGATGCATATCTCGAAGCAAAAAAGATCGCCAGTCAATTCAAGATAGAAAGAAAAAAAGGCGGTTATCTCGATTTTGCATCGGGTATGGTACTCGATTTTCCAACCAGCCAGTTTGGATACAGCCGGATCAGCAAGGCCGGAGCCTGGCTCACCGGAGGTTTTGATTCAGGAAATGACGGTTTCTCTGTATTAGGTATTGCCCGGTATCTTTATCAGCCGGATAAGATTTTTGCGGACGAAACCGGCCTTCTCGACATCAAGAATATCTCCACCTTCGACGCAGGTGGCCGTCTTTTACTTACTCTCGCCAATGGCAGGTTCATCCTTAGTTCGGAAGCGATCTACCGCAGTGTGCTGAACAAAAGCACGATCGACCCCTCCTGGCGCCTTGATCTGAATGTTGAATATGACGTGGGCGCCAATCAAAAACTGACCTTCATTTTTGGCCGCGACTTTGACGGAGCGATAAACAAAGGAGGAAATCTGATCGCCGCACTGAATTTCATCAAGGGATTCGGCTCTTCCAGAAAAGTCGAATAAGGCGATGAACCTGGGCGCATATCAGTTCGCAGACAACAGCAGGTTATTCGTCCCGGTGCGCGCCCGCGCCCCGGTGCGCGCCGCGGTGCGTGTCTCACGCACCGGAATCCACGCACCGGAAACTATCACGCACCGGAACCTCACACGCACCGGAACCTCAGTACAACACTTAGAAAATGCGCGTGAACCACCTCCTGACCGCGAACAAACCCTCTTTCAACCCCAAAGCCCAACTACCGCAAACATCACCGCTTTTTTGTAAATTACAGGAACGAAAAAAATGGCAATCATCCGCAAACCGCTCCTGCCACTCAAAGGTCGTTACGACCATGTAGTGTTCT